>SCPN01000158.1_pt1 | contig 450931 bp, 547 predicted proteins | sample 6106831 | NCBI WGS metagenome assembly SCPN01 (sample SAMN10720447, study PRJNA508395) | human gut metagenome | isolation source: Participant 1, 0 month
GGCCAGCATCTGATAAAGCAGGGCCGGATTGATCGGCTTTGCCAGGTGTCCGTTCATTCCTGCCGCATAGGCCCGTACCACATCCTCATGGAACGCATCAGCCGTCATGTATTGATGGGATGTCGGGTACGCCCTCAGGATATTACGGTTCGGATCGCCCTCCGCCGTCTGGTATCCGTCCATCTCGGGCATCTGCATATCCATCAATATCAAATCATAGCTGTCACCGGATAGTAAGAACTTTTCCAGGGCTATCTTCCCGTTTTCCGCATAATCCACGGTAATGCCGGTCATTTTCAGCAGCTCCACCGCAATCTCCCTGTTCAGCTCGTTATCTTCCGCCAGGAGTACATGGCGGCCCGCCAGTTCCGGATGCTCCGACTTGGGGCCCTCCTCCGGCAGCATCACCGTTCTGCTGATCCCCGTCACCGAAAGCAGGGTATTATACAGTGTGGACGCAAAAATCGGCTTTGCCAGAAACGCATTTGCCCCGGCCAAACGTGCATTCTGCTCTATAGTGCCCCAGTCGTAAGCTGTTATAATATTGTTGTATCCGGACCTGCAATCTCCCTTATTCTTTTTGTCACTTCAATTCCGTCCATATCCGGCATCTTCCAGGTCCACCAGGCAGACATCATACTCTTCCCCCATCTGATGGGCAATCCTGACCTTCTCCACGCATTGCTCTCCGGTCAGAACCCAATCGGAACGTATCCCCAGATTTTTCAGAAGAAGAGATGCATGGATGCAGCTGTTGCGATCGTCATCCGATACCAGCACCTTCAGTGACTCCATGGCAGGCGGCTTTTGTTCCTCCGTGTTATCACTGCTTTCCTGAATGTCAAAGTCCAGTTCCACCGAGAAGCAGTCCCCTTCCCCAATTCGCTTTTCACGGAGATTGTTCCGCCCATCAGCATCACCAGATTCCTGGTAATTGCCATTCCAAGACCGGTTCCCCCGAACTTCTGTCCGGCAGCCACACTCTCCTGTTCAAACGGAGGTGAACAGGCGTTTCATAAATTCCCTGCTCATGCCATAGCCGGTGTCGCAGACCGTAAAGCCCAGGCGCACCCGGCTGCGTTTCCGCTGTATCTGCCTTATTTCCAAACGGATCGTGCCGCCCTTCGGCGTAAATTTGAGTGAATTGGACAGCAGATTCAGAAGAATTTGGTTCAGCCTCATCGCATCCCCAATCATAACCGTCTCGGTCAGCTCAATCAGCGGTACGGTAAAGAGAAGCCCCTTTTCAACCGCCTGAGGATAGATAATGGAGGTGATGGATTCGGCGACCGTCTTCAAGTCAAATGCCTCATGCGCAATTTTCATTTTCCCCGCATCAATTTTTGACATGTCCAGTATATCGTTGATCAGAGACATGAGATGCTTGGAAGAATACCCAATCTTCTCCAGGCAGCCGGCCACTCTCTGGCGGTCTTCAATATAGGCTCCGGCAATTGTTGTCATCCCTATTATGGCATTCATGGGCGTCCGGATTTCATGACTCATTCTGGATAAAAAATCGGTCTTAGCGTGATTGGCCCGTTCCGCCACAGCCAGAGCGTCCTTTAGCGCCTCCGTCTGCTCCGTCAGTTTTTTCTGCATTCTGCGAAGCTGAGTCACATCTGTGATGTCAATAAGAATTGCAAAATAAACAGGGCCTCCGCCCTGCCAGTCCACACAGCCTGCATTCACCTGCAGCCAGAATGTCTGATCCCTGAGATCTCTGACCTGCAACAAAGCAGCGGTTCTCCTGACAGTATATTTCCCTTTTGTTCACTTATAACCTCCGCATTATCCAATAAATTCCTACGGTACAGTTCATTTGTTCCCCTGTCCCGAACCTCTCCGAAGTGTTCGAGATACCTGTCATTTGCATCAAGCAGAATCAAATTAAAATCATCCTCTGTTTTTTCCACCCGGTACTTTGCCACAAATCCCGGCAGATTTTCATAAGTAACCGACTGCTCCTTGCGTATCCTGACCACATTATCAATATTCGTCAGCACAGAATAAGCGACCTGGTAACCATCTATGTATTCATCTGCAAATTGAGTTGAAAACTGCACCCAGACATAATCCCCGTTTTTCTTCCTGAGCCGTGAGACCATCTGATAGCCGCTCTGTCTGTCCTCTATTGCCTTTAAGACCGTCTGTGTAAGCTTCTTCCACTCTTCCGGAGCATCCGCGTAATACAAATCCGGCCGGTTATGGAAACGTTCTTCATACTCCTTTTTAGGCCAGCCGATCAGTTTATAATAAAATTCATTTGCCCAGATAAGGGTAAAGTGCTGATCCAGCAGATGCTTACTGACGCTGACCCCCATCAGGCGCATCAGCGTTTCATATTCATAGCCGGCAGATGCTGCCTGCATATCATTCTTTTCTATTTTTACCGCTTTATCCGGCTCTTCCATCTGTTGATTCCTCCCGTTTTGAAGCCACCTTGTTCATGTACGTCTCTTTTAGAGCATATCACCAAAAGCTTCAAAGCTCAATGTACTCCTGGCCTTTTAATCGGGATAATGATAAAATAATGATTGTATTGTAATCATCTGCATAAGTTCAGAACAATGGAGGTTCAAAACCTTTGAACAAGAAGCATCAAATCTCAAATCTGATATACGATTTTTTTGTAATGCGTTTTCAATTCAGGCATTACAGGTATGGGGTAACGCTCCCCTCCATCGATTCAATCTGCCGGGAGTTTAGTCTCACAACAACTGGCTTCATCGACATGCACAACGGCAGGCCTACCAGAGTGATTTTCCAGCAGACTGAGCAGGCGTTTCATGAATCCGTTCAAAGCTTTTATTCGAAGCGCACCGCTGCTTTCCCGGATCTGTTTGAAACATCTGCTCTGATTCTCATTCCAGCTCTCATGGAAGGGCTGCGCCGCACCAGTCAACAGGATCTAATACAGCTCAAGAGCTTTTTAAGCCGGGCAGATACGGATGATGCCCTGTATTTCTTCTGCTATATTCTGCAGAAGCTTGAAAATCCTCTGATTATCAATCTGCATTGGGAAATCTCTTTTTACGGGACTGATATTTTTTGACAGAAATATTGATGAAAATATTTACAGCAGAAAGCTGGTAGAAAAAGGAATTGGGGCAATAATTGACTGCACAATGAACAGGGACTGGGACGGGCTCCGCAGCACGCTCTTTGCTTTCCAGAAAAACACCACGGAACGGGCTATTAGTTACATCACGCGGAATATAACACCGGCCGCCGGGCAAATTCCATTTATCTGGAGAATTTATTATGGCCGCCTCAGATTTGTTACAGTCTTTCGCTGCGGCTCCTGCATGAAATCTATCTGGGTAAATACCGTGAGACGCCATATCTTCCTTCCTATGAGAAAATGGCCAGAGAATATCAGGTTTCCGTCAGTACCATGCGCAGGACCATTGATGTGCTCAGCCGGTTCAGGGCAGTGGAATCAGTCAACGGAATCGGAACCCGCGTATGCCCGGCCAGTACCGAAACTCCCGATTTCTCAACACCTGCCGTCCGGCGCAATCTTGCCCTTTTCTTCCAGGTATTTGAATTAATCATCCTTTCATGTGAAGAAGCCGCCTGCGCCACTTTTCTCCGGCTCACGCCCGACGAGAAAAGCAGCCTGCTTTGCAGGCTGGAAGAAAACCTGCGCTCCGGCAGATGTGCATTTTCACTGTGGCACATTCTCCTTTGTATCGCAATGTACTGCCCCATAAAAGGGTGCCGCCATATCTATTCAAAAATATACGGGCTTTTTCTCTGGGGCTATCCATTAAGGACTTCCCATAAAGAAACGGCCTGGCTTGAAAAGGCTGACGAGGAATTTACTAAAGCAATAGCGGAGTGTATCGGGCAGAACCGCTTCCGGGAATGCTCCCTGATTGTCAGGGAAATGACCATCCGCCTGTTCCACAGGGCTGAAAATTATCTGCTCAGCCATGGTATACAGGAGGATGAATTGCGACTTTCCCCGGCAATCCGGATGATGATACCGGGAGAATCAGGAACGTAATTCCATACAGACGGTATAAATGGCAGTAAACACACGGTCTGTACGGCGCTCTCAGCGGCCGAGGGTGCCGTACAGCCTGACCAGCCATTTCCAGGTGCCGGGAAACTTATCAAGAATTGCCTGCCTTATCTCTACTGAGGATACGCCGTTCTTCAGTGGAAATTCGACAGTCCCCCTGACCTGATCGCCGATGGCAATCACACCTCTGGCCTCTCCTCCGGCCGCTACCCTGGATGCGGCAGCGCATCCGCCGAGTGAATAAACGCCAAGTGCCAGACCGCCGGCTGCAAAATATCCAACCGCCAGTCCGCCCATCGCTATGGTTCCGATTGACATCCCTCCCACGGAGAGCAGCAATGCAATTGAAAGTCCTCCAATCGAGACAATTCCTCCCGATAATCCTCCAATTGAAAGGATTCCGGCTGATAAACCGCCTGTGCTTATAATTCCGACCGCACAGTTCCCCACCGCTATCACTCCTTTTGCACGGCGCAGACCTCTCCCCACATTAATATGAACCAGCGGCAGTCCCCGGAATGTGGTTTTACTCTTATATTCATAATTCCATCCGGTCTCATGAATATATACAGGCGCCGTATCCTTGCGTTCCTCTATCCCTATCAGCCGGTCAACTGAGATTTCAAATAAACTGCTTAATTCTATCAGCTTCGCAAGCTCCGGTGTGGTGTCACCCGTCTCCCATTTTGATACGGTCTGCCTCGTCACACCGATCTTTGCCCCAAGCTGTTCCTGTGACCAGCCTCTCTGTTTTCTCAGTTCCATTAATTGCTCTCTGAATTCCATATGATTTACCTCCGGCCGTTTTATTAGTCGGCAAAATTTCTCAGCCAGCAAAATCATACTATTTTTTGTCAACTATTTCTACCATTTGCAGCAGGAAATCTGTCAACCAGACTTAACATTATGGTAAAATTCCCTTATGTCATATGAAATTCCGTTCATTTTTACTTCCAGAGCTTACATTGTTCAATTCTTCTTCCATTATCCCCCTGGTTCTCGTCATATGCAAATTGTTTCAGTAAATCACAGGGAAATTCACCGCAGTGGCCGCAGTGTTCCTTTTCTTTTGATTCACAACAGGCCTTAACCGGGCAGCTCTCACCCCAAAATGGTTTCTTAATATGTACGCATCCTCCGCAATTCATCTGAACCTTATATTCGCATTCACTGCATAACAGCCCGCATCTCGATTCAATCATTTCCTCTTCCTCCTTTGTTTTTCCACTATATTATCAAATGGAACATGACAGGTGTATGGCATGTTGCTTCGGACTGTTTTATGCGGAAACAGCAGCTGTCAACTCACTCTGATGACAGCTGCTGCTTTAATCAAACCGTTATTCCCATTAAAGGGCCATCTCGTAAATACGGCGTACGTCCTGCTTATCAAGCGGCACAAAGCCATAAGCCAACCCGCCGGCCGCGGCTTTCATTGCCATCACATCGAAATGTGTATCATCGATGTCAAGCTCACTCAGATGCGACGGCATTCCTATCGAATCGAAGAACTCCCTCGTCTTTGTAATAGCCTGCCTGGCAATCGCCATATCCTCCTGTTCCGGATCGATCCCCCACACATTTACGCCATATTCAACAAACCGCGGGAGAGTCTCCTCGCGAAGAACATATTGCATCCAATACGGCGTGAGCAGGGCCAGTCCGGCTCCATGGGTGATATCGTAGAATGCACTCAGTTCATGCTCCATTGGATGCACCGCCCATGCGGCATCTTCCCCGTAACTGATCAGCCCGTTAATTGCCAGGCTGGACGCCCACATCAGATTCGCACGCGCCTCATAGTTATCCGGTTCCTCCATGGCAACCGGCGCATATTTAATGCATGTCTTAAGAATGCCTTCTGCCATCCTGGCCTGAAGGTAGGCTCCCGGCACCCTGTTGAAATAATTTTCAAAGGTATGGCTCATGATGTCTGAAGTACCGCAGGCGGTCTGGTATTTTGAAACGCTGAATGTGTATTCAGGATCCAGAATTGAAAATACCGGTTTCGTAATATCATTTCCGGTTCCCCATTTTTCATTTTTCTCCATGTCCGATATGACTGCAAAGCCGTCCATCTCGGAACCGGTTGCCGCCAGAGTAAGAACGGACGCAACCGGAAGCGCTTTCGTTATCTTACGTGCATCCAGCACAAGCTCCCAGGCATCCCCTTCATAGCATGCGCCGGCAGCTATAACCTTGGCACAGTCAATCGTGCTTCCACCGCCCACTGCAAGGACTCCCTCGATGCCTTTTGCACGGCAGATTTCAATCCCTTTGCGCACCGACTGAATACGCGGATTCGGCTCAATGCCCGGCAGCTCGGATACTGTCACGCCGGCCCGGTTAAGCTCATCAATCACCTGATCATAAAGACCGCTCTTCTTGATACTGCCCCCGCCGTAAACAAGCAGGATGTTCTGCCCTATGGCAGTTATCTTATCTCCTAATACCCTGATTTTCCCTTTACCAAAATAGATGTCGGTCGGGATGTGATAATTAAAATTCTTCATGGATTCTTTTATCCTTTCTGCGAAATGAATTGCTGTATTCATTATAACAAACCGGGTATTTTAATTCAATATGCAATCCGTTTCATGACGCATGGGGCCTACGCGGAAATAAAATGCGAAACCGCATGCCGTCCTCCGTATTTTCCATGGCATAGGGGAATTGATGGAGTTCCAGCACCATGCGTACGATGGCAAGTCCCAGACCGCTGCCTCCGGTTTCCCTGTTCCTGGACTGCTCCCTTCTTGTGAACGCTTCAAACAGGTCCGCAATCTCCTGCTCCGGTATATGGACTCCGGTATTCTCAACCGTAAACTGCACGCCCTGGTCCGTATCCTCCACCCGAATATGGATTTTTTCCCCAGCCGGCGAGTAATGGTAGGCATTGCTGATCAGATTGCCGATCACTTTTGCAAACAGCCTCCTGTCGGCTGAAATCATCCTTCGGGGTTCCATTTCCGTGATGATATCCATGTTTTTCAGAAAACAGGTCTGCAAAATCCTCCAAAATTCCTGAAATAAGGGCCGGTAAATCAAAGGTTTCAATTTGTGCCGTAAAACCGGAAGCTTTCATTCTTGTGACAGTCAGAATCTCCATCACAAGCTGCTCCATCGAACAGGTAATCTCAAATGACCGTTTTAAATATTTGTCTCGGTCTTTATAGCCGCCGACATGATAAAGCATTCCCTGAAGCTGCCCCTTTAATATCGTGATTGGCGTCTTTAATTCATGGGAAACCGCAGAGAAAAATGCAAGCTGGCGGCTCTCAAGCTCTTTTTCTCTCGCCACATCCTCCAAAAGCATGGCATTTGCATTTTTCAATTCGTCCAGGGCCGCCGACAGCCGTCCGGAAAGCTCATTCAGATTGCCGGCCAGCATCCCGATTTCATCCGTTCTTTTTTCCCTGCACTGAACACCGAAATCCAGCGCCGCCAGCTTTTTAGACACTTCGGTGATGCGGAGCACCGGGCGGGTGATATATCTTGAGTAAAACAGGGAAGTAACCAAAGCGGTACAGATTGCGACAGCAAGTAACGGCAGGAATACCTTATGCAGAGTGGCGGAAAACTCTCTGGCATTTTCCCTGATTTCGAACGTGTACGGAGAATTGACCTCTGTCCGGAACGAAATGATTTTATCATTGCTTATGCCGCCGTACTGTATGTTATGCTCTGCATCATTCTTCTCCGAATCGTTCTGTACTGAATTAACCGACATTTTTTCCGCTTCTATTATATAATACCTCGGTACATACATGATGATAAATCCGTAGGTAACTGCCGATACAGCCAGAAACAATAAGGTTGTTATCAGAAATATTTTAACTGTCAAATGGCTTCTCATGTATCCTATCAATACGGTACCCAATTCCTTTCACGGTCTCTATATAATCTCTCTCCAGTTTCCTGCGCAAATTTTTAATATGGTTGTCAACCACTCTGTCATTCCCATAAAACTCATATTTCCACAGCTTTTCCAACAGAATTTCCCTGGTCATAACCTTGCCCTGGTGGTTCAGAAGTTCCCTCAATATTTCAAATTCCCGTTTCGTCAGCGCTACCGGCTCACCATCGACAAAGGTCTGATAGTTATCTAAATCCAGACACAGATCGCGGTAGATGAGTTTCTGATTCTCACCGGCTTTTGCCCCTCTCCCGCTTCGGCGAAGCACAGCTGCAATTTTCCTGATGAGAACCGGCATGGAAAATGGTTTTGTGATATAATCATCTGCCAGAAGATCCAGACCTCTCACCTGCTCCTCCTCACTGCTCAGCGCCGTTATCATAATTACGGGAATATTGGATTCTTTCCGTATCAGTTCGCAGACAGCAAATCCGTCTATCTTAGGCAGCATAATATCCAGCAGGATTAAATCGTATCTGTCTTTTGAAATGCCGTAATCCCTCTAACCCATCCCTGGCAACGGCAACCTCATATCCGCTGTCCTCCAGAAAAAACCGGAGGAATTCTTCTATATCCCGTTCGTCTTCAATTATCAGAATTTTACTCACCTAATCCACCTTCCTGCTGATCTGCTTTTTCGCTAAACACGGCGAAAAGCCACAAATCCCGGCAGGGATTTGCAGCTTCTGTCTGTCGGGATTATTTGTAACTGATGCTCACAATATACTCTCCGTTATTACCTGCATTAATGGTAAAAGGTTCAGTAAGTTCGTTGACCAGTATGCTCCCTGTCATTCCGTCTTTAAATGTAATTTCTCGAATCTCCCCGCCTTCTCCCGCTTCATCTGCCGATATGTTCACCGTCTTAACTTTACATACCGCAGAAACTGCCTCCGGCGAAGCAGGCGCTGCTAATGCGGGCACAGCCGAAGCGGTGCAAAGTGTAAATACCGCCATCCACAAAAAGCCTTGTTTCTTTAAATTTCTCATATGCAATTCTCCTTTACAGTATTTTTGTCTGCATGCACAGTATATCAAGGCAATTTGTAATCCTTATATCTTTCATATGTTTTTTATGTGTTTTTTCATAATCTGCAATAACACTGCATAATTGAATTGTAACATATACGTCATCCCATTTCCATTCAATCGCTCTATAACAGAAAAAAATGCCATGAAACACGGAATTACCAGTATTTCACGGCATCAGTGCCAATGTGTGTTTTGTACAACTCTTCCGGGCGGCAGCAGCACATTTACCGCTGCCAGTCACGTACCCCCTGTATATGAAGGAAACGCGCTTTTTCATAGATGTAAGTGTCAAGCGGCCTCATATATGCATCAAAGCTATGGGCCGCCACATAAATTCGTCCCCCTCTTACGGCTACAATTACAGGGCTGTGATAAAAGCCCTTTTCTTTACCCAACTGAACAATATCTCCCGGCTGCACGCCTGTTTCATCCGTTACAACGGCATATGGCCCGACTGATTTATTTCCCACAAGGAAATTATATAAATACGTAACACCCGTCCAACTTGCCGTCCTGTCTGAGCTGCTGTTATAGTACCACCCTGTTACCGGCGTATAGTTCATCACTTTGCTTCCGGCATAAATACATTGGGATGCAAAATTCGTACAGTCTCCCCCATAATGTTCAAAATCCAGATATCAGGGGTTTCTGCCCATTGCCCACTGTTTTGCGTATTGTAACACTTCATCCCTGCGATAGCCGGTTTCCCTTGTCATGCTTTGCGACCTGCGGTGTGCTTATTTATATTATAATATGGTGGCGCTGCCCTCTTCGTTAATTTGCGTTTCAGCGCCGTTTTATTTGACTGTCTGTCCTGCTAATTCCCGGCGAAGAGCAGGCATAACCGTTTGGATATAGGCCAATGCAAAATCTTCTGAAGTAATCCAATCCTCGACGTTTCGCTCCGTGAGTATCACCGGCATCCTGTTATGCACATCGGCAATCGAATGATTGGCACCGGTCGTTAGGATAACAAACCGGTTCTCATCTTTAAATTCATTATATATTCCGGCCATATAAAGAACTCTGCTGTCAGGCAGATTAAACCGGTATTTTATCTTTTCACCTTGCTGCGTCCATTCAAAGAATCCGGTGCTGGGAACCGCGCATCTGCGGCCGTGCAGGCTTTTGCGAAACATGGGACGCTCTTCTGCGGATTCCGATCTGGCATTGATTATGACTCCCTTCGCCGCTCCAAAACGGGGAAATCCCCAGGTACTTAACTCAGGCCTGATCTCCCCATCCATACGGCAGATAACCGGCGCCGTGTTGGTCGGATAAATCTCGCCCTTTTTCATCTCATTTCCCGGATACCTTTCGTCCAGGGATTTTAATAATCCGCATGATTTCTTTATCCTGTTCCTCCGTATAAAGGCTGTATCTTCCGCACATGGCAAATTCCTCCTGATTCCGTTCTTAACTCTGGCTTTTCAGGAAAGCTTCCGGATAAATCGTATGCTCCGCAACCGGATCCAGGCGGGACAATTTGGCATCTGTCAGCATAATTCCCCGCTGTACTGCATAGTGGCCGAATTGACGGCGTATCAGATCGATTGAGCGCTCCAGACTTTCCTGTTTTGGTCTCGTTGTACATCTTCTAAAAATGAGAGCTGCCGGTATTCCATGCGTGTCAGACTGCAGGCCCTCACCCCCAGGCTCCTTACCGGATTCTCAGGTGCATTCTTTTGGAACAATTCGAATGCTTTTTAAATATTGCCTGCGAGGTACAAGAGGGAATAGACAGCCTGCCCTGCCGTTCGTATGAAAACAGGGAATTGTCCCGTATGCTGATTTGAACGCTCCGGCAGTAAAAATTTTCTTTCCTCATGCGTTCCGCCACGCTTTCTGCAAGAATGTATAATATTATTTTTACATCGTCAGCACCGGTCAAATCCCGCGGGGCCGTCGTACTGTTCCCGATTGTCTTGATAATACGGCGTGAGTGGACATGCGAAACCGGTGACTGATCAAGTCCATTTGCAAAGGCCCAGAGCATAATCCCGTTCTTTCCAAGCAGTCTTTCCAGGAAATGCACATCGCTGCAGGCCAAATCCCCGATGGTCCTGATCCCGTACTTTAGTAATTTTAAATACGTGGCCCTGCCTACGTACAACAGCATATCGGCAGGTAAGTGCCAGATTTTCTCTTTAAAATCCTGTCCGATTACCGTGGTTGCATCCGGCTTTTTCAGGTCGCTGCCAAGCTTTGCGAATATTTTATTATAGGAAACACCGACACTGGCCGTTAATCCCAGCTCTGTTTTAATGGTATTTCGGATTTCGTCTGCAATTACTTTTCCGTCACCAAACAGACGTGAGGAGGCGGTCACGTCCAGCCAGCACTCATCCAGCCCGAATGTTTCGATTTTATCCGTATATTCTCCATAGATTTCATGTGCAGCCTGCGACATCTCAATGTACCGCTCATAGCGCGGCGGCGTTAAAATAATATCCGGGCATTTCTGTCGGGCCATCCATAACGGATCCCCGGTTACAATACCATACTTCTTCGCCTCGTAATTCTTAGCCAGCACTATACCGTGCCGCGCCTCCTGATCTCCGGCAACGGCTACTGGCTTTCCGCGCAGGCCCGGATTGTCCAGGCACTCTACTGAAGCATAAAAATTATTCATGTCGGAATGAAGGATGATTGGCTGCTCCATATTTAGCCGCTCCTTGCAGATTGATAGGCTTATTATCTGATAATATCTGGATTTTATACCGTGGAATGCAGATTGATCTGAATTCAGTATTATCTTGCCAAATCCATTCCTATCGTTTATAATCATTCTATGGAGACATAGCTCAGCTGGGAGAGCATCTGCTTGACGTGTAGAGGGTCGCAGGTTCGAGTCCTGTTGTCTCCATTGTGATAAGATATAAAGCTAATGATGGCCTGCACGCTCTGCGTACAGGCCATCGCCAGTTAATATAATAAAAATTACCTTAATTCAGAACAATTGCATTGACTGCTTCCACCAGATCCACCACATAGTTTCTTGCCACAAGGCATACAGGCGTTCCGTCAACCACTGCAAGACAATCGTTCCCATCATAACGGTAGAAATCCATCTGCACTTTGGGATAATTATCATTGTCCAGATAAACCGTCAGGCTGATTTCTTCTTTCTGTGAAGGCTGCTCCCGTGTGAAACTGTCCGCTTTCAATTGCTTCAGCGCATCGAAGAAGCCTGAGGATTCTAATTTTTCCTCCTTATAATACCAGGTTCTGTCACCATCCTCTTTCTCAGATGTGAGCGTATAATTTTCCCCCTCCAGAGAAATGTCCACCTGATAAATATCGGCGAAATCGGCGGAAAGAATTTCCTGGTGGCGGAGTGCATTGTAAGATACATCGACGAGTTTCTTATATTCATCCGAAGTAATCCTGTAGACGATTTTTGATTGTCCTACTCTTACATAGGCAGTAATTTCTTCATTTTCGGACTTATCCTCCGGTTCTGCCGCTTCTCCATCCATTGACTTTCCGGCAGAGGCTTTCTCTGCTGCTTTTTTCTCCTCCGGATCACGCCCGACATTCAGAATAAATGTTTCCTCGTTTTTCTCTTCTGCCTGCCCGGTATTCTCCGTCTGCGGAATATAATTGACTGACACCGTAAGCTCCGGCTTATCTAAACCACAGTCCCTAAGTTCCTCGTCCGTGGCATTATACGTTACGTAATCCGTTAGATTCAGGCGGCTGACTGTATCAAGATAGCTGTTAACCCTGGATGTATCAAGCGGAAGGTAAGCCCCGTCCTGCTCCATAAAGTAAACGTCATCCTTGCAATAGCTGAGGCTGCTGTCCTCCTGATATCCAATCTGATAGTTTTCCGCTCCTGTAAACTGTATCCCCGTCACTTTATCAAACTGCGGTATTTCATCTTGTTTAATCATGTCGCTCAGCGTTGCATCAAAGTAGTCCAGCGGATCCTTTTTCACAAGATATACATTCCCGTCCCCAATCGAAACATACCTCTCCGAGTCCATCTTGCTGAAATCCCCAAGCAGGATCTCATAGCTCTCGTCGTCCGTTTCAAGATGAATCGTGCAGACAGGCTTATCCAGGCCGTATTGTCCAAAATCCTCCACATCCTCAATGATAAATGAAACCCCGAATTCGCTGAACAGATCCAGACGCTCATTTATTTTCTCTTCGTCAACCGGAAACGCTCCATCCCCATCGTAAAGCCATTTTCCGTCTTTGTGAAAGGCGAGGGTTTCGGAATTATATTCCCAGGAAAGCGATTTCACCGTGTCACCCGGCGACTAAAATAATTTCATCGCTGTTTTATCTTTTCCTTGTGCACCTCATATTGACTGACTCCAAATGTGATCAGGCAGACCGCCAGCAATGCCCCAAGTAATACGGAAAGTTTTTTAGACCGGCTCATCTTTTCTCCTCCTTCTTACTACTACGCAGATACCGATACCGAGATACAGCAGCGGGAATACACCAATCATCACCGTTTTCAATAGAGAGGCTGTGGAATCACTGATGGTAAGGTAGTTGTAGTTGAGTGATTTCTGCGGATCGCCACCGCTTCGCTCTCACCAATCAGTGATGATAATGCATTCATGCCAAGATCCAGATTTGCCCCGGATGAATAGGCATTATACATATCGTCCAGGAAATGGGACGACGTAAACCAAATCATCTGCCCGTCATTTCCGCACGCAACGGATACCGCCACGGCGAAAGGTCCGTCTGTATCCCCCTCCTCTTTCTCATAGGTGGTCAGGCCGTAACCGTCCGTTTTGCTGAATGCCGTTTCCGATGTGGTCAAAGCTCCGTTACCTCTGCCGAATCCGCTCCCTTGACCGTCAGCCCCTGGGCAATGGGAATAATAGAATAATAATGTTCCTGGATCAGAGGATCGGTAATCTCACTGCTTTGAAGATTCGGCAGCAGGATATACGGCGCCTGGAACGCATAATGTCCCCGGTCGGTCTCCACCACGATCCCCTCTGCCGCTTCTACACCGTAGTCCTCCAGTAAACTATAGAGATTTTCCAGTGTTCCGTTCTCAACCGGCCCGGCCAGTACCATCAATTTTCCTCCGCCCTATACGTATTTGGCCAGCAGGTCTTTTTCCTCTCTGGAAATATCACTGGCCGGCGCATAGATTAGGACACAGTCCGCCTCTTCGGGGACAGAATCTTCTGTGAGCAGGGAGAAAGTGGTTAACTCCATGTTTTCCTTTTCTATCTGGTCACTGAACGCCTCCGGAAGCTCAGCCTCCCCATGCCCCTCCAGAACATACACCTGGGGCATTTCCTCATTGACAACATAATCGATGGCGGATGTAATTGCACCCTCGCCGTCGAATGAAGCATTATAGGAGTAGGATGTCATATTCGGCTCATAGAGATAAATATCATCATAACCGATATACCGGCTGCGGTCGCCGCATTCTACAACGAGACTGTTATTGGCAACCGTTTCCGATGTGTACTGTGCCGCAAAAGTCGGGTAAACATCAGGATTCTTCTTGACAACCTTAATATGATCCGATAGGCTTTCATATTTATTAAGCAGATTTTCGATTACATCGTCTTCCGCATCAGATTGCACGATCCAATAAATTGTCACATCCTTTTCCAGCGCATTGACCACTGCCTTGGTATTGCTTGTAATTGAATAAAGCTTTGTGGAACTGATGTCATATTTGGTCACTGCCGCAGGAAGTACTGATGCCAGAATATTAATAACAATAAGTATCGCCAGTACGACAGCCGTGATTGCCAGGGAATAAGAGCCGCCCCGAAGAGCAATCCTGTTTCTTCCCGGCCGTTCAGGCTTTTTAAGGAGTTCATGCTTTTTCATCAGTTATACCTCCTTTTTTCAAGGGACTGCACGGACAGGAATAAAAAGAACACGATTACCGATATAAAGTAAACAATGGATGTAAAATCAAATACACCGTTTACAAACGAATAAAAGCGTTCAAAAAGTGATAACCGGTTCATTATCTTCGGCAGAAGCCCTTCAAAACTGCTGATATCGACAAAACCGGCAATCCCGATAATGATAATGAGCAGCAGGCTGACCGAAAATGCCAGGCCTTCATTGCCCGTCAGGAAGCGGATAACAAGGCCCAAAATAACGGCCAGGGCACACAGGGAGATGACAGAGCCCATGGCGGAGGCAGATATATGTTCCGCCAGGCTGACGCTGTAGTAGTTAAACAATATGACGGGGATGGCAATTCCTGCGGCAAATCCCTGATTTTCGGTCAACGAGGAAATAAAAGTGCCGACGGCAATCAGAGCGGCGCCCATGATAAAAAATGCCAGCAGAGAGCCATAGGATGTCATCAGATACACATCCCCAAACTGCGCAAAAATCAGCGGATACAGGGACACGATGCACAGCGGAATAAAAAATACGACCAGCAGTGCCAGATATTTACCCACAACAACCTGGGAAGTTGTAATCGGAAGGGAATATAAAAGCTGGTCTGTCTTCTGCTTTCTCTCCTCCGCTATGACGCGCATCGTCAAGATTGGTACAATCACTACAAAACCAAGGCTCACAAATTGCAGTACATATTCAAAATTGGACACTGCCGCCTGAATATTGTAAAGCATAGCCCCAATCCCTACAAAAACCAGAAGAAATGCACCAAAAATATATGCGGTTAATGAGTGAAAATAATTGGCAAGTTCATGTTTAAGTACAGCTGTCATTCGTCCGTTCCCTCACTTTCTGCACTGTCACTTCCGGAATTTTCAGCGTTTCCGGCCTCTTGCATGTTCCCGGAATTTTCAGCGTTCCCGGAATCTTCAGCGCTCCCGGAATCTTCCGTTTTTCTGAAATCTTGCGTGTTCCCGGCATCATCAGCCACTGCCGGAATATCCTGCTCTTCCCGGTCACCGCTTCTCTCAACTCCGGATTCGCCTTCGGTCAGTTCAATAAATACATCCTCCAGATTGGCTTTCTTTGAAGTCATGCTCAAAATTGCCTTCCCCTCGGCCGCAAAGGCAAAAAAGAGCCGGCGGCAAATGTCGCGTGAATTGCTGTCCTCTGTTTTTGCGTGAATCTCAACGGTCCCGTCTCCTTTATCCTCAAAGGTCCACTCTGTAACAGATTTCATTGCAGACAGAATTCTTGCGGCATCCTCCCCGGTGGCCTCTGCCGTAAAAGTTATGCCGTTTGATGCCAGCATCAGCTTTTCCAGATTTTCCGGTTCATCAAATGCAGCCAGCTTTCCTCTGGCGATAATCAGGACCTTGCCGCAGACGGCCTGAACCTCTGAAAGAATGTGAGAGCTTAAAATAACGGTATGGGTCTGCCCGAGTTCCTTTATCAGATCACGTATCTCGATGATCTGGATCGGATCAAGTCCTACGGTCGGTTCATCAAGTATAATAACCTTCGGATTCCCGAGCAGCGCCTGGGCGATACCGACTCTCTGCCTGTAGCCTTTTGAAAGCTTGGAAATCAGCCTGTTCTTGACTTCGTCAATCCTTACCTGGCCGATCACCTCCTCCACCTGCCTCTGCAGCTCCCGTCCTTTTAACCCCTTTGCCGCGCCAACGAATTTCAGATATTCCACCGGTGTTTCATTCATGTAGAGAGGCGGCTGTTCCGGAAGGTAGCCTATGAGTTTTTTTGCTTTTTCAGGTTCTTCAAAGATATCGTGGCCGTCGATTATTACTTTCCCCTCCGTGGCCGACAGACATCCAGCCATAATATTCATAGTAGTCGATTTTCCGGCGCCGTTTGGTCCTAAAAAGCCGTACACATGCCCTTCATCAATTTCAAAAGACAAATCGCTGACAGCCATGAAGTCACCGTAACATTTGGTCAAATGCTCAACTGTTATCATAGCAAACCTCCTGAATTTTTTTGTTTTTTCTCAGTCTGAGAAGATTACTGCACATAATATCATCAGCTATTATAAAAAGTCAGCCTGAAATGTACTTGAAATGAAATGTGAAAATTCTACGAACAATTAACAGTCAGACAGCAAAGAAAGACACATTACAACAATATTATTGTAATGTGCCTTTCGCGTTGAAACAGATAATCCGTACCGGAACGTGCCGGGTTATCGTAAGATTAAATAACCACTGTAAAAATAATTGTTTTCCCATCCGTACTGTTCACCGTAATCTTACCGCCATGCGCCTCCACGATAGCCTGAGCCATGGACAGCCCGATTCCTGTGCCTCCGGTGTTAGTGGATCTGGATTCGTCCGGACGGTAAAAACGGTCGAACAGGCGCTCCAGATCCGTTATCCCCTGAAGCTCACAAGTGTTAAATACCTTCATGCAGATTCGATTGTGGCTGCGGTAAATATCCAGCCGGATTTTGCCGCCCTCATCGGAGTATTTCAATGCGTTGTCCAGAAGAATGGATAATAACTGCTGAATCGAATTTCTGTCTGCCTCCATCTCCAAACGGTCCTCTATGTTCTGGATATACGTTTTTCCGCCTGCTTTTGCCAGCGAAGCAAAAGGCTCCGCGATTTCCCAGGCAGCGTCACTGAGGGAAAATACCGTCTTATCGTAAATTATCATCTCTTCATCCAGTCTGGAAAGCGTCACCAGGTCACTTACCAGACGGGTCAGACGGGCTGTCTGCTTTTGTATATTGGCAATCCATTCATCCCCTTCATACTCCATGGCGGCGATATCCGCACTGGTTGCAATGGAGGTCAGCGGTGTTTTCAGCTCATGTCCGGCATCCGTGATAAACCGCTTCTGACGCTCTATATTCTTCACATAAGGCTGTATTGCCCGGTGGGATAAAATCATGACGAGCAGGAAGACAACCAGCAGGCTGACAATGCCTATGCCAACCGATACAATCAGTAACGACTCCATAAACTGCAGGGCGTTGGATGCGTTCAGAAAAACGAGGATTATTTCTCCCTCCTCCCGGCTTACACAGTAGCGGTAATCTTTAAAGTAACCTTTTACCTTTCCTTTAGCCAGGATTTCCTCCGTATAATTCCGCGCTGTCTCCTCATCGACCGAAGAGATATACGCTCTGGATATTACCGTCACATTATTATCACTGTCGCAGCGGACAATGAAAAAGCGGGTCATGAACTCTGCCTCCGGGCCCCCTGCCCAGGGCATATCTGAAATTGGCGGAAAACCGGTACCGGGCTGCGAAAATGTCTTTTTATCATATTCGAGAATGATATTCAGCAGGTTATCCTGTTTTTTAGTCGTCAGATAACAGTTAGCAATATTAATAACCGTTACCAAAACCAGCATAACGGCTCCAAAGGCCACCATCGCCGATGCAATAAACCGGCGTTTCATCTTCTTCAGCATTTATTGCCCTCCAGCGAATAACCGGCTCCGCGCACTGTTTTTATTTCAATATCCGCACCGATATGTTTCAGCTTTTTCCTGATGAACCCGATGTATGTCCAGACAACGTCAATATCCGCCTCCGAGTCCTTCCCCCATACCTTGTCCATCAGGTGATCGGTAGAGAATACAAAATGCGGATGCTGGAAAAACAGCTCCATCAGTTGGTATTCCTTGTTATTAAGCCGCACCGTTTCCTCTTTGCAGGAAAGCTCATAGCGGTTACAGTCGAGCCGTACATTCCCCAGTGACAGAACCGTATCGGCATATCCGGCATTTCTGCGGGCAAGCGCCTTCACTCTTGCAATAAATTCCCTGGTGGCAAACGGCTTGGGGAGATAATCGTCTGCCCCTGCCTCCAGTCCGGCGACCCTGTCTTCAATCTCGGACCTGGCTGTGAGCATCAGCACGGGAACTGCCGCTCCCTCACTCCTTATCTGAGATAACACCTCCATTCCGTTCTTTTTGGGCATCATGATATCCAGCACGATCACATCGTAATCCGTGCTGTGAAAGTAGTCCAGTGCATCCGCTCCGTTATTGACAGTATCAACGGAAAACTTGTTCTTCTCCAGAAGGAACTTCAGGCCTTTCGCAAGTTCAACTTCATCTTCGGCAATCAAAATACGCATGTCGACGGTCATCCTCCCAAATTTGATTCATATAAATTCAAATAGCTTTACCTTTTACTCTTAATTCTTTATTATACTCTATCATATATCATCATGTCGAAATGTACTTGAAATTCCTAAATTTTTCTTAAATTACAAGAAGCGAAGACCGGTGCGTGCGCCCGGGACAGTATCTGTTTACTTACAAGAGTAATCATTTATAAAGGCAGATACCTTTCATTCCTGGTGGAGATGCGAGGTATCTGCCTTATCTTCTTTGTTTATTTAATGAAACTTCTTATGACTTTATGATTCCTTAATTTCATAGCTGTTATCATCACATTTGTGAAACAGCGGGAGCTTCTGTAAAAAGATAATGTCGTCTCTCTCTGCTGCTTTTCCCTCTGCAAGCACCGCTGCTTTTCTTGTAACGATCCCCTTTGCACTCTCCACCAGAGCTTCTAACGCATAGAGGGACTCACCGGTTGAAATCACATCGTCCACGATGCAGACCCTTTGCCGCAAAGACGCTTTGCATCATGGCCGTCCAGGTACAGATGCTGCTCCCCGGAGGTCGTGATGGAATGCACCGATACCGATACCACGCCGCACATATAGGATTTGATGCTCTTTCTTGCCACAATAAATTCCTTTTCCCGAGCAGCCTGCTGATTTCGTAGGCAAGAGCAATCCCCTTGGCCTCCGCGGTAATAATGACATCCACGTCCCCAATCTTCTCCGCCAGCTCCGGCGCGCAGGCCGTGATAAGCTCCGTATCGCCCATAATTACAAAACTGGCAAAGGCCAGATTATCCTCCAAATCGATAAACGGCAGTTCTCGCTTTACGCCGCAAAGCTTTAATTCATATGTATCCATAATGCTACTCCTCCTTACAGGCCCAGGACTCTGGCTGCGATACCGGCAAGCATTCCGAGAAACGGATTCGAAATTGCCGTGACAACGAGTGCAGTTCCGCCTACCGCCGGATTAATTGCCAGCGCTACGGGTGCATCAAGTATAAAGGTCTTGAAAAGCCCCAGTACGATCAGGAAACCCGCAATCGATGAGGACGGAACATAATTGCCGATTTTCGGAAGCAGGCCGCTTAACAGAATTATGCCTACCACAATCATCATCGCCACTCCGGCCCAAACCGGGTGGGGCGCATTTGCCGTAGCAGAAATTATCGATTCCACCGGTGCGCCTCCGAAGAAAGAGGAACCCATATCCGCAAGGGAAGAGATCAGGGTCAGGTGGTCCACATTAAAGGTATCTGCTCCTGCCATGCTGGCCGTGATTGCTCCAAATGAAATATTAGAGCCAATATTTAAACAGACCATTCCGAGAGCGCCGAGTATCACATTTCCGTTAAATGTGAATTTCTGACGGGTAAATTTGTCATCTGCAACAACGATATTTTTTTTCTTTATTCAAAACCGCCGATACCACACTGGACGCAATGACCGATATCACGATCGTGTAAACCAGCGTATTGGGACTGGAGCTGGTCAGAAAATAGGTGAGCACTGCCGCAGCTATCGATACTCCGCCTGCAAGGTGATCCTCCTTCACCATGTTGACAGCCGCATTCGTCAATATCAGTCCCACACCGGCCATCATGCCGTTTGCAATGTCTGTACCGATAAAATCCACAATCTTAGTCAGCATCCCGCAGGCTCCGATAACCGCAAGAATGGCGGCTCCGATAAAGATCATTGTACACCGCTCCGAGCGGTTCCTGCCGCTGGTACCCGCATATGTAATAGTTTCAGCCTGAAATGAAATCGGCGCCACATTCCCCGTAATCACATTTCCAAACGCTCCGATAAAAAACGCCATCGCCGTCGGGACGGCTGCAAAACCAAAGGACAGCGCTAAAAGTCCCTGAGGCAGCGCATTTAAAACAACTCCAAATACGGCCAATAAATCTGTCAGTAAAGCATTCATCGTACTCTTTATTCCCCCTTATCTTTATTTATTAGTTGTGCTTATATATAGTTCTCTTTTTATAAGCACTATTTTTTAAAAACAATTTGCATTGTAACATAATTTTTTATATAATAAAACTATCATTATTACATATTATTTATAATATTTTTCTTATATTAGAAGAATATTAAATTATAAATTAAGGGGAATTGCTCTATGACATTAGAGTCTTATCGGAATTTTGTTGCGATTGTAGAAAGCGGAAGTATTCTGGCTGCGTCGAACAAGCTGCTGATCGCCCAGCCTTCTCTGAGCAACCAGTTGAAAAATATTGAAACTTATTATGGGGCAAAGCTTTTAATCCGAAACCGGCACAGGCTTGAGCTGACCGACGCCGGACGCGTTTTTTATCTGCGCGCCAAGGAGATCTGCCAGGCCGAAGAAAACTTCAAGACGAGATTCACAATAAAAAAACAGGTTTTTCCGAGCTTTTAAAGCTCTCAATCCCGGCAGGAAACTCCGCCTATTTTCTGCACCATCTGTTTGACGATTTCCGGGCCGCATACCCGAATGTCAATTTTGATTTTTATGAAATACCAAGTGATTTTGCGATTCCGAACGTCCTGAACCATGTAACGGAAATCGGACTCATACGGTCCAGCCTTCCCGGCTATGCTTCCCTGGCTGTCTATCCCTATGAGAAAGAAGAGATTGTGGCAATCTGCAGGCCGGAACACCCTCTGATGCAAAGCGGCAGCATTATCGACATATCCCTGCTGGCAGACTATCCGCTTGCGGTTCCCTTCGACTGCCTGGATCTGGTCCGCTCCTCCTTCGGCCACCATCTGCTCGCGCCGAATATTTCTATTATTACCTCTTCGAATGCAACTGCGATTGAGTGGGCCAGATCCTTTAAAACCGTCGCACTGGCCTCACTGACGGCCGCAGACTTCCAACATATCAGGGACTTAACCGTGAAGCATTTTTCCGATGAAAATCTGTTTATCACGAGCGCTTTCATTGTCAATAAAGAGTACCCGCTGTCCCATGCGGCACGGAATTTTCTGCGATTTCATGGGGTTGAAGGCGGGGGCTGATAAAAGCACACTCGTTCCTCATAACAAAAGAAAGGAATGGATGCCAGCCTTTACGGATATAAGGCCTCTGATAATAAAAAAATAAATGGCTGAAAGAAAAACATCACTGCACCAACCGTTCCGTATAGGAGATATAACTCACTTCTCCTGCAATTCAGTCTATCTAATTGAGGAATCATTTTTATCATCACTCTGCCAATCAGATAACCGGCCAACGTACCTGCCGCATTCGTTATCAAGTCATTGATATCGGTTGCGCGAAAGGTAAATATCTGCAGTATTTCAATACCCAGTGATGTCATCAGGCCCAAGCCCACTGTTTTCATCATGCTTCTGTATTCGGGCCATAAGCATGGAACAAATATACCTAATGGAATAAAAAGCAAAACATTCAGATAGCTGTTCGTTATATCGGTCAGCATACCATACAAAGGAATAAAATTATAAGACCAAGCGATTTTAATCCCTGCCACACTGGGAAACCCCACCAAAAAGCACATTGCAGTCAAATATAACATAAAAATAAAATAGGCAGCCGTCTTTTTTATGTTGTGGAAAATAAATATTTGATATAAAAAAAGAATCGGTATCAGTATCGTTGATGCAGCCGCAGTTTCTATCCCTGTTGAATATATTCTATACATAAACATCTCCATATGCACATCCTGTCTCTGTTCTAAATAGGTGTATCTTTTCCGGCTTTAGCCGAATATATACCTCCTGCCCGGCCTGGCCTGAGAAATCCGCGCCTGTTACCATCGTCATATCCGGTATGTCAGACCCGGTGAGGAAAAACTGCCACTTCACGCCCGGTATTTTCTAAAATGCTGATTTTCATCCGCACTGCATGAGGCTCGTCCGATGCAGCCGGCACAATGTGTTCCGGACGGATACCGGCCTTAATGGGCCCCTGCAGTCCTCTTGCGGCCAGACCGCTTTTACCCATCGGAATACGGGCATTTCCCAGGGTCAGATAATGTTGTCCGTTATTTGAAATAAGCTCTGTGTCCCACACATTCATATTGGGTGAGCCTATGAACCCAGCAACAAACAGATTCGCCGGATTTCTATATATTTCCTGCGGTGTTCCAAACTGCTGTAAGACACCGCCATTTATTACGGCGATGCGCGTCCCCATCGTCATTGCCTCCGTCTGATCATGGGTGACATATATGGTTGTTACCCCCAGCTCCCGTTGGAGCGTTATAATCTCCCGGCGCATTTCTGTGCGGAGCTTCGCATCGAGATTGGCTAACGGCTCATCCATGAGAAACAGTCCGGGTTTTCTTATCATGGCCCGCGCAAGGGCAACACGCTGGCGCTGGCCGCCGGACAAGGCTCCCGGTTTCCTTTCAAGCAGAGCATCCAGCTCCAGCTTTTGGGCCACTTCTGCTACCCTTTTCTCCCTTTCCGTTTTGCCGATATGCTGCATTTTAAGGGGAAAAGCAATATTATCTTTTACTTTCATATTGGGATAAAGGGCGTAATTTTGGAATACCATGGCAATATCGCGGTTCTTTGGCGGAACCTGGTTCACAGTCCTGCCGTCCATAATGACCTCGCCGCTGCTTATACTCTCAAGTCCTGCAATCATGCGCAGCAGCGTTGTCTTTCCGCAGCCGGAAGGGCCTACAAAAACTATAAATTCCCCTCTCTTTATTTCCATATCCATATCCTTAACAGCATGGACATCGCCAGGATACCATTTATTCACTTTGCTTATCTGCAGATCGCCTGCAAAATTCCTGTTTTCCATATATTAATCCCCTGTGTTAATCTTTCATTCCGGAAGATATAATACCCTGCTCCAGATATTTCTGCCCGGACAGGAATATCAAAAGAGGCGGCATCAGCGTAATCAGTGAGGCGATCAATGATACCCCGGCGTTATCCGCTGTGATATTTGCCATATATAATGACAGCGGCCAGAGGGCCTGGTTTTCTTAAGAAATGCCTGCGGCGCTTCTATGGCATTCCAGTATTCCAAGAACCCCAATACCACAGCCGAGACAGAATGCCCGGCGCTCCCAGCGGAAGCCCCAATCGTAAAAAAAATATCTGAAATGAGGAAGCCCCATCCACGGCTGCCGCCTCCATGACCGCCTCCGGTATGTCCATGAAAAAACGTGTCATGATGAATACCGGAAGCGTTGATGCCGCACCGGGCAGAATGACCGCCCATACGGTATCAATCAGGCCTAGCTTATTCAGGACAAGATAGCTTGAAACCATGGTCACCTGGAAAGGCATCAGCATCAGGACAATATACAAGGTATAGAGTATCTTTTTTCCGCGAAAGTGAAACTTTGCAAATGCCCATGCCGCAGGAGCGCCCAAAAGGACATGACCGAGTATGATTGGAAAAACCTGCCTGCAGGAATTCCAGAATACCGTAAAAAACTGGGGAGTATCCAATAATAATTCCACATATGCCGCCAGTGTCGGATAACGCGCCATTACAGGCCATACAGCCGTTCCTCCCCTGCCCTCCAGGACAGGCGCAAGATTTTCAGCCAGCTCTGCCCCTCCCATAAAGGTACCGGATATCAGCATCCAAAGAGGCAGCCATATAAAGACCGAAATCAATACAAGGGGCAAGCCAAGAAGCCATTTTTTCATATCCTATCTCCTCTGTTCATAATTTTTTGCAGCAGTAATATTAAAATAAATACCAAAGTTGCCATCATCACAGCTCCGGCACACATTTTATCCACATCCAGATTGCCGTACCAGTTATTGAATAAATGCTGAAGCATGTAAATACTGTCATCCGGATAACCTCCCGCAATCAAATAAGCCTCCCTGAACACCTTAAAGGAATTGAGCAGCGACAGCACGGTAATGGTAAATAATGTGGGCATAAGATTTGGAAGCGTAATCCTCACAAACCGCTGGATGCTTCCGGCTCCATCTATCTGCGCCGCCTCATATAAGGCCGGATTTATGGCGCCAAGCCCGGAAAGCCACAGCACCATATCATATCCAAAATTCTTCCACAGATAAGCAAATACCAACACGCCAAAGGCTGCCTTACTTCCAATCCAGTCAACCGGAACCATACCCCAAAGTGCAAGGAATGCATTGAGAAGTCCATTTTTATGAAAGAACACCCGCCACAAAAGGACAATCGAAGCAACGGGAACCGCCATGGGCACAAGAAACGAGGTCTTGAAAATGCCGCGCTTTTCCCTAAAGGATGTCAGCATCAGGGAAACAGCCAGGGAAAAGAGTAACAGAAGCGGTATGCAGACTAAGATAAATCTTGCTGTATTAGCTGCCGCCAGCTTAAACGCATGGTTCCTCAAGACTGCCAGATAATTTTGAAATCCCACAAACCGGTCACCGGCAGCCAGGAAAAAGGAACGGCGCAGAGCGTCCAGCATAGGAATCAGCACCATAATGCTCACGAACAGCAGGCTCGGCAGCAAAAACAGCCATGGTACCATTTGTTCCCGGATCGGAACACTGTATTCACGTTTTTTCTTCATCCATAATCCTCCCTTCACGGACATCGGCGGCAAGTGTTTCTTTCAGACAGTAAAAGAGAAAATCCACACATATCCAAAGACATGGCAGAAGATACATCGCTTTGCAAAAGGCCATATTGTGGGCAGAGGCTATCTTGAATGAAATCAGGGCAAGCGTAAGTGTATATGCCGCACAATAGAAAATCATTCTTTTGTAAGAGCGTATGGATACCAGCATTGCTGCGGCTGCCGTAAAGGCAGAGGCGCACACAGAAAGCAGCACTGCCATAAATGACGAGGTCCATAGCTCCATATCCCGGAAGGCAGGCCCGGCCGCCATCCAGGAGACCATATTTTTTCCCTGCTCCTGAAACAGATTTCCCCAGAACTCAAAATCAGACCACATTGTGGGGACAAACTCGGAAGGAAACTCAGGCAGGTCCATACAAAACCATAATACGGCCAATATACCGACAGCGATTAAAAAATAAATAGCCAGCAGAAGGGGATAACGGCAAAGCCTTTTTCCATGCCTGATCACGCGCCCAAGGATTCCAAATGCCAGAATGATCGCAGGGAGCCGGAGTATCATGCCAAGTACCCATGCAGATAATGTCAGGTCCAAGGATCCGTCCCTCCGGAAAACCTGCCGATGAGAGATACTGACTAGCCCTCTCCCCGGCTCCCGGACCTGTAAACGTCAGCTGCATATTGGATAAGGGTTCTTCCGATTCCGCCTGCGCCTGTAAGAATAACCTTGGTTCTTCCTCCTCAAATATGCCGCGGACATAGAACTGCTTTCCTTCCGCCTTTACCGGCAACCCAATCACATTAATACTCCCCCACAGGAGAGAATGCCAGACCGGTACTGACGGCACAGCCAGAGGCATCCGATCTGGCCGGATAAGCGCCGGCAGTCAGCATGGAGGAGACAACATCCCCGCAGTCTCCAAAGGCGGCAACTATATCCGCCTTCATCTCTTTTTCATCTGAAGCCATTATCTCCTGTTCCGGGTATGTCTGCCATAAGGTGGCCTCCGGCTGGTTTCCTGCTCCATCCTGCCTTGCATACGTCTGCTGCCTGATAAGCTCTGAGGGGCTGACACCGCTCCTTTTCCCATTTAATGCCCACACTTGTACAGTGACTGATGGCCGTACTATAGAAAGAACAAGCGAAACACCAAAGAACCGCTGCCAGTAATGCTGATATTGACAACGCCCGGTAATGAGCAAACCTGTTAATTTTCAATGCGGACCCTGTCTCCTTCCGATATGATCTTATTTGAGCTTATGACTACCTGATCCGAATACGTAAGCGCGCCATCAACATACATCGTCTGACTGTCCCTTTCCTTGACGGTTATATCTACCCTTGCAATGACCCATTCTGTTCCCAGTACGGAGCTTTGTCTGCGGAGTACGAATATGTGGTCTCCGCCGGAATCACTTCTGAGTGCGGTAAGAGGCAGACAATTTTGGTACGTCTCGCTTTTTGTGCTCAGAAAAAGCTGTGCCTGCATACCGGGAGTATAACCTCCCTCCGGCAGAACCGCAGTTACTAAAACCTGGTCCGACTCATCCGGCGTGCTGATGGAATGAATCTCCACATCTGTTTTTTGTGAGCTTCCATCCAATTTGTAATAAAGCTCCCCCTTGTCCCCGGCTGAAAAAGCGGCGTGCTGAATCTTTATCCAGTTTTCCTTCAAAAGACAAATCCTCTGTCAGCAGAGGAAAGTATGACTGCATCTTCCCCCTCCTTTGTTTTATCCCCGCGTTCCAGCGTCCTCACCACCGTTCCAGGGGCCGGAGCCAAAAGGCGTCCCCCATGATCCAAAATTTCCTGTAATGCAGCACGCGATTTCTCCTTATCTGACCGCTCAGATTCACAGGTAATTCTGTCAATCTCACCTTCCTTCTGCAATACCTCAGCCTGTCTCCGGGCATCTTCCAATGCTGCCTGCGCGGTCTCAACTGCCCTTCCCGCAGCATAGAGTTCTTCCTCCTCAGAATATTGGTTATCCTCAGACTCACGCCGGGCACGGTTTAGCGCTTCTCTTGCCGTATCAATGGCAGCCTGGGCCTCATTGACTGCAGACTCAGTTGAAAAATCTTTTCCTTCCCTGACTGCTTCCAGCACTGTTTCTGCTTTATAAAGAGCATCTTTGGCTTTATCAATTTTACGTTTCCAGCGTCTCTTGATGGAATCCAGGTCATCGTCTGCCCTGTCATAGGACGATGAGGTATAGTCTGCTTTTCGAAAGTTCCTTTTTGGCCTGGTTAAATGCCTTTTGCGCAATGGAAAGTTCCTCCTCCGCCTCCTTCAGCTCCTCCGTATAATCCGTGGCATCATCCGGCTGCTTCCCTGCAATCGCTTCCTTTATTTCGCTGACTCTCTGATTTGCCATATCAAGTTCTTCTTTCGCCTGCTCATACGTTTCTAATGCCTGCTGATAACTATCCTCTGCATCATCAAGATTTTCTGATTCCTCATCCAGCGCCTGTTCCGCGGCACGGATGGCGTCCTCCGCGTCTCTCTTACGTTTTGCAGGTTTTCCCTCGCTTCCTTCACAAGCGATTCTGCCTTATTCATAAGATTCTTTTCCGCATCTGCCAGTGTTTCTTCAAGTTTTGTATAATCTTCTTTCAGCCGCTCCTCTGTCCTGGCATACTTCGCAGCAATCCGCTCATACGCCTTTTGGGCATCTACAAGCTTACGCTGTGCCTCAATCACATCATTGCCGCCATTGTTTGCTGAAAGATCGATTCTCAGGTTAAGGATACGGATTTCTTCTTCCAGTTTCTTAATCCGTTCTTCTACGGCAGGGACATCAAATTCTATCAGCGCTTCGCCTTTTTCTACTGATTTGCCCTTCCCTGCATTGACCGAAACGGCCTTAAGGCCATCCGGAAGACTAATCCCTTTCTCCGCTGACGCATGGATAATCCCCTCCAATTCAGCCCTGTTCATCAGCGTTTTTCCTGTCATCGAAGCTACCGAAACATGGGCGGTAGTAAAGGAATGAGATACACGGGAAATGATTGTACATACTAACATGAATGCAAAAAATCCAATCATAAGATATACAGCCATGCGCTGCACACGGTCTTCTATGAGGGGCCTGTATTTCTTTCCGGAAATAAGCATGGCCTTTTGTTCTCTTATTTTTTCCCCAATATGTAAACGCATAGCTGTATCATCTCCTATCAGGTTAATTGAACACAATCATAATGATTCTGTCTGCCAGGTAAGAGCCGTCCGCCTGCTGTTTCCCGAAACACAGTACAAAATCACTGTCCCCTATCCTGTCTTTTTCACTGTCCTCCAAAGAGTAGCTGCTGCCATCCGATTTCACGGTTCCCTTTTGAAATACTGTGTCTTCTGTATAAGTAACCGTCATGCTGCCCCCATCTCCTGAAGATGAAGTGCCGTCCGCAAAGGGTGATGTATTAATCACGCACCCGGTATCCGAGCATTCGCCGGCTGTGCCGCTCAAATCAGCAGACTTCATCATGTCATTCGCATCTGCAAACGTATCCATCTCCTCCTTACCGGCAGTAATTACAGGGTTACTTTCCTGTCTCTCTGTCGCTTCAATTCTTTCTGTTTCCGTTTTTGCATTTGTCTCTGTACCTGCACAGCCGGTAACCAAAAGCATCCCCGCGCAGGTAGCTGCATATATCCCCATCATTCCTCTTTTCATAAGCTGCCTTTTCATAGTTTTGGATCCTTTCCTTTGCATATAAAATTTTTACATTTGTTCATTGATATAAAGACTGGCCCGGCTCTGAATTCTTTCAGCCGTTTCCCAGGGCGCTCCTGGCCCCTGAAAAATATTCCCGGGCCTCCTCCAATATCAGTGATTCCAGTGTCTGATTGTCATTCTCCACATAGGCTGCGCTGCTTAAAAGCTGCTTTGTCAGCTCCACATCTTCTTTTGTTGCCTTACCATCTTCGTAAATCCATGTCCAGACAGATTTTCCATCCACCGCCGCCTGCGTGACCTTATCAAACGCCCTCTTATGAATCGGAAGCATCATACATGACATCTGATGCTCCTCTGTCAATAGTGTTCTGACAAATTCCCATGCCCCTTCCTTCCGGAGGCTGGACGAGGAGATTCCAACCTTCACTTCCGGCTTGATTACGTGGTACTCACCGCCGCCTCCGGGAAGTCCAAGAAATCTCAGGTTCCCGTTATAGTAATTTCTGTACCGGGTGATGTGGTAAACGCTCAGCACAGTCTCATAGGCTGGCTGCATAGCTTTCGCTCATCTCCGTTCCTCCAAAGCTGTTCTGGCTGCTTTCCTGTATTTTACCGGCAAATTCCAGCATTTTTACAAATTCAGGTGAATCAAAAGAGCATTTGCCCAAATTCCAGTCAATAAAACTGCCATCTGTCTGAAGCATGACTTTCAGGAAGGAAGCTCCAGACAGATTGTTTATGGAATTGGCTCCGTAAGTATCAAGGACCTTTTCCAGCTCCTGAATGGTCCAGCCATCGTTTCCAACCACAATATCTTCACCGGCAAGCATAGTGGATATGGCTGCTCCGTCCGTAAGATAGGGCAGCTTTCCATCCAGGCTGATAGCTTCAAAGACATTTTCAAAGTAATCCTCTTTCCTGATTTCCGGATCATGTTCCATATATGGATAGAGATCTTCTAAAAGCCCTTTGCTTTGATAAATCTGTACAGACAAATTACTCATATCCAGGATATCCGGCATATCGCCGGAGATGATCCGTGTATTAAGATTTAAAATCGCATTATCCCATTCCTCGTCAGTCACATTCTGCGCATACGGAAAATACTCTGTCAGCTCAACCTTATACCTGTCGTTTGTTTTGTTAAAATCAGATACGGCCTGGACAAGGCCGGGGGGCGCGCTCAGGCTCACCATACTCAAAATCTCCCTCTCATCCACCCCCTTGGTCAGCACCGCCATTTCATACGATAATACCTCAGTCTGATTAGATGAGGCTGCCAGGACCACAAAACGCCCGTCCGAGCATTCTCCAAGATGAACCTCTGATGTGCCAAGTCCCATATCCGACCAGTCAAAGACTGGGCTGCCCTCCTGCGCGCCCGCCGCTATACCCATATAAAACGGAAGAATCAAACCGATAGAAATCTTTGTTCACATCCTCCGTACAGCCCTGCTGTTGCGCCCAGATAGATTTTGTCTTTACTCCAATCCCGGCTCTTCATGTCCACTGTCAGCAGGTCATAGTTCATACGGTCCGGGGAAGTCACACAAATACCAATCTGTCCCCCGGCAGTCGTTGTGGTTGTCATAAGATTTCCCTCATAGTCGAGAGAAAATAAGAAACTGCCGTTATGGTCGAACAGATAGACCAACGTATTTCCGCCTTTAGCAGCCACACAGATATTTCCCTCTCCTCTTTATCAATACTGAGGAACAAATCTCTTCCAACTGCCGATATGACTGAGGTGTCCATCACACCTGCCAGGTCAACCGACTGAACCTGTGAACCTCTGTTGTCAAATTTCCTTAAACGATAGACGCCGGCCTGTTCCAGGCAAACCGCCCAGATACTGTTGTCCGGGGCAAAGCCAAAATCCAGAAGCGAAACCGAGGCGTCCAGCTCCAGATTCTGTTTCAAAAATTTACCGACATCAATGTTCATTGCTGCCAGATAGGACGTGCCATCTTCCTCCAGACAGCACATATAGGCCATATCATCTTTGAGCAGAAGTCTTTCGATTCCTGTCACTGAGTCCGGAATATCAAAAAAGTCTGCAACATAGGAAGCAGCCGGCTGCATGGCATCCATGCGGTTCCCGCAGGCTGTTATGGTAAAAATCAGTGCTGTTGTTCCCAGTATTGTAAAAATCCGTCTTAACTTCTTTCTCACAGCCACCTCCATACTCTAAAATTACCTCCTCCTAATATATAAGTGTAGGGTTTCAGTACCCAACAGCCAGTTGGGACTTAATCCTCTCATTGTTTAAGCTGTATAATGATTAGGCATTGGTATGACGACACCTCCTAGGACCACTTTAGGTGTCCGCAAGAAAGCCAGTCAGCCAGCCTATCATTTGCAGCCGTTCGATTTATGCAGGTTGGACTGTCCTTGTACATGTCCGTTTGATACCCCAGGAGATTGAATAAGCAGTGAGGAATGCTGGATACCATGCAAATTCATTTTCAGGAGGTACATTAGGATGTACAACGCTGTCGGTATTGATGTCTCAAAGGGCAAGAGCACCATCGCAGTCCTGCAGCCCGGAGGCGTCATTGTCAGGAAACCCTTTGATGTTTTCACACTTCCCAACCTTAAAAGAACTATCAAATTATCTGGCTTCACTTGAAGGGGATACAAGGATTGTAATGGAGTGTACTGGCAGATACCATGAGTCCATGGCTAACTCCCTCTAATGCCGGGTTTTTGTAACTGTCGTCAATCCGCATCTGATTAAAACTTTGGTAACAATACGTTGCGCAAGGTCAAATCTGACCCTGCTGAAAAATAGCACGCTATACCCTTGACAACTGGGCTGAACTGCGCCAATATTCAGGTATGGACAATACACGTACTCAGTTAAAAACCTTGAATTCCCAATTCAGCTTCTTTATGAAGCAAAGGTTGCCGCAAAGGCAAACCTGATTGCACTGTTGGATAATACATACCCCGGTGTAAATAAACTGTTCAACAGCCCTGCCCGTGAAGATGGCAGTGAAAAATGGGTCGATTACGCTTACTCATTCTGGCATGTGGACTGTGTCCGTAAAACCGGCTTGAAAGCTTTACAGTGCGCTATGAAGCTTCTGCAGGAAACACCATTATATTTATCAGCCTTCCAAACCAGAAGAACTGTTTAACGCCTCTAAAGAGCTTGTTGCCGTGTTCCCAAAGGAGACGTCCTATAAGCTTCTGATCCAGCAGAGTATCCAGCAGCTCAATCTTGCCTCTGCCCATATCGAACAGCTCCGCAGGAGATGAATGCACTTGCTTCCACGCCCCAGAATACGAGGTTGTCATGGGCATGTATGGCGCAAACTTACGGTCCCCAGCTCATTGCTGAGATTGGCGATGTTTCAAGATTTACCCATCGGGAGGCAATCACTGCTTTTGCAGGTGTCGATCCTGGTGTGGAGCAGTCAGGGCGACAACTCAAAGAGCAACAAAGCTTCCAAATGTGGAACCGGCAGGTTCCGTAAGACCCTGTTCCAGGTCATGACCACCCTGCTCCAGAATGCCCCGGAGAATGAACCTGTCTACCAGTTTCTGAACCGGAAGCGTTCCGAAGGAAAACCTTACTATGTGTACATGACTGCTGGTGCGAATAAGTTCCTCCGCATCTACTACGGCAAGGTAAAAGCACATCTGCGCAGTCTGGAACAAAACGAATAATCATTCCGTCTATTACGGTTTTTTGACCGGCTGATGAGGCGGTCTTAGAGTTGTGCCATAAAATCACTTCACAAAATTTTCAAAAGTGCTTGACTTTTTATTAGCAGGCTTTCATATAAAAATTGCCTGCTCTATCAGGCAGTTTAAGCATACCATTGATGAGCAGGCAATTTTTTAATTTGAGATAATTGATTTTCTATGGAATGGTAAATGAATGATTAAGAAATTCCTAAGGCGATATACTCCTCTTTCTAAGATTTATCAGTTCAAAAACATTATTCATAATCTCCTTATCCCGTACTTCTAACATCAGCCATTTCTGTCCGTTACCAGTTTTTGCATCTCTGAATACTTTCTGCACATAGTCAGAAAATAACGGCATTAATAATTCTGCCTCCGTAAGTTCACGGCTTCCTATCACCACAAGAGCGATAAAATAACCCTGCATTGGGTAACAGGTACAAAGAGATTTCCCGCTTTTCTTGTATTTAATATTCCAGCCTGGCTGCATGGAACAGCGGCTGTAATCCATATAAGGCTCAATCCGGTAAGCGGACCGGATGCGGCTGTCAAACTCTGCCCATAACGGATTGTCAATATACTCCGCTATTTGCTTCAGAGATGGAGCATCGCCGTTTGTATAAAGCATATTCCAATCCATCCCAATATCCCTCCTACTCTTTTTCCAACGGTATGGGCTTGACCCAAATTTCCATACAGGCCATATCTTTTAAGTCACGATAATACTTTTCTGCTGAAGAAAGGCTCCGTTGTTAAACTGTGATGCGGCAGCCATGTACCGAAAAGGTATTTTCCACCCTGATTCAAGGCAACCGTTACCAAATCCTCAAAATTTTCTGCTTCAATCCTGCAAACGATGTATTCTCCCGCAGGGAGTTCTCTCTCCTTACAAAGTCTCCCTGCTGTTTATGCGGGATATTTCGAATAAGGCCACCCGCAAAATACGTGAAAAGGCCCTGTGCCGTATCTTCCGTATGGGACATTCCCATTTCCACATTAGCATCGACGTCTTCTGCGATTAACGTCTTCTCCATATGGTAGCGTTTCCAGAGCTGTCCCGGCACATCTACACCTGTGCTTTCACCAGCCGGAATCTGTTCAGAAATGCGGACTTTCCGTTTCAAAGCCGAGGTAAACTTCCGGTTCCGCCAACGTTTTTCTCTGGATTTCAAGGACGATATTTCCTACCACCAGCGGAACCCCTTCATCTACTAAGACGTAATTCATGGAAACTTCCGGCTTGTCGAATGTGTTGAGCATTGGTAAATCTCTCCTGTACTCTTCGGGTGTGATTCCATACGTTTCCTTGAAGGCCCGCGTAAAATTTGCATGGCTTGTAAAGCCATAGTCCAGGGCAGCGTCAAGTATTCTCTGTTCGGTATTACCCAGATTTTCAATCACCTTTGCCAGACGGCGGAGCTTCACATATTCCTGAACCGGTTTATTTACCAGCCGCTTGAACAAACGCTGAAAATAGAAGGGGGACAGGCCGGCGATATTTGCCAGTTCTTCCGTATAAATTTCTTCTGTTAAGTGTTCCTCGATAAAAGTTAAGGATTGTTCGATTGCTTCCCATGCGTATTTGATGTTCACATTGTATCATCTTATTTTTTACCGGGCTTATCACACAATGCGCTTTTTTTCAGGAAATCGCTGTAGTACTAGGGCACTACTTCTCCCATGCTGTCGCAGATTGATTTATCCAGCAAATGGGAGTACAGTTTACCGTTCCTCACACTGTATTGATTAAATCTCTATATTTTGTGTTGACCTGCCTGGAACAGTTCAGGGAAGATGAAGAATTAGAACAGATACAAACACTTTTAGTTGATGGTATCGTGGAACAGGTTGTTAAAAAATAGCAGCACTTGTTTGGTTATTTGGCTGACAGGTAGCCCCTGCCGTGACAGTCTGATGATGCTGATGGGATTTCAATGATGAAAGCAGTGCGTCCATTACCGCTTTCAGCCCTTATCTGTCCGCCGTGCAGTACAATAATATTTTTTGCAATCGCAAGCCCCAAGCCGGAGCCTCCTGTTTCGCTTAATCTGGCACTACTTAAACGGCAGAATTTATCAAAAATTACATTAAGCTTATCCTCCGGAATTTCCCCGTCATTTTCAAATTGAATCACCGTCCATTCTGAAAGCTCTCTGGCTGATACTTTGATAACGCTGTTTTCCGCACTATAAGAAATGGCATTTTTCAGGATATTATTAAACACTCTTGCCAGCTTATCAGAGTCTCCATATACAGATATGTCCTCATCTACATGGTTCTCTATGATTTTTCCACATGCATTCAACTGCGGATACAACTCATCGGAAATCTGAGCAATCATATAGAAAAGATCAACCTTTGTCTTATGAAGCGGAAGAGATTCTGAGTGGCTGCGGGTAATCTCAAAAAACTCATTCACCAGCGTCCTGAGCCGGTTCGCCTTTTCCCATGCAGTATGGATATATTTTGCTTTCTCCTCATCGGGCATATCCGGTGTTTCATCTAAAAGGCTGAGATATCCGATCACAGATGTCAGTGGGGTCTTGATATCATGGGCCAGGTATACTACCAGATCATTCTTCTGCTGCTCTGCCCTCTTAGCCTTATCCGCCCGTTCTGCAAGTGTCCGCTTTACATCGGCCAGTTTATGCTCCACACTCTCCAGTTCCGGAGACAGGGAAATCGCTGCTCTTTCTTCCATAAGCTTGTCAATCCCTGTTACTACTTCATCAAAATATCGTTTATATGTGTCCAACAGCATGTGGAACAACAAAAAAACAAATATGATTATGATCAACGCAAGAATAAACTGCATATTGGCAGTCACTATCCTGAAATATATCAAATCAGCTTCCTGTTCACTGATTGAAGGGCTGCGTGCAACTGACCCAACAATCGCATCTGCCAAGTGTCCGCGCGTCAGCATCCGCAGGGCAAAGACTGCAGCAACTGCTCCCACTGTAATCAACAATCCTCGGATAAACGTAATACGGCCCAGCTTTGAATAGTTATACTTTGTTTTTTTAAATTTCCCCAATTTTATATCCAACCCCCCATACCGTTTTTATATATCTGGGATTTTCCCCGGTATCCTTCATTTTTTCACGGAGGTGGCGGATGTGTACGGTAATCGTATTATTGCTTTTGTTATAATATTCTTCCTGCCAGATTTCATGGAATAATTCTTCGGCACTGACAACACTGCATCTGCGCTCTAAAAGAATCCTTAATATGGAGAATTCCGTAGGGAGTCAGTGACAACGCCTCTCCATTAAGCCGGCATTCATATGTCTTAATGTTCATCGTCAATCCGGCATATTGAAAGATTTCATCCGCTGCCGGAACCGCTGCGCCTACATTATATTTCTTGTAACGGCGAAGCTGGGCCTTTACCCTCGCTACCAGTTCAAGGGGCAGAAATGGTTTTGTTATATAATCATCTGCGCCAAGCGTAAGCCCGGTAATTTTATCCGTCTCCCCGTCCTTTGCCGAAAGCATGATTACCGGATATTTGTATTCCTTGTTTCGTATGAACTGACATATGGAAAGCCCGCTGACATCCGGCAGCATGATATCCAATATAGCCAAATCAAAGTCTGTACTCCCAATACAGACAAGCGCTTCCTCCCCTGAATAAAACTTATATACATCCATATTTTCATTTTGAAGATACACTTCAATCAGATCCGCAATTTCTTTCTCATCATCAACAACAAGTATTTTTTCAAGCAAAGCATGACACTCCTTTCAGATTAAATCATATACATTATACCGGATCTGTAACACTAATGTGTTTATATATAATGGATAAATGATTAATTATTTCCTAAGATACACATAATTATAATTATGTTGGAGAAATGTGATATTAAAGCCCGAACTGTTTGGCTGGAGCCTTAGTTTATATAAAAGAAAAAGGGCGGCCTGAAAATAAATTCAAAACCGCCGGTGGAATTCGCATGCTTGTTGTAAAACTCCAAATTATATTTTATTGGTTCCAAAAGTCCTCCACACAATCTAAGATTTCACTCGCAGGTAATATAGTCGCTTCTGCAATGCTTTTCCCTGTTTTGTTCAAATAATGCTTAACCAAATGATAGCCGCAAGCATAGCCTGCGCAGTAAGGTAAACCAACAGGAGCGTAATTTTGCAAAGCAGCCATTTCATCGCCATACAAATAGGCATTGAGGTTTTCAAGCCCTTGAACATCTAAACCATCGTGAATGATTGGCTTAATATACTCATTTAAGGTTACCATATCGGTTTTAGTAACCCAAGGCCCCGCTTTATCCTCACCATACATTTGAGTTGCAAAGTTTTCAGCTAATCCTTCACTGACCATCATTTCACCGAGTGTAATGTCATTTTTCCACTTGATAAATTGAAACCGCACATTATGGTTTGTTTCATGTGCTAAAGCAACATGAAGATGATTTAATGTGTATTCATTTGGAGTTAAAACAAAAATATATCCCGGAATACCTCCATCTCCGCAATAGCCATCATTTAACACAGTGTATGGGCTTTCTGGATTTGCAAGCAAAATGGTAAACATATACTCTTGAACAGGTAATTTTACTCCATGCTCAATAAAGCAGTTTAATGAGTTTTGAATTGACAATTCACATCTTTTCCAAAGCGCATTGTCTGAAATCAGTTCAATATTATGCTTTTGCTTTTCATCAACAGCGGTTGGCGCCATATGTCCAAGCATTCCGCTTGCCATAATGACATCATAGCCATTACGTGCTGCAGCTTTCATTGGCACACTGTAACAAGCCCACTTTTTTTCAAAAGGCTTCATCAGTTCATAACGGTAGATATCATTTTTCCTGTCAAAAGGTGCGCTCATAATTTTTGAATAAACACCATCTGAACGGACAGAAACAATTCTCATATATTTAATTCCTTTCATTTTTCTTCATCATACACTATGACGCAGCGTAAAAGTCAAGAAGAAACAATGCAGCAAATTGAATATAGCATTTACTCATCATTCGTGTATCCGTCTCTTTGATGATGTGTTGTTCCGCCCGATAAATTCCAATTTGTTTTTACTTAATAATAGATTTTAGTTGATTAAAAATGTTATCAGTGTTTTTGATTCCTAACATGGGAATATTCAAGTTGAGCGCATTGATTCTATTACTAAGTTCGCTCATAAATACCCCTTTCCCGCTTATCTCTTTATTAAAATCTGATGTAGTTTCCACACCACAATTTGGCGAACGATTTGCACCAATGATTCCGGTTATCTCAAAGCCATAGGCATTGTATTCTGTTATTTGTTTCATCACATAATCAACTTGGGCCATTAACGATTTGCGAGCTTCATCTTTTTGCATTTCCTTACGAATGCGGGTATTTTCAATGACAACAGGATCATCTGCGCCATTGTTATTACCTCTATTAAGTCCCAAACAGCAAAGTTCAGGACATGGCATTTGAACAATGCCAATATCAGCATCAAGAAGAATTTTTATGACCTCCTTAAAAGCTGCCGGAAAAACGGCTGTCCCGTCAGATATTGAATTTTGATTTAATATACAATGTGCTATAAAAACAACTTTTTTCGACCATCTGCAAACATAAATTTTTCCTCTTTGTTTTCTGCTCTGCTATTCTGCCTACCTGCAAATTATAACAAAAACGATTACATTCCAACTGTCTTTTTAACAGTATTTGCCATTCTTATCGTTAATTTGCTGCTGATAGCTGCACTTGCTGTCTTAGACCACCAATTTGTTTTTTGATAATCTTTTCGGCTGAAAGACCAAAATATCACTTCTTTGTATTCCTTTATTTTTTCTAATTCCGCTCTAGGCTCTCCAATCTCACTATATACCTCTGCGAATGTGGCCGGCGGAATAATGAAAATGAGATTGTCATAAATTTCATTATTTCCGTTCCCCCACCAGTCCGGTGCATTATGCAAGATGTTCTCAAGTTTTTCTTTTGCTATGACAAAAACAGGAATATCCAAGCCAAACCGTTTTTTTATCATTACCTCAATCTGATTTGTAAACGTTTCAGCCCCATCTTCGTCACCTGAAAAAATCACATTTCCGCTGTTCAAATATGTCTTAACATCTCCAAAATCAAGTTTTTCAAAACCTTCTTTTAACTCTGCCATGGACACTTTATTTTTGCCGCTTATATTGATACCACGCAAAAATGCAATATATTGTTTCATTTGCTCCGACACCTCCCACGTATAATATATCCCTATGAAAACCTTACAGGAAAATGGACATTTTAATGATTCAAAAGTTTTGTTAAGTCCTCCACGGAAGCGTCCATTTTCACAGAGATTTCTTCCATATTCATACCGGAAGCAAGAAAACGTTTTATCACCATTTTCATATCCTCGCCAACTTCTATGATATGTCCGTCTAAATCATAAAACCGAATCACCCGCTGGCCCCAGCTATGCTCGAGCACTTCTCCCAAATACTCAATGTCAGGATATTCTTTCAACTTATTCAGAAAACCATCAAAATCCTGTTCTTCAAAGACGATTTCTGCATTGTTGGATTTCTTTAATACCCTTTTCTTTCGGCAGGTTCACAAGCCAGTCAAAATCCTGCTGCAATGCCAGGCCGCAGGTAAAAGCAATGTTTCTTCCGTAATCCTGAAATACTTCCAATCTGAACAAATCCTCATAAAAATTTCTCGCGGCATTAATGTCGGCTACCGATATAAGCATACACGTGTACTTCATATGAATTTACCTTTCATTTTTGCTATTCTCAATCCCTTTTTATTTTGGTTTGTCACTGACAAAAAATGAGAGCTTCCTATCACCGCTTTTTTTTGTGCAGTTTCAGATCAATCCCTCTATTAGATGCTGTATCTTGAAGCAGTCCTGCAACAAAAGCACTTTTTTCTTTGAGTGTCAACATCTTTATGTCAGGTCTATTATCAATCTCTCTAAGTACTTCTTGCAGCTCTTGTAATTCCAAAAGATTTACAGCTACACAAAAGAGTGTCTTTTTCCGTCCGTCATTGTATCCGGACAGGAGAATATCCAGTATTCTTACCTTCTCTTGTTGTTCCTTATTATAAGCTTCCACTCCTGACAGCTTGGCCTTTTTTAAATCAGCCTTTCGTTGGCGGTGCGTTATAAAGGAATCAAAATCGTCAATATGCTCATATTTTTCACAAGGATATTCACCGCACTGAAAGCAGTATTCTACTCCATCATGCTCAATGCTGCATCTTGCAATTTTGCATGTCTGGTTTCCTTCACCGCCCCCGCAGCCGGGGCAGTTTTTATTCAAAAACATGGGACAAAGTCCACAATTCAATCCACAGAGAGAAAATAACTGATTCTGTCGTTTAAATCCTTTCATGATGCCTCCTTAACTCTATACCCAATCCGGCTTATACACTTCACGTTCCATGATTTTTATCTCCTCTAACATTATAATAAATCTTTTGAATTATTGTATTATTGAATGCTAAAGAATTTATTAATCATTTCCTAATGTGCAGGTAAATTCTTCTGGTGATTTAATCGCTATGAATGATTGTTTTTGCTGTTGTTGTTACTCAGTTTCTCCAAACTATTTTCTGACACCGGGTATCATTCTTCCTTAGCGAACTGCACTTTCAGTTTAGCAAGATTGTCAATTTCCTGTGACTAAACCGCTTCTCTCATCCTGCACAATCTCCTGTCTCCTTCCATACTTCATCCCCTTTTCAGCAGCCTCCACTAAGGAAGTACTGCTTCGGGCATACCCCATCGTCCGGATCACATTTTTCATAAGACTCCCCTTTTCCTTAAGTGTGATGCGACAGCATTCTTCAGTTCCTGCTGACAGATTTCATCTGCCGATCTCTTATCACTGGAATCCACATCTCTTTGCGCCAATAAAACCTCAATCCACAGGCTCTTACGAGCCTGACCATTGAAAAAAGTAGTCTTACCAGCACTTCGGTTTGTTTCGATCCACAGGCTCTTACGAGCCTGACCCTGTACTGCTGGCTAACTTCCCATATAGGTTATTGTTTCGATCCACAGGCTCTTACGAGCCTGACCAAAATATGTTGCCTTCCTCCTTCAATTTTGACAAGTTTCGATCCACAGGCTCTTACGAGCCTGACCCCACAAAAGTGTAAAAACCTGTTTGAATGGTCAATGTTTCGATCCACAGGCTCTTACGAGCCTGACCGATACCAACAGCGCAGTATCCTGAAACCTTCACGGTTTCGATCCACAGGCTCTTACGAGCCTGACCTGCTGGCCAACCAACTCCCGGTTCCTGCATGGATGTTTCGATCCACAGGCTCTTACGAGCCTGACCGCCCCGGGGGAATCCCGGGCCTTTTTACAATTAGAGGTTTCGATCCACAGGCTCTTACGAGCCTGACCCGTAACTTTGGTAAATTTGATTATGTACGTATAGTTTCGATCCACAGGCTCTTACGAGCCTGACCCTTTTCCCGTATATCCCTTATTCCGGTCCCGGCATAGTTTCGATCCACAGGCTCTTACGAGCCTCGACCAACCTTGCCAGCGACGTTCAATGTAATTCCGCCGGTTTCGATCCACAGGCTCTTACGAGCCTGACCGTACAGCTCTTCTGCCTCCTGCACTGGCTGCCAGGTTTCGATCCACAGGCTCTTACGAGCCTGACCCTTTATCCTGCTATGACGTTGCAACCGTGCCTCTTTGTTTGATCCACAGGCTCTTACGAGCCTGACCACCACATGGCAGTAGTTGAAATTATAAAAGACGGAGTTTCGATCCACAGGCTCTTACGAGCCTGACCAAAGACGGTAAAATAATTGACTGTTATCCGGCCAGTTTCGATCCACAGGCTCTTACGAGCCTGACCGGTCTGTCGAGGAACAGCATGATCCGGGCGATGTGGTTTCGATCCACAGGCTCTTACGAGCCTGACCAGCAGATATCCGGGGAGCCAGGGGCTGGCATCTGGTTTCGATCCACAGGCTCTTACGAGCCTGACCCTCGACCCTAATTTTGTGTCGGAATTGTGCAAGGTTTCGATCCACAGGCTCTTACGAGCCTGACCCTCATGGGGGCGTATTGGGCTGGCCGGTGATGGGTTTCGATCCACAGGCTCTTACGAGCCTGACCACACAACATTATTCTACGTAAATATGGACAGCCTGTTTCGATCCACAGGCTCTTACGAGCCTGACCGCGCCTTTCGCTCTCACGCATACTCCCGGAATGTGTTTCGATCCACAGGCTCTTACGAGCCTGACCCAAATTCGCGGCATATGGATAGTAATATCGCATTGGTTTCGATCCACAGGCTCTTACGAGCCTGACCGGTAATGGAACGTCAGACCGAGTATGGAGAACTGGTTTCGATCCACAGGCTCTTACGAGCCTGACCGAAGTGATGAAATAATACATATGTCAAGTAAGATGTTTCGATCCACAGGCTCTTACGAGCCTGACCAAAAAATGTCAGGACGGCACTGGAACATTTAAAGTTTCGATCCACAGGCTCTTACGAGCCTGACCGGACCACTGCTATTTTACAGGCAGTCCAGATGTCGTTTCGATCCACAGGCTCTTACGAGCCTGACCGCAATGGTAAGTGCATGGGGTTTAGTCTTGCCGGTTTCGATCCACAGGCTCTTACGAGCCTGACCAACGAAATTATGCCTTACTATAATCAATTATACAAGTTTCGATCCACAGGCTCTTACGAGCCTGACCTACTGCATTTGAAAAACGAAAGAAAGATAAAAATGTTTCGATCCACAGGCTCTTACGAGCCTGACCCGCAACTACATTTAATCAGCCCTATACCTTGTACGTTTCGATCCACAGGCTCTTACGAGCCTGACCAACGATAACAGATGATGAAATCAAAGAATTAACAGTTTCGATCCACAGGCTCTTACGAGCCTGACCTACGACACTGACATGTTATGCACAGATTGCCACAGTTTCGATCCACAGGCTCTTACGAGCCTGACCATATTCCTCCTCTAAATCTATCATTTGTTTTTCTGTTTCGATCCACAGGCTCTTACGAGCCTGACCCCATACAATCTTCTATAATGTAGACTTCAATGTTTCGATCCACAGGCTCTTACGAGCCTGACCATTTCGTCAGTCCGCGGACCTCCGACATGGAAAAGTTTCGATCCACAGGCTCTTACGAGCCTGACCATAATCCTTTTCTGGAATCGGTTCATGGACTTGTTTCGATCCACAGGCTCTTACGAGCCTGACCAGTGTCAGAAAAGACAAGATGGGTAATCGTTATGTGTTTCGATCCACAGGCTCTTACGAGCCTGACCGCAAAGACTACAAGCGGCGCCACACCGGTTAAAGGTTTCGATCCACAGGCTCTTACGAGCCTGACCTTTGGAACAGTGTACTGGCATTAAGATAAATTAATTGTTTCGATCCACAGGCTCTTACGAGCCTGACCTATGGATGCTGCTACATTTTCAAACGGCGTTGTGGTTTCGATCCACAGGCTCTTACGAGCCTGACCAACAGACACCGCTTGCCTATCAGCAGAAGGTACACGTTTCGATCCACAGGCTCTTACGAGCCTGACCTTTAACGGCGCCCTGTCAGGGAGCATGAAGGCAAGGTTTCGATCCACAGGCTCTTACGAGCCTGACCAACAGACACCGCTTGCCTATCAGCAGAAGGTACACGTTTCGATCCACAGGCTCTTACGAGCCTGACCATTAGACGTTATAGGTTACTTACTTTCAAAAATAGTTTCGATCCACAGGCTCTTACGAGCCTGACCCGACAATATCGCAAACGACATAACCAAGATATTTGTTTCGATCCACAGGCTCTTACGAGCCTGACCTTGTACCGTCTTTTTTAATAACCTTTTATGTTTCGATCCACAGGCTCTTACGAGCCTGACCTACCATGCTCCTGATGTTGGCCGTGGACTGTCTGTTTCGATCCACAGGCTCTTACGAGCCTGACCACCTGAACAGCGACTATAACTACACGGATACGGCGTTTCGATCCACAGGCTCTTACGAGCCTGACCCGCAGGCTACTAAAATTCTCATGATATGTACTCGGTTTCGATCCACAGGCTCTTACGAGCCTGACCGTTATAGACAAAAATAGAAATGCCTTGCCAAGGCGTTTCGATCCACAGGCTCTTACGAGCCTGACCAATTTTCAGATCGCCATTTATTTGATATAAGATAGTTTCGATCCACAGGCTCTTACGAGCCTGACCGATGCGTCAAGCTTTGCAAATGGTGTTGTAGAATGGTTTCGATCCACAGGCTCTTACGAGCCTGACCACTCCCGTATTTTGGGCTACGGCCTGCCAGATTGGTTTCGATCCACAGGCTCTTACGAGCCTGACCGGTATTCCCAGCTTCATTCCCGCCTCGCCCCATTTTCGATCCACAGGCTCTTACGAGCCTGACCGTGGAACGGCTTACAGAGCGCGTGGCAGTAGTTGAAGTTTCGATCCACAGGCTCTTACGAGCCTGACCAAAGCTCCTGGTCGATGGAACTTGCGATAGGCGGGTTTCGATCCACAGGCTCTTACGAGCCTGACCTTGCAATATCGAACTCGATCAAGCGTTATACGAAGGTTTCGATCCACAGGCTCTTACGAGCCTGACCGACGTATCCGAAAGATGGGACCATGTTGCGCATGGTTTCGATCCACAGGCTCTTACGAGCCTGACCGGTATGCAAGCGGTGCGTATACTGCACGGCGCATGTTTCGATCCACAGGCTCTTACGAGCCTGACCCAAAATCAAAATTTATAGCGACAGATTCATCATGTTTCGATCCACAGGCTCTTACGAGCCTGACCATCTTCTTTCAATGTGGGCTGTTTTAATACAGAAGTTTCGATCCACAGGCTCTTACGAGCCTGACCACAGTCGGACAAGCTGCATAACGGATTCAGGCACTGTTTCGATCCACAGGCTCTTACGAGCCTGACCTATACAAAAATCAGTGATTTGGTGACCGGTAGTGTTTGATCCACAGGCTCTTACGAGCCTGACCGGGGATACAAATAATTGGACGGATACTAAGGTCGTTTCGATCCACAGGCTCTTACGAGCCTGACCGGATGTGCCGGGAAAGTAAAGAAAAGAAACAGTTTCGATCCACAGGCTCTTACGAGCCTGACCAAGGATTCTCCGTCTTGTAATAGCGCTTTAAATGTTTCGATCCACAGGCTCTTACGAGCCTGACCAAGTAAAAATGTTCCGTCCAGCTTTAGCTATTCGTTTCGATCCACAGGCTCTTACGAGCCTGACCGGTATGAAATATGGTGATGAAGTTTATTGTGGTGTTTCGATCCACAGGCTCTTACGAGCCTGACCGTCCCCGCCGCCCCCATCTCTTGCGTAAGTACCGGTTTCGATCCACAGGCTCTTACGAGCCTGACCCGGCGCAGCCGGTACGGATTATCTAAAAGCTCCCGGTTTCGATCCACAGGCTCTTACGAGCCTGACCTACACAGTACCTGTTTGCGATGCGGAAATTAATCGTTTCGATCCACAGGCTCTTACGAGCCTGACCGTGAGGACACGCCCACGCTCTCACACACTGTTTCCAGTTTCGATCCACAGGCTCTTACGAGCCTGACCCTGTCTGCGGGTCGATTCCGCATCATCTTTTCGTTGTTTCGATCCACAGGCTCTTACGAGCCTGACCCGCAAAGCGAAACAAATCCGTCAAAAGGATATGGTGTTTCGATCCACAGGCTCTTACGAGCCTGACCTTCAGGAAAGCCTATATTGTTGCTTATTGCCTTCAGTTTCGATCCACAGGCTCTTACGAGCCTGACCATTTCGTCAGTCCGCGTACTTCGGACATCGAGAAGGTTTCGATCCACAGGCTCTTACGAGCCTGACCCCCAACTGCGGAAGGAAAATCGATTGGAATAATTGTTTCGATCCACAGGCTCTTACGAGCCTGACCAACGAAGCAATTTACAAAATTATGGTCGGAGGACAGTTTCGATCCACAGGCTCTTACGAGCCTGACCGCGCTGCTCCTCTGGCACCCGCTTCGCAGTTTCGATCCACAGGCTCTTACGAGCCTGACCCTGAATTTACCAGCGGATCTTCCTCAAGAAATAAGTTTCGATCCACAGGCTCTTACGAGCCTGACCAAAAAGACAAACTGATTTTGAAAAATGGAATAGTTTCGATCCACAGGCTCTTACGAGCCTGACCCCTTTTTGGCGCCATAGTCTCTATGTACCCGGCTGTTTCGATCCACAGGCTCTTACGAGCCTGACCCTATACCCCGGAACCAACAATTTTTCTGCGGATGGTTTCGATCCACAGGCTCTTACGAGCCTGACCGACACAATGGATATTCAGATTCCCTACACAACACTGTTTCGATCCACAGGCTCTTACGAGCCTGACCAGTTCTTCCTCCATCGGCCGGTAGACCGTTTCGGAGTTTCGATCCACAGGCTCTTACGAGCCTGACCTGGATGACATGGCAAGAATTTACGGCATTTATGATGTTTCGATCCACAGGCTCTTACGAGCCTGACCCTATTGACCATCCGGACGACAAAAGGTATGGATGGTTTCGATCCACAGGCTCTTACGAGCCTGACCGGATGCCAGAAAAGAATTTAAGAAGACCCTGAAAGTTTCGATCCACAGGCTCTTACGAGCCTGACCTGGAAATATTCAATTACATCATGGCTGAGTTGCAGGTTTCGATCCACAGGCTCTTACGAGCCTGACCAATAATTCGTCGAATGAGCTTGAGGTGATTTGCGTTTCGATCCACAGGCTCTTACGAGCCTGACCTCCTGCAATTGATATAGATAAGTATTCAAGGAATGTTTCGATCCACAGGCTCTTACGAGCCTGACCTCGACAACAGCACAATCTTTGATTACCGGACCGGTTTCGATCCACAGGCTCTTACGAGCCTGACCATCGTTGTTCCGTCAATCACAATCTTGTAATAGCTGTTTCGATCCACAGGCTCTTACGAGCCTGACCACAAGCAGATGGAAGCGGGGTTACATATGGGGCGGTTTCGATCCACAGGCTCTTACGAGCCTGACCTCCTTTGATACGTTCCTTTCTGAACTGATAAAAGTTTCGATCCACAGGCTCTTACGAGCCTGACCGGCTCCGGTGGCTGGTTCTTTTGGATACACTATTGTTTCGATCCACAGGCTCTTACGAGCCTGACCCCCGGAGACAGGAGAGTATTATCCATATTACACAAGTTTCGATCCACAGGCTCTTACGAGCCTGACCCCTATAAAACCCCCACCAATACGCCATCTGGACTGTTTCGATCCACAGGCTCTTACGAGCCTGACCAATTTATGGTAGGGGAGACTGATTATAATTTTAAGTTTGATCCACAGGCTCTTACGAGCCTGACCTAATTTCTACAATTTTACAGAACTTTATAACGGAGTTTCGATCCACAGGCTCTTACGAGCCTGACCATTGGCGATAACCTTGTACCCGATAATCTAGAATGTTTCGATCCACAGGCTCTTACGAGCCTGACCGTAGTTGAGTGGTAAATAAGGGGGATATATCTATGTTTCGATCCACAGGCTCTTACGAGCCTGACCATTCGGAATTTATTGTAAACATGATAACACAAACGTTTCGATCCACAGGCTCTTACGAGCCTGACCGACTGGATGTTTACAGGGTACCTGATGAAAGAAGTTTCGATCCACAGGCTCTTACGAGCCTGACCCCATAAGCGGTATCAGTACACAGATTCCTGACGGTTTCGATCCACAGGCTCTTACGAGCCTGACCTAAATGCCCAACGGATTGCAGGAGAAAGAGAAAAAGTTTCGATCCACAGGCTCTTACGAGCCTGACCTCAGAATTTACAGTCATCTATTGCAGATTATACCGTTTCGATCCACAGGCTCTTACGAGCCTGACCTTTCGGCTTTCAGGGCCGCCGCAGAAAGTTGTGATTGTTTCGATCCACAGGCTCTTACGAGCCTGACCTTGTCAACTAAAGTGTTATAATTAATACAGAAGGGTTTCGATCCACAGGCTCTTACGAGCCTGACCAATGTGGTATAATAAAAAATACGATAAATTTATGTTTCGATCCACAGGCTCTTACGAGCCTGACCAAGCGATGACGGCGCCGCTTTCCTGCAGCAGCTAGGTTTCGATCCACAGGCTCTTACGAGCCTGGCCCAGGACATTCGTAAAGCGTTAGAAGATATCACGGTTTCGATCCACAGGCTCTTACGAGCCTGACCTTACTTGGGGTGTCCAGGTCCTTAAAGCTGTTTTGTTTCGATCCACAGGCTCTTACGAGCCTGACCCAAACAGTAACCAAACCGGAACCTAAAGAAAAAGTTTCGATCCACAGGCTCTTACGAGCCTGACCCGCCAAGAAAATCCTGGACAGCCTGATTGATGATGTTTCGATCCACAGGCTCTTACGAGCCTGACCGGCGCATCCGCTTGTCATTCCGATGGACCGTACAGTTTCGATCCACAGGCTCTTACGAGCCTGACCATACTGGGCTTGATGAGGCCGCGATTGATACACACGTTTCGATCCACAGGCTCTTACGAGCCTGACCTTCCGTGACTTGATGCATTTACAGGAAATGATTGTTTCGATCCACAGGCTCTTACGAGCCTGACCAAAATCAGTCGCCCATATGGGGGCGCGACATGATGTTTCGATCCACAGGCTCTTACGAGCCTGACCGATATAGGGAGAAATTGCAGGATTGATGCAAGTTTCGATCCACAGGCTCTTACGAGCCTGACCAATAACTGCCGGTATTACGGCCGCTGCCTGGAACGGTTTCGATCCACAGGCTCTTACGAGCCTGACCAGCCTTGATGGCCTATGCTCAGGGATGCGTTGATGTTTCGATCCACAGGCTCTTACGAGCCTGACCAGGGGGCTAAAACTACGGGTTTCGGACCTTTACGTTTCGATCCACAGGCTCTTACGAGCCTGACCACAATTGAACAGCAAGCTGTTGCGGATGGATATGGTTTGATCCACAGGCTCTTACGAGCCTGACCATTGCGTCCACATATTTTTGGATGTGGAGCGGAGTGGTTTCGATCCACAGGCTCTTACGAGCCTGACCCGTTTAGTAAACCTGTGCCGATTCGGGGTTCTGTGTTTCGATCCACAGGCTCTTACGAGCCTGACCAGCAAAAATTCATGGTTTTAGAGTGTTTTTTACATTACTTTTTATTCAAATCATCCAAATATGATATTTAATTTTATCTCTAAACCAGAATCCCCTCCAATTTACACCAAAATCCAGGTGCGAACCTCCCACAGAATTCATGTTCACTTCGGGTTCGCACTGATAAGGCAAGACATCTTCCCTGCGGTTCTTTATAAAATTAAAGGTTCATCCACCTGTATTCCGCGCCGCACGCCAAAATGCTCAACCTTACCGCTATAATGATTACCTAGAGAGTAAAAACGCAGACTGTCTTTTTCTTCGTCAATTTCTTTCATCAGAAGATGTTTTAGCTTCACATATTGCGTTGCATCTACTTGACATTCAAAAACAGAGTTCTGTACCCGTGTGCCATAATTTACGCATTGCTTGGCTACAGCGCCTTAAACGTCGCGCCCCTGCGGCTTCAGTAATATTAATGTCATAGGTTATCAGTACGAGCAAATCCATCACCTCATTTCCATAAGAACGGGGGATAGGCGTCCAAATCTCCCCGCAGATGCCTGGACAAGAGCATGGCCTGTGAAAAAGCAACCATACCCCATTGAATCTTTTCTTTCAGGTAAGGATGCATGATCGTCTCCTGCTTGCGTTTTTGCCAGGCCGACAGGAAGGTTTTTCTCGCATCATCTGTCATAAAAACAGCACCATTCTCTTTCCTTTGAAAATCTTTTTCCGTAAAAATGCCGAGATTGATCTGCGTAATTACAAATCGATCTGCCAACGGCGCCCGCAATTCTTCAAGCAAATCAAGTGCTAAGGACGCACGCCCCGGACGCACTGTATGGAGGAATCCTACCGCCGGATCTAACCCGACCGTTTCCAAAGCGCCTGCAATCTCGTTTCCCAGCAAAGTGTACGAAAAGGAGAGCATCGCATTCACCGGATCCAGCGGCGGACGACGGGTTCTGCCATCAAAAATAAATACATCCTCATTCCGCAGAATCATCTGCGAAAAGACTCCGAAATATGCTTTCGCAGCAATCCCTTCAATTCCCATCAGTTCACTCCGGTTTTTGCCTTTCTCCAAATCACTCAGAGAACTGCACATCTGAGTTATGGCACTATTGATCTTCTCTTGCTCAATCCGCATGGGATGATCACGTTTCACCCTCTCAAGGCTCCACCGACCATTATAAATTTTCCCAAGCAAGAATGATTTAGCAATTGCAAGAGACTGCATTTCATCTGCCGCTCTAAAATACTGTGTCTCCCGAAGCGCATCATTACCGCTCACTGGTCCGGAAATTCTGGAAAGGAACCGGCCATGCTGCGTCAGAAAGCAAAGGCCGATCCCCCTTTCTGCACAAGCTCCCATCAACGCGGGACTAGCGCCTCTGTAACCGAAGCAGACCACACTTTCAAGATTATGCAGAGGAACCCGGCCCAGCTCACTTTGTTCCTGCAGCAGTACGATATTCTCTCCATCCAGCGACAGATATACATCCGGCGTCGTGACATATAAAGTATTCAGTAACTTCTTCATTCCTCATCCTCCCCGTGGAACGCCCTGCGGATATATTCCGATGCCGAAACCTGTTTCATCAGTTTGGGCTGACAAATTTCCACAAGAGAACAACTTTTGCAGGCTTTTCCCATCTTTGCCTTGGGCGTGCGGCCATCTAACATCAACCTATGCATCTCCGCCACAGACTCCTTCACTCTTTGCCGCAATTCCCCTGTTAAGATAAGGCGCTGCCGGCGTTTTATCTTTCCATAGTACAACGCAGCCTCCGGAATATCCGTGACGAACACTTCTTCCAGACACATCGCCTGTGCACATAGCTGCAGCGCATCCGCTCCCTGCAAATCCGGCTGGCCCAGCTTGTATTCTACAGGATACAGCCTCCAACGGCCATTCCTTCCCTGAATCGTGACTCCTCCCTCATCCTTATATAATTCCACCATGTCACATACACCGGTAATTCTCAGCTCCTGGGAGCGGACAGGCATCCCGCGGGACAAAAGAACGGAGCCTCTCGCTTCCGTAAAACCGTCATCATGCACCCGTTCATGCATAAAATGTCCTTCCAATGTAAGTGCATTTTCTTCCCAGAGCTGTTCAATATGAACCAATGCCCAGCGCCTGCGGCAAAATTGAAAATGTTTCAGTCCTGAAATCATTAAAAAATCCGAATCATCATTCGCCATCCAAACACCTCTGGAACCAGGCCCTCCAAATCCTCTGTATTTAACGAAACATTGCCCTCTGCGTCACAGGAAACCCGCAGCGTCCGATGCACCTTAGCCGATGAATACTGGCCACTGGCGCAGTTATGTTTCCACCATATCAGCTTTACAACCTCCATACTGCCGGCCGGACGTGCGGATGTCTCATCATTACAGAATAAAGTTCTCAGCGCCTCTTTTAAAGCCTCCCCATCTTCTTCACTAAAGCCTGTCTTATCTGCAAGCTGGACATTAACTGCACCATAGGTAACATAAACCCCAAAATCCACGCGGTGTTTCATTCCCATGGTATCCGGTCCCTTTTTATCCGGATCCTTCCCGGTTTCCAGATTCACTGATTTCGTAATTTGGGAGCTGGTAATATTAACCGGTCCTTTGCTGAAAGCAGGCTGAATGCTGACAGGACCGCGAATACCGATTGATACGGCATCCGATTCCTCTTCCTCTTTTTTTCTCCCTTTTTTAAATGCAAAAACCTGGCCGAATGCTCTCACATCATACCATGTTTCGCACGCCTGTCTGGCATAATCCTCTCGTGTCTTCTTCCCTGCCTTCATCTCTTTCACACACGCTGCCAACGCAGGTTCATTGTCTGCTCTATCTTTTAAAGAGCGAAACGTATCCCCCTTTCCCTGCGGCGCTCATCAGACTGAACAAAAATATTCTGCCCTTCGTCCAGCAACCGGTTGCGAAGTTTACGCTTCAGGCAAACATCTGACACTTCTCCCAACCAATTGTATGTAGTTCTCGGGCGATTTCCATCCAGGGATCCCCATTCGGGTTTGCGTTTTTAGCGGTAAAAACCAGTGCAAAATCAATTTTCTCCTTCAAAGCTGCCATAATCATTTCTCCTTTTCATCCTATATTTCGTTTTATCTATTTCGTTCTTCATAGTAACCATGCAGATAAATACTTCCCAAAGGAATATCCGTATTCCAGCCGTTTTGCTGTAGTTGCGCTTCCAACTGTTCCAGGGTGGCCAAGTCTTCTCCCGAAAGGTTTTCCGCATATCTTAGATATGGCTTTAACTTGACTTTTAGATTTTCCCACGTAGCTGCCGGCTTCCGGGCAAAGACTGGCATAAATCTCAACTCATTCGTAGAACGTCTGTCTATATCCTCCGCCTCACGGATAAAACGCCTTCTCTCTATCCGGTCCGCGATTCCAAGCTGCCGTCCATACAGGGCGCTCCTTCTGTCTCCTGCCTCTTCCCACTCTTGAGGTTCCCTTGAAAACTGTGTCTTTTGATAGAACGTCTGCCGCATACAATAGTATCCATGCAGATAGCCGGCGTCTAACGGCACTGCCGTTTCCCGATCTGCTTGTGAAAACTGCATCTCCACAAATCCAATCAACCGCTGATAATAATCCGCCTTCTTGCCCAATTTTTCCAAATATGGCTGCAACTTGTCGTGAAGTCTTCCCCAGCTCTCATAGGGCCTTGCCGCAAATACCTGCATCATCTGCATCGCATTGGTCATTCCCGTCCGTTCTCCCTCACTGGCTTCCTGCTCCGCGACATCCGCTATCGCCAGCAGACATCCGTACAGTTCGGAACGCCGCCTTGGAAGCTTATATGGAACGCCTCCCCCATCTTCCTTTTTTTCAGTAGGTTCCCATTTTTGAAAAAGCATCTGTCTCTGACTGGATAAGCCCTGCAAAAACTCCAGCGAGAGCTCCCCTCTCTCATATCTGTCTTCTTCCGTAAACTGTCCCTCAATTTTAGCAAAAGTATCTGGTACCGTTTGCTGTCAGGACCAAGGCTTTTAAAACAGGGAACTAGTTTTTCATGGATCTTAGGCCACGTCTCAAACGGCCGTTTCACAAACTGACACATCAGCCGTATCGCATTTGTCGGGTAATCCCGCCCCTTATCCGTCGATTTCTCCTACATAAAGTCCGCCACTGCAAAAAGTCGGCCATACAGATAGTCTCTTCTTTTCGACTCGGCCTGCAGTTCTGGGGGGAATATCTCGCAAATCTCCCCACGACTGCGTTTTTGAAAACAAGATATCATCGCACAAGCAGTGTCAACACTGGTTTCCCATGCAGTTCTGGACCACTGCCGGTCCTTCCCGCTGACAAACGCAAGAGGCGCACATACCCGGTAAAATGCACTGAGGACAACATCAATCGGAAATGGCTGCCTGTCAGCAATGCAGACAAGGATTCTGGAGTGAAGTTTCCGCATCAATTTTGTATGGGACTTCTCACATTTTTTATCCCGTTTTGCCACATTTACCGCGTCTGGCCCCATAACGGCAACGGCAATCTGCTCCGGACCCGGGGAAGCAATCTCCTTTGTCTTCTTTTTCCAGGAATAGCTCCACCAGCAACAATCCGTATACCATTCTTCCAAACGCTTTACATATTCATTTCCAGAGCACTCCTGATAATAAGTAACCGACATTCTTCCGTCCGTCGCCGCCTCCAATCCTAATATCACCGCAAAATCAGTCCGCTGCTTATTATAATCGTGGAGTCTGCCGCCATAACCGCGGGCTGCCGCCCTCACTTCCCTGGCATAACTTTCAAATGTATCGATAATCGGCTCGGGTCTTCTTCCTCTTCCTCATCATCCATAAACCCGTTTTTTTCATCAATCGGAGCCTTCATGACCGCCCCGTTTGTATTCCAAACCACCCATGTCATACCGTATTTCTGCATTCCCCTGGCGCGCTATGAGCCAAATCAGAGCATTATGGGCGCGCACAGACGCATCAAAGCTAATCACCGCCGCGCTGCGGTCTTCCACAAAACGTCCCTTGTACTGAAATGGGAATTCATTATCCTTCGCTGAAATCAATTTGGCATTTCCCTGTAGCTTCGGATGGTTCTCCATAGCAGGAAGTATTTTACCTTCCACATAGCAAAACGCTCTGGCGCCCGGCAGTTTATCTGCCAGAAACCGCTCCCAGGACTGTTTGACATCTGCCCTGAGCCATAGATCGTCAGCACTTTCATCCTGCATCTGGACTGAAAAACAGACCATAGCCTTAGCGTCTTCTCCTGTGCCTTCCCGCCTTTCTGCATTCTTATAATATTTCAGTTTCAAATTGGGCTGTGATTCCAAATCGGTAAGCAATGTATGACCATCCAGATATGTATATACCACACGCAGGCAGTCAGGCGCATCGGGCTGTCCGCACCATGCCCTGAGCTGTTCCATATACTGGCTGAACCGCTTCGAATTTTCATCTTCAAAAATCAGATACTTGAGCTGTTCCACCAGGGGAAACGGAGTTCCATTATCACCTGTACGGCTCTCTGCCTGCGGCGTACTTGGAATTTCCAGAAATTGATTTTCATCCATCAGCTCGTCTGCAGATACGAACTGACCGTCCTGAGAGAGTACCACATGGTATTTTACCCTTTTTTGCGCACAAATCCCAGCGGAACAAGCCTAACCGCTTCTTTCGATTGATCACAGACAACACCGGCATCATACGCCTCGCACAATTTCTGCATCCAACTCATTCGTTTCCCCTCCTTCCCAGACCAACTCCCGCTTCAGTGTCTCCTCCTTCAAACCGCTGAAGTTACCGAACTTTTCTCCAAATTGCTTCGCTTTCATTGGACGGATATTCCGCTTCATCTCTTCCGGTAACTCTTCAGGAGGAAGGAACTGAACCACTCCATTTACCATTTTCGGTCTCCAGAATCTGGCAGCCAGCATATCCCGCCCAGTCTCATCCGGATAATCAAACCCATGAAACATAACTCCAAATTCCAGTTCACCATAATGGTCATAATAGCCTTCACCTTTGCCAAATTCACAGGGTTCTACATATCCCTGGCACTCCCTCGTCCCCAGGAAAATATCTCTGCGTCCACCCTTCTCCACCATACGTTTCGCAATATTGTGGTGCTTGTTTTCATTAAAATCCTGTTCCAGCTCCTCCCGCCGGTTCTCATTAAAGAATAAAATGTGCCCGAACCTGATAGGATACATCTGCCAGATAGGTATAGACCGACAGCGTATTCTTTGACGCCACATAGCTGATGGGACGGACATTTTTAGACTCTGTGCGGATTGGTTTCATAATCCTCATCTCATCCACAACCCATATGATCGACGGTTTCCAATAGATACTCTCCGTAATTCCTTTCAGCGCCTGATAGGTCGGAAGCATATAGCTGAACTTTTCTCCTCCCATTCTTGCAATCGGATCGCTGAACAGTGCATAGTTTGCTGACACGCAATACTCAATCTGATTTCTGATTTTCAATACGGCATCCCTCCTTTAGATTATGAGCTCCTTCATTTCCTGCGGCGTAATCGTAACTCCAGCCCACGGATCATAGTATTCGTCCTTTAAAATAACTGCTCCTGTCTCACCCAGAGAGACTAAAGCGTCCTCCCCGGCCAGACGATTAAAAATATGTTCAAATAAATTTACGCTGTACTGTTGAGCCTCTTTTAAAAGTCTGATCTCCTCGCTGAGCGTATGGCGATCCCCCAATCTTTCTATCAATTCCTTTCCTTTGCCATAGGGAACGATTACGCTTTTCGTTTTCTGGTCTATAACCTGAAAAACCGTGCCTGCCGTTCGAAAACTCTGATAAAACCGCTTACTTAAATCGGGCAGCGGATTATTCTCATCCCGCAAATTCCCGGCTGTGCACCGGCACTCACGGTTGGTTGACAGCATGGTAACCAAATCCGAGTTCCACTCTTTGTATGGATATTTTTCAACTTCCTGTGTATATATCTCCTCTTTCGCAAAGTATCTTTTTATCATCTCCGGATTTCCCAGTTCATCCGGATTTTCCACATTGCTAAGTAGGCTCATGCTGATTTCCTTGCCCTTCTGTATATCCGGCAAACGGCTCAGCCTCTCCTCTGCAAGATTCCATAAGTATACGTTTCCCATATCCGCTTCACAATTGCGGTTACAGCGCCCTGCTGCCTGAATCAGGCTTGGAATACCTGCTAAGCTGCGAATTACAGTTGGAAAACTAACGTTGATTCCCGCCTCGATTAAGGCTGTGGAAACGCAGCAGACCAGCTTTTTCTTTGACAGCCAGACCTTGATCCAGCGCAGTATCTCTTTCCGGTGCATCGGACACATAAGTGTACTCAGATGCACACACAAAATCTCATCTTCCGCACAGCCTCCGGCACATTTTTCCAGTTCCTCGTCCGTAAGATCTTGTCGTATTTGTACCTGCCTGTAATTTAATGTCTCCAACTGTTCAGAAATCCCCTGGAAGATATTCCAGGCAGCATCCTTCGTATTTACAATCATCAGCACAGAAGTTTCTCTTCCCGATAAATCCGCAATATCATGATATATTTACGTGGTCCCATCTCTGAAATATATGTCACCCGCTTTAATTTTTGATATAGCGCATACACATCCGGTACAAGTTCCTTTGCCTCTAATCCAAGATTCGGCTGCGTCGCCGTACAAAGCAGCACCGTGCAGTTACAAAAACGTACAAGGAATTGAAGCGCCAGCTTAAAAGCTCCCGGCATTTCTTCGGAAGAGCCTGGACTTCATCGAAAATCAGAACGGAGTTTGCAAATCGGTACATTCTCCTCGCCTTGCCGTTTCCCTTCTGAAAAAATGTATCCAAAAACTGAACCAGACTAGTCAAAATAATATCACTATCGAAACGTTCTGTCAGCCTGCGATAGTTCTCCTCCTCCGCTTCATTCTCCGGAATAACATTAGAATGAAACTCCAAAATCGACGGATAGTCGGAAAGCGCGTCCCGAATATCTCTTGAATTTTGGTCCAAGATTGTATTCATGGGAATGAGGTAAAAAATCCTTCGCTGCCTATACTTCTCAGCCTGGGAGAGCGCGAACCTCAGACTCGAAAACGTCTTACCTCCTCCAGTGGGAACCGACAAGGTATAGATCCCCGGTCCATATTCTCCGCGCCCATGCTGCCCGAATTCCTTCTCTGGGGAATTTTTCCACATAAGCTTCAAGTTTTATAAGAAGTTTTTCCCAATCAGGCTGAGCTTCCTGTGCCATTTCAAATGGGTCTTCATCATATTCAAAACACGCAGAATCCCATCTGTCCGCATCGACAAGAATACTCAGCAAAAGTCTGGCAAGCATTCCCCAGTTGAAAGAATGGCTGTCCAGTCCAAATTCCTTCAACTCCTTACACGCATCATCAAACAACTTGTCCAGTTTCTCTGCGGATGCCACTTCCGTGTAAAAATTTTCCATTGCTTCTATGTAGTAATTCTCCGGCTGTTCCCGCAGGCCGTCTAAATAGGGCGATCTTCCCGAAGCAGTCAGGCAGTCCGGCAAACCGGCATGATGCCCGTAAATACATAAAGAAATCAGCTGAGCAGTCTGTCTTCTCTCCTTCGCTGCCTCCCTCTGCCACCAATGCCGATGAACATAAAGCGCACCCAATCCAGCGTGATTATGATGCCTGCTGCCTGCTCCACGAAGATAGTTCTGGAAATCTGCAGTTCCCTTCCCAAAATCATGCAGCAGCCCCATTAATTTTGCCAGTTTACCCAGTCCCAGCTTTTCAGCCGTCAGGAAGCATAAGATTGCCACATTGGAACTGTGTTTATCCCAATCCTGCTCCTTTCCATCGGACTCTTTTCTATGTGCAATAATCTTTAATCCCCCCTTTGCAGTTCAAGAAATTTACTGTTAACTTATATTTTTTATTATACTCTATTGGTAACAGGCTTTCAAGCGCTTTGGCTTATTTTATATCCTTTTTAACTCGAGTGTATTTATTTAAAGTAAAATTTGATTTTGCTCTTTAACTATGCTATTATTTATAATGTCAAGTAGCAATATACCACTTGTGGATTGAAAAGAGTTTAAAAGCAATTTTTCAAAAAACCCTTATCTGAGAATTTGACATTCATTTTCCAGATAAGGTTTTTTTCCACATATTCCAAATTCTTTTCTGAAATCGTATTTAATACACTTTTGTTCTGTATTAGCAAATGTTAAATCATTTAGATCAGGCATACCGTATTTATTTTGCCAATTACGAAATACTTCTATTTCCATATACCTCTTTCATTATTCTTTTCCTGATCCACAAGCATATCAAAAATCGGTTCCACTGTCAGTATATCTATTATCTGTCTTACGCCCACGAAACCTGCGCTGTCAATCATTGCACATCTATCTATTCATACTGTTCCATATCCTCCTCATAAGTTCCCGTTATCCACCTAATTTAGTTTCCTCACCAACAGAACAATTTCTGATTTTATCCTCTAAGTTCGTTTAATAAATCCACTGTAATATTCTTTGCAACCCTTGAGGCTTTGGCGCAGTTTTCTTCAAAATTACACATTCCCCTGCAGGCATCGGTGTCAGTAATGCAACGAATTGAAATAAATGGTATCCTGTTTACATTGTATACATGGGCTATACTTGCAGTTTCCATATCTACCGTAAAAGGCGCAAATTTATCATTAATCTTCTGCCGTCCTTCATCAGTTATAAATGTCTCCCCTGTCACCATACGTCCCCAGTGCACGTTTCCTGCCGGCTCTATTTTTCTGACAGCGGCTTTTGAACGTTCTACCTTTTTCAGTTATTCTGCAATTATCTATTACAGGCAAAAAAGGAGCTAACTCTTCATCACCTGCGCATACACTTCCCCCCCTGGCACTTCCCGCATTTCCATGTCCTTAAAATTAATCAGCATCTTCAAACCGCCCCCTTTCTGACTTCTTTATCATTTACTGCAGGATTCTTTTGATTCATCGCTCTCATGAAACACCATCCGGTACTCCTGTTCCCCAGTCTCTTTCTCTGTCATACTGTTTTCAATATGGAATCCTTCTGCCTGATAAAATGCCACCGCGCCTGCATTCTTTTCATAAGCATGCAGCGACAGGCGATTTTTCCTCTTTACCTCTGATATCAGTTGATGACCAGTCCCATGCCCCTGATGTCCTTCCACTACAAATAATCCGGCAATGTATTCTGCATCCATTCCGACAAAACCCCTGGATTTCCCCGTATTCCTCAAACACATACACTTCTGCATTTGGCATTCCATCAAGGCGCCCGGCAGCCCCAGCACAAGGCCGCAAGCTGCCGCCAGTTTCACATCTCCGCCGCCGATTCCCCCTTTTACTGCCGCTACCAGGAAAAACAGCGCCGGGAGGTTCTATACTATATGTTGGGGGGTGCTGAAAAGCACACTTCCATCATTCTTTTCGTTTAATAAAATACATCTATAAGAAGCCTCCTAACGCATTATCCCGACCAAAGTTTAATGTTATGGAGATGACCCCTTATAGATGTACCCTAATTAAACCAAGGCTTTCCTTAACTTGGAAGGTGTTTCTATTAAAAAAGTGGTTCAGGCAGACTCTTTCATTAAAATTTTCATCCAGTCCCAACCGGTAGAACAGACTTGTCCCTGCTGTGGGGCTAAAACAAAACGGATTCATGATTACCGTTTACAAGAAGTCCAGGACATTCCCTTACTGGGAAATCAAGTAATCCTGCGCCTGACCAGCTTCCACAAGCGCTTTCCATTGACGAATTCAAAGGCAATGCTTCTACCGGTAAATATCAGTGCATTCTGGTTGAACCGAAAAAGCGCCGGATCCTCGACATTCTCCCGGATCGGACCCAAAGCCATCTGGCTGATTATTGGCGGAACATTCCCAGGAAAGAACGCCTGAAGGTAAAGTTCTTCGTCTGCGATATGTGGCGCCCATACACCGAACCTGCACAGACCTTCTTTCCAAACGCTATAATCATCGTGGATAAATATCATTTCATCCGGCAGGTGACATGGGCGATTGAAAATGTACGCAAACGGCTGCAGCGGTCCATGCCGGTTTCTCTGCGTAAGTATTATAAACGCAGCCGGAAACTCATTCTGACCCGCTATAAAAAGCTGAAGGATGAGAACAAACAGGCCTGTGATTTAATGCTTCACTATAGCGAGGATCTGCGTCTGGCACACCGCATGAAAGAGTGGTTCTATGATATCTGCCAGATGGAAGCGTATCGTCAGCAGCAGAGGGAATTTGATGACTGGATTGCGAATGCACAGAGCTGTGGGATCAAGGAATTTGAGGCCTGTGCTAAGACCTACAGGGCCTGGCGAAAAGAAATTCTGAATGCCTTTAAATACGGGCTGACAAATGGTCCCACAGAAGGATTTAACAACAAGATAAAGGTATTAAAACGGAGCCTACGGAATCCGGAATTTCAAACGGTTCCGAACCCGGATACTTCACTGTACATCATAGGATAAAAATGGTCGGTAATGCGGAGGCTTATTTGGCATGCCCAAAATCAGTAAAACCTGGAACTAAACATAAAAGGGCCCTTTTCATAGACTTGCGGGATTTTAACAAATCCCACCCCAACTATTGACAAAGAGCCTGAAAAGCAGGACTTGAAGTTTTTGCTCCTCAAGTCCTACCCACAAATTTTTAAACATTTCTAAAAAGCGACAAATTTACCTCTCTAAAATCAAGTGATTCGGATATTCTTTTCCAGTCACCGCAAAATCCGCCTTTTCCCAGATATCGTAATATCGCCGCACCTATTAATTTGTAAAGTCGAATGATGGCGAATAGGTACAACTATTCCTCTGCTCAAAATCATATTCATATAAAATACATTTTCCAAATCCCATCGAATTTTGACCCAAGAAAAACATCAATGCATTTGGTGCAGCAGCAAAAATATGCAACACTGCCCGACGCTCCGCCATATTCCTTCCTCCAATCGCATCATAAATCGAATTAGCCAGGAGGGAGGCGTGTGTACCATCCTGTACCGAAAAATTGGTGGCGCCATTTTCCTCCAGCGTGCAGTCAATCAACCGTCCAACAGGTATGTTACTCTCCTCAACATAATTTATCACGTAATTACGTATGTTTCGAGTAACGTTTAATATTAGCGCTGTATCATACTTATTTTCAACAGGACCTGAATCTGAAATTTTCCACTTCGGATACTCCCTTCCCGGTGAGAGCTTCACATCCCACAGTTCTGTTCCATGAGTAGCTGTTTTTTGGACCGGGAAGATATTAATCCCCTCCTTACTGTTCAGGATTCTGCCGGCAGCAAAAGCAATGCTGCAATGTGTACTCCAAAGTAATTGGTAGGAACGTTTCTTATCCGTATTGGTCCGTAAAAACGATTCTAATTTTTCATAAATATCCCGATTCCAATCAAGGTGTTCTTTAAGCTTACGGTCTTTAAAATGATCCGTCAATGATAAACAGATTTCCGCTTCCTCCTCCGATTTTATTTCGTTGGGAGGAAAACTTTCAATCTTCTTAAAGATATTGATTGTTGACTTAACTTGAATGCTTTTAACGATTACGTGATTTGCCTCTAACGCAATGTCGACCTTATCATTTTTAGAATCTAACTCAATATAAATCCTATCCCAGCCCTCGTGGCATAAAGCCTCAAGGACGGAAGCAAATCCTTGATATAAAAATCCCCGTAATGCCTCTTTTCCTCCCATAACATCAGCCCTCTGTGAATCCTATGTGATTCTTGCCACCTCCTTCATTTCCTAAGTCGATCTAAAGGCTTTTTACCGCACAGGAGGTTAATTTTTGTTCCTTGTATAAGTATATAATGCTTTTTCGCTCTCCAGGTTTTTCCTTGCATCTTCATCCGCCTTCGGGAGCACTTTCATGAAATAACCATCCTTTTTATTTTCTTTAAACCACTGATGGGATGCTGTCTCGTTTTTCTTATACGGGGTTCCATGGGATCCCGGATCCACGGATGGATATTGAACATTCCGAGGCCGTTCTTCCCAGTTAGCCATCTTCTGTACTATCCTAAGGGCCTCGCTCGCCTCGACCGGATGTGAAAAAAAGTTGTCTATATTCGTCTCTCTTTTCATTTCCCAGATTCCCGTACCTTTGTCAATTTCGCGCAGATACAAGTTGTCGATGCTCAGCCGGACACTGCCGAATCCCAGCGGCTTCGCTCTGCCGATCTTATGGGCACAGGCAGGATTTCCAAAATCAATCGCCCATTTCAGCTGATTCAACTGCGTTCTGTTAAGGCGTTCAAAATACACGCGGAAACGAAACAACGGCTCCTCGTCCCGTCCCACCGCTTTCATAGGGCGGATTCTCTGTTTCATTGCAGAGAGCTGATTCCCCCTATATCGTTCCAAATCCACTTGACTGTGCCAATAATATTTTCTTCCCCGCAGTTTTGGCTCCCTGACGCTTAAAATCCGCATATTACTGGGGTTCTTATTATTCTGAACTTTATATTTATAATCATATGTCCAGAATCCCTGCCCTTTTTTCCACTTCTCTGATGGCTCATAGGGCGGCTCCGTATAAACTCCACCGTTCCCTGTTTTGCTCCCCAATTCCGGAAGATCCACCGGTTCCTCAAACAATTCCCCGATGTCTCTTGCCGGATCAACTAGCACAGCGTCCGTTACCCTAACTTTTGAGGCGCGTGCATAGGCCTTGCCGTTCCCGGATTTCCCCACCATTCCAAATACCTGGCACGCAGGGCAAAGTTTCTCATCCGCACATGGATCGTAACCACCGTTTTCTTTTAATAAATCCTCAACCGTCTTTGTAAATACTTTCCTCCCTAAGCAGGCTGGAAGTTTCTTTGCCTTATTCGTTCTTTCTGAAAGCACCCTACCCGCGGATACAGAAGACATACACCCGTTAAACGCCGCTTCAAAGACACTCCGCAAAGCCCCTCTGATCTCACTTCCCGGAATCACAGGATTTTGCGGTGGCAAAGGCAGACCCTTTCCTTCCCATTCCTCCGCTGACCAGTCATCATAAGAATAGAAATCATACCCTTTCCACTTTTCGTCCTTGCACTTTTCATTTTTCTTTTCTTCCTCACTCAGCAGTCTTGAAGAAGATGATGTATTTGGTATAAACAGCGGTGTCAGAAGTTTTATTCTGCAGTCAAAGTATCCCGTATAGCAATCTTCAAATTCGGCAGTCGGTACCGAACGGCTGCATGATTCCATCAAAGGAATAAAATTGTACGGATTGACAAATCGTTTTTTATAATTCTCTACAAATTTTCCCGCCATTTCACTCATCTCCTTCCCATGGACACAGCCCTATCATGCGGATATCGTTCTGAAACACCAGCGCTCCATCCTTTTCACGTCAGGAATACGCATATAGCGGCGTACACGGATTGCCGCTCCCTTCCGTTCATTCAAATCCAGCGGTATCTGTATTCTGGTTCCACGGCCAGACACCAGAAGGCTCCAGACCGTGTCCCCCGCTTTATACGACTTTTTCATCTTTCCCCAGAGTTTCTGACGTTCATCGATGACATATTCTCCATTATCCTGTTTTTTCCCATATTGTCCTATATCCCGTCTCATTCTCCCGGTCCAGTTACCGTCTGTCGGAACCAGAAGCAATTCCTGTTCCTCGTCGAAAACGCGGAGTTCCCGCAGATAAGTCCAATCCAGTGCCGCCGGCTCTGTCTGCGCCTCTATGCCCAGGGAAAAGCTGCCTTGATTATAAGTACCAAAGCACACGGCATAATCCAGAACTGCATACAAAGTTGCTGTATCGGGAAAACATTCGGCAATCTTCTCTTTTGCCTTATGTTCGGTTATCGTTCCAAGCGGTTCATACCTCTCCATTGCTCCATCACCTCGTATTCTCTTTCTTCCGATTCCCTTTCACCCACAAAACCGCGGCCTGCATACAACGTTTCTGATCCTCCTCCGTCAAAACAGCTCCATCTAAAAAGAGATTATCTTTCCCGTGTACTGGTTCAAAAATCCCTCTTCCCACCGAGGTCTCTCCGCCCACGGCCAGAATCCCCGCCTGCAAATCCTTGACCGCCCAGAGAAGCAAACCGCAGATTTCGTCGTCTGTCAGATTTAGCCCATTCTTCCTCCACCGTATCGGCAGAATGATTTCTCCTCCTGTCCATGGGATTTCCTCATATAGTGCTCCCTGCACCGTCCCACCGGTAAACCGATCCACCGCGATTCTGGCAGCAGGTAAGCCATGACCTCCGTCAATTACCGTTTCCTCAAATATCAGCCCGGAGGCATGAAGCTCCTGATTTCTCATCTCTGTATCACCCATGTTCCGAACAATGGGTTTAATATCTTCTGTGCTTCCTTCCAGGCCGGCTGCCGCAAAAGCTCCTGCACAGTCTTCGCCAGGTGGCTGCGGAAAGCCCCGGCCCAGCTGCTGCCGGGTATCACCGCCTGTTTTCCATGACCGCCAACCGTCATCTGCCCATAATCCGGAATATCCTCTGTCCTTGTAAAGGCCACGGCATAAGTGCGGACCAACAGCGTACCGGAAATACGGAGCAAAACCTCCAGACAATGTTCCTCCCGGCTCCGCCTGCTTGTTCCAGGTCTTCTATCCGGATCGTCTCACTCCCGGCTCCTTCAAAGGCATCCGCCTGCTCCCAATCCCAGTCCAGCCATTCCTTATAAGAATCACTTTTCCTCATATCAAATGCCTTAGTCCGGGCGTGATCAATCGCTATTTTCCCAAATCCTCTGCGGCTTCTGGCCCCCAACCGCAGTTCCCCGCTCTCAAATCCTTTCAGCCACAGATAAATCCACTGACGTTCTCTGTCCCAGACCTGCTCAATTTCCTCTGTCCTCTCCCTCCCCGTAATTTCGGATTTTGCTTTTTCAAAACAATCTTCCCGCTCTATCATCTCAATCCGAATCTTTATCGGGGCATACCTCTCAACAAACTGCAGCTCATATTTGCCCATATGGCTGGCCGTTTTATCCTCATTTAACTTCACGCCGTCACGAATTCCCACTTCCGCCTGCCCTATCCGTGCATCATAGACAAAAATTCTGCTCTGTCTGTCATCCCTGCTGCCGGGCACTCCGCCTCTGGGCATTCCGAACATTTTTTTTGTCTCCTCTTCCCCCTTTATGACCGCCGAATATTCAAGCAGCGCCCCCGCCAGAGAACTACCCGGTATGTAGGGTTCCCCTGGACGCCCGAAAACAACGTCCGAGTCCGAATGCTCCTCTTCTCCGGAGCCAATAGACAGCGGAGAAGCTAAGTGCCCCGTCATCTCCACACAGAGACGGCCGCATATCTTGTTAAAGCTGATTACGCCATCACTCATGATTTTCTTCCCTCCTCGCCTTCCACTTAGCCGCCTCTAAATATCGCTCAATAAATTCCACAGACTCGCCCTCACACGGTTTTATAAAGGTCAAAATGCGCTTTTTCCCCGCGGATCCGCTCAACCTCTTCTTTAATTTTTATAAGTTCCCGGTTTTCCATCCCGTCCCTTCAGCAGCTGAATCAAGAGAACAATATCCGACGAGGATGGCAGTTCCTGCCCTTGCTTGTCCATAATGTTCAGGACTTTCCCGGCATCCTCTTCCCACCCAAGGCGCCGTCTCTGATATTCGAGAATTGCTGCAAGTAATCCACCATCTTCTTCACCCGGGCCGTCTCCCTTCCAGGTTTGATCCGGATTTGAGTTTTCTCCTTCCACGATTATTCCCCTCTGGCAATCCTTCCAGGGCATAGCTTTCACCTGTCCGCAGCCTTTTCCGGTCATCATTCCCCAGCGCTTCTCCTCGATTTCCCAAGCCTCCACGTCCCTGTCCGTTTTAATATGGAATGCGCTCCCGGGAGCGAGGGCCGGATTAGGCGCCGAAGGCAGTCTCCATCTGCCGTTATACCCCTGGAGAACGGTGCAGCTGCAAATGGAGTGCTCTAATTTTATCGAGCAACTCAACGCTTTGCTCATCTCTTCCATCAGAGGACCTGCCTCCGTTTCAAACAGACCGCTTTCCTGACTCATAGAAACAAACGGACTTATAAGCCAGACCAGCCAGTCTTTTCCACAGGCAGAGTTTCCATACTTCCGCTCCACAGCAGAGGGTTTTGTAATGTGAAATTCACAGCTTCCATATTCCGCGGTTCTGGATTTGCCCAGCATCAGGCAATATCCGTTTTCCTCCAGACACTCAACCAGCCTTTGAATATCGCCCGCCTTTCCCCGTAAAGTACCCGTAAATACCTGCTCTGCCGACAAGGCCATGTACTGAAAGAACTGCCCGGCGTTTTTTGTCCTCCTCCGCCCGGTCATTTTGCGCATGCCCGATTGCCCGGTCTGCCGGCCTGGCATGATGGAAATGAATCTCTTTGTCCGGAGCCGCCTTATATAAGCAGCCGTCTTTCAGGCAGATGTGTTCGGAAATATTTTTTCTTCTTCTGTTTTCCTCATCTTTCATTGTATTAAACCATACCGTCCTATCGTCCTTCAGAACGGCAAACGCTTTGGGGCAGGGTACATACTCTCTTCCGTCTTTTTTGAGAAACGCATTGCCAAACTGAACTCCGTCACGCAAAAATCCGACAGAAATCCGCATCTTTATGCGCATTCGCTCCCAGTAAATACTTTTTTATGTACATTCCCGCAAACGCGCCTAAAATAGCGCTTCCCTGAATCTGATCCGCCACCTCACCGGAGTTTCCTTCCAGAATTATCGGCAGTTTTAACTTAATTTCGTAGGGCAGACTAACCTCCTGCTCCGGATGGATTGTCTGAAACAGCGCAGTACTCTCTTTCTTAATCCCTGTCTCTTTAAGCGCCGCTTCTTCTAACGTACAGCGAACTTCTCCCATTCCTCTGGTAATACCGATTCCCATATGGCGCAGACCTTTTGCGCACAAAAGCAGCGCCTGTTCCTCCTCCTGACTCAGGCTTCCCTCAATCCGGCTGCAAAAAACAAGGCCGGAGGGAACCACCTGTACCGTGCGAAGGGAATGAGCACTCGCGGTTCCCGTTTGTTCCAGAGCCGTCCTTGTCCTTTTTCTGGTAAATATATCTTCCAGAAGGGAATCCTCTATATCTTGACAATCTTTAACGTTCTTTAGAAATTGCTCATAATCGCAGATCATAAAGTTTTCCTTTTTCTCCTGATTAAAAAGATATTCAGGTACAAGGCTCAAATGCCCGTCTCCCACACGGATTCCCTCTCCGCCTAAGCTCCCCGGACAACCAAATATGCGGGATAGAAGTTCTCCCGCAATCATCCCGTTATCGGCCAGTTCCCTCCCCGACTCCAGCAGGCAGCCTTTGATGCGCTTTGCCGGAATCTTTGGAATTCCGTATTCCAGCGCAGTCTTGCTGCTTATCATACCGGGGGCATTCTCCCCGGTAGCGGTACAGAAATCACTTTTTAATTCAATTCGCAGATTCCATTCTCTCATATGGCTGACCTCACTGTATATTTAAAAATTTATTCACCAAATCCAACCGGCACATTCCCTGCATCTCTAACGCATCAAATAAGGGCGAATCCTCCCATCTTCCCGACACCAGATTGTCGATTTTATATCCGCGTGAAACAAACTCCTTCTTTAGAAATTCCATCGCATGGCCTCCTTCTAAAAACGCGCGGTACATTTTATGCAGCCGCCCCGATGGCCAGTCCTCCTCCATCTTAACTAATACATCATATAATGACTCTAAAGAATTGTCCCTGGTTCTATTTTCGTCAATCCCCAGAGAATACGGACGTTTCTGATAGTTTCTATTCTTAAGCGAAAATCCCACCTCACTGTCTTTTATCACTTGGAAATCCAAGAAACATACTGCCATCGCGCTTCTCTTCTGTTTTTTTTCTTCATACCACGCATTCTTGGCCTGCCCGCAGGACTTCTCGGCGATTGAATAGGCCACACGAAATGGGAAATGGCTGTGAACAAAGGCAATACCGCCGCAGGCTGTTATTTTCTTTTCCTCACCGTCCTGCATCTGCAACAGTTTCATCATGAAGCCCGCCGCAATCGGAACAGCCAGCTCCGCCCTGCATATAAATGTAAAATCATCCCCATCCATCAGGATAGGTCGCAAAGGAAAAATCCTGCGCTCCTCTTCTGTCCCGTTTCCCCTGATTAAGACCTGACAATCCCACAACTCCTGAAGTACCTCGTGATACGTCTTCTCAAAAAGCCCCGCTATTTTCTTCGACTCTCTGCGTATGATCGGAACTCCCTCCAGATAGCCCATATGCTCACCCAGAAGTTCATTCATCCGGTCGCCCATCCCGTTGCCGTCAATGTGGACGACCGCAACCATGCTGTCTTCCCCATACTCTCTGGAAAGCTGGTCCATCTCTTCCGGATATCCATAGCTGACTCCATTGTCCAATACCGGAAACAGACGTTTATAATGGACAATATCTTTATAAGCGTTCCGCTTCTGGAGCTGAATCCGGGTTACATTTTCCGATTCCGTTTCATAATGGATCTGAGCGGTGATCGGCTGGTGGCTTCCATCCTCCTGTTCCACAACCGGAAACGGAGAGTATACCAGCTGACGGATCATATGCTTCTTCTTTTCATTCATTTCCTGATCCAGCCTTCTTCTGTCTGCTGCAAAATCAGACAGATCCGTCTCGATGTATGCGGCCGTTAAATAGACGCCCTGGCATTTTACCGCGGCCTTAATCCCCAGTTTTTCTCCCACCCTGCAAAAAAATTCCAGATTCCGAAACAATGCCACTGCGTTCCCGCCGCCTATATAAATGACTTCAGCCATCATCCTCTCGTCTTGCGGCAGGCGCAGTCGATCTGCCAGCTTCCAGTCCAGGAGCACCTCCACGTTTTCCTCATCTGCGGCTTCCCGAAATGACTCAAGCAAAAATTCTTCCATGATTCTTGTCACCTGATAAGAGGCGCCGGCATTTTCCCGCAAGCGGTTCGTGGCAAAGATGTAATCCTGGATGCCTCCGACGTCAAATTTTGCTAAAATATAATCACTTTTATTATTTCCCATCCCCATTTTCTCCTTTGTTTTGCTCGGACTTCTTTAAAATATCGCTGAATTGTTTCGCGTAGGCATGATGCGGGAACAACATGGGATTGTTGATTACCATAAGAAGCTGGTTCAGTTGGAAAATCAAAGAGAGGATTACATTCTCTTCCTCCTCATCATTGTTAACTGTCTGCGGTACCTTAAGTTCCTGAAGAAGGTTCTCCCTCTTCGTTGTTAAACTCATTTTTCTGCTTTCTCTGTATTCTTTATCCTGTAAATCCTTGATCCCATGTATCGCATGATTCATTGAATCGTTCCAATTCTCTAAACTTTGCATTTCGCCTGGTATACTTTTATACAACTTCTTATTTTCCTTATCTACTGACAGGATTATATCGAAACGGTCCTTGTATTCGTCTAAAAATTTTTTTCCTGCAAGTGTACACAATATTTTCACTGGGCGGGTTGCGGTTTGAGTTAAATCATTCTTCCTGCCATGAGGATTATCCAAATTATCCGCCATGTAAGTTGCCATTCTGGCCACGGAGTCCATCGATGTGGTTAACGCACTGATGGATTCTTCCCATGATTCAATTGCTTTCTTATCTGGGAATTCACCTTTACACTGAACCACTGCCGCCACAGCTTCAATCGGTATGAATTTTATCTTTCCATAATTAAATATGTACGGCGTATAAAGTTCATCAAAAATTGCCAGATCGACTTCCCTTGACTTATGTCCAAACGCATCAATAATAAATACGCCCTGCTCAATACAGTATTTTCTTGGAACAACCATTTTGAACAGTGATTCCCACACGGCTTCTCTGTAGGAGCCTTCCGTAGGATAATGGTTCGGAACCTCCAACAAAAGCTGATTTACTATAGATGTCTCAATATCCTTATAGTTCTTGGCAATCGTCAATAATATCTCATCGTAGGTAGTAACCCAAGCCATCTTCATCCCTCCGCTCACTATCGTTAAATTTATTTATCGTAATAAATATTATAATGCCCAAACCCAATCGTTGCACCTTTTCCCAGTCGAAGACGGCTCCCCAGTTCTAGAACAGGCACAAACGGGGATAAGTCCCCCTCGTACAAAATCCAACCCATTTTAGACGCGAGTTCCAGTTTCCCATCCCTCTGGTTAATAGAATATCTGAAAAAAGGAATCTCTTTCCAGGACTCCCCAACCGTTCTGATCTCCGCGGCCTGCCGCATCATCTCTTCTATATCCCACTCCAGGTTAAAATCCGTATACCTTGCTGTCATAAGAGAAATTCTCCGGGTCAAAAACTGTATCACCATGTCAAAAGGCAATTTTTGAAACAATTTGTTGCCGGAGACCACCCTTAAGGGTGTGTCAAAAACCAGGCAGGCATATGCGGCGTTCCGTTCTTTTACGGAAACTGTTCTGGGAATCAAGTTGCGAATCCAGCTTTTTCCGCCGGCATAAATCAATCTTCCGGAATCCTGATCCGTAACATGCACGAGACGGAACGGAATTCTTTCCGCTCCCCAGCCTTTCTGTTCTGCTGCAATCAATGCATCCAGATAGACTCCTGCATGCTCTGTTCCACTGCCGAATAAGGTAATGTCAAAGACACAGTAATCTCCGATCTCCCATTTTTCCTTTCCCTGACCGTATACATAGATTGTATATGGATTCACTGCCCCTGCCTCGCCACCGGTATTGCTAAAGCACTGAACATACTGGCATGTCCCTCTATCTTCACACAAAAAGCACTTTACATTTCTATGATGACAATAGAATTCATGAATGCAATGCCCCATGAGTCCACGTATCGTTGAGCCTAAGTAGGCAGGAAGTGTCCCGCCCTTTAAACATTCGTAGCTCACATGTAATGTTAATGTCTTCATAAACTCAAACATATACAATAAGATCCTCCCGCTATCCGACTCAAAATTAGTCGGTATTTAACACAAACATACCATTATCTCTACACGTTAAATTTCTTTCAAAAAACTGTGCAAAGGTCATACCCGAAGAACTGGGCAATCCATTATTTCACAGCTATTATCTCCGCAATACGCATGGAATCATTTTTGCAGAAAAAGGACCCCAGCCAAAAACCATCATTGAGCACCTGGAAGACAGGGAAATTCAAACCGCCATGCCCCCATACGTTTTCAATATAGGGATGAGCGTCTTTCCTACCCCTCAGAAAAGCGTAGGCAAAACAACCGTTTTGATAAGGAATATATTAATCATATTATACACTATAAAGGATATTACACCAATAATAAAGTTGCTATATATTATCCCAATTTAATTACAACCAACAATTAAATCCTCAACTTTCTGTCTGAGAACACAATTATTGGTAGTGATATCCCCTTCGCCAGCAGAAATCAACCTCTCAACCTCTGATCAACTTCTGCTGATACCTAAGCCATCTCCATTCCTGTTCATACCGCCTATGGCATGTCGAATCCAGTTCGCCATCATTCCAAGTACGTTACTTTATAAAAATAGCAGAACTAATATCGCCATCCAATAGGACTTTCTGCAAGATATAGTTCTGCTTTTTAGATTCCCATATTTTATTTTCCAGATTCTTCGCTTCCTGCTCCTACTCTGGAGCATCTGGTACCGATTTTAACACAGCCAGCAAAAAACCAATCTTTCCCATCCGGCGCTGATTCCCATGTTGTCAAACCCATATGTTCTTTTTCGGCATTTGCACGCTCTACAATCAATTCTGCTGCCGTATGCCGATGTACGGCCCAATGCATCTTATTCTGTACCATTTTGAAAAACTGCCGGGTAGTCTTGGCATCTTTGTCGTAATCAAACGCTGTGGCATAAAGATCCGTAACCTTTTGATAAAATTTTCGTTCGGACAGACGAATCTCACGAATATTTTCAAGCTGACGTTCAAAATATTCATCAGTGAACATATGCCCTTTTTTCAGGCGCTCTTTGTCCATCGTCCAGCCTTGAATCGTATAATCCTTGACAATCTGCCCTGCCCATTTGCGGAATCTTACGGCACGGTCATTGTTCACTTTAAAGCCAACGGCAATGATTGCCTGTAAGTTATAATGTTTCGTACTGTAGGATTTACCATCTGAGGCAGTTATTAAGTATTTCTTAATAACTGATTCCTCGACCAGCTCATTATCTTCAAATATCCTTTTAAGGTGCTGATTGATTGCCGATACAGAAACATCATATAAGGTTGCCATCATTTTCTGCGTCAGCCAGATGTTCTCGTCCTCATAGCGCATCTCAAAACTATCTGAGTTACTACCTGTAGATGCTACATATGTTAAATACTCAGCGGCTGAACTATGGATTGTAATCTCTTTCTTCTTGTTTGTCATAATTTCTTTTCCTCAATCTTTATTTCCTCAAAAAATTATAGGTTTAAATATTCCCTAGTCCATTAATTATCCTTATATCGTATTACATCCAAATTAACATATTCAATCTCACGATTCACGGACCAGACACCTTACCTTCCGCTCTAATTTCCAGTTATTAAAAATTCTGCAAATATATATTCCTACAAATCCCAACCAGCCCATTAAATCTGTTTATTGTTTCACTATTTTACACTTTTCTTCAACCGTACAATACTTTCCACATTTGTTGAGTGGATAATAATGATGGTGAGAGAGCACACTTCTCCCCAAGCGGAAACGGTATAATTATCTTTACACGTCACTTTGATCCGCTTGATGTTCTAATTCTAACAAATATTTATCATAGTCTGACATAAATAATCGATCCTGAACAATACGATATTTTTCAAACTCAGTCTCTGCATGAAGCTTAGCCTGTTCCGCACTGACTTTTCCCGGTCCCATCAGCAGTTCGTTCCCGTTAAACTCCAAAAAACCATCAAGTCGCTTTGCCCAGTCCTCCATACTCATCGGTATTCTTCGTTCTGCTTGCAACTCCGCATAATCGAGATACAGTGAAACGATTCTCTCTAAATAGGACATTTCCTGTTCGCTCAGATAGTTTTTAGCAACAATAACATCTGCTTTGACGATTTTCCCATCCGGCGCTGATTCCCACGTTGTCAGTCCCATATGTTCTTTTTCGGCATTTGCACGCTCTACAATCAATTCCGCTGCCGTATGCCGATGTACGGCCCAGTGCATCTTGTTCATATTCCGATATCGGAATACTTATTCTGCACCATTTTGAAAAACTGCCGTGTAGTCTTGGCATCTTTGTCATAATCAAACGCTGTAGCATAAAGATCCGTAACCTTTTGATAAAACTTGCGTTCGGACAGACGTATCTCTCACGAATATTTTCCAACTGCCGTTCAAAATATTCATCGGTGAACATATGCCCTTTTTTCAGGCGTTCTTTGTCCATCGTCCAACCTTGAATTGTATAATCCTTTACAATCTGTCCAGCCCATTTGCGGAATCTTACGGCACGGTCGTTATTAACTTTAAAGCCAACGGCAATGATTGCCTGTAAGTTATAATGTTTCGTACTGTAGGATTTACCATTCGAGGCAGTTATTAAGTATTTCTTAATAACTGATTCATCCATCAGTTCATTATCTCAAATATTCTTTTAAGATACTGATGAATTACCAAAATAAAAACATCATATAAAATTGTAATCATTTTCTGAGTTAGCCATATATTTTCATCCTCATAACGCATCTTAAAATCATCTGGTTACTACCCGTAAAAGCTACATATGTTAAATATTAACTGACGGAAATGCCATTACAGTATTCACATACATTATCTTCTTTCATCCAAGCTATTATTTTAAGGAACAATATGCATTCTCCTACTACTTCTATATACATTGATCTAACCGCTCATTTTCATATAGTAACAAATACTTTTTCATATTACTACGATTTTTCTTAATAAAATCAATGACTTCATCCTCTAACAGACTAGCCGGAATAACCTTTTCCAATCTTCTTACAGCGTTACTTGGTATCCCAAATTCGACTAGAATGGATAAATTCTCACGTATAAAATCATTTTCCAATTGTTGTACAAAAAAGGTATAAGACCCTGGTTTAACGTTCTTCTTTTCACATAACAGGCGTTGAATACTATCTACAACTCTAAACGCCTTTGGTATAGTAAACTGAAACCAATGTCGGTAGATATGAAATGCTGTTTCTATAGCTTCATCATAATATTTTGCTTTTCTCTCATCTGTCAGCGTCTTTACAGTCTCAATTTTACTATTAAAAATATCATTGACAATATCAATAATATTCTTTTTCGTTCTATACATATTCAAATATCTTGCAAGCTGCTTTACTGAAAACACTCCCCTTTTGCTATCAAAGTTAAAATAGGTTATTTTCTGCCAATTCTAAAACATAGTACATTTGATCCCATGTAGGTAATTGACTCCATTGGATATTTTGTAATGTACCCTTTGATTTCATATCACCAATTAATTTATTATAAATCCTGATTTGCCCATTTACTGAAACACCATTTTGCTTAATAATATTTAATAAATCAGCAGGAAGTGCATTAATCTGATCATAACGCTTTCTGACCTCTTGCTTTACATCACCCTTTTTTATGTTAATAAGTATCTCATTTGTCAATATTTCTGGATCTTGTTCATAAAATGGGATATCTATTACAATAGACTCCTGCACCGGAACGTGACAAAAATTAAATACTCTTCCCACATAATGTTCCATCATCCTTCCAGAGCGCCCCTTAATATTACTGTAGTCAAAAAAATCTATTTCATTTCCTCCCTTTTTTTTCATCGAACAAAATTACATTTTTAGCACTAGTATTGACACCTTCAATTATCGTAGAGGTACAAAAAATACAATTTAACCGTCCCTCATTAAAATATTTAATAATTGAAGCTCCTATATGCTTTTGTAGAGAACCATCATGAATTGCCACACCGTATTGCAATTCCTTAGCCAAACTCCATTCCGGCGAAACATTTTTATCAATCCATTCTATTAATGGTAGTTGATTATTCTTTTCTTGTCCTATTCTTTGCAAATATTCTAAATATACTTTGGCCATACGCCTTGCTCGTGCAGGAGTTGAACAATAAATAAGAGTTTGTTCATTTCGTAACTCGCTCAATAGTTCACACAAAATTGAGATTTTTTCTTTATAAATCTGTTTATCACTGCTACTCCAGTTAATTAAATTACTCTTATCTATTACATTACAATCTACTAAAGAAAAATCTGACTTATAAAAGATTGCATCATATTTTTCTGCAAATCCATCCGTTATTCCATCAATATTGGGTCCTAAGAAGTAAAATCTGGGATGAAATTTATTTACCACCTTCAAAAACGCATTGTTTAAGGTATCCGCCCTGTCATCCTTTCTTCTAAGGCTCAATTTATAGAATTCATCTATAATAAGAAAATCTATTTGAGGTAGGGGCTCATACTCCATTACCCTTTCCGCTGTCAACAGAAAAAGATTTCTTTTATCTTCAGAATATGGCTGTGAAGTTCTCACTACAATTTTGTAATCATCGGCATATTTCTTCAATTTTAATCGAGTTTCATCTAACAATGCTAATGTTGGCTGTATGATAACTATATTTTTGTATTTTTTTGAAGCTACGATTTCTTCTATCAGCAAACTTTTTCCAAAACTTGTTGGTGCACTAGCAATTATATTTTTCCCTGACAAAAGATAATTAGAAATTTTCTTTTGCTCTTTATGTAGATATGTATTCTCTAAAAAATCTGACTGAAAATAACTCATTCGCACATCATCAGCAAAAGACATAATTTTTAAATCAGTGCTATTTTTTTGAATATATGGATAAAATCCTAATGTTTCAATCAAATCCGCCCACACTTCATATAAGTTGTTATCAACTTTTCCCCAATTATTCAGAACATGTATTACTATCTTTCTTGCGGATAATTCTGCTTTCGCTGAATGTTGTGACAACAATTGTGTGCAATATGAAACGATTTTAAAACTCTGTTCACAAGAAATTATTTCTACATTTTCAACTTCTAATATAATCTCTGTTGTCTTGTCCATATTTCACCTCAAATACTCTGCATATGCCAAAGACGTTTATGCAAATTAATGACTAATTCATTTTTGTCATTTACAGGAAATAGCATAAGTATAATATTAACTCTGTCTTTTAGTGGCATTTTGTTCTGTTTATCAAAATACTCTTTTACTCTAATATTTAATTTATGGTAAGCTACTGCATTGGATCATTCATATCAGAAAACTTTTTGTAAATGTCATGTGTGTATAAGTACAAAGCATTGGTATGTTTATAATATTAAGTTTATCACTTAGCTTTGTACAATTCGTTATCGTATCAATCCATTGTTCTCTGTCAGGTATTGAATTATTATCAAGATTTTTTTTAATTATTACAAACTGGTCATTTAAATAGTCTGTATTAATATGTTCATTCAAATCCTTTACTAATGCTTTTATTCCCTCTTTACTATCGTCATAAAGCTTACTTTCACCAAGCCATAAAATTTTTTCATCCGTGGAAATATGTACTGCATCAAATCCATGCGCAGGCACACTCGCACTATATTTGAAATAAACTTTAGAAATTAATGGTATTGTATGTTTAAATTCTCTTAATATCAAATGCAACAACAACTCTCCAAATTCTCCCCGTTTAGCTGTACTAGACTTTTTTAATTCGTTATATGCATTAATATCTTTATCTACACACCACTGTTTCATTAATTGAAAATCTTTGATTTTATAAATACAATGAGCCCCTTCTCTTAACTTTTCAACGATGTCATTTTGAGGAATCTTTGAATCTTCATATTGCGCAAAAACATATTCTGGAATTGTGTTGCATATAGCTTTAGTAAAATCGTCCAAACAATATTTTGGATTTCCTTCATCGTCAATATCCATATCAACTAAAAAAGTATTCAAATCATCTTCGTTAACCTTCAATAATATTACATTCTTTTTATCGAAAATTCTGTTAGTCATATTAAACAGTACCTCCCCCAACCAAATAATGCACATAATAAGACCTTTTATTCATCGATGTCTTTACACCCTAGTATAATATTTTACCATGAAACATCATCCTTTACCATCTGTAAAAAAGTAAGAAAAATGTCCCTGAAAAAGTCCTCTAATAATGAAGAAGTAAATACCACTTTTCCAGCACATAGTAGAGTTTTAGTCTTACACAAGTAGCATTTAATTTTTTATTTGAAAGAATAGTTATCCATTCCTGTTTTGACCACCATATACCAAAAGTCAAATTCCCTGGGGTTATCGGGATATATATACCCCACTATCCAGAAGAAGAACTTTCCTCGTATTTTCTCTTTTTATCTCTAAATCTCCGATGTCATCTGTCGAAAGGGCAAAAATAAGGAGTCAAAAACGGTTTTTACCATGTTTTTGACCCCATTTTGGTCCTTCAAATCACTATATCTTGCGTCCCCCCCCTATTTTCCTTCCAAACCACAATTCCGCATCATTATTACCACCTCGACATTTGTTGAGTGTATAATAATGATGTCCACAAGACAGAATTAGTCCTAGGTGGACACGTTATCATCCCCCATATCAGAGTGTATGACTGGTTCTTTCATTCCACTCTTTCACTGCATACAAATTATATCATAGATTTAGAGATTTGAAGATACCTTTCGTATCTCAGATTAAGAAATGTTGTGCTGGCAAAATTAGTGCCAACAATAAAACCCTCAGATCCATCTCTGAAGACTTTATTCTTAACAGTAATTACTAAACTCAGCCAAGACTTTCTATGTACCCACCGGAGCCTGATTTGCTATTCTAAACTACTGTTACTCCGATGGGGCTGACACTGCAGCTCCTATTATCTTTTTCTATGTTTTATTTTCATTTTTCCACTCCGGCATATCAAACAAACTCATCTGCCCCTCTATGGTCTCTTCCTCCATCCACCACGAAAAAACCTCCGCCGCCCTCTTCCATTTCGTCTTTCCTCCGCCAGCATGAATAGCGTCCAACATCTTCCCAAAGGATCTTATATACGCCCTCTGGTAGGTCGGAAATAGCCGGAACTCTGTCCAGCGGTTTTTCCCTGCCATGGGGCACCCCAAACAAGCCAACACGGTAGAATCCCATATCATAAAGCGGATTAATCTCCAGGCGCTCGCTGCGTATATATTCCCACACATCCGAGTCCCGCCAGTCCACAATAGGATTGCATATTCTTTTTCCTTTTAATGTGTACAGCTCTCAAACAGCATGCGCTTCTCATCATTGTCATTGTTCAGAATAATCTTCTTACTGGGATCCGAGACAAAGTTTTCAAAAACGCCTCGATTATTTTTCCGCTTCACACTCTCCGCCCAACGCACACCGGTAGTAATGAACCGATCCCGACAGGAGTTCTCTTTACAAATTTGGCAGCAATATCTCTGCAGCCTCGTTGGTGGAAACTTTTTCATGGGAATCAGCGACCACATGGTAACTCTCTGTCCCTTGTATATCGGATAATTCACACAGCAGGTAATCCCCTCCAGCTCCAACCTACGGAAAATATCTCTCACATAGTAAATAGTCTGAGGCGCATCTGCTGTTGTAAGGTTATGATGAATCTCAAATGGTATCCCGGCACGCTTCACAATCTCCCTACAGACCGCGCTGTCTTTCCCTCCACTGTCTGTTACAACCAAAGGGCGTCCATATAGTCGCAGGGACATCTCGGACGCCATCTTCACCCTTTCTATCGCTTTCTGTTCTAAATCCATTCAAAAAAGAGTCAGATATCTTTTCCCGGCCGGAACTCTGCCTCCTTCTTTTTTTAGCTCTCTTGCAAGAGGAAAAAAGACACTGATTCCCATCAGTCTCTCCCCGTCATAGTAATCTACGCTCTTCTATTATGCAGTGAACACCGTCACCTCCTCCGCAGCACAACCTCTCCCGGTTCCCAAATTCACATGTTCATTTGCGGTCCCTGCGTCATTTCAGCCTCCTGAAACAGTCTGACATATTGACTGATTTCATCCGCCAATATCTGATAATCCTTCTGATTCGGTTTATAGACATACCACTCATTATCTTTGTTTTCCCAAATGTGTGGGATAATCCCTTCCTTGAAATTGGGATTGCTGACCGCTTTCTTGCCCCAAATATCTCGGAACTTCAATGCATTGGTGTCAATCGTACCTTCCTTTCGGTTAATCATTGTCATAATGATTCCGTTATATGTTGTAGTAGCGGATCCGAGAAACTCCAGACGCATGCGGACATCCTCATTTACCCTCACATAACAACAACTTCCAATATATGTCGCCTCCTCTCGGTATTGAGTCATATCAAGTATCTTTTTTAACTCTGCCCTTAAAAAATTCATTGTATCGCCTCCTCTAGCTTTACCGTTTAGGCTGTAAGCCCCATTTGTTTCTTATTTAAAAGGACACTCATCCTTTCCATGTTCCACTGCCGTCTTTCTAAATATTACCTGCCTCATTATATGCAAACATAAGAATAAGGGCTATTAAGACAAAAAACGTTTAATAACGAACGCTTTGCCATAACAGTCCTCTAGCTTCTGACTAACAAAAATGACCAGACACGTTGAATCATACCCGTGCTGGTCACTTTCATTATGTACGACTATTCTTGATGATCTCATAAATTTATACAAACCTATCTATCCTGATTAAACATATTACTTCCAAACCGGTAATTCACCCCAGCCTTTTCCGCTTGGTGCATCTGTTCTTTCCGCTCAACATGATAAACTCTGCTTCCTTTTTTGAATTTAGTGCCCGTCTGCTTGAACCAGAAAGGAACATTATGCTCCACATCATTGCTGCATGGTATCTAAGATCCATGCGTAATCACAAATCCTGGCCTCTGGTCCAGACTCCCCACCACAGGTAACTTGTCCAATTAATCCAGTTTCCAGATACCTGCGAATCTCGATCCGTTCCAGCATTGGTTCATGAATGAGCGTCCGGTGCCTAATTGGTAGATTTAGAAAAATGGGGAGTCGATAGTCAGCCCTATTCTGATTCTCGCAGGTACAGCAGATTGTTACATTCTCATATCCTTCTCCCCAGTCTTTTGGAAGTCCGACCTGGAATCGATGGATTCGTTTTGTAATGATCACAAAATGAAGGTCGCCTCTCGCCCGGATCATTTTCCAAACTTCGGGCCGCCATTCGTCCGCTTCTTCCACAAAGAAATCCGAGGTCATACAGGTGTACACAGAATTCCCATCCGGTTGTAATTTATACATACCCTTTCGATTCTCGTCTAACCGGCAGATCAAAGCTGGATGTTCTAGCTATAATGCTGCTGTCTTTCCCAAATTCGGCGTCTCTACGGTATACATAGCAGTTCAGACACCCGGGACTTATTTTCTTGCAGCCATGCCAGGGGTTCCACGTTGCCATAATACCACCTCCTGAAAATTAAAAGCCTTATGGTATATTTCGAAAAAGGGCTGAAGCAATGACATCTTTCTTTTCTATAAACCGGAAGTTGAGAGATGCTTTTATTTTGCTTCTTCCCACTTTAAATTAGGATACAACTCTCCAGTTTTGGCAAAATGCAGGACACATTCTGCTGCCAAATCCAAATTGTCTAGCGCATTTCGCTTTAGAACTGGCGTTTGACCTCCAATATTTACAGGCGCATCCTCTTGGGAGTCCTCATACTTCTGATTAATTGGCTGATACATATGAGCAATCCCATTCTCATCCCATGTATTAAAGGCAAGCGCTACCCATCTATTCGCAATATCCACAGAGAGAAAGTCCTCTTCACCATATTCATCCAAAGCCAGCCACGCATTTGCAATCTGATTGTTGCGAATATTGAAATCAATTTATTTACTGCTTCTTGCGTGACCAGCTGCTCATCATCATTAAGAAAATGAATGGCAAGGTTATCCATACTTATTGCCTCCTTAAAAATTCTAATTTATTTATCTGCAATACCTCAAAAACAGGATGTTGCCAAGCTTACACTAAGTAAATTAAACAGCAGATACTTTAAAATTCAATGTCCCTCTCTCGACACCATTCACAACCAGCGTAACCGAATGAATGCCGGAATAATGCTTCCTTGAACTTGTATCTGCAAAAGAATGTGTTTTGCTATAAGACTTTTTTTCGTTTTCCCTTAATGAAGGCTCGGATATTTTGAATATCTTACGGGAATGCGTGCCGTTTGCTTTCACATAATCTATGCCATATTCTAACCGTACCTTAGTTTCCTTTTTGGCCTCAATCTGAAAAGAAAAGGTCATATCCTCCCCAATGCAAACAGATGCGGCATCCAACGAGAAGTTATCAATATTCACGCAATCGGCATCTGCAAACCCAAATATGCCCAATACCTCCCTATTGCCCTTTTTGAGAAGCGTTCTACATCCGTGCTTTACAATCCAATCGGTATGCTCGTTTTTACCGTACCAATCCTTTGCAAGTCCTACTATCAAATCAGGATGGGTTTTTGAAATATCGTTTAGATTGTTTGCCACGCTTTTGCGGACATACAGCGACGGATCGGCTTTCAGTTTTTCTAAAATTCGTAGAACCGGCAATGGGTCTTTTTTAAAGCTGGCCAATGCCTGTCCCCAAGGCAGCGCCGGACGGCACCCCTCGCTGGCAAGCCTCCGCACATGCTCGTTGTCATGCTCCGTCCAAGCAGCCATCTGTGCCATCATCCTGGCTTCATGCTTGATAATAAATGGCCTTACGGCAAATTCAGCCGTTGAATACTGCGTATACCGTTCTAACGCAGCCATTGATAAATCCCAATGGCGCTCATCTTGACCATATACTTCAACGAAATCAGGGAAGTATAGCAGACCGGAATCCACAAATCCAATTGGATATCCCGCGATAGCTTTGTCCAGAATACCGAGAGCATGTTCGTAATCAGGCGGCAGATGCTTTCCTAAATTAATCGTAATGTATCGCATGCGGGCTTTCAATTCCAACGCATTCCAGTTTTCGTCCATAACATCGGCGATAAAATTATCAGCCGGAAAGGTTGGATATACGGAGCTTATATGCATAGCAAGTTCAAGAATCGTATTGTAATTATAATACCTATCCTTCATTAAATCAGGCATGTATTACCTCTTTTCTAAGGGAGAGTGTCTAAGGCTATCTACTTATGATAGGATGTGTTCTATTGCAGTTTGGATACTTAGGACTACTTTTCTTAAATCCATATTATAGGTTCCCTTTTTGCCATAATGCCACATCGCTGCTATCATATATGTGAATGATGATTAAATCATCACGCTACATTTTCCAAAATATGTTCCACCATTTTATTCACCGCTCTCATGAAACACCATCAGATATTCCTGCTCCCCAGTTTCTTTCTCTGTCATGCTGTTTTCAACACGGAACCCTTCCGCCTGGTAGAATGCCACAGCGCCTGTATTCTTTTCATATACATGCAACGACAGGCGCTTTTTCCTCTTTACCTCTGAAATCAGCTGATGGCCGATCCCCTGCCCCCGATGTCCCTCCGCTACAAATAATCCGGCAATATACTCTGCGTCCATGCCAATGAAGCCCTGGACCGCTCCATCTTCCTCAAACACATACACCTCTGCATTTGGCAGCACAGAGCGGACTGTCTCATAATTCTGTCTCCAATACTCCTCTTTTATAAATGGATGAGCCTTCAGGTTTCCCTCCAGCCAAATCTCCATAATCCTATCCAAATCCCGAAACTCAAATAACCGAATCATCTGATCTGACGCCTCCTCTTTCTATTGCTATTATACAGGAGCAGACATGAGAGCGCAATATGTTTTTCAGAACATTTGTTCTTTTCGTGCTTAACCACTGTTCTGGGCTTGCATTGAAAAGCATTGAAAACTTATATTAAAAGACTTACGTTTAAAGCTGCAGCTCCTGCCCAATCTGACTTCCGCCCAAGCAGTCCCGCCGAAACTCCTCTTCCGTTTTTATGAACAGATTGTCATTATTGTCTGTATCCCAAAACCCAATATAAATTTCGCCCTTTTGCGTCCGAATAGGCCGGTAAAACAACTCTTCTCTCCAGCCGCTATCTGCCATTGCTTTCCACTCTTCCATCACAGCCGCCAGCTCCCGGTCATTTAATTCTCCGTAAGTTCGTACTGTAAGCACACCCCAAAGGCTGCCGGCATATGCCTCTACATCTAGCGTCATGGATGCAACCCGTTTTTTAAGCAGTTCAGAAAACAGATATTCCGCCAGCCTTCTCGGGGCAGCTTTTTAAGCTGGCCTGGATCTTTTCCCGGATCATGCTTTCATACGAGAGAAGTTCCTCCCGCTTAAAAGCTCCGGCACAAAGGATTCACTTCCATTCCAATAGGCGGTTACAGCCAATGAATTGTATAGGCGGAATTCATTAACAGACGGACTCAGTTCCTGTATCGGATGTCCCTTACAGATGAGCGTGCCAAATGTTGTCTCCACCGGCCCATTCGCTTTCATTTTCTGCAAACCAAATTCTTCGAGACGGACATATGGTTCCAGTTCCTTCTCGATATAAATCTGATGTAAATTCAGCAGATACTTTGCATAGCACTCCGCTGACAACTCCTGAACCGGGAGGAATTCATAGTCCTTATAATTACGAATAATCCGGCACGCTGCATCTGCATCCCTGGGAACCTCCGACTCCAGAGAAGCCAGAAGTTTCTTTCTCAACACAGTGGTTTTATCCGCCAGGTTCTGTATCTCCATCGCAATCTGGTTCAGCTCCCTAAATGTGAGCCTTGGAGGTAAGAACTGCTCCAACTCCCAGATATTGCTGAGATAGTCTGCCACCTCATCAACGTCATATGTTCTGCACTTCTCCTCAAGAGCCTCCAACTGTTTTTCTGCCATCGGGAAATAAAAACAGATCTTTTCCGGATACTTCTTATCAAATGCCAGATACATCCGGAATACTGCCGCTCCAGGCTGCACCACTTCCGGATTCTGCTTCGTTCCCACTGCCGGTTTTGGCGCCTTGATTCTTGTGACGAGTCCCTCATCTGTCAACCGCTCACTGGCTTTCATATTCAAACGGCCATATGTCTCATAATCAAAATAGCCGGTCAGTTCCACCGGCAGCGTTCTTCCTTCCCACTCAAACAGATAATGCCCATACTGCTCCAGGGATTTTATCTCTGGATAGCATTCGTACTGATCTAAATGATCCATTGCCTCCACAATCCGCAGCAAAGAATCCGGCTTTTCATTCTGCAGCACAGTCTCGAAGATAGCCCGCTCCTGTTCCGACCAGGAACCAATCTTTGCGGCAAGGTAATTTAACTGCCCCAGGTTTGAATCCTGAAATACAAATTCTCCAATTAACAGATGTGCCAGACCAGCCACCGGCGCTTTCACATCTCCTATGAATGGAATCATCCTGGAAGGATGGTACCCGGCCAGCTCCTCCAGGACCTGCTCTGCCTGTTCCTCCGAGGCCGGCAGCTTCATCCAAATTCCGCCATCCCAGTTTTCACGCTTCACAAACACTTCCATTTACGCCCCGCTCCCTTCCTCATTGCTTCTATATAAAATACGGTTCCGATGATTTAAGTAAGGATATTACTCGGCAGCGCTCCCGACTGTACTTCCTGCCCCTGAGCCTCGCCTTCCTTCTGTTCATGGACCAGTTCTTCTGACTGGAACATCTCCAGATATCCATTGACTGCCTCTGCTAATTTTTCATAATCGGCTTCTCCCATTTCACAATTCCAGGAACCTTCATTATCAATTATATGAAACGCAGGAGACAGCAATCGGTTTTCATAAAGTCCCTTTTTTAGCCCAATCACATCACTGATTAGAAACTTCATCTCGTCCACCAGTCCCCTGGTGCGCTCCAGTACAGATACATGCATTCGGGTAAAACCTAAATCCATAGGGCCTCTCACTAATTCCACTTTTCCTCTGAGCTCTCCATCCAGCCTTCCAAAACAGGTCCGTCCTACATAACGGACTTCCTGTAATGCGATTCGGTTCTCAAACATTCTTTTTAATTCCTCCGATGTTACCACCTGCTTACCTCCATAAGTTCCTTTTTTAATAACACCCTGTAATGCCAACAATAAAACCCCCAGCTATGATAGGGATATCACACGGTGTCTGGGGACTTTATTCTTGCCACTGTCAGGATCCCGGCAGGCAGGAATCCGTTGATTCTGCCGCCGGTCTTAGTCATAGTCGTCAATTCTCTGTGTCATCACAATCCCTGAGTGGAACTGGATTTCAATCTTATCTTCGCTGATTACCTTGATGGCCTTAATCAGCCGCCTGACCAGTTCGTCATCAAACTGGCGTTTTAGGTAGTTGGTCTTTTGGATATACTGACCCATGCCTTCCACTCTCTGGTCGTAGGCTTCGGCCAGTTGCTTTTCCCGGATCAGCTCTGTCCTCTTTTTCTTAAAGGCCCGGATCTGGTCCGCGATCTCCCGGTACGCCCGGTCGAATTCCTCATCAGCGCTCTCTGTTTTGGCACTGTCCTCGATAAGGGCCAGCATCTGTTTCTGCAGTGCATCGATCTTCTCATCATATTCGGTTGGCTCCACGTTGTCCGAGTAGCTGCCCAGGATCCGGATGACATTATCCCGGAAGGCATCGATGAACTCCCCTTCATCCTTTACCACGGAGTTGACGGCCTCCATAATCGCTTCATGGAGCGTCTTTTCCTCCAGGCTGGGGGAATGCTTACACTTCTTGGTGCCGCTCTTCAAGCGGCTGTAGCAGCGCCACACCGGCTTCTTTGCCCCGCCGTTCACCCATACCTGCCTGCGGTAAGGCTGTCCGCACTCCTTGCAGTACATGATGTCGGCCAGCACATACTTGGAACTGTATTTTCCCCGGATGGTGGTTCCCTTCTTTTTTGCCGGGCGGTAAACATTCGCCCGGCGGGCCCGTTCCTCCTGTACCTGGTAAAACAGTTCCCGAGGGATAATCGCTTCATGGTTGCCCTCGATGTAATACTGCGGTACGATTCCTTTATTGACCGCCCTCTTCTTTTCCAGGAAATCCACGGTATAGGTTTTTTGCAGCAGCGCATCCCCCATATATTTTTCATTCATCAGCATTTTGGAAATCACCGTGGCATGCCACATGGTGTTTCCTGTCACAGTCCGAATTCCTTCCTTTGTAAGCGTCTCTGCAATTTTGTTAATGCTGTTTCCTTCCAGGTATAACCGGAAGATTCTGCGGACCAGCTTTGCCTCATCCGGCACGATGACCAGATTTCCTTCTTCATCCTTGGTGTATCCCAAAAATTTATTGTGATTTACATACACCACTCCGTTTTCAAACTGCCTCACATACCCCCAGTGGACATTTTCACTCAAGTTACGGCTTTCCTCCTGGGCCTGGCTGCTTAGAATGGTGATCAGCATTTCCCCTCCATCCCCCAGGGTATTGATGTTCTCCTTTTCAAAATACACGGCGATATTCTTTGCCTTTAATTTTCGGATATGGGTAAGGGAGTCTACCGTGTTCCTGGCAAAGCGGCTGATGGATTTTGTGATGACCATATCAATTTTCCCTGCCATACAGTCATCAATCATTGCTTGAAAGTCATTCCGCTTACGGGTCATGGTGGCGCTCTTCCCGTCATCTGCATAGATTCCTGCAAACACCCATTCCGGGTTGCTGTTGATTTTTTCTGTATAATAATTCACCTGTGCTTCATAGCTGGTCTCCTGCTGTTCCTGCAAGGTACTGACCCGGCAGTAGGCTGCTACCCTTAGCCGTTTATATTGAAATCTTGTATCCCGGCTGAATTCCGGATTGGCTGGAATTACAGAGATGTTTTTCTTTACAACGGTTGCTGTTCTGGCCCGTCTCATCCGGTTTCCTCCCTTCTGCTGCTTCCTGGATAGGAAGCTCGATTTTTACACCATTCATTAATTCAAATTCGAACCGTCTGTCCTTGTGAACGGTAATCCGATGTATCGTTGCCTTAAAAAGTTCACTATTAAATTCTTTTTGGAGTAGGTTTTCTTCCAGGGCTGTTTTCAGTTTTTCTGTCTGATAATTCTGGTCCTGGATTCTGGACACCCGGTACTGTAATCTGGCCCGCTCATAAATCAGCCGTACCATCTCCTCGGATGGATACTCCGGCTTTTCCTCCAATTCCTGCAGCTTTCTGGTCAGTTCTGCCGCCTCACGGCTATATGGCAGGCCCTGCACGATGGTTTCCGGCTCTATTTGGAACCTCCCATTCTTCACCCCTCTCATCAGTTCCATAAATGCTTGGATGATCTGGCTGTCTACCAGGAATATGTTCCGGCAGCACACCCTTGTTTTCATTTATGTAGTGCTTACATTTCCAGACGATTTTTTCTCCCGGCTGGCCGCAGTGTTCCACGTACCGGCGGTAGGGCTGCCCGCAGACTCCGCAGATCAGGCTGCCTGCGAACATAGAGCGATTCCCGAAGCTGTTAGGCTGCATGACACGCCCCAGCTCCCTGCTCTTTTCTTTCCTGCGCTCCTGTACCTGGGTGAACAGTTCTAGTTCTATCATTGTTGGATAAAATTCGTCTCCCAGATACTTTCGATTCTCCAGAATTTTTCCAACCGTCCCATGGTTCCAGACCGGCTTATGATTTGCATTGAGCGCCCCCTGCTCCGTAAGTCTCCTCGCAAGCTGGTACAGGGAAGCTCCTTCTGAATACTCCTGAAAATTCCTTTATAATCTCTGCCTGCTCCGAATCAATTACTATTTTTCCCTCCCGCCATCCGATACCCCAGCGGCATATGGCGTTGTCTCATACTTAGCTCACCTCCTGTTCATTTTCTTCCAGTTCCAGACCATTCTTCAGCCGGAATACCAGCCGGCGTCCGGGCAGCACCGTGATATGGTCCACCAGCAGCAGGAAGAGCTCCTCGTCATACGCTTCCAGGATGGCAGGACGGTTGCGGAAGACGCTTATCAGATATTCGGTCTGGGATATCTCCCATTCAAAGGCTTTCTGCCCCTGCAGCTGCCGCAGCCTCCTCCGCTCTGCTTCCAGCTGTGCCTCAATCTGGTTCTGTCTCTCGATAAAAATGGCAGAGCTTATGCTGCCTTCGGTTAATACCCTGCCCAGCCTATAGCCCTGCCGTTTTAGTTCCTGGATATTCTGTTCTATCTCCTGCATTTCCCGATCCTGCTCCGGGTTGCCCTGGATTGCCTTCAGCGCCTGCCAGCATGGGGATCAGAATCTCCTCATAGTTGCTGGCAAGCCGGTTCCAGAGCGTAAGAAATGCAGCCTGGATGACGTCCTCACGGACTGCCTTCTGACTGCATTTCTTACTGTCTTTTAATATGCTGGTAGCAACACCACTGGATTTTTTCATATGGCTTTCCGATGTAGATTTTCTGCCTGCGAAATTTTGTCCCACACTCCCCGCAGAGAATCCGGCTGCTGAATGCATACCGGTTCTGATACACACTGGTATCTTCCACACACTGCCGTTCTCTCCGGTACTCATAAATCTGGCGGACTGCCGCGCAGCCTCCTCTCTGGTAATGATGGGCTCATGGTCATCTGCTATCAGATACTGGGGCAGTTCTCCCCGGTTGTTTTTGCGAATGAATGGGACTCCATCGGTCGTATAGGTTTTCTGAAGCAGCAGATCCCCTTCATATGCACAGTTCTGAAGAATCCCCTTTACCACACTGTCCAGCCATTCCTTTGCTCCACGGATCGTGGGAATCCCTGCTGTTTCCAGTTCTTCGACAATGGTGTAGGATCCTTTCCCTCCCAGGTATTCATCAAAAATCCAGCGCACGATCTCTGCCTCTTCTTTTTTTGATAACCAGCTCTCCATACTCATTATTCTCATAACCATACGGTGGGCTGCTTATAATGAATGTACCATTTCGGATTCTCCGTACTACCGACCACTTATTATTGGTGGAAATACTCTCGGATTCTCCCTGGGCGATAGAGCTCAAGATGGTTATCATCTGCTCGCTCTTTTCCATAAGGGTGTTGACCCTCTCCTTCTCAAAGTAAACGCCTATTCCAAGAGCTTTCAGTTCCCGGATGGCTTTGATGCTATCCAATGTGTTTCTGGCAAACCGGGTTACGGATTTTGTCAGGATCAAATCAATTTTTCCCTGCCGGCAGTCCTGCATCATCTGCTGGAATTCATCTCTCCGGTACAGCTTTGTGCCGGTCCGGCCTTCGTCTGCATAGATACCGGCCAGCACCCAGCCCTCTTTCTCTCCGATCAGCCGGGTATAATAGTCTACCTGGGCTTCAAAGGAATTCTTCTGGTCTGCCGAGTTCGTACTGACGCGGCAGTAGGCGCAGACACGTTTGACTTCCACCGCATTGGCGGCGAAACCGCTGCTAACAGGCTCGATTTTTGTGATTTTCTTTACAACCTTCTTCGCCATAGGCTTCTCTCCTTCCTTTCTTTGTTCTCCTGTTAGCACCACACAATACCACAAGTTTTCAGATATATCCAGTGTTTTTACCCATATACTTTCGACAATTCCGGAGAAAATGTTTCCCGGTTCAAAGCATCGATTTTTTTATATTCCTCATCCGAGATAAAGCCATTTTCCAGCATCAGATTCAGCAGTTTCCGGGCTACACTGTACCGGACTTCGTTTGTTTCTTTCTTCTGTCCCATGGGCCTGCCTCCTAATGAATGGATAAATTCGGACTGTCTTCCGGTACCGCTAATGCCGAGTCCTTTAACACAGAAGTGCAAAGCACTTCAATCTTCCCCTGTTCCGGCGAATAAGCCTCCACATCAAAGTTCTGTAAAAACTCTGCATAGGCAATGATGTCCTTCGCATTGCGGCTCAGGCGGTCGGGACCGCTCACCACCAGAATATTCACACACATCCCTGGTGATACCGCATCGGTCAGTGCCTGGAGTCCGGGCCGGTTCATATCCCGGCAGGAACCAATGTCCTGGGAATGACCGACTATCTCCCAGCCCATGCGGGAGGCATATTCGGTTAGCTTCTGGTCCTGCCGTTTCAAGCTCCCATACCGGTCCTCCGGCGCATCGATCCGGGTATATACCCATGCTTTTTTCTTTTCGTTCATAAGATCCTCTCCCTCTCTTCTGGATTTCCATATTCAATCGAACCTTAAATCTATATATATTCTTTGGCTCTTTCTGCCCTTTCGTTGTTTTCCGTCTAACTAAGGCCGATACTGATTCGCAGCGCATGATCCACCTGCTCCATATCCGCTTCCGTCAACCGGCCTATGTACTCCCGCAAACGGACACGGTCGATGGTCCGGATCTGTTCCAGCAGTACAACGGAATGTTCTTTCAGGCCACAGGGCTTGGGATTGATTGGGACATGGGTCGGCAGCGGATACTTGTCCTGTCTGCTGGTCACGGCCGCTACAATTACAGTAGGACTGAACCGGTTCCCCATATCATTCTGGATCATCAGCACTGGCCTTACGCCGCCCTGTTCGCTGCCGGTTACCGGTGTCAGGTCTGCATAGTATAAATCGCCTCTTAAAATATTCACTTTGGTTCTCCCCTCTCCTACTCGATTTTCTGGAAACAAAAAATCCCCTCACTCGTATTGAGCAAGGGGATGAAACTCTATGTAGTTTTATCCATTTCTCTTTTAAAGCCGGACTTTACGCAAAGGATAGTTTTCCTGCTCCTTTCGGTAATCATCCCACATCTGTTTCCAGTCGATGCTGTCGCGCTTGCAAGGGTCGTGATGGGCCGATTCTTCTCTCCCAAATCGGATATACATTGCTACTGACTTTTTGTTATCATTCTTCACAATTCACTTTCTCCTTCGATGGATTATTCTTTCTGTACCACAACATATCTGAATTATCCTAAAACAGCTATCACCATATCCAATAAGAATTGGACGGTATTCTTAGCCAATCTGACGAAAGTTCACTGTTTTGATAAACTGTATCTGATGGCGGCGGTTAAAGAAACAGCCGCCGCCACACAGTAAAAAACGTACTTGTTCTTCATTTCATTTTTATTTAATACATCTTGCTCCTATTCGGCACACCTCCCCGGAGCCTGGCAGTCGATTATAACCGGCCCTGGCAAGGCCGTCATGGGCACAGCATTCTTTGCTGCCCCAGCCGGGATCTCCGGCTGCCGCCCTCATTGCGTGATCCCTCGGTCAAGAGGGGCTGTGACTGGACGGAAGTATCATCATAGGCTGCCCAGGTCATGGCGGGATGGCCCGGCCACAGGCCATTTAAAGAACAGAAAAAACCGCTCTGCACCTTCGATATGATCGGATTGACAGAACACTAGAGATCCTGCAGGTGGTCATGGCGTATCTTTCTATGCCGCTTTCGCTTTCGCGCTGAACAGCTAACGTATCGTAATCGCTGGATATGAAGTTTTCAAGGAACAACGGGGACTGAATAAGCCCCTTCACTCCTATAAAGGAAAAAGTGAAGGGGCCCACAACCTCAGAAAACAAAAAATTTATTCTATTTTTTCACGGAGCTTTCTCAGAAGCCGTTTCTTCCGCTTACTCACTGCCTGCTGGGTGACTCCGAGGCGGGCTGCCAGCTCGCCCTCCGTAATCCCAGAAAAGAACAAAGCATCAATTAACAGGCGTTCCTCCACATTCAGTTCATCCAACGCCTGGTACAGTCTGCGGTTATCTTCGGCCCGGATCATTTCCTCCTCAATTCCCGGAGACGAACGGACCACACGGTATTCCGCACTCACCCCTTCCTCCTGGAACCGTTCCAGCGACATTTCAATCTGCCGGATGACACGATTCTGATATCGTTCCGCCTCACGGGCTTTATGATAGGCGTAATAAACTTCTCTGCTCACTTCCACACGTTCTCTCTGTACAATAATGGTATAAATCCTTTCTTCCGCCATAGGGCTTGTCCTCCAATTCTTGAAATTTGAAATGAAGAACAAGCCCGGCGGTGAACGGCACCGGGTGTTATGAACAGAAACACCGAAAGCATGATGACTGGATAACGCATATATTGCATCTTGCTGCCTGTGTCTGTCTTTTTTCTGCCTCGATTGTTTATCCCTGTCCCCAGCCAGGAACAAAGGTATAACCAGCCTTTGTTTTAGGTCAATTCTCTTTTCTGAGTTACAGCTGACCTATAATATCGCTGCTTTTGATCAGCAGCGGCAAGGAAATCAACCAACGCAAAAAAATCCCCCCAAACATCAGCGGTGCTCAGGGAGATCTATTTTATGACCATGTTAACAAAACCCTCTCAGCACGGCTTTTTTTTGACGGGCTGTCGGGTTAAATGTATGTTAAATAATCCACAATATCAGCTTAAATGAGATTATAAAATAGGGGAGGGGGATATTTGGGGATTTTCGGGGAAAATTGGGGGAAGGCTTCGGCACCTTTCGACAAAAATACCGAGAAGCGCTGCGTCTCCTCGGTATTCTTCAGAATGATTTATTTTTTGCTTTCATCAACAAAGCGGTATCCAATGCCCCAGACGTTTTTAATATATTCCCGGTTGTAGGCTGTCAGCTTTTTCCGTAGAGTCTTAATCTGGCTCTTTACCGCCTCATCTATATCATATGCATTTTCATTATTCCAGACCAAGCTGTAGAGCTGCTCTCTGCTTAGGACCTGGCCGGCATGGCTTGCAAGGCAGAAAAGCAGGTCAAACTCCTTGCGAGCAAGATTCAATTCCTTGCCATCCAACATCACCGTTCTTCTATCCGGATCAATCATCAAATCCATACCAAACGCTAATGTATAACAGCGACTTTTGGGGGCTTTCAAGTTGACATATAGATCCATCAGGGATTCTGCCTGTGCCAAACACTCCTCCAATTCATAAGGTTTTTCCAGGTATGCGTGAGCTCCCGCCTGGTATGTAGACAGTTTTGCTTCACGGCCTGGTTTAGAAGACAAGACTAAGATGGGGGTTGTCTTGGTTCTTCTCATTATTTTAAGTAACTCTTGACCGTCTGCTTCCGACAAGACAACATCCATAATTACAAGGCAGTATTCCTGTTCCATGAAGCGCTTAAGGCCTTCGGATACAGAAATAGCATAATACACATCTGTAGTTATGCTTTGTAAAGCATACTTAATTTGGCGGCAAACCGTTAAATCATCATCAATAATTAATACTTTTTTCTTCACCCTATCTCCCATACACAATTATTAGTATCACAAATTTATTCTACTAAAAGTCACCTATTCTCGTTGAGCTTTTACCTATTATCTCCATGTTTTTTTTCCAATCCCGGTTCCAATACTGATACATCTGGCTCTCCCTGAAATCCGTCAATGCATAATTATGTTTCAGATATGTACCGAGGTATGCTGTCACCTTTTTGGCTCCATTTATGTTTAAGTGATCCCCGCCGTCCATGGTATCGGTTTTCCAATTGATTGCCAGTTCCTTTTCCATCAGGTTAAGATCCAGATATGGCACCCCTTTTTCCAATGCATATTCATTTACCTCGTTATGACGAGCATAGCTCCAATTGAGCGGAGCCGGAATCCCCAGTAAAAGGACGTTTATATCATTTTTCTGGCAAAGATTCAGAATCCGGTCCATCCAGAACCTTACGATTGGTTTGCTTCTCTCCTTTTTATCGGTTTCCTTCATATAGATTCCACCAGTATATGGCTTCGTTTCATTATGATAATTATACCCCTTTAATGGATTTCTTTCCGTCCCTGAAACCTGGTCCCCCGAATTCCCCCATGACTTCCATCGGTTATGGTATTTAAAAACCGGAAAGTAATAATGGGCGGCATTCTTTATCACATTTTTTAATTCTGTCTGCGTATCTCTGCAATGATAAAACTGATCCGTTTCCAGAACCACCAGTTTGGGCGTCTGGTTCTTCAATACTGTCTTCAGCCAAAGTAAGTCTCCATCGTCCTCTGACCTGACTGCCCATACATAAGAGGTAATTCCATGGTTCTTCCACAGTTCCATTGGCAATACCCCCGTCTGTATTTCACTGTCACCCAGAAAAAGAACCTGCAATGTCTGAGGCGGCTCGGACAGTACATTGATTGCATGGATATCGCGGCTTTCTACCCCGCTTTCGATGGTATGTGCTTTCGGTTTCACAAGCCTGGCGCTCCATGACAATAGACAGAAAAAAATGAAAAAGAACAACAGGCTTCTTCTATATTTCAAAGGATTTCTTCCTCCTGATTAAAAATTTGCATAAATAAGCTCTACCGGCAAATAACCAACACCGTAAGCCCCGAACAGGCAAACAGCCAGCATCACGCTGTAATAAATACTCCAACGCAACGGTAAAGGAAGCATTTTTATATCCTGGCGCACATTCCTTCCTCTCTCCTCAGCCAAACTGACGAGAAAAACGAAAACCAGTGCCGCTCCAATCACCATGAAATCCCACCGGTCCAAGCCCAGAGTCAATAACGTCCCATTCCAAAAAGATGATGGTTGAAACTGCGTCAATAGACGTATAAACATATTAAGTCCAATTCTCAAACCTTCTGCCCTGAAAAATAATTCTCCAATCACAACCAACAAACATGTTCTGCCTATCTGAAATAACTCATATATCACAGGATGCCGCTCCAGCCTTAATATGCTACGCATCTTGTCTGACCACGGACGCAGAGCTATGGACAGCAGAATCAATGTAAAATAATAGAATCCATAAAATATGTAACTCCATCTCGGTCCATGCCATATCCCATTACAAAGCCATACCGGGAACAGTCCCAACGCCGCGGCTGTAACCTCTCCCCAGTGCCGGTTCCTTTTCCTGACCGTCTTTGACAGTTTTCTTACCGGCCCACACATAGATACTGGATAAAACACATATTCTTTCAACCAGCTTCCCAGTGATATGTGCCATCTTCTCCAAAACTCTGATACTGTTTTTGAAAAAAAAGGACGCCGGAAGTTCTCCGGCAATGTAATACCAAATATCTCACCGGTACCAATCACAATATCCATACAACCGGAAAATTCCATATACAGCTGAATGGTATAGAACGGCCCGCCACGCCAATGACGGTTCCGTCATAATTTTGATATCCGTCATATACGGTTTTTACCAGAACGTTTAACCGGTCTGCCACCAGCATCTTCTTTAAAAGCCCCCAAAAGATCCTCTGAATTCCTGCGGCCAGCCGTTCCATGGTAATCCTGTGTCCTGCGAATAAATTCTTTTCTAATTCGCCATACCGGCAGATTGGCCCTTCCATAGAAAAAATGCAAGAAATAATGCCAGCTTTCCGATTTGTCTTTCTGCTGGTATCTTTTTATAATAAACGTCTATAAGGTATCCCGCTGCCGATAATGTATAAAATGAAATTCCAATAGGCAAGATTATAGTCTTTAGCGAAAAGAGCTGTTCTGATGATATCAATTTTAAAATTCGATTTCCATTGGCGGCAAAAAAATTATAGTATTTCATATAAGCCAAAGTCCCTATCAGCAACAGGATACCGAAAATCAGAAACCCTTTCTTTTTTTCAATTAAAAAGCCTGATACATATGTAATCATGGCTGCCGCCATAATATAGATCATCAGCGTGCCGCTGATACAATAATAAAAGTAATAGCTGAAAAGCAGCAGCACATACCAGCGATACTTTACAGGCATAAGCTGGTATGCGATCATAGCTGCCGGAAAAAAAAGGAACAAGTATATTGTTGTATGATAAGCCATATTACCGTTCTTTCTTAAGCCGCTCTATCATTTTCCACATGGCTCCGGCTGAATTAAAGTTTTCTGCCACGATGTCCGCAGGAGAAATGCGAATATGGAATGTATCCTCCAGCTCTGCAACTAATTCCAGGATCAAAAATGAGTCAAGGATATGGGAATCAATAAGAGCTTGCTCCTCCTTGTAATCTACATCCGGTTCCAACTCCTGTAAGATTTTCATTAATTCGTCCATCTGTCATTTCTCCTTCTAAAAATGGTTTGTGAAACAAGCTGGTTAATAGTGACGGTCTGAATTGAATCAGTCCGGCCGCCTCCTTAAACACAAGAATCCCGGGCAGCTCCCTGCTGAGAAACAGCGCCATCCCCTCTGTAATCGAATAAGCTCCCATTTTTTCAAAAACGATGACATCTCCTTTTTGAGCCTCATTCAGCCACATGCTTTTTGCGAGTATATCGTTGACTGTGCAAAGCGCTCCGCATACATTCCAATAGGCTCCCCCACAGCTTTTTCTGGGAAGCTGCCGGTAAAACGGAAGTTTCATCCCCATAATCTGACCATCGTAATGCATTTGATGAATTCCGCCATCCACAATTGCATACGAAGCATTTCCATTCTTTTTTAATTCCTGGATGGTTGTCACATAATATCCACATGCAGCTGTCAGGCTTCTTCCAAGCTCCAGAGTGAGTTTTCCCTGAAAGCTCATATTCTTGGCACACATTTTCAGTTTCTGGAAAGCGGCTTCCATCTCCCATTCTTTTTGTTTCTGAAAATATTCCACAAAAACCCCCGGTCCGTACTCCATTTCCTCCAATTCTATCCCATATCGGTTCTTGAATTCCTTGTAAATTCCATTCAGATAAAGCAATTCATGTGTCATGAGACTCACATCCGTTTTCTGTGTTCCTGAAAAATAATGCAGCCCTGCTATCTTTAAATATGGATTTTCAAGACTGTCTATCATCAATTCCTCCACTATACTGAGTTCCATGCCAAATTGATTTCCACTGGTCAGCCGAAGCAGGATACGAACATTTTTTTCATATTTTCGAGCCAATTCAGAAATCAGGAAAAACTGTTCTTTTGATTCTGCTGTAATCACTGGCAGCGTCATCTCTTTTCTGAATATCCGTTCCAGCTCCTCATTCTTTTTTAATACTCCAGACAAAATAATCTTCTCAGTCTTGATTCCCTGGTTTCTACAGATATCATATTCCCCAGCTGAACATGCCTCAATCCTGTTGACCTTTTCTGCCAGCGCAGTAACCAGAAAGGGATTTGCCTTCATTGCATAGCAGATATTGATATCTTCACCTGCCAGTTTCTTAATCCGCTCTACGTTCTGGATTAATTCATCAATATCAAACACATAAAACGGCGTCTTATATTGTTTTGCCGCCTCTTGTAAAATTGTATCCGTCATCTATACGCCTCCTTTCCAGGCCTTTAAATATTCCCTGTCGATTTTCCCGTTTTTATTTAATGGCATGCTCTGTAAATTCACAAAATGACCGGGCAGCATATATCGCGGAAGTCTCTCCTTCAAGACTCTGCGTACCTGCCCATTTTCTGCTTCACCTACATAAAATAAGGTGATATCTTTTCCATCGTAAATACAGCAGGCCTGCCATATCCCTGTCATTAAACTGCATTCATGTTCAATTTCCTGCAGTTCAATCCGGTGCCCCATCCGTTTAATCTGAAAATCTTTTCTTCCTGTAAAACATAAATTCCCCCGGTTATCAAAAAACCCCAAATCTCCTGTCCGGTAAATTGTCATTCCTGCATGGTTTTTGACAGGACTTCTGATAAACCGCTTGCTGGTCTCTGCCTCATTGCGGTAATAACCATCCGCGAGTGTTGCTCCTCCGACACAGATTTCACCCAGTATTCCGTCCATCATAACCGGCATATCGTATTCGTTTAAAAGAAAAACATTTCGCTTTGCAAAAGGAATCCCTATGGGAAGCGGCACATGTTCCGGCTCCCGCCCGGTTACACGATAATAAGTACAGTTACAGGTGACTTCTGTCGGTCCATAAAGATTGACGAATTCTGCTCTTGGAAGTGCTTTCCGCCATATCCTTAACTGTTTTTGCGGCATCACTTCACCGCTGAACATGACACGGCGGATCAGCTCCGGAATTCTGTATTCAAATCCCCTCGTTCCACTGACTATGCAGAGTGCAGAGGCCGCCCAAATTAAAACAGTAACTCTCTTTTCGCAGAGATAGTCCAGCAAACGCCGGTTCCGCAAACATTCTTCTTGGTATCAGAACCAGCTTGGCTCCGGTAATAACAGACAGATAAATATCTTTTACCGATACATCAAAATCAAACGGCGCCTGATTTCCCAATATATCCTGGCATTTTACCGGAAATTCCTGACAGAAATCCTCCATAAAATCGAGTACCGCCTGATGGCTTACCACTACGTTTTTGGGGATTCCGGTGGAGCCGGAAGTGAAAATTCCATATAGATAATCTTTGTTCTGTATTCCTGCGCTCCTCTCCTTTATCGCTTTCATATGGATTGGTTCTGCTTTGGCTTTTTCTATTCCCAGAAGATTTCCCTGAAATCCTGCCAATATCAGACGTTTCTTCAGCTGCTCATCCGCAATTGCCATATCTGCATCAAGAACCTGAAGCATTCTTCGGATTCGTTCATCCGGCAGATCCGGATTTAAATAGACGTAAAAACATCCTGCCGTTATGATTCCAAGAAAAGCGGCAACCGCATCGGCACTTTTTTCCATGAATACCGGTATTGGCCTCCCTGCAATGCTTTCCTCTGCCACAGCCGAGGCAATATGCTGTGTCAGTAAATGAAGTTCTTGCCAATTATAACAGTTCACCCCGTCATCTACCGCTTCCCGGCCCGGAAAAGTTGCCACGGTTTTGTTGAAATATTCCAGTATATAATCCAATTTTTCATTTCTCCTCATATTATGTACTTCAGAGATATTTCTCTCTGATACCGATATCTTAACAGTTGGCCCTTAAGCATTTCTGAATCAGTTCTTAACATTTCTGAACTCTGTTGTCCAGGTGGTACACTCCTTAAAATTGCTTAAATAATCTTAATTCTGTAAAAAATCGGGCTGATATCATGTATGATCTTCTTCACAAGATTCTATCTATGGAGGTCATACATGATAAAGAAAAAATTTACTCTTCGATCCTTGATTCCTGCATATATTTGGCTGCCGCTTATTCTGGCTTTCCTCTGGAATCAGATTGTTTACTGCGGTTCCAGAATGTTGATGAAGAACCACTTTCACTATGACATCACAACGCCCCTGGATTCGCTTATTCCGGTTATCCCCTGGACTTTGTCCATCTATGTTTTCAGCTTCCTTTATTGGCCATTTCAATACCTTATGTGCTGCAGGCTGGGAAAAGATCACGCATACCGCTTTCTGAGTGCTGACTTTTTCGCAAAAACGATATGTCTTGTCTTTTTTCTGCTTTTCCCAACGACTAATGCGCGTCCGCCGGTTAGTGAGCATGGTTTCTGGAATCTATCCCTCAACCTGCTCTACCGACTTGATGCACCTGACAACCTGCTCCCATCAATCCATTGTCTGGTCAGCTGGCTGTGCTACGTGGGAATCCGTGAGCAGCATAAGATTTTGTGGCCCTATCGATTATTTGTTCTTGGTATGGCATTGGCCATATGTATCTCCACCCTTACCACGAAACAGCATGTGATTCCTGATGTAGCAGCAGGTATTCTGCTGGCGGAGTTCAGTTACTGGTTCGTCCACTATAGTCATTTGGACCAGTTGTATGCAAATATCCTTTCCAAAAGCAGATGATTATTATTTTAATTCGTATACTGTTATTATTATTATTAAATATATTAACGTAAATATCACAAGCCAAGAAATCAAATCCATTGCTAAGTTTTCTGGATTGATTAGTCCCATATTTACCAATGTCTGTTGAATAATACATGACAGTAAAAAAGTCAAAATAGTAATAATATAGTTTTTGTATTTACTCATTGATTTTCTCCTTAAAAACATTTCACTAACCATTTTTAATAAACAGATGGAGATACAACTAAAGGAGAACTGGCGAGTGGTTCCAGTTCTCAAAAGTCTAAATGAATTGCCGCATATCACGGCTTTCTATTTCTTATATTTTTCTGTCCCCTTATATGTAATCACTCCTCCTAATATATAAGTGTAGGGTTTCAGTACCCAACAGCCAGTTGGGACTTAATCCTCTCATTGTTTAAGCTGTATAATGATTAGGCATTGGTATGACGACACCTCCTAGGACCACTTTAGGTGTCCGCAAGAAACCAGTCAGCCAGCCTATCATTTCGACCGTTCGATTATGCAGGTTGGACTGTCCTTGTACATGTCCGTTTGATACCAGGAGATTGAATAAGCAGTGAGGAATGCTGGATACCATGCAAATTCATTTTCAGGAGGTACATTAGGATGTACAACGCTGTCGGTATTGATGTCTCAAAGGGCAAGAGCACCATCGCAGTCCTGCAGCCCGGAGCGTCATTGTCAGGAAACCCTTTGATGTTTTCACTTCCCAATCCTTAAAGAACTATCAAATTATCTGGCTTCACTTGAAGGGGATACAAGGATTGTAATGGAGTGTACTGGCAGATACCATGAGTCCATGGCTAACTCCCTCTCTAATGCCGGGTTTTGTAACTGTCGTCAATCCGCATCTGATTAAAACTTTGGTAACAATACGTTGCGCAAGGTCAAATCTGACCCTGCTGATGCTAAAAGATAGCACGCTATACTCTTGACAACTGGGCTGAACTGCGGCAGTATTCATGTATGGACAATACACGTAACCAATTGAAAACCTTAAATTCACAATTCAGCTTCTTTATGAAGCAAAGGTTGCCGCAAAGGCAAACCTGATTACACTGTTGGATAATACATACCCGGTGTAAATAAACTGTTCAACAGCCCTGTCCGCGATGATGGCAGTGAAAATGGGTGGATTATGCTTACTCATTCTGGCATGTGGATTGTGTCCGTAAAACCGGCGAAAGCTTTTACAGTGCGCTATGAAGCTTTCTGCAGGAAACACCATTATATTTATCAGCCTTCCAAACCAGAAGAACTGTTTAACGCCTCTAAAGAGCTTGTTGCCGTGTTCCCAAAGGGGACGTCCTATAAGCTTCTGATCCAGCAGAGTATCCAGCAGACTCAATCTTGCCTCTGCCCATATCGAACAGCTCCGCAGAGATGAATGCACTTGCTTCCACGCTCCCAGAATACGAGGTTGTCATGGGCATGTATGGCGTGGGGAAAACTTACGGTCCCCAGCTCATTGCTGAGATTGGCGATGTTTCAAGATTTACCCATCGGGAGGCAATCACTGCTTTTGCAGGTGTCGATCCCGGTGTGGGGCAGTCCGGGCAGACACAACACAAAGAGCAACAAAGCTTCCAAATGTGGAACCGGCAGGCTCCGTAAGACCCTGTTCCAGGTCATGACCACCCTGCTCCAGAATGCCCCGGAGAATGAACCTGTCTACCAGTTTCTGAACCGGAAGCGTTCCGAAGGAAAGCCTTACTATGTCTACATGACCGCCGGAGCGAATAAGTTCCTCCGCATCTACTACGGCAAGGTAAAAGCACATCTGCGCAGTCTGGAACAAAACGAATAATCATTCCGTCTATTACGGCTTTCTTTTTGACCGGCTGATGAGGCGGTCTTAGAGTTAGTGCCATAAAATCACTTCACAAAATTTTCAAAAGTGCTTGACTTTTTATTGCAGCTTATCGTACATGTAATACACATCGTCTGCGTCTTTCTGGTTCTTCGCATTTTTCATGATTTTGCCGGAGGTGTTGATCAGATACTGCTCATCGTTATAGGTAACCGCCTCATATTTTGAATCTTTATCTGCCTTCAGACGCTTTCCCATCACATAGATCGCATTATCTTCAATTCCGTCTACGCCCGCGCCCTTCTGAGCTCCTGACTTTTAAAACGGTACTGGTATGTCTCCCCATCAATCTCAATTGATGTATCTCCGGTTATCATCGCTCCTTCTTTCGGGGAATTCCCAAAATAGTATACATATACGCCATCCTCGGAAACGGTCGGGATATCCGCCTCGTTCTCAATTTCCACCGCCGTTTCTATGTTTTTTATCATCCGCGAAGGTAATCTTATACAGGCCATGAAGCATTTTTCCCTTCACATCAAACCCATACTTCTGGCCATTCACTGCTTTAATCTGTGCTTTTGTTAAATCTCCTCCTAATATATAAGTGTAGGGTTTCAGTACCCAACAGCCAGTTGGGACTTAATCCTCTCATTGTTTAAGCTGTATAATGATTAGGCATTGGTATGACGCTGACATCCAGGACCACTTTAGGTGTCCGAAAAAGGCCCAGCCTCATTTTAACGACCGTTCGGTATGCCAGGTTGGACTGTCCTTGTACATGTCCGTTTGATACCCTAGGAGATTGAATAGGCAATGAGAATGCTGGAATCCATGCAAATTCATTTTCAGGAGGTACATTAGGATGTACAACGCTGTCGGTATTGATGTCTCAAAGGGCAGGCACCATCGCAGTCCTGCAGCCCGGAGGCGTCATTGTCAGAAACCCGCTTTGATGTTTTCACACTTCCCAATCCTTAAAGAACTATCAATTATCTGGCTTGCTGAAGGGGATACAAAGGATTGTAATGGAGTGTACTGGCAGATACCATGAGTCCATGGCTAACTCCTCTCTAATGCCGGGTTTTGTAACTGTCGTCAATCCGCATCTGATTAAAAACTTTGGTAACAATACGTTGCGCAAGGTCAAATCTGACCCTGCTGATGCTAAAATTAGCACGCTATACCCTTGAGGCAACTGGGCTGAACTGCGGCGGTATTCGTAGCCATGGACAATACGTAACCAATTGAAACCTTAAATTCAATTCAGCTTCTTTATGAAGCAAAAGGTTGCCACAAAGGCAAACCTGATTACACTGTTGGATAATACATACCCGGTGTAAATAAACTGTTCAACAGCCCTGCCCGTGAAGATGGCAGTGGGCGGTCGATTACGCTTACTCGATTTCTGGCATGTGGACTGTGTCCGTAAAACCGGCGAAAGCGCACGGTGCGCTATGAAGCTTTCTGCAGGAAACACCATTATATTTATCAATAGCCCAAACCAGAAGAACTGTTTAACGCCTCTAAGAGCTTGTTGCCGTGTTCCCAAAGGGCGTCCTATAGCTTCTGATCCAGCAGAGTATCCAGCAGCTCAATCTTGCCTCTGCCCATATCGAACAGCTCCGCAGGATGAATGCACTTGCTTCCACGCTCCCAGAATGCAGGGTTGTCATGGGCGTATGGCGTGGGCAAAATTACGGTCCCCAGCTCATCGCCGAGATTGGCGACGTGTCCAGATTTACCCATCGGGAGGCAATCCTGCTTTTGCAGGTGTCGATCCCGGTGTGGAGCGAGTCAGGGCACAACTCAAAGAGCAACAAAGCTTCCAAATGTGGAACCGGGCTCCGTAAGACCCTGTTCCAGGTCATGACCACCTGCTCCAGAATGCGGAGAATGAACCTGTCTACCAGTTTCTGAACCGGAAGCGTTCCGAAGAGAAAACCTTACTATGTGTACATGACTGCTGGTGCGAATAAGTTCCTCCGCATCTACTACGGCAAGGTAAAAAAGCACATCTGCGCAGTCTGGAACAAAACGAATAATCATTCCGTCTATTACGGCTTTCTTTTTGACCGGCTGATGAGGCGGTCTTAGAGTTAGTGCCATAAAATCCTTCACAAAAATTTTCAAAAAGTGCTTGACTTTTTATTAGCAGGCTTTCTTATCTGCATAGAACCAATGAGCTTCATCATTGTTATGCGCCTCTGCGTCCACGTCTTCACTTGGAACTGTTTTAAACCAGCCGGTTGCCAGCCATGTCTGGCTTTCTTCATTGTAATACCGGTTGACTGTGTTGGAGGGAGTTGCATCCGATCCGGTTGCCACGGTCGGTTTATTGTACCAGTCAAATTGTGCCGCGCCATGTTCATTGAACCGGTATTTTTTTCCGTTGATTGTCTTGCTGTCCGTATCCGTTATTTTTTTTCCGTTGGTTTTAAAGTAAAACCAATAGCCATCGCCATCCCGGTCCGTATCCTCATCATTTTCAGCCGTGATATATCTCCATCCAGTTACAATCTTGCCATCGTCATTACCTCCTGCATAATATACTCCGCTTTTCCAGGCGTCATCTTCTGTCAGCATTTCGCCGTTCTCGTTAATCCAGCCGCTCATCATTAGCATGGCCATTCTCATCAAAGATGAATTTTGCCGTTCCAGACTTTACCGGCAAAGTGACCAGCTTTGCCGTATTGGCCCCGGATGGTTTTTTCACAGCTTTTCCATTACTCTGAAAATAATACCACCATTCATCCGGCTCACCTTCTGATGGAGACTCGTTTGGAACAGCCTTCCACTCATTTGTCACAACAGCACCGGTGGAATTTACATAGTAGAAGTCATCATTGTATTCTACCAGCCTGTCTGTCGCCATTTCGCCATTCTCATCCAGGTAATACCAGTGATTCCCGGATTTTTTAAGCGTATCCGCTGCCTTGTCTTTACTACTGGTATAGTAGACCCATGTGCCGTTCTCCTGCGCCCAGCCGGTTGCCGCCATAGAGACCATCGTACTACCCAAGGCTAACACCATAGACAAGCACGGCACAAGAAACATTTTTCTCATGTATCATCACTCCTTCGTATTTTATAGTTCTCAATATGTTTGAGACGTCTATATCTTATCGTGGATAATTTAAATCGTTCCTTAACTAAAGCTAAACATTTCTAAACTCCTAAAAATCGGTACCTCTATGTTCAAAACTTTGTTCCGGTGCTACAACCGATTTATCTTCTAAGGAATGGTCCATGATATGATCAGCCAATGCTGTTATTTCCTTTGCTTTTTGTTCGATTTTATTGACATATTTTAATATAAATTCAACATCCCACTGCTTATTTGAACGTAGAATATCAATATATATCAGCAGCGCTGTTAATGGCGTTCTAAGTTCATGAGACATCTCCGTAATAATTTCCCCGTTTAGCTTTACTGCCTCCTCTTTTTCTATCATCTGCTCCTTGAGAGATTGCCGCATACTGTTCAACCCTCTGCCATAGAGCAAGTTCATCTTTTCCCCGAACCGTAATTGCATAATCCAAATCGCCGCTTTCTAAAATCTGAATTTCCCGATTCAATGTGCGAATATATCTTATAACCTTATGCACCTGCAGCATCACTACACCAATCAGCAGCAACGCTGACAATAAAACCGATCCGACTGTGATACCGTTATAAAACTGTTGATTGTAATATCCTGTCAGGAACACATAACCTTCCTGATCTGCAAACTGAACTAAATGGTATGCTTCATAATCTTCATAATTCCCACTGAAGGAGAATTCAGGCATACTTTCACCTTCCGGATAATCAGAATCATACTGAAGGACTTCTCCCTTGTATATTTGCAAAGAAACCACTGACTGCTCTTTCACCCACGCTGCAATTTTATCCGTATCCAGGATTGAAACTTCTTCTTTGTTGATGAACGTCTGGAACGCTTCCAGCCTGCGGTTATTCTCTTTTTTCAGATAACCGCTTTGTACATAATAGGAATCAAGCAGCGCTTTTCCAGTGCTCTGCAAAAAAACGAACAGCGTAACGGAAGACAACAGTGCTGCAATAATCCATATTCCGAAACGGAAATACATGGAATTATAATTCATTTTCTCTATGTCCCAAAGCGATACCCCTTTCCCCATACGGTGTTGATATACTGCGGCTCTTGCGGCGATTCTTCAATCTTTACCCGTAATTTACGGATATGTACCATGACTGTACTGTTGCAATTATAAAAATATGGTTCATTCCAAACACTCTCGTACAAATTCTGGGCAGAGAATATTTTTTTAGGATTTTGCATCATTAAAAGTAAGATATGATATTCAATATTTGATAATTCGACCTTTTTTCCTCTTACCTGCACTTCATTATATTGCTGATTTATTCGGATTCCTGCCATCTCCAAGAACTCTTCCGTCTCCTTCCCCTCCACCATATTTTTTCCCTGATACTGATGATAACGTCTTAGAAGCGCTTTTACTCTTCCCAGCAATTCTGCATAGGAAAACGGCTTGGTCAGATAATCATCTCCGCCGGCCATGAAACCGATCAGCTTATCAGATTCTTTCGCCTTGGCAGTTAAAAAGAGTACCGGTACATTGGATTTTTTTCTGATTTCCTCACAAGTTCTGAGGCCGGACATTCCCGGCATCATGATATCAAGAATTACCAGATCAATGCTTTCCGTCATAAGCTCCAATCCCCTGATTCCATTTTCGGCTTCTATAATCGTATAGTTTTCATTTCCCAGGAGAATACGGACAGCTTCCCGGATATCCGCATCGTCCTCAATCATTAAAATAGTCCCATTGCTCATCGGCATTCTCTCCTCTGATTTTTATTTGTATTTTTATTATCTGCCGTAAAACTGAATGGTTTCTTAAAATCTCCTTAACAATTGTGAAACCCTATAAAAACAGCAATAATTAAGAACCTGCCTTCAGAAAATTTAAGAATTTATACTTGAGACAATTTGAACAAAAACAAGTATAATTGAAAACGAAAAGGAGGTACGATTCATGAACGTGGGAACAATTCTGCTCATCGAAGACGATGCCGATATCCGTGAAGGTGTTCGAGTTCTATTGACGAGTGAAGGGTATTCTGTACTGGAAGCCGACTGCGGTAAGCAGGGACTTTCCTTACTTAATTCAAATATTGATTTAGTGATTCTTGATATTATGATGCCGGGAATATCCGGTATTATCACCTGTGAAGAAATCCGCAAAGTATCAAATGTACCGGTACTCTTTCTGACCGCCAAGGCCCAGGAATCTGATAAATTATTGGGGCTGATTGTCGGTGGGGATGATTATCTTGCCAAGCCGTTTTCCTATGCGGAGCTGCTGGGGCGGGTAAAGGCTCTGTTACGGCGGTATCATATTTACCAGGGAAAGTTTACGCCTTCAAACCAGTCCGATGGAGACTGGCTGGAACACAAAGGAATCCGGATACTCACAACCTCCAATGCGGTACAGGTAGATGGCCAGGATATTGAGCTGTCGGAAATTGAATATCAGATACTGCTCTTATTGATCCAATATCCAAATAAGATTTTTACAACTCAAAACATATATGAGAGCGTATGGAATGAACCGTTCTACTACTCCTCAAATAATACCATTATGGTACATATCCGCAAACTCCGGCTTAAGATTGAGGAAGATCCCCAACAGCCAAAGCGCATTTGTACTGTTTGGGGAAAGGGGTATCGGATTGGGTAAGAACAAAATACTGGCTGCCATGCATTTGACAAGGCTGCATACAAATAACTTAATCAAGAAACTTGTCCTTCTTTTTATTGGAGCTGCCACAGCAAGTATTATTTTTTTCTCTATCTTGTATTTGGGAATCACCTGGGGACTGGACTGTTTTTTTTATAAATCTGACTATCTGGAGCATGCCGAGCAACGGACTGTTGAAAATTTGCAGGAATATATCCGTGAGGGGGAATTGACGCCCTATGACAAAGATTCCTTGGCGAAATGGGTAAGAAAGAAAATGTAGTGTATCTGGAAATATACCGTGACGGCCGCCTTTTATATGCTTCCGGGAGTCCCATGGATGCAGTTCTGGATGGTATGGAAAGTCCTTATTATAAAAATCGCCGGTACACTCTCCAATTTTCAGATGGGGAAGCTGATATTGTCCTGCTCGGGATCTTTGATTACCAGTTTTACAGTTCCGCCTTGATTGTTGAAATTTTACTTGCTTTTATTGTATTTCTTTTCCTGTTTATCTTAGGGATAAAAAAAGGAATCCAATATATTCAGAAACTGCAGGCAGAAATCAATGTGATGGAGGGAGGCTGCCTGGATCACCCGATTACTGTCAAAGGAGAGGATGAACTGGCTAAACTTGCAGAGGGTCTGGAGCAGCTCAGGATTTCTCTAAAACGAAATATACAGATTGAAAATGACTTAAAACAGGCAAACCAGAACCTGATTACCGGTATCGCTCATGATTTGCGGACCCCGCTGACCGCACTGACCATGTATGTCCAGATTCTTCAGTCGGATGTCTGTAAGGACGAAGGTGCAAAACAATACTATCTGGAAAAGATTATGGGTAAGGCCTCAACGATGAAGGAGCTTTCCGACCGGCTGTTTGAATGCAGCCAGATTCAAGACGAAAATGCTGAAAAGCCGTTGGATGAAATACGGACGCTTCAGGATACCTTTGTGGATTATTTGTCTGAGATGGTAATGTATCTGGAAAATCAGGGATTTAAAGTCGATGCCAAGTTGGAATGGCGCGCAGTATCAATTAGAGTACGGATGGATTATATTGCCCGGATTGTTGATAATATAAGCAGTAATCTTGTTAAATACGCCTCCCCCGCCCTTCCTGTCACATTAAAAACCGTATACGATAACCATATGGGCGGAATTGAAGTAAGCAATCAGATTCTCACTCACGCCGGGCAAGTGGAGAGTACCAAGGTCGGTATTAAAAATGTCAAACGTATGATAACCCAGATGAATGGAGTCTGTCAGATTGAGATGGAACAGGATTTTTATAAAATACGCCTACTCTTTCCCATTATAGATTGAAAACAGACAGCAGCAGAGATTCCTCTCTTGCTGCTGTCTGTTTTCAATGCAGGTATCCTATAAAGTCCCTACTGTTTATTTCCAGAGTCTTTTTTACCGGTTTCTTTTTTATCGGCTGCTTTCTGCCCGGTTGCCTTCTTCTTGGATTTTTTCTTCTCCTTTTTTTCTTTCTTCACGTTATCCTTATCTGTTTTTTTCTTCTGCTCGTTTTTCTCTAACTTTTTATTCTGAGCATTAGAATTCGGTTGTGACTCCGGTGCATTAGCGGTCGGTGTATTGGCTGCCGGTGCATTGGCTGCTGGTGTATTGGCTCCGGGCGCCTTAGGTACTGGTGTTTCTGTGGTTCCGGGACCCTGAGCGTTCTGGGCTGCTTCTTTCTGGGGTTTTTCTCTTTATCTTTTTTTGCTGTACGTTTCTTCTTTATTTTTTCAACCTTTTTCTCTGCCGAAGCACTGTTCTCCACTTTTGTTTCCTGCTTCTTCGAACTGTCTTTGGTCGGCCCGCACGCCGCCAGCGAGAATGCTAATACTCCCATCATAACAAACACCGAAAACTTCTTTAAAATTTGCTTCATAATCTTCTTTCCTTTCAAAATTTTATTTTCAAAGCATTTGCTTTGTTGATGTATACTTTATCAGGACCGCCTTAATTATTTCTAAACTACTTCTTAACAATCCTAAACTCGTCAATTACCTTTGCAGCCAATTTTCTGCCCCATTTTTACTTCTACTTCCTGCCCCAGCTTAGAAAGCATCCACACTGCAAGCTCTGGAGTCGCCTGTTCCTTTTGAATTAAAATAATAACCGTAGACCCTCCAAACTCGAAATATCCTTTTTCTGTTCCACGCCGCACATAGCCCTGATGCCTGCTGTTCTGTATTTTTCCAACAAGCAATGCGCCTATCTCCATTTGAACTACCTGTCCAAAATTTTCTGTATCAATCAATGTGTACTCTCTGGTGTTTTGGACATAAACCGGATACTTCTCCATGGCAATCGGACGTACACAATGCAAAATCCCCGGTATCCTTTTTCTGGATCTTACATTTCCATGGTCAATATAGCAATAATGATGATAATCGGAAGGCCTTAGCCGAAATACAAAGCACCATCCATCGTTGTACGAATCTGCCAGTTCTTTATTTTCCAGCAGGTCTTCCATCCGGTATATTGAATGTTTTGCCGGAATCAAGCTTCGCTCATCAATCTTATAGACACTTAGAAGGCCATCACAGGGACTGATCAGGCTTTCTGCCACACTGTCAATTTTGCGGCTTTCAGTCAGCAGGGAACGTTTGAAAAAATCGTTAAAAGACCGATACTCCTTATGTTCAAATTCATTTAAATCCACTTTATGTTTTTTATAAAGAATGGAATATAAGGCCGGGAAAGCCTGCTGTCCAGAACTCTCCCGCCTGTCTTGAAATCCATGGCATCGTCAATATTTTCAGACAACACCTCCCTGCTATATTATTGTAAAGGAAACATATCAATTTACTTTCATTTGCCATCAGGTACCGCCTCCAACCAGTAAGAACAAACCGCACACTCCCAAAATTGACAGAACAATTTTACCTAAAAAATGTGGTTTTTCAACTTTTATCGGCAGTAAAAACGCTGCTGCCATAATTGACATTGTAATCAGGGTTCCCTCTCCACTTTGGATTCCTGCCATATTTTGTAAATAATAGGATATTGGAATCAGAATGGCTGACACGGTTACAGGAAGCCCCTGATAATAGGTTCTTGCCTCTTTAGTCTCGTCCTGGCGCTTCTCCTCCATCACATTAAAATATGCCAGACGTATCAATGCACAGAGGACATAAACCGCTGATACCGTCATACCGGCCAGGCTTTTTTCAGACATCCTGTATAAAAGGACTCCCGGCAGAACACCAAATCCAATTAAATCACTCAGCGAATCTATCTGTATTCCAAATCGTTTTTCTTCTGTTTCTCGTTCCATTGTCCTTGCTATCGGCCCATCAAACAGATCACAGACCCCGGCCAGCATAAGACAGATGATTGCTCCGTTTATATTTCCATCACATGCTGATAAAATTCCGGTAAAAGCCGCAAGCATTCCCATATAAGTCAACACAACCGTATAATTATAATATCCAAGCATTTTATCTACCCCTTCTATTAATTTATTAAAACTCCTACTCCCAAGCTGTAAAACAAAAGACACCATGGCTTGGCAGACAAAATAATAAGTACATATTTCTTGACAGGCATCTTGATGATCCCGGAAAAATAACACAGGAAATCATCTGGCGCCAGCGGAAGCAAAATGCACAAGAAAAAAAAGCAGGTATAACTGCGTTTATTTTGCAAACGGTTTATCCATGTTTCATACTGTTTTTCTGGAAATAATCGCTTCACAAGAGGCGCTCCATAGCACCGAGCCAAAGCAAACGCTATGATAGATCCAGCACAGATTCCAATATAATTACACCAGAATCCTCCCATCGCTCCAAACAACACCGCTCCTAAATGCACCAAGAAACCCCGGCAATACCGGCACAACAACCTGGAACGCCTGAATCAGTACCAATATGATAGGTGCAAATAATCCAAATCCCTTAATATATTGCTGCAATGTTTCGACAGAATTGAATTGTCCATCCAGACCGGCTTTTATCATAAATAGACATAGAACCAAAATCAAAACCGTTCCGCCTCTGGCCGCCCATTTATACACAGGTGTCTGCTCCAATACTCTCCCCTCCTTTCCTGATTCCATTTTAAAAATCACTTCTTAACTGTTTCTGAAAGGAATCTTAAAAGTTCTTATATGTAAAAATCCACCGTTCCTTATGCAGGTCCGATGGATCTTTCTTCTTTTAATTCTTCTATTTTCCCATTACTTTTTCAAATCTGAACATGCCGTCTTCCAGAGATTCCGGCATCTCATTGCCATGTCCGTCACCGCAGTACGGATCAGGGTTTTGTTCATTATAAAATTCAACAATATGAAATCCGCACTTATTCACATAAAATGAATATTTCTCTTTTCAAAATATGGCGTGACCGTCTCCCAAACTTCAGTTTCCGGATATCTGGCCTCGATTGCATTCCACGCGGCGTATCCAAGCCCACTGTTATGATGCTCCGTAGAAATAAAAAACAAATCTAATGAATTGTGATGTGTTTCCTTATCAATGCTAACTACGACTCCTCCAACCTTTTTCCCCTGATGCATGATGTGGTACGTTTCTGCCTTTGGGGAATAAAAGGACTCTTCTATGTCCTGATCCGAAGGAATTGGTTCATCGGATATGCCAGGAAGCTGTTCCTTTGCCGCTACGGTAAATGCCTCCTGCAGTTTTTTCTTGAATGCCGGAAATTCGTCTTCCCTGACCTGCTCTAAAAATACATTCATGTTCAAAGTTCCTCCTACTGTTTCATAGAATTTATATTACTCTATTTACATTGTATCTGCCATCATTTTAAGTGTGGTTTATGAAACAGATTCTGAAGCAAATCTTAAACTTTCTGAATAGGCGCAACCTTCTCATATTTATTTCTCTGTATTCATATTGTCTTCGTATTGGGATGTTATCTTCATGCGCCATTATGTCTTATACCATAGGACACTGTCGGGGCAGATTATGTCCTTGGTGTTAGCCTTTATTTTAAAATTGTATACAACAAACTGCTTCTCCCGCCCTTTGGTCTCCAGCGTTGTTCTGTAGCCAAGTAACCAGCCTTAATCAAATCATCTATTGCCCTCTGAACCGTTCTTCTGGACAAATTCAAGTCCTCCGCTATTTTACTCATCGCCGGAAAACACTGATTGTTTTTGTCTGCACGTTCCTTCAGATACATATAAACCGTAATCGCCCGATGCTGCACTTCCTCTCCATAAATCGAATCATTGTATCCCATAAACCACCTCTAATCTGTCCTGAGCGGCAGCTTCCGCTCCTCTGGTTCTGTCTGGCGTTTAAACATGGGTTTGTGTCCCAGTCCCCCGCCTGCCGCAGGTAGGGCTTCCTCTGGTTCATCAAATTCTTTCATATCCCCCTCAAACTGTCTTCGAAGGATTTCCTGCTCCAGCTCAAGCCGATCTGCATAATAAACCGGGCGCGCAACATGCTGCTCCATCTCATATTCATTTTCAAACACAATCCCCCATTTAAAAAACAGACGCAGCTCCGTCCTCATAGGATGGCACCCCGTTTTTGCCAGGATAAAGTGTCCTTTGGGGAGCGCCTTGAGTTCATCCGGCGTCATGAGCGGACGTCCAATCATCTGGAGGCTCTGGCTGGGATCATTCTTTCCCCTGCTGATTGATCCGGACAGGACCGTCTTGTTTCCCAGCGCTTTGGATAGGATCTCCGCACTTTCTGAATTGGGTGCAAATCCACCAAATAAAATTCCCTGACAGTTGTCAATTATGATTTCGCTGCCTTCTTTACCGTAGTTTTTCTGTAGCTGGGCAAAGCTCTGGATAATCGGCACCATGCTGATTCGTCTGGAACGGCCGGCAGAAAACAGCATCTCCAGCGATTCAATCTTCGGAATCGTTCCAATCTCATCTCCAAAGATCACAACACGGTTTGGAAGTTTTCCTCCATGCTCATCCGCAATGGACAGCATTTCCCTGTAGATCTGCTGTAAAAACAGGCTGACCATAAAGTATTTCGTGGTATCCTCTTCCGGAAGCACAATAAAGATGGCGGACTTGGAATTACAAGAAAGTCTCCGTATCCATCTCACTGTCAAAACACAGGATCTGCTCCATCTCCGAATCCAGAAATGCGTTTAGTCGGGACATCGCCGTTGAAAGAACAGATGACATGGCCTGGTCTGCTGAGTTGAGCGCAGCGCCTGCAAACCATTTTGCCTTATGGGTTGGCGGCAGCTTTTGCATCAGAAGCTGAAACTGATTTTTTCCCTTTACCGGAGACGGGAGCCAGCAAGTCCTGAATCAGTTTGAATACGCTTACGATATGGCGCTGCTCTTTAGGGCAGTATTCAGCAATCAGCAGGATTACACTGGTAAGCAGTCCCTCCGCTGCGTCATAGAAAAACGCATTCTGACCATAGGAAGATGAATCTCCACCACCGGAACTAATAATAGTTTTAGCCGTAATCTTCGCATACTTTTCTGCCTTTGCCTTGTTTGCCAGATTTTCCGGATTCTCCAGGTATAAGTCCATGTATTTATTTACCATCCCAAGAATGTTATCACCATCTGACCTGGTTGGATTTCTTAGGTCCAGAATGGAGATATTGTACCCATAGTATTTCCTTGCGATATCTGCATAGTTCCGGTACAAGTCCCCCTTTTGTATCCGTACATATGAAACTCATTCCACTGGCACAGGCATACTCAATACATGGGTATAAAAAGTTGGCTGTTTTACCAACGCCTGCCGCTCCAATCATTAACAGATGGATATCCCCGGAATCAATCAGTGCCGTCACTCCCCTCTGCGTAAACTTGGCACCCACCACAATCCCTGTGTCTCCGGAAGTTTTTTCCCCTGCCTCCACAGCTTCGGTTCATATGGCACATATGCAAATGTCTTCCGGATCTCTGCCTCGCTGGCAAACCGGGCTGTTCCGTATTGCCCATCCCCTACGGTTTTGGATTTAATCCCATTGAGTGAATAATGGTTTGCCACAAGCGGTATGACTCCAAACAGGATGAGCATACCAATGCCGACACATACAAGTGGCACAAGTTGATTTTCTAACAAGTTACTCCCCCTCTCAAGAACAAGTACGCAGCGCCTTAAATACAGGCCATGATTAAATCTCTTTCTATTGCGGGCTGTACCAGGAACTCCTCAGCCGCTTGTGCCTGCTGTCCATGCACGGCCTTACAGTCCTCATTCCAGTCTTTATAAATGGAGCGTTCCTCCTTCGTATCCTGGTATCCCAGCTCCAGTAATTCATCTGTAATACGCCTCATCGCCTTTATCCCCGGAGTATCGTGATCCAGACACAGACGGATTATTTTCAGGTTCCGATTTTCTTTTAGCATCTGGTACATGGACTGACGCCCAACACCGCACAGCGCCACATAACTATGATTTTCCCAGCCCTCCTTATGAAGTGAGATATAGGAAATCAAATCAATGGGCGCTTCAAAAACATACAGGGTATTGCTGATTCCCTTCCAATGAAAGCTGTACCGAGGATCACTCCCTTCAATATTCCCACGGTAACTCTTTCCGTAGGTGTAGATTCCCTTTTTATGTGCATGCCTGGCTGTCCCTGCTTCATCTTTTCCCACGAAGATTGCATTGTGAAATTGCTTCGTCCCATCCTTTTGACAGTTCCAGACTTTCATAAATCAGGCCGTTTCTTACAAATGCATCCACTATCTCCCGATCCAAGAAACCGGTTTTTCAACAGATAAGCATATACCCGCCGCATGTTGCTGTTGGGACGGCGGAAGCATAAACGGTGCCTTTGTTTCTTTCTTCTCTCTGGCTTTGTTTGTATGCTGCACCCCCTGCTCCCCATTCAGCAGCATGGTAACTGCGTCCGGATAGTTTTTTCCGTAAACATATTGGACAAAACTGATTGGGCCGCCGCCTTTTTCTTCCGCATGATCATACCAGGTATTGCCCCGGACCGTGATACTATGGTCGCTGCTCAAACGCCATTCTCTCCCGGCTGAAATGAGTTTCTCTCCATTTGACCGCAGAAAATCCACCAAGTCCACAGAACCGGCCTTTTGTTTCTGCTCTTCTGTAAAATACACATACCCCATCTGCTCACCTCCCATTTTTTAATACAACAGCTCCTGTGGCTCATGGTCATCTCCCTTATGGCCCTGTGCCACTTTCTTTTCTCCCGGATTTTACGCCGCATTTTTCGATCCACACTGATACGCCTTGCTCCCTCTCTCCGTTCTTCTTCCTGGAATATCTTAGTCAGTTGATGCAGGAGCCGTGTTGCTGACAGAAAAACAGATGGATCCTGAAACGAATCCAGGTGATCCAGTAAAAACTGGGCATAGATATTTCCCTGTGCTGCCGCTGCCTCCAACAGCGGGATGGCTTTGTTCCCGGTCCCTTGGAACCTCCCGTCCGCAGAGATATAATTTCCCCAGAGCATATTGAGCGAACTGGTTTCCACGGTCCGCGCAACTGGAAAGCCAGGTAATCGCTTCTTCTACATTTTTTGGAACATCCTCTCCCAGAAGATACAACTTACCAAGCTGAAACTCTGCATACTCATTGCCGCCTTCCGCTGCCTTCTCGAAATAACAGAGTGCCTGTCGGATGTCTTTCGGTACGTCCGCTCCCATAAGGAACAACTTACCAAGCGTATAAAGTGCATATGAATTGTTGGCACCCGCAGCCTGCCCAAGCCATTCCATTGCCAGCTCTATATTCTTTTCGATCTTCTCTCCTGACAGATAAAGACGTCCCAGACGGTACGCTGCATAGTCATGACCCTTCATGGCTGCCTTCCCAAATAATTCGATTGCACGATTAATATCCGTTGGAACCACCTGGCCCTCCAAGTACAATTTCCCTAAGGAATACATGGCCGCCGTATTCTCTCCTTCTGCAGCTTTTTGAATCCACTCTAACGCCTGCTGTAAATCTCCGGTTCCTGTTTTCAGCCAATGGCTTGCCAATGAATACTGAGCATTTGCATTTCCCAGCCTGGCTGCTTTCTGCCAGAACTCTACCGCTTTTGTTTCCTCTTTTTTAGTTCCGGTTCCCGTATAAAACATCTGTCCCAGGCGGTATTGCAGTTTGTCATCATGGCTTTTATTTTCCAACGCAAGGAAGCCTCGGAAGGCCCGCCTCAAAGTAAGTAGCCGCTTGTTGTCCATCCGGTTCTGCTCCGATTCCATCACGGTACATCTTCGCCAGCTCATAACTTGCATACGGGTTTTCCTGCTCCGCGGAACAACGATAGAGATTTCGTGCCTGCCGGTAATCCTGCTCTACCCCCTGTCCCCGGTAATAAAGACCGGCCAGAGAATATTGAGCGTACTTATGATTCTGTTTGACAGCTCTGGCAAACCATTCCGCCGCTTTTCCATAATCCTGCTCCGTACCTAAACCTGCTGCATACAGTTTCCCAATCCGGTACTGCAGATAGGGTTTCTGCCTTTCTTTTGCCGATGACTCCGCTTCCATAAATGCAGCAAGCGCTTTTGCATACCAATCCTGTGCAGCATTGGGATCCGCTTCCCTGCCAAGTCCATCTGCAAACATCCGGGCGAGATCATACATGGCAAGCGCGTTTCCTTTTTCTGCTTCCTGTTGAAACAGTTGGAATGCCCGCTCAAAGTCTGGCGCGGTCTCCTCGCTCCCGTATAAACAACTTCGTGCTTCCCGGTATTCATTACTCCATTTAACGTAAGATTGACATCCGACATAGGAATTTGAAGTAGCTTCCCGTTCCGGCGCATTGATTTCTAGCGTTGCTTCATACGTCTCCACCTCTACCGGTAAATCATCCATCTCATTCTCTTGCGGTAATTCTGTTGATTCTAATTTCTCCTGTGCATGTTCCTCTGGTTCCTGCTCTTCCGGTTCCGCATCAAATATAAAATGGTGACTGCCGATCTGTAATGCTTCGGCAATCACCATATTTTTGATACTTTTAAATTTGGGCTGTTTTGATAAGGGTGGAAGCGGCGGATGACTGTTTGAGTAAAACTGTAAAATCTGATTGTTCCATTCTCCCCAGGTCTGATACAGTTTTTCAATCCCAGGTTCCTTTGCCAGCTCATCAACGATCTGGTCCACCAGCTTTTTTACATCCGCCTTCAGATAGCCATATACTTTTTTCCCTTTTGTTTTTCGCAGCCGGTCTGCAAGCTGACAGATCCGTCTTTCAATCTCCGGATTTACCAGCACTCCCTGTTCCAGTTGACCTAACAGTTCTCTCATCACCTGTTCCGCCTCTTTTTTCAAATCCGCGCGAGCCTGGTTCTGCTCTTCATAGAGGTTTGCAAAATCCTGACGGAAGATACTATGAGCCAGCTCGGAACGCATGGCCTCAATCGCCGGCTCCGTCAAATACCCATCATTATCTTTCGCTGAGAACACCATGATGTGAACATGGGGGTGGTGGCTTTCATTGTGAAACGCAGCGTACCAGCGCAGGTTCTCACTGTCGATCTTCATGTGTTTGCTGAGCATGGCCCGCTTGGAACGCAGAAGTTCCCGCCACTGCTTTCCGGAGTCATATCCCAGACGAACTGCGTCCTCCCTCCGCAGGCTGACCACGTGTGTCCATATCGGTCCCTGATATTTTTTTACTTCCTCCTGCACCTTGGAGATCACCACTGGGGTTCCTGCATCTGTAAAAAGTCCGTGCTCTCCCACACGCTCTACACGAGGACGGTTCGCCAGATAGTCCACATAGTTCTCCCGATCCGAAAGCTGATCCTGGTTCCATTCCAGCACAGTGGAAATAAATTCAGATGCAGTTCCAATGGTTGGATGTCTCTTAAAATCTTCATACTCCAACATATTGTTTGCTTCTGGAAAATCCTTGAGTAGCTGTGCAATCAGTTTTTTCTGAGCTACGGTTGCCGGAAGTTCCCGCTTGCTCTCATCAATCTTTTCTACCCCTTCCCTGGTAGCGATGTATTTCACATAGTTCGCAAGCTGAGCAGCTGGTGCAGCCTTCATATAGCGGCTGGTAAAAATGATTTTAGGCATAACATGTTCCTTCTATGAACTCTTATAGCGCGGCGGGCAGTAAAATATCAATAAATTAAAGCCGTATTTACCATCTCCCTGTTCATCTTCATAATAGTTGCAGTCTATATAAAAGTTATCAAAAACAAATGTTGTCACCCGCTTCTCCAGCAAACGGATTTCACGTGTTTTAAAATTCACAATTCCGAGATTGTAATACGTTTCATCATAGCACTCGTCCAACAATGTGTTGAGGCAGCCGGTACAGAGAAACTCGGATACCTTCTCCAAGTCCAAACCGATCCGACTTTTCATACTGGCCTGCCCAGAATAGTAGCCCCGGCTGCTGTCTGTGCTTCCCCACACGGACATACAGTCTTCTCCTGTTGTCAGCATGTTGAAACTAGAACCGCTCCAGCCATTTTTAATTCTTCTGCCATGATCATCATATTCATTGATGCTGATATGAGAAATCCGGAACGTATTTAAGTCAATGATTCCAATGTTATCTTCTCCCCAATATGCTGGCAGCAGTGTCCCCTTCCCCTCTCCGCAGAGCTGGCAGTCTGATGGTGTGGTATCAGAAATATAAACCGGATCCGTAACATGTTCCAGAACCACAGCACCACTGCTTTCATTAAATGGGGGCATTTGTTCTGCACATCCAGCCATCAGAATCACACACAGCATAAGCCCTGCACTACCTCTTATAAAGTTCCATTGTTTCATCGTATTCACCTCCACTATGACCTGTTGAAAGTGATTAAATGTGGTTTTATTTCTTTTCTCTTGCCTGTCCTAACTTTCCGAATAATTCCATGCAGTCTTTTGCCTCCCTGAAAATACAAATAATCTCCATCACGCTCTGACAGTAACTCCATCTTCTCAATGTAAGTTTTTAACATCTGTTTCTTCTCTGCCGGAAGCTGTTCCAGCAATGCTTTAACCTCTGTACTCAAGGTCTCCAGTTCAACCAGCAGCTCCCGTTCCGATCCTTTGGCTTCGGCTCTCCGATTCTGCAACGCCTCTTTCGCTAACCGGTGGATGATAACCTCCATACTCTGATCCTGTTCCATGTTGAATCTCCTCTCGCATCATTCTTTTTTACTTTTTTATTTTACCAACGCTTAGACTTCCCGTTTCTGATATCGGTAAGCATCCTCAAACTCAATCGCTCCATTAATCCGCTTCACTTCCTCCACGCATTTTACATGCAGTTTGTGCAGCGCCTCCTCATCCACATCATGGGAATACGCAATCACATGCGCCAGCTTGGACAGCTCCACTGCCAGTTTAAAATCCATCCGGGCCAGACGATTTTCACTGTCATGTACCGTACCGGTGAGGACGGAGGATAATGTCTGAAGCAGATAGTTCCTCCGCTTTTCGGGAATGAAGATATCCGATATAAAACTTCACCGCTTCCGCCACGAACTCATTTCTGGACCGAGCTCCCGCAAAATCCAGCAGCTCATCGGCCCGGTCTACCAACTCCTTCTCCATGTAAACGCCTATGCGTACCTTCTTTATTTCGTCCTCCAACTCCTCCCCTCCTTCGGTAATCATAAAAATGCTGCAAATTCCCTGCACTTACGCCATTTTCATGCCCCATCAGCACCAGATTTTCTTCTCCATGCTAACAAAGTATTCAAACCGGAATCCCCGGACGGCTTTGCCGACCGGTGTTTCCCGGGGTTAGGCTGCGAAAGCAGCATAACCCCTTTAACCTGCACCACTTTCGACCCAACCCGTCCTGCAGCTGCCTGTCCGTATAACCTCCGGCCACAAAGGCCCAACAAGTCCGTCATTCCTGCCAGGGGTATCCCAGTCCCACTCCGCCTGTCAAAGCGGCACAAACAGCCAAATACAGGCTCACGTTCCCGGAATAGATGCTCTATCCCATCATGTCAGGCTGCCGCAGTTCCAGCTCCGGCTCGCAAATCTCCACTTCCGACAGGTCAAACTCGGAAAGTGGGTATAATTCATGGGGAAAATCCCCCAAACCGTGAGCCTGTAGATAGGCTTCATTGCTGGCATTAATCCCAAGATCGCTCTCATCTCCTGTCTGGCAGGCATAGACCAACTCTACACTGCCATCCTCAAACTGGAGATACATTCCCTCGGTAATCTCATTGCCATACTTATCCTGATATCTCATGCACTGCCCGCCTGGCCCATCTCCTGGCCTGTCTGACTTCTCACATGGCTCTCTTCCGCCTGCCGCCTCGGCCTGGCCGGCTTTGCCGCCCCTTCCCTGGCAATCTTGTCATCCAGGTACTCCCGGGTGGCCTGCGGCACATATTTCTCATACATTTTCTGCAGGTAATCGCTCAGCTCCTCCTTCAGATCCGCTTCCTTTTTGCCCATATGATAGGTCAGGGCATCCAGGCGTTCTGTGTTGAAGGTCAGTGTCAATGTGGTATTTTTCATTCAGACTTCCCCTTTCATGTGCTTTCTAACTGTGGACTTATCGGCTTCCCATCTGTCGGTTCATTCACCCATGTCTCGTATTCCTGTACGCTGCAATAGCCTCCCAGCATACCGGCAAATGCATCCAGCCGGCGGGGCTTTACCCCGGACAGTTCCATCTGCAATCCGTAAAATCCCTGATACACACGCTCTACTTTTGCATTCAGAACATCGGCCCAGACTGTCTTCCCCGCCTCTGTCAACGTCCTGGAATCCAGTTCTGCAATAGTATGCGGCACATTATCAACCTCTGTATGCACCAGATGGATGTTCTCCCAACGGGCACAAAGGATATCCTTTAATTGGGGGACCTTTACATCTGCTCCTCCTTCCTGAACTGCCGCCTCTCCTTCTTCCGGAATATAATTCGGACAGAAATCCAGATAATAATAAATATCGAATCCCTCATCCATGCGGTCAACCTGGGCTACCTCTGGCCGTTCACCCAACATATCCTGCAACAGCTTCCACAAACGAGGATTCTCCGACTGCCCTTCTCCCAACAATGTTTCTACCTTGGAGCGGTCTGTCATCCAGTTGCCAGTGGTAGTCATGTTCGTCCCTTCCTCTACAATCTCTTTCACCGCTTTGGCCAGAATCCCATTTACCTTTGAAAGGGACTCATAACAAAGCGCTGTCGCATCCGGCACATAGGAGGCATATCTCGCATAGGGATAGCCTTCCGCCTCCACAAGCACACCGTCCCGATACCCTTCGCCAGTCACTAGCATGCAATAAAACACACCGTTCTTTTCATTCATAAGCATCGACTTTGAGTTCTTCTCAATAAACTCATAACTATCACAGGGACTACTTAGAAACTGCTCATACTCCTCCTTCGGCAGACGTATCACGGTTTCAATTACTACATCCCGCAGCCGAAAATCCGGCTTGCGTTCAAATGCTGCCTGTATCAATCAATCCCTCCTCTGACAATATTTCCAATCAGAACAGGCCGCTATGCTGCTACCCATAGCGTCCCTGTTCCTATTCTTATTCTGTTTGTTAAAGACCAATCGTCATGAGCAAACGCATGGCATCCCGAAAACCGGCCATGTATAACTCCCGGCATTCCGTTTCGCATACGCAGAACTTATCAAGCAGCTGATTATCCAGCCATTCGTGGTCCTCATCTGACAGGGAATGAAGGATGCGGTCCATTCTGGCCACATGCTCCTTCACCTCTAAATCATAGGTCTTGGACCTGCTCATCCCGTATTCATCTCTGACTTCCTGAACACGCGTTGCCATCAGTTTTTTTGCCTGCTCTTCCAGCTCACTCATGATTCCTCACCTCCTTGTACCAGCCAACATATCTTATACCGGTTCAATAGTCGATACCTAAAACCACCAAAGATTTTCGTGGAAACCAATCAAACCTAAGCGGCCGGAAGCCTGGCAAATGCATAAAAATGGCTGCGCCAATAGCTGGAATCAATGTTCGCATAACCGATGGGATCCCCGCAGTGCAACATTTGGTTCCCGCCAATATACAGACCGACATGACTGACTGGAGTGGACGAAGCATAAGTTTTTGTGAAGAACACCAGGTCTCCCGGCTTCGCTTCCTCCCTTGGAATCACAGCGCACTGGTCAAAGATTCCCTGGGCCGATGTCCGCGGCAGCTGGTACGCACCGGACTGGGTATAAATCCAACAGATATAACCGCTGCAGTCAAAGGAAGTCTGAGGGCTTGAACCTCCCCACCGGTAAGGAAAACCAATGTACTTGCTTGCCTCCGCAAACAGTGCCTGATAGCTGCCGTCTCCCATAGCAGCCCCGGCCATCATCCCTCCCGGAACAGCCGGGCCATAGACTGCAACCGTGTAGATTCTCTGGGCATTTGCCTCCTGCTCTGCCCCGATTTCCAAACCCAGGCGCTGCCTGATGTTGGCATACACAGTGCTAAGGTCTGTGATAGGGATGGCCGCCGTGTAGGAATCCCCGTCCTCATCTTCCCGCTCCTCGTACTCCACGAAGCAGTCCACAAACTCTTTCTGTGCCAGAAGTGACGGCTGTGCGCTGCCAAAATACATGGCATAAATAAACAGATTTGATTCGTTCCGTATCCAGTTCCCCATCTTCCACATGGTCGATCCCTGCGATCACATCCTCCAGGGAGGTGAAGCTGGTCCGCATGTCCACAATGTACTTCCGGTATTCTTCAGGCACCTGGCTGGAAATGATTCCGTCCCGGAACACCAAGTCAACCGCAGATACGTTATGGAGAGCTGGTTCCCGTCCATAATGCTTAACAGCATGACAATCACTAACACAAAGGGCAGCAGAACCGCCGCCACAATCGAGGAGAGCACGTTCCTCCCCCGTTTATCCGCCGCCACAGCTACTGCCGCCTTGACAGCAAGTAGCGCCGCTGGAGTCATCTCCTTTCTCTGCTCTATTTTTTCATTTGCGTTATTCCTTCGCTTTAAGATGGCAGGGGCAGACCGGCGCACACCTTCCATGTGTCGCTATATCTGTTCCCTATTATACACTATATCGGTATTTATTCAACCGATTGGCACGCTGTATATGCGCAATAAAGTAGGTTAAACTGTTGATATCGTGTATGAAACGGGGTGAATATATGACTGAACACAACGCAAAGGAAATCGGCCTGCGCATCCGCCGCCAGAGGGAAGCCCTTGGCTACAGCCGGGAACGGTTGGCTGAGCTTTCCGAAATATCCAATTCCTTTCTTTCCGATATTGAGCGCGGTGACCGGGGCTTTTCCGTTGCATTGCTGGGAAGGCTCGCCCGTGTACTGGGGCTCTCCGCCGACTATATCCTGTTTGGAACCGAACAGGTCACAGATATCAGCGCCATCACAGACATGCTTTCCGGCCTGGATGGGAAGTATCTGCCGGAACTCAAGGAACTTCTGGGCGCCTATCTTAAAACGATTACGATTGCTGAAAAACAGGATGATTAACGCACAAAGCTGCCGCGGTATGAGCAGCTTTTTTGCTTGCCTTATAAATGAAAACCGTCCAGATCATGAAAACGCTGCTGGTGATACTGGGACTCCTCCTGTTTCATCATCTCCTTTGTCCGCTCCAGGGCATGTTCCAGCACAGCCGTATCGAATCCGGCTGTTTGGTATCCCTCCTCAATCACCTTGTAATAAGATTCCGAGGGCATCCCAAGAAAACGCACGTCATTCATCACGTAGACCATGGCGGAAACACTTTTTCCTTCCAGCTCTACGTCCATCATCTCCTTCCGGTACAGATGGGGCCAGCCCTCATACCGGTCCAATGCCGCCTCATCGAGAGCCTCAATCTTCCATAACAGAATCGGAACACTCGCTCCTTACTTCGGCTCCACAGTAGCCACACCGCGGAATAACAGCTCGTAGTTTTTGATCTCACTGGTTCCTACCACCTTCGCAGTCGGGCAGCGCCGCCCCATCTGGGGGAGATTTAAGTTGCTGCCGTAAGCAATGTACAGCCGCTCTTTTGTTGCTTTTTTCCCTGTCCTTCTTGCCATCTCTGCTTCTCCTTTACATTCCTGTCATCATAGAAAAGGCCGGGGACTGTGCCTCGGCCTCTATGTGCATATTCTCTTCCTGTGTTACCTGCTCCCGGTGTTCTTGTCCCCGGCGTTCTTCTTCATTTTCTGATCCGGAGATCTCCCGCTCCTCCCGCATCTGCAGCTCCTTCTCCCGTTTCATACGAAGCCGCTCCTTCTGCGCCTCAGCCTGGGCCGGATCCTTCCAGGCAATGCAGCCGTCCAGATGTTTTAGCAGATGAAGCCGCGCCGTTTTAAACTCATCCCCGTTTAATCCCAGCCGAAGCAGCCAGGTACGGAACGTATATTTCTCATTGGTCGTCTGCGTTTTCCTCCGGCTGGCGCTGGTCTGGTTGAGGGCCTGGGCCCCGATAGCCAGGCACAGCTGGATGTAAGCCTTGATTTTTCCCGCATGAGTAGTCCCATTAAACAGCCGGAACTCAACGGTCCCTTTCTGAAACACACTATGCAGGTTCAGGCAATGATAACGGCTGTTATCATAATGATCCCGCTGGCGGCTGGCTCCGTTGTACCAGATGTGCCTCACTTCCTCCAGGGTTCCTGGTTTCTTCTGGTTAAGCTCCTCCAAAAACCGCTCCTCCACCGGCTTACACCAGCGGTTCTGTCTGGCTACCGATACCTGTAACGCCTTATAAATCAGATCCTCCTTCGCCGCCATGATATTGGTGATGTTGCGGAGGGTCCTTGCGTCAAACGGAGAGGCATCGATATGCACATGGATCCCACAGCTGGAATTCGCCAGTGCTCCTGCTCCCCGCAGCTTCCTTACCAGTTCCTGTATAGTCTCGATATCCTCATACCGGCAGATGGGACTCACCATCTCGGTTTTATAGCTGTCACTGGCTGCCACGCGGCTCTTCCCTCTTTTCTTTTCTCTCCGGGTTAATGCTGGCGTCACTCATGAACTTCCATTCCCTGCCCTGGGGATCCAGCGCAACATAGGTGTCGTAATAGGTTCCTTCATAATAGGACTGGGTGCCAAAATAGGCGGCTGCGATCTCTGCCCCACGCTTTCTGGCGATCCCCGTCAGCTCAATCTCAATCCCAAACCGCTGCTGTTTCATGTCCATGGAATCACCTCCCGTTCATCGTCCGCCTGCCTTTCCAAACAGCTTCGCCTTATAATCCGGCGCCGTCACCATCAGGTTATAACGCTCATTTCCCACATTTATAGAGGCATACACCGCGCTGGGGATAGCGGATCAGACTGAATTCACTTGCCTCCAGCTGCAGGGTATCCGTATAAAACTTCTCATCCACAGCCCCGGCATTGAACAGGAACTGGTGGGTGGGAATGGAGAACAGCGGCTTGGTATATTCCCGGATCCCCTCAATATTAAAATCCTCCAGGTTTCTGGCTGGCCAGAATCACAGAGGAGTTCTTCTTTCTCACGCGTTTCATGAAATTTCGGACATACTCCACCGCCGTCAGATTGGATAGGAACAGGTAAAATTCATCCAGTCCCGCCACCGTATCGCCCACGGTCAGAAGCCGGTTGCTCATGAAGGAAAGTGTGTTAAACAGCAAGGCGTCTCGCAGATTCCGGCTGGCCTGCAGGACCCCTTTTACGCCGAAGGTGACGAAGCTGGAATCCGTGATATTGGTATGGCCGTTGAAAAACTTTGCCTCCGGTCCCCTGCACATGGAGTGGAGCCCCAGAAGGATGTTCTGCAACAGTTCCGCGGTATACAGCTGCCGCTCCCCGCTGTCAAACCCTTTATATTCTTCCTCAATCAGCTCGTACAGTTCGGAAAGAGTGGGATAATCTTTGGAGCCCAGCCTATGAAAATCCGTCTCATCCGTAAGTCCGCACTTGGCGTAGAGGCGCTGGACCATAATCTCAATCACATCAATCTCCCGGTCCGTGAAGTCCTTATAGGAACGGAAAAAGTCTTTTAAAAAGCTGATATGCTGGCTCAGCCGGCTCCGGATCCGGAAGGTTTCCGGTGCATCCGGGTCCTCCGGGCCCTTCCCCTTCATCCCATACCTTTGGCTCCAGGGGATTAATCAAAAAACGGCCACCCATCAGATCGATGAAGCAGCCCCCAAGATTGTTGGTCAGTTCTTCATATTCTGTTTCCGGATCCAGGCATATCACATTCAGCCCGGCCTCCCGCAGGTTGCACAGGATCAGCTTTAACAGGTAGGATTTTCCCTGTCCGCTGTTGCCCAGGATGAGGATGGAACCGTTGGTCTTATCGTCCGCCCTCTGGTTAAAATCCACCAGGATGTTACTTCCGAACTTATCCCGGCCCACATAAAAACCATGGGGATCCGTCTTTCCCGCTGTAATTAAAGGGATAGAGATTCGCCACACTGCTGGCCGGCAGAACCCGCTCAAACTGATCCACGGAATACATTTCTCCCGCTCGGCATCACGCACTGAAAGCCCTGCTGCTGGCGCAGAAGGAGCCGGTCCACGTTCAGTTTTGAACGGATCAGCTCGGTCAGGACCTCCGTCTGTAACAGCTTCAGGCGGTCGTATTCATTGGCGGTCAGTTCCATGTAAACAGCCGTATGCAGGAGCGGCTCCCGGTTGCGGTGGGTTCTTGCCACAATCATCGCCACATCCTGGAGATTGCTCTCCGCCTGGACCGTCTGCTGTAAGTCATTGGTACTGGACTGATTCAGGCGGTTCTTGCTGGCGGCATTGCTGATGATTTTCCGTTCCTCCGCCGCACTGACATGGCGGGTATAGATCTTCAAGGTAACCCCATCCTTTTCCCCCAGCCGTTTTAAGATTGCCTGCTCCTCTGTGGAAGTCGGGTACTCTCCCTCAGCGCCCATACACAGCGGTACGTGTTGCCACAGATGAAGTAGTCAGTTTCAAACTTGATGACGGAGGGCGCAATCATGTCCAGAAATTCCTGGATGCGCACGTCCTCCTTTTCCGCCACCTGGGCGGTTTTTGCATGTTTCAACGTTCTCCCTCCTTGATTTTGGCGCAAAAAAAGCGCCGGACACATCTCTGCATCCGGCGTCATGCCGTTTTCGTTCTTCTGTTATTACATCTTTGGATTCTGCTGTATGTCCTGCGAAGGCTCCATCATGCCCAGATAGCGGTCCAGCTGCTGGTCGGCCAGGTCTGCAACCATTTCTGCAAAACGGGACCAGATTGCCCTCCGTGGCATAGGCTTCCAGGGCATTGAAATAATCCAGCCGGTTCTCTTTTGCGATAGACACAGCAGGAAATCCGTTTGCTAAAAGCTGATAGTTCATAATTAACCGTGCTACCTTTCCGTTTCCATTTGAAAACGGAAGGATTTTTACAAACTCCGCGTGGGTCCATGCCGCCAGCTCAATCGGATTTTCTTCTTTGTCTTTCTGATTCAAACCTTCATAAAAATCTCGTAGCTGCCGTCTCATCTCAACTAGGGAAGGCGGAGTATGCCCAGCACCTCTCAGATACACATCCGTGTTTCGGTAAACTCCACTGCCCGTAACATGTTCCATCAGCTGTCTGTGTATTTCTTTTATCATACATTCATCCAGGGTTTTCCCTATTGCTGCACAGTCTTTCATATAGCGGAATGCCTTCTGATGATTGACTGCCTCATAGATTTCCTGCAGCCTCTTACCGCCGATAGAAATCCCATCCTCCAGCAGAACCTTGGTTTCTATCAGGGTCAGAGTATTCCCTTCCATGGCGGTAGAGTTATGGGTATATTCTATCTCAAACGCCTGCTCGTAGGACTGCAGCGCTAGCTTTGGAATAGACAGCCTGCCCGTCTGGTATAAATCCCTTTTCCTCAATAGTTCCGTATAATTCAATCGCTTCACTCCCTCTGATCTGTGATGATTACGCTCTTTTTACAATATACCACAGGCTGGCAGGACTGGAACCCCCAATTTATAATACCCCGCAGGATTGCTTCCTGCATTTAATCATCCGGAATGATCCACCGCGCCCCGTCAAAATCCTCGAATTTCTCACTGGTCACGTTCTGCTCATAATACACGGCCAGGATCCGTTTAATGTCTTCTTCATCCGCCCGCCTGGAATCAAATCCTTGTTCCTTTAGGGACTTTTCAATGCGGTCCAGATACGAAAACACATCCTTTCCCTTCTGGTTCCGAAGCCGGATTAGGATTAAGAATTCACGGGCCGTTGCCATCTGCACCTGAATCCGGTCTAAGAAGTTCTGATCCCGCTCCAGCAGCTGGCGGATGACTGGATTGCGTTCTTCTTCCGCCCGCCTGCGCAGAAATCCCTTGTTCTCCTCAAAATTTTCCCGGCTGTTTAAGCACAGCATCTCAATCTCAGCCACGCCCTTGAGCACATTCATCAGGGCATATACCCTTGTCCCTACACTGGATTCTGACAGGACTGACAGGTTGGTGGGGCGGATCATGAAGTACACCAGCTCATCCCCGTCATAGGTCTCCAGGCTGTATTCCGTAATCCTCCTGGTGTTCATCAGCTGCCTGGTGGAGAGCCTCTGTTTGGCTGTTGTCTTCCCCTCCTGTTTCCTGTTTCTGCTCATCTGGTCATCCTCCATTCAAAAAATTGCTGTCTGAAAAAATAAGCGCAGGCATAGCTGATAAAATCCAGGATACTGGTATCCTCAAAACGGATAGTTAAAAAGGCATAGGCAGCCGTAATCAGCGCCGGGATAATCACCCCGGTCTGGACCGCCGCAAGCACAGAAAACAAAACACCCACCCCAATGATGGTCAGATCCCGAAGCTGCCACAGCCACATGACAGCCCTTGCCTTCAAATGTTCCGGATAAATATACATCCTCCACCTCCTACAGTTCCATGGACATACCGGACGTCTGGTCCTGTCCACACTCTATTTCGTTTGCGAATTCCTGCTGCATGGCCGCTAGTTCCGCCTTAATCTGTCCCAGCTTATCAAGGACCTCCCGGCCTGCTTTCTGGGCCTCAATGGATGTTTTTAAGTCCAATCCCTGGTCAAAGTTCACGTAGAAACTGCCGGCCAGCTCCCGCTCCGCCCTGCTTACAATCCGGATGGCCCGTTCATAAAGTGACGGCGTCTCCTTCATGGTTTTCTTCGGGTCCTCCCATCTGATACACGCCTCTTCGCAGACGGCAGTAACCGCTTCCGTCCGTATGTGCCAGCCGCCAGAGTGCCGGACGATATGACCGTTGCGCGCATCGGTTCCTCCCATCACAGCATGGCCTTTACAGTTTTCCATCACATAATCATAGATTTCCGACATGGGATGCTCATCCCCATCCCGCAATAACGCCTTGATGTAATACAGCGCCATCTCTGTGTTGGTGTGAAAATACAAGCGCACTTTACTGCCTCCTTCACATATTTAGAGTCATGTCTGGATCTTCTGTTTCTTCCTCCGTTTCCATGCTCTGTATTTTGAGAAGTCTTGTTTCTACCTCCTGCAGAGCCAATTCAACCCAGCTTCCAATTGTCTTTCCGCATTTTTGCATATCCTTCACAGCTTCAGTGTCAATTTCCGTATCCATCAAACTAATCTTAAAACAGGATTTCAATTCTTCTTTTGTGGATTGCAGAACATTCATTGCACGTGTATACGCTCCAAGCGGAGCGCTCATACCATTCACTTGAGCATCGATCTTTCTATAACAGCCTCGTTTTGTTGTCTCGTAGGTACCTTTTCCCTGACAGATCACTTTCGTAACAGAATTACTTATAATTGGAATTGTTAGGGGACCTTTGATTTCTCTCCCCTCTGAATTCGCCATCACATAATCTGTTATTTCCGGAAATGAATGCTCTTCCCCATCTTCCATCAGTTTCTCAATATAATATCGTGCCATCTCCGAATTTGACCGAAAATTCATGTCATCCCTCCTCGTCGATTATTTTGCCACAGCCTGCACGATAGTTCGGGTCAGGTTTACCGCGCTCTGTGCTGCATACACACTGCTCATCAGGTTTGCCCTGGTACTGGTATCCAGCCCAAACTGTCCGGCAATCCTCGGCACCTCCCCTGCCGCCAGCATGATTCCCAGCCCCAGAAGGGCGTTCTTGCTCAGCACCATCAGGCCGGCAATCAGCATCGTGGCCTGTAAAAAAGCAGTCAGACAGATACCGATTACCTGCTTGCACCAGGTAGTGAAGCCATCCATATATCCCCTTGGAACGCTGAACAGGTACAGACTTCCCACCGCAATCTGAATCAGCAGGATCCCGCCCCGTTTCAGGTTGGCAAAGAATACTTTGATGGTGGAATACCCCATCATAAACAGAATAAAAATCAGCAGGATCGGATTCGTGATCGTATTGATTCCACCGAACACCCCACTGACCATCGCATCCTGCAGGGTTCCCGAATTCTCCAAGCTGTCAATAATGTTCCCTGCCATGGAGCCGAAGTCACCTCCCATCCCGGTTATTCCTCTGGTTATCTCTCCCTGCAGGGACACACTGAACTTGTAAAGCTCCACCGGCACAACGGAAAAAAGGCCGGCTGCCATAAATCCTTTTAATGCATTCAGCGCCGTATCACGGACGCTTCCCCTGCCGCTCTGGCATTCAATGGCACACTCAAATACCGCCACCACAAGTCCCACAACATAGAGCACCCAGGCAAGCTGGGAGAAAAACAGGACAATCGCCTGGATCCAGTCCAGCTCGAACAGCTCTGCCCCCATCTGACCCATAAGCGAGAAAAAATTCCCCAGAAACCCAATCATTTGGCCATAGATCCAGTCCACGATCTGGCCGAGAACCGTGTCTGCCACAAAGTCCCAGATAAACATCGAACCATCACCTCTTTCTTACTGTTAATCCCCATATCCCCGGCTTCCTTGCCGAACAGGCTGGACATCATCCTTCCCACAAGCAGATGTTCCGGGTGGACACTGTTTTCACATCCAGTGCTCCCATGCAGAACAGCGTGAATTCACCTCCGACCAGTCCCCGACTGTTTCCTTCCCCACTGTGTTCATAGCACTCAACCCTGACTTCCAGATTCCCGGCATACTGATAATCCCGGCAGATCTGCCGCATAAACGGTGTTTCTAAAAATGTCATATCCAGTACGTGATCCGGATACAGAGAGGCCCCTATCACTTTTCCATCTGCAATAACAGCCACCCGGGAGTACCGGAGCGTTGCGCGATCCTCCGGAAAATACCGCTCATTGGATTCCCTCATCGGGTCATAATACGCCAAGTATTCGTTTAATGATTTCATAAGCAGCGGCAGCAGCGCCCCCTCTGCCTGTGTTACATTTGAAGTCCGTCCTGCATATGCAGGTTTTCTTCTCTGCTCTTCCATGCTTCGATCTTATCCATCAGTTTGAATACTTCCGGTTTCGGGCGGTACAGCATGCTCCCGCTTTCATCAATCTCCGCCACACGGCTTCCCTCCAGATACAGCTGCAGCAATCCCTCTTTAACTCCTTTTACCTCAAATCCCATTCTCTCTGCCACGGCCGAAATGTCTTTAAAAAAGCGGCTCTCTTCTCTTGTTTCTGATGGCAGCTGTTCTTTATATCCAGCCATACTCCCAATGAGGGAACACAGATGAGCCGCCCACTCTTGATCCATGTCCCATCCATCTGCCAGTTCCCTGATAACCGATTGGACCTCTTTCACCCGGTCTGCTGCCTCCGCATCTTGTGCGGAAACCATTTCACTCGCATAACGGTATAGTCCATTCACAGCGGCAATTTTCTGTTCCTCTGATACCCTGATTCGTCCTTCTCGTCTGGACTGCACGCTGCAGTGTTTTGTCAAACTGATCTTCTCGATCCCTTCGATCACTTAACCCCCAATATGCCTCCATCTCCCCAATCATTTTCCTCAACCGTCCGATGCTCTCATCGCTTTGCTCTCCCCGGTTCATTTTGATCATGGCTGCGTATTGGGTCAAATGCTTAATGCACGTTTCCATCAGTAACTTATCCTGTTTGTCATTTGAAACCATATCTTTCTCCTGATTTTCTGCCATCGACATCCCCTATTATGCCTCACAGTCCAAGTTGATTCTGTAAAGGCTGTTCCGCCTCTTTGCTATCTTCCATCTCCTGATACTCTGGCCCTTGTAATGGAATCAGCTCTATTTCTGCTTCTGAAGATTCAAGAAGTGTATCCAGGCGGCTGACCAGTTTTGCCATATGCTCCTGCCAGCCAATCCAGTTCTTTTCTTTTCCTCAAACCAGCCACCCCATTTCTCGCCATTTTCAGCCTGGAATCTGGCATGTTTCTTTACATTCCGAAGCGTATCAAATATATAGTTTCGAATCCACTGGATAGTATCCCTATGTGCTATAAATGAAGTAATCGAATCAAATTTGTGATCCTCCTTTCCCCCCATTCCCCATCATAGTCCAGACTCTTCATATCCCTATCTACAAACTTCAACATGAGTTCCGCCAGCGCCATTACACTGGTGTGGGACCCTGCCGTTTCTACCTCCGGAGGGGCGTTCCATGAATCCTGCTTCAAGGCTTCCAGCAAAGCTTCAAGTTCCAGTTTACCATCCTCCGGAAGACTCTCCCTAATAAACTCTACCGCGTCCAGACCTTCATCCGACTCAAATGCCGTAATTCCCCAGCATCCCATTCGTCTTCCTCCTGTATCCTTTTCCAAACAAAATCTTATTTCACTTCTTAGATTCCAACAATCTGCCACACATACATTGGAGCGAACAGGCTAAATACCAGCCCTGCAAACAAAATGGCAGCCGGAGCCCACTCAATCTGTCCATGTTTCCGGTAGTCCATATAGGCGGTTGCTACCTTGACAAAAAACAGCACTGCCAATACCAAATCAATCGCCGGGAACACCACGTTGTTGACCACAGTCTTGATCTGACCCGAGGCCGCTTTCCAGGTGCCTTCCACTGCCACCTGCTACATTCCCGGTGTTGGAGGCAAAGGCAGTCATGCCAAGAATGGTGGTAAAAAGTAATACAACAATCAGTGCAATCATCCATTTAAACTTTTTCATATGGCTCTCCTCTCATATGGCAAAAGCCGCAGAAATCTTGCGGCCGTCACTTTATTTACCTTTTTTTCTGTTCTAAAACAACCGTTATCCTACCTCGGTTTCTGAGGCGAAATGTGCCAATCCTGCCAAAGATTCCCGCGCACCCGGACCGAATCCGTCAGATTCATAGACAGCATCCCAGCCGGCGTCCAGCAGTCAATCAGCCAGGTATAGGGCGTATAGCTGCCATCGGGATACCAGATCGGCAGAAAATGCGTCCGCCGCCCATAGGTACTGAATGGGTTTTCCTCAAACTCAAACCGAGCCTGATATCCCCTCCCCATCCTCTCCAGCACACGCCAATAGCTCTGATAATCAAATTCTGGGAAGTAGGTGATGGCGTTCTGGGCTTCTGTCACCGCATGGCTTTGATTGGTGCTCACCACCTGCTGTCACGGTCTCCTGGATGCCATATCCGGACTTCAGCGTGTTTCCGGAAGCGGTCGGGGACTTCTCATCCGGATGGATTTCCATCTCAGCAGTCAGTCTGGCATAGTAACGGTCATAATCAAACTCCCACCAGCCGTGATCGCACCACCAGCCGTCTTCATCATCGCTGCCGCTGTGCCAGACCCAATAAGAATACCACCATGGCCTCCACACACCCCAGTCGGCTCTCGTCACCTGTTCCCTGCCTGGAACTGTCGGGATGGTAAAACCGTCATTCCGATCATCCGCATTGGGATCTGGGGGAGGGTTCTTACTCAAGTCTACGATATTGGCTGTAATCGTGTTTTTGTCGGTCCTTCCCCCGCCGGAAACCGTGACATGTATGGTCATGGTCTGCGGTGTGGAGGGTGTGGTCCAGCGAATCCAGGCAATCTGGCTGTCCCCCTCCGGATAATATACGTGATCCACACGCATCGTCCTTCCAGCCACCCAGAAGGTAACCGAGACCGGGTGATCCGGATCCGACTGGCCTCCCCTTACAGTCACAGCGGTGATAACTTCCGTATTCACCCGGTACTCATAATCAAAAGCATCCACGGCTGGCGGCGTGGTTGTCTCATTAAAACGCACAATTCCCAGCCCCAGGGACGTGATGATTTCCTGATTGGAACGCACACCGGACTTTGGCCCGCTCCAGGCAGGATATCCTAAATCTGCAGTCTCCAAAAACATGGACAGAGGCAGATTTTGAAACCCGACTGTAGGGAGCATTGCCCGCACAGCGCCATTTACCGTCTGATCATACAGGGCCAGCTTCCGTAGCAGTCATTGCCACGTTCACCCCCTGAAACACAACATAGGCAATCGGTTCCAACATCAGCTTATACTTGCCATTTGTCAGCACTTCAAAGTCCATTCCTGTCAGGTTCGCAATGCTGCGGATGACCTGCTCGTCAGTAAAATAGCTTTTTATCGCCTCAATACTGGCCGCGCCAAGACTCTGGGAGCTGATGATCCGCGGCAGGGATTGTCCCGGATTTACGAACGTATAAGCCTCACCGCTTGCACTCAGCGCAGTCCCTTTGTTATAGGACAGCTTGCTAACCTTCCCAAAATGTAACTGGATATTGGTCGGCCTTTTGTTTGTAAAGTCAATGGGTTGTGTCACCGGGGTCCTGGTATCCGCCAAGATGACCGTCACCCTCACGCCCTCCATGCCGGGCGTCCACTTGTTCTGTGAGGTTCCCTGTCCCATGGACCCACCGCCGCCATCCAGGATTCCCTTCCCCGACTGCATAGGCAGTGAAAGGAGACATAAGCATCAAAGCCATTGCCAGCACAGCCAGTATCTTTGCCCTATTCCTGCACATTCTCAAAGAAAAAACACCGCCGAAGCGGTGTCTCATCACAATACGTTTAATCCATAATGCCAATTTTATTTCCATTTTCATACATATCCTCAGCTACCGTTCCCTGTCCTTTCCCAATCTCATCAATCCAGCCAAATCCCGGCACATAAATCTTTCCGTTTTGTGTATCTCCATACTGCGGCTCCCCTGCCTGCGTGGGCACCTCGCTGGGCTGCACCACCTCCTCATGGGGTATGGCCTCCGGAGTTCCTTCTACGGACTCTCCATCCGGCTTTTGGGCAGGATTCTTTAACACTTCTTCAGGCGGAGCAGTTGGTTTTTACTGGAGCCGGCTGCACGGCCTGTTCCGTCCGGTCCGTCTGTGCCGGCAGAGCCGCTGTTGGCTCCGTTGTCCCCGTCCTGGAAGGTTCAGTTGCCGGTTCAGTTCTCACCACGATATCCGGTTTGGTTGGCTCTGTTTCTTCCTCTGTTGTTGCTTTCCGTTGTCTCAGTCGGTATTACTGCTACGGTCACCGCTTCCGTCTGTTCTGTCTGTGCCTCCGCCTGATCGCTTCCCTGTGCTTCTCCTCTGAATTGGCTGCCGATTGCTGCAATCAATACAGCTCCCACGACCACGCAACCAAGGACAGCCAGCCGCCGTTTCATCCGCTCATTCAGTTTCATTGATTACGCCTCCTCATACTTTTATCTTTGTACGACATAACATACCGTAACCCTCTCTAAAAGTCCAGCGACTTTTCCCATTTCCCCCTCTTTCTCCCCTATTTTTCAGAATACTTCAATATAACCGGCCTGAACTTTAAGTTTCATCTTCATGGTAGGAAATGTCTTCCCCGCAAACCGTACTGGAACCTCCAGCCAGACCACGGCATCTGCTTCAAACCGTTGAGCATTTGCAGGGTCAGAGGGTGCCAGAGGCGCATTGCGGATTGTAACATCCAGCCCGGTGATTTTATATTCCAGAACGCCTCCTGTATATTTCACCCTGGTTCCTCCCTCCCGCCGGGTTCCCAGCGTTTCATCCAGGTGGTAATAAATATCCTCCGGTATCCACCGATTCCTCAAAGCTGTATCCTTCCGTATAATATCCTCCTGAGTATCCTTCCCGTACCCCGTGATATACATTGGCGTAGTTGTCATTTACCACCACAACCACTGCATCCTGCAGGGCTTCCTTCACCCCGGAGGCAATCAGGCTCAGACGGAAAAATTCCATGATCCCGCACAGAATCAAAAGGCAGGCCAGCGTCACAGCGATTACCAGAGGGAACGCAGTCCCACGTTTATCTTTTCAAACACACCAGCCATTTTTTCATTTCCAATACACCTCAGACTTTCCGGTTGCCGCAGCAGCCCGGAGGGTGATGGGGAAGGAACCAAATCCTCCAAACAATCCCAGATTATAGCGGCAGGTCAACTGCACCGTTACTTCCTCATTGAGTTGAATCCGACCGCTGGCTGACCAATGAATCTCGGGATCAAGTCCTGTCTTTTCTCTGAGGACAGCCGCCCTCCGGTTCGTCTCGCTCCCAATCCGGCCCGCAATCTCTGCCTCCCGACAAAGCTCTGTCGCAAAGGTATCCAGCTGCTGTTTTGCAATAAACACAGGCAGAATCTTTACGGACAGAGCCAGTACCAGCATCACACACAGGATTAAAATCGCCACATCGATGTATCCTTCCCCTCTTCGTCCGGCAAGAATCTTCTTTAAATGTGACACACCATCCCCTCCTCACTGATTCTGGTAGGAATCACTTCCGGCTCATATAGCCGCGTCAGCACATACCATGTGCCGTCCGCATGATTCAGTGAATCCACCATCTGCTGTAGAAGTTCCTCCGCCTTGATCTGGACACATTCCCTCCAACTGTACGGGCTTCCAGAGACGGCTTCACCCGCCAAAAGATTCCCGATCTGCTCTGGAACCAGATACACATAGCCGCCGGGCGTCATCATAAACACCGGTTCTTTGGGATGTCTCTCCAAAAACTCTTGCACTGTCCCCGATAATTTTTGTCCACTCCCGTATTTAACTTCTTTTTCTTTCGCTCCTGTCTCATTCTCCACACTGCTCATGTCCTCGCGCCTCCGTCTTTTTCTTTTCTAAAACATACTTCCCATGGACTTTAAAATCTCAAATACGATAATCGCCAGGTAAGTGACAATAAAACACACCAGCATGAGGAAGCTGAACACCCGGATCTTGGGCGGGATCTTCTGGGCTTCTTTTTTTAGCCGCTGCAACTCCATCTGTTTGAAGTCATGGGACAGCATCTGAAAATACATGGCCCCGTCATCGCCGCGGAGCACACCAATCAGCCCCCGAACCACATCGGAGAGCATGGGGGAGTTGATCCTGGCCTCAAACCGGGTGAGCGCTGCCTCGTAGCTGGAGGAGCGCATATCCGCCGCCAGGATTTCCAGTTCATTGGCAAATTCTTCCCCGGCGTTCTTTTTATAGTTCTCCACAATGGACAGCACATCCCGGCTGTTCTTCAGTTCCTGCTCAATGGTTGACACAAACCGGGGCAGGCACCTCGCCTTCCAGCTCTCCCCTCTTTTTCGCCAGCAGCTCATCTGCCCGCTCCTGTTCCTTGAAATACACCATCACCGCCAGGACCACGACAATCACAGCCAGAAGCGGAAAAACCAGCAGACAGGGAATCACACCCAGCAGCACAAGCCCGGCCTTGGAAATAACATAGGCCTGATACACCTCCGGCTCCATGTTCAGCCCGCTTGCTTTCAGGATGTTTTTCTGCCGTCCCCGTTTATACTCATCCATATGGATATAAGGCGCCAGCTTCACCGCCAGGGAAAGGAGGTACGTTTCCAGGCTCTTTGCCGCTTTTTTCTGTTTTCCCTCCCTGTATTAATCATCGCCTTCGATGTCTTTAAATACGGCAGCCGCAGCAGGTCCGCTGCCAGGAAAAACAATCCTGCAGCCAGCAGGCCGCCAAAGCAGACCAGTAATCCAATCATTCCCGTCACCTCCTGTATTCCAGCGGCTTGGTCAGACGGATCACACATGCCGTGCTGACAAAGATAAGAGCCGCCGTTCCTGCCAGGATGATCTGCCCCATATAGGAAAACATCAGCGTCTCATACCAGCTTCGGTTTAAAGAAATACATCAACGGGATATTTCCAATGACAAGGATCACCATGGTAATAAATTCCTTCCTGGGCTCCGTCACCAACAGCTCCAGCTCCGCATTTACAATCCGCATATCCGACAGCTTGCTCACAATCGGCGTCAGCGTGGTCTTTAAGCTGCGGTCATACTGGCAGTCGCACAGTGCATTGCACCACTCCTCGAACACATCGTTCTCAATCCTCCCTCTCAGTGCCTGCAGCCCGGCTTCCACATCAGGATTCACCATCCGCACCTGGGTCGAAAATTCCTGGAACACGTTGCGGACCGGCGGATTTAAGTAGTGCAGGTTTTCCTCCACCGCAGTCAGGATATCCTCATTCCTCAAATACGCGGTGGTAATGATGGACAGGGCTGTCTCCAGCTCCGCCGCCACGTTCTTCTTGTAATGGCCGGCCGTCAGGCGCACATACCAGAAAGGGAAAAACAGGAAGCCCACCGCCAGGACCGGCGCCAGAAAATAGTTCCCCATCAGGATTGCTAAAGAGCCGCCAAGGCAGAACAAGGACAGGCTGGCTGCACAGATCATGGAAAAGCGGCTTTCCCGGCCCGTCATGGCCAGGATCTCCTGAGCTGCCCGGATTTCCCTGCGAAACACCTCCTGCTTTCTTCCGGCTGGTGGCCTCGTTGATTTCCTCCTTTAACGTCCTGGGCTTTTGCATCAGAAAACCAAACAGGCCGTCTGTAAATTCCATCGGTTTTAGGCCCAGAATAAAAAAGCGCCGGTTATCATACCGGCACAGGCTAAAAGCTGCATCAATGTCATACATTCACACCTCCCCTCAACCGTTTCAGCGTCTCTCCCGGCATCCCGTTCTCCAACAGCCGTTTTGCCAGCCCGTCCGATATGGCATGTACCTGCTCATGGTGGCCTTCAATGATGAATTTCCCGTCTTCCACCCGGTTTTCCGTGATCTTGTACTGAAACAGCGGCCGGTAGCTCCTGGCTCCATCTGGACGGATTTCACACTCCTGGATTTCCATCAGACGCCGTTCACGGTTTTCCAGCTGCTTACAGAATGCCACGATTGGATAGGCCTCCGTCACATAGGATAGGAGGGTCTCATCGCTCATATCCACCGCCCGTTTGCACAGGGACACCATACGCCGGTATGTGGCTTCACAGCTGTTGGAGTGAATGGTGGTGACCACCGCCACGCCGGTCCTGGCCGCCTCCTGGGCCGCATTGGCCTCCGGCCCGCGCATTTCCCCCACCACAATGATATCCGGGTTAAACCGCAGCGCCATGTCCAGCAGGGCAATCTGATCCACTCTCTGGCGCTCATTCTCACTGTCCCGTGTCAGGGTATGGATGACGGAATTCGTTACAACACCTTCCTTCTCGCGCACCAGCGCCAGCTCCCTGGAACCGCTCTCAATGGTGTAAATCCGCTTGTTATCCGGTATGGTTGTCAAAAGCCATCCAAGCAGCGTTGTCTTCCCGGAGCTTGTCGCCCCTGCCACACAGATGGAGATCCCATACCGCAGACACTCGGTCAAAAAAGTCCATCATCGGCTGGGTGGCCGTTCCCCCGTTTATAAAATCCTCCTGCTTCATGGATTGTGGATTCACAATACGGATAGAAGCTGCAATGCCTACGTCCTCATCCACCAGAGGCGTTTTCATGGCTGCGATACGGATGTTTTTGGATAGATGCCCCAGCACAGCCGGGCTGGCATTGTCCAGAACCATACCGGACGTGTGGAGCATACGGCGGATCACATTGACTGCGTGCTGGGGACTTTCAAAGTGCTCGGTCAGTTTCTTCGTGACGCCTCCGGAATACTGGACTTCGATATCCCGCCAGCTGTTGATGTCGATCTCCTCAATCCCTGTCCCAAACACGTACTTGGTGAGGAAGGAAAACTCCGCCATCTCCGTATAAATGGTATCCACCAGCTCCTGGCGGTCCATCCCCTTTACTGCGATCCGGTAGTCCTGCACATACTTGGTGATATAGCGCTTAATCTGATCCTTCACATCCCGCTTTCCTGGTCAATGATCAGTGTGGAATATTTGCTGGAAATGTACTCCTGCACTTCTTTTAAAACATCCGTAAATTCCCGGCCTTCTCCCTGTGGGGAAAAGAACAGGTTGTGGGCGCGCGGAGCCCTTACCTCGGAAAGAAGAGGTCCCTATCATCTCCTAGCTCCCCTATATCATCTGATTCCTCTGGCTTCATTTCACTCGGAGCAGACTGTTTTTCCGGCTCAGCAGCCTCGCTTTTTTCTCTCTGTGCTGATACGTCCTCGTATTCTATTTCGCGTCTCTTGGAATCACTATATTTCTGCAGTTCTACTTCCTGGTCATTGCCGGCCTCTCCTGCCATTGCCGCCCGTCCACCAATCTCCCGCTTTGGTCCCGGCCCAGGCCCAAATATATCCCCGGAGCGCTTTTCCCCTAACATCCAAACACCTCCCTGCTGATTGCCTCAATCGCCTTTCGGAACCCTTTGCTCTCCCGCAAGGATAGCTCCGCCAGAAGATCCCCGGCCAGACTCTGCGCCGCCAGTTCCGCACAATACGGCAGCTTAAATGTCACGCTTCCAAGCACCTGCTCCACATGTTCGCTGGCCTCGTTGGGCTTGATGTTGCTGGCTACCTTGTACTGTTTATCCGCATCCCATTTGTTGTCCCGCAGCAGGGGCAGCTGGCTGGAAAGATAGCTAATACTCTTCAAATCACAGTTTACCAGGCGGAGAACTGCATCGGACTCCATCAGCGCAATGGCTGACAGGATATCATTGGCAATGTAGCTTCCACAGTCGATGATCACATATGGTGCCATTTCCCGCAGACACGCAATTAGCTCCGACGCCTGTTTTGCATTGTATGGAGGATAGGTATATTCATTCTCTCCCCGCAGCATCCCCATCAGAGTCAGGTAGTCATACTTTTTATGGGTAATCAGGTTGTGGCGGACCAAGGATTGTGTCACCTGGGCTGCCGCCAGCACACTCCCCAGGGAATGTTCACATTCCAGGTCCGCAGGCGGGCAGATACAGGGCAGCATAGGGGCAGTCATATCGCAGGTCAGGAGAACCACGTTTCGCTTCTTCCCAGCCAGGTACTTTGCCAGCTTCACAGCCACTGTGGATTTACCGCTTCCCGGACTCCCCCAGACCGCCAAGACCTGGTTCCCCGGCTCATCCATGAAGTCCTCCTGCGCCTTTGCCGAACGGTCAAAAATACTCCCCTTTTTGAAATTCAGCATTTACTCCACCCCGCTCTCGCTTCCTGCAGCTGCCCCTGTCTCCTCTCCCTGTACTGTTTCTCCACCGGCTTCTTCTACTGTTTCTGTTTCTTCGTTTCCGCTTTCCTTCTCCGTATTCTCTTCCGTTCCCTCACCCTCTGGCGGATATAGTTCTTCCAGCATAATTTCCTGGGCCTCCACAAACTTCCGGGCATTCTCCTTTGTTCCCCGGTACACCAGGGATAGATGCAGCTTCCCTTCCGCCTCCAGTTCCGCCAGGACCTTTCCCTGCTCCGGCGTGGCCAGAAGCGTCACAGTTCCTGGCAGTTCTTTCTCCGTCTCCTCATCGCCCCGTTCCCCCGTATTGGCGTCATATCCGCTGTTTGCCGTTACTGCAATAACCTCCACATACTGCAGCTCCGGCGGTATCACCGTAGAACCCTGTTTCCTATAATCCGGTGCAATCACAGAAACAATGTCACCGCTGACCAGTTTTCCGGACAACCCATTAGCAAAGGATTTCACACTGACGGAAATGGCCTGCTTTTCCCCATTCAGGTTATAAAGATATGCATTTTCCGCAGCCGGTTCCTCCGCCACCTTGGAATGGATGATATAATCACCCGGCACCATATCCGCCGATGCATACTTGCCAATCACTTCATCCAGATTGTTCGCACAACAGACTCCGGCAGGTTGTAGGCTCCCACCTCCACCGGTTTCACCATATCCTTTGTGATCTCATCCCCAATCCGGATGTTTTTGGTAACCCGGACAATCTCTGTTTTCTCGCTGATCGTCCGGTTAAACATCGGCGTGATTGCAAAGCAGATCACCAGGGACAGTACAATGCAAAGTAAACCGATCACGGTTCTGTTCTTAAAAAAGTTCATATCCGTCTCCCTTCTTCTCTATCCTTGGACCATACAAAATTCAGCTGTCTCGGCTGCTACAGGGCCATCTGCCTTCTGCTCCAAAAGCCGATCTAAAGAAACCAGCGGCTCATCCTCCAAAAACTGAATTCCTTTCATCGATATCTGATTTTCACCATGAAAGTCAATCGGTTCGTCTGAAATGACAGCACCGCTTATGTTTTCTGACAAAGGATTCCGGCTGATAAAGATATGCTCCTCACTATCTTCTACTCCGTCATTCCACACATCATAGCAGTAAAAACCTGCCGGGACCGTATCATGATCCACGGTGTACCCGGTTCCGTATAGCCGCTTTCCCTCCAGCTCAAACGGTTCATAATACATGGTAAATGCATTTGCTCTTTCAACTGCCATATTAATTCCCCTTACCGCACTGCAGATAGTCTGCCTTTTTCCTGAACCGAAGACAAAAAACACTCACACAGCCAATCAGCACTAACAAACTAAGAACCCTTTTTCTTCATTTTCTGACTCCTCCTAAACATAATAAGCGACAGCATATCCAATGGCCAGGAATGGAGCCATTGGATATGCAGACCATACCTGCCTTTTAAAAAGTGGCAGCACACACAATGCTCCCAAATGAAACAGAAGCTGGAGCAGCAGTCCCAGTATGGTTCCCATCAAGGCAGCCGGCAGCCCCAGCACAAGGCCGCAGGCTGCCGCCAGCTTCACATCTCCACCGCCGATTCCTCCTCTTACTGCCGCTGCCAGAAAAAACAACGCCGGGATAAGCCCCAGCAGATATTCCGGCCGGAAATGCAGGAGGGTGAGGGCGGCGATACTGCCGCTCACCCAGTCCGGTATCTCCCGCCGCTTCAGATCCACAAGGAGGCGGCCAGCAGCAGAAAAAAGAAACAGGATTCCCTGCACCCTACATCTGCAGGCCGGGTTCTTCCCCCGCCTGTTCCGGCGCTTCCGGCTGAGGAGCGGTCTGCTGAGCCACAGACTGTTCCAGCGCCTGCTGATAGGCTGATAACACTGCATTGTGAAGCTGTTCCCTAAACTCTGCCGTTACCGGGAAACACACTTCCTTATATCCTTCCGTTGTCTTCCGGCTGGGCATGGAAACAAAGAGCCCACGCTCTCCTCCCTCCACTACTTTGATTCCCCGGATTGCAAGACAACTGTCGATGGTGGCGGATGCATACCCCCGGATACTTCCCACCTCTCCGGGCGGGTACATGGATGTAATTCTTACGTCTACAGTAGGCATATAAAGTTCCTCCTTCTTTCTTTTTCTTTCTGCGTTTTCTGTCAGCCTGCATAGTTGAACATCTCGGTAATGCGCCGGGACAAAGTGGGTAACACATTTTCAGAGAATAATGCGTACAGACCAGCAAGCAACAGAGCGCCGATCACCACAGCCATCAAGATTTTGATAGCTTTTCTGAACCTTGGATGTACACGATTGAGAAAATCTCCGGTTAGGTAGTGCCAATACTTTGGTTGGTAAATTGCTTTTGTCATTCATTGCCCTCTCTTTCTTGTTTCTGTGTATATAAAAAACACGACTGAATTTTTAGGTTCAATCGTGCTTTTTAATATTAACAATTATTCAATATCATCAAGTGTCTGCCAACGAATACAATTCTCTGGTGGATCTATCTTATTATCAAGCAATGCATCTAAAAGACTCTTTACCTTTTCTCTAAAAGATATATCCGTTTTCATTTTTTCTAATGTATGGTACGGTTTGTCCTTACTTACAGTAACATTTAAAAGTGCATCCTCAAAATTTGTTTTACAGGCAATCAACACTGTGTTGCTTATATCTGAACTATTATTAACTTCACTCAATATCTTTGTGTTGACTGTCCACGCTGGATTTCCTGTGCCTTTTGGAGTCAATTTTGTATCAGCATCATGCAATACTCCGTAATTAGATGTGAACTGGTTTAATATTTTAATTATCGAAGGAATTACTCCTTTTCCTCTTGCTCTTATTATGTGCACATCGTCATATTCACCAGGATATAAAAGCTTCAACCTTGAAAAAGCCGTATACTCGGTATCCCCTTCCACAACTACTATTCTTCCACCAAAAAAGAATTCATGAACATAGGGGTCACATACATTAAGCAGCTTCATATTATCTTTATCATCATCGCTTAATTTTGCATTTTCCGGTCTAAATAAAACAGTACTTTTAACCTCATCTGTTTCATCCCTGCTAACCCTAATAATTGTTGTATTATCTCTTGATAGATCAATAAAAATAGGCGAATGAGTAGTTACCATAACCTGCCAATTACCTACTTGTGGCAAATCATACAATGTCTTACGCGCATCTCGTATCGCTGATGGATGTAGACAAAGTTCTGGTTCATCTAATAGTAACACATGTGGCCTTCCATCCTTGTCTCCATTCTCAGCTATATACTTCAACGCTGTCCACATCAAAGTTCTTCTAGCACCACTACCTTGTGCAGAAATTCTTGACATAAATCCGCCATCTGGTCCCATAAACAAATCAGGTGTTTCCTTAAATGGAGTATATGTCTTTTCGACATTGCTTTCCGGTTTTGCATCAAGAGAAATTACATAATTGTGAAATACCCCTTCCAAATATTTATTGATGCTTTTTTCAATATTCTCTGTTTCTTCATCAACAGCCTTGGCTACTGTCTTTTGAAATCCCTTAATTTGTTCAAGTAATATCTCATAATCCGTCTTTCCTGATGTATTACCCGGGCTTGTAATATTTTTGAACTTATCTTTTATTATAGCGTGCAACAATCCTGTTATTTCTGCTTCTTGAGTTTCCGGAGAAGCAAAAGCGTCAATTCTATGCACTTTAGGTCTATATGCGTTTGCCACATTAGGAGCTCCCCAAGGCACTTTATCTACCCAAGCATTGGCATCAACATCAAATCCTCGTCTTTTAGGTTCTACCCCAGGACTACTCCATGTCCATTTTTCTCTGATAAGCATCTCACCATTTGGCAGTGTCTTTATCCATTGAGCACCAGGTTTATTTTCCGAAATAATTGTATATACTTCAATTTCCGGAAGATTCTCTGAGTCAACAATATTATTAGGAAAATCATCAATTGTAAGATACCCTGCCTTTGAACCTGTATTCATTGCAACTTCGTAAGCTCTCAGTATTGAACTCTTTCCTACGTTGTTTGCCCCAACCAGAACAACAATATCATCCAAATAAATTTCAACAGGAGTATTTCCTATTGTTCGAAAATTTTTGATTATTAATTTGCTCAATCTTGGACGCGGAATTGTTTCATCATCTGGTAATAGTGAAATAATCTCCTCTTTTGCACTTGCCTTTGCCATAAAACCTATACCTCCCATTTTAATTCGTTTAACATATTTTTATGATATTCTTTCCCTCACACTTTGATTCACCCTTGTAGCTATGGTTTGACTTTTCTTTTAACGCATATCCTGATATCGTTATTTACTTCCCATAATTCGCATTTTTTTAACTCGGCCAGATTTTTCAATATAATATGATGACGCCGCTAATACCTCTTGTATTTTATCTGGCATCCCCATACCTTTACTTAACGAAGGTTGCACAATTACAACATTCCCTACAAACTGCTTTCCCGTTCCCGTAAGGTCTTTTCTAAATTGATCATAACGTCCCGATGAATTCCCACAATGCCATTCACTCCTCCACTTAATAGCCTTGACTTAGTTTTAAGCCAGACAATTGATTTTACCGCTTGCCCAGCTACCTCGTATATATCATCTACACTATTATTGTATTTTGCGGCATTCATTTTTTTAACATGATACAATTCAATTATAAAATCATTTTCTGTTTCCTTTGCTGTAATAAAGTCGGCTATTTCTCCTTTAGTATGATCATAGATGATATATTTGTAGCTTTCATCACTTGTTAACACCTGCTCTAATGTATCCTGAATTGATGTTCCTGCAGTATTCTTAACCTCCACTTTTACATCTGTTCCGTATTTGTCCCAATCTACTACTTCAATATTTTCTAAATTAAAATTGCATCAGGGTTGCCTTGATATACCTCACTCCCTATAATCATTACATCATCGGTTGTTCTATAAATTAAAGGATATTCACATAAATATTCATCTAAACGCAAACTTTCCTTACCCTTTTTTATTGTGATTTTATTTGTTAATGATTTATATCTTCCCTGTACATCGCAGTCAATAATCTCTTCTGAATCTTCCATTTCAACCGATATTCTAATTTTATCACTTTTAATCTTTATAATTTTCAATTTATAGTCTATAAGCGTATTATACAATTCCTTTTTACCATTAATCATCCAAAGCAGGCGGCAGACATATGTATCTGGATTGTAATCCACAAAAAATATTTTACCTGAATAATCTCTTAATTCTTCTGGCATCGGAAGCAAATCAAAATTTGTATTAGTCTTTACTTGAATATCTTTATTACTGATTTTATATCCATTATTATCACACCAAGACACATATTCTGGTATCGTTAAATATGCACTGCTCCACATTTTTGATCCGCTACTATACCCTATTGTTATACTCTTATCTTCTGCATTTGCCTTGCAGAATACATGTCCTGGAGAATATAATTTACCAGTGCTTGGATCAATTGCATTACTAACATCTGAACCTGCAGAAATCCTATATGACTCGCCTGATTCGCTATAACGGTTTAGCATTCCTGAATTGAATATCTCAAAATCTTTCAATCTACCTAACACACGATTCATTTTATGCTTTGGTATTTTGTCGCAAGATTCAGAAAAGGATTTTGCAATTAATTCATACTGAACCTCGCTTTTACATTGTGAATATATAAATAGCAAACCTGTATCTTTTTGATAATGTACAATATATAAAATGTACTCTTTATTGATTTTATCATTTCCAATCAACCATTTAGGAGTACCTAATTCTACGCCTATCCCTATAACAGTATTATCCTTATCATTAACATAGATACGATCTGAAACTCTACAAATTTCAGGGAAGTCACTGTTTATATTAAATTTAGGTACTTTATATACTCTTGCATGACAATTTGGCCTAATTCCCTGTAAAGGAATTTCTTCTCCACCCCCTACTTGTGACGCATTCTTTTTATATCCTTCAAAATATCTTCTATCTTCCTCCTCCTTATTACTTTTGCTTTCACTCATGTCTATAATCATATCTTGCCAAACTGCATCACTTGCATAAAGACGATTATTTTCTATTTCCAGTTCTTCATCATTTAATGCTATAAATTTAGCAGTTCCAATATTAAGGGCATTTGTTCTGGCAAATCTACCAATAAATTGAAGCGTACTTGCTAATGACTTGTGCGGGGAATGTATTGCTGCAATTTTAAGATTTGGAAAATCAAATCCTTCGCCTAACATATCAACACATATTATTCCATCCAGCTTTTCGTTTTTGAGTTCTTCTATACATTTTTTAACAATCGAATTTGACATTGAACTATCTATTCTTCTTAACTTTAGCTCGGTATTCTCGGCATATAATTGTTCTAATTTTAACGCATCTAATTTGGAATTAGTTCTTATCATTAAATAGTGATTCAATCCCTTTTCCCTGTCCGATAAAAATACCTGTTCTGCCATTTTTGCAATTTTAATATCTTTATTATCACCACATTTACATTCAATAGGAATATATTGAATTTCTCCAAATATTCCATCACTGTAAGCCAATGATAATGGATAATTATATATAATCTCGCCCTTGATTTCCTTTTTATCAAGTCTAAATGGAGTTGCGGTAAATAATACATGAGTAGCATGTTTTAAATTTACAAGTATTTGTTCCCAGGTTGTGGCAGGGGAATGATGTGCTTCATCTATCAATACCAGATCTATACTCTCTCTTATAGCCTTCTCCACACTTAAACTTAATGCACACGTTGGCGTTGCTATAATAACATCTGCAGCCATTATTTTTTCAAATTTTTCTTCTGTATACTTATGCTCCATTTCATATACTTTAGGTTTTGCCATCGTTTTTTGAAAAACGTTAGCTTTGCACAATGTATTCAAAAGACTAAAATCTTCAAAAATTTGTCCTCGAACCATTTTACTTGGAGTAACAACTAAAACTTTTCTTCAATAGAACATATGGCGTCATCATTAAAACTGCCGTTTTACCAGAACCTGTGGGCATTACTACTATAGCAGTTTTAGATTTGTTTAAAGTAAAAAACGAAGAAATTGCATGAATAGCACCTATCTGCGCATTCCGTAATCCCCTATGCTTTTTACAATCCTTAGTATACTTTAAATTTTTATAATGGCTAATAAAATAGTGCTTCAATGAAACCCTCCATATATTATCTTTCTAACACTTTCTGTTGTATTTCCTCCACCAGCCGCTGCACCATACACGCTGGCCACATCTCCGATGGCTTATCCTTCCCGTCATCCACACACTTCTTACAGCACCGCTCCGCTATCTGAATTGCCTTTTCTCTCATCCCACATACTGCATCAGCTTGCGGTAAATATCCTTATCCTTCTTAAAATATTTCTGCCCCGTAACCTTCTCAAATTTATCCGCAAACCGGTCACAGCATGTATAAGATTCCTGTATTGCCGGCATCTCTCCAAAATAGGCATACATCCAAATTTCAAAACAGGGATTAGACCAACCAGCACCAACACCACTTTTCTCTGCCGCCTGAATAATATCATCAAAATCCTTTACCTGATCCCTGTCAAAGACAATCCATGGAATACGGTACTGTGGCTCCTTATTTGCAAGCTCCAGCGCCCGTTCCACCAGTTCTACCGTCTTAGCTTTTTCCACTTTTATCACCAGACGATCCTTTAACTCTGACGGAATACTGTCCCGTAACCCCTCAAAATAATTCTTCTCCGTCTCCTCTGTATCTGTCACAATCAGGTAATATCACAACTCCGGTACCCTTACTCCTACACGCTGGTTCCGGTCTCTTCTTTTTCCGGCTCTTCGGTCGCTAGGCTTTCCTCCGCTTTTATTCGCCATCCGCAATCCTCCCCGTAAGCATCTTCATCGGTTTCAATGCCGGAATGGCGCCATAATTACCTGTAAGATAATTCTTTGCCAAAGCCTCGTCCCTGCGTACTTTATTACCGTCCTCGTCTTTAAATTCAGCCAAGGAATACAACTCTGATACTCCGTCCTTGTTTTTGTTTACCATCCAGATCTCGTCTCTGCGAAGCAGTTCATTAGAAAACTGCCATATATCATGGGTAGTAAACACTAGCTGGGCATTTTGCGTATTGATCTCCGGAGATAAAAAGGTCAATATAATATTCCGGACAAGCAATGGATGCAACCTGGCATTCAGTTCATCTACAAATAATGTTCCACCGTTATCCAGAACATCTTTCAAAGACGGATAAAGTGCAAACATTTTCAATGTACCGCTGGATTCCTGTTTTAGCGGTATCGAGGCCATCTCCTGACTGCCCACCTTTCTATGGAGGGCATCAATCGTATAGCTCTTGCTTGTATCCTTCTCATCTTCTGGCGGTAACTCTTCTACTTCAAAATCTTGTATTGCCTCATCAAAGGATGCAAAATACTTTACCACGTTCTCCTGCACGTCCTTACTATCTATAAATCCATCTGGCAGGACTCTGGAGCGGAAGAAATTTTCTGCCGGGTCACCGAAATCAATGATATCATTGTTTAGAAACCAATCTCTTACTTTCTTCAGTTTTGCAACACGAAGCTTTGCTCCCAGAGAGACAATAAGTGCTTCCTTATTCAACGATGCCTTAATATTCTCCACATGGCTCTTGGAAAACCCATTCATTTCCAGCTCTTCGCCTTTTTTGCGGTAAAATACGGTTCTATAATTGTTTCTTGCTGTCTTGGCTTTGGAATATAGCCATTCCTCTACTACCTCATCTGCTTTTAAGGAAAATCCATATTGGTATATCTTCCCGGTATTTTCAGAATTGTCTACATAAAAAACCTCAAATGTAGTCTCTTCATTACGACTGTTATCATCAAATAGAAACGGAGTTACTTTCAGATAATCCGCCTCCTTTTTCCGGCGGTTTTCATCCTCATCTCCAAATTTAAACGACTCTGACACGTAATATGTCATGTAGTCAAACGCATCATACACATTTGACTTACCGCTTGCATTCGCGCCGTAAATTGCAGCTACCTTAAGTAGCTTGTCATTTGCGATATCTACAACGTGATCCTCATGTTCTGTTATTTTAGTCGCTGACAAATCCAACGACACCTCATCACGAAATGATTTGAAATTCTTAAAGTTAAATTGTATCAGCATATTAATCTCCTCATTCTGCTCTCTATAAACCCTTACTATTATAGTATATACCATTTTAGATAAAAATCAACATCTAATTTTACAAAAATATAAAATTAGATGTTGATTTTTATCCAAAATATCATTTTTTCTCTTACATAAGAAGGAATATTCTCCCTCGCAGTAACTCACACTCCCTCTCCAATTCCTCCTTCTGCGCATAAAGTTCCTGTATCTTCCTATCCTTTTCAGCTACAATATCCGCCAATTTTTCTTTTTTTGTACTCTTCTTACGCTCCTGCGTCTTTATCCCAGAATATCCATAATCCACAAGCAGTTCCCTGATATGCCCTTTAGAAAATACAGACCGGGAAAGCCCTGTGAATTCCACCAGCGCCGTAATCGTCACGCTTCTTCCCTCCGCCTTCAATTCCCCAATCGCTCTCAAAACCTTATTGATCGACTGCTGACGCAAAAGCTCCTGTTTCTCTGTTAATTGCTTGGGCAATCCTTTATTCCTTCCCATCCCCGTCCCCTCTTTCCAATTTTTCCACAACGGCATTAAATCCTGCAGCTATTGCCGTAAAATTATCTGCCAGCTGTCTATCACTCCTGAATTTCTCCGCTTTAGCTCCCCAATCGGCCGCCTGCTCTTTGAAATATGCCAACTGCTCCATTTCCGGCACAAAATCCCTACAACTGATGCATTCCCAAATACCGCTCCTGCAATGAGTGACATCGACACATACTCCGCCCGGCACCCTGTGGGCACGGATATTTTTAAGCAGCCTTGACTCTGTAATGGAATCCATGTTCAAAATCCTTCCTCCAAACAACACAAATGGATTCTCTGCCTCTGTCTGATACTTCATTGGTTCTACTATCGTCTCCGGGAACAGATTTAGATGAGCATACGAGGCATAAAGCATTGCCGTGCCATGGTGAGCCGTCATCTCCGCAATTTGCGGCAGGGTAAATCCTGCCCTCAGCCGGTCTGTAACCCCATTATGGCGGAACTGGTGCGAATTACCACATACTCTGCTCCCTTTTCATCCCGTACATCATATCTTCTGCAAATCTCTTTTAACTGATAGGATATATACGGCCACGATGTCACACTATATCTGTTTTCCGAATACCAAACGCCCTTTTGCAGAATCTGTGACCGGTATGCAAACAGCGCCCCCTTCTTATCTCCCGGCAGATAACATTGGTAAGACATTGCCATTATCTGTTGTTCCTGAATTAGAGCAATCAGGTGACCTCCCATTTCCTTATTTTCGATGTGAATAGTACGCATGATTGGTTCTTTATACCCGCCATTTTGTTTCCACATAGGAATAAATAGACAGTAATGTCCGTCAAAAGGCTTGAGACATTCAATCTTCATACCCAGAATCTCCGATATCCTTGATGGGATAAGCCGCAGCAGCCAGTAAATACAGCGCGTTGTCACAGGAATATCCTCTTCCATAAAAATCCGATCGAGCTGCTTTGCTACATACTCCGGTATATATTTCTGATCTACAAGCTGCTTTGATTGATAGGGGTTATTGTAAAAAGGATTCGGCAGTTTCGTTTTTTCAAAATCACTCATCCGATTAAGAAAAATACCCACGGCTGACCAAATACTGCTTCTGCTGCTTTCACTGTAGCCTTTTCCGTCCAAATATTCTTTAAACCGGGAAGCCGTTGTCACCTGAATTTCTGACAGAGAACTATCTGCCATAAACCGAAGAAAGATGGCAGTATTTCCCACGTTTCCGCAAACTGTACCCACGCCTTTCCCCTCCACTAACCGGATCAGTGCAAAGTATTTCACCATCTCTCTATGCTGCTCTGGAACCATTGAAAAATAAATCGTGACCTTGCTCAGAAGCTGGGATTGATTTTTAAGCCGCTTCTCACAGATCCACCTGTCACTGTCAAAAGAAATGTTGTCAGATAAGCTGTCCAAAAAATCCCGATACCGCTTTTCCTCACATTTCCTGTAATACTCAATATACTCCTGTTTTGGTATCGCATTCATAATCAGCCACCTCCGCTTTTCTCTATCGTCTCAACGATATTCCTATAAGCCGCCAGCAACTGTTTTTCTTGTCGGTACTCTATATATTCTTCATAATCTGCAATTTCCGCCCGTTGATAGCCCTTAATCATTTCCTGTACTCGTGCTTCCTGGTCCTGTAACAATTCCCTCCAAAATGGCAAATATTTTATTCCTGTACACAGATGTGGACAGTTGGCACAGTGGACAGAACGGCTGCGGCTTTTACACGCTCCATCGCACAGTTTCCTTGTACAAAAACCGAATTCTACCCGGCGCTTTCCCAAACGAAAATCAACATATAAGAGCCGTCTCTCTTCTTCCGAGAACGTGGTAAGCTGTTCATTGGATAACAACAGGTGAAACTGCTCTTTAAAAAATTTGGTATTCATTTCTGCCAATCTAGCTGATTTAACTTCCGCATAATATTGCATGACTGTGCCCTGGTTCAAATGTCCCAGTTGATAGACAAGTTCCATGGTGGTGGCGCCGTTCTCAATCATGTTTACCACTAGAGTTTTGCGACACTGTCTGCTGGTGAAGTTCCAAAGCTCGCCGCTGTCATCACAAATCTCATATTTATAAATCAGCTTGTTGATTTTCATAATGAAATACTCCACATTCAGCATTGCAACCTTATAGCCTTTCTTCTGATGCAGAAAAATGTAAGGAAGACTATGTTCTCTGCGAAGTTCCTCACTGGCAGTAATCTGCTTTTTGATTTTCTCTGCTAACTCCGCCGAGATGTAAACACTATGATACTCGCCGATTCCGTTTCGGCGTCTGGCCTTTAGCGTCTTGTAAGGAATATATTTTAGTCTCACCACCCCATCATAACGAGCGGTTGTAAGGCAGTCCGCTTTTAAAAATGCCACCTCTTTTGCCCTCATTCCAGTTTCGGAGAATATCTGGAATACCAGTCTGTCCGTCTCATCCAATTCCTCCAGCCGGTCAGAAAGTTCTTCTATTACCTTATCCGGAATATATGGTGTATTCTTATGGTATTTCTTAGCATTGACAAAATGCAAGCTCTCGAACGGATTACTATGAGGTTTAGGAAGTTTACTGTCATTCTCGTCTGAGCAAAGATAATGGTATAAAGTTCGGCAGGCAGAGAACATGGTCATGATTTTTGATTGATCCATCTCTTGCTCCAAGGACAACTGCAGCCTTTTTACGTCTATATGATCGATATCAGAAAAATACCGTATACAGTCATTCATTTCACAAATCCGGTTCACTGCTTCAAAAATGGAGAGATGGCTTCTGTCACTGGCGCGTATATGGCCTGAGAACCTCATCTTTAGGAAACACTTTATCTCTTTTCGGAATGACGGCTGATTTACCTTACGAAAATCCACAGTCAGCAGTTTCAGGCCTATTCCATGCCTTTGATATAAAATCCACACATCCTTATGCAGCGACATTTCTTTCCTGTTTTCCTTAATAAATCGTGTCCTCTGAATATCTGTTTCTTCCTCTGTTATCTGCTTCAGCAGCCTCAGAAAATCCGGTTCCGCACCTGCAAACCCTGTCCGGCTGTCATTCCCTAGAATAAAGGTGTTCATTTTCGTAAGGCTGATTAATTCCCGCCTTTGCGTGTAACTGCCGGCAATATCTTTTAAATAAACAAGCGTCTGGTCTGGTATCTGCATCAGATACCTGGATACCCTTACATCACCCACCCGGTTTGACACTTCTGAAAGAGATAAACCGCTTTTCATAAGAGGTCTCATGACTGAAATCCAATACTCTGCAAAAGTCTCTTCATTCATCTGGCAGAAATCCCCTCCATTTGCCTGATCTAAAATATATCGGAAATCATAATGAATTTTTATCGCTTCATTTTTCAGCATCTTTGCAAACACGTACTCATAGCCAATGTGTTTGGATTTCAGACACTTTTCTCCATCAGCCCACTCCCGTGCAAACTGCATTGCGTAGTAATAAAAGCATTGCAGGAATTCTTCCCTGCACGATAGTCCGATTGCAATGAAAGCAATCCCTCCAAAGACAGTAAACGCCTCGCAAAGCCCAGTATTATCCTGTTCATATGTCCTACGTTCCAAAACACTCCGGTAGTCCTCAATTTTCTTCCTCATTACCGGTTCCGGATACTCCTTCCAATATGGCAGGCGCACCTCGCTTCCCTCGATGTCCCAGACAGCAGAGGCGGTGACTCTCTGTGTGATTTTAATCATTACCGCCACCATCCTTTTTACTATGGCGTTTGTATGCGGCGTTGGCCATAATCTCACTGTTATGGTTCATATACGGCTGAATGGAATCAATCTGCGACCAGCCAAACAAAGCTTTGATTTGGATATCGACTTTTCCTGCTCCGGATGCAATGCGTTATGCTCCAATACTTCCATCACCTTCGTGCTCCTGCCACTATGAGTTCTGACATTTACTGCTGAGATGCCACAGCGTTCAGCACAGTCTCTCAGGATTTTGCGATAGTTATGATAAGTGAGCGGCTGTCCCACCGATTTCCCGTGTAAGGTAGGAATAACCAATCACTGATGATACCACCCTCATTTTCAGCAGACGGCCGCTCTACAAAAAGATACTCATTCAATACCCTTGCCGTCTCTTCGCATATCCGCACGGTACGAAGCCTATTCTCATACCCACTGACCGCAGTCTGCCTCATCTTGGAGCGTGAGGGCTGTATCAGCCGTTCCATGGCTTGATAATTACTGAGACGCATACTAAGTACCTCATCAATCCGGAATCCCTCCAGCGTCAGCCGGAACACCGCCCCATCCCGCAGCGTATGAAAACCGCTGTAAAGGAGCGCTTTCTCTTCATCTGTATACCATTTAATATATTCTCTGCTTCCTTTTACATCGGGCAGCATCCGGTTAATCAGGTATTTATACTGGTAAGTGTAGATCTGTCCATACAGATAGGACTGTGGCCGGTATCTGCGCTCTCCTTCGTAAAACACCATCTCACTGCCGTAAGTCTGGTCAAGCCATCGGTAAAAGTCTGTTATGGCGGTTACATAGCCGGACAGCGTGCTGTAACAGAGACTTTCCTGTGGACTCAATATTTTTAGATTTTCCTTATCCCCATAAATCAAATGATCTACAAACTCCAGAACCTGTTTGTTAGTTGCCGCCTCATAATTCGTATGTTGCTTCTCATGCAAAAAATTGAAGTAAACGCATAACTTATAGGCGTAACTTTTTCCTGTGCCAAGTTTATTGATGCTTTTCATCTCAATGTACTGGTTTGGCGCCAGCATGGGGAGAAGCCGGTCTGTCAGCATATAGCGGCAGACCTCATCTCCTGCTGTGGTTTCAAATAGAAACCGTTTTACCTGAAATCGTTTTTCCATGGTTTATCCTTCCCGCGCCTCTGGCACAGGCTAACTATACCACGAATCCATATCATTTACTTCCTCTATCCGGCATAATTGAACATTTCCTGAATACGCCTTGTTAATTCAGGGAGGACAACGTCTCCAAATAAAGCGTATAATCCAGCCAGCAGTAAAGCGCCAAGCACCACCGATATCAATATGACAACGGCCGTGTCAATGTAGCCTTCCCCTCTGTTGTCTGCCAGGATACCGCTTGTCCTTGCATACAGCTTCATTGCCTTTATCTTTATGGAATTCATCTTCTCTTTCATAGGATTTTACCTCTTTCCTTATAGTTTATATCGTGTACATGAAACAGGCAGTAAACCAGAGTCTCCACCTAAACCATTTCCCCTGGCAATCCCTTATGTTTAAAGGGATTAACCACTATCTATATCGTATACATTTATATAGTGTTGCTGTAGTTAAGAAAAGATCGCGCTATCAATGAAATTTTCACCGGAACGGTCTGCAAGAACTGCCTGCACCTTCCACATTTTCTGCTCCGCTGCATGTTTCACATGTTCCATTTTCTCTCTCATGAATTGCTCCTCCTCACATGATAAAAGGCTGCCTTTCGCTGCCTGGTTTCCATTCGCTATAACTGAAGCACCTGGGACTGGATTGGTTCCTGTCCTCCAAATGCAACCGGTTTAAAATCCCTATAGTCCACGTAATAGAATTCACTGGCTTCCTCATCGTATAGCTCAATCACATCTGACACCGAGAGGGAGTGTCCCTTATAGCCCGGAACCTCCTGCCCGCCATCGAATTTCTCGTAAATCCGCTCCAATTCATTGGTCTCTATTTCCCCGTCATAAACCATGTGGTAATTCTGTGGGTCCGGTTCTCCGAATCTCGTGACCAACGTATCATATCCAATGAATTTCATATGGATATTGACATCAGGCTTTAACTGCCAGATCCGGCAGTTCTTCAAGGGTTCACAGCCCTGAGTCTCCGCCTGTCCATTCATCAGACGGTCGTATACGCCGCCCTTCCATACCACGGCTTCAATCCCGCCCTGCCGTTCCAGATAGGCTTCCAGTTCCTTTCCCTTAAAGATCGGGTCCACCACCGCCTGGCCCCCGGCAATATACCCGGCCGGGTTTCCAAAGTATATAATCCGCCCGTTTTCCACCCGAATCCCACGCATGGGCGCTCACTCCCTTCTTTGTTTCATCCGCTTTCTTACAGCCAGCGGCGTCTTTCCCAGCCGTTACTACTACCCTTTGGAGCGTCCCTGGCCCAAAATCCATGCCACATCTCAAATTCCTCCTAACAGTTACAGACTCATGCCTTGTGGAAGAGCGGTACCGCTCTCCTCCTGTTCCAGCCTGTTTTTCCCTCCAGGCTGATTCATCCGGTGGGCCGACTGGATCCCTTCATATTTCTCCTTATGGATAATGGCTGCTTTCACATAGACGGTTTTCCCGTTCTTGTATTTCCGGTAATGTCCTCTCCTGGTGTGAGGCAGCATTTCATACCCCGTTCTCCTAAATCCGCCTCTCCCGCTGTTCTTCTTACTAAAAAAATAGACAGCTCCGATGGAATCCGGGGCTGCTCCTTCCTGTTTCATATCGAACACCTTGATGCTGTTTTTGTCTACAAACCGCTGACTTTGAATCGCCTTTCCAACATACTCCGACTTTCTTGGATGCTCCTCCAGATACTTGCGCCGTCTCTGCTCCGCCAGTTCCATTTCCTGCAAATAGTCCAGGAGACTTAAGAACACAGCCGTCACACCGTCCGCCTTTCCGACCAGGTTTTCAATGGGGATTTTCCTGCTCACCTTCAACCGGTCTAGGATTTTAATACAGAGGTCCTCATCCTTCTCTACCAGATAGGCACAATCTACGCCACTGCTTCCCTGGATGTTAATGATGTAATGCACATCATCTGCCACCAGCCGGTCCAGGTTCTTCCGGTCTGTTTCGGCCATCTCATAATACCCGTATTCTTCATACAGCCGCTCATTGATCAGCAGTAGCTTGGGAACACAGTCATATTCGGTATAATATTTCCTCCTTTTCTCCATGTCGTATTGAAAGCGGCGGCTTCTCTGTTCTGGCGGAATGGATGAGATAGATTTTTCATCCACATACCGCCGTTTCTTCTCAGACTGTCCTTGAAAGAAAGGAATCATAAGCAGCATATCCAGATAATGGTCCAGACGCTTCCGAAACTGCTTCATATCCCGCCCTGTCAGATCCTTCAGGCAGCGTTTCCGGTCCTCTTCCTGGCTGTAAATGAAATCCGCCAGATGTTTTTTCTTGGTTGCCAGCGTTATTAACGCCTGGCTGCGCTCCTTCTTGCTTCCCCTCTCCAGTATCATTTCCGCCGTCAACAGGTCGCTGATCAGTTCTTTTCGCCCCTCCCCTTCCCCCACCATGTGGTTGTAATACCGGTACTGGGGAAGGTTCATTTTGTCCACGTATTGAGACATCCGCTCCCCTCACTTTCCTTGCTTTTATCTACTGTGTCAGTTCAACACCATACCACACTGCACGCTGGAAAGCGATTCATAGAAATCAACAAACATCGGGGCAGAACATGCAGCAAACACGACAAAATGGAGGACCTGTCTCTCAACCACCAATGCATACATCCCCCTATAATTGCATGGGGCCAGGATTTTCCACCAATCCTTCACGCATTTCATCCAGTTTCTCCTGTGGCGGGTAAACCTGCATGCCATCTCGCACCTCCCAGACACAGAAATCATTCCGGTCACAGAGCATGATCCGGTGCTGATAAGGTTTCTGCATTTCCACATATTCCATGGCTTCCTTTTCATTACAGAGCCACACCCCGGCCGCATACCTTCCATCCTCCAGGAAACTGTATCCGCTGTACTGGGGTTCATGGTTCTCCAACGGCAGGCCCCGGGCGGGCGAATCTGGGAGAGCTGCAGCTTCTCCTCATCCGGAAGAAGCTCCGGCTTCAACACTCCAAGCACATGATCCCGGACACATCGTTCAAATTCACCGTTCTTTCAAGTTCACCAAGAAACACAGACTTTCCCAGAGCATTGGCATTGGCTCCATTCCCGCCAGTGCAGTAATAAAGCTGCCGGCCAAAGCCAGCCTCCAGGGCAGATTCTTTTAAAACAACCACCTTTCCTTTCAAAGAGCAGCCGCTTCCTATCTCCACACAATCCCTGTCTGTAAAAATTCGATCACCCGACATGGCTCCCCTCCTTCTCCCGTACCAGCCCGGACAGGTCTGAAATCAGGCTTAACCGGACTGCATCCGGCATGGTTTTAATGGCTGCGCGGACATAGGCTTCTACCGCTTCCGGTGACTGGTCCCCCACCTCCACGATTTCTACCTTACGCACGGATACCTTCCCTTCCTGGAGCTGAAGGGCCAGGATATCCCCGCCGCACATACCGGCCGCCATACGCAGTTCCCTCGGAATTAACACCCTTCCCTTACTGTCCATCACCTTATATACCGGCTTACTCATCGTAGTATCCTCCTTCTTCGATTGTCTTGTATGCTTCCTCCTCAGATATCCCAAACAGAGACAGTATCTCCAGAAGCGGCGCCTGCACCGCCGCCATGGGATCCGTATCACCGATCAAAATCGCCCCCGGAATCGTCTGTACCACCAGCCCTGCATCCATTGGGATATGGGCATCGTTCAGTAAATCATGAGGGACCACCAGCGCTGCTTCCTCCTCATTGGCAATGATATCCGTCTCACAGATCCCCGTTTCCACCTGAAACCGCGGCCCATAGCCGTTAGCTTCTTTTACCGGACTGGTTGGGGGCAAACTCCAGCGCTACCAGATTCCCCGGGGTCAGACACATGCTCTCTAAAACTCCTGGCGGCAGGATAATGCTTCCATCCTCCGCTACCCTCCCATTGATTTTCACGTTTCTCATCACGCCTCCCTTTCCTCTCCTTGTGCTGTCTCCTGTGTTTCCAACTCATAACAGAACCGGCAAAGTTCCTCTTCACTCACACTAATCTGCGCGGCCTCCAGTTCCTTCACAAGCGCCGCCAGCCCGCTTATTTCCTCCGACAGCTGTTCCAGCCGTGTTCCGCTGCAGTACCCGCTGAACGTCCGCAGATAGCCCTTTACGTCCGCATGATACTGCCCGGTTGTCTGGTGCCTGACCATAGCAAAATAGCAAGCCGCCAGACAGCTGTCATCCACCTTCACTAAGAGGTGTCCCCCGGAACCATTAACCAGGCGCTGTTTTCCTTCTGTCTCTTCCTCCAACCGGCGCTTTGCCCACCAGAGTTTCTCAGTTCCCCTCCATCTTCCGTCTCACCTCCCAACAGCCCGGCCGAAAACAGGTCCATCTGCTGTGGTCCCCATCTCTTCCGCTCCTGGGGATCATAGTTGGTAATGATCACCTCCGGGAATTCACACCCTCGGTCATAGCGCTGGGCCAGGTTATTGATCCGGCTGACCGCCGTGATGTGGCAGCCCTCGTACAGCCCCCGGATATACTCACAATCGTTATAGCTGACCATCCATTTTCCCTGACAGCCTGCCAGAGTTTCCCGAAGCCTCACATGGTCCTGCCTTGGGAACTCCACCTCATAGTGGTCCTCCGTCATAAAATAAGGCGGATCGCAATAAAGAAAGGCGTTCTCCCGGTCGTACTGCCGGATGAGCGCCTCAAAGTCTTTATTCTCGATGACCGTATTCGCCAGACGGTCCGCCGCCTGCCAGATCAGGTGGAAGGTCTTTCTCACATCAAAGGGCTGGCAGCCAAAAGGATGTGCAGCCGCTTCCATAGCTGTACCGGATTACTTTGTAAAATGCCGCCGCCCTCTGGACATCCCCCGGCTCTGCGCGTTTCAGAAGGAGGGAACGCAGTTCCTCAAACTCCAGAGGCGGCAGGTTATGCCTTGCCAGCTCCAGTTCCTGTGCAAGAAAAGTTCTTGCAAACTCCTGCCCCTCTAAAAACCTTCGCAGCACAAGGAATTCGTCCCTTCCGTTTAAAGGCAGGAATCCCAGCTGGCGTAAAAACTCCATGGTGTGGTTCTTCACACAGGCATATAAATTGGTCAGGTTGGAATTGAAATCATTATAGACCTCCATCACCTTCGGATCCGGCGGTCTCCCGAACAGCACCCAGCCTCCGCCTCCGAACACCTCAATATAGCGCTCAAAACTGGCCGGGGACAATTCATACACCGTGTTCCGCAGCGCCTTTTTGCCTCCCACCCAGGATATAAAACTGTTGATACTTCCCCACCTCCTCTATCCAATTCCCTGCGTCATCATGGAATGGTCCTGCGCCTGAACCTCCTCCAGTCCAGGCTCCTTTGAGACCGCCCCATAGGCCGTGAGCTTCCTTCCGGTCTGGGCATACAGCTCTTTCCCATAGCCTTCAAAATCAAATCTCCGGAACGCCTGTGCCTCCAGGTCCGCTCCCATCTGCTCCAGACATTCCCTGCCGTAAGTGGCATAAGTCACCTGCGCCGGATCAAACTCATACTGGTCCAACCTATCTGTCAGCCTGGCAGCCTGCTCTAAACTGGAACACCTCTCATACTCAGCTACCGCCTTGTACTTCAGCAGTTCTTTCTCTGTCATGGAGGACAGTTTCCTGGCGAACTCGTTCCACCGGTCTATGCCATGGTCTCGCCATGCTAACTGCTCAAACAGAGGAGCCGCAGTGTACACTTTGGCAATCCTGCATTGTTTGAATGATTCCAGTCCCAGATTCTCTAATACCCGAGGAGGTTTTTGCTGCTTCATCATACGGAATTTCCAGCCAGGCCCCAACGCCTAAATCCTCCGGTTCTGTTCCCTTTGGAACAAGGTACAGAGAAAACTGGGATGGATGATGCTCCACCTGTTCCGGAAGTTGCTTCCCGTCATAGACTTCCTGCCACTGGTCTGAAACACGGTAACAGTAGCCCCTCGATGTGAATACGCCGTTTTCCTTTTCCCTTATATAAGCCCCAACCTTTTCGGTATCTAAAAGCGGGTAAATATCTCCCGGTAAATCCTTTAAAATCGGATCCAGATCATTGTCAATAGTCATTTCCCCGATGTCATTGTCACATCGGATCCCCGGAAGGAACTCAAATTGCTCCAGGTTATACAGGCCATTGATAACCTGCTTCATGTTTCGTTCCGGAAGAGACTTTAGAACACCTTCATAAACCTCGATCTGCTTCTCAGTCATCTGTACCAGCTTATAGACTAACAGATTCAATTCTTCCAGCGTATGATTGTAGCGATCCAGAACCGATTCGATAAATCCCGGCCAGCCCCTGGCCGCGCTCCAAAAGATAAGGCTCCCCTTCCTTTAACCTTGCCCTCTGAAACGCATCCCTCACCGCCTCCTGGTGGGCCGGCAGAGACAAGGCACTTCCCTGATAGGCAGGATCATCTGCAAACTGGCAGGCATAAATCCATACCTGCATAGATTGATTCACATCTCTCAACCTCCTTTTTCACCGTCCTTCTGAATGACTCATTCCATGCTCATTCCCTGTAAAAATGTTTTCCGGACGGACTCGGCCTGCGCCAAGCGGCATTTTTCCGCTGCCTCCTGTACCAGATTGAGCGCTTCCTCCAGCGCTCTCTTTTCTGTTTCTGAATCTATATTTGATCTCAATGCCATGCTGATCGTTCTTTCTGCCTGCTGCAAATCTCTACGGACACGTTCATAATGCATCAATCTCCCTCACCTCCTCTTTCAGATTTCTCGTTTCACAGCTGTCGGCTGGCTCCTTCCCCTCTTCTTTATGAAATGCCGCCCATTCCCCTCCATGCCTGTCAGTTCCTGCTCCGGGACAATCCCCTTCAGTTCCTGTTCCGTCTGTACGCGGAATTTAGAATGGCCAAAATAGACATACAGATCACAGTCCGACTCACACTCGATGCCTTCCTGTGAAAAACATTCTCCCCAGCCGTCACAAGCTTGTCCGGCCCATTCCCGTTTGAGGACCTCTAACTCCTCCGGGTTCAGCTCCCCATGGCTCTTGATTTCCAGCACGCCCCAGAGATTATACTGATAGCGCTCCACCGTTGGGCACATACTGATTACCTTTTGCTTTAAAAGCTGATTGTCCAGGTAATCTCCAAGTCCTTTTTCTGTTTTTAAGATATCATCTGCGGCAATCGCGTCCAGAATATCCTCCTCATAAGAAATCAATCCAACAGAAGAAAGCGAAGAGGAATACTCATCCTCATCCACCAGTTCTGCCAACAGCGGACTGTACAGTCTGATAACGGAAGCGTTCTCGCACAGTTCATTGCAATGCCACTCATCACGCAGCACGGTTCCCTGTTCCGACCATCTGGTTCCATCCCGTTTCATCAGCGCCTTTCCCAGGCTGTTCCAGTCCAGATATGCTTCACAAAACCGGGAAACATAAAGCGAACCGTCATCCTTCATCCGCCATCTGGCATAGTCTTCTGGTGTCCTAAATTCTGAAAGGACCTGATAATGATCCAGGTCGCTTAAAACATCCGTGGCCTCATCCAGGCTGCGGGGGCATTCCGCGGTTAACACCGCTTTCAGCTTCTCCACGATCTGCTCCGTGCCGTCCATCACCTTATCTTTTAAAAACCAGGCAAACTGGTTCAGTTCTTCTACCTTACTCCCTACCGGAAGATAATGACGCAGCTCATCAAGCGGCCCGCCGTACTGATTCCATTGACATTCGGAAAATTCCTGTATCCCCAGTTCCTTTTTGGCCAGTTCCATTTGTTCTTTATCTGCCGGGATTACCAGGGAAACGTTTACCATTCCATTTTGCAAGGGGCGGCGCAGATGAAGCAGAAATAGCGAATTTTTATCATATCCCGGATCCGGAAGGTAGTTCTGATACACTTCTGTATAAACAGTATCCTCACGCTTTAAAACAAGGCCACTTGGGCAGTAATCACCTTTGTGGTCTGCAAAATAGGAATCCCGGATGCGTTCAAAATCCAACATGGGGTACAGTACCTCTGGTATCTCTATCTGCTTTCCTCTGCGTAACAGTTCTGCCGCAATTCGCCCCGGGTTACTGATATCCTCCAACAGATCATAGGAGTCCAGGTTAAAGGAAAGATTGATGATCTCCTTCAGCGTTCCAGGCGCTTCCAATTTAAGCGCCACGGAAAAAACATCCTGCTCCTTCCTTGTCATATGCCGCAGCCGCGATTCCAGGAAATCCAGTTCCTTCCGCCTCGTCTCATCTCCGTAATCCAGCCCTATAATCATCTCCGACAGCGGCTGAACCGGTGAAACCAGAGAACGGACCGTCACCGCCTGATTCCCGGTTTTCCCCTCGTCCAGTATCTTTTTGACAGCCTCAGAGTCTGAAGCCGACATAGGAATTCTCATCAGTTCTGAAACCATATCCCCATAGCCAATCCGGATTGCTAACATCCCACTCCCTCCTCATTTAAGACAGTCCCTATTCCGTGCCGGCTGATTAAGATTGCATGGACAATCAGACGCAGCAGCCCGTCATGGAACAGCTCCGGATCCCCTAATTCCGATAAAGACACATAAGGTTTTCCGGTACATAATTCCTTCGCCACACAGAACGTTGCATAGCTGTCCAAATCAGCCCCGCGAAGGCGGAATCGGTTGTAGTCAATCGAGCGCTCCTGCACAAATGGCCCAGCCTTTTCCCAGAGCCTCTCCTCACTGCTCAATAGAAACACGGCGGCTGCGAAATCCCGGTTCCGTTACAAGCCCCGGATATAAACCACAGCGCATGAGCGCACGAAACCGCCGCCTGTGTTCCTCACTTTTAAAAAACATAATCCCTTTCTCCCCTTCCTCCCGTAGCTTCCCTACCCGGACCGTCAGGGCCGATCCCGGCAGCTCCTCTGTCAACAGTCTGAGTAAAATCTGATAGAATGCAGAAGGCATTTCCTCATCCGCTGCGGTATACAGATGGCCGTCCCTACCCTGTTCTTTTTCTGCTCTCCACATACATTGACATACCGGCAGCTTCCAATCCCCGCTGTCTCTCCTCCAGCCTGCCGGCTCCGGATGATTCCGCTTTTTACGCGGCCTGAACCCCGGCACCTGCTGCATTTCCCGCTCCAGCTCTGCGATTGACGTTCCTTTCATAAATCTTACAGTCATGATTCTCAGTCCTTTCTTTCAAATCGGTGGGATTTTGACATAAAAAAAGCAGCTATGCCCTTATTCAAAAAGACATAACTGCGGTTCCACGGTCTCACCAGCCGTCTACACGTTCCTATCAAAGTCCGGCTGATTAAATTTCCAGCTCTTCTCTCTAACGGAATACCATGGATTCCAATTCATCCAGCCATCCCATATCCATCTCTTCTGCTTTTGAACTGACACACTCCATACGGTACCCCAGTTCTTCCAGTCTGCTCTGGACTCCTTTTACACAGTAGTTGGAAAATCCTTCTGCCTCCTGCTTATTTTCATCGTAACAGGAAAACTCATACTCCACCCGTACCTTGTAGCCATCCAGGAACCGCAGCGTCAGATCGCTGGTGATATAACCCTTAAGGCTTTCATCACTTAAGAATGCGGTCTGGATATCATGTTTAATCTTTTCCTTCATCCCTTCATACATCAGGCAGTTACACTCCCTGTCATCAAATCCAGTATAAAAGGTTATAGCTGTGTTCACTGTATAGTCTTTCATTTCTGACTCACCATCCTTCTTTGAGATATTGACCTTACGAAAACCAATTAATTGGTAATCCCCCTACCCATTTACTGCTTCATCGACATCCCGCCCAGACCAGCTTCCTCGCCTTCCCATGCAGAATGAGACGGGTGTTCACCCGGCTGTTGAATCTCCTCTGTCTTTTGTGCAGGGCCTCGTCCAGAAAACCTCCCAACCGATTCGGAACATAATCAGACAGCCAAGTACCCTCAAACGTCTCATGGTTCTTAATCCTCCAAATCGCCAGCTTTCCGATATCGAGTTTCACGTCTTCAAACGGAAACAGCAGGTTGGTCAATCCTTTATGGCAAAATGACTTCACGTTTTTAAACTCTGTTCCCCTCCAATAAAATCCCTTCCTGTGTTAACAGTTCGTTGATTCCGTCTACCCACTCCTGCATATCCCCGCCGCAGCCCTGGAGAATCAGTCCCTCCTGATTTGTCATCCTACGCAATTCATTTGTTGTGATCTGCATAAAATTCCTCCTTCATTTTTTATAATCTATTTAAAAAGGCCAGCCATTCTTTATGGCTGACCTGGATTTTTTATTCTATGACCTTTTCATTTACATCTCCAAAACTGGTGCTTGCTGATTCTCCATGCTCTGACAATGCTCAGTCACCAAATCATTCAGCTCCTCTATGGAACCATACTCCGGCAGCCAATCCCACAGCGTTGGCACTCTGCACTGGATGGCTAACTGTTTACATTCGCTCCAGTTTGAAATTCCCATAGCGCTCTTAAGCGCATCCATTTTGCTTTCGGTTGCCGGAAGGGTCAATGTATAGTTATCATAAGGATTCCCTTTATAAATCCATACCTTATAACTACAAGTCTGTTTGTAACCCAGATCCGGTAACTCCTTCCCTCTATAGATGGGCTGCAGTTCTTCTTGAATCCCGCTGGTATAGCCAAATGCATGAAACATACCACCGTGTTTTCTTTTATATAATCTTTTCCAATCCCTTCATAATTAGATCTGGCTGCCTGCTCCTCCATAGCCATATCAGCGTTTCCCTTCAGCAGATGTTCCCCTAATTTTACTTCTGTAGTTACCACCCGGCAGATATCTGAATTTATCCATGTTACAGGAAAGATTTATGATATCTTGGAGTGTCTCCGGTTTCATCATCTCAATCACGGTTCCGAATACCGCCTCGTCCTGGCTGTCCATCCATTTCACACGATAGGCCAGGTAGTTCAGTTCCTCCAATCTTTTTTCTGTCACCGGGACCTCATACAGGTACTGGCGCAGATTTGGAATGGACGATTCCACATAGGCGGTAGCTGTTTCCAACGGAACTGTATCCGTTCCATTCAGAAGAGAATAGGCTTCTCTCATTTCTTCGATTGTAGCCGGCAGACTGATACCTACACCAGGGCTTACTGTCCGGCTCAAATAAATCTTAAACATTTAAATTCCCCTCTCTGTCCTTTCACATATAGCCGTTACTATTTTTGATATTCTATTAAAAAAGGCCCGCCATTTTTTGATCTGGCTGACCTGAAATTTTACCCCATATCCTCTTTTCCCCGTCTCACATCTATGAAAAGGCCAAAAAATCGGGGTCAAAAACGGCCATTTTTTGCCCGATTTTTTCCCTCGATTTTTCGCCAAAAACCACTATATCTTGTGGTTCAACCCTTCTATTTTCCCTTCCAAACCGCAATTCCGCATCACTATTACCACCTCAACATTCGCCGTCCCCGGAAACATATCCACACAACACCCCTTCTCCACCCGATACCCATTCTCCTGCAAAATCACCAGATCCCTCGCCAAGCTGGTCGGCTTACACGACACATACACCATCCGCTCCACGCCAAAGCCGATAATCTTCTCAATCGCCTTCGGATGAATCCCGTCCCTGGGCGGATCGAGCACAATCAGTTCCGGCTTATCTGTCAGTTCATCCACAACCTTCAGCACATCGCCGGCAATAAATTCGCAGTTGTCAAGCCCGTTCAGCCTGGCGTTCTCTTTCAGCCCTCCACGGCCTCTTTAACAATCTCCACTCCCACTACCTTTTCTGCAACCGGGGCGAGAATCTGGGCAATTGTACCCGTTCCGCTGTAAAGGTCAAATACCACCTTTCCCTTTGTCTCTCCCACATATTCCCTCGTCTTTTCATATAATACTTCAGCCCCCAGGGAATTCGTCTGGAAAAATGAGAATGGAGAGATTCTGAATTTAAGCCCCAGCAGCTCTTCAAAGAAATAATCCTTTCCGTAAAGAACCTCTGTCCCCTCATCCTTCACCGCATCTGCCAGGGAGTCATTCTTTGTATGGAGAATCCCAGCCATTTTCCCTTCTAACGGCAGTGCCAGAAGGCGCTCCAGCCATCCGGCCAGGAGTTCCTTCTCCTCTTCCACTCCAATCTGTGTTGTCGTAATCAAATCCAGTAGTATCTCCCCGGTCTTGACAGCCCGTCTCACCAGAAGGTGGCGGAGGTATCCGGTATGCTGCATCTTCTTATAAAGCCAACTTCTTTTTCCTAGAAATACGCTTTCGTACAAAGCAGGATATCACAGAAATCCTTGTGAACGATCCTGCATTCGCCGGTAGTCACAACATCATAAAAGCTGCCCCGTTTATGCATGCCAAGAGCCAGAGGGCCGTCTTTCACCTCATCGCCAAAAGAAAATTCCATCTTATTGCGGTAGCAGTCCGCCAGAGGGCTTCCCTTGATTCCTTCAAATTCATACTCTTCGCAGACACCGTCAAGCAGCTCTTTCACCTGCTCTTTTTTTATTTCCAGCTGTGTTTCATAGGGAATCGTCTGATAGAGACAGCCTCCGCATATCCCAAAATGAGGGACATACTGTCTCCGCTGTCTCAATTTCGGACCGCTCCAGGACCTGCATCAGGCGTCCCTCGCACTTGCCTTTTCTCTTTTTGTTCACAAGAAATTGGATTTTCTGCCCCGGAAGAGCATTTTTCACAATGACCTTCTCATCCTCTATATGAAGAATTCCTTTATTCGGAAATTCAATCTTTTCAACAATTCCTTCATAAATCTCACCTTTTTTCATATTAATATAAACTCCTTTTATCAGTTTTCTTATACTTTCTTATAAATTCGTCAGACCTTGAAACCACAGCACTTTTGCTGATGCGCATCTTTTCATCCGCCGCCGTAATCCGTACCCTGTTTCCGCGGCCTGCTCCGTTTTCTTTCTTCTTTCTACTGGCTTTACCAGTATACACGAAAAAACAGCTGATGAAAAGCAAAATCCGGCTCATTCCCGTCCCCTGCCCATGTTACAGTTCACAGCCCGCAAAGATGGTCCTGCAAGCTGTAACATGCTCCGCGATGCATAGAAACGGCAAAAACCGCTGTTTCCCGCCGTGTTCCGCGAGGTATTTTCGTGCAGAATGCGCATGAAAATACCTCGCGGGACACAACCGTGTGAACAGTAGTCTGCTCATACCTGCTGAAATAACCTGTGCTGCCTCCTGACTCTGGCCTTAATAAGTCCCAGAAACGGCTCCGGCCCCAGCACCCGCACCACCGGACCGAAGGACAGGATATCGATTAACAGTTCCGTCTCATCGGCCTTATCATAATAAATGGAACAAATCCAGCATTTTCTCTCCTCGTCAAATTCCGTATGTTTTTCATAGTTGGCAAATTGCAGCATGCACCGTTCCATTGAATTGCGCTCCCCGCTGATTTCCAGAACTACCGGCTCCTGTGATTTTCCTCTGTTGCAAAATCTGTACTCTGCCGGTTCTATGGAAACCTCGCGCTTTGAAGGATGGCATGCCCTGATTTTAGACAGGTTCAGTGTCAATTCCCGTCTGAAATTCCCCCGGCTGTATTCCAAGCTGCAAAGCCGGAACTTGTCGTCTTTTGAAGAATACTGAAGCTGATAGGGCAGCGTCTCATACGTAACCGTATCACCCGTTTTTCCTTCATAGGCGACAAATAACGCCTGTTTCTTTTCAAGCGCCTGAAGAATGCTTCTGAAATTTTCCCGGTATTGTTTAGAGTTATAGTCATCCCCATCCTTAAATCTGTCAAAATAATAAAAATCTTCCTCGTCGAACAGCGGCTCCGTATCCTTCAGCAGCTCCCCGGCCCACGCCAGATCGCTGTCGCTTAGAAACAGGCTTATCCTTCTGTCCGCAATTATGGATTTCAGCCATCTCTGCTGCAGTCCGGTAAGCGGCAGCTTCGGCAGATGCGAAACAGCCGGAGTATACGTGCCGTCCCTACCTTTTTTCATGAAAGCCCATTCCCCGCCGGTCAGATTTGGAAGAATCGTAAGGACGCTTTCTTGAAAACCATATTTCCGGATGATGCCTTCCATCTCTTTTACTGTAACCGGATGCCTCTCTGACTCCCTCAAAATCTGCCCAACCACCTGGTAATAGCAGCTATATATCTTTTCAAATAACTCCATCTTTTTCATCTCCGCAGTACATCTCATACATTCGTTCCAGATCCCGTTTTACCTTCGCAACCACCGCACGGTTTCTACACTGAATATCTAGAATCCGTCCGGTAAACGTTTTCAGCCAGGAAAGCATCTCGTTGGTATCAAAATGTTCCGGTGTAGAGATATTCGTGTTCTCCCGTCTTTCTGACCAAAGCCCCGCGTCCCTCCCGGTAAAGCCTCTTCAGGATATAGGACTCCTTCTCCTCATCGATATAGAATTTCACCGATATCTCTTCCCCGTCCGGTGCCCCAAAGATACGCCCCAGCACAACCCCAGATTTTTGAAGCGCCTTCCATTGAGCATAATCCTCACATACTGATGTCATCTTAACCTTACTGATACAGTCCAGACGAAAATTCATAAAACGGCGCCGGTTCTCCAGATAGCAGCATATGTAACGGCGTCCGGTCCTGGTACTGACGAATATCTTAAGGGAGCCCCTTCATGGAAGACTCGTTGCCTGCGGCTGCTTTTATTGACAAACTCAATCCACCGGTGTTCCCTCATCGCTTCCAGAATCTCAAATAAGATTCCGTCCTCCAGCGTATGTACAATAAAGTGATGCTTAAACTGGAATCTGTCATTTTCAGAATTCTCACGGTCCAGAATCGTGCTGCCGATAAAACCAAAGGGCGCCCCTTCCTGATAAAACTTTACTGCCGTTAAAGAGGCAGGAAGCTGTCTTCCTGCAAACCCGGCTTCAAATGATACAACAGCGTTTTTCCCTTTTTTACCGTACCCAGGATTCCCATCTCTTCATATTCCTTCAGCTTCAGCCGCACCGTCTGGCTGTCGAAAACCACACCGTAGCATTCCGCTATCCGATCCCCCAATTCCCCTGCACTCAGTCCCTCCCGCTTCTCATAAAGCTGAGCCGGGATAAAAAAATGAAGCATGATATCATTGCCGGTAAAACTCTTTGCCTTCCATGCCGCATAGAGAGGGTTCTGCCTGATTGTCCTGCTGTCCACGTTGATATAAACCTGTTTTCCCTTTGAAGTATATTCCGACACCATATACTCAGAAAGCCAGCTCTCAATCCTGCGCTTCTCGTTATCATAGGTCCTGGCGCTTTTAACATCATAATCGCCCCTCACCTTGAACCCGTAGACATAAAACTGCCGCATATAGTCGCGAATACGGTCAAAATTCTTAATCAGCTCCTGAAATTCCGCCATCTTCCCACATCCTTATATTTATCTTAATTATGTAATATCACATTCATCAAGGCTTATCTCTTCACCCGGCTCAAGTCCATCACTCCCGGCTCAAACCGATTTTTTCTTCTTTAAGACCAGTCTACCGTCTGGCTTTCGCCTTGTCAAACCGATTCTATCATTTAGCCTCCCTCTGCCCGTATCCCAGTTAATATGGTTCTTACCCTCTTCAGGAAGTCCGCATTACTATTCTCAGCCCCGTAAAAAACGCGGTTCTGCAAACAGTAACAAGTTCGCAACTTTTTTTAAATGATATTTCTCCCACAATCCTTTATGATAAATTCATGAGAAACATAACTCTCAAAACATTGCAGGCTGTCTCACAGGCGAGGGGTTATCTCCAGGAGAGCCCCCGCGGTGCCTCCGTCCCTGATCGGCAGGTATTCCGGCCAGTCAGCATAACATGATGTGTCGAAGGTTCGAATCCTTCCTTGCGAAAGCATGTAGCTAAGTGGTATAGCAATCATTAAACTTTGGAACATCCTGATAAGATGTTGGCCAAACCATCACAGAGTTAAAGACGCCCCTTCTTCCGTTTCCTTCTGCGAATCTGCGTGGTCAGGGTACGCACCGCCGAACGGCCGTGCCGCCTTCCCCAAAGATTGCGCATTAAGAAGCAGCCAAAACTGCCAGAACCGATTTGGATACCGTTCCGGCAGACTCTGTGCCAGAGCAGGCGGCTGATACAGCGCCTCTCAGCCGCAGGGCAAAACCGGTACTGAAAAAAAGGTCCGCAGACTTTTGGTGAAGAAGGGACGTAACTGCTCTAAAACTGCTTTTCAAAAAAATCACAGAGAACCAAATTTAAATGGAGGTAAACATTTATGAAATATATAATCAAAGAACAAGAATGCGGTTATTTGTTAAAAAACGGAAGATTTCAAAGCTTTCTCGCCGCCGGCTCCTGCCATTACATAAAAGCTATGGGCTATGAGCTGAAAATTGTCCCGATGACCGGAGCCGTCAACACCTGCGGGATTCCGGTTGAGGTTCTGATGAAAAACAAAGAATTTTCCGAGCGTGTAATCCGTGTAAATATCCCGGACGAATGTCTGGCTATCCGCTTTGTCAACAAAGCATTCAAGGAGGTCCTGACAGGTCCCGAGGCTTTATACTGGAACGTGTTTGAAGATGTGGAGATCCGCCTGGTAGATATCACGAATCCGTATATGGATCAGACCCTGCCAAGATATTACATAGATCTGATCCCGGTCAAATTCTATAAAAAAATCACCATCAAAGACGGTGAGATCGGCCTGCTCTATTTTGACGGCAAGTTTGAAAAAAGGCTGGAGCAGGGCAACTGGTATTTCTGGAACTACGGCAAAGAGGTTACCTGCAAAATTTTCAATATGAAGGCACAGCAGTTAGATATCTCCGGCCAGGATATCCTGACCGCCGATAAGGTAAGCGTCCGGTTAAATGTGGTATGCAGTTTCCGGATCACTGACCCGGAAAAGCTGGTCAGGACAATCGAGGGAGCTTCCGCGCAGCTCTATACTGCCGCCCAATTATGTATCAGGAAATATGTGGGCCGCTTCCGCCTCGATGAACTGCTTGTCCAGAAAGATGAGATCGGCCGCTCCGTCTGTGAGCAGTTAAAAGCGGAGCAGGATGACTACTGCGTGGAAATCTTAAATGCCGGAATCAAAGATATCATCCTGCCCGGCGAAATCCGTGACATCATGAATACCGTACTGGTCGCTGAAAAAAAGGCCCAGGCTAACGTAATCATGCGCCGTGAGGAGGTGGCATCCACTAGGAGCCTGTTAAATACGGCAAAGCTGATGGATGAAAATAAAACTTTATTGAAGCTCAAAGAAATGGAATATTTAGAGAAAATCTGCGATAAAGTGGGCAATATTTCCGTGAGCGGCGGAAAAGGAATTCTGGAGCACTTTCCGAACTGACAGGACTGTAACAAATGACATCAAATAGCTGCGGACAGACGCGCAGAATCTGCTCGCTCTGCGCACAGGTCACCGCCCTCAATCAATCAATAAGGCGTCGGAACGACCGTATCATACGGCCGCCTGTTCCGGCGCCTCTCTCATCCTCTTATCTTATTGTACTTAAAAAGATACATTTTATCGCATCACACAGCGTTTTATTCTTTGTCGTCTTCTGCATCATCCTCGAAGAAGTCGTCATCGAAGTCATCTTCAAAATCGTCTTCGAAATCTTCCAGATAATCCGGTGTGAAGAATCTGTATACACCATACGCAATCGCTGCGACTGCCGCTACAACACCGATAATAGCGAGAATCCAAAGAATACATGTTTTTTTCTTCTCTTCCTCTTCTTTTCTGTGTAAAAATTCATTCAGCTTTGTTGCATTCATGATTTCTTCTACTTTTGACAATGCATCCTTACCCATCATATCAAATTTATTCATAGGTTCCACATCCTTTCTTCCGTGATCCTGCACCGATGTTTTTTCCTTTATATTATATCACCAATATCATGTTTTTACTATCCTATTTTTGTCCTTTTTCAAATTTTACACAATATGGCGATCAAATAAGAAAAATTTCACGTAAGCGCCGCCAATCCTTCCGCCGCAGTGCGCATCCTTTCTAAACCTTCAATAATTTGGCAAATGATGCAAACATTTTTTTAACGCCTACCCGGTCAAACTCCACTGTGACCTCAAAATCTTTGCCGCCATCTTCTATCTTTTTAACCGTACCCTCGCCAAATTTAACATGTTTTACCCGTTCGCCCTCAGAGTATGGCAGATGATCCGCTTTTTGTACGGAAAATGCTTTGCCGAAGGAGGGGGCAGCCGGCGCTGTCTTTGAGGCATACGCATTGGGTTTCACGCCAAATGTGCTGACTCCCTCTCCCTGCCGGTTCCCTGCCGTACTTCCAAAGCCGGAGGCGGTTGCGCCGCCTCCAGACGCAGCTCCCCATCCGGTCGTAATGCCGCCGGAACGTCCCCATGAACGATTGGCGGATGAACCCTGGACGCCGGAGCCGGCTCCGCCCCAGCCGCACGAAGCCGCTTCTCCAAAGCCTCTGTCCGAAGAGGAAGCGGATGGGCCTCCCCATGACCTGCCAGCGGCCTGCTAAATACAGACGGCTGTTCTTCCTGCTCCAGAAGCCATGCCGGTATCTCTTCCACGAAGCGGCTGGCCCTGGAATACCTCGTTTCCCCGTTCGTCATACGCTGTCTTGCCATGGTCAAAGTCAGTTTTTCCCTGGCCCTAGTAATTCCCACATAGCAGAGCCTGCGCTCCTCCTCAACCGCATCCTTGTCGTCCGACATAATCGACATGCGGCTTGGGAACAGGCCGTCCTCCAGACCGCTTAAATATACATAGGGAAATTCAAGTCCCTTTGCGCTGTGAAGGGTCATCAACACGATACGGTTCTCCGATTCATCCATATTGTCCACGTCGGCCACCAGGGCAACTTCCTCCAGAAAACCGTCCAGAGTCGGATTTTCCTCATTTTCACTGTAGCTGACCGCCTTGTTAATCAGCTCCTCGATATTTTGAAGACGTGTTTCCGACTCAATCTCGCCCTCCGCCTCGATTTCCTTCTTGTATCCGGTATTCTCCAGCACTTCTTCGATCAGCTCCTTGATGCTCATCTTTGGAAGGCGTGCTTTAAAATCTTCAATCTGCTCTGTAAAACACCGATCTTGTCAGCCGCCTTGCCAAGGGTCGGTATTCCCCTTACGCGCAGAAGGGCGTCATAAAAGCTCATCCCATTGGCAGACGCAAATATCGTCACCTTGCCGACAGAGGTGGCTCCGATCCCCTCTTCGGAACATTGATGATCCTCTGTACCGCCAGATCATCCTGCCCGTTGGCAATCGTCTTTAAATAGCAGAGAATATCTTTGATTTCTTTTCTCTGATAGAAGTTCACGCCGCCCACCAGACGATAGGGAATACTGTACAGGATACATTTTTCCTCCAGCAGACGGGACTGGGCGTTTGTCCTGTAAAGCACGGCAAAGTCGGAATATTCCCTGCCTGTCTCTTCCTTTTCCCGTCGTATGTCTTTTACAATCGCCTCAGCCTCCTCATAGGCCGTATCAAACTGCAGGAACCGGACCAGATTCCCCTCGTCGTTGGCTGTCCAGAGCGTCTTGTCCTTCCGTCCCCGGTTGTGGCGGATCACGCCGTTGGCTGCGTTCAGGATATTCTGGGTGGAACGGTAGTTCTGCTCCAGCTTAATGACCTTCGCCCCCGGAAATGCCTTCTCAAAGCTCAGGATATTCTCGATATTGGCGCCTCTGAATTTGTAAATGGACTGATCATCATCACCTACCACGCAGATATTCCGGTATTTTCCGGCCAGCAAATCGACGAGCTTGAACTGCACCATATTGGTATCCTGGTACTCGTCCACCATTATGTAACGGAAACGCTCCTGATAATAATTCAGCACATCCGGAACATTCTGGAACAACTCCACCGTTTTTACAATCAGGTCGTCAAAATCAAGGGCGTTATTCTTCTTTAACTCCTTCTGGTATTCCTTATAAATCTGGGCAACCTTCTTCTCCCGGAAATCGCCTCCGGCGTTCAGTTCAAATTCCTCCGGCGTGATCATATCGTCCTTCGCGGAAGAGATTCTGCTGAGAACCGCCCGCTCTTTAAACTGCTTTGTGTCAACATCCAGGCGCTTGAATATCTGCTTCATCAGGGTTCTCTGGTCATCCCCGTCATAAATCGTAAAATTAGTGCTGTATCCCAGGTACTCAATATGCCTGCGCAGGATCCGCACGCAGGAGGAATGGAACGTGCTGACCCAGATGCTCTCGGCGCCGAAGCCGACAATCTTGTCTACCCTCTCCCTCATCTCAGCCGCTGCCTTATTAGTAAAAGTGATAGCCATGATATTCCATGGGTTCACCTGTTTTTCTTCTATCAGGTACGCAATCCTGTGGGTCAGAACCCGGGTCTTGCCCGATCCTGCTCCCGCCAGTACGAGAAGCGGACCTTCCGTATGATATACCGCTTCCTGCTGCATCGGATTGAGTAATTCGTATTTGTTCATATTTTCTACCGCCTTTTATCTGATTCCATATTCAGGGTAACGTGAAATTTATTATAATATATTTTCCTGTGTATGTCACGAAAAACTCTTAGACAAAAAGCCTGTGCATTTATTCATACACTGAGTAGATATCCTTGATATATCATACCTCCGCCCGGTACCTCCAGACACCGTCCTCAAAATAACGGCTGACCTTCCCAAGCTTCTGCAGATGATCCGCATGAGCCATGCATTCCCCTACCGCAAACCACTTCTGGGCCGCCGGGAAATCCTCCCAACTGGCCGCCCGGATCTTCCACCGCATCTTTCCAGTCAGCTCATAAAGTGTCATATCCGGTTTTTCCTCGAGAAGTTTTATGACCTCCTCCAGCCGTTTTTCATGATGAAGCAGAAGCTGTTCAATCCTCTCCTCATAATTTCCCGTCTTTCTGTGCCCGGGGAGTGCAAAAACCACAGGGTACTTCTTTGCTTTTTCAAGCTGTCCAGATAATCGCCCAGAGAGTCCTCCACGCCCAGCCATGATGTAATATTGGGAGAAATGTCAAACAGGATATGATCTCCTGTAAACATAAACCGGTGCTTCTCTTCCCAGAACATTGCATTGCCGGGCGTATGTCCCGGCACGGAAATCATCGTAAGACTGTATGGGCCGGCCTGGATCTTATCACCTTCACGCGGGCAAAAGCGTCCGTCCAGCGCATCCAGCTTATAGCGGGACGCCGGATTAACCGCCTCTGTTACATTTAACAGTTCCTCAGGAAAACCGGCCTCCAAAAACTGGCGGTGACGGAGCAGGCTTCGCTGCGGAAGAAAACCCTCCTGTAATACCTTAAAATCCGTCTCACTGATATAAATCCGGCCGTCCGGGGCCGCCGCCTCCCTGGCAAGCCCTGTGTGATCGGAGTGGAGGTGCGTGAGAAGCACATCGATCCGGCTTGTACTGCTGCCGGCTTCCGTTATACCTGCCATCAGCGCCTCCCGGCACTCCGGACGGCGGAATCCCGTATCAATCAGAAGATCCCGCTCCCCGCCCCGGATCAGATAGCTGTTCAGTTCCCTTAAAGGATTCTGGGGCAGCGTTACGCCCAGCCTGTATATATTTTCTTTTACCTGTTCCACCACAGATTCTCCCATATCAGAATTCCTCCTCTGCGCCGTTTCGGTGCGCCATTGCCTTAAACAGCCAGAAACAAATGATAATGCCCAATACAATTGACAAATAATCGGCCGCAGGCTGCGCATAAATTACGCCGTCCAGTCCGAACATCCGATCCAGAATAAATACAAGAGGGATAAAAATCAGGCCCTGGCGACAGACCGTAAGTACCAATGACGGGAGCGCCTTTCCCATTCCCTGAATTGTGTTAATGCAGAGAAACAGAATGCCGATAAACGGGCCGGAAAGCTGAAGGGCAATGACCATCTGGATTCCATAGGAAATAACCTCGGTATCGTTTATAAATACCTGAATCAGCGTCCGGCGTGCAATCATCATGATAATCGTCAGCACCGTACCCATGATCACGGCGCAGATACCGGTAAATCGGAAGACCTGCATCAGCCGTTTTTTATTCCTGGCTCCGTAATTATAACCAATCAGCGGCTGGATGCCTGCGCAGAGGCCAATCTGCAGAAGCACCACCAGCATATTCGATTTCATCGCCACGCCCATGGCGGCTACCGGAGTGTCACCGTATCCAACCAATGCCAGATTTAAAATAATATTGGCAAAGCTCATCAAAATATTATTCAGGGATGCCGGAATCCCAATCGAAGCAACACCGGATGCGATCCGTTCCCCCATCTTAAAGTCCTTAAGCTTAATGGAGAGGGATGATTTTTTCCTGAGAAAATAGACAAGATAAAAGGCGCTGGCCGCAATATTTCCGATGACGGTAGCGATCGCCGCGCCGGTTACCCCCCAGCCCAGCCCCAGAATCATAACGGGATCCAGTACGATATTGACCACGGTTCCAATCAGATTTCCTATCATTGACTCCCGGGCTGCCCCCTCGCCCCGGAGAATGTTGCCGAAGGCAGTGGCAAAGATGATAAAGGGGCCTCCGAAGGATATGTAGGTCAGATACTGTCTGGCATACTCAATTGTATTCGCGCTGGCTCCTATCAGCTTCAGAATCAAATCCATTCCGGCTATAAAGAGCGCCGCAACTATTATGCCCAGGCCGATAGAGCCGTAGCAGCAAAAGGACGACAGGTTTCTGGCACGGTCCATCCGCTTCTCTCCCAGCGCACGCGATATGGCGGAGCTTCCGCCGATCCCGAACAGGTTGCCCAGCGCCATGTAAATCATAAAGATCGGTGTAGCCAGCGAAACGGCCGCCACCTGAAGGGGATCTCCGGTCTGGCCGATAAAAAATGTGTCGGCCATGTTATAAATAACCACAACCAGCATGGAAATCATGGTGGGACAGCCATGAGGGCCACCGCTTTGGGGACCGGCGCCTCCTCAAATAATTCTCTGTTTGTGTTCATGTAAATAATTCTCCTTTTTCATTGCCTGCAATAACTATTTCATATTGTGTTAAAATATGCGCCATATCATGGTCTACTTGATATTTTCTTCCAGCTTTCTTATCGTGCGCGTAAGCTGATTAAGCTCATCCCGGGAAATTCCAGACTGAAGCTCTGCCTCAAACCGGTTCAGGCGGTCTATCATCCTCTCCCGTGCCTCGGCTCCCTTTTCCGTCACTACCAGCTTCTTCATCCTGGCGTCATAGGGAAACCGGCTCCCGGCGGATATATCCGTTGCGCTCCATCAGCTGCAGAGTCCGGCTGGCCGTAGAACGGCGGATTGAAAATTCCTTTTCAATGTCCCTCTGCATGATATCTCTCCCCTGCGACTGAATCAAAAAAGAACCCAGTCCTGAGTTCGCGGTCAGCGTCTCCCCTTCCTGGGCCGACATCTGATTGATTCTGCGGTAAATAAGATTAGATAATACACGGATTTCAAATCCGACATGGGTGTTAACTGTCATCTTTATTTCCTTCCTGAATGCTTTTTCCCTATATTTAAAAATATCAAGCTGGCTTCGGGAGCGGACGCCTGCCTCTTAAATTAATCTGAATCAGCTTTTCCGCTCCTGGCTTTGTCCAAAAATGTAAGCACACTAACATTCTAAACGAACATACATTCTTTGTCAACTCTGTTTTCCAAAAGAGCAGGTGAATTCCCTGTATTGCTTCCTCGATACAGCATCAGGGAAGTGGCATGCGGACAGTAGCAAACGCCGCAGTGCGGACAATAAAAACTCTGACAACATTATAAAATAAAGCTGACTTGAAAAAGTAAATTCCAGTGCAAAGGTGAATTCCATCACCATTTAAAAATCAGTATAAATGGTAGATATTTTTAAGCATATTTCTAATGTTTCTGCTATAATTAGGCTAACTTCTTACGAAAAATCATATTTTATGACAGAGAAAACAGTCCACTGGAGTTTTGTGTGCAAGACTAAATTCCACCAGCCACATTCAAAAATGTGAAAAGTTTACTTCCAGTCCGACAGCAGATTTTTGTAAGTTAGTTAACGGTTATAGCGGATCAGCTTAGGTGCAGATTGACCTCGTCGGGGCAATGCGCCTAAGCTGGTGAAGTTTTAAAGTATCTTCGCCAAAGGATTCCAAAGCCAATTCTGTATGGTGTTTTGCCATTCAGACTTTCACGGGCGTGGAATTGATATGGTCCACAATCCGATTCACATCCCATTGTGTCAAGAATTCAAAACTGGTTCCTTTAGGAAGCACCATACGCGATAGTGTGAACATTTTCAACACCACCTTTCTGGCCACTGCGCATGGGATCGCAGTAGTATAGGCGCAATGTTGGAACCCGTTGATTCCGGTCTCTAATGCGTCCGGTCCCCAAATTCAGAGCCACGGTCAGTTAACGTATATTCAAATAGGGAAAGAAACTTATAGTGCCAAGACGCTTCTCCAGGTGGTCAAAGACAAGCCGTACAGCGCCTTTGTACAGCGGTTCATCAGAAAGGCAAGAAATAGTTTCTTGGTAAAATAGAGCGTTAACAACGTTTTTCTGGACTCACGTGAGGAGTGGACTGTATCCATTTCTGTAAATGAATTAAGTCCTAACCCTTGAAAATCGAGATAGGTTCTGCCTGTAAATACAGAACGATCCGTAATCTGGGTCTTGTGGCATCTACGTGGTTTGAACTTGGGTTTTCGCTTTAAATCAATGTTTCTGGAAGAGAATAGTCCCTTATCAATGTAGGTGTAAATGGTGCGTACAGACATGCCCAGCCCGGATGGTTTACGGCAATCTGATAGGGAGACTGTCCCTGTTCAATCAATGGGGAGATGATCCTATCTTTTGATGTAATTCGTGCTTTGTAATGCTTATGCCGCTTCTGGAGTCCTTGAGAATCTGGTGGTACTTACATCAGCAAAGTGCGCATTGTAGGTATACTTGTGAGCAATCGTGCAGTGAAATCTTCTTGTCACAACCATTGCAGACATAGGGAGCTTGTCAGCCGGAGCAATGTTCCTTTTGAAAATCGGGGCAGTCTGGTTGCAGGTAGGGCAGGAAGTACATTTGATGCCACAAACAGGATCATTGCAGACGTTCACTTTGCGACAGTTGTATCTTCGTACACAAAGTTCTTTGCATTATAGAAGGAGCCTTGTGATACCAGTCGGAGGCTCTACGCAATTTCACTTCTTTGGAAATGGTAGTTGGATCCTTGCAGAGATATTTAGCGATGTCCTTGAAAGAACGCCGCTGATTTAAAGAGTTCTCAATAAAAATACGATCCTCAAGTGTGAGATGCTTCTGGTTACCAGGAATAAATTTACTCATAAAAATCATTCTCCTTCTACTGCTGTCAGAAGGAGATATAAAGATAGCATGTATGTATGAAAGAGTAAATATCAACTGTGCAGAAGTAAACTCCACCAGACAAATGGGGAGTGGAATTTACTTTTTCATTTCAGTATTATAAAATAAACAGCTTTTAGGTCTTGTCATCTAGTATTCATTACTATATAATAAGATTTGAGGTGAATTTTATGAAAACGAATTAAGAACGACTGCAGGATCTGATGGCTTATCTGGACAGTGTGACCAGAATCAATCCGTCTGATATCCCCGCCATTGATTTATATATGGATCAGGTTACCACTTTCATGGATACACATTTATCTGCTTCCAAGCGGTTTGGTGAAGATAAGATTCTGACGAAAACCATGATTAATAACTATGCAAAGAATAACCTGATTCCGCCGCCGGAGAAAAAGAAATATTCTAAAAACCATATATTGCTGTTGATTTTTATCTATTATTTTAAAAATGTACTATCTTTCAACGATATTGAGCAGCTTTTTTCTCCCATCAGCGAAAATCATTTTGCGGACGGTTCTAATCCTGAACTGGCAGAGCTGTACACGGAGATTTTTTCACTGGAGCGTGAGCAGCGCAAAAGACTGAAAGACGATGTAATGGCGAAATTTAAGGCAGCTTCCGGAACCTTCCAGGACGCTGAGGGTGACGATCAGGAATACCTTAGACTCTTTTCCTTCATCTGTGAGCTGGCATTCGACGTGTATCTGAAAAAACAGATGATAGAACTACTGGCCGAACAGCTGAGGCAGGAGAATCCGCCGAAGAAGAAAAAGTAACTCCGGTAAGCCCCCTCTTTTTGAAGGGAGGACAAATAAAACGATAAACTGCACGCTCCGCGCACAGGTCACCGTCATCAATCAAACGGATTTTTTTAAAAGGCAAATCCGGCTATTGACATATCTGCTTTAACGCGGTAGAATCACTCTTAATTAAATAGCCAGCAACAACAAGCTTTGACGAGGAAAAGTATTCCGTCCCGTATCCTTTCAGAGAGCTGACGGCAGGTGCGAGTCAGCAGGAACACCGGAAGAAAATCACCTCTGAGCTTTCAGACTGAACAGCTTTACCAGTAAGACTGAACGGTTAACAGCCGTTATCCTGTTACACATTGACAGATGTGGACGAGTGGCCGTTTAACGGCAACAAGAGTGGTACCGCAGAGGATTATAACCTTTGTCTCTTAATGGAGACAGAGGTTTTTTTGTTGCAGGCGGAGAATCCCGCCCGCGGAATTCTTTCTTAATTCTTCTCTGCCCATTCCGACAAATTTGAAAGGGGATTTATTATGAACACATTGAAAAACTCAGTAACTTCTTCGGCCAGAATATGGCTGTCATCGTCATCGCAGTAGCCGCCCTGGCCCTGTTTGCGCCTCAGAGCGTAAGCTTTATCAAAACTTCCTACGTCAATACCCTGCTCGGCATTGTCATGTTTGGAATGGGCCTCACGCTGAAGCCGGGTGACTTTAAGGTGGTTTTTTCCCGTCCGAAAGACGTCATCATAGGATGTATCGCCCAGTTCACCGTGATGCCGCTGCTGGCTTTCGGACTGACTAAAGCTTTTAACCTCCCGCCGGAGCTTGCCATCGGCGTAATTCTGGTGGGAACCTGCCCCGGCGGCACTTCCTCCAATGTTATGACCTATCTCTAAAGGCGATGTGGCCCTGTCTGTCGGCATGACGGCTGTCTCCACTGTTCTCGCTTCCTTACCCGGTTCTGACCTATGTCTATGCCGGAGCGAGAGTCGACGTCAATATGGCAAGTATGTTCCTGTCCATCGTCAAGGTTGTCATCGTGCCGATTGCCGCAGGTTTCATCATCAATCACTTTTTCTTTGCAGTCACCCGGCAGATTGTAGAAATTCTTCCGCTGATTTCCACCACAGCCATTGTTGCCATCGTCGCCGCCGTTGTATCGGCTAACGCATCAAAGATACTGACAAGCGGCCTGCTGATTGTCGCTGTGGTCATCTGCCATAACGTGCTGGGCTACCTGCTCGGTTTCTCGATCGGCAAAGCGCTTAAGCTGGACGGAAGCAAATGCCGGGCTATCTCCATTGAAGTCGGCATGCAGAACTCCGGCCTTGCAACCTCCCTGGCCGCCACCCACTTTGCCCAGTACCCTCTTGCCACGATTCCGGGCGCCGTGTTCAGTGTCTGGCACAATATTTCCGGCGCGGTGCTGGCTAACTTCTATGCGCGCTCAGCGGAAAAATCAGAAAGCAGCGCCGCTCGGTAGAAAATACAGCTGCCTGTTCCCTCCGTCTTTCCCGCATCCACATACTCCTTCAGACGGAAGGCTGTTCCCGCCGGCACAAACGCGGTACGGCTGTATAATACGGTCAACGCACGCAGTACGTGCCCTGTATCCGGTCAACGAAAAAGGATCACTGCTTTTCCCTAAAAGCCGTGATCCTTTTTCGCTCATTTTTACATTTATATAATTGTTACGCTTCGTTGTCCTCCGCAGCCTGATCCTCCAGCCGCTTGAATACCATATCATAACCGTCATTTCCATAATTGAGTGAACGGTTTACACGGCTGATTGTTGCTGTAGATGCCCCGGTCTTATCGGCAATTTCCAGATAAGTCCTCTTTTCTCTGAGCATCTTGGCCACTTCATAGCGTTGCGAGAAAGACAGCAGCTCATTGACTGTGCAGACATCCTCAAAAAAGCTGTAGCACTCTTCCGTACTCTTAAGGGTCAGAATCGCCTGAAATAAATGGTCAACCGCTTCTGTCTTGAGTTTTTTATTCATGTAAAAGCACCTCTTCATTATATATTTTTGCTTTCCGTAAACCACCAGTACCTTACAATTTTAACATACTAAAGTCGTAAAAGTCCATATATTTATTGATTTATTTTTACCTGTTCGTCAGTGGAGCATGAATTTCTCCACAACATGGGCAATTCCGTCGTCGTTATTGGACATGGTAATATAATCGGCCGCTTTCCTCACCGGAAGCACCGCATTTTCCATCGCGACGCCGAGACCTGCAAATTTGATCATCGTCAAATCATTATAGCCGTCCCCACAGGCAATCATACGCTCCTTGTCAAGTCCCAGTATCTCTAAAAGCCTGGCCAGTGACTGGGCCTTATCGATGCCTCTGGGCAGTATCTCAAGGAAAAACGGTTCCGAACGGTAAATGCTGAAATTCTTCCCCATAGCCGCTTTTACCCTCGGCTCAACCATGGCAAGATAATCACCGTCATCCATCATCAGAAATTTGGGAACCGGATACGTCACATAAGACTTCAAATCATCAATCTGGCGGACCTCCATGCTGTTAATCTTATTTTCCAGCTTGGAATAGGGACTTTCAGCGTCATTTGTTATGAGAGTGTGGCCGTCGTAGGTGAGTATGGTCACCCGCTCTTCCTCTGCCAGCCCGATAATCTTTGCATTCGCTTCCACCGGCAGAAGACGGCTGAATACTGCTTCCCCTGTCCGGCAGTTCGTAATCATTCCTCCGTTAAATGAAAGAATATAACTTCCATATTTCTCCAGCTTAAGCTCCCGCGCCAGGGGCATCACCCCGTCGGTCGGACGGCCCGAGGCCAGGACAATCTTCTTTCCCCGCTCCTGAATCTCCATCAGAGCCTTTTTAGTCTTCGGTGTAATTACCTTATCACGGTTTGTAAGCGTTCCGTCCAAATCCAGAACGATAATTTCATAATTCTCCATCCGTCTGTCATTCTCCCGCATTCCTGCAAATTAATTAAACTCCCGGCATTCTGCTATTCTTCCCCAGCCGCTATTATAAAGGAAGTAACGGGAAAATTCAATTAAAACAATCCTGTTTCCATAAAACACGGGGAAAACAGGCACCAACCTACAGTTTTTCCAATATCCTAAATCATATAGACATAATCCACAGGAGAGTATTATGAAAAAATTTGTTTCAGTTTTTCTGACAGCCGCCATGGCGGCCGCCTCCCTTACCGGCTGTCAGAGCGGGGGCTCCTCCGATGCCCTTACCCCGGTTACATTAAATGAAGTGGCCCACTCCATTTTCTATGCTCCCCAGTATGCTGCCATCGAACTGGGATATTTTAAAGACGAAGGGATCGATCTTACGCTGGTTAACGGCGCCGGGGCCGACAAAGTTATGACCGCACTGATTTCAGGCGATGCCGACATCGGTTTCATGGGTTCGGAAGCCAGCATCTATGTGTATCAGGAAGGCTCCGACGATTACGCCGTAAACTTCGCCCAGCTCACTCAGCGGGCCGGCAACTTCCTCGTCGGAAGAACTGCCCAGGAAAACTTCTCCTGGCAGGATTTGAAGGGTAAGAAAGTGTTGGGCGGCCGCGCAGGCGGTATGCCGGAAATGATCTTCGAATACATCTTAAAAAAGAACGGCATTGACCCGAAAACCGATCTGACCATCGACCAGAGCATCAATTTCGGCTTAACCGCAGCCGCATTCACCAGCAACGACGCTGATTACACTGTGGAATTTGAACCATTTGCCACAGGGCTTGAAAAAGAAGGCAGCGGAACGGTAGTGGCCTCTCTGGGCGTTGATTCCGGATATGTTCCCTATACTGCCTACAGTGCAAAAAAGAGCTATCTGGAAAAAAATCCTGAAATAATCCAGAAATTCACCAATGCCATCCAGCGCGGACTTGAGTACGTGAACACACATTCCGCAGAGGAAATTGCAGAGACAATAAAACCGCAGTTTAAGGAAACCGACACTGCCACGATTGCAACGATTATAGAACGCTACAAGGAGCAGGACACCTGGAAAAACGATACGGTTTTCGAGAAGGAAAGCTTCGAACTTCTGGAAAACATCCTGGAAGAAGCAGGAGAACTGAAAGAGCGCGTTCCTTATGAGGATCTTGTTACAACCGCCTTCTCAGAGGAAGCGGCAAAATAAACCGTCATCCAGCTGCTTTCATCTGTTTTCCAACAGTAAATGCCGCAAAGGCCCTAACGGAATGTTTCACTCCGGTTACAGGGCCTTTGCGGCATATTTTTGAGGACGGCGGTCTGCGCCACTTTCTTTTACTCGTATACCACCATTTTTCCTAGCGATTCTTCCAGATTAATTACAGCCACGATTTTATCTTCCCCTTCAAATATCTTCCCGACCGTCAGCACACTGCCGTTCTTGTCAGGCAATTCTCCTTCCACCTGCCTGTCTGAAAAGACATTCAGAATCTGCGGCTCCGTCTCAATCAGAAAACCGCATTCCAGTCCGGCTGCCTTTGTGACAGGATTAATCCCTGCATCACATTATCTTCGTCCTGAAGAGGATCAAGACCGCCGGCGCTCCTCAATGAGACAATGGGGATGATATTTCCTTCCAGTTGCATACGCCTTCATAATATTCTGGCAGACAGGGAACCCGTGTAATACGCAAATCACAGACCAGTTCTTTAACAATATCCAGCAAGCTGAATCTCCCTTTTCCATAATTATTCCAATATATTCCAGATGTCGGAATCATTCCTGTCCTGATAATTTTCCGGCGTCCGTATATTTTTTCTTGTTCGGGAGAATACTAAGCAAAACGGAAAAATCCGTATACAGGAAAGGATGGTAGAATATGCAGAAAACTATAAATGTAATCGCTCTCACCATAGCTATTATCGGTGCGATCAACTGGGGGCTTATCGGGTTCTTTAACTTTAACCTCGTTTCCTATCTCTTTGGTTCCGCTTCCATGCTGTCCAAAGTTATCTATGCTCTGGTAGGAATCTGCGGTTTATATCTTATCGGCTTCTACGGCCCTGTGACACAGGAGAAATAACGATAATCTGCACGCTCCGCGCACAGGTCACCGCCTTTAATGAAAAACCACCCGGCAAAACCTGCGCCGTGCAGGGCTGCCGTGAAACAGACAGCTTCAAAAACAGGGGAGGCTGTGACCGGTACCGGTCACAGCCTCCCCTGAGCTCTGTCCTTCTGTAATGAACTCTGTCCTTCACAAAACGCGCTTTTATTACTTTACTCCGAAATGCTCAAACAGTACCTTCTCAGCCTCTGCACACCAGAGTCCTTTATGCGCTTTACAGCACTCATCCAGCTTCTTAAACAGCGGATCCCTCTCTCCCAGCTTCGCAAAATCATCGATAGCGGTCAAAGGCATATCGAACTGGGTATAAGTCAGTTTTTTGCCTCCCGGAATAGACGGCAGATTCTTCGTCGCCTCTGCAATGCTGTCGATTCCGCCCACATGAGTTACCATAACAGCCGGTTCGATTGCTCCCCTGGCCGAAAGCTCATTGGCCTCGATCAGGTCATCCGTATTTCCCCCTGTTGTTCCCATGATATGCGTGCTTGTGTAGTGACAGTTATAGAGGTTGATTTCCGCCTTAAACTGGCTGTCGGTCGGCCCTGCAAAGAAGTTCATGCAGCCGTCAAATGCCAGCAGCTTATCTCCCATCTCCGCAACCTGCCTGATTGGGGCATAGACAAATACGTCGTCGTATCCGTGATCCTGTGTAATGGCCATCAGCTCCGCAATCGGATCCGCCATCCCGGCAGTATTTACATAGTGCAGCTCCACGCCCATTTCTTTGGCATGCTCCTCGGAAATCACTTCCCTTGCACGGTTAATTCTGTCTTCATTTACATCGGTCACTACAATTCGCTTCGGTTTATTTTCAAACTGGATGCCATAGCTTACCGCTCCGAGTCCCATCGGTCCGCAGCCTCCCATAATCAGGATATTGCCGTCCGTTTTGGTTCCCATGGCATGCTCGTAATTTTTCTTGTTCGTATGGTAATTGGCATGGTACCCGCCGATAATACAGCTCATCGGTTCGCCGAGAGATGCCTGGAAATAGCTTTCGCCGTCATAGCTTAAAAGACAGCCCATCTCCATTACCTCATGAGGAATGATGCAGTATGTCGGCTCCGCCGCAGAACTCATAAGAATATCCCGGCGAGTCCAGCTTGCCCTGGTAATTGATAGCCGGCTGGATCGAAAATTTCTGTCCCGGTTTAAACTGATCCTGCCACTTTTTTCCCACCTGCACGATGTCACCGGCAAATTCGTGTCCGACGATAATCGGGTTGGTATCGATGTTCTGGGGCGCGCGCTTATGCTTTTTCCCCTGCTTAACCAGTTTGTAGGTCGACATACAGATGCTGTCGCTCATTACCTTTACAAGAATCTCATCATCCTTTATCTCCGGTAATTCAAATTCCTCTAATCTTAAGTCATCAAGTCCATACATTCTTACCGCTCTTGTTTTCATTATTTCCAACCTCCGTTTTCATTAGCTAAAATATGCTGCTTAACCCGCCTGCGCTCTTTCTCAGGCTTTCGTTGTAAATGCTGCGTAAATATCATCGGCGCTGCCCTTAATCAGTTCTTCAACTGCTTCAGGCGTTGCCATCTTTTCCGCTATTGTTGCTAAAATCTCAAGATGGTCTTCTCCCACCCCTGCGATACCGATGACCAGGTTAACCTTCTCGGTTCCCCAGTCGGTTCCCTCCGGGAATACCATCACCGCAATGCCGGAGTGCTTAATCTCTTTCTTGGCCTCTTCCACTCCATGGGGGAGAGCAATTCCGTTTCCTATATTGGTAGGGAACGACAATTCCCTTTTAATCATCGCTTCTATATAACCTTCATCCACATATCCGCTGTCGCAGAGAAACTGTCCGACTGCGCGGATTACATCATCTTTCGCCATCGGGCTGCAGTCCAGCCTGATGTTCTTCTTTTCTAAAAGCTCCGGTTTCTGAATTTTTTCGGTCTGTTCTTTTTTCTTTCCAAAACCAAACATTCTCTTTCCTCCTCGATATCACACAGTGCTTTATCTGATGGCCCGCGCCGGCCATTCCGGCCGAACCGCTCCAGGCTCTCTGAATTCATTATATCCTGACTGCCGGATACAATTCAACAGAAACAAAATTGCATTTGGCATCATTGGATGGTGACAAAAGCTGAAGTTTGCACGAAAATCCCGAGTTGAACGGCGCGACGCGATGAAAAGTGAACTTTTCACCACAATCAACGGCGTTTTTTGCCGTTTCTGTGCATCGCGAAACGTGTTATTATTCACAGCACGCCGCCTTTTGGCGGAGTGTGAACAATAACGTTATATTTTATCCAGATACCGGTTAAAATATTTTTTCAGATAGCGCGACAGCAGCCCCCTGATATCCTCTTCTTCTCCCGTCATAATGGTGTTTAAAAATTCATCCTCCTCCACCAGCTTCTGACTCAGATAACCTAACATGGAGGCATTTTCATTCACATGCTCTTCTTCCGGCATGAGCATGATAATAGCAGCCCTGATCCCTTTCATATCAGGAGAAAGGAACTGTTTTCCTGTCTCCGGTTTAAAAACAGTAAAGACGGGCCGCGCTACGCCGGCTGTCCTTGCATGGAGAAGAGCGAAGGAAAAGTCCGGAAAGAACTGGGAGCCCATGGTTTCTCTTCTTTTTAAGGCATCTATTATCATTTTCTGCCGGTCGGCGTAGGGTGACTGTCCCTCTCCACCCGTACCAGCAATTCCTCAAATGTGACTGTCTCATCCGTCCTGACAAGCTGAAAGCGTTGAATCAGCGACTTGATCTGAGCCGCCATGTAATTGACTCCTCAACCTCAAGCTGCCTTGTGAACGTTTCGTCTTCCTGCCTGACTGCAGGCATATGTTCATATTCCCGCACCTTGGCTGCTATCTGCTCCATCTCCCGGGCAGTCAGCAGAGGACTCACATAGAGTATGTCAGCCGCCTCCTTAAAGCTGTGGAAACGAAGAAATCGGTCCGCTCAAGCACATAGGGCGATAAATCATTCAATCCATACGCCGTCAGGTTGATCCGGTCATTGAAAACGGTTGATTCTGGAGCACATCAGGCGGGAAATACCGATTCCGCTCGCACAGACCACCCCATGTTGACTTTTCTTTTGACTTCCCTGCTGCTCTCAAGACGCACCATGGCCGCTCCGAAATGGATCGCCAGATATCCTATCTCCGGCTCCGGCACCGGATAACCGTAATGTTCTTCAATCACCTCTGCAACGCTGCGGCACCGTTCAAATATTGCCGCATAATCACGTTTTATCTGATCCAGCAGCGGATTTTCTATCTTCATATTGTTGGCCAGGCGTACCAGTGTAGGCTGCAGATGGGCCGCCAGGCCGTGTACCACAAATTCCTCATCCTGCTTTAACTGCCATGCAACAACCGGATCAAAGCGGTCGATCATCTGGTTTACCACCTCAAGCAGTTCCCTCTGGCCGCTGACTCTTGCCCTGGAATCCTCATCCAGCTCAATCTGCTGCACCTTTGCCCCCTTAATATGAAGACAGATATAGGCCGTCTCAATCTCCGGAATCTCTATCTCAAACTCTTTGCACAGCTCTTCCACAATCCTGCCCGCGAGGCAAAAATCATCATTCCCCCTGAGCGATTCCACCATGGCCTGGTTCTCTTCCAGTATTTCCTTCTTTAAAATCCTGTTGACGGCAATCGTCACATGGAGTACCAGTCCGACATACGAATTTTCCGTCAGGTTTAATAGTCTCCGGTCCTTGATCCTCTGTATACAGGCAATCACCCTAAGCAGAAGATCGTTATTTAAAATCTTATAGATATTTTTGTCATTTTTACTGCCCACCAGTTCAAACAGAGCCTGATCCTTTTCTTCATAGATATCCCTGATAAAATGCGTATCTATATTCTCATCGATAAAAGCCCTGAGGGCAAGACGGAAATCTTTTTCCCTGCCCTCTATGGAAATTCCGTAGCCCGGTTTCCTGATGATTTTCAGGTTAAAAGGCTCGAACCATTCCTCTGCCGCCTCCAGATCCGCGCTGATTGTAGCCTCGCTTACGCCAAAAAGCTCGCTGTAATAATACAGCTTTTTCAATGTTTTGTCCTTCAATATCTCCAGTATCAGCCTCTTACGCCGTTCCGGACGGTCGGAAGCATCCAGGGTATCTTTTTCACTGAGATGGCGCAAAAGCCTGTCCCGGTCCTCCCGGGCCCCTTCCAGCCATACGCCTGTCCCGGTTTTGGAACAGAACTCTACATGATATTCCTTCAGGGCCCTGCCCAGATATTCCAGTTCCCTCTGAACCGTGCGTTTGCTCAGATTCATCCGTTCCGCCAGGTTTTGACAGATATGACCTTGTCCTCATTCAGCATAATTAAAAGTATCTGCTGCATTCTCGGTGTAAAATCCATATCAATACCGTTCCCTCTCCCACGCTCTCTGCCTCATCTTGTCCGGCGGCCCCACACCGTGAGGATTTATGCCGCCAATCGATAGAAAGACAGAACCGGGGCATGGATGGCATGCCCTGTTTCTGTCTTAACTATATTCTATCCGTATCCGGATTACAAGAATCTTTATGCCCCGCCGGCCTTATCTGCCTGATAATTCTTTAATCAGTTCATCATATTCCGGCGCTGCCAGAATTGGTAATCAGAACCAGCCGCGCATTCGGGTTGCTGTGGCCTGCCCTCTCTCCCAGCTCCTGATGCGTCACCACAATCTGCGCGTCGGATGGGATGGATGATACGGGGAATGCATAACCTCAATACCGCCAAGTCCCGCAGCCGTCAGTTTTTTCTTAAGGACAGTGGCTCCCATTGCACTGGAGCCCATTCCGGCGTCGCATGCAAATACGATTTTCCTGATGTCCTTCGTATCAACTGCCACTGCTTTCTTCTCATCAGCGATGCCCTTTGCCGCATTCTTCATCTCTTTCATTCTGTTCTTTGAGCTTTCGAGATCTTCATCCTTTGCGGCGAATTTGAGAATCGGCATGGAAATGAAGAAGGATACCGCCGTGGCTACCAGAACCCCGAGTATAACCGGAAGATAACCTCCTCTCGGCGTCATGCCCAGGATTGCAATAATACTTCCCGGTGAAGCCGGCGCCGAAAGGCCTGCGCCAAACATCTGCTCTACGAAGATACCGCTGGCTCCGCCTGCAATGACTGAGAGAAGCAGGAGCGGGTTCATAAGGATATATGGAAAATAAATTTCATGGATACCGCCGAGGAAATGGATGATGACAGCGCCCGGCGCTGAGCTTTTAGCCGATCCTTTTCCCGCAAGGCAGTATGCCAGCAGTACGCCGAGTCCCGGTCCAGGATTGGCTTCAAGCAGGAAGAAAATTGATTTTCCGGTCTCTTCCACCTGCTGGATTCCCATCGGTGAGAAAATTCCATGGTTAATCGCATTGTTTAAAAACAGAACCTTTGCCGGTTCAATAAAAATACTTGCCATCGGAAGCAGTTTATTGTCCACGAAGAAACCAACGCCTGCCCTCATCGCCTCGTTTAATGACTCAACAAGTGGTGTGACTCCCTTCAGTGTGAGCAGTGTCAGAACAGCGCCGAGAATGCCGAGTGAAAAATTATTGACAAGCATCTCAAAGCCTGCAGGAATCTTCCCTTCCAACAGCCGGTCGAATTTCTTCATAACCCAGGCCGCCAGCGGACCTACGATCATCGCGCCGATAAACATCGGGATGTCGGAACCTACGATTACGCCCATTGTTGCAATAGCGCCGATTACACCGCCTCTCTGGCCATGAATGGCAGCGCCGCCCGTATAGGCAATCAGCAGCGGCAGAAGCACGGTTGACATCGGCGATACGAGTGCCGCAAGACTTTCATTGGGCCACCAGCCCGTCGGGATGAATAACGCGGTAATCAGCCCCCATGCAATAAATGCACCGATATTCGGCATAACCATTCCGCTTAAAAACCGTCCGAATAATTGAACTTTTTCTTTCATACATTTACCCTCTTTCCACTTTTACTCTATTTTCCGTTCTTATTACGTTTCCTGTTTTATAAAAGTGACCGGCCGGTCATTTCTTTTGATAGTTTTATTATACCCGGCCTGAGGGAAATATTTCAACATTAAGAAATAAGGATTTGTCACTATGTAATAGTGCCAAAACTCCGTCTGACAGTGACCATTTATATCAGTTCAGACAACATCAGCCGTTACTGCTGATTTCAGTACTGCATCTCACACACAGAAGCTGGATGCGGCCCGTTTCAGATAATCCAGGAAATTCGCTTTTCTGATGCTCTCGGCGGCTACGATTTCCACTCTGCCAATCTCCTGCCCGTTCAAACGGTATACGAGATAGCCGAGGATATCCCCTTCATTTACAGGCGCTTTAATTTCATCTTCAAATACCCACTCCTTCTCGATTCCTCCGAAGTCTTCCCTTTCATCGTCAGATAGGAAAAATTCTGTTGAGCTTTGCCGGTACCGTATCCTGAATTCCGTTTATAATCACGGCCGGAGGCACGGACCCCGGGTCTTCGTCACGGTACATCCTGCAATTGGCATATCCATAGTTAAGCAGGGTCAGGGCATCCCCAAACCTGGCTTTGAAATCCGGGGCAGCTAAAATAACGGCAATCAGCTCCACTCCGTCTTTTCTGGCCGTTGCGGACAGACAGTATTTTGCCAGGGACGTGGAACCTGTCTTAAGTCCCGTCACTTCAAAATTAGTCGCCATTTTCAGCAGCTTATTCGTATTGAGAGTCCGAATTCTTTTGTCCCCTGCTTCGTCACGTGGGTGATGTTTTCCATCCAGATGGTCGAATAATTGAATATCTCGGGATATTTTGTGATAAGCTCCTTTGTCATAAGGGCGATATCCCGGGCCGACATGGCATGGGTCGTGGAATCCGTCAGTCCGCAGCAGTCTTCAAAATTGGCGTTCTCCATTCCCAGGCCTTTGGCCCTCTCGTTCATCATCTTAACGAATGTGGCCTCGTCTCCCCCTATGTATTCAGCCATCGCTACGCTTGCATCATTTCCCGACGCGATGACAATACATTTAATGAGCGTCTCCACTGTCTGAATCTCGCCCTCCTCCAGAAAAACCTGGGAACCTCCCATGGATTTTGCATGGGCGCTGGTTACGACTTCGTCATCCAGGTGTATCTTCCCTGATTTCAGGGCATCAAAAATCAGGAGCAGCGTCATGATTTTCGTAACGCTGGCCGGGTTCCTGGCCTCATCCGCATTTTTCATAAATTACCGTTCCTGTGGAAGCTTCTATCAGGATCGCGTCGGGCGCCTGGATTTCCGGCCCGTCCGCCGCCTGTACCATCGCTGAAGCTGCCTCGACCGGAATCTCCGGGACAGAAGCATACACACTGTAAAGCCCTGTCTGCAGGACCATCATAATCGTCAAAATAACCGCCGTTAATCGTTTCATACCTTTTCTCCGCATCTATTTCCTTCTTTAATCAGGATATGGACAGAATGCATGTACTTATGACTCCGCGTTCCATGAAACGTTCTTTTCTTTCCGACAAAATTTTATAGCTGCGGGGGATGTGAACCATATCAATCCGGCATTTACCAGTAAAATTTAAGTAAACTGTAATAGTCATCGGTTTGATTCTATGTTATAATAATATGCCGGGCTTTTTACGGCCTACTTTTGTCCAATTATCTTACAGATAGTTTCATTAACATATTAATTCATAATTTTAGATAAAGGTGATGCAATACTATGGGAAAAGATCAATTTTCATTGAAAAACAGCGGGTACTCCAGCTATTCCAGACGACGTAAAAGGAAGTTCCTCAGGATACTGCCCTACATTATACTCGGATCGATTCTGGCCATTCTCTTATGCATAGCAGGATACCTCTATATGAGGAATAAAAGTCTGGAGGCCAGGGGCGCTTCTATCGCCGAGGTTTTGACCGGCGCCAATCCTTCCGGACCGGCGGACTCTGATAATCCGGGGATTGCCGGGGAATCATCCTCTGAGGAGTCTTCTTCTGCGGACGCGGACAGCGAAAGCCTGGAAAGTTACTTGTCACGGGCAGGTCTTCTGGCCGCAGGATACGACTATGACGGCGCTATCGCCATGTTGAGCGAAAGTCCCTATGCTTCGGACGAACAGGTCACAGCGGCTATTGCCGGATATGAAGAGAATAAAACCGCTCTCGTGCGGGCCGACCCGAAGAAGGTGACTCATGTCTTCTTCCACTCCCTGATTATAGACACCTCCAAGGCGTTTGACGGAGACTCCAGGGAGAAGGGCTATAACCAGGTGATGACTACCAAGGATGAATTTATGAAAATTCTTCAGTCCATGTACGACAGGGGGTTTGTACTTGTCCGGCTTCACGACGTAGCTTACGAGACAACAGGGGAGGACGGCAATCCGCACTTTGTGGAAGGCAACATTATGCTGCCTCCGGGCAAACAGCCCTTTGTCATGTCGCAGGACGATGTCTGTTATTATGAATATATGGAAAAAGACGGTTTTGCCACCAAGATGATTATCGGGGAGGACGGAAGGCCGACAAATGAGATGAAGCTGGATGACGGCTCCGTACTGGTCGGTTCCTATGACCTGGTCCCCCTGCTTCAGGATTTCATCGACGAACACCCTGATTTCTCTTATAAAGGCGCCAAAGCCGTGATTGCCTTTACCGGATATAACGGCATCCTCGGCTATCGTACCGCAGCTTCCTATAATACGGACGAGTACAAAGCAAAGCATCCCGGTTTTGATTATGAGAAAGAGCGGGAGGAAGCCGCCAAGGTGGCGGAATGCCTGAAGGAAAACGGCTTTGAACTGGCTTCACACAGCTGGGGCCACCGCAATATGGGAACCATATCCATGGAACATTTCCGGGCCGACACAGACAAGTGGGAGGCCGAAGTAGAGACGCTGACCGGGCCGTGCGATATTATTTTATTCCCCTTCGGCGCGATATCGGCGGCTGGAAGCCCTATGATACCAGCAGCGAACGCTACCAGTACCTGCACTCGAAAGGTTTCCGCTATTTCTGCAATGTGGATTCCAGCCAGTACTGGGTACAGATCGGCGACGATTATATGAGACAAGGACGGCGGAATCTGGACGGTTTCCGTATGTATTACGACTTGCCGGAAACCAATCCCACCAAAGACCATTTAAGCGATTTATTCGACGTGTCTGAGGTCTTTGACAGGAGACGGCCGACACCGGTCCCCAAGATGTCGGAATAGTTCATTGGGTATGAACAGGAACCATTCGGGTTGTGAATTTTGACAGCCGCGAAATCCCATTGACAGGGAGCGGCGGTTCCTATATAATAAAATCATAAAAGAGCTTTTGCGGATTATATATTATTTTCCGTAACGGCTCTTTTTTGTGCGTTTAAAAGTAGTTTAAAAGAAAGAGAGGCTGGAACGATGAAAACAAAACTTATAAGCAGTTTGAAAATAATCGGAGTGGAACTTTTAGGCAGTATTTTGATTGCGGTAGGTATTTACAACTTTGCAGCAGCTTCCGCATTTCCGATGACCGGTTTTTCAGGAATAGCCCTGATTTTCAACCGGCTGTTTGCACTGCCCGTCGGCCTCACAATTATTGTCCTGAATGTTCCGGTAGCGGCGCTGTGCTACAAACTCCTGGGCAAACAGTTCTTTCTGCGTTCCGTGCGCTGTATGGTCATCTCATCAATTATGATCGACTATCTTGCCCCCCTGTTCCCGGTATACACCGGAAGCAGGATGCTGGCGGCAATCTGCACAGGCGTGCTGGCCGGGCTGGGCTATGCCATTATCTATATGCAGAATTCCTCCACCGGAGGCACCGACTTTATCATAATGGCGGTAAAAGCCTTAAAGCCTTACTTATCCCTCGGTAAAATCGCTTTTTTGTCGGACGTGGGAATTATCCTGATCGGAGGCATCCTGTTCCGTGATATGGACGGAATCGTATACGGCATGATTATCAATTTCCTGTTTGCCGTCGTTGTTGACAAAGCGGTATATGGCATTAATGCCGGAAAAATGGCCATGATTGTGACGGACAAAGGCGAGCAGGTGACGAAAGCAATTGACGCCTGCTGCAACAGGGCGGCCACAATTTTAAAGGGAATGGGAGGATATAAAATGGATAAAAAAGAAGTTGTGATCTGCGCCTGCAATAATAAAGAAATGTTTTTTGTCCAGCAGGTTGTAAAAGAGGTGGATCCGGCCGCATTCACTGTCATTCTTGAATCAAACGAAGTCCATGGTGAGGGATTTAAAATGTTCCAGATAGGCGAGGGGAACGTAACAGTTCAGACAGGACTGCGCACTTGCTGCGCGGACCGTGCGAAAATGCAGCGGCAGTAAGCATCCGGCTGATAAACCGGCTTCTCATGGCGCCAGACTTTAAAAAAAACAAAAAAAGAGCAGGAAGATTGCCTGCTCTTTTCAAGAGGGCGTAAATTTTTGTGTCTTTAAAATTGGAAGTTCCATTCAGTTGGAATTAGATATGTAGCAATTTTGGAACTTTTGTCACTTTTCCGGATGTTCCATCTCCTTACTTTTAGTATTGCCAGAAAGTCTGGTTCTATACATTTTAGGCACATCAATCAGGCATTTATAGTATTTTAAGTTCGTGGGCTCTGCCCACACCAGCCTCTGGAATAAGCTGGGATTTTCTGGCAATACTATAAATGCCGACGGAATAAGCTCGGAACGGTTTTCGTCTTTGGAGTTTTGTGCCGTTCCGGCTTTTTTTTACAGATACTGCGTTAGGCGTTCCCCGTACAGCAGGATGAGCTGGCCAATCACCTGATCCCAGCCACGGTACCGCTGCGTCCACTTTTTCATTACGTTCTGGCTTGCCAGGTACAGCATTTTTGCCAGTGAGGCATCATTCGGGAATACACTTTTGTTCTTTGTTGCTTTCCGGTACTGGCGGTTTACCCCCTCAATGATGTTTGTGGTATACATAATCTTTCTCAGTTCGCCAGAAAACTGATAGAACGAACTTAAATCTTCCCAATTGTCCTCCCAGGCGCGTATGGCATAGGGTATTTCTTTCCCAGGTTCCTTTCAATGTTTCCAGTTCCAACTTTCCCATTTCTTCTGTTGAGGCATTGTAGACCGCTTTAAAATCGGAGGCGAATTTCTTCAAGTCGCTATAATTGACATATTTAAAGGAATTGCGCAGCATATGGATGATGCACCGCTGGATCTGCGCCTGCGGGAACACAGTCTGGATGGCATCCCGGAAGCCCGGCAGGCCGTCCACACAGAAAAACAGGACATCCTGTACGCCCCGGTTCTTCAGGTCATTCAGCATTCCCAGCCAGAACTTGGAGGATTCGTTTGCACCTACTGTGATGCTTAGGATGTCTTTATAGCCCTCTGTTGTAACCCCGGGACGATATACGCGGCTTTGCTGACAATGCGTCCCTCATCGCGCACCTTATAGTGGATCGCATCCATGAACACAAACGGGTACAGGGAATTCAGGGCCGTGACTGCCATTCTTTTACCTCCGGGAGGATGCGGTCCGTGATCTTGCTGACCATCTCGGCCGACATTTCAATTCCATACAGGTCCTGGATCTGGTCATGGATATCCCTTGTGCTCATGCCCCGTGCGTAAAGGGCGATTACTTTTTCTTCGATGCCGGAAACATCCCTCTGGTGTTTGGGAACAAGCTTTGGCTCAAACTCCCCGTTGCGGTCCCTGGGGATATCAAGCGGGAACTCTCAAACTGGCTTTTGATAGTTTTCTGAGAATACCCATTGCGTTTGTTGTCTGTGTCCAGCCCAGCCTTGTGGTTTTGCTGTAACCAAGGGAGGCATCCATCTCTGCTTCGAGGAGTTCCTGAAGAATATCTTTGAAACTATCGCGGAGGAGGGAGTAGACATCTGCCACGCTGGAGATGTTGTTTTCTGAAATAATCTGTCGAATTTGCTCCTTTGCTACTGCCATAAAAAGACTCCTTTCGAGTAAGAATTTCCATATCTGAATTCTTGCCCGAAAGGAGCCATTCCAAAGACACAAACTATTTTACACTACCCTTTCAATCTTAATTATTGTTTGTCTTGCTCAAAATAGTGCCTGCAGTGCACTAAAACTGAACAATCTCTTTAATCGGTTCCGCCTTCTCCACATATTCTGCATAGAGCATCGGTCCCTCGCCTTCATATTCCGGACTGTATTCATACTCAACGCGCGCTCTCACCTTGACCCACTCTTTTGTCTCTAAGAGCCTTGCATTTCTGGCTTTGCACATGAAACCCAAGAATGTCATATCGGCTTCACAACATGTCATTGCCATTCTGCCCGGTACGAAATAGTTTTTCGGGAAATCCGGTGTCTTTAATACCATTGCCGTAAATTCAACCGTCTTTCCACGGTACCGCTCCGGTTTATCAAGCATGTCTATATACCAGATGCCGTATGCTTCCGGAGACACCTCAATTATATCGGCATTTACATCGTATGGAAGATCCGCCTCGGAGATTTCACTGATCCGCCTTCCGAATCTTCGAATACTATCTGTACCTGAGGATTCATCCCCTTCAGTGTTCTGCGGTAGGTATCCAGATCTTCGATTCCGTCGCAGCGGTTCATGATCAGCATCTCCGTATTACGTACCATGCTGCCCACCAGCGGTTTCATGTTGTTGAGATACAAATCAAAGCTGGAACCGTCCACAATAGTAATCTGCTGGTAAAGATCCCAGTCGGCCGGGAGCTTCAGCCCCTCCGGGTTCCACATGCCATTCCACTCAATCAGCACACGCTCCGGATTATAAAGAAGCTCCAGCTCCTCCAGGTATTCCGGCGTGAGCTTTGAAATCTCATCAATATACACGGCGGCTGTTTCGTCTCCCTGAGGAACTCCTCTTCGTACTCTTCTTCGCCCTCTTCACAAACGATCAGTAAAGTCTTTCCTTCCGACTGAAAGTAATCCTGCTGAAGCGTGAATTTGATAAAAGCAGTTTTGCCTGCCTCCAAAAAACCGTTTATCAGAAATAACGGCATTCTATCGTCTTCCATTACTTATTTCTCCTTTTATGCACAGTCTGCCCGCTTCCGGCTGTGCCTTAACTCTGTCAATCAGGCGTTAAATGCCTCCGCCAGTCCTTCTTCATCCAGGTTAGCCCCAATGACACAGAGCTTGCCCGTATAGTCAGGGGAACCTTCACGGATTTCAATCTGCTCCGGAACCAAATCAAAATGAATCCATACGCCTTCTTTTTCACCCGGGATCATACCTTTGGCACGGAGAACTTGACCGTATTTCTGTCCATATGCCAGCTCCTTCAGCACCGCCTCCAGTTTATCGCGGCTAATGGCGGATACGTTCTCTCTGCCCCAGCTTGTAAATACTTCATCGGCATGATGATGGCCGTGATCATGAGCGTGATCATGGTCATGATCGTGACAGCCGCAGGTACAGCTTTCATCATGGTCGTGATGATGATGGTCGTGGTCATGTGCGTGATCGTGGTCATGCGCGTGGCAGCCGCATTCCTCGCCGTGGTCATGGCCGTGGTGATGATCATGCTCATGTTCATGGCAGCCGCAGTTACACTCACCGTCATGTCCGCCTTCATGATGATGCTCATGGTGATGCCCGTGATCATGGCAGCCGCATTCTTCCATGCTCCTGATCGTGGTGATGGAATGGGCGTTTTTATGCTCTCTGGCCTCACGCATCAATTCCTCCGCCATATCGTCCTTCTTTTCAATGATCTCAAGAAGCTGTGCGCCTGTAAGCTGGCCGCACGGAGTCGTCACAATATTGGCTTCCGCGTTATGCTCCCGGAGCATCGCAACCGCCGCCTTCACCTTGTCGGCGCCGGCAATATCGGTCCGGCTCAGGATGATGGTGCCGGCATTCTCAATCTGATTATTGAAAAACTCGCCGAAATTCTTCATATACATACGGCATTTGTTCACATCCACAACAGTAACCGCACTGTTCAGCATGACTTCGATCTCGGAAGCCACATCTCTCACCGCTTTCATGACATCTGAAAGCTTGCCGACGCCGGACGGTTCAATAATTACACGATCCGGATGATACTTCGTCAGGACTTCCTCCAGGGATTTTCCGAAATCCCCGACTAGGGAGCAGCAGATACAGCCAGAATTCATCTCACGGATCTCGATCCCCGCATCCCTTAAAAAGCCTCCGTCAATTCCAACTCTCCAAATTCATTTTCAATCAGCACTACTTTTTCGCCTGAGATGGCTTCCTTCAGGAGCTGTTTAATAAATGTCGTCTTTCCCGCTCCAAGGAAACCGGAAATAATATCAATCTTTGTCATTATTATCAACCTTCTTTTCTGTTTAACAGTAGTTTTAACCTAATTTATTATTTTTACACAAATATGGAATAAAGTCAAGCAGGTGAGAATTACGGTCAATAAAACGGCCGGTATGAAAGTATCTCATACCGGCCGCCCTGCGGCTTTTATCTCTACCAGCTGAACCCCTGACGCACCGCCTGAACCAGACTGAATATCAGGAACGCCGCCAGATTTACGACTACCACACTGGCTCCCGCCGGAGTGGAATAGATATAGGATATCACCATTCCGATACTGAAACAGATGATAGAAAGCACCCCGGATACAATTACGACTCCCCTGAAACTTTTAAAGATCCGCATGGCCGTCAGGGACGGAAAGATAATGAGACTGGAAATCAGCATGGCTCCCATCATCCTCATTCCGATCACGATCGTCACTGCAGTCAAAACGGCAATCAGAACATTATAAATCGAAACATTGACACCGGTGGCCCTTGCAAAATTCTCATCGAAGGTCACGGCAAAAATCTTATTGTAGCAGAATAAAAACAGGCCGAGGACAATGACGGAAAGAACGGCGGCAAACCGCACATCCTCTTTGCTCATGGCCAGAATGCTTCCAAACATATAGCTGCTCACATCCGTGGTCATCCCTGTAGTCATGGAGGTCACAATAATACCGATTGCCAGTGCGCTGGCTGATATCATCGCAATGGCGGCATCACTTTTTATCTTTCCTCTCTCCGTGATTCTGAGAAGGAAAAAGGCCGCCAGCACCACAACCGGGATTGAAATTTTAAGAGGCGACCAGCCCGCTGCCAGAGCCACCGACAGGGCGCCGAAGGATACATGGGACAGCCCGTCCCCTATCATGGAATAACGTTTCAGCACAAGGCTGACTCCCAGCAGGGAAGCACAGAGAGAGACGAGTACACCGCCTATCAGCGCCCTCACAATAAATGGGTAGGACATCATTTCACTGATTATGCTCATTCCTCCTCACCTCCCAGAAACTGGTTTCCTATGCCGCTTTTTAAATAATCCTGAACCGTTCCCCAAAAAAGCGCTCTTGCTGAAGATGGAGAATCTTTCCCGCCTGTCTGACGATATTCGCCATGTCGTGGGATACCATCAGGATCGCCACCTGCTCTTCCCGGTTCAGCTTTCTTATAATATTATAAAAGTCCTGTATCGCCGAAGGATCCAGCCCTGTAATCGGTTCGTCCAGAATCAGAAGTTTATCGGTGGCGCAGAGGGCTCTGGCAATCAACGCTCTCTGCTTCTGCCCTCCCGACAGATCCCGGAAGCAGCTTTTCTTAAGGTCCGCGATCCCCAGCCTCCAGATTGGAAAGAGCTGTCTGCTTCTCTTTTGGGGAGTAGAACGGACGTTTTCCTCTTTTTCCAAGGCAGCCGGAAATAACCACCTCAAATACGGTGGCAGGAAAATCCTTCTGCGCCGCCGTCTGCTGCGGCAGATAACCAATACCGGCTTCTTAAGCTCTTCCGATATTTCAATCTTTCCCTCCGTAGGTTTTAACAGCCCCAGAATCCCTTTCATCAGGGTGCTTTTACCGGAACCATTTTCGCCCACGATACAGATATAATCGCCTGTGCTGACCTCCAGGCTCACATCAATGACCGCATCCTGATTCTCATATCCAAAATCAACATGCTCACATTTTAACAATAATCCCATCTATTCAAATCCTTTTCTCAGGTTCACCACATTCTGCTCCATCAGTTCCAGGTACGTTATGCCCGAATCAAATTGTCTTCTGGTCACGTTGTGGCAGGAGTGGAACAGCAAAGGCTCAGCTCCTGTCTCCTCCCCGATTATCTCTTAGCCACGCGGTGGCTGGAAAGCTCCAGATAATAAACTGCGGGATCGAATCCTCCCTGACCTTGTCAATCAGATATGCTATCGTCTTTGCGCTGGGTTCCGTATCCGTGCTGCATCCGGTAAATGCCGCCCTGTATTCCAGCCCATATTCATCGAAGAAATAACGCAGCGGAAATTTGTCGCCAAACACAAGCAGCCTCCTGTGTCCGCCGGCTACTACTTCCCGTATCTCTCTGTCAAGAGCCTCCAGTTTTTCTACATACGCATCAGCCCCTGCCCGGTAGTCCGCCGCATGGGCCGGGTCTTCCTCCTGAAGCACGCCGGCCAGAATCTCCGTCAGCTTCATAGCGTTCACAGGGGAAGTCCAGATATGCTCATCATACTCTATCTCGACTTCATGTCCGTCATCATGCTCATGGCTGTGACGGTCTGAGGAATGGTCATGTTCCTCCGCTTCCATCCCTTCGACAATCTCTTCCTCCACCGTATCCACATAATCCATCATTGTCACGACCCGTCCGGGACCGGCGCCGTTTCCAAAAGAATCCAGCACTTTATCAAGCCACTGTTCCATTGCGCCGCCGTTACATACCAGAATATCAGCATTCTGTATCGTAATCATATCGGCCGGCGTGGGTTCGAAGGAGTGGCTGTCCATACCGGCCGGAACCACCATGGTCAGTTCTATCCTGTCTCCTGCAATCTGACGCAGAAAATCGTAATAGGGAAACAGCGTTGTCACTACGTTGAGCCTGTCTTCCCCGTCAGACGCTGTTAATGCCTCTTGGTCCTTTCTTACGTCACTGCTGCCGGGATTATACCGGCTGCAGCCCGCCGTCTGGATTACAGCGGCAGATAAAACAAGCAGGAGCAAAAGCCGGGCAAAAGGCCCGGTAAGCGGATCTTGGTATTTACAGTCATTGCAAATCCTCATTCCCTGTGTCAGCTTTTTCTATAATCAATTCCACCTGGGATGGATAATCCACTATATATTGGGGTGACAGCGCCACCAGCTCTTCTCTGTCCCTGAAGCCCCAGGTTACCCCCACCGTATCCATGCCGGCCGCAATCCCCGTCTTCATATCCGTGTTTGTATCTCCCAGATACAGGCAGTCACCGGGCTGCATCCCCAGTTCACGGCATACGATCAGCCCCGTCCGGAGCCGGCTTCTTAGGCGTTCCTGCCTGCCTGTCGCCTCCTGACGCAGTCAAAATAATCTTTTCCAAATATTGTCTCAATATTCTCCACCGCCTGATGATGCGGCTTATTGGAGTATACTGCTATCTTCATCCCTTTTTTCTTCAGGTATTCAAGAAGCTGGGGAATTCCGTCATAAGGTTTTACATCTTTCATACAGTATTTCGCGAAGTTCTCCATATATAGCGTCAGAGCTTCTTCATAATGAACCAGATTTTCATCGCCGCAGGCCATAAGGGCGCGCTCCATCTGTTTCTTATAGCCGTCTCCGACCATCTTTTTCGTCTGCTCCGGCACAATCTGTCCCAGGCCAAGGGCCGACAGCGTAACATTAGTCGTATAAGTCAGGGCATTAATTGTGTTCAGCAATGTCCCATCGAGATCAAAAATACATAAACGGTACATTTTTCTCTTCCTTTCGGTGTAAATTTCCCCCATGTAATAATATACTAAATGGGCGAAAGTTGCAACGGGGACTTTAGTTAAGCAGGTGGGGACGCAGCAGGGACGGACGGCGGACGGGCGGTGGAGGTGGATCGAGGAGTCTTTCGTCCCGTGGGAAGGTTGTCGCAAGCCGGGACTGCAAAGAAGATAGAGTCTTCAATTAAATAATTATGATGTTGGGAGCAAAAGGTCTTTTGCCCCCTTTGATACCGGATTGCTCTGCACTGCGTGGTATCATAATTATTAAGATTTTCAATCTCTATAGATCACTCATCCCCATCATGATACAATGAAGTCAACCAAATCAATTTCTTCAAGGAGGTAAGTATGAACACACCAAAACGACCGGCGATTAATAGAATAAACACTGTAATAGACTGTGGTGACGCACAGATTATGGCAGAATTCTACAGCAGGCTTCTGGGGTGGGAACTGACTCTTCCTGCCGCGAACGGATGGGCCGCCGTCACATCGCCGGAGGGAGCCGTATTTGCATTTCAGGAGATCGAGGGGTATGAACCTCCGGTATGGCCCTGGGAGAAAGGTAAACAGGGGCAGATGATTCATCTGGATTTCTGGGTGGACAATCTGGAGGAAGGCGTTGAGTTTGCCCTGGCCTGCGGGGCTGTTGAAGCGGCTCAGCAGTTTTTTACGACCTCCCGCACCTTACTCGACCTGCGGGACATCCGTTCTGTATTGATACTGATGGAGAGGAACCCTGACTTTAACTCTTAAAGGAGGCTATCTGTCTAAGGAGGCTATCTATGAAAAAGAATTTACAAATTATTTCATCCGCAATTGTCATGACGCTGTTTTCACTTTCCCTGTATTTGCCGGTCAATGGATTACAGGATGGGAAGACCGGCTGTCAGTGACGGCGTATCCAACTGGCGCTGGCAGGAAGACGACGGTACGTATGTACAGGACTGCGATCTCTGGCTGGACGGAAACAAGGACGGGATTTATGAAAACTACTATTTTAACTCCGGCGGCTGGATGCTTGCCGCCACACAGAATGGCTATGGCCAAACTATTAATTCCGACGGCGCTCTCCTGAATAATGACGGCAGCGTTTTCCGGATAATTGCGCCAAAGACAGCGCAGTCATAACGACTCCCGATTATACGCTCACACTGCCGGAAAACTGGAAAAACAATTTCTGCTACTCCCTCCGCAACGGGAACCTCTATGTGGATTTCCATCCTATTAAACCGCTCTTAATGGACGGCAAAAACAGGGGCTCCGTCACCCAGGCCATGTTCTGGATTCTTAGTTTTGACAGCAGGGAAGAGATGGAGAAAATAAGAAATCAGGGTCTCTACGACAGCTGGCGTCTTCTGGGCAGCAGCAATGGCAAGTATTATGTCTCCTGCGGCCCCACGGATACCGCCATCGAATTTTACACGGAGGAGGACAGGGCCGTTATGCAGTAGATGCAGTCCGCTCTTTATGAAAATGGGCAATCTTCGCTCTGGAACAGGATGGTATTTGTATCTGCCGGTAACTGATAGTTTTATCTAATCTGCTTTTTATGGAGGGAGGAAAATTACATGAACCGACAATTGTTGAAACTTCCGCTTTACACCCTGGCCGCCGGGGTTCTTACAAGACTTCTTATAAAAGTGATTAGCTCCCTGGCCCTGCATTCCGCCGGAGCGTGGGCAGTGTATTTAGGGGATGTGATATTCTACGCCCAGTGCGTCATTTCCGCGATGTTTTTTATCATCATTGGCCTGAGATTACGCAAAATATACACCCGCAGCGTCTGTTTCCGGCCGCTTCTGTCTTAGCCCTCTACTCTCTCCTGTCCCTTGTACTGGAACAGGCAATGCAGTACAGCGGGCACTACGGTTTGCTGAACTACTATATGTACCTTCCCATCGAGATTTTCACACCGATCACGGCCCTGCTGATGCGATTCTTCTATGAAGGAGCTGTCAGCGTGGTTTATGCCGTGCCTTCCCTGCTGGCCCCTTATCTTTTTCTGCTTTTCACCGATAAATAGAGATTTAACTGAGGTTGGGAGGACGCGTCCGGAACGGACCAGGTCCGGTGTGGTGAGGGGGATGGCTGAGTCTTCCGTCCCCGTGGAGGTTGGTCGTGAAGGGGAATCCGGCCGGAATGAATTGGCGGGGACCGTTTGCACTCTTTGAGTGCGAGGCAGTGCTAAGCTCGTGAGGGACCTCGCCAAGCACCGGCGGACTCCCATGTCCCTCCGCAATTGATTCCGCCTACTTCCCCGGGGCAGATTTTCGCCGGGGACGGAAGACTCAGGCGGAGGTTTTCGCACACCGGACATGGTCCGTTCCGGCCGCTGATTTGCGAGGTCCTCTCGAGCTTAGCAGCGCGATGCATTTCACAGAGCGGGAGTGTGCTCCGCAGACTTTATCTTCGCCCGCAGCCCCATACCGCGACAATCCTCCCCGGGACGAAAGACTCATATACACATCCCACCACCCCGTCCGCCGGCCGTACCGGCGGCGTCCTCACCTGCTTCACTATAATCAAACATTCTTTTAAGAGCCGCGAGAATCACACACCCCACTGCAGATCCGGCCGCCACGGCTGCCAGGTACCCGATTGGATTCCCGATTGTCGGAAGAACAAAGATACCTCCGTGCGGCGCCCTGAGCGTACAGCCAAGGAGCATGGACAGACCTCCTGCTACGGCTGAGCCTGCAATACAGGATGGAATCACGCGCAACGGATCCTGGGCAGCAAACGGGATAGCTCCCTCCGAGATGAAGGACAAACCCATAATATAGTTTACAAGACCTGACTGACGCTCTTTTACCGTGAATTTCTTTTTGAAAAATGTGGTTGCCAGGGCAATGGCCAGCGGAGGAACCATACCTCCTGCCATTACTGCCGCCATAACGTCAAAGTTGCCTTCCGCAAGCTGCGCCGTTCCGAATACATAGGCCGCTTTGTTGACAGGGCCGCCCATATCTACGGACATCATGCCGCCGACCACCATGCCAAGAATCACTTTGCTGGTTCCGCCCATGCTGTTCAGCAGATTGGACAGGCCGTCGTTGATGGCTCCGACAAAAGGATTAATAATCGTCGTGATTACAGCTACCAGAAAAATGCCGAGAACCGGATATAAAAGAATCGGTTTAATTCCGTCCAGTGATTTCGGCAGCCTGCTAAATACCTTCTTCAACAACAGGATAAGGTATCCGCCGATAAATCCTGCCAGCAGTGCTCCCAGGAACCCGGCATTCACATCGCCTCCTGCCGGATTGGCAAAAGTCATTCCCATCTTAGCCACCAGCCCGCCGACAAAGCCGACTGCCAGTCCCGGACGGTCTGCAATACTCATGGCAATGAAACCTGACAGAACGGGAAGCATCATGCCAAACGCCTGCTCTCCCACTGTCTTCAGATAGGCCGCCAGCGGCGTATTCTTACCAAAATTGGCGGGATCCAGTGAATAATCATCAAACAGGAAGGCCAGGGCTATCAGGATGCCGCCGCCGATTACAAACGGCAGCATATGGGAAACACCATTCATCAGATGCTTATAAATGCTTCTTCCCAGATTTTCCTTGTCGGCAGATTCCGTCTCTCCGGCTCCGCCGTCTGCCGCATGATGGTAAATGGGCGCTTCTCCGGCCTCAATTTTCTTAATCAGTTCTTCCGCTTTGTGAATACCGTCGGAAACAGGCGCTATTATGACCGGCTTACCGTTAAAACGGGCCATTTCAACATTCTTATCGGCCGCTATGATGATACCGTCCGCTGCCTCGATTTCCTCTTTTGTCAGATGGTTCTGTACTCCGTCTGCGCCGTTCGTCTCCACCTTGACGGGATATCCAACCTTCTCTCCTGTCCTGGACAGATTCTCCGCCGCCATAAAGGTATGGGCAATTCCGGTCGGACATGCCGTTACGGCAAGAATCCGGTATTTTGCCTGTCCCGCATCATGCGCCGGTGGCGGCAGTATTATTTCCTTCGGTATCCATCTCCGCCGTTTTCTCCGGTGAGCTGTTCTTCTTATCGCCGTCTTCCTTTGCAGGGGCAAAACGATCCGCTTCCTTATCATTGATAAGTTTCAAAAACTCATCTGCAGTTTTCGCTTTAACAAGGGCGTTCTTAAAGTCCGGATCCATTAAAACCATGGAAAGCTTCGAAAGAGCCTCCAGGTGGGCATCAGCCTCCCCGTCCGGGGCCGCTATCATGAACAGAAGATTGGCAGGGCTTCCGTCAAATGATTCATAGTCCACGCCCTCCGGCACCACCATGGCTGCCAGACCAGGTTCATTGACCGCGGCAACCTTTGCATGGGGAATGGCAATTCCGTCTCCGACAGCCGTACTTCCAAGGGCTTCTCTGGCCAGAATACCTTTCTTATATCCCTCCTTATCATTCAGCCTGCCGCTCTTATCCATCAAATCCACAAGATAGTCAATGGCGGCTCCTTTGGAATCGACCTTCACGTCAAGAGCAATACTTTCTTTTTTTAACAGATCTGTAATCTTCATGATGTCCTCCTGATTTCTCCCTGCTTCTCATGAGCCTTTATTTGTGACAATTCAGACAGCATGAACTGTTACTGCAGCGAGTGCGCAGACCTGTCTGAACTATTACATTTACATACTATTTTCCTGATGGTTACAGCTTCTCAAGAAGTTCAATAATATCTTTTCTTGTCGCTATTCCCTCCGAAAATGCGGTTGCGCTTCCGGATGCCGTTCCCAGCTTCAGAGCATAGGCGTAATCCCGTTTGTCGAGATATCCTGCAATGAATCCGGCCACCATCGAATCTCCGGCTCCGACCGAATTCTTTACCGTTCCCTTTGCAACACCCATCTTATGAACCTCTTTCTCCTCCGTGACAAGAATCGCCCCGTCGCCTGCCATGGATACGAGTACGTTGACGGCCCCCATTTCCTGCAGCTTTCCGGCGTAGGTTATGATATCTTCATCTGATTTTAGCTCTGCACCGAACATTTCACCAAGTTCATGGTTATTCGGTTTAATCAGAAACGGATGGTATTTCAGAACATTGAGAAGCAGATCTTTCGTCGCGTCTACTACGATTCTTATCCCTTTTCCGTCGAGGCGTGACATAATTGTTTCATAAATCCGGTCGTCAATCGATTTCGGGATACTGCCGGACAGCACGAGAATATCTCCGTTTTCCAGCTTCTCCAGCTTCTCAAACAGCTTTTCCACATCACTCTCCGTGATTTGCGGCCCGATGCCATTGATTTCCGTCTCATTGTCCGACTTCATCTTGACATTGATCCGGGACATTCCGTCTTTCACACGAATAAAATCACTTGCAAATCCAAGTGTCCTGACACCACGCTCTATCTCATCTCCGGTAAATCCCGCTACGAATCCCAGCGCTGTGCTGGCATACCCCAGTTCCTTTAAAACAGCAGATACGTTTATCCCCTTGCCGCCGTAAAAAATTTCTTCCGATACGGTTCTGTTAACGGTTCCTGTCGTAAAATTATCCACCTTCACCACATAATCCAGAGCCGGATTAAATGTAACCGTGTAAATCATACGTCATTCCTCCTCTTCTATATGAAATATATTTTCATCATCTGACATCATAATAATACGTATCTTTCATTTCGTCAATAGATATCTTCATGAAATTCCATTTCTTTTCCAATTTCATCATTATGCATAATTTACCCTGAAAACCAGCATTTTAAACATATTTTTTTTAGTCATTCTGCCTATTGCCGTTTTGACAGCCGCCGCTTTGATTTTCACGGCTGGCTGCATCCCGTCTGGAATAGACACAGCCGCAGTAATTCTGACGATACAGATGATATTCCTGCGAAAGCTCTACGGAGCGTCTGTAGCCGTTCTTTTTCTTAAAATCTGAATTGAGAAAACGGACCCCGTATTTTTCCCCCGCTTCCTCGCCAATCCGGTTCAGCCTCGCAGCATCCTTCATCGGACTGATGGTGAGGGTTGTCGTGAACCAGTCAAATCCCCCCTCTTTGGCCAGCTTTGCCGCCTCATAAAGCCGCATTCTAAAGCATAAGGTACAGCGTTCGCCCCCTCTTCGTCTTCCTCATGTCCCTTCGCCATCTGAAAAAATTCCTCCGGCCTGTAATCACCCGCCACAAATTCCACAGGATAGCCCGACGGCATCTCCCTGACCAGACGCCGAATCTCTCCCAGTCTCTCCTCATATTCATCGCGGGGATAGATATTGGGATTATAATAAAAAACTGTAATTTTGAAATATTCGGACAGGTACTCAAGAACATAGCTGCTGCAGGGAGCACAGCAGCTATGAAGAAAGAGGGTAGGGACGTCTCCTTCCCGTTTGGCCTGTGCGATGACTTTTTCCATCTCTAGCTGGTAGTTCTTTTTGTTTTCCATACGTTTTCCTCCTTATATTACAGCCGGACCGCCGTAAAAAAACAGCCTGCCGCCAAAAGCCCCATGCGCAGTACATAACTGTAATACACAATTGGCCTTCAGCACACAGGCTGCCAATAATATTCAACTTTACTGATTACAGGAAATCACGAATCCGTTTACTTCTGACCGGATTTCTCAGTTTTCTGAGTGCTTTGGCTTCAATCTGCCTGATACGCTCACGGGTAACGTTAAATTCTTTCCCCACTTCTTCCAGTGTTCTTGGATGTCCGTCTTCAAGACCGAACCGGAGAACGATAACCTGACGTTCTCTTTCCTTCAAATCTCCTAACAATGCATCGATATGCTCTCTCAGCATCACGGATTCCACATTACCTTCCGGAGTCACAACGTTGCTGTCCGCTACAAAGTCACCCAGGTTGGAATCGTCTTCCTCTCAATCGGTGTCTCAAGCGAAGCCGGTTCCCTGGCTATCTGCATGATCTCCATTACTTTGTCTTCCGACATCTCGAGTGCTTCGGAAAGCTCTGCTACCGACGGTTCATACCCCAGTTCCAGCGTCAGCTTTCTCTGCATCTTCGACATCTTGTTAATTGTCTCAACCATATGCACAGGAACACGGATCGTCCTTGCCTGATCTGCCAGCGCTCTTGTGACAGACTGTCGAATCCACCAAGTCGCATATGTACTCAGCTTATATCCTTTTGTGTAATCAAATTTTTCAACACCCTTAATCAGGCCCAGATTCCCTTCCTGTACCAAATCGAGAAAGCTCATGCCTCTGCCGGTATAACGTTTCGCAATACTAACTACAAGCCTGAGATTGGCCTCAATTAAACGTTCCTTTGCATTGTCATCGCCTTCCGCCTTCCTCTTGGCAAGACGCAGTTCCTCATCAGCGCTTAAAAGCGGAACTGTACCTATCTCCTTCAGGTACATGCGCACCGGGTCTTCCGTGCCGATTCCTTCCAGAAGGTCAATCGCATCAAGATCGATCTCTTCCTCTTCCTTCAGAAAATCGTCATCTGCATCATCCAGAAGCAGAGCGTCATCTTCCGCCAGTATTGTCTCATCGATTACTTCAGGGATAATGTCAATATTACTGTTCTCCAGATAACTGTATATCTGTTCCATCTGTTCTGTTGACAGATTATCCCCGGCAAAAAAATTGTTAATTTCTGTGATGTCAAGTGCGTTCTGTTTTGTTTTCGCCAGGTCGACAAGTCGTTTTAGCTTCTCTAAAAAATTTTCTTTCTCCACGAATTAACGTCCTTTCGCCTAAGAAGTTTGTAAATTATAATTCAGTAGCGGCTATCCAATCGGCTTAATTCTGAATAACCGGTTCTGAACAGCTGCGTATTGTAAATTGGTACTCGGCCTTTTATTATATACTAACCAAAATTTTTTTTCAACATATTTCTAAGCTTTTCTCTCAGTTTTTCACAAAGCTTCGACAACAGACGACGCCCGGCGCCGAATCGACACCGCCCGGCTCTTGTTTTCTATCAGAATTTCCGTTCTGCTGCCGCCGTACTCGCCGTCGAGCGACCAGTCTACCGGCTCTTGGGAAATCACTCTCAAAGTTTTGGCCCGGAACTGATATACGCAGTCGTTCTCTCCCTCGCGAAGAATCAGATAAGAAGCAATACTTGCAATATCTTTGGGTGTCCTGGGTTTACGGACAAGAAGAACCTCGAATTCACCGTCGTCCAGGGCCACATCAAGGCCGACCAGCCCCTTAAATCCTCCAATGATGATGGTATTGGTAATCATTCCGATAATAAATTCATCCTCCAGCACTTTATCTTCCCATTCAAATTTCATTCTGTAAGCTTTCAGATTTGTAACTCTTTTCACGGCCTCCAGCATATAGGCCTGATGGCCGAGAAGATTCTTGGCCTCCTGCGGCGTACTGTAGGAAACCTCTGTGAATGCTCCGAATGCCGCAACATAGACAAAATATCTGTCTTCCCCGAATCTGCCCACATCGACGGCAGTCGTTCCGCCGCTGACAGCATCGAGAGCCGCCTTCTTCATATTCTTCGATATTCCGATGCTGGACGCGTAGTCATTCGTGGAACCTGAGGGAATATATCCCAGGACAGGCCTTTTTCCCTCTTCAATCGTCATCAGTCCCGATACGACTTCATTAAGCGTGCCGTCTCCGCCGCTGCAGACTACAAGGCTCCTGCCTCTCCCGCGCCGTGATACGATCTGCATGGCATCTAACGGCTTCTGTGTTACATACACCGACACCTCATAGCCATATTTCGTAAATATATCCAATATATCAAGCAGTTTACTGCGTATCTGCTCCTTGCCCGATCTGGGATTGAACACGAAAATCATTTTTTTCATAGGCCTTCCCTCTCATTATTTCACATTAAAGCTTTTGTATACACTCCGAATGCATTTGGCAGGGGATATTTTGAAAATATTTCCTCTTTTTTTACCATATGAAACAATTCCGGATGTTCTTTTGCCATTTTAACACGGTATCCAGTCATATGCCATTCCACATGAGAGAAGATATGGACCGAGTCAGGCAGTCTCTCAGAGGCAAGAATATCCTCTTTCGGAAGCCCGAGAACTTCTGAAAGCTCCTCCTCCTGCATGTCCCGGAATATTGGGAAATTCATAGAGGGAAGCCAGAAGCCCCTTTCCACTCCTCTTTCGTATAGCGACTTTATCCTCCCATTCGAGAAGAAATATTGTCTTTTCTTCAATTCTTCTCGGTTTTTAGGAGCCTTTACCGGAATCACATCCGTCAGTTCCCCTTTTAAAGCCAGACACAGGGAATTCATCGGACATTCACCGCACAGCGGCTTCCCTGCCGGGATACACACAATAGCCCCCAGTTCAATAAGAGCCTGGTTATAATCGCCGGCCCTCTCCCTGTCCATATTATCCCTTATTAAAAGCTCATAACGCTTCTTTGTGCCTGCTTTCGTAATGTCCCCGCGATCAGCAAGCAGTCTTGATATCACTCTCAGGACATTGCCGTCCACCGCTGGTTCAGGTATCCCAAAGGCGATAGATGATATGGCTCCCGCCGTATAGTACGCCGATTCCGGGAAGCTTAAGAAGCTTATCATAGGAATCGGCATTACCCCTCCATGCTCATCCACTATTACCTGGGCCGCCTTTTTTAAATTTCTGGCTCTGCTGTAATACCCAAGCCCCTCCCAGAGCTTTAGGAGAGTTTCCTCATCTGCCGCGGCCAGACTTATGACGTCGGGCAGTGCCTCCATGAACCGTGCAAAATAAGGTTTGACCGCCTCTACCCTGGTCTGCTGGAGCATAATCTCCGAAATCCAGACCTTGTAGGCCTCCGGTTCTTCCCTCCACGGCAGGATTCTTCTGTTGTTGTCATACCAGTGAAGCAGCGGCCCTCTGACAGCTCTTAATCTTTCATCTTCTGTTAAAGGCGTATCCGGCCGTTCCAGTGTTTTTAATTTACTATAAAGATATTCCATAATTTCCTCTGCGCCTCACAAAACGATAACCTGCACGCTACGCCCCAAAGCCAGGTTTTCGCCGGGACGAAAGACTCAGTCTCCCCCCTCGCCACACCGGACATGGTCCGTTCCGTACGCGTCCTCCGGGCCTCAATAAGGCCGGGAACAGTACGCTGTTATACATAGCCGTATATGCCGCGGACAGAAACCTCGCCCGAAATCACCTGGTGGACTGCCCCGTCTTCCGTCTTCACAAGCAATTCGCCGGCATCGTTAATCCCGAGTGCCGTACCCACATATTCGCTGCCCGGCTGAAGGACACGGACGGAGCGCTGCATATTAGCCAGATGGCTGTTGTAGACGTCCAGCAGCCCTGACATATTGCCGGATTCCATAAATACGTTATAATATTTCTCGTAAGACTCCATCACTGCGCCTATCAGCTGGCTCCTCTTTACACGCTTTCCCGTCTGCAAAAGGATGGAAGTTGCCACATCCTTAATCTCTTCCGGAAGCTCCTCCATATTGGCGTTAATTCCCATGCCTGTAACCACGTAATTGATGCATTCCAGCTCGGTGCTCATCTCGGTGAGAATGCCGCAGATTTTCTTTCCGTCCGCCACAATGTCATTAGGCCACTTAATCTGAGTCTCCAGGCCGCAGGTTTTCCAATTCCTTCCGATACGGCCAGGGCTGCCACCAGAGTCAGCATGGAAGCGGCGGACGGATGAATCTCCGGTCGGATCATCAGGCTCATCCAGACGCCCACGCCACGGGGTGACGTCCACATTCTTCCCCTGCGTCCCTTCCCCATATTCTGGTAGTCGGCCACTGCCAGCGTTCCATGAGGAGCGCCTGCCTCAGCCGCCTGCTTGGCTTCTGTATTCGTGGAACCGGTCTCGTCAAAATAGAGTACCTTCTTCCCGGCCCATTTCGTATTCATACTGCTTTCAATTTCAGCCCTGCTTAATATATCGCCGGCCATCTTCAGCCTGTATCCCTTATTTCTGACGGCTTCTATCAGATATCCTTCTGTCTCGAGCTGCTTGATCACCTTCCAGACGGCTGTTCTGGAAACATTGAACTTCTCGCAAATCTCCTGTCCCGATATATATCCTTCTGCTTCTTTAAGCATACGCAAAACTTCTGTCTTCACTTGTTTTTACCCCCACCAGATTGTAAGCGCACTAACCACACAAAGCAGGAAAAGTCCCACTCCCGCGGTCATCAGTGCCGCGCCTGCAAATCTCTTTTTCTTTTTTCCTCTGTTATTATGAAAGCGATCATAGCCGTTGGCAAAATTCAGCAATGCGGCCAGAAGAAAGATGGCCGGGAACAAAATCCGGTTCTCATCCGGATTTAAAAAAGCCAGAACTGCCAGGATGACTATCAGGATTCCCACAATAACATGAAGTGTGTCTAAAACAAAAGAAGAGACTCTTCCGCTTCTCTTTTTTTCCTGTATTACCATCCTTTTCTCTCCTTTAATGTTTTGGTCGTGCATTATCTTCAGATCCTTCTTATTTTACATAAATACCGGCCGCTTGTCAAAAAAATATTTAGTTGTGGTTGGAGGACGCGGCCGGACCGGCGGAGTCCTCACCCGCTAAAGGAAGTCTCCCGTCAGCTTTCAGTAAAGATTTATGGATTTCCCGGGCCAGTTCATCCGCTTTGTAAACACGGTATCGGCTGATTTTAAAAGTAACTGCAAGCTCCTCCAGTATTGCCAGATACATATCCTTGTAATCCCAATCCGGCTTCAGCTTGAGCTCCCTGGCCAGCTCCGGGAACACATTCTCCGTATAAAAACGGTATCCGTCGAGATAAGCAAGCGCCTCTTCATCCAGGACAGATTCCAGATAAATCTTTAAGAGTTCCAGTTCAGACATCATCCTGTCAAAATAATATGGTTCCTCATACGGGGCATAGATATAATATCTCCGTCCGTCTAGGCCGTATAGGAGGCGCGAGGCCTCCAGATACCCAAGCGCCATATTCTTCCTGCTTCTTTTTTTGTCAAATTCAAGCACTCCGCCCAGCTCTTCCCTGGGGCGATGTGGTAGATATTGGTTCCTTCCGGTATCTTTACTTTCTTTTCACGGTCATAGCCGGGTCCGTAGATTCGGACTACGATCACGTCCTGATAGCCTCGGTCAACCAGCACATCGAGAGGAACATTGTTAAAACCTCCGCCGTCCGTATAGAGCTTTCCGCTCAGCTTCTCCGTCTTAAAAACAGGGAAGAATGCGCTGGCCAGTAAAATTTCCTCCATCTTACCCTCTGATGCAGATTTGACGTCTATATTGAGGAGCTTCATATCGGATACTGAAAAAGTCGTTGCAAACAGTTCACAATGGGAATTCCTGATCTTTTCCTCATCTACGGTCTCATGCAGCAGCTTTTTAAGAGGCGTAATATCTACTCCGCGGTCTTTAATCAGTTTCTTAATTTCCTCGGCCGTCTCCAGGATACTGCCGGTGTTCATATTAAAATCCATAACCGCAGAATAATTGATATTATGCCAGATATCCTCCGCTTTCTCCGGATCATCCATGCAAATCAGCGCCCCGTTGAGTGCCCCTACCGACACGCCCGAGACGCCCTTTATCTTGATTCCGGCTTCCCTGAGCGCCCTCCAGGCGCCTATCTGGAAAGAGCCTTTCGCTCCGCCTCCTTCCAGTACCAGCCCGTATTCTCTGGATAAATCCAGTTTAATCTTATCCTGGCCCAGGTTGACTTTCCTGACCATCCTGCGCCGGCTGCTTTCCGGCTTTTTCTCATTCTCCATTGTTCCACCTGTACAGGAAAAACCGGATTGCCTCGAGCATTTCCTGACTGCCTCGGACTAATCCGGTTTCCTATTATTCCTGCTGCCTATTACGCGTTGCCGTTATTGTCGTCCTTCATTCCGACCTCTGCAAGAGACTTTACGAGGCCCGCAATTCCCTGAATCTCAGAGGGAATAATGATTTTAGTCGCTTTGCCGTCCGCTGCCTTCGCAAAGGCCTCAAGGCTCTTAATCTGGAGTACCGCATTATCGGCTCCGGCCTCCCGGATATAGCGGATACCGTCTGCATTCGCTTTCTGTACCTTGAGAATCGCCTCCGCTTCACCTTCCGCCTCGCGGATCCTCTTCTCTTTTTCTGCTTCCGCACGGAGAATTGCTGATGCTTTCTCTGCCTCTGCTTCCAGGATTACCGACTCCTTCTGGCCTTCTGCAACCAGAATCGCTGATTTTTTCTCACCTTCCGCACGCAGGATAACTTCACGCCGTTCACGCTCTGCCTTCATCTGCTTCTCCATCGCATCCTGAATAGCTGCCGGAGGAATGATGTTCTTAAGCTCCACACGGTTTACCTTGATGCCCCACGGGTCGGTGGCGATATCAAGCGCGGCACGCATCTTTGTATTGATAGTCTCTCTGGACGTCAGAGTCTGGTCAAGCTCCAAATCACCGATTATATTACGGAGCGTTGTAGCTGTAAGGTTCTCAATCGCCATGATGGGATTCTCCACCCCGTATGCGAACAGCTTCGGATCCGTAATCTGGAAAAAGACTACCGTATCAATCTTCATTGTGACATTATCTTTTGTGATAACAGGCTGCGGTGCGAAATCCACTACCTGCTCTTTCAGAAGAACTCTCTTTGCCACCCGGTCAATAAACGGCACTTTAAAATGAATGCCTACAGACCATGTTTCCAGATAAGCTCCTAAACGCTCAACGACAAGTGCCTGTGCCTGCGGTACAATCCTGATGCATGATGCCAGTACCAGCAGGACGATAATCGCAAGAATGACAAAACTTATAAATGCTCCCATATGCTATTACTCCTCCTCAACTTTGCTTACAATCAATTTTACCCCATTGACTGCGTCTATCTTTACCATAGTTCCTTCTTTAATCGGCTTCCCGTCGGACGAACGCGCCGTCCACTCCTGCCCCGACACAACAGCGGCTCCCGTAGCCAGATCATTATCCACGTCGGCCGTGATTCTGGCTTTCTTCCCGATGAGTCCCTCCACATTGGTTTTAACCGTCTTCTTATTGACGAATCTCAGCGCAAAGGGCCGGGTAAAGAAAAGCAGCGCACAGGAAATAATAAAAAATGCCGCCATCTGAACATTATAATCTGCTCCGAGTAAAGCCAGTAAAAAAGCGATAATTGCACCTCCGGCAAACCAGATGGTCGTAAGCGCCATTGTTGCAGCTTCTATCCCTATCAGAATCACAAAAGCTGCCAGCCAGATTATCCATGCCATACTTTCTTCTCCTTTCTTAACTAAAGGAAATACTCCTTGATACTATTATAGTATTTTTTCAGACATTTAGCAACATATGGCAGAATATTCTAAACTTACATTTTTATTACTCATTTATAAACTAAAAACTAATATTTTATTAAATATTAATTTCTTCTCTGCCGTGCAGTCTCAAACATGAGAATGGAGGCTGCCACAGCCGCATTGAGGGATTCTACCTGACCGGCCATCGGAATCCTGACATAGCAGTCCGCCATCGCCGCGGTCTCCTCGGTCAGGCCGTTTGCCTCATTGCCGATGAGAAATGCCGTATCCGTACGGTAATCTTCATTCTCGTAGCTTACCTTCCCCTTTAAGTGGGCGGCATAGAGCCGGATTCCCTCCGCTTTAATCCTGCCGAGGGCCTGCTGCCAATCTTCCACATAGACAAAGGGAACACGGTAGATAGAACCCATTGTGGAACGTATCACCTTCGGATTATAAATATCAGCCGTTGCACTGTTCATGACTACCCCGGTGATTCCTGCGCCTTCACCGGCCCGCAGGATTGTTCCCAGATTGCCCGGGATCCTGGATTGTCTCAAGAATCATCAGGTGGGCAGGACTGTCCCTCTTTATCCCATCCCCTTTCACAATTTCATTAAGAGAATGGGAAAGCTGAGCGGCCACCGCCAGAATTCCCTGGGGCGTCTGTGTATCCGACATATATTTCATTACATCGTCGGACACCTCCTCAAAACAGATCCCTTGTAAAAGCTCCGACGCCTTTTCACCATGCTGCCTCAGAAAGCTCTCCGAAACATATGTCTCCTTCAGCCTGTCCTTCGGCAGCTCGGCAAACATCTTTGCCCTCCACAATAAACAGTCCCTGTTCCCTCCGTATCTTTGCTTTTTTCGCCAGCGCAGATACCGACCTCACTCGGTTATTTCCGGTACTCGTTATCATCTGTGTCCTCCGTAATGACCATAAAACTATATTTCAATCTGTTCCAGCTCCTCCAGCCACAGCCTGCTGCATGCATCGCTTGGCATCCTCAGATCCCCACGCGGAGACACGGCCGCCGAGCCGACCTTCGGACCGTCGGGAAGACAGGAACGTTTAAACTGCTGGCTGAAAAATCTTCTGTAAAATACCTTCAGCCATTTTAAAATCACCGCATTATCATAAACTCCTTCAAAAGCTATGACGGCAAGGCGGTAAATCTTTCCCGGATGGTAGCCGTAGCGCAGAATATAGTACAGATAAAAATCATGCAGCTCATACGGACCTACCAGATCCTCCGTTTTCTGAGCTATCTTTCCGTCTTTCTCAGGCGGCAGCAGTTCCGGACTGACCGGGTATCCAGCACATCGAGCAGTACCTCCGAAAGCTCTTTCTCCCCGCAGGTATCGGCAAAATACCTTACTAGATGGCGTACCAGCGTCTTTGGAACGGAGCTGTTGACTCCATACATGGACATATGGTCGCCGTTGTAGGTAGCCCAGCCCAGCGCCAGCTCCGACATATCGCCGGTACCAATCACCATCCCGTTATATTTATTGGCGATGTCCATCAGGACCTGGGTCCGTTCCCTGGCCTGGGAATTTTCATATGTCACATCATGAACGGAAGAATCATGTCCTATATCGCGGAAATGGTTTGCCACCGCATCCTTTATGTCTACCTCCAGAAGGGAAGCACCCAGCTTTTTTGTCAGATAGCAGGCATTGTGGTAGGTTCTGTCCGTCGTCCCGAAGCACGGCATTGTGACGCAGATAATCTTATCCCTGGCAAGCCCCAGCAGATCAAAGGCCCTGACCGTGACAAGCAGCGCCAGGGTGGAATCGAGTCCGCCGGAAATACCGATTACCGCACTCCTGCATCCCGTATGCTTTAATCTCTTCTTAAGTCCCATGGCCTGAATGGAAAGAATCTCCTCACACCTTCTGTTCCTGCTCTCCTCATCCTGCGGCACAAATGGGGATGGGTCGATAAAACGCTCCGGCCTGTTTTCATCCTCATGCAGGCTAAAGTCGATAAATACATAATTTTCCCGCCCCGCCGTCTGATAGGTAGTCATTCTTCGGCGCTCACATTCCAGGCGCTCCAGGTCCATGTCCGCATAGACAGTCTCATTTTCAAAGCGGCGCGATTCTGCCAGCATGGTACCGTTCTCGGCAATAATATTCTGCCCGCCGAAAACCAGATCCTGGGTTGATTCTCCTTCACCTGCATTGGCGTAGATATATCCGCAGAGCAGTCTTGCCGACTGACCCGAGATAAGGCTCCTCCTGTAATCGCTTTTGCCTGTCGTCTCATCACTGGCGGAACAGTTTACAATCACCGTGGCTCCGGCCGAAGCATGGCCGATACTGGGCGGATTCAGCACCCAGACATCCTCACAGATCTCTGCTCCCACCACCAGGTTCTCCACATTGGCACAGTTGAACAGGATTTTGCTCCCCATCAGAACATAGCCGTCCTCCCAGGGAACTGCCACCGGCTTTTCAAATCCCGGATTAAAGTAGCGCAGCTCATAGAATTCAGAATAGTTCGGCAGGCACATTTTGGGAATAAGGGCAAGCAGCTCCCCGTCCTGAATGGCGGCGGCTGTATTATAGAGCTTGTTATTATACTCCCACGGAACACCGGCAAATACCAGCATGTCGCTTCCTGCCGTAAAATCCACCAGCTTTTTCAATTCTTCCCTGGCCTTTGTGAGAAGCGGTTTCTGGTTAAACAGTTCCCCGCATGTATATCCGGTCAGAACCAGCTCAGGAAATACCATGATTTTGGCTCCGCGTTCCCTTCCCTCTATGATTCTGCAGCAGATCTGCTCTCTGTTATATTCCACATCCGCTACTTTTACTTCCGGTGTTGACGCCGCAACACGGATAAAACCGTCCTTCATATTCATTGTCTCCTTTGCAGGTTATATGTCAAATCAAATTGCCATTTTATTCAATCTCTTATTTTAAATACAATAGCAGAAAATGTCAATTTATTAGTGTTCTCCCGGTAACATTGTTACAGTTCAGCCTCTGGCCAAACTGCAACAAATGATGCACAGAAACGGAAAAAAACGCCTCGCGGAATACATCATAGCCGAACTGTTACCTTCCATTTTCCCCATTTCATATAAATAATATCCATCAGAATCGTTGTAATCCACGTTATCGGATAACACCATAAAACAGCCTCGTAGCTTGGAAACACCGGTATTATTAATTTTATGTAAATCATTCTGAGCACGCACATGTTTCCGACGGAAATCAGCATTGTTTCCATCGATTTGCCCGCTCCGCGCATGACTCCCATAAGAATCTGATGTACTGCCAGCACAGCATAGAATCCGACCAGGATACGCATCGTAATCATGCCGTTGTGAATCACCCCGGGATCGGATGAGAAAATGGAAAGCACACACTCCGACTCGAAAAACAGCAGCAGAGAGATCAGCGCCGATACCGATACGCAGATGATCATTCCCTGCTTAATTCCTTCCCGAATCCGCTCCGGTTTTCCCGCTCCGATATTCTGTCCGGTAAAAGTCGTAGCTGCCATGCAAAAACTCTGCATCGGCAGTACCACAAAGCCGTCCACCTTATTATACGCCCCGAATCCGGCCATCACGGTGGAGCCGAAAATATTGACATTGGCCTGTACCACCACATTCGAGAGGGAGATAATGGACTGCTGGATGCCGCTTGGGATCCCGAGGCGGAGAATCCGTTTCATCATACGTTTATCTATTTTGATTTTTCTAAGTTCCAGCCGGTAAATATCTTTTGTCCTCATCAAAGCTGACATAACAAGTACGGCCGACACAAACTGCGAGATAATCGTCGCCCATGCCACGCCGTCAACTCCCATATGAAAACCGGCTACAAAGGAGATCAAGGACAATATTGGTAACAGAAGAAATGCACAGGAATATCAGAGGCCGCCTGGAGTCTCCCACCGCCTGCAGGATACCGGCCCCCATATTGTATAACAGATTGAACAGCGAACCCAGAAAATAAATCCTGAAATAAAGGACAGATGTGTCGAGAACCTCCGGCGGCGTCTTCAACAGCCGCAGAATAGACGGTGAGAACACGATGCCCACAACCGATAAAAGAATGCCTCCGATGATGCTCAGGGCTATGGACGTATGAACCGCCCACCCCATCTTGTCCTCGCTCTTTGCCCCGTAATACTGGGAAATAATAACGCCGGATCCGACAGCAATTCCCATGAACATTCCAATAATCAGGTTGATAAGAGGCGTGCTGGACCCTACTGCCGCCAGGGCTTCACTGCCGATGAACTGCCCCACAACAATGGAATCCACCGTGTTGTAAAGCTGCTGGAACAGATTGCCTATCAGTAACGGAATCGAAAAATAACGAGCTGTTACTGTCATCAGAACACTGCCGTCTTTTTTCCCTTTCATCCTACTCACTTTTTCTCCCTCCTTATTATCCCCTCGTTGATGTCAGTTCCCTGACCACCTCTCCGGCGATCAGCAGACCGGCCGCCGGCGGAACAAATGCGATGCTGCCTCGGCACCGAACGGCGCGAGCTGTTCTCCGATATCTCCTCTCTGATAAGCTGCTCTTCCAGCTCAGGCTCCGGTTCCACCGGCTTCTCTGTGGAAAACAGCACCTTCAGCCTTTGAATCCCCTGCTTTTCAGTTCCTTCCTCATTACCCTGCAGAGCGGGCAGACAGACGTCTCCGATATATCAGCAATCCGGAACAGTTCCGGATGCAGTTTATTGCCTGTTCCCATTGATGAAATAAGCGGTATCCCTGCCTCCCCGGCATACTGGGCCAGCGCCAGCTTCGCCGTCACCGTATCGATTGCATCCACAATGTAATCCACCCGTCCCGCCGCCAGGAAAATTTCTTGAATATTGTCCGTCAGAATGAACGTTTCAAAAGTCATGGTCTGCGTATCCGGGCATATTTCCCTGATAATCCCTTCCATTACCTTCGTCTTTTTCATCCCCACCGTACTGTGGTAGGCAACGCACTGGCGGTTGATATTCGTCACTGAAACATCGTCATTATCTATCAGAATCAGACGTCCGACGCCGCTTCTGGCAAGCGCCTCGGCGCAGTGGGAGCCGACGCCTCCGATTCCAAAGACTGCCACCGTACTTTCCCTCAGCTTTTCCATCCCGGTTCTTCCCAGTATCAGTTCTGTCCTTATAAATTCACGTCTCTGTGCCATATCCATCCGTTAAACCTCTCTACTCCATCGGAGCATGATAAAACTTGCCATAAAACTGCTCCGTCTTAAACACGTTAATAATTACATGGGGATCTACTTCCCGCATCAGCCTTATAATATCATCCACCTCATAGGAAGAAATTACCGTGTGAAGCACATACATCTTCTTCCTGCTGTAACCGCCCACAGCCTCCACGCAGGAGATTCCGTGCTTGCAGACCCGGATATACGCCTCCATCATCTCGTCGGCCTTCTCCGTCGTAATCTGCAGAGTCACCCTGTCATACCTGTGGTGGAAGGTCGAAATCGTCTTAGTGGATATGAACTGGAAGAGAATCGAATACGCAGCGTTCATCCATCCGAATAACAAGCCGAATATGCAGTAAAGCACACAGTTCCCGATAAAGACCTGTCCCCAGATGGAACGGCCCGTTTTATTTGAAACATAGAGGGCGATAAAGTCGGTTCCTCCCGAAGAGGCATTGCCCTTCAGGGCAATCACAATGGAAATTCCCATTAAAAAACCGCCGAATATAACATTCAGAACCGGGTCGTCAAACAGCGGTTCAAAATGCAGGAATTGCAGGAATCCGCTGGTAAGGAAAACCTGGAACAGGGAAAAAGCCGTAAACCTTACACTGATGCCGCGGCTGCAGATAATCGCCACCGGAATATTAATGCACAGCATTCCGAGTGATGTGGGAAAGCTTATTCCCCATGTAGAGGTCAGCATCTCCACTAAGATTGCAATACCGGTAAATCCGCCGGACAAAAGCTCCGCCGGCCGGATAAAAGCCTGTATAACAAAAGCCTGCAAAACAGCAGAAATAACGACTGCCAGAAATGTAATGACATTTCTGACTGCTTTCATTTTCTGTATCTGCATGGCCCTGTCTTTAATTTCCTGCGCTTTTCTGGCTATCTCGCCTGTCTCCGCCTCTTTATCCTCTTCCGACGGATTATCTGCTCCTGCCGTATTATCTGTCTCCGCCGTAATACCCGTATCTTCTGTAATACCTGCATCCTCTGTATTATCTGCTTCTCTATTTTCAGGCTGCCCTGCGGCGCCTTTGCTTTCGTACATCCTGTTGCTCTCTTCCGCTCCTAATCCCTTCTTTTCGATGTCTTCGGAACTCATTCTATACCTCCTGACGGTAATTTTTATAGTTGGCGGTACAAAGCGCATACTGCGGACCTTTCACCGCCATGTAAAAAAAGGAACCGCCTTTCCCCCACAGAAGGCAGTTCCTCCGGTCACGTTCACTAACCGTTACATCAAATAGTTTATTGCTTATGTAAATATAACATTTTATACTGTTTTTGTCAATCAAATCCTGTCAATATGCACAAATCTTTTTTGCCGGAGGAAACTACCCGATATTATATTTGATTTCCTGCGGACTTATTCACTCATAATTTTTAGAAATTTACACATACTTTCCATAATTCTAAAATTCATTTGCATAATTCTGGATGAGAGGAGCTATTTTATGAAAATCTCAAATAAACTGGAGACCAATATGCAGCGCTTTGAAAAGCTGCTGCGTCCCGATATCAACTTTGATGTGGTATACCGTGTCATCCGCGTCGGCGGACGGAATGCCTGTATCTATTTTATTGACGGTTTTACAAAGGATGATACTCTGCTTCGTATCCTCCAGTCCTTTGGGAGCATTAAACCGGAGGCAATGCCTGATACGGCACACGAATTTTCCAAGCTGTACCTGCCATACGGCGAGATAGGGCTGGAGACGGAGGAAGACCTCCTGGTAACCCAGCTTCTGTCCGGCGTGCCATGCATGCTGATTGACGGATATGAGCAGGCATTCACCATAGACTGCCGCACATACCCGGCCAGAGGCGTCAGCGAACCGGAAAAGGATAAAGTGCTGAGAGGATCCAGGGACGGTTTCGTCGAGACTCTGGTTTTTAATACGGCGCTGATCCGCCGTCGTATCCGCGATCCGAAAATGCGGGTCGAGATTATGAATGCAGGAGAAAGCTCCCACACCGATATTGCCATCTGCTATATGGACGGAAGAGTTGACGAGGATCTTCTGGCTAAAATAAAAGGCAGAATTGAGAAACTCCATGTGGATGCCCTTACCATGAATCAGGAAAGCCTGGCGGAGTGCATTTATCCGCATAAATGGTACAATCCTTTTCCAAAGTTCCGTTTTTCCGAGAGGCCGGATACTGCGGCTGCATCAATCCTGGAAGGCAATATCATTATACTCGTGGATAACTCCCCCTCCGCAATGATACTGCCGTCATCCATCTTTGACATTATTGAGGAAGCAGACGACTATTACTTTCCGCCTATTACGGGAACTTATCTGAGGCTGTCCAGAATGCTGATATTCTTTCTGACGCTGTTTCTGACGCCTCTGTGGCTGCTCTTTATGCAGAATCCGGGCTGGATTCCCGAATGGCTTGCCTTTATCCAGGTCACCGACGATGTCCATGTGGCCCTGATATTCCAGCTCCTGATTCTGGAGTTTGCCATCGACGGCCTGCGTCTGGCTGCGGTCAACACCCCCAGTATGCTGACAACGCCTCTGAGTGTCATCGCCGGTATCGTCCTCGGCGAATATTCGGTTAAATCGGGCTGGTTCAACAGTGAAACCATGCTCTATATGGCTTTTGTCACCATTGCAAACTATTCCCAGACAAGCTTTGAGCTGGGATATGCCTTAAAGTTCATGAGGGTGATGCTCCTTTTGCTGACCGCTTTCTTCAATCTTTGGGGCTTTATCGCAGGAACCGTTATCAGTGTCCTGTGCCTCATATTCAACAAGACGATTGCCGGAAAAGCTATATCTATCCACTGGTTCCATTTAGCTTCAGTGAATTAAAAGCGGCTTGTGCGCAACCGGCTTCCCCATGAGGAAAAAGAGGTTCATGATTCCACTCTCTTTGCCACCACAAAGAATCTCCCGTCTTTCTGGGTATACTCACAGGTGGTAAGCGTGATAAGCCGGTCGGGCCAGACAGCCTCCGCTCCGGTATCATAAAAACGGTGAATTTTCAAGTAATTCATCAGTTTTTCATATTGCTCCTCATCTTTTGCCAGCAGCATGGTCTTAAAGTCTTCATCCAGCCGGGAGCCGGTGCTTGAAGGCGCGATCACCTGGTAGGTTCCTGTTTCTGCCAGCGTATCAAATTTAACATAGGGATGGGCTTCCTGGAATTCACGGCTGTTGTATTTTTCGATTTCGGCAAACATATCCCCGTTTTTCATATGATGGCCATAAATCAGAATGTTTGGTGTAGATTGATCCACCCGGCAGTCCCCGTCTATGAAAATCATTCCATAGGAGGATTTCTCTTTGTCAAAATTCCGGTTGATATAAAATTCCGGTTCGTCTGGGGTATACATGACCGGATAGTCCACCTTCGTGCCTTCGATACGAATCCATCCCTGCATATCCGGATTCTGGCGGTTCAGAGCCTCGTACTGTGCCAGTCTCAGACGATTCTGCCGTTCCTTTTCTTCCGCCGCATCGAGGCCTGAATATTCTTCCGTTTCATAAACGGCAGAGTCCATCACCCGGTAGACATCTTCAAGGGCTTCCTGGCCCTTTCTGTAATCCAGCTCCTTTTTTACCAGCTTATACCCGAGAAACAGTGCCGCCGCTATCCCAAGCAGGGCAATCAGAGTAAACACGTGTTGCATAAATTTTCTGCCCATCTCTTTCTACCTCCCAATTTAAGAAAGAATCTCGCCCGCGGGATTCTACGCCTGCGGCGGGTCGCTTCGGCGACATTATTCCCTACCGCCGCTGTGCGATCCTCCGCGGGCGGTTTTTTTAACAGGACTTTCCTGTTAAATAAAGCGCGGTTCTTATCCCCTGCTCTTCAATTAAAACTGCTTTGTATTTAAAAATTATTGCTTTTGAACACTGTAACGTTTTTTCATATAGAGTGCGCCGGCTGCAATCAGCAGGGCCAGCAGAATACCGAATATGTATCCGCTGATGCCGGTATCGCCCATCCTCGGGATATTAGCCAGAGGAACTCCGGAATCCAGGATGACGATACTGCCGTCTTCTCCGGTCCAGGGTGAAAGCGGAACTTCCGAATCAATAATCTCTGTCACACTGCCCGGTCCATTGTTGGAGTTTCCTCCGCCGGACGGGCCGCCTCCTCCGCTTCCTCCGCCTCCTCCGCCGCCGGAGGGTGTGGTTCCCTCAACACAGAAGACCCAGTCTACCGCGTCAAAGGTATCAATGAAATCATTGTCAAAGGTCGGGCCGGGAAGCTTCAGTGTAATCACCATATTCTTCTGTGTACCTGCCGCAAAGCTTCCGAGAGCAATGCCGTAATTGCCGGCTGTCATCGACTCGTAACCCGCCTTTGGCTTCACTCCGTCGGCGCTTCCCTCATAGATAACCTTATCGTCGAGCTTCAGCGTCATCTCTATCTGATCCAGGATATCGTTACGGAAGGTCTTGCCGTCGGCGGACCTTATCCCTGACCGCGGTCGTTCCGTCGGCACTGGTAAAGTCAGCATATGCCTTCAGGTAAATGGTAACAGCCCGCTCTTATTGGAGCGCCACCTGATTGTCTATCGTATCACCCGGCATCAGCTCCTTCCATGTTGGTGAAGAGATCCTATCCTGGTATCCGACCACGACATCGGTATCGCCGGCGTATCTGCCACTGCCATTTACATCAACTGAGTCTGCAGCGAGTGCAGTCATGCTGCTCATTCCACGAATGCGCCGCCCAGAAGCCCGCCATTATCCGTTTTAATAGATTTCTTTTCATAGCATCAAACCTCTCTCGCTGCTAATCATGGTTATTTGGTTTTCAGGCGCTCCCCCTAACAGAGGGATTCCTGACCTGAAATAGCTTTTATTGTGATTAAACGAAGAGTATTATTCCTCGGTCTCAACGTCATAACTGATGATATTACCACTGCCCAACTCGAATGCCGCTTTGCAGCTTGTTACATTATCGCCAAGATTATCAGACTGTATAGCTTCCGCGTCCAAACGAACTGTGATTTCCTTATCAGCAAAATTCTCGTTATTTGCTTTAGCCGGGTCGATTGTGATATCCGTCATAATCTTCTCTGTCCAATTGCCCGGTGTGACAATATCTTTATAATAGTAATATCCGTCGTCACCCTCTTCCCAGTTTGAATTTCTACCAATTATATCCATATACTCAGGCTTGCTAATTTCATTCTCACCCTCAAGAAATACAATCTTAGCTCGAATATATGCAGCATTTTTACCTTCATTCTTAATACGAGCCTCTTTATCTAAATTCTGTCCAGGTGTAACCGGAGTTTCTGTTCCAAACTGTATACCGGTATATTTGTCGGTAATCTTCTTCTCAACATTCCCGTCACCTTCAAACCATGCAATATCTACATTGCCGGTTGTTACTACGTTCGTTGCCGTCTCAGTATCTGTAAACCATGCCAGGGTTCCTCCAACTGCCAAAGTACCAACTAATGCCGCTGCTGCTAAGGAAAGGACTAATTTTTTCTTCATTTTTTATACCTCCGAATTTTTCATTTAATATTTTCACAATTCTTTTATAAGCTTCTTCTTTATCTGTTATTACTTTGTCATCGCCTTCCATGCATCTTCCTCAGTTAAGTTGGCAGCCTGGATTGCCTCTGCATCTACCTTGATATTGAAAGAATTATTTGTAAAAACATTATCCCATTCTTCGCCCGGAATCTGAATGTCTGTAAACACGGTGAAAAGTACATCCTCGCCATTGGTCATGATGTTATTGGAGGCACTGTTTTTATAATATACGGTTGTGCTGTATGAGCCATCCTCATTCTTGGTCCATTTCGCATTTTCGTCGAGGCCTGCAAATTTAATATCGTTTTCCGCTTTCTCATCTCCAAAGGTAGCCATAACTGCCTCGTCTCCGCTTACTGTAATAACGGCTCTGACGTATGCGTCATTCCCATTATTTTAATTGTAACTGTTTTCTGGAATTTGTCGCCCGGCATAACGTCCGTATATTCTAAACCGCCGTCTATGATTGCGCCGTCTTCTCCGCCGGCTTCGCTAAGCGTAATATCCACATTTCCCATCGTTACTACATTTGTTGCCGTCTCTGTGTCCGTAAACCAAGCCAGAGTTCCACCTACTGCCAGGGTCCCAACCATTGCCGCTGCCGCCACTATAATGCAAGTGCATATTTCTTTTTCATCTTTCTACCTCCAAATAATTTTCTATTTTTTTATATTATAAAATCATTATTACTTCCTTTTTCAGATACCCGGGCATTCCCGGAATAACCGTTTCCATTCTTACAGGCCGTTTACAATTTGGAATGCCTGGTATGCCGCATCTGCGCCTGTCGCACCGCCCACATCGATTCCTTCGGCCTGTACGGCTTCAGATACAATCGGTATAGTCAGCATGTCGAATGTAATGCCGTCCGGCAATTCTACCTTCCCGTCTCTCATCAGGCCGGGATAGGTAACTGAGGTCAGAAACTCCACATAATCCCCCTGATTCAGCGTTTCCGACAGATACCAGTATCCGTCGTCTTTGCGGGTCCATACTGCAGACGTATCTTCCGTGTCTGATGCGCGTGATATTAAAACAGACATTTCGTTGATTGTATTCCATGCTGCAATATTCACACCGCTCTCATTGCCAGGATATATAATCCAGGCGCTTCCGTCCTGCTCCTGCCCTTCGCTGTCCGTGTACTTGTATGTCACGGTTGGGATATCCGCCCTGATTCTGACATAACATTCCGATTTTCCGGCTGCTCTCACCCGATGTCATTCTTTGTAAGCCCATCTACCTTCTCATTAATATCGATTTGGATTTTACCGGTTGTGATACTGTTAACCGCCGCCTCAATATCGGTAAAGAATGCAATGGTTGTGCCGATTGTAAGGATTACGCGATTAGCAGCAATGCCAAACCGAAATGCATCGGTCTTTTCAACCACTTAACTTTGTTTTTCACTTGACTGCTCCTCCTCCTTTTCCGGCTTTAGAAGCTCCGGTATGATCTGCAGCAGGATAAATACAATGATATATGCGCCTATACAGAAAATTCCTTTCATTGTCCGCATATAGAGCGGAATATATCCAACCATTGGCACCGACATACCGGCTTTTCCGATTACATTTTCAAATGGAACCGGGGCTAAATCTTCTACCTCATTGGCATCGCCTTTTGTCTTAAATTCCCGCGTCTCTTCATTTACCTCGATTACACGGTGGGTGGCTATCGCATTATCACCCTTCCGGAAGGTGATAGGGTCACCGACCGCTATCTCCTCCGGGGTGAAATGCTTATCTACGATTACCACGCTTCCCACATGGTAATATGGCTCCATGCTGCCGCTCATGACAGCATAGATATCATTGCCCATTACCTTCGGTACTATCATGACTGCACCGATGGCAATCACGATAAGTACCATTATTACTGATATAAAATTACATATTTTTGTTACTGCCTTTACCATGATCCCTACTCGCCTTTCTATTTTTATTTGCCGCGACTAGTTCTCATTGCTGTCGTCTTCCTCCGCTTTACTGCTTCCTGTGAAAAGAACTGCAAGCGGAAGGGCTTCACGTTTCGGAATGCTGTTGTTTTCTGTCGGGAATCCACCCTCGTCTACCGTATTTACTTTAACCTTCACATCTGTAAAATAACCTTCACCGCTCTTATAGTTGTGGAATTCCACCTTGGCGTCAGCACCAAGCTCAGTCCCAGGTACTACAGAGGCTTCCTTGGTATCATCAACTGCTGTATACTGCAAATACGGTATCTCTTCAATCACGTAGCTGCCCACCGGCACTTTAAGTACCTTTGTTGCATTCGGGCTGCCCTTTTCGACCGGCACCGATACGTAAAAACTTTCTTTTGTATCCGTATTGGTCACCTTAAAGGTAAATGTAATATTCTCTTTTGCCTTTACCGGCTCTGAGTCTGCCGTCGAACCTTTTACAAGATTCTTTGTAATGCTGAGCATTCCCTCTGCCGTAGCGAGCCTGTTTGTGATTATAATGGCGTCGGACCGGCTTTCGTCTTCCTTATAGGTAACTGATACCTTGTCAGCGCCGACCGATTCCACTTCGTTGAGCGTTGATGAATAAAATTCCGGCCGATACTTCACATCGATTCCAGTACTTCCTGCCAAATCTTCCGTAATTACAAATCCCTCGACTGCTTTTGGAATATTTACAATCTTCACTGTCTCATCTGCTTTAAGCATCACGCTGAAGAAATATGTTCCGTCCTCCAGCCTGCTAAAGCCATCCAGCTCATGTCCGTCACTTCTCAACGGAATATCCGTTTCATTAAGTGCGGTATTGTTTTTTGTCTTCAGTGTAACATCAAACTTATACTGCGCATTCGGAGACGGGTTTTCACTGTTTGTAAGCTTCTTTGTCAGCTCTATTTCCCGCTTATAATAATAGTTTTTAAACGTTGCCGTCTCTCCCGCTTTTGCCGATGCACTGAGTCCGTTTTTTTCTGCCTCTGTGCCAACCTGGGCTGTCGTCCTCCACGCCCCCTTGGTATCAGCTTCGGTGATTGTAAAAGCTTTATCTTTGTCTTCAGGCTCTACTTTGAGCTTAACACCGGATGGATCTCCTGCCGTTACAGCAATTTCCGTATCATAATTACCTGCTGAACCTCCCGGAGGAGTAATATTAAATTTAAATTCCTTATCATCCGGATAAGCGGTTTCATCTCCGGCTAATTCTTTTATCACTGTAATATAGCCATATTTCGAATAGGTATTAACAAAATCTGCCGTACTTCCGCTCTTTTCAATTGTTCCTGTAGTAGAAAGGCCCTCCGGTCTCAGTTCTGTACTGTCCCTGCTCTCTGTTCCGTTCCCTTCTGCCCTGATATGGGTCAGAACATAATCTTCATTTACATTATTCGCTCCGGTCTCTTCGACTGTATACTTCACTCCTGTTGGCAAACCGGTAAATTCAATTGACTCTCCTGCTTTTAATGTGAAGTTATACGCTCTATTGTTCCAGACTGCGCCTTCAGGTGCAGTATACTGTTTCGTCTTCGAATCTCACGGTGAAGCTGTAATCCGCATCCAGGGCGGCTGCCTCATCAATGCCTGAAACTTCTTTGCTGACTGTCAGTGTGGAAGGCGTTACCTGCACTACCGGATGCGGGAAAGTAACATCATTCCCGTTTTCAAATGTCAGGACAGCGCTCTCGTTGGAATTATAACCACTCTCACCGCTGTGGGTTCCTGTTCCGTTGTCTCCTTCGTCAGGGTAATCTGCCGTATAGTCGCCTGTTACCTTCACGCGATATGTGAGAACCCGTTTCTCGTCCTTGCCAAGGGTATCCGCCACATTCCAGTCAATCTGCTTTTCAGAGATAGAGTAAACAGCAATTACTTTCCCATCGGAATTAATGTAGTTGACGGTATCTGCATCTGCTAATACGGCTGTAAGCTTTGTTCCCTTATCTGCTGCAGTCTGCACTCCATCGGCTCTCGTTCCGTAATAGAGCTGGTGCCATAGTAAAGTTCAGGGCTGCAACCGTAGTTCCATTAATCTGGATTCCTGCCGGCATTACATGGCCGCTTAAAATGTCGGTCACCTTAGGATTAGTTACCGCACTGGAGCCAACCTGTTCTGCCAGACTGTCAAACGTTTTCTCCAGTTCTTCGGTATTCGTAGCGCTGTAGAATGCTGTGACATTCGGGTTATACGGATTAGTAATGTTCCCATTATAGGCTCCCGGTTTCATCCAGTTCATATTGGCACTGGAGTCTGAACCAAAGGCCACCGTGTAAATCGTAGCATCTGGATGCTTTTTCTTTAACTCCCCGCTCTGCGTAATAGCCGCTCTTCTTGCATTTGTGTTACCGCCGCTGCCGGCGCCGTCCCGGTATCCATAGCTATCTACATAAAAGCCCGCAGTTCCGTCGGCAAGATAAATTACATATTTGACATTACTGTTATACTCCTCCGGGTTATATTTTTTTAAACGGTCTAACGCCCTCTCGGCTCCTAAATATCCGCCTGCACTGTGAGTACCCTGATTCCCGCCTGGTGCGCTTCCATACGGTTTAGAACCCACCTCGGAAATTGCAGTCCATCTCTGTAAGGTCCTGAAATATTTCAGGCTGTATCCTTCCAGATTTTTATCTGCATTTTCAGTATTTGCCATCGCAACATTCCTGATTTCATCATATGTCCCAGTTCTTGTATAGTTGGTCAGGTCACTTGACTGATATTCAATAAAGCTAATTTTACTGTTTGGACTTGTTATTTTCAGCTTGTTAATAAACCTGTCTACCGTTTCCTTCAATATAGTCCATCTGTTACCCCCGAGATCATAATCCCATTGGTTCATACTGGACGATTTATCTATGACAAACACTATATCTGCCGTTCCGCCTCCGATCGTCGTCTGAATCGAATCGCCCGTTACCTCCAGTGTCACATCATACTCATCGTCTGCCGTGTAATCCTTCCAGGCCCGTTTTGCAACCTGCGGATTTAACTCGCCGTCCACCGTACTTACTGCATTAAGACTGCCATACGTCGTTATCATCATCCCTGCCGATGCATCCGCCTGTTTCGCGCTGATCCGTGCCATTCTTAGCAATGCTCTTTTCTTATTCTTTACAAGCACTACCGGATAAACTTCGGACGGAATATCTACGCCGTTTGTATCTGAAGAATAAACTTCCACATCGCCGTTGTACTGTTCTTCGTCAGCCTCCTCTTCCTCATCGTCATCCCCGTACATCATCTCAAATTCTTCTTCCGGACTCTTCGGGGCATCTTCATCGTCATCGTCATAAGAATCCTGCGGTACGAATGCCATCACCCGATCCACGCGGTGAGAAGAAATTGAAACCTGCACGTCTCCGCCGCTTTCTTCCGAACCGCTGTCGGAGGAACTGCTTCCTTCCGAACCGCTGTCGGTCGAGGCCGCTTCCTGCCGAACCGCTGTCGGTCGAGCCGCTTCCTGCCGAACTGCTGTCGGTCGAGCCGCTGTCGGAGGAACTGTCACCTGTGGTTACGTTTCCTGCAGATCCATTATCTGTGGTTCCGCTTCCGCTCTCCGAAGAATTTCCACTGTCTGTATTTCCATTATCAGAAGAACCGTTATCTTCCGCACTTCCGCCGTTGCCGCCCTGATTTTCCTGACCGCCGGTCTGGCTCTCATTGCCCTGTCCTTCTTGATTCTGGCTGCCGCCGGTTCCATTTCCATCCTGTCCGTCTTCCGGCTTTGTCTGAGTTTCTCCCTCTGCCGGAGCGCTGTCTCCGCCGCCGTTATTTTCTGTTTCACTGTTATTGCCTTCCCCGGTTCCGGTCTGTCCCTCATCACCTGTGGAAGGTGGAATCTCCTGTTGTATTGCCGGAATCCTCTTCCGGTCCCTGATTTCCGTCTTCTATCGTTGTGTCATTATCTCCATTGTCCTCTGTGATACCGCTTCCGGAGCCGCTTCCACTGCCGCCGCCTGAACTTCCGCCGGGTCCTGCCGCATCTCCGCCTTCAATTGCTTCGCCGCCGGCCGGTATCTCAGGAATAATTGGCGGTAACTCTTCCTTCTCTTTCTCATCCTCTGACAAAAGTACACTCTTACTTTCAACGAGAATCAACGCGCTCTTCTTTCCGTCGATATCAAGCTGGAATGTTAAATCTGCTTCGGAACGGTTAATAAACAGAAAAATGATTTTTTCGTCGCCCTTCATCTCGTAATTCTGTGTATCAACGATGATGTCGCTGGCCGAAGCTTTTCTTAAGTTGCTGTCAGATGCTTTTAATGCGCTGCTCCCGCTGGCCGCTTCTGCTGCCTGGCCGTTCAGTTTAACAAATACCTGAAGCTCCGCATCCTTGTGCATCGCGTCAGACGCGCTGGCCTTATTTATATAAGGTACATTTTTCAACATATAGATACTGCCGGTACTCTGATCAAATATATCTGAATATGCATCAGAGTCTACCAATTTGACCTTCTCTTCTCCGTCTGAACTCTCAGCCAGTTCCAGCTCCTGAAATCCTAACTGTGCATTATAGAGTTCACCTGAACGGATGGCTGCTTCCGCCTCAGCCTTCAAAGCTGCTCCATCCAGTTCAATTAAAATGTCTCTGTCCTCAGCGGTAGAATCTAAATCCGCAAAAGCGACTCCTTGAAATGATGTCAAAATCATACAAACTGTCAGAAACATCGCAAGACTTCTTTTAAATTTTTTCTTCATCCATTTCATGCTCTTCACCTCAACCTGTTTGTTCTCTATCCCCAACGACTAATCTTCTTCCGTTTCCGTCTTTGTCTGCATCTTCTCTTCTTCCGAATTCAATGCACCATCTATCATCTTTATCAGTTCCAGTGCGCTGCGGAAATATTGTTTTTTTTTTCATCCGCCCAGACAACTTCACCCTGCCAGGTGGCATTTTCCCGGAACATTACATTGACAAAGAATGTGCCTTTTATTTTTCTTTTTTCATGCTGTACACCCATAAATATGCTGTTCCTCCTCATCCCGGCATTTGTCACTGTTTTGATAGCTCTATTCATTCATATCTGTACTTTACCAAATGATGGATCTTAGAAACTCTCACAAAAAGTGTTTTTTTGTTATTACGTGTTAATTTATGAGATTTTGTATTATCCATGTGCCAGTGTCGTCTCCGCATTCCCGATTTCAAAGGTACTGTCAATTAACTTCAGCAGTTCCAGAACACTTCTGAAACTTATTTTCAGGTTTCCCTCCAACCACAGCATCTCCCCCTGCCAGGTGGCATTCTGCCGGTACTTGACGTAGATGACAAAGGTTCCCTTCTCTCCATGTTTGTTTTCAATCCTCCGGGCATTATATTCTGCATCTCTTCTTCCCTGACGCAGGCCGGCATCTCCCCGCTTATTATTAAAGCTTCGCAGTATGGTAGATTTTTGCGGAAAATCCCATTCATCGTATAAAGCTTCCATATTTCGCAGTAATTCTGTCATATTTCGGAAGCTTCTCGGTTTATCATCATATTGGTGCCAGAATTTTCCTATATAGTCGCCATTCTCTACCGTATCAATACAGACACAGATTAGATTCGGCGCAAAAATTTTATTTATATTCTCTTTCATGTCATAAATCACCTCATAGGCAAATTTTAACAAATGGGATCTCATACGAACCTTCACAGAAAGAAAGAATTTTGTTTTTTGACATGATTTCGTAAGAAAAAAACAGATATGACGCTATAACTGGTATGCTCACGCATAACCATACGCCATATCTGTATTAATTGAAGAAGGTATTACAACCGGTGCGCGAAGCGTACCTGTTAATGTCAGTTCTGCCTAAGCCGGCAGTTCCGCCAATGAAATAACATTATATTTAAGTTCCGCTCTCGGACCGGACAGCTTTTTCATATTCCGGCTGATCCTGCGGTAGATGATCTGACAATCCTCCTGTTTCGTGCCAACCAGCAGGATCAGGTACTGGGAATTGTTGTATTTCGTAAAAGCGTCTCCCTGGCGGAGACTGACACGAATCGCATCGCAGAGTGCCTCGGAGCGCGCTTTTAATTTTTCCTGATTCTGAATCATCTTTCCTTCATAATCCACCACCGTACAGAGCATCAGATAAATAGAACGGCCGGTACGCTCCATATTGCGTCTCAGCAGGCAGTAGGCATCGATAAAGCTGGGGTAAGAGCAATGATACGCCCCTTCACCAGTTGTTTTTTTAGCGTTTTCTGCTAAGTGATTCTTAATTTCAGACAGGTCACCGGGACAGTATTCGATCTTACTGCTCATTTGGGCGTAACACTTCATCATTTTATCGGAAGGCGGCAGTCCCATTTCCTCAGAATAGAAGCGCGCCGTCTTATCATATAAAACAAAAGCCTCCCTGTACTCACCTTTGCAGAGCAGGGCATCGATCTGGTATACCTGCCACTCATCAAAAGGGTAGATCTCTGCGGCCCTGGAATATATCTGATACATGGTATTGTAATCCTTTTGACGTTTCAGATATTCTCCCAGCCATTCCGTACATCTTTCGAACATATTCTTAAACTGTAAACTCTCCGTTGTAACCCAGATTTCCGTCGAAATAGCGGGAAGCAGTTCTCCTTTATATAATTCAAAAGCGGTTTTATAAACCTGGAATCTTGCCTCTTCGTCTGCTTCCATATCGGCTTTTTCTATCAGAGAACGAAATTCCAGCGCATCCACCCGGACCGGCAGTTTCGGATCCATAACATAATATCCGCCGTCCCGTATGATATAATCAATTTCCGGAAGTCCGAGACGATGCATATGTTTACGCATCTGGTATATCAGATTATAGAAGCTGTTATTCAGATTGAACTGGCTTTCCCTGTCATAAAGAGCCTGTATCAGCCGATCCTTGGGTATCCCCTTCCCGCCCTGCATCCAGACGAGCTGCAAAAGCTGAATAAACTTTGCCGTGTTGTTTCTTCCCAGAACATAGTCTTTTCCTTCATAAGAAAGAGAAAACCCTCCTAACATACGTATCTCCAAAACACCGTTACCAGAATTTTTCACTTTTTTCATCTCCCCGTTTATTACGTACTGCTTTGCCAGGTAATTCTGCATTTTACACCACCGCTCCTATGGAGACTTTCCCGGAGGAGACTGTGCAGCCAAAATCTGTCCAGACAGTTATAAACATAAATAGAAAAATGCTGAATATTTCTTTTCTGTTCATCAGTAATACAACATAATACTGATTATGTGGTATTATTGCATGTTCTATTGAAGTTATTAATCTTATTATAATTTTCCTATTTGGTCTATGGTTAATATCAATGAAGATACTAAATGGAATGTTTTTACTATGTTGTATGGATAATCTTCGTCAATCAAAGAGTTCCTCCATTGAAATATGAAATCATATCCAAATTAAAATTTTAAGATTATCTTTAATGGAGGAAATCTCTATGATCTTTATAAGATTATTGTACAAATATCATATAAAACATTGAATTTAGAGTCCTTTATTGTATCTTCACTTCTATTCTGCTCCACCCCCTCAGATTGGCGGAGTTCCCCCTAATAACTTCAATCATGTAGGCAATAATACCACATAATCAGTATTATGTGGTACATCATAATAACAAATTCATTCTCTCTATCTGTTTCCTGTGTTCACCTCCCGAAGAGATTATATAGATTCTTGTCGTATTGATATTGCTGTGTCCTAACAAATCCGCCAGTTTTGCTATATCCTTTTCCATCTGATAAAAGGAACAGGCAAAGAGGTGCATCCTGCTCCAAATGTTCACAAAATAAATTTTCCATTTTGGCGGTTATAACGTTAGCCATAGTCCTCCTTTAATATAATTATCGAAACTGTTCAGCCCCATTAACCGTGCTTCACAATTTCCAGCTTCAGCGGCGCACCTAAAAAACATGGAGAATGGCTGCCTTGCGTTGCCATCCTCCATGTTTTCTCTATACTGTCTATTTTCTCAATATTATTTTGCGAATCCCGCGGGCATGACTCTTGCGAGCGTGATTCTTCCTTATTTACAGGAAAGTTTTCCTGAAATTCTCAGGCCAGCCAGCACACATCGATGTAAATCCGCGACACAGCTCCGCGGTTCTTTCCTATATGAATCACTGTTTGATCCGCTGTGTCGTATTCAAACCGGATCCGGTAACGTTTCTGCACGTTGCAGAGCATACAGCAGTCTTCCAGATAATACCGGCTCCCGTCCTCCTCCACTACTTCGCTAAACTGATAAGCCTGTTCCACTTTCCTCCCGGAATCTCCAACCCTGATTTTACTGACCGGCAGGCATATGTCTTTTCCGGTTATCTCCACCCTTTGCAGAAAAGAATTGTCTCCGTTTAAGTAGAACCATGCCCTGAAACCGCCGTAATCAACCGTCAGGTTATTGTCTTCTCTCTCTTCCTTCAGCGGCTCCCCGTATATATTTAAGAAATCTTTGTAGCAGTCAGGAAAAATCTTATCCATTCCGTCGTAGTAAATCTTTGAGCTTCTCAGGCATTCCACGGAATGGCCGGGATAACTGTCGGACAAATTCATGACAAATTCAGCCGGTGACGGATAACCAAGCCATCTGAAATAAGAAAAAGTATGAAACGACACCTGACAGATAACCGCGGCTGCAATCAGTATTACTGCCACAGTCTTTGCCTTATCCCCAAAAAGGCAGAGGGAAAGGTAAAGTATTAATAAAACAATAAAGAGCCACTGTAAAAATGAGAAAAACATTCACTTCTTCCCTTCTCATCAGTATTTATTTTCAATCTATGCCGCCTTGCTTAAGCTCCTCATGAGGTACCTGCGGTTATCCAAAAATACTGTCGTACAGCTCCGTGAGCGCCTCCTCATAATGCTCCGTCCCCACCGTCGCACAGGAAAGAAGAATTCTCGGGTTCATACTCTCCCCCCTTTTTCCCTCCTCCGGAACCACGGCGCGGACAGCGATTCCGGCATGGGCCGCTTTCCTGGCTATCTCTTCCGAAGTAAGCTCCGTCCGGATCTCCGCAAGTACCAGAAATCCAGCCTCCCCCAGATGGGGAACTGCCCTGTCCCCGAATATCCTGCCGATATCCTCACAAAGCTTTTTCGCCTTGGCGGTGTACAGTTTTCTGGCTTTGCGAATCTGACTCTCCAGGTGGCCGTCCCTGATGAACTGGCAGAGTGCAATCTGCTCCGTCTTGGACGATGTCTGGTTATAATAACGGCTCCGCTCCCTGTATACCGGAAGAAGCTCCGGCGGCAGCACCATGAAGCTCATTCGGATGGAGGGAAGCAGAAGTCTTGAAAATGTCCCCAGATACACAACTCCGCGCCCGCCTGCCAGCCCCTGAAGGGATGGAGTCGGCCTGTTACAATACCGGAACTCGCTGTTATAGTCATCCTCTATAATGAGGATGTCTTTTTCAAATGCCTCTTTGAGCAAATCCATCCGCTCCGTAATATGCATCACCTCGCCCCATACCGTCATCTGAGAAGGCGTCAGGTAGCAGATGCTGCCGGAATCCGGTCCTCCCGCTTCCCTGGCGCTGCGCATCCCCCCGGTCCTGAACTCGAAGTCCTCAAAAATCGTACGCCCCTGTCTGAAACCAGGATTGTAAAAATATGCATTCTTCCTGTCCCTCACCATCGGACAGAGGATATGCAGAAGGCTCTGCACACCCGCCCCCACCACAATATGCTCCGGAGTGCAGACCACACCCCTGTGGCGGCCCAGATAACTGCAGATAGCCTCCCGAAGCTCCCTCTCTCCCTGAGGCTCGCCGTAGGATAAAAGGCGCTCATCCTGGCGGAGGGAACTTTTAATATAGCGCCTCCATAGATCGAACTGGAAGCTGTCGCGATCCACGTTGGAGGATGCAAAATCATAACGTATCTTAGGCCCGTCCGTCTCTTTGCCGCCCGGCTTCCACGCTTCCCTTGGGCCGGAATTCAGTATCTCAGTCACATAATAGCCGCTCTGCGGACGGGACAGGATATACCCCTCCGCCGCCAGCAGCATATACGCCGTCTCCACCGTGGTCCTGGAAAGCTGAAGCTGCATTGCACATTTCCTGATGGAGGGCAGCCTTGTCCCCGGCTGCATCTTTCCGGAACAGATTAAATCTTTGTAATAGTTGTAAACCCTCAGGTAAAGATTAAGCCCCGGATCGTTCAAATCTAACTTCATCTTACTGCCAGCCCTTTCTTACCGTCGGCCAGCTCTTTCATCTCCCTCGCGTTCTGCCTTACCGTCTCCGTAATCTCGGCTCCGCCAAGAAGTCTGGCCAGTTCCTCCGTCATCTGCTCCCTGTCAAGCGGGCGGATCGTTGTCGTCGTCCGGCCCTCCTCCACCGATTTTCTTATTTCAAAATGGCTGTCGGCCATGGCGGCAATCTGCGGCAGGTGGGTAATGCAGATAACCTGATGGCTCCGGGCGATTACACGAAGCTTTTCCGAAACCATCTGGGCCGTCCGGCCGCTGATCCCGGTATCAATTTCATCAAAAATCAGGGTGGGAATATCATCTGTCTCGGCCAGCACCGTTTTCACCGCCAGCATGATGCGCGACAGCTCACCGCCGGAGGCAACCATGCCCAGAGGTCTGACCGGCTCTCCCGGATTGGTGGAGATCATAAATTCCGCTTCATCGTAACCGGCCGGAGTAAAATGGCTTAACCGTCTGAATTCCATTGCAAACTTCACATCCAGGAAATTCAGTTCCTTAAGCCCGTCCTCGATCTTGTCCGATAATTCACCGGCAATCTCCTGTCTCAGCTTAGACAGGGCGGCCGACAGTTCTTCCAGCCTGTCTTCCGATGCCTTAAGCTCCTTTTCCGTATGAAGGCGGAGTAAATCATAGTTCTCAAGCTCCTCCAGCTTCTTCTTTTTCTCTTCCAGGCTTTTAAGGACATCCTCAATGGTCTTTCCGTATTTACTTTCCAGGTTTCGAATCAGATCCAGGCGTTCTTCCACCTGATTAAAGGAATCCCCGTCAAACGTCATCTCCTCCAGATGGGCGGAAATCTCCCTTGTCAAATCACTCAAAAGGGAATCCACATCATAGAGCTGGTCCCTGATGCTCATCAGCTCCTCGTCGTACTGCATCGCATCGTCCACCGCCCTTAAAGCCCTTGAAATCTCATCCGTGCTGACGGCTTCATGGGCAAGAGCAAGGCTCTCCGTGATCCTCTTGGCATTCGAAAACCGGCGGTAAACCGACTGGCATTCCTCCTCTTCCCCCGGTTTTAAATCCGCATTCTCAATCTCGTCGATCTCAAAACGGCAGAAATCCATCTCCCTAAGCCTCTGCTCCTGGTTCAGATTCAGCGACTCCAGCTTTTTCCTGAGTTCTATGTATGCATGGTACTCTTTTGCAATTTTTTGTTTTAAACCGGCAGTCCGGGTTTTTCCATATTCGTCGAGGATCTCCAGATGTCTGGCATGATATAGCAGAGACTGATGCTCATGCTGCCCGTGGATATCAATCAGAAGTCCGGTAATTTCCCGCAGCCTGGCCGAGGTCACTGTCTCCCCGTTAATCTTGCTGATACTTCTGGCAGGCATGATTTTTTTAGAAATGATAATAAGACTGTCATCGTCCGGGTGCACATCCAGACCTTCAAGTTCCTTCCGTTTTTTTTCGTCGGTCACGGAAAAGACCAGTTCCACATAGGCGCTGTCACAGCCCTGGCGTATCAGATCCTTCGACGCCTTGGCGCCCAGAGCCACATTAACCGAGCCTATAATAACCGATTTACCGGCTCCCGTCTCGCCGGTCAGTATATTCAGCCCGTCATCGAACTCCACTTCCGCAGAGTCGATGAGGGCCAGATTCTTCACATACAGATGAAACAGCATCCCATCACCCCTTATCCAGCTATGAGCTTCTTGATCTTATCCATCAATACTATCGTGTCATCCACAGTCCGCACAGCGCACATTACCGTGTCGTCTCCTGCGATACAGCCGACGATTTCTCCAAAATGCAGGGAGTCGAGAGCCGCCCCCACCGCCATCGCCATGCCTGACACCGTCTTGATTACCAGTATGTTCTGTGCCATATCCATGGAAAGAAAGCTGTCATGGAGTATTCGGATGTATTTGTCATTGAATGCCGTCTGCGGATGGAACACCGCATACTTCTGGCGCCCGTTCTCCGTCTGGATCTTGGACAGCTTCAATTCCCTGATATCACGGGATACGGTGGCCTGGGTCACGTTATATCCCTCTTTGTTCAGATATTCCGCCAGCTCTTCCTGCGTTTCAATTTCATATTTCCCAATCAACTCTACAATCTTGCTGTGACGTTCCAATTTCATTAAACTATCCTCCGCTCTGATACATCATTCTGTCTGATACACCTTGATACCAGCTGCCTCCGGATATCCGGCGCATTCTGATAATTACTCTGTCTGATAACTGCCGCGTTACAGTTCAGCCTTCGGCCAAACTGCAACAAATGATGCACAGAAACGGCAAAAAACGCCGTTTCTCGCCGCTTAACTCGGGATTTTCGCAAAAAGCAGCGAAAACACCTCGCGGAATTCATCATGGCTGAACTGTTACCCTGCCGCCCCTATATATGCTTCATCTTTTTCCTGATATTCTCAAGAAATGAAACCTGGCTGAGCTGCACCAGCGTCGTTGTGATTTCTGATCGCTCCACCTCAATCCGGTCCCCTCTTCTAAGCTTTACAACCGTATCGCCGTCAAAGCTTAAAAACTGTTCGCGATCCTCTCCCCCTGTTACCTTCAGCATAATCCTGTTTTCGGAAGAGAGAACGATACTCCTGGAGTTCAGCGTATGGGGACAGATAGGGGTCATGATGATCAAATCGGATTCCGGCGCCGCAATCGGGCCTCCCGCCGACAGATTATAAGCCGTCGAACCGGTCGGTGTAGCCATAATCATTCCATCAGCCGTATATTCATTAAAAAATTCCCCATTGACATACAGATCGTATTTCAGTGTATGAAGCCCCATTCTTCCTAATATAATATCGTTCAGGGCAATATCCTCGGCTACGGTTCTGCCGTCTGAAATCACACGTCCCTGCAGCATCATTCTGTGCTCCAGCCTGTAGCGGTCGGCCAGCAGATCATCCATGGCAGTCAGGATATCCCTCTCGCAGCAAATCTGTGTCAGATAACCGAGATGGCCCATATTTACACCGAACAGCGGCATATTTCTACCGGCCAGATCCCTCGATGCCTGGATCAGCGTTCCGTCCCCGCCCAGAACAATTACGCATTCCGTCTCCTGGGGAACCTTCCGGCCGTCCGTATAGCGGTACTCGGAGGTGTCCGGCGGTTCCTGATCCCACAGGCATTCGCACCCCTGCCGGGACAGGTATTCCGCAATCATCTCCGCACCCTTTTCCGCATTTTCCTTCTCTTTATTCACAATCAGATAAAAATGTTTCATTCTGCGCTCTCCCGGCATCATGCCATCTTACCGGACTCTATTTATCAAGCTCGCTGTGAGCCGCTTCCACAACCTGAGCCGGGTCTACCGTTACGTTATCATAATGTTCTCCATCCCTGTGATTCTGAAGGTGGAGTAAATATTCGATGTTCCCCTCCGGCCCCTTAATTGGGGAAAATTCCAGGTTCAGCACCTCAAAACCGGCCTCCACGGCAAAATCAATCACCATATTGATCACTTCCAGATGGGTGCTTTTCTCCCTGACTACGCCTTTCTTTCCGACCTTTTCCCTTCCTGCCTCAAACTGCGGTTTGATCAGGCAGACAATCTGTCCGTCCTCCGCCATCAGCTTCTTCACCGGAACCAGCACTTTGGTCAGGGAGATGAAAGAAACATCTATGGATACAAGCTCAATTTTATCATTAATATCCTCCGGTGTCACGTACCGGATGTTGGTTTTTTCCATGCAGACGACACGCGGGTCATTTCGAAGCTTCCACGCCAGCTGTCCATGCCCCACATCCACAGAATAAACCTTCACTGCCCCGTTCTGAAGCATGCAGTCGGTGAAGCCGCCTGTTGACGCCCCCACATCCATACAGACCTTTTTGTCTGTCACCACACCGAAATGGATCATGGCCTTCTCTAATTTCAGTCCTCCGCGGCTGACATACCGGAGGGTTGCTCCCCTCACCTCAATTTTAGCCGTCTCCTCAAATGAGGTGCCCGCCTTATCTTCTTTCTGGTCATCCACATAGACGATGCCGGACATGATGACCGCCTTCGCCTTCTCTCTGGACTCCGCCAGGCCCTTTTTGACAAGAAGGACATCTAAACGTTCTTTCATCTGTTTTCCTCCGAACCCGGAAATTCACTCTTCAGTTCATTCTTTAATTTTATCAGGATGGAATCGCTGTCAATTCCCAGATCGCTTCTCAGCTTGGAGACATTACCATGCTCCACATAGGCATCCGGCAGCGCTATATTCACCACCCGGATGGCGGGATAATGCTTCTGTACATAATCGGTAATCCGCTCGCCGTATCCGCCGCGGAGCACATTTTCCTCCAGCGTTACGATACAGCGGTGGTTCCTGGCTAAATAATCCAACACATCGGTATCCACGGGCTTGATAAAGCGGCCGTTGACAAGGGTGCAGGAATGCCCCTCCTCTTTCAGCTTCGTCCGTATATGTTCCGCGGTGCTGACCATGCTTCCCACAGCCAGCAGCGCAATCGAATCTTCATCGTAGAGAATCTCACTCTTTTTATATTCCACGGGAGCCAGGAACTCTTTCAGTCCTCTGTATGCCTGGCCTCTTGGATATCGGATCGCCATCGGTCCTTCATAGTCCACCGCAAATTGCAGCATTTCTCTCAGCTCCAGAGATTCTTGGGCGCTATTACACTCATATTCGGGATCGACGACAGATACGTCAAATCGAAAATGCCCTGGTGCGTCTCCCCGTCGCTTCCCACAAGTCCGGCACGGTCCACGCAGAACAGTACCGGCAGATTCTGGATACAGACATCGTGGACTATCTGGTCATAGGCGCGCTGAAGGAAGGAAGAATACACCACCACCACAGGCTCCAAACCGGCTGCCGCCATTCCGGCCGCCGATGTCACCGCATGTTCCTCCGCAATTCCCACATCGAAAAAGCGCTGCGGATACAGCCTGGAAAAACGCTTTAAGCCGGTTCCGTCGGGCATGGCCGCAGTGACTGCCACCAGCTTTTCATTCGTCTCGGCTATCTTGCAGATTTCCCTGGAGAATACATCCGTGTAAGACGGATATAACTTCTGTCCCAGCGGTTTTCCCGTCTCTATGTCAAAAGGCTCCACGCCGTGAAAGCTGGACGGATTTCTCTCCGCCGGCCTGTAGCCCTTTCCCTTTTTCGTCATCACGTGAATCAGGACGGCATGGTTAATCTTCTTTGCCTCACTGAAAATTTTGGCCAGTCCCTTTACATCGTGGCCGTCAACCGGCCCCAGGTAGGTAATTCCCATATTCTCAAACCACATGCCGGGTATCAGGAACTGCTTGATGCTGTTCTTCGTCCTGAGCAGGGTATCCACCAAATCATTGCCTATCATCGGAACCTTCGCCAGAGTCCCCGCTACATTCTTCTTCAGCAGGTTGTAGCCTTCGTCGGCCCTCAGATTGCTGAGATACCGGGAAATTCCTCCCACATTCTCGGATATGGACATCTTATTATCGTTCAGGACAATGATAAAATTCTTCTTCAGGCGGCATTATTCAATGCTTCATACGCCATGCCTCCGGTCAGTGCCCCGTCTCCGATTACGGAAACGATTGAATACCTCGCCCAGCAACATCGCGGCCCTGGGCCATGCCAAGCCCTGCAGAAATGGAGGTGGAGCTATGTCCCGTATCAAAAGCGTCAAAGGGACTTTCCTTGCGTTTGGGGAAACCGCTCAGGCCTCCGTACTGCCGCAGGCCGTCAAAATCGTCCTTCCTTCCGCTTAATATCTTATGGGTATAGGACTGATGTCCCACATCCCAGATAATCTTATCCTTCGGAAGGTCGAACGCCAGATGCAGCGCCATCGTAAGTTCCACAACCCCGAGGTTTGAAGCGAGATGACCGCCTGTATGGCTGATTTTTTCTATTAAAAACGAGCGTATTTCTTCCGCCAGCTCTCTTAATTCCGTCTCATTAAGCTTCTTTACATCATCGGGTCCATTAATTTTATCTAAAATCATGGCTTTTTCCTTCTATATTGATTACGGTTCACGGCCATAGCCCGCCGCTGTGCGGCGGAGCTGTGAACCGTAATTTTATTTTTCTCTGCTTACCAGTACCTTTATCAGGTCCTCCAGGAAATCATTGCTTCCCGGGAGAGAATAGAGGATATCGACGGCCGTCTCCGATAATTTTTCCACATCGCGTTTGGCTTTCTCAATCCCTTCCAGGCTCACATAAGTTGTTTTATTATTTTTTTCATCGCTGAGAACCGGTTTTCCCAGCACCTCCTGGCTGCTTGTCACATCCAGGATATCGTCCTGGATCTGGAAGGCCAGTCCGATGGCTGCCGCCATCCGCTCCACCGTCTCACACTCTTCGTCGGATGCGCCCGCCATAACGGCGCCGATCACCATTGCCGCTTCCAGAAGCGCGCCCGTCTTCAGCCGGTAAATAAAGTCCAGCTTATCCTTAGGAATCAGCTTGTCCGTCAGCTCCACATCCACAGTCTGACCGCCGATCATGCCGTAAATTCCGGTCTTCTGTGCCAATATCCCGATGCACTTTCCGACTCTCTGCGAATTATCCGTCATCTGGAATGCCCTGGCAGCCGTCTCGATCGCATAGATGAGCAGGGCATCGCCTGCCAGAACCGCCATATCATAGCCGTAAACCACCCAGGTAGTCTTTTTCCCCCTGCGGTACTCATCGTTATCCATACACGGAAGGTCATCGTGAATCAGGGAAGAGGTATGAATCATCTCGATCGCAGCCATAAAAGGTTCTATCTCTTTGCCTGTTCCGCCGAAAAGACGGTAGACCTCCCTCATCAGCAGAGGGCGCAGACGCTTGCCGCCTGCCTTGACGCTGTAATTCATCGCCTCAAAAATAGTCTTCTGATGGCCTTCCTCCGCCGGCAGATACGAGTAAATTACCTGTTCCACTTCCTCCGTACTTTGTAAAAGCTGTTCGTTCATCACTATCTCACATCCTCCGTGTTATTGCCATTCAGCACCAGAATCTGCTTTTCCACCTTGTCTATCTTTCCGCCGCAGGTTTTTACCAGCTTCATTCCGGCCTCATAATATTTAAAAGAATCCTCCAATGAAACCTCACCGTTCTCCAGATTTCTGATAATGCCGTCCAGCTCGGTAAATATCTCCTCAATGGAAAGCTTATCAGCCGGGGCTTCCTGTGTTTCCCCCGCCTCGTTCATCACTGCTTCGTCTTTTTCGTTTCTATCCATTTGGCTCACCATTCTTTTTATCCTTTTTATTATATACCGCTTTTCTCAGCCTTCACCACTTCCGCTTCAATCCGGCCGTCTAAGACGCGTATCAGCAGATGATCACCGGCTTTCACCGACTCTGCCGATTCCACCCTTTTTCCGTCCTCCCCGGTAAGAAAGCCAAAACCTTTGCTGATCTTCTCAAGAGGGGAAAGGCCGTGGAGGCGTCCGCTTAAAAGTGCCAGCCTGTGCTTTCTGTCGGTCAGCTTCTGTTTCAGCAGCCGTTCCATCCTCTCCTCGGCATCGGCCAGCCGCTGACGCTTTTCATTGAGCTGGCGCTCCGGATTATAGAGCCTCAGACGCAGCCTGTACTGCTCAAGCCGGTAGGCCGCCATCTCCTTCCTGCCCGACAGCGCACGGTAAAGCTTCTGTCCTGCTTCCCTCAACTGGCCTTCGAAAAGCGCATAATCAAACACTGCCAGTTCTGCTGCCGCGGAGGGGGTCGGCGCCCTCAGATCCGCCACATAATCTGCGATTGTCACATCCGTTTCATGGCCTACGGCGGATATCACCGGAGGCAAAAATTGCCCTTGCCACTGTCTCCTCATTAAACGCCCATAAATCTTCAATGGAACCGCCTCCGCGTCCTACGATCAGTACATCAAGCCCCATCGCATCCAGGGTCTCGATCCCCCTGGCGATACTGGACGCCGCTCCTTCTCCCTGCACCTGTGCGGGGCATAGCACCAGCTGCACGTAGGGATTCCGCCTCCGGGCTATATTTATGATATCGCGGATTGCCGCTCCCGTACTGGCAGTCACGATACCCACCTTCATCGCGTATTTCGGAATCGGACTTTTGTATTCAGGGGCAAACATGCCCATCTCTTCCAGTTCGTTTCTCAGCTTTTCGAACCTTTTAAACAGGTCCCCCGTGCCGTCCAGTGTAATCTCGGCGGCATAAAGCTGGTACCGTCCGTCCCTCTCGTACACCTCAACGCTTCCCTTGACAACCACCTGCTGCCCTTCCTCCAGCACGAAATTAAGCCCGCGTCTTTTCCCGGCAAACATGACTGCCTGGATAGCCCCCAGGCCGTCCTTCAGTGTGAAGTAAATATGTCCCGATGAATGGTACTTGCAGTTCGACACTTCCCCCTTCACCGAGATACGGCTCAGGGCAAAATCCTGGGCGAACATATTCTTGATATAGGCATTGACCTGCGATACGGAATATACACTTGCCGCTCTTGCCATAGCCTACACCAGCTTCGCCAGAATCCCATTGACAAATGAGGGGGAGTCGTCTCCGCCGAATTTCTTCGCCAGCTCTACCGCCTCATTAATCGCCACCTTCTCAGGCACATCCTCATCATACTGGATTTCAAAGAGAGCCAGGCGCAGGATTGTAAGCTCCACCTTGCCCATCCTCTTTGTCGTCCATCCCTTTGCGATCTCGTTAATCCGGCTGTCTAAATCAGGAATCTTCTCGATGATACGCTCCACCTTATTCGTTACATACCCTCCGTCAAACACGTCAAGGGCCGGGCTGTGAAGGATCTCACTCTCTCCGCCGGGGGCGCTTACCTCCTCCACCGGCTCGGTAAAATACTCTTCCATCTGCTCCTTCGTCTCGCCTTCCGGATAAAAGTCAGCGCAGAACAATAGTTTAAAACAATGCTCCCGCAATTCTCTTCTGGTCATTTCATGTCCTCCTGATTCTATCAATTTATCCTTTGTATCTGCCATCCCCGTCTGTCCTGACGGCAGTCTCATAAGGCGGTACCGCCAAAAATCGGATATTATTCTAATTTATCATTATAACGTAAGATGCGGAATTTCACAAGGGGATGGAAAATAGTTTTCCACTTTCAAACAGCGAAAAAACCTCGCGGAATACATCATGGCTGAACTGTTACACTTTCTATTCTTCCCTGTTTTTTCCTGTTTTTTCAACTGCGGGGAGAAAATGTTGAGGGAGGACGCGCCCGGAACGGACCAGATCTGGTGTGGTGAATGGGATTGGCGGGTCCCAAGATTAAAAATCTTCATGCAAGCAAGCTTGCATCAGATTTCCAACCTTTTGACCCTGGTATCATGTCATGATGTTGCCCGCCCGCTGGCCGTACTGACATTGCACTCTTTTGAGTTTGCAGCAGTGCTAAGCCCGTGGCCATACTTACAAAAAACAGGCGCGGAATTCATTTACTCAATTCCGCGCCCGTTTTTTACCTCGACCGGTAAACAGCCAACTCCTTATATCCCGCGATACCTCAGCCTCTCCATTGCCGCAATCAAATTTTCCTCCTGTTCCGGAGTCAGATTTTCCATCGGCCTGCGCATCTTAGTCGTCGCAATGATTCCGTCCCGTTTTAGCATTACTTTGTATGCTGCAATATTATTGTTCTCGCAGAGCGTTTCATTCAGAAGATTTGTCCTGTGCTGCCATTTGGCCGCTTCCTCATAATTTTTCTCCTGGAGAAGCTGCCATATCTTCTTATAGTAAGCCGGGATAATCTGGGCGTTTCCGGAGACTACCCCGTCGCCTCCCATCGCCGAGACGGCGGCAAATAGATGATCCGGCCCGACCAGCACGCTGAACTGCCCTCCGTTTATCCGAAGCATCTGCTGGATACGCGTCATATCCGGATAGCTGTACTTAATTCCCACTATGTTGGGACAGAGCCGGCTGCATTCCTCTGCTGCTTTGTGACTTATGTCATTCACCGCACACTGCGGGATCGCATACAGGTAAACCGGGAAATCCTGCGGGACGCTTTTTGCAACAGTTGTAAAATAATCAACCAGCCCCTGATCCCTGACGGAGAAAAGGCAGGTGTCACAACTGCAATGCCGTCTGCGCCGATTTCGGCCGCATGTTTTGCCAGTTCCACCGTATCCCTCAGATTCCATGCACCCACGTGTACAAATACCGGTACTCTTCCAGCTGCATGCCGCACAACTGTTTCCGCCACCAGCCTGCGTTCCTCAACCGACAGATACATCATCTCTCCCGTGGTTCCGCATGGGTAGATAGCCTGCATGCCGCTGTCAATACAGTGATCGGCCAGCCTTTTTAAAGACGTTACGTCGATCGCATCCTCCTGCGTAAGAGGTGTTACGATCGGCACTACAACCCCATATAACTTTTTCATCCCTCAATCTCTCCTATCTTTACAGGACGGTGCTCTGCAGCACTTCGTTCTACGGCCAGAGCCAGTTTAAGCGCCATCAATCCGTCAGCGTATCCCACCGGCGGCTCCGTTCCATTCAGAATCGCGCCTGCAAACGCTTTCACGCACTGATAATTTCCATTGATATAAAATCCTTCATCGCCAGTTTTCCGAGATTTGAGTAATTGGGCCGCATAATCTCAACCGGGACGGCTGCTTCAATAACCGCCTGGGTGCCCTTATTTTCAAGTCCCGCCTCCGGCTCCCGTATCCTCGAAGGCTTCTGCCAGGTAAAATCACGCCCGTTTTCAGCGCTCACCATATTCCGGTCCCTCTCACTTCCACGCTCTCCATCCCGTATCCGCATACCCAGGAGCCCAGCGCGCCGAATGTCATACTGGCCACACAGCCGTTCACAAACCTACCATTCACTGCAAACATATGCTGCCCCGGCTGTTTCTCGTATTTGTAAGCATATACCTCATCCAGTTCGCCGATCAGGTATCTCGCCAAATCAAAAAAATGGCAGCAGCCGACGCGGAGAAGATCTGTTTCGTTGGAACGGTATCCTCCGATAAACTTCGCAATAAATGCGGATGGGCGCCGAATCCTTCCGACTCAATTGCCAGCTTCATATCCCGGTAGGCCAGGTTGTACCGCTTATTGAAGGAAACGCCTATTTTCCTGTGATGTTTTGCGGCCGCCTCCTTAAGCATCAGCAGATCGGGCAGCTCGGTGCCAAGCGGCTTTTCCGTATACACATGAAGCCCCGCCTCAATACACTGCCTGGCCAGAGCCGCCTGGAGCCCTGCAATGGTAATGATAAAAGCAGCGTCCGCATCCACCTCGTCAAGCATACGGCCCGCATCCTGATAAGAACGGGACAGCCCCAGCCGTCTCGCAGCAAAATCAGCCCGTTCCTTATTTTTATCGCAGACCGCAACAACTTCGATTTCATCCAGGTAAGATATCGCATTGTGGATCATGTTGACCGCCTGCTCCCCGCATCCGAGCAGAACGGCGCGGAGTTTCTTTTCCGCTTTTTCTATCCCCTCATATAAATACATACACCTTCTCCTTTAAATTGCCGTAACGGCAGAGGCCAACGCTTACCGTTTCGTTTCCACCGGAAGCTTCAGCACAATCTTGCGGTACTTTTCCCCTTCTTTCCCGGCCATTCCCCGGCACCTGTGGGCGTCCTGGGGAAACAGAATATAGAACATGCCCTCTGTGGCAAGAATTTTCTTTCCGCCTCCCCTGTAAAACTTGAAATCCGTCTCCGGATCGTATTCCGTCTCCGCTTCCAGCTTAGACGCTTCCTCCCACTCAAATGTCTCCCGCCCCTCGAATACCATCTGCACATCCAGATATTTTTCATGTGTCTCCATCCGGTCTTTGCCGATATCGGAGGTCACTCCGATTTGAACCATGGCGTAGATACCATGCTCCGCCTCATAGCGGCCTTCCGGCTTATCCAGGAGCGTACTGACAAACGTCATCCCTTCCTCCAGATTCGAAACAAGTGAATTATACATCCGGTAGTTTTTCATATAATCAAGTATCATCTCATTCTCCTCCTGCTGCCCTGTTACTATCCACAGCCACGCTGAAAAGCGCGGTTCTGCGAACAGTAACCCGCTTTCTTAATTAATACGAGATGCCTGCCAGGTCAAACGCTCTCATTAAAAATCCGCGGATGTCCCTCTCTCCCAGAGTGCGTCTCCCATATGGTCGCACTTCCACGGCTACGTGTGTGTTTGTTATTCCTCCGCCGGATTTCCCTCAGCAGCACGTTTTAATAAACCGGCGGCTATCTCAGGAGTCAGGTATCCCCAATTCTTATAATGTGGGGCTCTCCCCACCTCCATATGAAAATCGCCATAGTATGGATGAGACGGTTCCGTCACACAGTTGCAGATATGAAACTGCGCCATATAAGGCAGGCCGCCTCCAGCGATTCCATCAGGCCGATGCCTGCAAGAGCCTCATGGGCGCTGTCCCAGTGCAGGTAGAAATTGGGACAGGTCTTTTAAGCACGCCGAACCATTCCGCCACCTCATGGATCGGTCCCATCAGCTGTTTCTTGTGTACATACCGATCCAGCGGCTCCAGCGTCAGATGCAGGCCGTCATATTCCTTCGCCGCCTCTGAGATACGGCAATAGGAATCAAAAAGCGCTTTTTTCGCCTCTTCCCGCTTTAAATCACCCGGATCATCTCCTGATGGAAGGCCGACAATCGCAGTTCCGGCTTCCGCTGCAATTTTCATAAGCTCCACCGCGTAACCGACCGATTTTCCCCTCAGCTCCCTGTCCGTGGAGGACAGATTGTATCCTCTTTTATGATATCAGGCGATGCCCACTCGGTAACCTGGTAGCTCTTTTCCCGGGCAATCCGCCTCACCTTGGCGATATTCTCCTTCTGGAAAATAACCGGCAGTTCAATTCCCTTGTAAAAATCAATATTCTTCACTTCCTCCAGCATCCCGACGAGAAAATCCTCCCGGTCCGCCACCGGCATAAAGATTTCCAGCAAATGGATGGATGGCAATATATTCTGCATCTGTTACCTCTTTCTTATAACTTTTTATACGATAACCTGCACGCCCCGCGCACAGGTCACCGCCATCAATAAATGTTTCCTTCATTCAGACTGCCTGAATGCCTGAACTGCCGCTAGCTTTTCTTTTTCCTTCCCTTAAATTCACTGATTACGGGCCAGCCGATTGCCAGCAGAATCAGTCCTACCAGAAGCATGGAGATTGGTGTTGTGAAAAGGCGCATCAGACTCCCTCCCGACAGCATCAGAGTACGTCTCAGATTCGTTTCGCACATGCCTCCCAGAAGCAGCCCCAGCACCAGGGGCCCCAGCGGGTAGTCGAACTTGCGGAAGAAAAAGCCGAGGATACCGGCAATAAACATGATAATTACATCAAAATAGCTCCGGTTCAGCGAGTAGGCTCCGATACAGCAGATTAGAAGCACCGCCATCTGGATATACTCATTTTTTACGCTCAGCAGCTTGATACAGACCTTTGCCGAGAGCAGTCCCAACGGCAGGATAATGATGTTGGCAAGCAGCATGATGATGACAGGCGGCAGACGAAGTCGCTGCTTTTACTGAGCAGCGTGGGACCTGTCACCATTCCGTACATAGTCAGAGCGCCCAGAAGCACAGCCGTGCTGGAGTCCCCGGGGATGCCCAGCGCAAGGGCCGTGGTCAAAGCGCCGCCAATCGACGCATTGTTCGATGCGCATGTCGTCGCAAGACCTTCAATCGAGCCGTCTCCGTATTCTTCCGGGTGTTTGGAAACGCGCTTGGAAACATCCCAGGATATCAGTGCGGAAATGTCCCCGCCGGTTCCCGGAACGATTCCGACTACCACACCGATTATCGAACCGATAAAAGCCGGAAGCGCCATCCTGCGATGCTCCGCCTTAGTCGGAAGCACACGATCCTTTTTACCGACAACGGCAATATCTTCTTTCTTGCTTTCCTTTACATTTTCAAATATCTGGTACAGCATCTCCCCGATGCCGAACAGGCCTATTAAAACCGGGATAAAAGAAATTCCGTCAAGCAGCGCCACATTGCCTCCTACAAAACGCTTGCTTCCCAGCATCGGATCAAGGCCTATAGTGCTGAGCAGGAGGCCGAGTGCGCCGACCACCAGCCCTTTCGCAAGAGCGACATGGGAAATGCTGATCATCATGGAAAGGCCGAAAATGGCAAGCCAGAAGTACTCCGCCGAACCGAATTTCAGGGCAAAGCTGGCCAGAGGTTCACAGGCAATCATCAGGGCCACGGTGGAAAAGATTCCTCCCATGACGGAATAAATCGTGTTGACCCCAAGCGCAAACCCGGTTCTGCCCCGTTTGGATATTTTATATCCGTCAAAGGTGGTTGCGATGGAGGCAGGTGTCCCCGGCGTATTGATCGCAATCGCCGATATCCCTCCTGAAAAAATGGCGGAATTGTATACGCCGAGCAGCATGCCGAAGCCATTGACCGGATCCATCTTAAACGTGAGGGGCGTAATCAGGGAGACAGCCATCACCGAGGTCAGGCCGGGCAGGGTTCCCACTACCAGCCCCATCAGTACGCCCATTGTGATACAGAACAGGCGCCGGGAGAAAATGCAGTTTGTATTGCTGATAAATAATCCATATAGTCACCTCATTAACCGTGATTGTGATTTCTGTCCCAAAGGCCATGAACACCGGCATTCATGGCCGCCGCTTCTGTCCGTCAGCAAATATTCAAATTCACTTTCAGCAGGATCGTAAACACAAAATACAGAGCGCCTGTCACTGCCGCTGAATAGATAATAGAGAACAGAAGTTTTTCTCTGAAGACCATACAAAGCAGGAAGATAAAAATGACCCCTGCCGCCAGAAACGGCACATATCTCCAGAGGATTAGAAAAAGCGCCAAATCTGACAGAACCAATATCATTCTTGTACAGCCCTGCTTTCCTTCCGGTGTGGAAAGCGCGCCTTTAAAGGGCTTCTCAGATTTAAAAACGGACTGAACCATAATAATCACAGAAAGAATCAGTATTGCTATACATACTGCATTCGGAAACATCTTCGGTCCCGGATCCCCCATCGCAGAAGCCGATTTCAGCGTGGCATTGGAAATATACAGCGTGATACCGGCTGCCGCCGCAAATAAAAAACCTACTATCGTATTTCCTGTAATCTTCTTCATTTTCATTCTCCTAAAAATTCGGACGCTTACTGACCAATCTTAAGGTCCGAGATCAGCTCGGAATAATAGGTATAATCCGCTTCCGCCATGGCAAGGAATTCATCCGGCGTATAATAAGTGCTGTCACAACCTCTGCCTTTGCAAAATTCAATATAAGCGTCGCCGGCAAATACATTCTTCAACGCATCCACAAGGATCTGCTGCTTTGCCTCCTCAATTCCCTTCGGTGCAAGGAAACCTACCCAGCAGACTACATTGATGTCATGCCCCTGTTCCCTGGCCGTCGGTGCATCAGGAAGAACGGAGCTTCTCTCCTCGCTGAAGGAAGCAAGACATTTAAAATCTCCCGATTCCACATAGGAATATCCCTCACAGGTACCGACCACAACAGCATCGATCTCTTTGCCCAGCAGCGCCGTAACCGCACCGGTAGCTCCGTCATACGGCACATGGTTAATCTCGATTCCCGTCTTATCGGCCAACACACAGGCGGCAATATGCCAGATCGAGCCGATTCCGGAGTTTGCCACGCGCACCTTCCGGGATTCTCCGTACAGTAATTGATAAAATCTTCCAGCGTATCATAGGGAGCGTCGGCAGGCACATAAAGCGCCGCCGGCCAGGACATGCCGCAGCCCAGCAGCTGGACATCCTCCGGAGCCAGCTGTGCATAGCCAAGCGCCTCTATCATGGAAAGCTCCACCGGAGCCGTACCGATGGTATAGCCGTCCGGTTTGGAATTCATGACAAACTGCATTCCCACAGAGCCGGAACCGCCCGTCTTATTATCTACTGTGACCGTCCAGCCGTTTCCATCCTGCAGGCCCTGGGCCACCTGTCTTGCCAGTGCATCACTGCCGCCTCCGGCCGCCGCATGACAGATAATATTAAGCGTATCTTTCGGAAAATCCACGGCTGCCGCCGGTTCTTCCCCCGCCGGCTCTTTCTCAGATGCCGCCTCCGCTTTTGTCTCGGGAGCCTTCGTCTCAGCGGGCTTTGCAGAACTGCATGCCGTCAATCCAACCATCGCTGCTACACACAATACAGGAACCATTTTTGCCATTCTTTTTTTCATTTTTCTTCTCCTTTTTTATTTTCTTTTATGCTGTCCCACGTGCGGACAACTGTTGTTTTTCTCTGTTTTACTGCTGCTTCTTTACTGCTGTTTTTTACCGATATTATTTCATCTGTCCCTACAGACTGCAGCGGTACCTCACAAGCTGCGCCACCCCATGATTTGCAGCTATTATCTCAGCGCTATCTTTCCATTCGTTTACAATAATCTGTGCCGGGGCCTGCCCCTTGTCAATCACAGTCTCCGAACGGACAGACAGCCTGTTTTCTTCTTCCCTGTTTGGATTAAAGCGGTACAGGGACAGTTGCATTCCGCCTCCCCTGCTTCCTGTTATCAGTCCGGGTTCTCCCAGAAAACTGCCTCCCCAGAGCACATGCCCGAAATCTAACGGCAGTTCCAGCGCCCGCTCATATCCGCCTGCGCCTTGTTTGAAAATAACGGCTTTATCGCCATGGAATCCTTCAATTATGGCAATTTCATCCATTCCGTCCCCATCCAAATCGTAACAGACAATATCACTTACCGGTACGTCCAAAATCTGTCTCGTCTCCCAGGTTCCGTTTTTGCGTGTTGTCACAAACGCTCCTTCGCTTCCTCCATAATAGAGATTGTCATAACCCGATTCATTTTTCCTGATAAACATTGCATGGTGTTTATAAATCCCGTCCTGGACCCGTTCAAAGGACGAGACGCCTTCCTCCGGTTCGTACCGGCCGATTTCCATACTCCCCGAAGTGGACCAGTCATCCGAACAATCCTTGTGCTTACAGAGCTTTCCGGCCGCAATAAAATTTCCGTCTTCCTCCGTAAGCTGTGCAATCCGGTGTACATAGGGAACCTCAGCCACCGTCTTTCGCCGTGATGCGGCCCAGCCCTTCCGGTCCGCTCAAGCTCTGCCTTCACGATCTTCGCTCCAGCCGAGTCAAACACCGGGTAAAATTCTTCGATACAGAGAATTGCCCTCTCCTGCGCCGCTCCCAGCACTGCCATCACGCCTCCCTGGCATCCCTGAATCTCACTGATTTCCTTCGTCATGCTGTGGACTAAATACAGCCCGCCGCCACGGTTTTCAGAAGGCCGCATAGTACAGTTCCTTGTCCAGAAGAATCTCCCCTACCGCATAAAGTCCGGGGATCTGTTCCTTCAGGATCTCTTTCTCCACTTTCAATTTCTTTCATCCCTCCCTGATTTGTTTACACGTGTAAATTCTTAAATAAAAAATAAAGAAAATATTGATTATTGATCCATCATGGTATTTACACGAGTAAATATATTCTTAAAAACAATAGCTTCAGGTTTATCGTTACGATTCACGGCCCTGCCGAACAGCGCCGTTCCGTGAACAAAACACCTCACGGGATATTACCTGAACAGTAACGGTTTATCATCCGCTATTGCCTTCTACTAAAAATACGGGAATCTTTTTCGTCTTGATTCCTTCTGCATCTGCGCCGTGAATCAGATAGTCCACCACGGCCTTTGCTACGTCTACCTTTGAAAAGCCTGCCGTCGTCAGAGACGGGCTGGCAATTCCAGCCGAAGACGTATTATCCATTCCGGTGATCGACACTGTCTCCGGGTTATAAAGCTTTACTTCCTTTAAATATGTCATTATCCGGATTGCCAGATAATCATTCCCTGTCACGAATGCAATCCTTCCCTCTTCCTTAAGATTGCGGCGGCAGATTTCCTCCGCCTTTTTCATAATGTCCTCATAATACTCATTGTCATAACAGATTAACGTCTCTTCCACCGGGCGTCCATAATGTCTCATTGCATCCTGATAGCCTTTAAAACGGAAGTCAGCGCTTTCCCAGTAGCTGAGCTTAGAGCGGTACGGAGGGAAAAATGCAATTCTCTCATGTCCTTTCTGAATCAGACGTTCCGTCAGCATATAAGCCGCTTTGCGGTAATCCACCTCAATGCACTTTACGCGCGGATCCAGATTATCATAATGATGCGCCTTGTATAGGGCAACCGGGATATTGCTCTTTGCAATCTGGTTAATCTGTTCGGTGCTGTAAATACTGGTTGCCAGAAATATTCCGTCCAGCCGGTGATCCACAATGCCATTCAAAAATTTATCATCCTGATGGCTGGTGCATAAAAACAAACTGTAGCCATTCTCATAGGCATATCTCTCGCTGTAGAATGCAATCTCGGCAAAAAGTTCACTTCGGATATCGTCGCAAATGAGTCCTAGATTATTCGTCTTTTTATTTTTCAGGCTCCGGCCCATATAATTGGGCTGATAATTCAGCTTTTCCACCGCTTTTAATACTGCGGCCCTTTTTTCTTCACTTACATAATTCGATTTGTTTAATACATAAGAGACTACTGCAGGAGATACCCCTGCCAGGTCAGCAACATCTTTTCTGGTGGCCATATTTTATACCTTCTGCACAAATATTTTTTTATTTACACGTGTTTATATATAAATTAACACAATGGTTTTTAAATGTCAATAGCGAAACCCCGGAAATGTGGTTTCCGGGGTATGCTTTCACTGGTGGCGGTAACCCGTGCGCGGTGCCTGCAGGTTACCGTTGTTAAAATGTCATTGCCGCAGTCTGTCTCGGCATGTCCTTCGTAATTTCGATAACGTTCTGATACCGCACTACATTCTGGCATAATCCCAAGTATTCGTTGACCGAACCCAGCACATCAAAGCCAAAGCCCATTCCACGGTAATGCATGGGAATCACCACATTGGGAGTCACGTATCCACCAATTGACGGGCCTGGGCCGCATCAATCGTGTAATAGCCTCCCACCGGTATCATTAAAACATCCAAATCTTTCAGCATTTCTCTCTGTTCTTTCGGCAGTTCGCATCCCAAATCTCCCATATGGGCAATTCGGAATACTCCGTCATCCAGAATATGTATCGTACTTTTGCCTCTCAGGTCACCCTGCTTTTCATCATGGTAAGTGGAAATTTCCTGAATCCGAAACGGCGACGCCACATTCCTGTTTCTGAGTGTTACTGCCTCACGGAAGTTATGGTCCGAATGCTCATGGCTGCATAAAACCTCGTCGGCTTCGATTCTGAGCGGTTTTAATCCGGGAACTTTTCCGTCTGCATATGGATCAAAAACCACGGAATATCCTCCGGACTCCACCTTAAAACAGGAATGTCCCAGCCATGTAATCGTCAATTTCTCATTCATCCTATCATCTCCTCTCATTTCCTGTACCGGCGTTTCGCGGTGCTGCCGCGGTACATTACTATCATACCCAATTTCACCCATCATTGCAATCATTTGGTAACAGTTCATGCTGTCTGAACGGTTACAACCGTTTGATACCGTATTGGAATTTCATATGAAACTTCTTGACAATCTGATATAAAACAAGGAGAATATTAATTGTCACAAAACACACTCTCGATAACGCTTCGGGCAGTATTGCCTGTGAACAATAACTAACAGAGGTAAAAGAACGTGAATCCAGATTCAAAAGACAGCTTAAACAAATCAAAGACAGCCCGCGGGATTTTCTTTACGCTGGCGGGCGGTACCATGTGGGTTTTTCCGGCACCTGCGGCCAGTATCTTTTACATATAAAACCTGGACTCCGCATGGGTAACGGTCACGCGCATGATTTGCGCCGGCATCATCCTGCTGGTCCTGGCCTTTATAAAGCAGCGTAAAGAGATGAAAGAAATCATGCAGGATAAAAGGGACCGGCGGCAGCTTTTCATTTTCTCCATCTTCGGCCTGATGTTCTGCCAATACAGCTATATGACGGCTATTTCCCATTCCAATGCAGGGACCGCCACCGTTTTGCAGTATCTTGGTCCAGTTCTCATCATGATCGTGTCCTGCTTTATGGCAAAAAAGCTTCCTTCAGGCAGGGAGGTCTTCGCTATCATCCTGGCTGTAGCGGGAACCTTTCTTCTGGCTACCCATGGCAATATCCACTCAACTTGTCATCTCAAACCTTGGCCTGGCATGGGGACTTTTATCAGCGGTGGCATTGATGAGCTATACCATGCTGCCGGAAAAAATCATAGGACGCTGGGGAAGCACGGTCGTCACCGGTTACGGCATGCTGATAGGAGGTATTTTCCTGTTCTTCGCCACCAGGTACTGGACGGTCCGTGTAACCTTTGATCTGGGAACGGTTCTTGGCCTGGCCGCCATCGTGCTGATTGGAACCGCCCTCTCCTTCACCCTCTATCTCCAGGGCGTCAGTGATATCGGCTCCGTCAAAGCCAGCATGCTGGCGTGCATCGAACCGGTTTCAGCAACCGTTATCTCCGCTCTGTGGCTGGGCACCGACTTTACCGTAATGGATTTTGCCGGACTGGCGGCTATTATCACTACGGTACTGCTGCTGACACAGAGAAAAAGGAGGGGATGAGAGGGACAGCCGGGCTGTCTCCCTTTTCCATGATATCTCAGGATGTGAATCAACGTCATTTAGTTAAGCAGGTGAGGACGCCGCCGGTACGGCCAGCGGACGGGGTGGTGAGGTGTGTATATGAGTCTTTCGTCCCGGGGGGAGATTGTCGTGGTTTGGGGCTGCGGGCGAAGATAAAGTCTGCGGAGCACACTCCCGCTCTGTGAAATGCATCGCGCTGCTAAGCTCGTAAGGGACCTCGCTAATCAGCAATGGATTTCAATGGCATCCGCAGACTTTATCTTTCCCTCCGCCCCAAGGCCGGGGTTTCGCCGGGACGAAAGACTCCGCCGGGTGTACCGGCCCCGTCCGCCGGCCTGCGGCCGCTGAATGTCTCACGCGTTAAGTGCGGGGACGGACCTTGTCGCGACCACTCAGTGCTACCGTTTACGGGTGTTACGATATGCCTTCAATGCGCCTTTATGAAAGAATTGCACTAGAGTTGATATCTGCCTGCGTAAACACGTAGTGGCCGCGACAGGGCCTTCCTCATTTAAGGTTAGAGACAATCAGCGGCCGGAACGGACCATGTCCGGTGCCGGAAAAATCTTCGCCTGAGTCTTCCGTCCCTGCGAAATCCTGACCGGGGGAAGGAGGCGGAATCAATTCTGGAGGGGATATGGAAGCCCATCCGTGCAGAACGATAACCTGTACGCTCTGCGCACAGGTCACCGCCTTCAATGAGGTTTCTTACGAATTTAGCACGGCTATGCGCTTCGAAAAGTGCAAACGGTCCCCGTAAGAATTCATTCCGGCCGGATTCCCCCCTCACGACAACCTTCAACCAGGGACGGAAGACTCAGCCATCCCCCTCACCACACCGGACATAGTCCGTTCCGGACGCGTCCTCCCAACCTCAGTTAAATCTAACCTCAGGCCTTCTTCTCCAGATAATCCACCGCAAACTGTGCATAAATGCCTGAACCGTGGCAAAGCACCGATTCGTCAATGTCGAACGACGGATGATGGTGGCTGCACACGATTCCCTTCTCCTTGTTCCGGAATCCCAAATATCCGTATACACCGGGAATATGCTCCATATAAACGCTGAAATCCTCCGCTCCCGTCATCTTCGGCAGGTGCTTCAGGCAGCCCTCTCCCAGCTCCTTTTCCGCCGCTTTCCGGGCCAGCTCCACCAGCTCCTCATCGTCGTTGATCAGTGGGCTTGGGCCAAAATAGTAGTCGCAGTCGGCACTGCAGCCATATCCTTTTGCAACATTCGTTACCAGCTCTTTGATTCGATCAGGCATTCCCGCTCTGAATGCCCGGTTAAAGGCGCGCACCGTACCCACCAGCTCCACGTGGTCTGCCAGAATATTTTCCTTCGTTCCGCCGTTCATCATACCCACGGTTACTACCAGGCTGTCCAGAGGATCATTGATCCGGCTTGGAATTGACTGGAGGGCCATTACCACGGCGGAGGCAGCCAAAATAGCGTCGCGTCCCTGATGGGGAGCGCTTCCGTGGGACAGTTTCCCGTGAATCTGAATTGTAAAACGGTCGCTGCAAGCCATACGTTCTCCGCTTTCAAAGCTGGCCGAGCCGAGATCCATCGCGGACCAGACATGCATACCGAAAATAGCGTCAACGCCTTCCAAAGCTCCGCGTTTTACATACTCTTCCGACTTCCGGCCGATCTCCTCCGCCATCTGGAAAATCAATTTCACGGTGCCCTTAAGCTCCGCCTTATGTTCACTTAATATGCGGGCCGCGCCCAGCAGCATCGCCGTATGGCAGTCATGTCCGCAGGCATGCATCACTCCGGGATTGACACTGCAATAGCTCTTGCCCGGATTTTCCTGTATCGGCAGCGCGTCGATGTCTGCTCTGAGCATCACTGTTTTTCCCGGCTGGCCGCCTTCGATGGTGCCGATACAGCCTGTGATTCCCTCAAAGGTCTGAACCGGAATCCCCATCACCTCAAGCTGCTCCCTGATATAACGGGTAGTTTCCACCTCATGTTCCCCCAGCTCCGGATGGGCGTGGAGATAATGGCGGCATTTAATTACGTAATCTTCCTGTTCCTTTGCTAATTGACGGATATTCATTTCATCTCACCTCCCGCGCCGGCTTCCAGATAATCAGCGGCAAACTGTGCATACTGTGCCGCTCCGATTGGAAGAATTTCCTCATTAATCCTGAATTTTTCATTGTGGAGGGCATGGACACAGCCGCTCTCCTCGTCGTAGCATCCCAGAAATGCAAACAGGGAGGAGGGGATTTTTTCCATAATATAAGAAAAATCTTCACTTCCGCTTGCCTTAGGCGTCGTAGCCAGCACTTCCCTGCCATACAGCTTAACGGCTGCGTTCCTGGCAATTTCGTTCAGCTTCAAATCGCTGTTACACACCGGAGGCTCAAGATATTTATATTCGATTTCAGCCGTACATCCATGGGCCATTGCCGTATAATCCACAATCTGGTGCATGGCCTGCTCCACCATTCCCCGCGCTTCCACGGTATGGGCCCGGACAGTCCCCTCCAAGACGGCGGTGTCCGTAATAATGTTAAATTGAGTTCCCGCCCGGACAGTTCCTACCGTAACCACCAGGAATTCAGAGGATCGTTTACGGCTTACAATTGTCTGCAGATTAGTGATAATGGCGCTGGCCGCCACAATAGCATCCTTCCCCTGATTTGGTGCGGAGCCGTGGGCCGAAACGCCGTGAACCGTAATTTTATAATTATCGCAGCTTGCCATCAGCGGACCGTCCATCACGACCAGCCTGCCGCTGGAAGCCGTAGGCCAGACGTGAAGTCCCATTGCCGCATCCACGTCGTCAAGATACCCTTTGTCCACATAATAATGGCTGCCGACAAACACTTCCTCCGCAGCCTGGAACAAAGCTTCACCGTTCCGGCCAGCTCTTCTCTGCTCTCCCACAAAGCCTGGCTGCTCCCAACAGCATGGCTGCATGACAGTCATGGCCGCAGGCATGCATCACGCCGGGATGGATACTCTTAAATTCAACGCCGCTGTTCTCCTGAATCGGAAGTGCGTCGATATCCGCCCTTAAAAGCACCGTCCTGTTCCCCGGGCGGCCTCCCTTGATTGTGGCGATACAACCGGTATAATCGTCAAATTTCTGTACCGGTATGCCCATTTTTTCAAGCTCCTCCACCAGATAAGCCGTCGTCTCCTGTTCCTTGAACGACAGCTCCGCATGCTGGTGGAGATAATGGCGGCTGGCAGCGATTTCACCGCTCAGCTCAGCCGCTCTCTTCCCATAGTTCATAAATAGCTCCTTTCCTAAAAACGGCGGTCCGATTCATAATCATGCCGGACCGCCGAAGTACTCCTATGTACTGATACAATTGACCTTTAAAATATCGCTTTTACGGAAGGTAAATAGCTCCGCCAGGTCCAAGAGGAAGATTCATTCCTACCCAAATGATTACCTGGACAATCCATACCACTGCAAAAGTAATGGAGAATGGCAGCATGTTGGCAATAATCGTTCCCAATCCTGCCTTACTGTCATATTTACGCGCATATCCTAAAATAACGGGCATGTAGGTAAACAGAGGCGACAGAGGATTTGTGATGGAGTCGCCGATTCGGTAAACCACCTGTGTCACCGCCGGATCGTATTCCATCAGCATCATCATCGGTATGAAAACCGGAGCCAGAATAGCCCATTTTGCAGAAGCAGAGCCAATGAACAGGTTAACGAAACAGGACAGTATAATCAGGCCAATCATCAGCGGAATTCCGCTGAAACCGATATTCTGAAGGAATCCAGCCCCATTGATAGCCAGGATGGTTCCCAGTTTGGATACAGCGAAGAAATTTGTGAAGATGGAGATAAAGAAACACATAAACACATAATTGCCCATCTCGGAAAAGCCCTGGCTGATATCGGCCCATATATCCTTATCATTCTTGTATTTTCCAATGGTCACGCCGTAGACAATACCAGGAATCATCAGAGCCAGAGTAACGGAAAATACAATTCCTTTTGTAAAAGGCGAATTGCCGCCTGTAATGGAACCTGCCTCGTCTGCCAAAATGGCAGTCGGCCCGAAAACCGGCAATGATAAAAGGCAGTACAATCACATAAATCAACTCAGCCAGCCCCGCCATAAGAAGTCCTTTTTTCTGGATTGGGGTAATATTGGCCGCGTCTTCATCAAAATCGTATTTAGCGAGCTGTTCTTTTGTCATCGGAAACGGTGAACCATGACCTTTTCCACCAGGATTGTACCTGCAACTGTCAACACCAGACAGGACGCAATCAGGAAATACCAGTTAATTGCCATGGATGCGGAGTAATTCGGATCAATCATCTGAGCCGCGGACTCCGTAAAACCATAGGCCAGGGCATCAGACAGCCCCAGAAGAATATTGGCGCAGAAACCGGCAGCCACGGATGCAAATGCCACATAAAGTCCCAGCAGCGGACTGCGTCCGATGGACATAAACAGAATGGCAGCCAGAGGCGGCAGGATGATAAATCCGGCGTCACCCGCAATATTCAGATTGATTCCCAGGAAAATAACTACCATGGAAACTATCCATCCCTTGGCGCCTCCCAGGAAATGCTCCATTAAAGCCACAAGGAAACCGCTCTTCTCCGCCACGGACGAACCAATCACGGCTACCAGTACCATACCCAGCGGTGCAAAGCCTGAGAAATTGGTAATTACGTTCGTCCACAGGTACTGGATACCTGCCACGGAAAAAAGATTAAAGGTTTCCACGGTGGAACCGTCTGCCGGATTGACGGCAGTCACTCCCAGCATACTGCAAATTGCGGAAATAATTACTACTACAACTGCCAGTCCCAGAAACAGAGTGATCGGATCCGGAAGCTTGTTGCCAACCCGTTCGATTGAATCGAGGATCCGATCAAGCATTCCCACTTTCTCTTTTTTTGTCTTTTCTTTTGTCATACTTCTCCTTTCCCCAACCGCGTTAACTGCCCGGCCGAAAGCAGTCCCGGCAGTTAACTGTACGTCCCTCTGCCGAAAAATAACATATTAATTATATCAAATGAAAAGGTATGTGACAACAAAAAAATCAGGCCTGCAACCCTATAATTTCAGAAAATTAGTTGCTATTTACATTCATTACAGGCAATTGGCGGCCGTTCACAACCAATATCTCCGGCGCCGGAACACGGCCGCTTTAGCGGGCCAAACTTTCTTAACGCACAGTGCGCATTCTCCGAAAAGCGGTTTTTATTAACAAAGCGGTTTTTATTTAACAAAGCACTTTCCTGTTAAATAAAAATCTCAGCTTCCGCTCTGCGGGTATAATTCTGCTCCAGCATAGCAATATGGGACAGAAAAGCCGGATCATCAAAATATTTGGCATTGGTCGGACATTTTTTCACACATGCCTGGCATTTAATGCAGATTCCCGGAACTTCTTTCGGATCCTCCCTGCTGATAGAACCCATCGGACATGCCTCCACGCAGATACCGCAGCTATCGCAGTCCTCCGGCCTTGTCTTTGGTTTTGCCTTTAAGAATACCGCCGGCTTTCCATCGGTGCCAAGAGGTGTGTAGTACGGACCTACCGGATCCTCCCCGCGAACTTCGATTGGAGCGGGAATTTCCTCCATCTTTTCCACTTTCTCAGCCACTGCTTCGGCAAACTGCATCATAATCTCCCTGTCTGCTTCATCCGGCCGTCCCGGAGCAATCTTATCGGAAAATACATGGCTTACGGCAAATCCGGCTCCTGCAATCGTGTGGAATCCATTATTCTCAAGCTCATTGCGAAGTTCAATCAATCCGTTGTCAAAATTTCTGTTCCCGAAGGTGACTACCGGTACTGCAAGCGCGCCTTCCCCCTTGAAGTTGTTTTGAACTACCGGAAGCATTTTATTCGGCACACGGCCTGCATAAACAGGTGTGCCAAACACCACCAGCTCAGACGGAGCATACGTCTGCGCCTCAGTTCTGCCGCCCGGCAGCGTAAAATTGCAGATTTCCATCGATACCCCCAGTTTTTCTGCAATTTTTTCCGCAATCGCGGTAACAACTTCCTCGGTATTGCCTGTTGCGCTGTAAAATACAGCTTTAACTCCTGTAATTTTCATTCGTTTGCATCCTCCCTATTCTATTTTTCCAGTTTTTTACTGTGTTTAAATTTCATTATAGCAGTTATGGGGGGATTCTTCAAATGGAGATTTAACTGAGGTTTGGAGGACGCGTCCGGAACGGACCATGTCCGGTGTGGTGGGGGAGTCTGTCTGAGTCTTCCGTCCCCGGTTAGAGGGTGTCGTGAGGGAGGAATCCGGCCGGAATGAATTGCTGCGGGGACCGTTTGCACTCTTTGGAGTGCGCATCAGTGCTAAGCTCGTGAGGGACCTCGCTAAGCACCGGCGGACTCCCATGTCCCCTGCGCAATTGATTCCGCCTACTTCCCCAGGTCAGGTTATCGCCGGGGACGGAAGACTCAGGCGGAGATTTTCGCGGCACCGGACATGGTCCGTTCCGGGCGCTGATTGTTTCCAACCTTAAATGGAGAGGGCCCTGTCGCGGCCACTACGTATTTCCCGCACACGGAAGCGCTGAGTGGCCGCGACAAGGTTCGCCCCCGCACTTAACGCGTGAGACAATCAGCGGCCGCAGGCCGGCGGACGGGGCCGATACCCCGGCGGAGTCTTCGTCCCGGCGAAACCTGGCCTTGGGCGGAGGAAGATAAAGTCTGCGGATGCCGCCTAAATCCATCGCTGATTAGCGAGGTCCTTTCGAGCTTAGCAGCGTGATGCATTTCACAGAGCGGGAGTGTGCTCCGCAGACTTTATCTTCGCCCGCAGCCCCAAACCACGACAATCTCCCCCGGGACGAAAGACTCATATACACACCCCACCACCCCGTCCGCTGGCCGTTCCGGCGGCGTCCTCACCTGCTTAACTAAATCTCTTTAACTGAAAAATTACAAAAAAATATTTAATTTACAAAAATCATTGATCAACCCACATTTCTATGCTATAATCCGTTTTAAAGAACTCTTCTTTAAGTATGCTGCAAATAAAAGCATACAAAATTACTATCAAACCTACCTCCTGATGCGGAACTGATTGTGGGGGGGACTCAGAAAGGATGGTGTTATGACAGATTACGAACTGTCGTCAGTAAAAAAAGTTATTGGAACACATTTTAAGAAAGCTGCTGAACTGAGCTGTTACCTGAGAGAGCATCCGGAACTTCCGGATCAGGAATTTGAATCCAGCAGAAAGATGGTGGAGATCCTGAAGGAAGCCGGGTTCGAGGTTACATACCCCTTCGCCGGATATGAGACGGCATTCCATGCCCTCTTCGACAACGGTGACGGCCCGGAAGTGGCAATTCTGGCGGAATACGATGCACTTCCGGAAATCGGACATGGCTGCGGCCACAATCTTCACGGCTCTCTTTCCGTACTGACAGGTCTGGCACTTAAAGATCTAAAGGAGTTTTACAGGGGAAAAGTGCATGTGATTGGGACCCCTGCAGAGGAAGAAAACGGCGCTAAGATAGGCATGGCTGCCCAGGGCATCTTTGACAACATGTCTCTGGCCATGATGATGCACAGCTGGTCGGGGGGCAAGTGCCGGGCCGATATGGACGCGCTGAGCCTGCAATGCTATTTTGTAGAATTTTACGGACAGGCGGCTCATGCGGTTGCCGCACCGTGGGAGGGCAAAAGCGCTCTGGCGGCGGCCAGGAAGTTTCTGGATTTGATTGATGCGCGGCGCGAATGCTTTACTCCGGATGTCCATGTAAACAGTATCATCCTGGACGGAGGAAAAGCGCCCAATATCATACCGGACTATGTAAAACTCAGGATGGAATTCAGAACCGCAACGATGAAATCCATGGGAGCAGTGGATGAAATGGTGAAAAAATGTGCGGACGGCGCTGCCATGGCTCTGGATTGTACCGTGAAATTCACCTCTGTTTTTGAATTTGCAGATATGGTACGCAACATGACACTCGAGGAGGAGATCATACGGCAGTTTGAGGCATTCGGCATGCCGACAACGGGGGTTGAAGCTGCCAGCGGTTCCTCTGATGTGGGCAACGTCAGCTACCGGTGCCCTGCCATCCAGCCTCTGTTAGCTGTCACAGATGAGGATTATGCGCTGCACACGGCGGCATTCAGGGATGCAACTGCCCTGCCTCAGGCAGAGGAGGCAATGGAGAAGGGAGCCTGTATCCTGGCGCTGACGGCTCTTAGGACATTTAACGATGAGGCCTTCAGAAACAAGGTGTATGCGGAATTTCAGGAACAGGTAGAAAAAAGAAAGTAAATGGGGTTTTTTTATGAGAGGAGAAAACGTATGAGCAGTGAGTCTGCAGCAAAAACGAAAAAAGCAAAAAAAATGAAGATGCCGCACATTTATGTGCTTCTTATTTCGATTACAATTATTTGTGCCGCCGCATCCTGGTTTCTTCCGGCCGGTGAATTTGAACGGGCGCTTAGCGATGCCGGAAGGGAAATGGTGGTTCCCGGTACATATCATGTAATTGAATCCACACCGGTAGGCTTCTTCACCCTTGTCCAGTCTATTTATAACGGCACCGTGGACGCAGCCGGAGTAATCTTCTTCGTATTTATTTCCTATGCATCCATCGGCCTGATCATTGCCAGCGGCGCTTTTAACGGCCTCGTCGCCAGCATGCTCAGGATATTAAAGGGATCTGCACGTGCCATTATTATCCCTGTATTTATCACCCTGATTGGATGCGCCAGCTCAACCATCGGCGTATTTGAGGAAATGTTCCCGTTTATTCCGATTTTTGTGGGAATTGCCATTGCCATGGGCTATGATGCCATTGTCGGCCTTGCCATTGTCGCTCTTGGCACCGGCCTCGGCTACAGCGGCGCCTTCATGAACCCGTTTACGGTCGGCATGGCGCAGAGTATTGCCGATGTCCCGCAGATGTCGGGCGCCGGTTACCGGATTATCTGTCATATCATCCTGATTGCGGTCGCCTCCTTCTTCGTTATCCGGTACGCATTAAAAATCCAGGCCGATCCGACAAAAAGCCTTGTTTACGGTGATGATTTCAGCAGCCTTGCCATGGATTCGGATCATATCGAAAACAAGCCGTTTGGGTTCAGGGAAAAACTGGTGTTAGCCACTCTCGTTGCCGGTATCGTTGTGATCGTGTGGGGAACGAAAGCCAAGGGATGGTATTTTGCGGAACTGAGCGCAGTATTCCTTTTGATGGGACTTGTAAGCGGTTTCATCATGGGCTGGGGACCCAATGAAATAGCCGAGAAAGTGGCGAAGAGCTTCTCCGAGATTGCCGTTGCCTGTATGATGATAGGTATTGCCCGCGGCATTCTGGTGGTTCTCCAGGCAGGCCATATTATCGATACTATCGTATACTACCTGTCTATCCCGCTTTCCCAGCTTCCGGGAGCCATCTCCGCTGTTGCGATGTTCCTGGTTCAGACCGGAATTAATTTCTTCATCCCGTCCGGTTCCGGCCAGGCGGTGACAAGTATGCCGATTATGGCCCTCTGGCAGACCTGATTGGCATCTCCAGACAGTCGGCCGTACTGGCATTCCAGTTTGGCGACGGCCTTTCCAATATCATCTGGCCTACATCGATGACGCCAATCATCTGCGGTATTGCCGGTGTCAAGATTGAGAAATGGTGGAAATGGTTTGTCCCTGTCTTTATCGTACTCGTTCTTACGCAGAGCATACTGATGGCTGTCTCCGTCGTTATCTGGTAACGATAACCTGCTCGCAGAGCGCACAGGTCACCGACTTCAACGATAACCTGCTCGCAGAATGTACAGGTCACCGGCTTTCATGCAGAAGGCAGTACCGGACAGTTGAAATTCAACTGCCCGGTGCTGCCTTTTTTGTCCGGCTTTTTCCGGACCTTCTACTGCGTTTTCAATTTGAGATCCACATGATAAATATTAATGGGTCTTCCTTTATTTCCATTCCTCTTCTGTCCGCAAATGGATGCATATCCGCCCTTCTCCAGATTGGATAAAAATTTATTGGCGCTGCGGAGGGAAATCCCCAGTCCGTCTATCAAATCCTGGGAAGTGATTTCCTTACTCTCAACCGCGTTCAGGACTTCCGCAATCCGTACCACCGTCTCGGACGACAGCTTCACCTTATCCGCTATCTCTGAGACAGACCCCGCCCTGACGGAAAAAACCGGTCCGATCCCTGAATCCACATCGGCTTTCAGGAAAATCAGGGATTCATTCTGGTCAAGAAGAAAGCTTCCGATATTGTCCTTTCCCCTGCTCCGGCCGAAATGGCTGGCATTAATGGCATTCAGCCTGGCCTGATAAATATTGTCCCCGATTCCATAGCCCACGGAACCCGGAAAATCCAGTTCCCTGATTAAGAACGGTAAGAGCTGGCATTGATGGAACCCCTCTGTCAGCTGCTCCATCGTCTCGCAGTCCATATACAGCTCCAGCTCATCGTAATTTGCCTTGAAAATAGCCTTATTAAAATGAATCTGGTTAAACTGTATTACCATGCGCACCAGTTCGAGACGGAACAGGTCATATTTGTCTTTATACAGATCCCTGGCTCTTTCCGTATTGACATGGATGACTGCGGAACGGCTCTTATTAAATTTCTTGATGTATATACTCTTTTTCAGTTCTTCTATGCTATTCCAGAACGCCCACTCGCCGCGGTACACGTAATAACAGGGAATATCTTTATCCTTCATCCGCTCTATGACACTTTGATAATAGGTAATGATGAGATCCAGTTTCCCTTCCTCATACTGTTTCACATAGAAGTCCTGGACACGCTGCTCTTCCTTCTCAATCTCTTCCAGACTCTGCATACTGCTCCAGTACGCCTCATGTTTATAAGCGGCCTGGGCAAATTTTTCCTCCCTAATCAGCTCTTTCAGCGTCTTTTTGTCATCAAGGAAATCCATCCCCACGCGGGAAAGATCCACATTCTCCACACCTTCCGTAACAATGTGGTGGAGAAGCGCCTGGTAAGCATTTTCCACATTTACGGAAGCATGGCCTATTATCGCGTCTTCACTTTTTTCACCTAATATTTTAATGGCCTGGAAAGGGATAAGGCCGCTTACAAAAAATCCGTCATATTGATCTTTTATAGAGAGAAAAATATCCTGTACCTCTCTCACCGTCGAATATGGGATAAAATCAATGACAACATCTTCCGGTTTGTTTGACATATAGCTGCTGATTCTCTCCCGAAAGTGTTCTTTTAGCAGCAGTGCAATTTTAAATACCATTTTTGTCCCTTTCAGAATTTGTGATGCAATTATTATACGCCAGCCGGCAAAAAATGTAAATACATTGACATTGGGTGTGAACAGTAACCCTATCCAGCCTGGTATGGCAGATTGATTGTGAATACCGCCCCCTGTCCATTCTGGTTCTCTGCCGAAATCTCCCCTCCGTGCATTTTTACAATCGCCTTTGTAATGGCCAATCCGATTCCCATGCCTCCTATTTGTCAACCCGGTAAAACCGCTCAAACAGATGTGAAATATCCTCCTCAGGTATACCAGGACCGTCGTCCGGACCTTTATCTCCACGTGTCCTTCCCGCATTCTGTATTCTACTGCAATATGACCGCCTCCGGGCGTATAAGCCAGAGCATTGGAGATCAGATTTATCATACACTGCTTCAGACGGTAATAATCCGCATAAATGGGCGTCTTAGGCGGCATTGCCATTAGAAGCCTTATATTTTTCTCCTTTGCCTTGATTTCAAAGCCGTCAAATACCTCCATGCATAACTCCCTGAAATCAAATCTCCGTTTATCTGGCGCCTGCTCCTTATTTTCAAGCAGATAGAGTTCCTGTGCTCCACAATCCCGACCAGCCTCAGAATTTCCGCGTGACAGCTTTCCAGCCTGGCTGTCGTTGTCTCCCAAACCCGTCTATCATTGCCTCCATATGGGTCTGCAGATTCGTAAGCGGCGTACGAAGTTCGTGGGCCACATCCGACGTAATCCGGCGCTTTTGCTTTTCATTTTCTTCCAGCTTAAGCGACATTTCGTTGATCGCTTCAATCAGAAGGGCCGTCTCTGCAATGGAGGAATTTTTCCGCCTGTGTCCCGTACTCACCGCCGGCTATCCTCTGTGCCGTCCGTATCACGCCTGTAACCGGATCGGTGACAGCCCGTGCGATTAACATACCAAGAACAGCCACAATGCAAAGAGCTGCCGCACCGATAATCAAAAGTGATTTATCGAGGCTTTTCATCAGCTCTAATTCGCCGTCACTCAGAGAATACGGACCGTAATACCCTAATTTTAACGTGCCTGTGACCTTTCCGTCCTGAATCAACGGATACTGCTCTTCCGTAGTACCCGCCTTTGAAATTAGGATATTTCTGGTTCATATTCTCTTCCGCATGCTGCAGCACCATCGAACACTCTTCTGCCCTGTGGTTCCTTATATCCCAGTCCAGAGTTTTGTCTTCGTTCTCAAGCTGCATAATTATCCCGTTTTGTAATGCGGCATACCCAACCATTTCAATGCCTCTCTGATCATAGCTTCCTGTCTGCTCATCATAGAGCATGCCGACCTGAGCCACAATCCGGCTGATTTGGTTTTTCCGCTGCTTTTTTGCATATTGTTCAAATGTCCTGGTTTCCGTGACATTGAATAGAACGCTCAATGTCAGGACCAGCAGCACTGCAATCAAAGAATACGGAATAATCAAGGTGCTTTTTAATGTTTTTTTCATTCGGTAACCCCTACAAATCTATACCCAATCCCGTGTACCGTGACGATAAAAACGGGATTTTTCCGATCCTCCTCAATTTTAGAGCGGATACTTTTTATATAGGTGTCAATACTTCTGTCATATCCGTCAAAATTATCATCCAAAGCATAGGTGATGAGCTGTTCTCTGGTAAATGTCCGGTTCGGAGCCTTAGCCATTGTAGCCAGAATTTTGTATTCCGTCGGTGTCAGGCCAGCATCCTGTCCCCCGGCCTTAACGTCTCCGTTTTGAAAATCTATCACAAGGCTCCCCTGATTATAGGAAACCGGGACGCTGATAAGTTTATCGCTCTCCACCCTTCTCAAGACTGCTTCTGCCTTTGCCACCACGGTTCTCGGGCTGAACGGTTTAAAAATATAATCGTCCGCGCCAAGCCTGAGTCCCTTTATCAAATCATTTTCCTCTGTCTTCGCCGTCAGCATAATAATCGGTACACGGGAAACAGCGCGCACCATCCTGCATATTTCCTCCCCCATGATATCCGGAAGCATTAAATCCAAAAGTATCAAAGAGATATCGTTATTTCTGAACAGCTCCATAGTTGCCGCGCCGTCATAGGCACACAGGACCTCATATCCCGCTTTTTCCAGATAAGCCTGCAAAACCTCCACTATCTTCTCTTCATCATCTACCAGAAGAATCGTCCTGTTTTTTCCCATAACTGATCACCATGTCCTGTTTTTTCATTTTCATTAACCTGCCAAGCCGGGCAGACGCTTTATTCTATCACAGTCCGGGCCTGCCGAAAACTGCAGCTCTCTTTAAATTACTCTTCTTATAGAAAGAATACGCTTATAGGTTGCCGGAGAAATTTTGATTCCTTCCCTCTCGTTACTTGCATGTACTAACTGATTCTGACCTATGTAAATGCCTATATGTCCTTTATAAGATATAATATCTCCCGGCACCGCATTTTCCAAACCTCCCACTTCAGTTCCCGCCCGGCCCTGCTCCCTGGATGTTCTTGGAAGCTCTATACCAAACTGTTTGAAAACGCTCATGACAAACCCGGAACAGTCGGCGCCTCCCGTCAGGCTGGTTCCGCCATACTTGTATGGATTTCCGACAAATTGGGTGGCAAATGCGACAACCTCTGCTCCCTTATCCACTTTTTCCGTCTCCTGGGCTGCTGCCTGTGGCGGATGCTGTTCCTGCATCTGTGACTGCTCCTGTATGATTTCTTTCCCAGGCCCCGACGCATCTCTTATCTCCTCCTCCGCCGCTTTCCCATTCTTCTGTGTTTCCTCCTTCTGCGGTCCTATCTCCTGCAATCCCATCTCCTGCGGTCCTATCTTCTGCAGTTCTATCTTCCCAGTTTCTTTCTCCTGCGTTTCTGTCTTTTGTATTTCATCTGACCTTGATTTCTCATACACCGCAGCCCTTGCCGCAGAATTCTTTGCCTGGGCAGGATGACTGTTGACTGATGTCAGAACCATTCCAATCATTAAAGCCGCCATTAATTTGCCTGTCCGCATCTTTTTTCCTCCTGTGTTTCAAATCTAAATATTACATTTCTGTTACAAATTATCATATAAATGTGGGGATTATATGAAGATTATGTGAACACATGAGGATTTCATTGTCCGGTTACTATATTTATTACATTTTAAACCAATTTCTATACATCTGCAGCCAGCATGCTTTCCTATGAAAAAAAGGACTGCAACTCAAGTTAAACTTGAATCGCAGCACTCTGCTCTGCCTTATTTCATAACGAATCCTTAAACGCGCGGAACCCCAGCCCAAGTACCTCCGATGTCTCCGTAACCATGACAAATGCATCGGGATCTTCTTCATATACAATTCTTTTCAGCTTGACAAACTGAGACTTTCTCACCGTACATAAAAGAACGCTGGTATCCTTCCTGCTGTATGCCCCTTTTGCCGGAAGCACCGTCGCCGTCCGGTCCAGCTCATAAATCACCTTGGCAGCTATGCCGTCCGGATTCCCGGTCACAATCGTTGCCATACTTCCCGCATCACCGCCGTAAATAATGGAATCGATCACTTTCGTCTGTGCATACAGCGCAATCAGTCCAAAAAGAGCTGCTTCAATATTGCCGAATACAAATATTGAAAACATTAATATCACGCTGTCCACCACCAGCAAGGCTCTTCCAATGGACATATGAGGCCTCTTCTTCTGGAGCAGGTAACCGATTATATCCGTCCCACCCGTGGTCGTCCCCGTCATAAAAATCATGGCCATGCCCACACCGACCAGTACTCCCGTACAGGAAGCATCCTGTCCCCATTATACACGGGCAGATGGGAGCCACCGCCAGATCCAGAATCAGAGAGCATACGATGCTCGCTGCTGCCGTTGTGACGGCGAAACGGCGGCTGAGATAAAACCAGGCCAGTATTAAAAGTGGTATATTTAATACCAGAGTCAAAGCTCCCACCGGCAGATCCGTCAGATAATTGACCATCAGCGCGATGCCGGACGCACCGCCCGGCGCTATGTTGGCCGGAACCATAAATGCATGCGTGCCGATACTGTAAATCACAGCCCCAATCAGAAGCAGCCCCACGTCTTTTACCGAAATCCTTTCACGAAGTTTTACCATTCCTATTCCCCTTCCTTTCATACCTTCCCTGCTGACATTTTCCCCAAAAATGCTGTTTAATATGATTCTTATCCACAAATCTGCCGATACAAATAAACAGGTGACACCCTCTGAAGGACATCACCTGTTATTATCAGGCCCAAAGGCCATCTTTCCATTGCAGGATATACCATGCCAAAAATCAACGGTATTTATTCGATACTGTAATTCGGAGCTTCCTTTGTAATATGGATATCGTGAGGATGGCTCTCTTTCAGGGAGGCAGCGGAAATCTTGATAAAGCTTCCCGTCTCCTGAAGCGTCATGATATCGGCCGCTCCGCAGTAGCCCATGCCTGAGCGAAGGCCGCCCAGAAGCTGGAATACCGTATCTTCCACCATGCCCTTATATGCCACACGTCCTTCGACGCCTTCCGGAACCAGCTTTTTCGCATCGCTCTGGAAGTAGCGGTCCTTGCTTCCGTTCTCCATGGCCGCAATAGACCCCATACCGCGGTATACTTTATATTTTCTTCCCTGGTATAACTCAAATGTGCCCGGACTCTCGTCGCAGCCTGCAAACATGGAGCCCATCATACATACGCTTCCGCCGGCCGCGATTGCTTTCGTCACATCGCCCGAATACTTAATGCCGCCGTCTGCAATAATCGGTATATCATATTCTTTTGCTACCTCATAGCAGTCCATCACGGCCGTGATCTGCGGTACGCCGATACCGGCAACCACACGGGTGGTACAGATGGAACCAGGTCCGATACCGACTTTGACGGCATCCACACCGGCTTCAATCAGCGCTCTTGTGGCAGCGCCTGTCGCAACGTTGCCCGCAATAACCTGAACATCCGGGTAAGCTTCCTTGATCATCCTTACACAGCGAAGTACGTTCTCCGAGTGGCCGTGTGCAGAATCCAGCATAACCACATCCACCTTTGCCTGACCAGTGCATCCACGCGCTCCAGAACATTGGCGGTAATTCCTACGCCTGCGCCGCAGAGAAGCCTGCCCTGTTCGTCCTTTGCGGACAGCGGATATTTGATCTGTTTCTCAATATCCTTGATGGTGATGAGTCCCTTTAAGTTGAAGTCATCATCCACGATAGGAAGCTTCTCCACTCTGGCCTTTGCCAGGATTTTCTTCGCCTCAGTCAGGGTGATTCCCTCTTTTGCCGTCACCAGATTCCTGGAGGTCATGCACTCTTTAATCTTTCTGGAGAAATCCTCCTCGAACTTGAGGTCGCGGTTGGTGATGATACCAACCAGCTTGCGACCCTCTGTGATCGGCACACCGGAGATGCGGAACTTCGCCATAAGCTCGTCTGCGTCCTTTAAGGTATGCTCCGGGGAAAGATAAAATGGATCTGTGATGACACCATTCTCTGAACGTTTTACCTTGTCTACTTCCTCTGCCTGCGCTTCAATTGACATGTTTTTGTGAATAATGCCGATACCGCCCTGTCTTGCCATGGCTATTGCCATTCTGTGCTCGGTAACGGTATCCATCCCGGCGCTCATCAAAGGGATATTCAGCTTAATTTTTTTCGTCAGATGCGTGCTTAAATCAACCTGATTCGGAATGATTTCTGAATATGACGGTACGAGCAGTACATCATCAAATGTAATGCCATCGCCAATAATCTTACCCATTAATTCTTCCTCACTTTCGTATTATGATTGTTTCAATCCACACCCGGTAATTTCACAGAGTGCGGCCACATCTTATACAGATGCGTGGTTTGGCCTCATGCCTTCTTTTGTCAAATAAACTCTCTTATTCCTGAATTTTGAGTTATTAGTATCTAATACTATCAAATTTGGCGAGTGATGTCAACCACACACGTTGACGTTTTTCCGGGAACCGTATCATCGAATTGTGACAGCTCAGACAGCATGAACTGTTACATCTAATTTTCAAACATTTTTCTTGGAGCCATCTGCTTAATGCAGCGCAGCATTTTATCATCCGGTTCAAAAAGAACCTTTTCGCCCGCACCGCTCTTTGTATAGATAAAGGCATACCGGACCGCTCCCGCGTCTCCCGATGTATAATCGATTACTTTTTTCACCTGATTATCGTACTCCCTGATTCTGCCGGAATTTTCAGGTGCGATAACCTGAATATCCTCCAGCGTGTATTCGGCCGCCTTTTTTCTACGCATCTTATTTAAAATACAGTCTACGGAAAAAATCTTATCCACCAGCAGATACTCATACTCCACATTCAGGTTTTGAATTGTGTGATAAGCAAAAGCGCACATTGCCGCAAAAGCAATAAATCCTGCCAGACCAAACAAGAGAATGGAACCGGCTGTAATAAGTAGTCCCACTGCCAATAATATCTTTATTAACGGCGCCGGCCCCGGCGGTTTCTTTAATCAGGCATTCTGCATAGCTTTCATTGAGCATGTAATTTCTCCCTTCATTCCTGTCTGTATCTGTCGTTATTACTATCCTACAACAAATTTTACCGGGATGCAAGGTATGAGAACATGGAGATTTAGATAAGCAGGTGAGGACGCCGGCCTGCGGCCGCTGATTGTCTCACGCGTTAAGTGCGGGGACGGACCAGGTCCGGTGCGCGAAAACCTTCGCCAGAGACTTCCTTCCCCGGCGAAAACCTGACCCGGGGGAAGGAGGCGGAATCAATTCTGCAGGGGATATGGAAGCCCATCCGTGCTTAATAACATCCCCCTCGCCACACCGGACCTGGTCCGTTCCGGACGCGTCCTCCAAACTTCCGTTAAATCATCCCCTCGCCTTTCTCCTCTCCGAAGTCACATTGATAATCATAACAAGGATTAAAACCAGTCCCCATATCAGATTTTTATAATAATCCGATATGTTCTGGAACATGGAAAATCCTGATGACAGAGTCTGGAGAATGACGACGGCGATTACCATCCCTGCCACCTTCCCTTTTCCTCCGTTGGGGCTGACGCCTGCGAGGACACAGATCAGGATCGCCGGAGTCAGGTATGATTTTCCAAAGTCGGAGCGGGCCGAATTAAAGTGGCCGCACATCAGGAGTCCTGAGACGGATGACAGCATGCCGCTTATCATATAGGTAAGAGTGATTGTCTTTTTATCATCTATTCCCGAATATCTGGTTGCTGTTTTGTTGGAACCAATCATATAAATCTTAAACCCGAGTGACGTTTTATTCAGAATAAATGCCACGGCGCCGGCACAGACAGCAAATATGATGGTTGATGCCGGTATGGCGTCAAAGAGACGGTAGCTGACGACACCGTTCAGGATAGGCGGAAGCTCTTTTACGGAAGAACCATTCGTGATTCCCACGGCTAGTCCCAGAATGATATCGGAGGCGCCCAGCGTGGCAAATCCATTGCCGGTATTCCGATTCTGGAGATGAGCGTGCCCGAAAAAGCTCCGCAAAGTCCTCCGATTACCAGGCCGGCAGCAACAACCAGCAGCAGTACAAGGATCTGCACCGGCAGTGACGCGTCGTTCGGCATAACCGCCTTGAGCATCATACAGCACAGGATTCCCGACAGATCGGCAACCGCCACAACGGTCAGGTCGATTCCGCCGCTTATCATTGCCAGCATCATCCCAAGGGAGAGCACGCCCATTTCAGGGAAAAGATAGGCTATCAGCTTCATCTGCCCGGCTGAGAAAAACTTTCCGCCCGTTGCCACGGTCAGTACGGCAAAGGATACGGCGAACATCCCGAGCAGCTTCAGGTTATTTGCATTTTTTTCGCAGAATTCTTTATTCATTCCGGCTTTATTCTTATCGGCTTTATTTATATCGCCCTTATTTATATCGCCTTTATTCATACCGCCCTTACTCATTCGTATCCGCCCTCTCCCTATTTCCTTCCAGAATATTGGAAGTCACCTTCCGCTCGGCGGCTACCATCTTATAAGCCGATGCACTGACCCCGGCAATGATAAGGACTCCGGTCATCAGTTTGCTCCAGTTAGTCGGAATACCAAGAAGAATCAGATTGTTAGAAATCAGCTTCATCAGCAGGACGCCCAGAAATGTACCGAATACGCTCCCTGAACCTCCGGCAATGCTGGCTCCTCCCAGGACAACGGCCGCGATAATCGTCATCTCATAACCGTCAAAAAATCCTATCTGGCACATCCCAGACAGAGTTACCTGGGTCAGGCCGGTGATGCCTCCGATAAATCCCATGAAAGTAAAGACAAATATCCGGATTGCCGCTACCGGGAAACCGGCCCGCTCAGCGGCGACCTGATCGCCGCCCACAGCGTATATCCCCCTGCCGAGCATCGTATATTTCATAATAAAACCGACCAGAAGAAGGACTGCTATCAGGATAAAGATACTGACCGGCATGGAACTTCCAAGGCCTGTGGATGCGCTTCTGACTGAAAAAAGGCTGGAGGACGCCATTTGGGAAAGAGGCGCCGGTATTGCGGAAATAACGCTGCTTTTCAGTACCCCCTGAGGTAAATCCCAGATAGATGGAGCAGGTTCCCAGCGTAATAATCAGAGTCGGAAGCTTGAGCCACGCCGCCAGGACACCGTTGATCAGGCCTAGGAAGGCGCCGAGCAGGCCCGCTGCGAGAAAGCCGACAATCACCGGACCGTCATAGCCCGTTATCTGAAACCATTTTGTGACTGCAAACATACACAGCATTGCCGTATAGGGAAACGATACATCTATGTTCCCGGAGGCGATAACCATAAAAAGTCCCGCTGCCATCATTCCGGGTACAATCAGGCTCCTCACCAGATCCACGATATTATTCGCCGTAAAAAACTGGCCGCTCTTCATCTGGATGAGCAGAGACAGGACGACGATAATCAGAATTACATAAAATTCATTCCTTTTCAGCAGTTTCTTCATATTCATACCGCTTTCATCTCCTCTCCGCCTGTGATTAGCGCCTGCAGCTTCCTGCTGTCTAACTCCGTATTCCTGTGCCGGCTGATAATCCGGCCGTTCTTAATAATCAGTATCCGGTTGCAGTTCATCAGAATTTCGCTGATGTCGTCGGAGATCAGGACGATCGCCATATTTTTCTTTGCCGCAAGCCCTCTTAGATAATTGTGGATATCATATTTGGCGCCGATATCAACACCCACCGTAGGGCCGTTCAGAATCAGAACCTTCGGCTCCGTCTCCAGCCATTTGCCCAGCACCACCTTCTGCTGGTTTCCTCCCGAGAGCGTCTGTATCCCGTCCTTCAAATCGTTCAGTTTTATCCCCAGATTTCTGACCCAGTCCTTCGAATCAACATGTCCCCGCTCAAAATCCACAGTCCTGTTTTTCTTTCTGAGCCGGTCTATATTGGATACTATCATATTATTTTCGATGGACTGCGTCAGGAAAAGACCTTCCGTCAGGCGGTCTTCCGGCACATAGGCTATCTTCAGGCGGAGCGCATCCATCGGGGACTTTATCAAAACTTCCCTGTCCTCCACAAAGATTTTCCCGCTGTCCGCCCTGTAAAGGCCGAATAAAGCCTTCGCAAGCTCCGTCCTGCCGGAACCCAAGAGGCCCGTGATTCCAAGAATCTCCCCCGGATGGATATCAAAGCTGATATTTTCGAATCCGTTCTTCAGACAGAGATTTTCCACCCGGAACAGGCTGCGGTTATAGTCCACATCCTTAGGATCGAAATAATCCTGTTCTATTTTTCTTCCCGTCATATAATAAATAAACTGGTCATTATCGATATTCCTGGCAGAATCGGAAACAATATGCCTGCCGTTTCTGAATACGGTAAACTGATCCGCAATCTCAAACACCTCGTCCAGCTTGTGGCTGACGAACAGGACCGAGATCCCCTCCCCCTGTAGCTGTCTGATGACCCTAAACAGCTTATCAACCTCCTTGCGCGTGAGAGCGGAGGTCGGTTCATCCATGATGATAAGCCTGGAATTATGAAGAATTGATCTGGCTATTGCGATCAGCTGCTTATCGGCAATGGACAGGGAGCCGACCGTGGCATCCAGGGGAATATCGATTCCGATATGCCGAAGCGATTTCCTGGCCACCTCGTATACGTTCTTCCAGTTTACAATTTTCTTCCTATTATAAAGCTCATAATTCAAAGCAATATTTTCAGCCGCCGTCAGATTGGGAAAAATAGACATATCCTGATAGATGACCTGGATTCCAAGCTGGATAGACTGGTTGATGCCCAGATTTTTGTACGCCTTTCCGTCATAAATAATCTCTCCTCCGTCCGGTTTATAAAATCCTGAAATCACCTTAATCAGCGTGGATTTTCCACAGCCGTTTTCCCCGACCAGACAATGGATTTCCCCTTTTGATAGACAAATTCACTTTATCGAGCTTTCACTCCGCCAAAATGCTTTGATATCTCTTTAACTTCCAATAATGTTTCGTTCATTCTGCCACCTGCCCCTGTTTTATTCCGATACCGTTCACAGCACTGAAAAATCTTGCAGTTACAACGGTGTTTTATACCTTTCACCTCTATCAATAATGCTTGCGTATCCGGCTGTTTTGGATACGCAAGCATAAATTCTGAAGATATCATAGAGTGCCGAATAGAGAGTCTGCGCCGGAGCGCGGCTGCTTTAGAACTGATAATCTCCCATATTGTCTTTATTGATTGTAAGGATTGCGCTGCCGCTTATGTCGGTGCCGTTAACCTTAATGCTTTCATACCCTTCAATTCCAAGATTATAACCTGTGGCTATCTTGTCCTTCTCCCCGTTCAGAACCATTACGGCCAGTTCGCACATTGCTTCCCCGGATAAAGCAGGATCCCAGCAAAGTACGCACGGGTTGGAACCGGATTCCAGATAAGGGCCGGATACGGACGGAACTCCGGTGCCTACGGCAAATATCTTTCCTGTCATCCCCAGTTCGTCGATTGCTTTGGCAGCTCCCGGCGGGTCATAGCTGGATGCGCCGATAAAGCCCTTGATATCCGGATATTTCTTAATAATCTCCTTCGCCTTGTTGTATGCCATATCCATATTATCTTCGCATTCAATCCGCTCCTCCGGAATCAGCTCCATATTCGGATAATTGGCTTTCTGATGAGCTACCGCAGCGTCCATCCACTGGTTGTGGGATGTGGATGAGAGGAAAGCGACCATTGTGACATACTGTCCTTCTTCGCCCATTGCCTTTGCCAGCTCATCCATCATGGCCTCGCCGTACTCAGTATTGTTAAACGCTTCCAGATCATAGTCGCACGCATCAAAGCCTTCCGCTTCATGGGTAATTACCACAATCCCCTTTTCCCGCGCCTTGGCAAGGGCCGGTTTGCACGCCTCCGGATCGATCGGAACCACACAGATGGCGTCAATATCCTGTTCTATCAATGTTTCGATTACCTGGATCTGCTCAGCGGAATCCGTCTTTGACGGGCCTTTTACATAACAGTTGTGGCCTGTCGTCTTTGCGTATTCGTCAACGCCTTCCTGATGGCGCAGACACCACGGATCCGACATATCCTTCACAACGGTGGCAATTGTATATGTTTTCCCTTCCGCTGCCTCTGCATTTTCTCCCCCTGCTTCCGACTGGCCCTCTTTTACTTCCCCTGCCGCCTCCTGAGCCGCCTTTGTCTCCGGTGCCTGTGAACTGCTGCACCCGGCCAGGGAAGCTGCGGTCAGGGAAATAACCATCACTGCCGATAATAACCTTCTCTTCATATAGTTCCTCCTCGTATAATAAGTTTGTAAGCAAGAAAAACCGCTTACAGACTTATTCTTTTTTGGGTATAAATGGTAAGGATATCTAAGAGGTACTCCCCTCATCCCGATTCCCATCTATACAGTTGATAGTTACATTTCAATATAGGTAGATCCTGTGGTATGATATCAGGTAGAGTCTGATGTCCGAAGGCACTGCTTCTCCTCCTTTCAGCCGGCTTCGTCCGAGACTGCTTTGAAAGCATTCAGCCTGGCACATACGGCACATTCCGCTGACACAGAATTTTCATCCCAGCCGTTAGCCCCAACAAAAGGCTGACTGGGTGCATGCTCATTGCGCGAGGGTTCGGTCACCGTATGCGGCTGGGATAAACCTTTGCTTCAGGCTTCACAAATCCCCATCGGAATGGAGGTGATATCATGTTAAAGCTCAACTATATGTCCACCTTGTTTGTAGGTATTGATGTAAGCTCAAAGACCAATGCTGTCTATGCTATGGACTTCGAGGAAAACAAATACATCTCATCATCGTTTGGCAATAACCAGCCGGGTGCCGATAAGCTTGTTAATATGATTGCTGAGTGTATGCACAAGCATAAAACCTGAATACGATTCTTATCGTGCTGGAATCCACGTCTGTATACAGCGTCCATATTTCAAACTTCCTATCGACCAGCGAGATTCTCATGCCCTACAAGCGTTACGTCTTCTGTGTAAACCCAAAGGCCACTTCGAATTACCGAAAGTCCTATATCGGAATGGAAAGACCGATCCCACAGATGCATATCTCATCGCAGACTTTGGCAGGGTAGGCCGCACGAAAAAACTGGAGCCATGGCGCGGCGGGCAGTTCATAGCCCTTAAACGCCTTACAAGGCACCGTATGCACCTTTCTGAGTGCATCACCAGGGAAGACTTATATGGTTTCTAATCTTTATCTGAAGTTCAGTGAACTTCAGCTCCTTGAAGGTGATGACAAGCCTTTTGGCAGTCTCTATGGTGCCACGTCCTCAGCTGTCCTGACGGAATTTTTGTCTCCGCAGGAGATTATCGATATGCCGGAAGAGGAGCTGCTTACCTTCCTTGCGGGGAAGAGCAGGAACCGCATCTCTGACCTATCAAAAACTTCGGAACTCCTGCGCAAGGCAGCCAGGGATTCCTACCGGTTAGACAAGTGCATGTATGAACCACTGAGCATATCACTGGCAAGCTCGTTTAACTGCATCCACGCCTATCAGAAAGAAATCAAGCTGATCGAGCAGGCGATTGAGAAATGCATCAACGGAATGAACCCTAACGCCCTGCTCATCCTTCAATCCATACCTGGAATAGGTCCGATATGGGCATCCGGAATTCTATCAGAAATAGGCGATATAACCGTGTTCCATTCATCCGATGCCCTTGCCAAATATGCCGGCCTTTACTGGCCTAAGGGTGATTCCGGAGATTTCACTTCTGAGGACAACAAAATGTCGAAAGCCGGAAATCCCTATCTTCGCTGCTATCTTGGCGAAGCGGCAAACAGCGTCAGGAAGCACATCCCTGAATATGCTGATTTCTATGCCAGAAAATATGCTGAGGTAACCAAACATCAGCACAAAAGAGCACTCGCGCTTACATCTCGTAAATTAGTACGACTCGTTTTTGGATTGCTGGTCAAAAACCAACTGTACACCGGCGAAAAGCTGGACACCGAATATAATATTGAGTCGAACTGACATTCGGTTATACGTAAAATATACCGAAGGTCTGTTAAAGTTACCCTTTTTTCTGAAAAACATATCAAAATCTTCTTCAAAAAGTTCTTGACATATCACCAGAATGCTTTGTATTTAAACATTCCGGCTCTTTCCGATGTTCCTCAGTCCTTTCATAAAGGAATCATCACGGCCGAAAACATCATGTAATTTCCCATAATAACAATACAATTCATCGTACAGCCTGCCTCTTGCGCCATCAGGACGGTAGACAAGCGTCTCCCCCGGGATCAGACGCGCTGACGACTCTCCAAAATCCATGCAACCCGGATATCCGCATTCCTTTCCCAGCGACCGCCGCACAGGCTGCGGCGCCTCTGGCGGGCACATTATCTATCTGAGGCACTATAACCTCCTGATGGAATATGTCCGCGCACATCTGCATAATCCACGGACTCTTCCGCGCAATCCCCCCGACCGCATAGATCGCATCAATCGCAACGCCGTTATTCTTATAATTCTCAAGAATTTTCCTGGAACCGAATATATTTGCTTCCACAAGCGCCCGGTAAATTTCTTCAGTTTTTGTATGTAGCGTAAGTCCTATTATCGCTCCCGACAGATTGTAATTGGACAGTACGCTCCTGTTCCCGTTAAACCAGTCCAGAGCAATGAGACCGCTTTCCCCCGGTTCCAGATCTGCAGCCAGATCCCCCAGATACTCCAGGATGCTCTTTCCTTCCTCCCCGGCTTTTTCATAATATTCCCGGGGAACCGCATTCCCCGCAAACCATTTCAAACAGATCTCCCGTTGCGGGCTGCCCCGACTCGTAACCATACAGCCCCGGAACCATGCCGTCCGCCGCCACCGAGCACACGCCGTCAAATGAATGAAAGTCCCGGCACATCATCTGATGGCAGGTAGAAGTCCCCATCACCAGCATCATGCTTCCGCTTCGGGTGACTCCGGCTCCGCAGCCCGCCACGGCTCCGTCACTGTGCCCGGCAGATACCGCCGTATGTTCCGTAAGGCCCAGCCGTTCTGCCGCCCTGCTGCTCAGATGGCCGGCAAGATCTCCGACATCGATAATCTCACCTGCGAACTTTGTCTCAACCAAGTCTTCCATCATGGGATCAAGGTCCTTTAAAAAGCTCCTGTCGGGATATCCTCTGCCCTTAATCCAGAATGCATTCACCCGAGAATGCCTCCTGTCCTTTAAGTTTCCTGTCAGCCAATAGACAATCCAGTCCACCGCCTCCATAAACAAATCGGTTGCCCGGTATATTTCAGGGTCCTCTTTTGCCACCTGCATAATCTTTGGAAACATCCATTCGGATGAAACGGAATTTCCAAAGTATTCCTGAGCCAGTCTGTGTGTTCCCTTGCGTACCGTTCTATCTCCTCGGCATATTTCTGGGCCCCGTGATGCTTCCACAGCTTCGGCCATGCATTGGGGATGTCACGAAATTCCGCCTTCTTGCACAGGGGCGCGCCGTCCTGACAGACCGGAATCATGGTGCAGCTTGTAAAATCAGTTCCGATACCTGCCACATCCTCCGGCGGTATCCCTGATTCACGAAGCATCTGTTCTGTCACGGAACACATGCTGTTTAACCAGTCGTCCGGATCCTGCAGGAACCATTCATCCTCAAGCAGGATCGGTTTGTGGTGCATCATGCCGGAAATTACTCCGTTTTTATATCTGCTCTCTGCCGTAGCCATCAGCTTTCCGTCTTCCAGCCTGAGAGCTACGCCGCGGCATGAGAGTGTTCCAAAATCATATCCAAAGACGTATTTACCCATTTCATGCTCTCCGTTATGTAATGAACCGGGCCTGTGCCGTCACCGCATCGCCGCCTCCAGTTCTTTGTCTATTATCACCGTTACGTCCCTGCATATTTTCAGAATGCTGCACGGCAGCATGGGATCGATATAGTCATCGGCAAGTAATTTTCCGATTGCCTCCGCCTTGGCAGCTCCGGCCGCAATCAGAACTACTTTTCCTGCTCCGGTAATCCCGGCCATCCCCATCGTGACGGCTTTTTTCGGCACTTCATCCTCTCCGCCGAAAAAGCGGGAATTTGCTTTTATCGTCTCCTCTTCAAGCTCCACAACATGAGTTTTAGCTGTAAATACATGGGATGGCTCGTTAAAGCCGATATGCCCGTTATTTCCGATCCCAAGTACTAAAATGTCAATCTCATTCTGTTCCAGAAATCTGTCATAGTCTCTGCACTGGTCCTCCGCCTGGGCCGCCCCGTCAATCAGCATAATATTTTCCTTTTTAATATTAACTTTAGAAAAAAGATGCTGCTCCATAAAATACCCAAAACTCTGGCTATGGCCCTTTGTAAGACCTGCGTATTCGTCGAGATTGATGGTACGAACGCCTGAAAAGTCGATTTTTCCGGCCCGGTAGTCCTCTGTCAGACACTGATACAGCCCTATAGGGTGCTTCCCGTCGCACATCCCAGGAGGGGATTCTTCTTATTAATAATAACCTCTTCAAACATATCCGCTGCAATGCGGCTGCTCTCTTCATAACTGCCGGTTACAATTAATTTCATCCTGTCATTCCTCCGCCGCAAGCATTGCACCAACCCCGCCGGCCGGATGCACCAGTTTAAAATAATTCTTGTCGATGCCGTTATACAGCATACATCCAATTGATATTGCATCAAACAGGCGAAAACCGCTGTCACGGATGTCGTTGAAAGGCACTGGTAAGGGCAGGCCTCCGGTCCTGTGCTGAGTATCAGGTTCAAATCACTCTCCAGTGCAATCGGAGAACCGGGATTCTCGGTTACAGTGATAATCCTGGCGCCTCTTGCCTTTGCCACCGGAATCAGATTTATCATCTCCGTTGTCTTGCCGCTCTTGGATATAATGATAATAATATCTCCCTGGCGGATCATTCCATAATCTCCATGGGGCGCATCGGCCGGATTTAAGAACTGGGATGCCCGATCCACACAGTTGAATACCTGGGATACTTTCTTTGCACAGGCTCCGGAAGTTCCGCAGCCTGTCGTTATGATTCTCCCCTCACATTCGGCAATCATCCGTACGGCTTTCACATAGCTCTCCCTGTCTACCGTATCGGCCAGTTTTGCCACTGCATTGGCTTCGTTGGCAAAGGTGTGCAGTGCACTGTCATAAATTTCATCCGCTGATATCATGTCAGTTCCCTCCTCTAAAATCTTTGACTATCTTCATAAATTCCTTCACCCGGTTCTTATCCACCTGGTTTTCAAATTTACCGTCATATTTAAAGGTCGTTGCAACCACCGCTCCGTCGGCTATGCCGAGAAGGCCTTCAATTGTCTCCTTCCGGCAGCCCGTATTGGCCAGGACAACCGTATCCGGCACCTCCGCCTTCACATCCCGGAGCGTCGACATATCGGTCGGTGAGCCGGCCGTCAGGCCGGATACGCAGAGTGCGTCCGGACGGCAGTTGAAAACCGTTGATTTCGCAATCTGCCTGATCTCTCTGTCGGCCAGGTATCTGGCTGCCTCCGGCACTATATTAAACAAAAGCTTGACATTCTCCGCTCCTATCTCCCTCTGATGCCTTACCACCTCCCCGCAGCAGGTGTTCCAGAGTCCGAAATCGCTTGCGTATACTCCGGTAAATATCTCTCTTATGAATTTGGCATCCACGGCTGCGGCCAAATCGAGAGAGGCTTTCGGATCCCACAAAACATTCACGCCATACGGCACCGTTATGTATGGCTGGAGCTCGCCGATGATCCTTCCCATTGCAGCTACGGTCTCCCTCTTTACCTCAGTAAGATAGGGGAGGCTGTATTCATTGCTGAACATAATAGCGTCAACTCCGCCTTCCTGAAGAGCGTCTAAATCCTCCCTGGCCTTTTCAACCACCCATTTGATTCCCTTTTCCTTATTATAATAGGGGTCTCCAGGCATTGCCTGCAAATGCAGCATGGATATAATCGCCTTCTCTGTTCCGATTACCTCTTTCAGCCAACTCATAAATCCGTATCCTCCTTATACAACTATCAGATGGGGTATCTTTTTATCCAGATATTCCCTGGTCTCCTTTTCGATGCCCGAATCTGTAATGATCGTATCAAATTCTTCTATATCGCATATCTTGGCCAGCGCCTTCTGCTTAAACTTGCTGTGATCGGCTAAAAGCACCGTCCTTTTGCCGCTGGCTATCATACTTTTTTTAATTCCTATCTCCATAAAATTGCTGTTATAAACACCGCTCTTGGAATTAACCGCATCGGCCCCTACAAAAGCAATATCCACATACAATTTTCTGACCAGCTCCTCCGCTATATCCCCTATCAGTACACTGTAACCATCTCTTCTGACCCTCCCGTCACTATCATTGTGGAAGAATTGTCCAGCTTAACGGTCGAAGCAATATCCAGATTATTCGTCACCACCGTCAGCTTCTTGATGCCTTCAAGCTGCTGTCCCAAAGAAGTGTGGTTGTACCTGAATCAAGGAAAATGCTGTCTCCGTCCTTGATAAGCTTTACAGCCTCTCTGGCAATCCTCGTCTTTTCCGGTATCATGGCCTTCATCTTTTCATCGTGATACTCTTCAAAGCCCGTCCCCTTATGAAGCACCGCCCCTCCATGTGTGCGCTCCAGAAGCCCGGCCGCCGCCATGTCATCCAAATCGCGCCTGGCCGTCGCCTCCGAGACATTGCAAAGCTCCGATGCCTCCTTGATTGAGATGCTGAACTTCGATTTCAGATAATCCGAAATCTGCTGCTGCCTCTGCGCCGGTATTGAAGTTGTGAACTGTGTCATAATTTTCTCCTTCCTGTGATATACATTATCACATGTTGCAATCTTTTGCAATATTTATTACAAATAATTTCAAAATAAATCATTTAAAATTGCATTTAATTTCATTTATAACTTTTCTTCTGTCGTTTCCTGTTATTTGTTGCAATATTAAATGATTTCCCGCGGCACCTGTAACATCTGCAGGATTGCCGCTTACCGTACCGGGCGTCCGGTACGCCTTAAATTATAGTATACCTCAGATATCGGCCCTGCGCATTCATTTGTTTGAAACATGACTGCAATTATTTTTGCAATCATTTCAAAAGAGAGCGCCGCTCCTGACATTCGGTCATTGTGACTTCATGCCATTAAGCGGCGCTCCCTTTTCAATTTTTTTCTTTTCTATTTATATTTTTCTATTTAGCTTTTCTATTTTACGCGTCATCTATTCATATCGCCGCAAAACCGTCTCCAGGCGCTCAAGCGCTTTTAGAAGAACTGCTTTGGGACAGGCCAGATTCATCCGTTCAAATCCTTCCCCCTCTTCTCCAAAGCGGTATCCTTCGTCAAAGAAAAGCTGGGCTTCCTGCTGCATAATCCGCTCCTGCTCTTTGATATCCCAGCCGTAAGCCCTGAAATCAAGCCATTGGAGATAAGTCCCCTCCATTTCCACAGGCCGTACTTTCGGCAGGCGTTCATTTAAGAACTGCACAAGCATCTCCTTGTTTTCATTGAGCACTGCCAGCATTTCACCCATCCATGCATCGCATTTCGTATAAGCGATTTCCACGGCCCGGTAACTGAGGGCCGGCAGCCAGTTGGGATGAAGCACTTTTGAAATCTCGTCAAGCAGAGCGCTGCGCCGTTCCCCGTTCCTCACAAATATACATCCCGACTTGATTCCCGCCAGATTGAACGTTTTCCCGGGTGACAGGCAGATCATGCAGTTTTCTGCAAACTCTTCCGAAACCGACGCAAAAGAGGTGAATTTGTACCCCTCCATGATAATATCACAGTGGACTTCATCTGAGATGACAAAAACGTTATTTTTCAGGCATATCTCGCCAACCCTCATTAACTCTTCCCGGGTCCAGACTCTTCCCACCGGATTATGGGGATTGCAGAGTATCAGCAGACGGCAGTCCGGTTTTTCGGCCAATTGCTCTAAAAGCGTAAAATTAATGGTGTAAGTCCCATCCTGGCATATCAGGGGACAGCGGTAAAGCTTTCTCCCGTTTTACAAATTCCTTCGGCAAAGGCGGATAAACAGGAGTCATCAGGATGACGCCCTCCCCTTCTCCGGCAAAAGCCCGGATACCGCAGCAGAATGCATTGATCACTCCAATGGTGTTTATGAGCCATTCCGGCCTGGCCTCCCATCCGTAACGCCGTTTTACCCAGGATGTAACAGCCGCTCTGTAGCTGTCTTCCGGAGTCTGGTATCCCAGTACAATCTCATCCAGACAGGCTTTTAAGCCTTCCGTAATCTCCGGAGGGTTCTTGAACTCCATATCCGCGATGGAGAATGGTACGATTCCTTCCTCCACATTGGGATTATCACTCTTCATCTGCTCCCACTTCACCGAGCCGGTGCCGGACCGGTCGAGAATTGTTTCAAAATCATAGGTTCTATGAGTCTTGTTCATCTTACGATTGCCTCCTTTGGCAGGATTATTTTCGCGAAGCGTGTTACTGTTCGCGGAACCGCGCTTTTCAGCGGGGCCGTGAATCGTAACGATTATTTCTTCATTTCAAACAGGAAATGACAGCAGCCGTCTTTAAAGAAATGTTTGTCATGGGTACATTTGAAGTTCTCATTATAGCCCTCCGCTATGGACGGGTCAATCATCTCGCAGTAATGGATTCCATATGCCTCGTCGTGATCCTCCATCCACTGTTTTGCAAAGATGCATTCGGTAAAGAGCTGTTCTATGGAATCTTCCCTGATATCGTTTTCACTGTTAAACAGCTCGCTTCTTCCCATATCATAGCAGGGAAGATAGCTCTTTGCATCGTTCTCATGGCCCATGGCCTTCGCGCGCTCCGCGATATTCCTGCCGCGCTCTAAGCCAAACTGGCGGACGCCTTCCCTCACTGCTCTCACACCTTCTTCACCGCAGGCTTTCTCCACCTCCCTTGTAATGTGGGAAAACATTTTAGCGAAAAGTACATACATGTCAACCGGCTCCAACTCTAAATCCTTGTCCTTCATCTTCTTAATCCTCCTCATCTAATTTTCTGATCATCTGGTATAAAACGCGGCTTCCCGCCGCCATGGCCTCATAATCGATCCATTCATCCGGATGGTGGCTGATTCCATCCCTGTTCGGCAGAAAAATCATCGCGGTATCCCAAAGCTTTGCAAATATCATGGAATCGTGGCCTGCGCCGCTGTTCAGCCTCATGCTCGTAAACCCCAGTTCCTTACAGACGTCTTCAATCCCTCCGGCCAGAGCTGCATTCATTTTTACAGGTTCTTTTCTGGTCAGCTCCCGCACTTCAACATCGAGGGCATATTTCTCCCGGACCTCTCCGGCAAATTCTGTGAGATGTTCCAGAATATCCCTGAGTATTTCTTCTTCCCCTGAGCGGATATCGAGAGAAAATTCACACTCTCCCGGAATACTGTTCATGCTCCCCGGCAAAAGCGATACCTGCCCCGCCGTCAATGTCGCTCTGCCCGAATACGTATCACATACATAATCGTGAATCCGGCAGATCAGGTGAAATGCGCCGGTTCCCGCATCTCTTCTAAGGTTCATCGGAACCGTTCCGCTGTGCCCGGCCTGTCCCTTCACTTTGACAACAAGCCACGACAGCCCGACGATGGTATCCACAACGCCAATCTGTTTTTCCTCCTGCTCCAGAACGGGCCCCTGCTCACCGTGTATTTCCAGAAATGCTTTGACCGCATCTTCTTTCCTGGATACCCCCTTAAGATCTCCGCTCAGCCCGTATTCCGTCATGGCCTGGCGCATTGTTTTTTTGTCTTCTATACCGATAAATTCATCGAGCTGTTCTTCTCCATAAATCCCGGCTATAAACTGGCTTCCCAAAAGCGCTTTTCCAAACCGTGTGCCTTCCTCCCCAATCATACCCAGAACCTGGAAGGTGTGGCGCAGCGGTATGCCGCTCTCTCTGACCAATCTGGCCGCTTCAGCGGCGCATACGACTCCTGCAATCCCGTCAAAGGCCCCCGCGCATCTGACCGTATCCAGATGGGAACCGGAGAGAATTTTCGCCAGTCCCGGCTCCTTGCCCGTCAAAGTGCCGATGACATTTCCCACTCCGTCTTCGTGGACCGTCAGGCCGCAGTCCTCCATCACTCCTTTTATGTAAGCCGTCCCCTCCTTATATGCTGCCGAGTAGCTCTGGCGTGTGGTACCGCACCGGCATGGCTCCGAAATGCCCATTAATGTCTCAATCTCCGTTTTGAGCCTGTCCTGCAGCAGTTTGTGCCCGCCGCCCATTCTGTTCGTGCCGTAGTTTTCCAAGCTGTGCGTCTCCTTTCTTTCGTCTTTATTTACTCTTTATCCAGACTTTATTTTCCTATCATTATCTCTAAAATTTCCCGGTCGGTTTCCCTCATACCGTCTTTGCCAAGACGGCCGACCGAACGTATCGTCTCCTCCACACCTTTTTTGACGATTCCGTCCCCGGCCCGGAACTGCTGATCCTGTTCAATCATCAGATACCCCAGCAGTCCGGCCTCCACCGACATTCCGATCTTTGCCGCACAGGACGCCTTCGCTCCGTCACAGACAATTCCCGAAGCGATCGCCAGACAGTTCACTATCGTATGGGAGATCGTCCTCAAATCCCCGCCGTTTAAATAGGCAATGGCCGCCCCGCTGGCACAGCCTGCGCTGACCGCTCCGCAGTAAGCCGACAAAGGGCCGATTCCCGTCTTCTGATGAATCGCTATCAGATTTGATAAAACCAGCGCCCGGTACATCTTTTCCTCCCCGCACTTTAACTCCTTTGCATATTCAATGACGGGGACAGAAGCTGTTATTCCCTGGTTTCCGCTTCCTGAATTGATGATAACGGGCAGCTCGCATCCGCTCATCCTGGCATCGGAGCCTGCCGCAGCCCTTGCTTTTGCGCGGACGCGCACATCCTGATCCCCGTATGCCTGAAGCAGCACCTTCCCAATATTCGCACCGTAATTATGGGCAAGCCCCTCGTCGGCAATTGCCGTATTATAAGCGATTTGACGGGAAATCACATCTTCTATGTCCTCCAGCTTTACCTGGTCTGCAAATTCCAGGATACCTCCCACAGACAGAAGCTTTTTTTCCTGACTCAGGCCCGCGTCGTCCCCTCCGCAGTCCATCGCTTTCTCAAACAGGCGCACTCCGTTCTTTTCAACCAGAACTACATTCGTGTGTGCATTCGCGATCCGGACGAAAACGGAATCGTCCCCTTTCTTAAGCTGAACCTGGACATCGAGCAGCAGATCCGAGCCGGCAATCCCCACCTCGATTATCTCTTTCTCCACGAGATCGCGTATCTGCTCTTTTTCCTCTTCCGTGACTTCGCTGATCACCTCCAGCTTTTTCTCTGATTTTCCGCCAACCAGTCCGGCGGCAACCGCCGCTTCTATTCCCTTCATGCCGTTCGTCCCGGGTACCACAACGCTTTTTACATTCTTAATAATATTACCGCTGGCCTTGATTTGTATCACATCCGGAAAAGCGCCCAGGCACTCTCTGGCAATGGCTGAGGCATATGCGATTGTGATAGGTTCCGTACAGCCCAGGGCAGGTACCAGTTCTGCTTTTAATATTGACAGATACGCATCGTAAACTTTTTGATCCATTCCTCTCTCCTCTCTCATTTCTCTCATTTTTACTATATTATCGTTTTTTAAACTATAATATAATTTTATTATCTTTTTCCCAACTTGTCAATCGCTTTCTTTGTAGTTAAGCAGGTGAGGACGCCGCCGGGACGGCCAGCGGACGGGGTGGTGGGGTGGGTTTATGAGTCTTTCGTCCGGGGAAGTGGCATTGCTGGCAGGAGAAGGAGATACTATAGCTTTGTTTTCGCAGTGCGGAGCCGGAAGATGTCGGCAGTATCTCCTTCTCCCGGAAGGTTATCGACGGGAATATGCCTTCATTGCGCCTTTATGAAAGGCGCTAGATTTGATATCTGCCTGCGGAAACACGTAGTGGCCGCGACAGGGCCCTCCCCATTTAAGGTTGAAGACAATCAGCGGCCGAAACGGACCATGTCCGGTGTCGCGAAAACCTCCGCCTGAGTCTTCCGTCCCCGGCGAAAAACTGACCCGGGGAAGTAGGCGGAATCAATTGCGGAGGGGACATGGGAGTCCGCCGGTGCTTAGCGAGGTCCCTCACGAGCTTAGCATTCCGATGCGCACTCCAAAGAGTGCAAACGGTCCCCGCAGCAATTCATTCCGGCCGGATTCCCCCTCCACGACCAACCTCCCACGGGGGCGGAAGACTCATATCCCCCCATCATCCCGTCCGCTGGCCGTACCGGCGCCGTCCTCACCTGCTTAATTAAATCAGGGCGATTGCTTTTTACCGGAATTTCATGTAAGATTGAATACAGTACATTTTGGGAGGATTTTTACATATGGAAAAAGAAGTGCGCCTGATACAGTCAATCCAGAGGGCGTTTAATATTATCGACTGCTTCAATAACGACAATACCGAATTATCGCGCCGCAAATCAGCGAAAAGTTAAACTTCATATTAATACCACCAGAGGAATTGTCAATACACTGGTAGCCAACGGCTATCTGGCCTGCAACGCCGAAAAATACATATTGCCTTGGGCTGGTTTATATTACAAAGCGGATCTTGCGACGGAAATAATATAAAACGGCTGAGAACCCTGGCCGCCCCGCGCCTCAAAGATATTGCCAACCGGTTCCAGGTCTCGGCCCTGCTGCAGGTTATCACAAATAATAATATATTTACCATTGAAAATATAAGCCCCGATCACTCCCATTATATTTTGAACAGCCGGATCAATCTTACCTTTGACCTCAATGCCACTGCCTCCGGTAAACTGTTTTAAAATACATCGATGAGCCTCTACGGGAGTATTATCTCTCACGGATGGAATTTTTCCCTTATACGGCAAACACCATATTAACCCGTGAGGCCCTGGAAGCGGAGCTTGATACGATTGATCAAAAAGGGTATTCCACAGAATTTGAAGAAATAGGCCTGGGTATCAGCTGTGTTGCCGTTCCTATTTTGAAAGAGGACAATACACTGTTCGGCACCGTCAGCATAATCGCCTCCAGCTCTGTGATTATGTCCGTCCTGGATACAGCGCTGGAGCCGCTTCACAGCTGCGCCGGGTTCATAGCCGGGAATATCCTCCCTTAAGGATGTTAGTTTCATATGTTATACGTTTATACATTAAATTATCTGCTGCTTCTATAAACGATAACCTGCACGCTTCGCGCACAGGTCACCGTCATCAATCAAAAAAGGGGTTCTATACTGAATGTTGGGGTGTGCTGAAAAGCACACTTCCAACATTCTTTTCGTTGTAATAAAATACATCTATAAGAAGCCTCCTAAACGCATTATCCCGACCAAAGTTTAATGTTATGGAGGTGACCCCTTATAGATGTACCCTAATTATACCAAGGCTTTCCTTAACTTGGAAGGTGTTTCTATTAAAAAGTGGTTCAGGCAGACTCTTTCATTAAAATTTTCATCCAGTCCCAACCGGTAGAACAGACTTGTCCCTGCTGTGGGGCTAAAACAAAACGGATTCATGATTACCGTTTACAAGAAGTCCAGGACATTCCCTTACTGGGAAAACAAGTAATCCTGCTTCTTCGCAAACGCCGCTACCTCTGCCCATACTGCCGCAAACGGTTCACGGAACCCTATTCGTTCCTCCCCAGCTACCACCGCAGGACCCGCAGGCTGGCATTCTACCTTGTCTCCTGCTCCGGCAGACCTTTCCTTAAAACAGCTCGCAGAGCTTACCGGTGTTTCCGTCCAGACGGTCTGCCGCCTTCTGGACACGATTAGCTATCCTCCGCCTGACCAGCTTCCACAAGCGCTTTCCATTGACGAATTCAAAGGCAATGCTTCTACCGGTAAATATCAGTGCATTCTGCTTGATCCGAAAAAGCGCCGGATCCTCGACATTCTCCCAGATCGGACCCAGAGCCATCTGGCTGATTATTGGCGGAACATTCCAGGAAAGAACGCCTGAAGGTAAAGTTCTTCGTCTGCGATATGTGGCGCCCCTACACCGAACTTGCACAAACCTTCTTTCCAAACGCTACAATCATCGTGGATAAATATCATTTCATCCGGCAGATGACATGGGCGATTGAAAATGTACGCAAACGGCTGCAGCGGTCCATGCCGGTTTCTCTGCGTAAGTATTATAAACGCAGCCGGAAACTCATTCTGACCCGCTACAAAAAGCTGAAGGATGAGAACAAACAGGCCTGTGATTTAATGCTTCACTATAGCGAGGATCTGCGTCTGGCACACCGCATGAAAGAGTGGTTCTATGATATCTGCCAGATGGAAGCGTATCGTCAGCAGCAGAGGGAATTTGATGACTGGATTGCGAATGCGCAGAGCTGTGGGATCAAGGAATTTGAGGCCTGTGCTAAGACCTACAGGGCCTGGCGAAAAGAAATCCTGAATGCCTTTAAATACGGGCTGACAAATGGTCCCACAGAAGGATTTAACAACAAGATAAAGGTATTAAAACGGAGCAGCTACGGAATCCGGAATTTCAAACGGTTCCGAACCCGGATACTTCACTGTACATCATAGGATAAAAAGGTCGGTAATGCGGAGGCTTATTTGGCATGCCCAAAATCAGTAAAACCTGGAACTAAACATAAAAGGGCCCTTTTCATAGAATTGGGGCGGGATTTGTTAAAATCCCACCCCAACTATTGACAAAGAGCCAAAAAAGGAATGCAGAAGGTGAGACGTTTAAGCCTCCGCTTTCTGCATTCCTTTTATATTACCTGCTGTTGTTACAACGGATGGTACCTGTGAATTACATCATTCCCATTCCGCCGCCTGCCGGCATAGCTGGTGTTTCTTCTTTAATGTTAGCTACAACTGTTTCTGTAGTGAGCAGTGTGGACGCTACGCTTGTTGCGTTCTGGAGAGCGCTGATGGTTACCTTGGTCGGATCCAGGATACCTGCCTCCATCATATCCACATACTCTTCTTTATATGCGTCAAATCCAACTCCAACCGGAGATTCTTTTACTTTATTAATAATTACGGAGCCTTCCAGTCCGGCGTTTGCCGCAATGTGGAACAGTGGGGACTCAAGTGCTTTCAGAATGATGCGTCCGCCTGTCTTCTCATCTCCGTCAAGCTCGGAAACAACCTTCTCAACCTCGGCTGCCGCATGGATATATGCGGAACCGCCGCCTGCGATGATACCTTCCTCCACTGCTGCCTTAGCTGCGGATAAAGCGTCTTCCATACGGAGTTTTGCTTCTTTCATCTCTGTCTCCGTAGCTGCGCCGACGCGGATTACAGCAACTCCGCCTGCCAGTTTCGCAAGTCTCTCCTGAAGTTTCTCTCTGTCGAAATCAGATGTTGTCTCCTCAATCTGAGCTTTAATCTGGGCAATTCTGTCGGAAATTTCGTTCTTCTCGCCTAAGCCGTCTACGATCACTGTGTTCTCTTTCTGTACTTTGACTGATTTTGCACGGCCTAACTGATCCATTGTTGTGTCTTTCAAATCAAGGCCCAGTTCTTCTGAGATAACAGTACCGCCGGTCAAGATCGCCAGGTCTTTTAACATCTCTTTTCTTCTGTCGCCGTAGCCCGGTGCCTTAACACCAACAACGCTGAATGTACCTCTTAACTTGTTGACGATCAGGGTTGTAAGAGCTTCGCCCTCGATATCCTCAGCGATGATTAACAGCTTAGCGCCGGACTGTACAACCTGCTCTAAGAGAGGAAGAATTTCCTGAATGTTGGCGATCTTTCTTATCTGTGATTAAGATATACGGATCGTCCAGGTTGGATTCCATCTTTTCCATATCGGTTGCCATATATGCGGAGATGTAACCTCTGTCGAACTGCATACCTTCTACCAGGTCAAGCTCGGTCTTCATGGTCTTGGACTCCTCGATGGTGATAACGCCGTCTTTGGAAACCTTCTCCATAGCGTCTGCTACCATCTCGCCTACTTCATCGTCAGCGGAAGAAATAGCCGCAACTCTTGCGATATCTGCCTGGCCGTTTACAGCCTTGCTCATTCCCTTGATTGCTTCAACAGCTTTTTCCGTTGCCTTCTTCATGCCCTTTCTTAAAATGATCGGGTTAGCGCCTGCTGCCAGGTTTTTCATTCCTTCATTAATCATAGCCTGGGCAAGTACGGTAGCCGTAGTTGTTCCGTCGCCTGCTACATCATTGGTCTTTGTTGCAACTTCCTTGACCAGCTGTGCACCCATGTTCTCAAATGGATCTTCCAGTTCGATCTCTTTTGCAATTGTAACACCATCATTTGTGATAAGCGGTGCGCCGAATGACTTGTCAAGAACTACGTTTCTTCCTTTCGGTCCAAGGGTTACACGTACAGTATCTGCTAACTGATTTACACCTGATTCAAGAGCTTTTCTGGCATCAACGCCGTATTTAATTTCTTTTGCCATGGTTCATCAACCTCCAAATTATTATGTCTTTTTAGTTTCTACTATTTATTCAATAACAGCTAAGATGTCGTTCTGTTTTACAACAACAAATTTTTCTTCTTCCAGCTCCACATCTGTTCCTGAGTATTTGGAATAGATAACTTTGTCGCCGACTTTAACCTGCATGGTGATCTCTTTTCCGTCAACCACACCGCCAGGTCCTACTGCGATAACTTCAGCCTGCTGCGGTTTTTCTTTTGCCTGGCCTGGTAACACGATACCGGATTTTGTAGTTTCTTCTGCAACTAACTGTTTTAAAACAACTCTGTCAAATAATGGCACTAATTTCATTACTGACTCCTCCTTACTGTTTTGTCTTGTTTTTATTTTTCTTTTTCAAAATGTACTTGGTAATATGTTACTTTTATTTACAAAACAAGTTATACCACGCTTTGTTAGCACTGTCAATAGTTGAGTGCTAACTTTATATATTTTTTACAATCTTTCGTAACAGTTCAGACAGCAATGTCATGATGTTGGGGTCAAAAGGTCTTTTGCCCCCTTTGATACGGATTGCTCCGCACTGCGTGCTCACAATCCTCAAAAACATTCAATCCGCTCATTTTTCTGCGAAAAATGGCTTCTTACTCATGTTTTTGGCGGGTCCCAAGATTAAAAATCTTCATGCAAGCAAGCTTGCATCAGATTTCCAACCTTTTGACCCTGGTATCATGTCATTTCGTTAAGCAGGTGAGGACGCCGCCGGTACGGCCAGCGGACGGGTTGGTAGGGTGTGTATATGAGTCTTTCGTCCTGGGGGAGGATTGTCGTAGTGTGGGGCGGAGGGCGTACCTTGTCGAGGCCACTCAGTGCTACCGGGTATGCGAGATACGATATGCCTTCAATGCGCCTTTTAAAGAATTGCGGAAGATATGATATCTGCCTGCGGCAACACGCAGTGGCCGCGACAGGGCCCTCCCCATTTAAGGTTGGAGACAATCAGCGCCCGGAGCAGACCATGTCCGGTGTGCGAAAACCTTTGCCTGAGTCTTCCGGCCCCGGCGAAAACCTGCCCCGGGGAAGTAGGCGGAATCAATTGCGGAGGGGACATGGGAGTCCGCCGGTGCTTAGCGAGGTCCCTTACGAGCTTAGCACCGATGCGCACTCCAAAGAGTGCAAACGGTCCCCGCAGCAATTCATTCCGGCCGGATTCCCCCTCCACGACAACCTACCCACGGGGCCGGAAGACTCAGCCAGCCCCCTCACCACACCGGACCTGGTCCGTTCCGGCCGCGTCCCCCACACCTCAGTTAAATCTCCAATCAAGATTCAGCCGTCTCCCCGTCTGAACTGTTACAGTCTTTCTTCTTATTAAGATTCCGTCCCTCTAAAACTACCCGCCAAAGCCCGGGCTTTCAAAGCTTTATACCTTCCTGGCGCAATATACCCGGCTTATTCTGAGTGTTACACCCGCTATTTTATTACATCTTTTATAATTTATTCTTAGAATCCCTTTATTTTTTAGTAAATCCGTATTACAATAAGCTTAATTACAGAAAGGAGTCTTATTATGGCAAAAAAACACTTTGGACGATTTTTAGCATTTGCGGCTATTGCGGGTGCGGCTGCGGCAGGAATCTCCTATTTCTTACAGTACAAATCGTTCCATAAAGAACTGGATGAAGAGTTCCACGATTTTGAAGATGATTTTGATGAATTTGAAGATACAGACGATAACAGCAGCACCGTAACACGCAATTATGTTTCCCTTACCCCTGACAGGAAGAATGAGGAAGCAACAGACGGCCGCAACGATGAAGGGTCTGATGTGACGGCAGACGAAGAAGTATCCGCTCTCTCCGGAGAGACACCTTCCGGTGAACAGGAGTCAGTTCCTGAAGAAGCCGAAGACAGAAAAGAAGCTGAAGTTTCCGTGGAGGAGGACAAAAACATCCCGGCCGATACCACCGTGACTGTTGAAGAGATGACCGAATAAGACGGAGGAACAGCACACATGATACAGAGCCTCCTTCGCTCCATGGAACTTCTGGAGCTTCTGAAAGAGACAAATCATAAATACTCCATTGCTGAGCTGTCGGAAGCCACAGGCCTTCCGCCCAGCACGATTCACAGAATCCTCCAGACGTTCTGCGAAAAGAAATATGTGATCCGCGATGAGCATGCCCATACCTACCAGTTGGGTCCCGCATTGATTTCACTTGGGCGGGCCGCTGCCAACAATGTCCGTATTCAGGAAGCCGCACTGCCGATTCTCAAGAATCTTTCCTATAATACAAGGGAAGATTCCTATCTGATTATTCAGGTGGGCGACAAAGGGCTGGTTCTGGATAAGATGGACGGGCCTAACCATCTGAAGGTTGTGGAGGAATTCGGATATGAGATGGATCTCCACTGCGGCGCGATCCGCAAAGTACTCCTGGCTTACCAGGAGCCGAAATATATCGATTATTATCTGAACAATATTCTGGACCGGCCGGAATCGTTTCCGCAAATCAGCCGCGGCGCCCTGGCTTCCGAACTGAAAACAATACGGGAGATGGGAATTGCCGTATCCCACGGTGAATATGTTCACGATGCGGTCGGAATCGGCGCTCCTATTTTCGGGATAGAAGGCAGGGTTTCCGCATCGGTCGGCATCATCGCCCCCTACTCCAGAGTGGCGGACGACACCCACCTTCATCATCTTGAGGAGCAGGTTAAACACAGCGCCGCCGAATTATCCTATTATATGGGACATACATTTCAGAAAAACTGCTGATACAGTCAAGACAGGAGAAGCCGCTTAATCAAAAGCAGATTCTCCTGTCTTTTTACGTATACAGCTGAGGGATTCTTCTCAGGAATTTGGCACTCTCCGTCCGCATCACTTCCCATGTATAGCTGCTCGAACCCGCGGAGGATAACGAAGTCACAAGGGTGCGCTTTTCCTTCGGGGAGCAGAAGGCCCGGCCGGCCCGGTCATTGCCTCTTTCTTGCTGTCCTTCGTCATGGCGGCAATTGTCATCCGTCTCTTCCCTCTGAGGGGGATGCCGGATACCTTTATAGACGGAACAGAACGGGAAGGCGAAGAACGCAGAAAATTCAGCCTGTCCTTATTCCGCCATGGATATAAGGCCGCCCTAAAAAAAGCGGAAGATACGCCTGTTTCATCGGTTTTTGCAAAAGCTCTGTTGGAAGTGCTTGTTTTTGCCCAGAAAATTTCGGCCTATATAATGGCAATCTCCTCCATCACCTTTCTCCTGGTAGAATACACTTCGCTGTTTAATATTCTGGGGGTTCCATTTATACCTGTTCTGAAATTATGCCAGGTCCCCAACGCCGCAGAAATTGCCCCAGCCATGATCCTTGGGCTGGCAGAGATAGCCATCCCCGCCACATTCATATCCACACTGTCCATTTCCGTGGAAGCCGCCTTCTTCGTAATAGTCGTATCTGCGCTTCAGATTATCATGTTTTCCAACAGCGCCGTATCTATTATGGAGTCAGAAATTCCGCTGGGGATTGGTAAGCTTATCCTAATCTTTTTTATCAGGACACTGATTGCCATACCTATTGTTTCGGTCGTGATGCATATCCTGTTCTGACAATCAGGAGCTTTTCGTACTTTCCTATAAGCGAAAAAAAGTGACCAGCCGGGGAGCTGGTCACTTTAAGGAGAAGGTATTTCGTTCTTATGGGGTGTAGCAAAAACTATATAATGTATTGGGGGGGGGTTACGAGTATTATAATAGCATACTCTATCAAAAAAGTGTGCACAAAGATTTTCTTTTTTCATAACTTTTTTGTACCATTTTGAATAAAACCGTTCACCCAAAGTGACAGTTCATCTGTCTGAACTGTTACTACTCAAATCCAAGCGCCTTCATTTTCGAATCAATCCGCTCTCTGCCACTGAAGGAAAAAGCCGCTTTCTGCACGGCTCCCTCGTCGGCCGTCAGAAACATGACCATTTCTTCCTTATCAATTACGGCTGTAACGGTGTACGTCTTTCCTCCAAAATCAACCTGACAGCCCGCCGTATCCACCGAACCGAACAGGGACCATGAAAGCTCTCTTGTAAGGACACAATCCTTTTTTCCCATGACCGATTCGTAAGAACCGCTTAACACTTTTGCCGGAAATGCCAGGGAAACAGGGCCATTGACATAAACCGTTCCTGCGCCCGCTTTTTTGCCGGACAGCGGCTCTTTTACATTCCCGGCCTCTCCGTACCGCCATCCTGCTATATTGAGCAGCCCTGTCATCCCTCCCTTCTCCCGTTCCCTTATTTCCTCCAGCTCTTCCATCGTAACACTCTGAAGCTGAAGGTCCCGCTCCGTGCGGACCTGGGCATCGCCGGTTCTGCTTCCGGCTGCTGCCGTCAGCATTCCTGTTCCTGATAAAAGAAGAAGGACTACAGCCAGAATCTTTTTTCCATATTTCATTTAGTTCTCCTCCCTTTCATTTCCGATTTCTGTATAGGTATCAGCTTCCTTTGCCCGGAAGCTCCGTCATCAGGCGCACCCGGTCGCCTTCCCCGATCACCCGGTCACTGTCGGTGATAACCGGTTCCTCGGCCATAAGGGGGCCTTCTACGGCCGCCACCGTATCGCCGCCTGCCAGAAGCTCCACCTCCACCTTCGCCGCCTTATATTCTTCCCCCAGGATGGTCTTCTGTTTTCTCAGCACAAGACAATAATATCCGTTTACATCTTTTCTGAGAGCCTTTACCGGAATCACCTGCCTGTAGACCTCTCCGCTTCTCAGACACTCAAAATATGCCTTTTCTCCCAGTACACCATATCCTGCCGGAAGGCTCGCAGTAAAAGAACCGGTCTCCTGGCTGGTGACCAGATCCACCTGTTCGACATACGCCTGGATTCTTTCGTCGCTTCCCGCCATCCTCACCTGCAGTTCATCGCCGGTTCTCAGTATTTCATCATCCTCCCTGTTAAAGGTTCCGCGAAGCTTCAGCAACCCGGTGGACAGGACAACCCGCTCTGTTCCGGCTATGTCTTTTCCCGCCTCAATCTCCACGGTGCTGACCGTACCATCGCAGGGAGCATAAACCATGCCCTGGTTTTCCATCAGTATTCGCAGTTCTTCTTTTTCTTCCTTCAGCTCTTCCAAATCAAGCTGCTTTGCTTCAATCCTGAGCGCCGACAGCTTCTTTGCCTGCTCCGCACCGAGCGCAGCCGCATGATCCTCCTTCGCATTCTGCAACTCCATCCGTGCCGACTCTACTGCCCACTCTGCCTGTATTCTTGCATCCTCGGCCGACTCCAGGGCCTTTGCTTCCTGTGTAACGGCCGACTCATAATTCTCTTTTAAGGCCAGCTTGGCGCTGTCCGCCTCGCGGCCGGCCCGATCAAAGATATCGCCCTTGTCGCTCATTTCTTCCCTGGCCCGGTCTATCTTAAGATCCCAGCTTCCCTCCTCGGAATCCAAATCTTCCTCATAACGGTCCAGCAGTTCCCGGAGTTCTTCCAACTCGTCTTCATCCGGCTCCTCCTGTTTCTCCAATTTCTATCTTTTTCCGTGTCCTTTATCTTTCTTTTTATCTCCCGGCTCTGTGAATCGCGCTGCAGTTTTGCCGACTCATAGTCCGTCCGGCTCTGGTCATAATCGTTCCGGCTCTGGTTTAAAAGTTCGTCCTCCGACAGTTCGAGCCGCAATTCATAATATTCTTTGATTTTTTCCATGTTGAGATTATATTCGGCTTCCGCCTGAGCTTTCTTCCCATTCTGGCGTTCCAGTGCCTTTTCGGCCATTGCCAGGGACTGGAGCGCTGCCTCTGCCCTTGTCACTCCCGTAAAACTGTCTGAGCCGATACGCTCTCCCTCGATTTCCAGTTCCATTTTTTTGATCTCTTTTTGCAGCCTTCTCATCTTGTCTTCCAGGGATTCTGCCGAATAAGAAAACAGTGGTTCTCCGGCCTTCACGGCTGTCCCGCCATAGCTTCGACTTTCTCTACGTTCAGTTCCTTAATCAGGGAAATTGCCTGCGTTTCTCCCGCCTCCACACTGCAGTCCCCATCCACAGTTTTCATCACGGTCCCCTGATTCGCATAGGCGATACTGACTTTTGCCGTCTCGTAAACATCAATCACCCTGGATAATATCGTAAAAAAAACCATGCATGCAAAAAAACAGATCAGTAGGCGGCGGTACAAATTTCTTTTCATTTTTTCTTTCTCATCCATACGGCTTCCCCCGACTCCTAATTTTTTTTCATGTTCCCTATTCCTTGATACCGGATGAGGCAATCCCCTCCTCCAGATAGGTCTGCCCGTTGAGGTACAAAAGCACCGGAGGCGCCATTGTCACCAGCCCCCCGCCACAAAGGCCAGGGACGCATTGTCCGCCGTCACATTCGGCAGATAAAGCGATAAAGGCCAAAGCTGCTTATTCTTTAAAAATGTCAGCGGCTGTTCCAGTGCATTCCAGTATTCAAAAAAATCCAGAAGCAGGGCTGTCATAATTCCGGGAAATCCCATCGGAACGCCAATCCTCAGGAATATCGTCCACTCGCCTCCCCGTCTATCCGGGCCGCCTCCAGAAATGATTTCGGGATCGATTCAAAGAATTTCTCCATGATATAGACAGGAAAGGTGGAGAATATTCCAGGCAGTATAACCGCCAGATGTGTGTCCAGTATCCTGAAACGGTCCAGGACCAGATAGGATGGAACCATCATTACCTGGAACGGCATGACAAGAAGAATCAGATACAGCAGAAAAATCGTTTTTTTAAACCGGAAATCATACCTCGCAAATGCCCAGGCGGCCGGCATGCCTACCAGAAGCTGTCCTGCCAGGACGCAAAGCACCTGCAGGCATGAATTCCAAAACATAACAAAGAAGCCGGGTGAGCGTAGAAACAAATCCGCATAAGGTTTTAAAGACGGAAAATCAGGAACCAGAGCCGGAAGCACCGGCTCTCTTCCCAGTTCCAGAACAGCGAGATACCGCCGCGCCAGTTCATCCTCCGGCATAAATGACGCCGCCGCCATCAGAAGAAGCGGAAACAGGACAAAAAGCAGGCAGATAACCAGCAGGAAAGCTCCCACCAGCTTTTTCGGGGACGGCGTTTTAAAACGCCTCTGTTTTCTCACCATTATTCATCTCCTCCCGCCCTGATGACAAAGGGAATCAGAAAAATACCGATTACAATGGTTAAAAGGACTGCCGCCGCACACATTTTCTGCACGTCCAGATTTAAAAACCAGTGATTAAATAAATGCTGGAGCAGGTAAATCCTGTCGTTTGGATAAGATCCGGCCACGATATATGCCTCCCGGAATACCTTGAAGGAGTTGATCACAGCCAAAAACAGGATCATCCCTGCCGCCTTCCTCACCTGGGGAATCGTGATGTATAGAAGCTTTGCAGCCAGCCGGCTCCATCCACCTCTGCCGCCTCGTAAAGCTCATCCGATATCCCTCCCAGCGCCGCCAGCCACAGGAGCATCTGATATCCGGTGTTTTTCCACAAATATGCGAATATAAGCACCGAAAAAGAAGCGGGGCCGTAAATCCAGTCGGTCTGAAGACCGAACAGTTCATTTATAATTCCCTGTTCGCAGAATACCATCCTCCACAGAAGAACAACTGACGCCGGCACTGCGACCGGCAGGACCAGGACTGTTTTAAAAACTCTTTTCCGGCTGTACTGGTAAACCAGCAGGGACAGGAAAAAGGATACCGCCATCAGAAGCGGCAGCGCTGTCCCCATAAACCGCACGGTATTCACAGCCGCCAGGCGGAATGCCTGATTGGCCAGAACACCCCGATAGACGCCAAGCCCTACAAAGTCTATTCCTCTGCTGTCAAAATGAGCGTCTCAGCGCATCACCGAACGGAATCATGACAAATACCAGCACCCCAGCAGGCTGGGGGCCAGAAACAGCCAGGCCCCTGTAGTTTTTGCCGCTTTTTTACTACTCTCTCTCATTGACATAAAGCTTCATCTTGCTTTCGATCGTCTGAACCGCATTTTCTATCGTTCCCTTCCCACTCAGATAATCTCTTGAACCATCCACAATCATGTCTATAATCTGCGTTTCGACTATGGCCGGCACGCTCACGGTGCGCACAATCGCAAGAATCATATCGCGGTCTGCCTGTTTTGGCCATTCTCCCTCGAGGGCAATCCCTTCCCCGCCCATGCTCATAGAGACACTGACTGATTTCTCCATACCGCTCCACTTGTCAAGGCTGCTGCTTCTGACGGAAAACCCGTCCCTCAGTGATTCGTCCTGCACCTCTGTGCCGAATAAAACGCGGAGGAATTCTTCTGCATTCTCCTTATTTCCGGTTGATGCATTGATGCCTGCCACAACACTCGGAATATAGATTCCGCCAATTGATTCAAAACTGCTGCCATTTATCTCCGCTGCTGATAACGGGAGCATGGCGCTGTCGATTGAATCGAGTTTCGGCTGCTGCCGCACATCTGCCTGATGCAAGATTAAAATCACTCTGCCGGCCGAAACCGTATGGTATTACCGTATTGTTTACTTTCAGACGGTCCATGTCGGCCTGGTCATAGCTTACCTGCACATTTCCCTTCTCACCGGCGCTCTTTACTCCGGTAAGCCAGCGGGTCAGTGCATCGCCGTCAACGGTTCCGTTGTCGTTAAACAATTTATTAAAACAGGTATATGCGGTCATGTTAAGGATATTTTCGTAAATATCCGGAGCGAAAAGTGTCGGTGTTTTATCGTATGCAGCCATCAGTTCCGGATCCTGGAACGCTACGACAGCATCCTCCCCGCCATATATCACAGGCACCTTGATACGGGCCGGCATATAATAAATCTTCCCGTCTTCTCCTGTAAACCCTCCCCTTACATTGGGCAGGTAATCATCCTTATCCTTCTCAAAGAGACTGCTTAAGTCCGCCAGAATACCCTTATTTTTATATGTTTCCATCGGAAGTCCGTCCAGTATCAGGACATCGGCGCCTTTTCCATTCAAAAGCTCCGTATTGAGGGCGCGGATCACATCTTCCGTCACCTTCCCATACTCGTCCTCTACGGCAATCCTGTAATCCACCTTTATCTGAGGATTATTCTTCTGAAGGATGGCCGCTGCCTGGCGGACCGTATAGCTGTCTTTCAGGGAGTAGACCGTCAGTGTTTCAGGCGGCACCGTGTCTACCGTCTCGTCATAGTAATAGTGAATAAGCTTCATCCTGGAATTTGAGGTCGAATAAATGCCGTAAAAATCATTGTCCGTCCCCTGAAAAAATTTCATCAGGTACATATCCTGCCGTCCCATGGAATTCAGGCTTCCGTCGATTAACTGCTCCCAAAGCGTGCCGTTTCTTCCGATATGGTAAAGTCCGGTCGCATCTGCAACATAAATGCCGCCTTCCTCATCGGTAAAGACAGGCATCTGGCCTATCATCATATTGCTGCCTGAGCCATTTTCCGGCATATTATAACGCTCTGTAATCCTTCCGGTTGTGATATTATACCGTACAAGCTGCTGGTTACTCATCGTCACGTACTCATCGCCTGTCAGGCAGGCCGGAATCCTGACATCCAGTCCAGTAAAATCCTGGGCCAGTGTAACGCTCTTCTTTCCGTCAGGCAGATAGACATTCGCCTCCGAGCTTTCTGAAACCAAAATCTCTCCGCCTGGCCCAATTCCTATAAAATCGGGGATTACTCCATAACTGCGGCCTTCCTGAATTTTAAACACCTCCGGAAGCAGTTCCTGAACTGTCCCGTCTTCCTGTACCGTCCAGAGATGGAACGTGTAATTTTCCTGGTCGAATCCCCCAAAATAAAGCTTTTCATTTTGATCCATGAACATTTTTGCCGGTCTGATATTACCAAGCGGCGCTATAGCCTCGCCTTTTGTCCAGGAGGAGGCCGCATCATAGCTGTAGAATCTGTCATTCCCCTCTTCATCGGGGATAGCAAACAGCAGGCTCTTGTCCTTCTTTTGTACCACACCCACATAACCGTTCTCTGCAATTTCTTCAGGAAGCGCAATCTCTTCTTCCATGTAACGGCCTTTGGCCGCCTGACCTCCCGGCGCTCCGCTCTCCGCGGACTGGGACGCTGCTCCGGTGCCGGACTGTGTCCCGGATGATGTGCCGCTGCTGCAGGCCGTCAGTAACGACATAGCGCCCAACATGAGCGCTCCGGCCGCTGCGGTAAACATTCTTCCCCGTTTCCAGACTTGTTTTCTTTTTTTATTTATCGCGTATTGAACTATGCTGTTTTTCATAAATCTCCTCCTGATTTGGTCTGCGTATGTTATATCTTTATTTTACAATCTGATTCTCTAAAAAAACTGGAAAAAACTCCTTTTATTTTTTAGATTTTTTAGAGATTTGTGTGCTAAACTTAATGATAAGGTAAAGTTTCGAAATACAGAACACATTTTTTCACATTTAGATACAGGAACAGGATGGGAATATGAAAATATTATTGATAGAAGATGATGAAGTCTTATGTAAAACAATTCAGATGTCGCTGACGAAAGCCGGATATGACACGGAAATCTGTCATACGGGAACCGACGGCTTTCTCTATGCCTGCTCCGGCGCATATGACTGCCTGATTATCGACCGGATGCTGCCGGAAATGGACGGCCTTACTCTTTTACAGGCACTGAGAAGGCGTAAAATCCAGACACCGGCCATCTTTTCCACTGCGCTAGACGGATTAAATGACCGGATTAACGGACTTGACGCCGGAGCCGACGATTACATTGCAAAACCCTACGCTATAGAAGAGCTGCTGGCCAGAATACGGGCTGTCACAAGAAGGCTGGGACGTATTGAGGAAGAGTGTACCCTCACCTTTGAGGATCTCGTTTTTTTGCCGGAGCACAGAGAACTGCGGTATCAGAATGCATCTGTCTCCCTCTCCAAAAAAGAATCCTCCCTCCTGGAATATTTTTTCAGAAATCCCGGCAGGACACTGAACCGCGAAGTAATTCTGGGCTATGTATGGGGCCTCCAGCGAAGTGGAGGATGGAAATCTCGACAATTACATTTACTGCGCCGGACGCACGCTGAATGCTCCCGTCAAAATCACTACGGTTCATGGAGTTGGCTACCGATTGGAAAAAAATAATTAAGCAGGTGAGGACGCTGCCGGAACGGCCGGCGGACGGGGGGTGGGATTGGGTATATGAGTCTTTGGGCCCGGATTGAGGATTGTCGTGATGGGGGAATCCGGTCAGAATGAATTCCTTCGGGACCGCTTGCGCTCTTTGAGTGCGCGGTGCTAGGCTCGTAAAAAACCTCGCCAATCACCGGCGGACTCCTATGTCCCCTGCGGAATTGATTCTGCCTCCTTCCTCCGGGAAGAGGATCGGCGGGACCAACGACTCCGCCAAGGATATCGGCCCCGTCCGCTGGCCTGCGGCGGCTGAGTGTCTCACGCTTTAAGTGGTGATGGGGGGCCTTGTCGCGGCCACCAGATATTACTTGACTTGACAATCTGGGACCTGACCGGATGAACGTAGTGGCTGCGACAAGTTCCTCACCCCCTTGAGGCAAGAGGACAATCAGCCGCCGGAACGGACAGCGGACAGCGCGATAACCTGGATCTGAGTCTTTGGTCCCGCCGATCATCTTCCCGGGGGGAAGGAGGCGGAATCAATTCCGCAGGGGACATAGGAAGTCCGACAGTGCTTAGCGAGGTCCTTCACGAGCTTAGCACTGCTTCGCACTCCAAAGAGCGCAAGCGGTCCCCGAAGGAATTCATTCTGACCGGATTCCCCTTTCACGACAATCTTCAATCCGGGCCCAAAGACTCATATACCATCCCCTCTTTCAACCGTTCCGGCGGCAGTCATCGGACTCAATCAAATCGCTAGAAAGAAGGATAACCATGTTTAAGAGGTACAAAACAGTTGACAATACTCTACACTGTCCTTACCGGCAGTATACTTATCATACTTCTGGCCTTTATTTCTTACCGCAATATTTCGCTCAGGGAGCAGCAGCAGGAGACTGACTTCCATAACCTCTGGTTCTCGGTCAGCTCCCGCCTGCAGTCCTACTCCTTCATCAGCGACGCTTATCTGGCGCAGATGGAAGTCACAAACCAGGCCGTTATTTATATAGAAGAGAATAGTTCGCCCCTTTTCTTCTCCGGCGCATGGACGCCTCCGACTGAGAGAGAACAGCTTATAAAGCGGCAGTCACTGCGGCCCGGACAGGAAGGTAGTGGATCCCACACGCCCGCCTGTCTCGTCCTCCGCCAGCCGGACCAGCCTGCTCCGCATCCCCGCGGCGGCTCGCAAAGGCGATCTGGTATATTACGGGCGATGTTGGCAAGGATCTAACCAGCGATCGTCCTGGTTATCAGCGGACCGCCTTCCCTGCGTGGAATCTGCGTTCCCCTCTGGCCGTCATCCGCTCCAGTCTCTCTGCGCTGGAAAGTGAACTGCCCGGGGAAACAGGCAATCAGAATCAAACGGTCACACTGAGACAGCTCATAAAAAATTCCGACAGGGAATGCCGCAGAATGGCGAGACTAGTGGGGGATATGCTGCTTCTGGCGTCCTCCGACGCCGGAAACTGGGAACTTCACTACACACAGACTGAACCGGATACGCTTCTGATTGAAGCTTATGAAGCTTTCCTCCTGCTTTGCAGGAAAAATATAAACCTCATACTGGAGCTTCCAAAGGAACCGTTCCCGCCGCTTCTTGCCGACCGGCAGAGACTGGAGCAGGTTATCACGATTCTCCTCGACAATGCCATCTCCTATACTCCGGCCGGAAAGGAAGTACGGCTGAAAATGTATAAAAAAGAAGGCAGCAGGCGGATCAGCGCCGGTTATTTCAGAACCGTAATTGAAGTTGCCGACACCGGAAAAGGGGTGCCCGATGAGATGAAGCAGAGAATTTTTGACCGTTTTTACCGGGGAGATGCCTCAAGAAAAGATAAAAAACATTTTGGACTGGGACTCAGCATTGCAAAAGAGCTGACAGAGATGCACGGCGGAACTCTGGCCGTCCACGATAATCCGGGCGGCGGCAGCCGGTTTGTTGTGACGCTTACCCTGCAGCAGGCATGATGTCTTCCCGTTTATGAGATATGCGTTTGACAAAGTAAAAATGTGCTTGTTGCGATTATTTGATATTTTGTTTGACTTACCTACTGCTCCTAACATACAATTAAATCAGAAACCGGAGGGCCAGTATTTCACCTATCTTTATAGAAAAAAGCATTCTGGTGATATGTCAAGAACTTTTGAAGATTTTTTGATATGTTTTCAGAAAAGGGTAACTTTAACAGACCTTCGGTATATTTTACGTATAACCGAATGTCAGTTCGACTCAATATTATATTCGGTGTCCAGCTTTTCGCCGGTGTACAGTTGGTTTTTGACCAGCAATCCAAAAACGAGTCGTACTAATTTACGAGATGTAAGCGCGAGTGCTCTTTTGTGCTGATGTTTGGTTACCTCAGCATATTTTCTGGCATAGAAATCAGCATATTCAGGGATGTGCTTCCTGACGCTGTTTGCCGCTTCGCCAAGATAGCAGCGAAGATAGGGATTTCCGGCTTTCGACATTTTGTTGTCGAGTGAAATCTCCGGAATCACCCTTAGGCCAGTAAAGGCCGGCATATTTGGCAAGGGCATCGGATGAATGGAACACGGTTATATCGCCTATTTCTGATAGAATTCCGGATGCCCATATCGGACCTATTCCAGGTATGGATTGAAGGATGAGCAGGGCGTTAGGGTTCATTCCGTTGATGCATTTCTCAATCGCCTGCTCTATCAGTTTTATTTCTTTCTGATAGGCGTGGATGCAGTTAAACGAGCTTGCAAGTGAAATATTCAGTGGTTCATACATGCACTTGTCTAACCGGTAGGAATCCCGGGCGCCTTGCGCAGGAGTTCCGAAGTTTTGATAGGTCAGAGATGCGGTTCCTGCTCTTCCCGCAAGGAAGGTAAGCGATCCTCTTCCGGCATATCGATAATCTCCTGCGGAGACAAAAATTCCGTCAGGACAGCTGAGGACGTGGCACCATAGAGACTGCCAAAGGCTTGTCATCACCTTCAAAGAGCTGAAGTTCACTGAACTTCAGATAAAGATTCGAAACCATATAAGTCTTCTCCTGGTGATGCACTCAGAAGGGTGCATACGGTGCCTTGTAAGGCGTTTCAGGGATATGAACTGCCCGCCGCGCCATGGCTCCAGTTTTTTCGTACGGCCTACCCTGCCAAAGTCTGCGATGAGATATGCATCTGTGGGATCGGTCTTTTCCATTCCGATATAGGACTTTCGGTAATTCGAAGTGGCCTTTGGGTTTACACAGAAGACGTAAGGCTTGTAGGGCATGAGAACCTCGCTGGTCGATAGGAAGTTTGAAATATGGACGCTGTATACAGAAGTGGATTCCAGCACGATAAGAATCGTATTCAGGTTTTTATGCTTGTGCATACACTCAGCAATCATATTAACAAGCTTATCGGCACCCGGCTGGTTATTGCCAAACGATGATGAGATGTATTTGTTTTCCTCGAAGTCCATAGCATAGACAGCATTGGTCTTTGAGCTTACATCAATACCTACAAACAAGGTGGACATATAGTTGAGCTTTAACATGATATCACCTCCATTCCGATGGGATTTGTGAAGCCTGAAGCAAAGGTTTATCCTGTGCCGCATACGGTGACCGAACCCTCGCGCAATGAGCATGCACCCAGTCAGCCTTTTTTGCTGGGGCTAACGGCTGGGGATGAAAATTCTGTGTCAGCGGAATGTGCCGTATGTGCCAGGCTGAATGCTTTCAAAGCAGTCTCGGACGAAGCCGGCTGAAAGGAGGAGAAGCAGTGCCTTCGGACATCAGACTCTACCTGATATCATACCACAGGATCTACCTATATTGAAATGTAACTATCAACTGTATAGATGGGAATCGGGATGAGGGGAGTACCTCTTAGATATCCTTACCATTTATACCCAAAAAAGAATAAGTCTGTAAGCGGTTTTTCTTGCTTACAAACTTATTATACGAGGAGGAGGTATATGAGCAACTATTATCAGGATAATTTAAATGCAAATGGACTCTACCAGGTATATCAGACCGAACTTCCAAGAATCCGGCAATATCTTCAGGCAGAAATTGACTACGTAAAAAGCTCTGACCGGCAATGAACACATCCTTGAAATTGGAGCAGGATACGGACGCATCATGAAGGAACTCTCTCCGGCCGCTGCCGCCGTCACAGGCATTGATATTTCAGATAATTCCGTCCAGCTCGGAAAAGAATACCTGAAAGGCTGCACCAACTGCCGTCTGCTGACAATGGACGCTCACAGTCTCACTTTTGACGGTGAGTTTGACGTGGTAATCTGCCTTCAGAACGGACTGTCGGCCGTTAAGGGGAATCCCGCGAACTGATCCGGGGCTGCCTGAACGCACTAAAGCCGGGAGGCACGGCGTACTTCAGTACATACAGTGATAAAATCTGGGAAACCCGCCTGGACTGGTTCCGGGAACAGGCCCGTAAAGGCCTGCTAGGCGAAGTGGATGAAGAAAAAACAAAGGACGGCGTCATCATCTGCAAGGACGGCTTCCGTGCCGACACCTTCTCCAGACAGGATTTCATCTCCCTGGGAGAGGCATCCGGGTGCCGCTATGAGGTGGATGAGACGGATAGCTCCAGTTTGTTTTTGATTATTTTTAAACATTGAGGTGGATGCGGGCGGGACGGCCGGAGGACATAATGGCAGAACGATAACCTGCACGCTCTGCGCACAGGTCACCGCCACCAATATAAACAGCAGTCCGATGCATACCAGATGGCATGTACCGGACTGCTGTTTTTACTGCAAATCAGTAAGAACATCCTCCCCATCCTTTAATGTCTTATCATATTTCTTATGATTAAATATCAGAATCGCGCAGCTGATTGTCGTTCCAAGCATAATGATCCCCGCAAACATGCCGCCGAAATTGGCAATGATCTTAACTCCGTTAACGCCAACCGTGGCTATCATAATGTAGGCAAGCGTCATAACGATAACGCCCCAGGCGATTTTTAACCAGGCAGGGGCTTCCGGGCTGTCAGGCGTGATTCCCTGTGTGGAAATACCGGCCATTGCAGTCATATTTGAATTGCAGGCAGTGACAACCGACAGAAAGATAAGAAGCAGGAACAGCGGAATAATCACCTGTGAGAACGGCATGCTTCTCAGCATTGAATAAGGAACTGCCTCCACACCTACGTTATTATATACGCCAACCAGATCAACCGCTCCGCTAATCTGGGCAAACAGGGAGTTTCCTCCTACAAGAATCATCCACAGAGCGCTTACCATTGCACATACGCCCACATATAATCCCAGCGTCTGTTTAACTGTTCTTCCATAGGCAATCCGTCCCATGAAAGCTCCCGATGTCGGCGCCCACGCCATCCAGCTCGCCCAGTAAAAGGTGGTCCACCACTGCGGCCACTGGCTGTCGGCGGAGGCTCCTGTCAACAGGGATTTTTCAAAGAAGTTTGCAACAAATCCGCCGAAAGCCTCTGTTCCCAGATTGAATACAAATGCAGTTGCACCGAAAAACAGGAGGAAAAGAAGGAAAACAACATAGCCGTAGACATTGATGTCGGCATAATTTAATGCCCTTCTGAGTCCGGAAACTGCCGTAGCAATAAAGATGGCTGCGATAACAATGGCCACAATCATCCACATGGATGCATTGCTTGGCATTCCGGTCAATTCCGCAATACCGCCTGACATATTCATGATTCCCTGTCCCAGGGAACCTGCCATGCCCGCTCCGATGCAGAACAGGGTCATGGCATCGATAATTTTAGAGGTGTTTTTATTGTCCGCATATTTTCCAAGCACCGGAGCCATTTCGGAGGTGATGGAAAACGGCCTCTTTGCATTATAATACATAAAACCGAAGACAACCGCCGGAACCGTATAAATTGCGTATGGAATAAACGTCCAGTGCAAAAACATCGTCTCCATGGAAAACTTAAGCGCTTCATTGCTCATCGGAAGAATTCCTGTCAGCTCCGTGGGAGGAGCGCTCAGATGGGCAATTGGCTCCGCAGGTCCCCAGAAAAGGACGCCCGCCGCCATAGTCGTTGTAAGGGCAATCGTAAACCATGAGAATGTGGAGATTTCCGGTTTTGCATCCTCACCTCCGATTCTGACATTTCCAAATTTAGAAAATGCGGCCGCAATAGCTACGAGAACTGTGCCCACCGCGATAATACTGAAGACCCATCCTACGTTTGCAATAATCCAGTTATTGATATTATTGATCAGGTTTAAAAATGTATCTTTGCTGATAAGGCTGACAACAACAATCAGCAGCAGCAATATAAACGGCGGGAAAATGTCATTTTCCGCAGCGCATGTTACCGTTCTTATTCTTTTCCATGAAACTTCCTCCTCCTTTGTTGTCTTGACCATTTCTCAGTTACTGTGAACAGTAACATTTATCTATCTGACAGAATTTTATAATCTTCCGGATGCCGGTCGGTCAGTACGGTATTAAATTCTCGTTCCTTTGCAACTCTCCAAGTCAATTTCCTGATATAAAATTCCTTCCTCCTCAACATCAAAAGCTGCCAGTACTTCCCCGATTGGACTGATAACCTGACTTTTGCCCGCAAAAATTTCCTCCCCGCTCTGTCCGCAGCGGTTAACCGCCGCCACATAAAGCAGATTATCAAGAGCGCGGCAGGCAAGATTTAAATCCCACCATTCTTTAAAATAATGGCTCGCCCTCCATGCAGACGGTACCAGCATCAGCTCGGCGCCGCGAAGCGCCAGAATACGGCTCGTCTCAGGAAAGCATACGTCATAACAAATTACAATACCTATCTTTCCAAGCTTTGTATTCCATACCGGATACTCGTTTCCTCTCTGGAAATAAGTCCGTTCATCCCCCACCGGGTGGGATTTGGAATAAATTCCCTCTATCTCTCCCTCATCATTAATCAACACTGCCGTATTTTCAGCCTCACCGTTTGCTGCCGCATAAATAATCGGGGCAACCAGATAAACCGACAGCTCCGCCGCCAGTTTCCTCATAACCGTAACCGATTCGCCGTCCAATGGCTCCGCCATTTTCTTCATGGCCGGGATGTCACTTCCCAGATATCCCGTATTAAATGCTTCCGGCAGGCAAATCAGTGAAGCGCCGTTTGCAGCGGCTTCCCTGACCATCTCAGACGCCTTCCTGAGATTTGCTTCCTTATCTAAAAAAGCGAGATCCATTTGGATTAATCCCAATTTATATTTCCTCACCCTTATCCCCTTTCTGCTGTCAAAAAGACTCCCGTTTGGCGGTGAAAATCGCCCGTTTACCGACTTTTCACCGCCCGTCTGATGGCATAAATTACAATCGTAACAGTTCAGACAGCATGAACTGCTACTTGCCCCTGAACTTACAGATATTTATTGAAAAACTCTCCCATTGCATCCGCAAGAGCCTCAAACTTCGGATCTCCGTCGAACATCCACTCGTTATGTTTACCTTCTACATAATAAAGCTCTTTCGGTTCCTTTGCAAGGCGGTATGCCTCCTCCGCCTCTATTTTGTCATGGAGTTCATTATATCTGCCATGGCCAACAAACACGGCTTTTGGAGCCAGTTTCGGAAGCGTGGCTTCGATATTAAACCGGAGGAAAGACTCTGCGTAAACGCTGGACATTGGGGTCGGGAATTCTTCGCCTGTCGTCTGATTGGCCTTTTCTGAAACACCGCCGTCGATTCTCTTCAGCGTCTGATCAACATAGAAATCACCGCTCTCATCAATATTCGGATAAAACTCATAGGGATGTCTCAGCACCGGATCGCCTGTTGTGGCACGTTTAATTTTATCATCCTCCAGAGCTCTCAGCATTTTATGGTACTTATCATTTCCCATTCCCATACGCATCCAGCGCACGCCGTCAACAAAGGAATTAAGTGTGGCAACCGCCTTTACCGCATCCTCTCTTGCCGTGACCTCCACACATACGGCTCCGCCTACGCCCCAGCCGATTAAACCAATTCTCTGCGGATCAATCTCAGGCTGCGCTTTCATGAAATTCACCGCTGCCGCCACATCTTCCACTTCCCTCTCCAGTGTGGTATATTTTTCTCTTCCCTCGCTGGGCTTAAATCCACGGTAATCAAAACCCATGCATACATACCCTTTCGCAGTCATCGCCCTGGAGAACAAGGCGGGATATACCATTTTAAGTCCTGTCCATCCAGAGTTTGCAATAATACACGGCCGTTTCTCCCCATCCTTATAATCATCCGGAAGATATACCGTTCCTGCCATCTTGTCACCTTCACTATAAAATACTACTTCCCTTGTTTTCATAACATATCTCTCCTTTTTGTTTAAATACTAAATTTATTCCTTGTTTTTCTCTATATCCCTGTCGCAATGTCACTATACATCTTTTTTTCGGTATATTTCAACCTTTTGTCGTTGAAATATTCCTTTTTCATCCTTTTCACCAATTATACTCGGCTGTTTTTGTTCATTTTTACAACAAAAAGGTTCAAATATACCTTTTTACAATTCTATTAATTTCTTTTTGTTTTATAATTATTTGACACGGATTTCCGGCTGCCGTATAATAAACATAACATTACTGTTTAAGGCATGACGAACCGCCCAATAGCCGCATTGCGGTCTGAAAATCCAACTATAACGACTTAATGAATGAAAAGGAGACGTTGTTTATGGAAAATAACATTCTCGATACTATCACCCAGATAAAAGATGTACTGCCCAAAAAGCAGAGAACACTTTGTAATTTTATTGTTTTGAATTATGTGGAAGCCGGTATGATGACCGTAGCCGAACTGGCGGAACGTTCCGGAGTCGGAGCAACTACCGTTATGCGTCTTGTTAAAACGCTGCATTATGACAGCTACAGCGATTTCCGCCGCGCTTTACTCAATGTATCCCTGAAGAACAATGCCTCGTCTTACATTGGAATTAAGAACAGTTTTCAGAAAGCTTCCAGCAACTCTGATTCAGATATCCTGCATGCGCTCTGGTATGACACCACTCATACGGTTGAAAATTTCATTACGCCGAAAAATATCGAGCAGCTTGACAAGGCTATTACCCTGATGATGGAGGCATCCCGAATCAATCTGCTGGGACTTCGCTCCTCGCGTACTGTATCCCTGTACCTGGAATCGGCCATCGACCGCTTCTATCCTCATGTCAGGCACTCAGCAACGAAAGCGAATTCTTGTATGATAAAATATTCCGCCTGAGTGCGGAGGAAGATATTATTATCATTTTTCGGCCTGGCCCTGTACCAAACGGACAATTGACGTATCTGCCATCTGCCGCGATCGCCACGTGCCAATCATTCTAGTTACAAACACGTCCCTGAATCCGATTGCCCGCTATGCCGATATTGTTATCGATACAAACTCTGTCAACAGCGGCTGCGGTATTCTTCCGCTTATGTTTATAGCAGAGGCCCTCACTGCCGAACTGGCCCGCCGGCTCGGCCCCGATTCCATGAAAATACTTTGAGGAACTGGAATCAGAACTTGATAAAGCCGATGTCTTTATGCGGTAATCTCTTTCATGACGGGCCGACACGCTGTGCGCCGCGTGAACAGGCCGCCGTCTTAATAGGGAGGAAGGTAATTACGATTTTACAAAGATTTTCAGCCCATAAAAATCAGAAAATATAAGTATGTCTACCATACTAAAGGCCCAAATAACGGGCCTTTTATTTTTCGGTTCGAATCGACGCGGCCAATCATCTTATCGCCTTGGAATATCCCCCGTCTGTCTCCTATTCCCGCTCTCTTGCAACGTCATTCTATCGCCATAATCAATAAAAGCATAACAATACCATTTAAAAAGTATTTTTATTCCGTTTTTAAAATACAGTATTTACTATTCCTTTTAAAGGTGTTACTATATCCTTATCTCAAAAACGGTATTTTTATTCTTATTGGAGGTTTTATGAAACAAATACACTTTATTTCGGAATCTTATCGCCAAATTGCAAAAGAGCTGATTAAAGGGGGTTATGATCTCCACACACATACCGAACCCTCTGCTTTTCACCGGGCATTAGACGATTTTGATCTCGTCCGTGAGGCCGGAGAGGCGGGCATGGCGGGTGTCCTGATTAAGGCGCATTACGGATGTACGGCGGCCAGGGCGCTCTGGTGAATCTGCACAGTAACAGCGCCGCAAAGGCATTTGGCGGCCTGGCTCTTAACCAACCTGTCGGCGGTCTCAATCCCTATGCCGTAGAAAACTCCCTGAAAATGGGAGCTGTCATCATCTGGATGCCCACCAGAGATTCTGAAAACTGCCTGAAATTCGGCGATATGCCGGGAGATTTTTTCCAACGCCCCGGTATCTCAATTTTTAATGAGAACAGAGAGATGAAAAAAGAGATATTCGAAATCTTTGATATTATAAAGAAATACGGCGCCTGTCTCGCCACGGGCCATCTTGATACGAAAGAGGCCTATTTACTGTGCAAAACAGGACGAAAGCATGGTGTCAATATGATATTAACACATCCTGAATGGAATCGCACCAAATCCAGCGGGGCAATTCAAAAAGAACTGGCCGATACCGGAGTCCTGATCGAAAAAAACTGGCTGAACATTGCCGAAGGCTCTGTTTCTGCTGAAGAAATGGCATCTAATATCAGAAATTCGGGCGTTAATCACGTATATCTGTCCACCGATCGGGGACAGGCCGGGTTTGAACATCCCGTGGAAGGAATGCTTTGTTTTATAGAAACCCTTTTGGCACAAGGTTTTTCAGAAAAAGAAATAAAGACTATGCTATGTACGGTTCCCGGTTTTATTGTGAGCCGGAATACTACTGGTTAACAGTTCAGACGGCCATTGACAAAGCCTGTTTTTTATTATACATTGAACACAGTTTAGATATGTTCACAAGCGAGTCAAGAAAGGAATACGACAGATGAAAACACTACTCCTCTATGCAACCAAGTCAGGCGCCGCCCGGGAATGTGCCGAACTGCTGGCAAAGGAGCTGACGGACTGCACTGTATGTGATCTCAGGCATGCCATCCCCAATCCCGAATTATTTGACACGATTATAGTCGGCTCCGGCATCCGGTTCGGTAAAATCTACAAACCGGCTGCAAAGTTTATCCAGCAATATAAAAATGTACTGCTTACTAAATCGGTTTCTTTCTATTTCTGCAATTGCGAAACTGAAACATTTCAGAATGCAGTCGAAAAAAACATTCCGAAGGAACTGCTCATGCATGCTGATTGCATAAAATCCTTCGGAGGAAAAATGCCGTTTAAAAAAGCACAGAATATGAACTGGCTGAAAACAGAAAACAAAGATGCCTTCCTTAAAGCCGTCCTGCCGGATAAAGAAAAGATAAAACTAAATTTCAAGAGACTGACCTCGGCTGAAGATGCCATGTATCCAGCCGCAATGGCCTTATATGCCATGAGCTTCCCCGCCCATGAGCAGAGGGAAGAGGCATCTCAGAAAAAAATTCTGGAATGCAGTCAATACCATTTTGACTTGATTTATGACGGAAACGCTTTTGCCGGAGTCATCTTGTACTGGGAAACAGAGAACTTTATTTATGTAGAGCATTTCTGCATCAATCCAAAGATGCGAAACCGAAGATATGGCCAGAGGGCCTTGGAATGGTTGGGGAAAAAGGAGAAAACCATAATTCTGGAAATCGATCCGCCCTCGGATGATATTTCAATCCACCGAAAGTCGTTCTATGAGCGGTGCGGTTTTAAAGAGAATGCATTTTCACATGTACACCCGCCGTATCACAAAGGAAATACCGGACATGAGCTGGTAATCATGTCTTCCCCCGGCACCTTGTCTCCAGAAGGTTATGAGTCGTTTCATTCCTATCTGAATCATACGGTTATGAATGGACTCTTCCCGGCAGATATGCCGTAAGCTTCCAAACACGTCGCCGGCATCGCTGGATGGAGAAGGAGACACTGTGGTTTTGAGTTGCAGGGAGCTGGAGAGAATGATATCCGGCTGGACTGTTTCTTCGAGGGATAGTTTAAGAGGAAGGCAAAGCCCCCGGGTTGGGATAATTCGCTCCGAACTCCGAATGAGTTCGAAGCTCAGTTGTCCCGGATTTTGCCCTGTAGCTAAAATCCGCCCGGCGCGCTTTGTCTCCTCTGCCTAAGAGCTATCATCTCGGGCGAACGTCCTTCCGGATATCATTCTCCGCCGGAAGATGTCGGCAGTATCTCCTTCTCCCGGAAGGTTTTCGCCGGAACGAAAGACTCCGCCAGTGTATCGGCCCCGTCCGCCATTGGTGGCCGCTGAGGTCTCACGTAACACGTAGTGGTCGCGACAGGGTCCTCCCCATTTAAGGTTGGAGACAATCAGCGCCCGAAACGGACCATGTCCGGTGTGCGAAAACCTTCGCCTGAGTCTTCCGTCCCCGGCGAAAACCTGACCGGGGGAAGTAGGCGGAATCAATTGCGGGAACATGGGAGTCCGCCGGTGCTTAGCGAGGTTCCTCACGAGCTTAGCATTCCGATGCGCACTCCAAAGAGTGCAAACGGTCCCGCGCAATTCATTCCGGCCGGATTCCCTAACGACAACCTCCAACCGGGGACGGAAGACTCAGCCCCCCCCTCACCACACCGGACATGGTCCGTTCCGGACGCGTCCTCCCAACCTCAGTTAAATCTCCATACCACGCCAAATTGAGCGGAATTTAAACCGGTGATATTATTCCGGCCTTAATTCCGCTCATTCTATTATAAACATCAAATTTAGCAAATTTACAACCAATATACTTATACAACTGCATCAGCCCATATCCAACCTATATTTAACGCATATGGAAGCACTGAATGCCCGCGACAAGGTCCGCCCCCGCACTTAACGCGTGAGACATTCAGCGGCCGCAGGCCGGCGGACGGGCGATACCCTTGGCCTTGAGTCTTTCGTCCCGGCGAAAACCTGGGCTTGGGGCGGAGGGGAAGATAAAGTCTGCAGATGCCGTTGAAATCCATCGCTGATTGGCGAGGTCTCTTCGAGCCTAGCAGCGCGATGCATTTCACAGAGCGGGAGCGTGCTCCGCAGACTTTATCTTCCCCCGCAGCCCCATACCACGACAATCCTCCACCGGGACGAAAGACTCATATACACACCCCACCAACCCGTCCGCTGGCCGTACCGGCGGCGTCCTCACCTGCTTAATTAATTACGGTTAATCTCCGAAATGCCGTCTATCTCCTGATGTTCAGCCACTCCGCAACCTGAGTTCTGATTCCCTCGCCGTCGAGGCCGTACTTCCTGAGAAGGTCTGCCGCGGGACCGGATTCGCCAAAAGTATCACGGATTCCTATCTTATAGACCGGAACAGGAAATTGCTCTGAAAGCACATCACAGACTGCGCTTCCGAGGCCGCCGATAATGGAGTGTTCCTCCACGGTCACGACTTTACCTGTTTTGCCTGCCGAACCAATCAGCAGATCTTCGTCAATCGGCTTAATTGTGTGGATATTAATTACTTCGGCGTCCACTCCGTCCTCTTTCAGAAGCTCCGCTGCCTCTAAAGCGGCTGAAACGCAGAGTCCGGTGGCGACAATCGTCACGTCACGGCCTCCCTTCAGCATGATACCTTTGCCAATTTCAAAGCGGTAACCTGGTTTATCATTGATAACCGGAACCGCCAGACGGCCAAATCGCAGGTAAACCGGACCTTCATGGTCATAGGCCGCCTCCACTGCCGCTCTCGCCTCCACGTCATCCGACGGATTGATGACCACCATCTCCGGAATTGTACGCATCAGAGCGATATCTTCATTGCACTGATGGGTGGCTCCATCTTCACCTACGGAGATTCCGGCATGTGTGGCCGCCACTTTTACATTCAGATGAGGATAGCCGATGGAATTTCGAATCTGCTCAAAAGCCCGCCCCGCCGCAAACATTGCGAAAGTACTGGCAAAAGGAACCTTTCCGGTTGTTGCGATTCCCGCCGCAATACCCATCATATTGCACTCTGCAATTCCGCAGTCGATATGGCGTTCAGGAAATTCCTTCTTAAACACTGCCGTTTTTGTCGCCTCTGCCAGATCGGCGTCCAGGACCACCAGATTTTCATGCTTCTTTCCCAGTTCCACCAGCGCGTTGCCATAGCTTTCCCGGGTTGCAATTTTCTTCTTATTTTCCATCTGCGCCACCTGCCTCGTCAAGTTCTTTCGTAGCCTCGTCAAGCTCTTTCATTGCCTGGGAAAACTCCTCGTCATTCGGTGCCTTGCCATGCCACGAAGCCTTATTTTCCATGAAGGAAACGCCTTTCCCCTTCAATGTGCGGGCAATGATTGCCACCGGCTTGCCTTTAACGGTCTTCGCCTCGTCAAATGCCTTTTTAAGCTGCCCCATATCATTTCCGTCTTCTACGCAGATTACATGGAAATTAAATGCCTCAAACTTCTTATCAATCGGATAAGGAGAGCAGACGTCTTCGATGGAGCCGTCAATCTGTAAATTATTGTTATCGACGATCACAGTCAGGTTGTCCAGCTTCCTGTGTCCGGCAAACATTGCCGCTTCCCAGACCTGGCCTTCCTGGATCTCACCGTCGCCCAGCAGCGTGTATACATGATAAGAATCGCCGCTTATTTTCGCTGAGACCGCCATACCTACCGCCGCTGAAATTCCCTGTCCGAGAGAACCGCTGGACATATCGACACCGTTAATATGTTTCATGTCGGGATGCCCCTGAAGGTAGGAGCCAATATGCCTGAGTGTCAGGAGATCTTTCTTCGAAAAATATCCTCTCTCAGCCAATACGGCGTAGAGTCCCGGCGCATTATGCCCTTTGGACAGGACAAAACGGTCTCTGTCCGCTTTCTTCGGCTGGGCCGGATCGATATTCATCTCTTCAAAATAGAGGTATGTTAAAATGTCTGCCGCCGACAGGGAGCCGCCCGGATGGCCGGATTTAGCTGCGTGTACCGCCGTCACGATTCCCTTGCGGACTTCATTTGCCTTTTGTTTAAGTTCTAAGAGTTCCATTGCGGATTCCTTTCCCAATTATTTGCCGAACACTGCCTCATAATCAGCTTTGAATTTCTCCCCTGATCGGTCAGAGGATGTTTAACCATCTGCATCAGAACCTTGAACGGAACAGTTGCAATATCTCCTCCAGCCTTTGCACACTCTGTGATGTGGAGAGGATGTCTCGTGGATGCACAGATAATTTCAGTGGAAATCTCAGGATAGTTATCAAAAATCTGAACGATATCATAAATCAGTTCGGTACCATTTGTTGAAATATCATCCAGTCTTCCCAGGAACGGGGAAACATAGGATGCGCCAGCCCTGGCAGCCAGAAGAGCCTGGTTTGCCGTAAAGATCAGGGTGACATTTGTTTTGATTCCTTCAGCAGAAAGCACCTTCACCGCTTTGAGACCCTCAGCCGTCATTGGGATCTTCACTACCATATTCGGATGGATTTTTGCAATTTCACGTCCCTCTGCAATCATATCCTCCGCTTTTTCCGTAGTAGCCTTTACTTCACCTGAAATCGGACCGTCCACAATCTCTGTTATTTCTTTGATTACCTCATTGAAATCGCGTCCCTCTTTTGCAATCAGGGATGGATTGGTTGTAACGCCGCAGATGATTCCCATGTCGTTCGCTTCTCTGATCTCGTCCACATTGGCTGTGTCAATAAAAAATTTCATGTCTGCCTCCGCCTTTCATTCTCCATTTTTCAGTTTGTTATAAGTAAAACAGACAGCATTCTTTACCGTCTGCCTACCACAACATTTTACTATATATTTCTATTTATGCAATCATTATAGGTTGAATTGTTGGAAAAAAATTAATTTCCCTGGCCATAATAGGCCCCCGGCCCATGTTTTCTCAGATAATGTTTGTCCTGAAGGCACTGGGGCGCCGGCTCTGCCTGCGGATTAATCCACTCACACTGAGCGGCCATCTTCGCCACTTCTTCCAATACCACCGCATTATGCACTGCGTTAAATGCGTCGGTTCCCCATGTAAAGGGCCCGTGGTTTTTGCAGAGTACGCAGGGAACTGCCATACAATCCAATTTTCTCTCCTCAAAGACATCCGCAATCAGAATACCCGTATTCAGCTCATAATCCTCATCCAGTTCTTCCTTGGTCAGATTCCTGACACATGGAATACTGCCGTAAATATAATCCGCATGGGTTGTTCCATAGCATGGAATATCACGTCCCGCCTGAGCCCAGGATGTGGCCCACGGACTGTGAGTGTGTACAATTCCGCCAATCTGGGGAAAACGGTTGTACAGCTCCAGATGGGTTTTGGTATCGGAGGAAGGATTCAGATCCCCCTCCACCTTATTTCCCTTTAAATCCATTACTACCATATCTTCCGGTTTTAATTTGTCGTAATCGACACCGGACGGTTTAATGACAAACAGCCCCCTGTCACGGTCAATTCCGGAGACATTTCCCCAGGTAAATGTTACCAGACCGTACTGCGGGAGCTGCATATTTGCTTCATAAACCTTTTTTTTCAAATGTTTTAACATTTTTCTCACCTTTCTTATGAATTTTAATTGTTTCACCCCATGCTCGGTATATTATCAAATTACGGCTGCATCCTATGCGGACACGTGGTTGACCTCATGGCAGTGGGGATACCGACTTTTCCCCACTTAACATGTGAGGCAATCAGCGGCCGCAGGCCGGTGGACGGGCGCCACACTCGGCAGGAGTCTTCCGTCCCGGCGGCGTCCTCACCTACTTAATTAATCACCGCAGCTCTCTCCACTGCAAGCCCTGCCTTAAAGCATTCAATAAACCGGTCAAATCCTTCCGCATCTATGGCATCCGGCTCTATTCTGACTGACTCTTCTCCGGCAAACACCTTTGTCTCCAGATAATGATCCAGCGTCTCATTTTCTTCTTTGTCACGCATATAAGAGGCCAGCACTGCGATACCCCAGGCTCCGCCCTCTCCTGCCGTCTCCATTACGGATACGGGTACCTTTGCGGCATCAGCCATGACTTTCTGTCCGACCCTTTGGTCTTGAACAGGCCGCCGTGACCCATCAGGTTATCCAGCGTTACCCCTTCCTCTTTAAAGAGGATATCAAGGCCAATTTTAAGTGTGGCAAGGGAACTGTACAGATGGGTTCTCATAAAATTGGCAAGATTGAAGCGGCTGTCCGGAGTCCGTACAAATAGCGGACGTCCTTCTTCAAAGCCTGTGATCGGCTCACCCGACAGATAACAGCAGGACATGAGCCCGCCGCAGTCGGCATCGCCTTCCAGAGCCTTGTTATACAGAGTTCCAAACAGCTGATTCATATCTGCCTTCATTCCCATCGCCTCAGAATACTCTTTAAAAATATTCACCCAGGCGTTTAGATCAGAGGTACAGTTATTACAGTGAACCATGCCCACCAGGTTCCCGGAAGGCGTCGTCACCAGATCAATCTCCGGATAAACCCTGGACAATTCTTTCTCCAGCACCACCATCGCGAAAACGGAGGTTCCGGCGGAGACATTTCCGGTTCTCACCTTTACACTGTTTGTCGCCGTCATTCCGGTACCGGCGTCTCCCTCCGGCGGACAGAGTAAAATTCCCGGTTTCAGGAGCCCGGACGCATCGAGAAGCGCCGCACCTTCTTCCGTCAGTGTTCCGGCCTCTTCGCCTGCGGTAAGCACCTCAGGAAGAATATCCCGGAGCTTCCAGGAATATTCCTTCATCATATCAAGGCCGTCAAACTGGTCCACCATCGTTTGATTATAATTTCCCGTTGCCGTATCAATTGGGAACATGCCGGAAGCGTCCCCGACTCCCAGCACCTTCTTTCCGGTCAGTTTCCAGTGAATAAAACCTGCCAGTGTTGTCAGGTAATCCAGCTCCGTCAGATGAGCCTCCCCATTTAAGATTGCCTGGTACAAATGGGCAATGCTCCAGCGCTGCGGAATATTGTACTGAAAGAGTTCCGTCAGCTTTTCGGATGCCTCCTGCGTGATGGTATTTCTCCATGTCCTGAAAGGGGCCAGAAGAACACCGTTCTTGTCAAATGCCATATATCCATGCATCATGGCGCTGATTCCGATGGAACCGATCGTTGTAAGCTCCCTTCCGTACTTCTCCCTTACATCCCGGGCCAGATCCCGGTAGCAGGCCTGGAGGCCGGTCATGATATCCTCCATCGTGTAGGTCCAGATATTATTTACCAGGCGGTTCTCCCACTGATGGCTCCCCTGTGCAATCGGGGCCGTCATCTCATCGGTCAGTACAGCCTTGATTCTGGTGGAACCAAACTCAATCCCAAGCGCTGTCCTTCCTTCTGTGATACTAAGTATAACCTGTTCTGTGCTCATATTCATCATCCTTCTTTGAACTGTCACTGTCACTGTTCACAGCGCCGCTGAAAAGCGCGGTTCTGCGAACAGTAACCTGTCGAAATTTCGTTAATGAAATTTGTAATACGCCTCATTCCACTTTAATTCATTTCTGAACCGGCGGATATCTGTGTCTTTGTCAATATATACGGCCTCGATGCCCATGCAGGCCGCCCAGTCGCCCATCTGATCTGCAGTCAGATCATAGGAGAACGCGGTATGGTGCGCGCCGCCCGCATAAATCCATGCGGCCGCCCCTGTCTCCAGGCTCGGCTCCGGCGTCCAGAATGCGGTGGCTACCGGCAGCTTAGGCATCTCCTTCTCCGCCTTTTTGACAACCACGTCATTAATGATCAGGCGGAAACGGTCGCCCAGGTCGATCAGGGACGTGGCAACGCCGTGGCCTTCTTTGGCTGTAAATACCAGTCTTGCCGGATCCTCACGGTCACCCATCGACAACGGGCATTCCTTTATCGCAATCCTGCCGTCCGCAATAGTCGGACAGACCTCCAGCATATGGGCCTGAAGAATGCCCTCGCGGCCCTTCACCAGATTATAGGTATAATCTTCAAAGAAAGTCGTCCCCTTTGCGTCCTTTGTATTAGCCGCCATTATCTTCATCAGGCGGACCATGGCCGCCGTCTTCCAGTCACCCTCGGCGCCAAAACCATAGCCTTTCTCCATCAGTCTCTGGATAGCAAGGCCCGGAAGCTGTTTAAGCCCTCCCAAATCGCCAAAATGCGTTACAATAGCCTGATAATTCTTTTCCTCTAAGAAACGTTCAAAGCCGATTTCAATCTGGGCCTGAACCGCAGCATGAGCGCGGAATTCTTTCTCGTCCCTGCCTTCCGGAAGAATATCATACTTGTCGTAATACTCCTCCACCAGCGCATCCGTGTCTGCCGCCGAAACGGAATTCACACAATCCACTATCTCATTTACCGGATATGCGTCAATCTCCCAGCCGAACTTGATCTGCGCTTCCACCTTGTCACCGTCTGTCACAGCCACATTTCTCATATTATCGGCCACGCGCATCACGCGGATATGGGAAGATTCCATCACTCCCACTGCCGTGCGCATCCATGAGGCTAACGCAGCCTGAACTTCCGCATCCGCCCAATAGCCCACAATCACCTTTCTCTCAAGCCCCATTCTGCTGACAATATGGCCGTACTCCCTGCCTCCATGAGCCGACTGGTTCTCATTCATGAAATCCATATCAATGGCGTCATAGGGAATCTCACGGTTAAACTGAGTGTGCAGATGGCACAGCGGTTTTCTGTATTCCTGAAGCCCGAGGATCCAGCTCTTGGCCGGTGAAAACGTATGCATCCACGTAATCACGCCTGCGCATTCCGGATCCTGATTCGCTTCATTAAAAGTTTTCCGAATCACTTCATTCGTGATAAGAGTCGGTTTCCAAACCACCTCAAACGGCAGATTCCCGCTTTTATTGAGTTCCTCCACAATAATCCTCGAATGCTCCGCAACATGGGCCAGGCACTCGTCTCCGTAGAGATCCTGTGAACCGGTACAGAACCAGAATTTATAATTTTTTGCTGTAACAAGCATTTTGTTACCTCCTGATTTTAATAATATATAATTTCACTGATAAGATCAATATGTTGGTTGAAAAATAAGGACGCCGCAAAAGCGGCCGGAAGACGGAGCAGAGGTTTGTGAATGAGTCTTTGGCCCCCCCTATGACGGTTTGTCGCAGAGGGGTAATCCGGCCAGAATGAATTGCTGCGGGGACCGCTCGCGCTCTTTGGAGTGCACAGCGGATGCTAAGCTCGTGAGGAACCCCGCTAAGCACCGGAGGACGGGACAAAAACTCCCCTGAGTCTTCAGTCCCGGCGAAAACCTTCCATTGATCCTCTCCGCAGCTCCAACTGGCGGCACTACCCCCGGGACTGAAGAGTCATCCAAAACACTCCCACTCCCCCGTCCTCCGGCCGTCCCGGCCGCGTCCCGCCTGCCTTAAATAAAAGGATTCTCCCCCGGATACATCATCCCCTTAGGCTGATTAAATGCGACATCCTCCACGCCCAGGTACTTAAATACCTCGAAAAGAATTTTTCCATAGTGTCCGAATGCAACGGCACCGTGGTGCGGATAATTTTTACCTATCAGAACGTTGCGGTAGAACCGGCCCATCTCCGGTATGGCAAACACACCGATGGAGCCAAAGCTCTCCGTGTCAACCGGAAGCACCTCCCCCTCAGCCACATAGGCGCGGAGTCCGGCGTCCGCCGTACTCTGAAGACGGAAGAAGGTGATATCCGATGGCGCCAGATCGCCCTCCAGCGTTCCGAAGGTGTATTCTTCCGGGAGGGTTCTGGCCATGATTTTCTGATTTCTCATATCGGCTTTTTTTAGCTTCGTAATCGGAGTGTTGCCGCAGTGGAATCCCATAAAGGTATCCGTCTGGGCATAATCATATACTCCCTCTATCCTCTTCTGATACATATCGGACGGAACGGAATTGTTGATATCCAGCAGGGTTACCTCATCCTCCGATGCGCAGATTCCAATATACTCGGAAAGCGCTCCCCAGATGTCCGTCTCACAGGCAACCGGGATCCCTTTTCCACCAGCCGGGAATTAACATAGCATGGAACAAATTTAAATTCCGTCTGGAAGGCCGGCCAGCATTTGTTCGCCATTGCCACATAGTTCCGATGGCCCTTATGGCCTTCGATCCAGTCCTCCAGCGTTATCTCATACTGTGCGAGCTTTTTAAGGATTTCCGGAATTTTATTGGCGCCTCCCAGCTCTTTTGCCATCTCCTCCGCCACCGCGTCAATCCGTTCATCCTCCGCATGTGCATTAAAGGATGCGAAGAGATCCAGCTCCGAGTTTTCCTCAATCTCCACTCCCAGTTCATACAGACACTTGATTGGCGCGTTGCAGGCCAGAAAATCCTGCGGCCGCGGCCCGAAGGTGATGAGTTTTAAATTTCTTAGGCCCAGGATGCATCTGGCGATCGGGATAAATTCCAGTATCATCCCCGCCACTTCCTCCGGGGTTCCCACCGGATAGGGGGGTATGTATGCCCTGATATTTCTGAGCGCCAGATTGTAGCTGCAGTTTAACATGCCGCAGTAGGCATCCCCGCGGTCGTTGCAGAGCTTATCCGCCGCATCCTCGGCGCGGCGGCAAACATGACCGGTCCTTCGGTAAAGTATTTTGCAAGCAGGGTTTCCGGCGTCTCGGGACCGAAATTTCCGAGATAGACAACGAGAGCGTTGCATCCCGCCTTTCTCACTTCCTCAAGCGCCTTTTCCATATCTTTTCATTTTCAACCGTAGTCGGACAGTTATAGGCATCCACCCCTGATTGGCCAGTTCGCCGCAGACTCTGTTTTTCCGGTCTGTGGAGAGGGCAATCGGGAAACAGTCGCGGCTGACCGCCACAACCCCCAGTTTTACTGTCGGAATATTCGCTGTTTTCATCTATGCATTTCCTCCGTTTTCGGTGCAGTCGTTCATCATCATCGGTTATCGGTTATTTCTTCTTTTCAGCATTGTCAATATGGACTGAAGCACAATAAAGAAGCAGAGAAGGGCTGCTATCGTGATACGCGTCCACCAGGAAGATAATGTTCCCTGGAAGGTGATAAATGCTTCTATGGTTGCCTTAATCATGACGCCAAATAGGGTCCCCACGACGTTGCCCACACCGCCGGTCAGCAGTGTCCCGCCGATTACCGAGGAGGCGATGGCGTCCATCTCAAAGCCTTTGGCCTGCTCCACGAATCCGCCCAGTGTATTCAGGCAGAACAGGACGCGCCGACGCCGCATAAAAATCCGTCCAGAACGTAGGCTTTCAGTTTCACCTTGCGCACATTCAGTCCCAGCATCAGGGCCGACTGCTGGCTTCCCCCCACCGCATAGATGCTGCGGCCGAACTTCGTGTATTTCAGCATAATAAAGGCTGCGACAAGAAGAACAAGGGCGATAATGACGGTCGGATAGATATAGGGCTGGATCATCATGCCTTTTTTATTCAGATACCCGCCGAAAGGCAGATAGATTTTGGCTTTTGCCCATGCCATGAAGGTCTCGTTGGTAATGCTGATCATATCCTTGGAAATGATCGCGGTCATGCCTCGCGCAAAGAACATGCCGGCCAGGGTGACGATAAAGGGCTGGATATCCATATAGGCGACCAGGAATCCCTGTACGAGCCCGAAGACAATACCGGTAATCAGGACAATAATCACGGCCGGAACCGCTCCGACGCCGCCCTTTTCCATCATCCATGCGAGCATCATACAGCCCATGGCGACAAAGGAACCGACACTGATATCAATACCGCCTGTAATCATTACAACGGTCATTCCGATACCGATTACGATCAGGCCCGCATTGGAAATAAAGAGATTTAAAAAGTTCTGGGTTCTTGCAAAGCCCTGATCCTTAAATAAAATACAGCCGACCGCATACATTACGAAAAACAGTACAATTGTAATAAGGAGAAGGAAGCTGGTCTGATTCAGTTGTTTTTTATTCTTCATTATGCTGCCTCCTTTTCTGCGAGTTTTAACTCTTTTTTCTTGGTAAGTGATTTGCGCCACCGTTCAAATCCCGGTGACTGGAGCGTTACGATGATAACCACGACAATCGCTTTGTAAACAGGAACCTGATCCGAAGATACATGCATTGCGTAAAGTGTTGTCGTCAGAGCCTGGATGGTATAGGCTCCGATGACGGAACCGGCGATGGAGAATTTACCGCCTCCCAGTGAGTTGCCGCCGATGGCAACGGCCAGGATAGCGTCCAGCTCCATGTTAAGCCCGATATTATTGGCATCTGCGGAGTAAATACGGCTGGAGGCAATCAGTCCGGCCAGACCGGAGCAAAGTCCGCAGTATGCGTAGGTCAGGAAGATAATCATGACTGATTTGATTCCAATCAGCCGGGAGGCCCGTTTATTAATGCCGACCGACTGGATGTATATGCCGAGGGCCGTCTTTTTCAGTATTACCGCAGTGACTACGACTAGCACAACCGCCACGATAAACGGCGTCGGTACGGGAACCCCCGGGAACGAGGAGCCGAGAATCTTGTAGCTGTCAACACGGACATAGGCAATCTGTCCGTCTGTAATAAGCTGTGCAATCCCTCTGCCTGCCGTAAACATGATGAGCGTGGCAACCATCGGCTGGATATTCAGTTTGGAAACCAGAAATCCGTTAAAGCATCCGATTAAAATACCGACCGCAAGCGCAGCGAGAAATCCGAGAATTAATGGATTGGCAAATTCCGTTGCCGCCCTCTCCCCGCCTGACAGAATGTTGCAGCATACAGCCGCGCTCACTGCCATAATGGTCCGACGGAGATGTCGGTTCCGGCCGAAGAGGACACGACCAGCGTCATTCCGATCGCCAGGATCACCAGTTCCGATGCACGGTTGATGATATCAATGATATATCCGTACAGAACCCCGTCTCTGACTGAGATGGCAAAAAAGTTCGGTGTTGTGATAACATTCACCAGCAATACCAGAGCGAGGCAGAAAATCGGCAGAAACAGCCGCTGTGATGTTATTTTCTTCAATGTATCGTTTTTCATATTACTGACCTCCTGCAATGGTTGACATAATCGTTGACTGGTTCATTTCCCCGCCGTCAAGCTCTCCGACCTTCCCGCCGTCGCGCATAACCACCATACGGTCGCAGGTTCTTAGCATCTCCTCAATCTCGGATGAAATGAACACCACTGCCATCCCCTCTTCCGCCAGCTTCACGACCAGCTTCTGAATCTCCGTCTTCGTTCCGACATCGATACCTCTGGTTGGTTCGTCAAGAATCAGGAAATCAGGATTTGTCAAAAGCCATCTTCCGATAATCACCTTCTGCTGGTTTCCGCCGGACAGCGATTTGATCGGAGTCTCGCGGCTCGCTGTCTTGATCTGAAGCATATCGATATATTTATCGGTGTACTCCTCCTGCTGCTTTCTGCTGAGCAGGCGGAACATTCCGCGTTTAGCCTGAAGCGCCATGATAAGATTCTCCCTCACGGACAAATCGGCGATAATTCCTTCATTTTTGCGGTCCTCCGGCAGATACGCCATTCCCTCGTTCATGGAGGTCAGAGGATGTTTGGCCACTACCTTCTTCCCCTTGATGAACAGATTGCCTTCATCGGAGCGTTCCGCGCCGTAAAGAACCGGACCGATTCCGATCTTCCTGAACCCAGAAGCCCGGTAAAACCGATTACCTCCCCCTTGTGAATAACAAGGTCAAATGGTTTTATGTAACCTTTCCTGCCCAGCCCGGCTGCTTTAATGACGATATCCTCATCACTGTGGGCCGCCCCCTTGTCTTTCTCTCCCTTGATTGCGGCCAGGTCGTCAAAATCCTTGCCCATCATCTTTGCCACAAGCTGTACCCTGGGCAGCTCCGCCGTTGTATACCGGCCGACAAGCTGGCCGTTTCTCAGCACCGTGATTTTATCGCATACTGCATAAACCTGTTCCAGGAAGTGGGTAACGAAGATGATACCAACTCCCTCCGCCCTGAGCTTCCTCATCAGCTCAAAAAGCTTTTCCACCTCTCCGTCATCCAGCGAGGAAGTCGGTTCATCCAGTATCAGAACCTTTGCCGACATATCGACGGCGCGGGCTATTGCGATCATCTGCTGAATTGCGATGGAGTAGTTGTCAATCGTCTTCGTAACGTCTGCATTTATATCAAGGCTGCCAAGCAGCTCGCTTGCTTTCCTGTTCATGGTCTTCCAGTCAATCAGTCCGCCTTTTCTCGGCTCTCTGCCAATAAAACAGGTTTTCTGCGACTGTCAGGTTGGGACAGAGGTTAATCTCCTGGTATACGGTGCTGATACCTTTCTGCTGTGCTTCCTGGGGGCTGCGGTTGATAATTGTGTGGTCACAGCCTTCAATCATGATTTCCCCTGTTTCAAACTCCTCAACTCCTGTCAGAACTTTAATCAGCGTGGATTTTCCCGCGCCGTTTTCACCCATCAGGGCATGTATTTCACCTTTTTTCAGGGTGAAATCCACATTATGCAGAGCTTTTACACCCGGGAATGTCTTATATATGTGCCTCATTTCAAGAACGGAATCCTTTTCCATAAAAGCTTTGCCTCCTCTTTTTTAATTGCTGCCCATTATTTTCGGCATCAAAAGACGCAGGGAGGAAACCTAAGCCTCCGGCCCCACGCCTCCTGATTAATCAGTCAATATTGGGCTATGTATTATGATTAATATGCTCTTTCTTTTAAGATGTTTTCCAGATCCATGCTTGTATCGAAGTAAGCTTCGTCTACATACTGAATTTTCTCAACAGTCTCGCCTTTTTCCAGCTTCTGGATGATTTCAGCCACACGTGGTCCGTGAAGCGGGTTGCACTCGAAGGTTGCGTTTAAGTCGCCAGCGATCATGGATTCAAATGCTGCTTTAACAGAGTCAAAACCAACTACGATGATGTCACCGTCCGGTCCGCATGTCTTTCCTGCTGCCTTGATGGCATCGATAGCGCCGAATGCTTCGTTATCATTCTCACAGATAACAACGTCGATGTCGTCGTAGCTCTTTAAGAAGGACTCCATAACTTCCTGGTCCTTTAGCCTGTGTAATTCACCTGTCTGCATGTCAAGCATCTTCCAGTTTGAATGCTCTGCAAGGACGTTTGCAAAACCTTCCGTACGGCCAACCTGTGCGGATGCACCGATGGTTCCCTGGATTGTTACGATGTTGATTTCTTCGTCGCCGCGTCCCTGTGCCTCTAAGTAATCAGCCAGCCAGTTTCCGCATGTCTCGCCTTCTTTTACGAAGTTGCCGCCTACCCATGCTTCAAAAAGGGAATCGTCGGATACCTGCATCATACGGTCGGAAAGAATAACCGGGATTCCTGCTTCTTTTGCTTCTTCAAGAACGGTCTCCCATCCCGTCTCTACTACAGGAGCTACTACGATGTAGTCAACATCCTGCTGGATAAAGCTTCGGATTGCCTTAATCTGGTTTTCCTGTTTCTGCTGTGCATCATCAAAGATAAGCTTATAGCCGTTTTCTTCTGTAAATGTGGATTTGAAAGATTCTGTGTTTGCAGTTCTCCAGTCGGACTCAGCGCCAACCTGTGCATAGCCCACGGTGATAAGCTCTTTATCTCCTGTGTCGGCTGCCGCCTCTTTTGCCTCTGTCTCTTCGCCTGCTGCCTCTGTCTCCACCGGTGCTGCTGCCTCAGTCGCCGGTGCCGTCTCTGCCGGTTTGCTGGAGCATGCTGTCATGGATACTGCCATTGCTACGGTAAGAGCTGCTGATAAAAATCTTTTTTTCATAGTACTTCTTCCTCCTTGTTTTTAAGTTGCCCTTGTTGACTTGCAGTGAAAGCTCTGCCTTGCGTGCCTTTCACCGCCGGACACGGTGAAAAGTGTTTTTCTCTTCATCGCTATGTCCTTATTATAAAAGATGCTCCGTTTTTTTGAAACAGAGCATCTTTTGAAAAAAGTTAAAATTTTTACACTGATTCATGCCGGATTTCCGTTTTCTACCGCCTGTATGGCATAAAACTTGTGATTTTTTTCGAAAAGTTTATGATTTTTTTCGATTCGGCACGCAAACGTATCATTTGTTGCAGTTTGGCCGAAGGCTGAACCGATATTATGGAGATTTAACTGAGGTTTGGAGGACGCGTCCGGAACGGACCATGTCCGGTGTAGTGGGGGAGTCTGTCTGAGTCTTCCGTCCCCGTGGGTAGGTTGTCGTGAGGGGGGAATCCGGCCGGAATGAATTGCTGCGGGGACCGTTTGCACTCTTTGGAGTGCGCATCGGAATGCTAAGCTCGAAAAGACCTCGCTAAGCACCGGCGGACTCCCATGCCCCCTCCGCAATTGATTCCGCCTACTTCCCCGGGTCAGTTTTTCGCCGGGGACGGAACACTCAGGCGAAGGTTTTCGCACACCAGACATGGTCCGTTCCGGGCGCTGATTGTCTCCAACCTTAAATGGGGAGGACCCTGTCGCGGCCACTACGTGTTTCCGGCAGGCTGATATCAAATCTTCTGCAATTATTTAAAAAGGCGCATTGAAGGCATATCGTATTTTTTTACACGGTAGCACTGAGTGGCCGCGACAAGGTCCGCCCCCGCACTTAACGCGTGAGACTATCAGCGGCCGCAGGCCAGTGGACGGGGCCGGTACACCCGGCGGAGTCTTTCGTCCCGGCGAAAACCTGGCCTTGGGGCGGAGGGGAAGATAAAGTCTGCGGATGCCGCCTAAATCCATCGCTGATTGGCGAGGTCTTTTCGAGCCTAGCAGCGCGATGCATTTCACAGAGCGGGAGCGTGCTCCGCAGACTTTATCTTCGCCCGCCCATACCACAACAATCTTCCCCCGGGACGAAAGACTCATATACACACCCCACCACCCCGTCCGCTGGCCGTACCGGCGGCGTCCTCACCTGCGTAACTAAATCTTTATAATATTGAAGGCCGAACTCCAACGTTCAGACCGCAGCGGTTACGCCCAGGTATACTTTGATACACGTTCCGATATCCTTTTCCGACTCAACCGTGATATCTGCTCCCTCTCCATAGTACATACGAATCCTCTGGGCCACATTGTTCAAACCGAAGCCTCCCTTTTTCTTTACTTCCATATTCCTGTTTCCCTTCAGCTTCTCCCGCAGACTGTGGAGCGCCGGTCCGTCCATCCCGATCCCGTCGTCCTCCACCTCGAAGACGATTCCGTTTCTGTCCTCGTATCCGCGGACCGTTATCGTGCCGCCTCCCCTTTTATTCTTGATACCATGGTACAGGGCATTCTCTACAATGGGCTGGAGAATCATTTTCAGTACGATTTTATCTTTAATAGACGGTTCAATATTGATATTATAATCCAGGATATCCTCGTATCGGATCTTCTGGATCTTCAGATAGCTGCGGATATGCGTCTCCTCCTCGGCAATCGTGATGAAATCATTGCCTCCCGAAAGTACGGTTCTGAAAAAATCGCTCAGGTCGGTGGTCATCTCCACCACCTGATGGTTATTGCCCCCCTCTGCCATCCATACGATGGAGTCCAGCGTATTATAGAGGAAATGGGGGTTAATCTGCTCCTGGTGAAGCTTAAGCTCCGCCTCCCTCAGGCTCTTCTGCTCCTGCTTCGTCTTCTCCATCAGACCGGCTATCTCATCGCTCATCCGGTTCAGCGTTCTGGCCAGCACGTTGATTTCCTCCAGGCCGCACATTCTGGCCCTTGCCTCCAGTTCTCCCCGTCCTAGCCGTTCCGCCGTCTGCTTCAGGTTATTGATGGGATTCGTCACCGACTTTGTAATCATCACCGATAGCGTGAAGCCGACGGTCAGCACTCCGCCAGTATAGCCAGGAAGCCTCCCACAATCTGCTTTGTATGGACCTCCAGTTCTTTCTGCAGATCCTCCATCTTGAGTATTTCATAATAGGTATACTGGGTGATATAATCCTGAATCATGGAACAAAGCCCTGGATATCATTCTCCCAGATTGAAAAGTTCTCGTCATAGGTGCCCGGCTTCTTTGAATTATCTATCATCTTGCTGACCGCATTCTCCAATGAATCCAGACAGGATAAAATTCCCCTGATTTTGATATCGCTGTCAGAGCCGGGCGTTCTTTCTATCGTATTATCAAAGGCAAACCTGGCGGAATTAATCATATTAATCGGATTTTAACCACCGTTGCGTACCGGCTCATTCCCTCTATAATATCCCCGTTTTCAAACTGTCCTGCGTCAATCAGTCCGATCATAACGCGGTACATTGAATATTCCATGTCCTCTTTAAACTTCAGATTATATTCATTGGCCGTCTTAAGATTTGCCATGATGTTCTTATAGGAATTGGAATAATTGCGGATCATCCCCAGGATCCCCAGAACCATTCCGGTCAGCGGAATTGCTATCACAAACAGGAGAAGGGTCAGGCGCAGCTTCAACGTAAGCTTCCTCAGACCTTTTTTTCTTTCCTCGGCTGCTCCTCATACCTATTCCCAGCCGCTGTTTTGCGGGTTGTGAATAGGGACTGCTCCTCTGTCATCTGACTGCTGTCTTCAGCTTTCATTTTTAACTTCCTTTGCTTTGAACTCTTTGGGCGACTGGCCCGTTATCTTCTTAAACGTGGAGCTGAAATAGTGCGGATCATTGTACCCCACCCGCTCCCCAATCTCCGCCGTCCTTAGCGTTGTGCATTTTAACAGCCCGCAGGCCTTGTCAATCCTGGACTTCGTAAGATATTCCACAAAGGACTGGCCTGTTTCCTGCTTAAAGATGGAGCTGAAATAGCTGGGGCTGACACCGATATGGGTCGCTATCATATTCAGAGAAAAATCGCTGTTGCTGTAATTCTGCGCTATGTAATCCTTCGCATCCCTGATGAGGGTCCCGTACCGGTCGTTTGAGGCCCGGTCCCTCATCGTCAGGGCAAAAATGAAGAGATCCGTCAGGTACATCAGAGTCGTCTCCACGTTTGTAATCGCTTTCGGTATCAATTTGATATCTTTTCGCTCCGGCGGTATCTCGTCCGTGTTCACATTGATTCCCTTTAAAAACTCCTGGACACAGTAAAAGATATCCATCACCATATACTGGCGCAGCAGAAGGGATTTATAATTATTCTCCCCCACCGCGGCAAAGTATTCCTCGATAAACAGCCTGCATTCATCCAGAGAGCCGAGCTTCAGAAAATCCTCTATCAGCTTTCTGTCGACTCCGCTGTAATCGGTCTTATCCAGAAATTCCGTATATTTTTCATAGCTTACAAAATAGCGCTCCAGAAGTTTACTCTTCTCCCTCTCTTCCCGGATTGTCTCCGCCACCTTTTTCAGCGCGTCAATCAGGTTTGCGGAAGTAACCGGCTTTAAAAGATAATCGCTGATTCCAATCTTGATGGCTTCCTTTGCATAGTCAAATTCATTGTAACCGCTGAGGATAATAATCTTTGTCTGGGGCAGGGCCTTTTTAACCAGCCGGCTTAGCTCCAGCCCGTCCATAAACGGCATCTTTACATCTGTCAGGAGTATATCCGGCTCTGTCTTCAATATCAGCGGATAGGCGTACTCCCCGTCACCCGCCTCCCCTGCGAATTCAAAGCCGTTGGCATTCCAGTCGATATTGTCCCGGATGCCGCGGCTGATAATTGCCTCGTCTTCTACTAAGAATACTTTTATCATAAATTCCCCCGTGTAAACACAATTTCATCCCGTGTTCTCTTTATCCGTAACACTGAAGCAGTGCGGTTACGTTCTCTGCCGCCCTATGTATATCTTATCACAGCCTTTAGTGAAATACAATTTTCAGATGCAAAAGACGCGCGCTGTTTGTTGGCGTTAAGAGTGCAAACGGTCCCCGCAATTCATTCCGGCCGGATTCCCCTCACGACAACCTTCAGCCGGGGACGGAAGACTCAGCCAAAGCCTCACCACACCGGGCCCGGTCCGTTCCTGACGCGTCCTCCTGTCTGCGACAGCAGAATTGATAAAAATAAGCACAAAACCGGCCAGTGCAGGAAGCCGGTACCGCTCCCCCAGAAGAATTGCGCTGAATATGCTCCCAAATACCCCCTCCAGGCTCAGAAGCACGGCTGCTTTCGTGCTGTCTACCTTTTCCTGACAGATGATCTGGAGGGTATGCCCGATAAATATTGAAACAATGCCCAGGTATGCGGCCGGAAGAACTGCAGCCGGCGGTATTATAAAGGGCGTTTCCTCCAGCGGAACAAACAAAAGATTTACAGTAAACAAAGCCAGAAACTGCAGACAAGTCACCGCCTTCGGCCTCACCGTGCCGGAGAGCTTTCCCGTAACTGCGATATGAACCGCATAGAGGAATGCTCCCAGGAACGACAGCAGATCCCCGGCATTAACAGCCGTGATATTGTTAAAATCCACCGTCAGCAGGCAGACCCCGGCAAACATCATCAGCGCGGAAAACAGATTGCTGCGGCCCGGCTTTTTTTTCGTCAGCGCCCAGGATAGAAAGGGCACCATTACCACATTTGTTCCCGTCAGAAATGCGCAGTTCCCCGACGATGTTATGCGTATCCCATAAGTCTGTACCAGACCGGCTGCCGCCAGAATCCCTCCCAGCAGAAAACCTCCCAGCCATTCCCGCCGGCTCGCCCTTCTAATCACACAGCAAAATAATCCGGCGCAAACCGCCGAAAAAGGAACGCACAACCACAAACTGAATCGGTGTCAAAAGACTCATCAGATTTTTATAACACACAAATCCGCTCCCCCAAATGAGTGCGGTCAAGGCCAGGAGTATTTCCGCCGCCTTTTCTGTCAACTGTATCTTCAACACATACCTCCCACTAAACTGCAAAGAAAACCGGAAAATGCATCTGCATTGCCCGGTTTTCCCCTGTCCCGGCCGCTGCGGTTCTTTCCGCCCGCAAAGCGGCCAACCTTTTCTTCTGCTTTTCAGACACACTCACGTATTATATGCGCGGCGCCGTTTCGGATTAATACAGATACGGCTTATCCCACAGGTTCAGTGTCGTGCCAAGTCCCATTTCCTTTGCCTGATGATATACGGTATGGCCCCAGGCCACATCATAAACCGGCATGCCGCCCATTCCAAAGAATCTTCTCCTCATCATTTTTCCTGCCCGCAATCTTGCCCGCGGCAATATCGCCCAGGTTCTCGATCATGTCCTCGGTCATCCTGCCCTCCGCAAGCCAGTCAAGATAATACGTTCCGATCAGTCCCATGATTGGATGATACGGATATTTAAGTTCATCGCTCCACGCTTCGTACATTTTCCAGTTATCCACCACACGGCGTGCGCGGTTCAGGACAAAATCGGGATCCAGGTCTATTCCTGCCGGCAATGAGACATAGACGCCCGGCTTCAGCCATTCCTCCTCAATCCGCGGATATACCTTGCCGGAGGTTGCCACATTGACCACGTCGGCTTCCCGCACAGCCTCTTCCACGCTGTCGACAAGTTCGATTGCATGGATCTGCGGATAATTCTGACGGATATAAGCGGCCAGCTTTTCTGATGCGGCCGGATAAATATCATATATTTTAACTGTATCCAGTTTTGTACATACATCAATCAGAGACATGAAACAGGTACGGCTGATAACACCTGCGCCGATCAGTGCGCATACTCTGGATTCAGGCCTGGCCAGATATTTCGCTCCGACTCCCGGTATCGCGCCCGTCCGCACCGCACTGATGAGGTTGGCCGACATCAGCGCCTCGGGAGCCCCCGTATCCGCATTGTTCAGCATGACCATTAAAATGGAGCGCGGAATGCCCTTTTCAACATTGTCGCGGTTGGAACCATACCATTTCTCACCGGCTATATTGAACCTGCCGCCCAGGTAAGCTGTCATCGCCATGAAACGGCGGTCAGGCCCATTTTTCGGCATATTAGGAAATTCCGGCTCGTCAGGGAAAGAAATCATGATACCATGGAATTATGGTTTTGCCGCCCATCACATAGTCGCCTCTTCCCATAAGATCGAAGACCTCCCCCATTACCTCCACACAGCGGTGCATATCGGTTACTCCCGCTTTCACCATTTCCTCCTCATTCAGATACAGGAAATCAATCTTTGTACTGCTCATAATACGCTCCTCCTTTTATATTTTTATTTAATAAATAGTTGTTGCTCTTACTCCTCTGTGATTCCGAGCGTCTTCCGCTCCCGGAGCGGCGCCGTATACCACATCTTTCCTCCTATCGTCACAGCCAGCGATATGACAAATGCCAGTGAAACCAGACCTACGACAAGCCACCCTTTTCCTGCGATCAGCGCGGCCGGTATCAATGACCAGAAGGCAATCTCAATAAAGTTGAGGAATGGGGTCATAGCCACATCCTCCACCGTCTTTGACTTATTCTCCGGATCTACAATCCGAAGAAGAACAAAACCGATGGCAAACACGCCGGTGCAGTAACCGAAGCAGAACAGGGAACGTTCAAACCAGCTGTCCTTATTCATAAGATATCCAAGCGGTATCACGGTCAGGAAAACGCACACCAGGCCGGCAATTGTTAAGATGACCAGCGGAACCGCGTATTCCACAATAACCGTCAGCTTGATCGAGGCAATTCCGAAAAACACCAGATAATCCGTGGCCGTACCGGATATCTTCTGATTGATATTCGTATCAATATAATCGTAGACAGGCGTCTTCCGAAGCGCAAAGAAGAATATCAAAGCAATCAGGTACGCAACCGTAAAGTCCGGAATCCCCTTCAATAAATGGACCGCAATAATATTTGCGTTCAGATAGTACCCAAGCCCGGCAATGCCGGCCACAATTGCCAGATGAAAACACAGTGTGTCCAGTGACACGGAGCTGATTGTTTCCTCCCCGATAGATGTCCTGTTATCCTTTGATACAAGCCCGGTTCTCAAATCTCCTGAAATATATTTAAAATCCTTGATATATCCGGTGTACCCCTTGCTCGTGGCCCATTTAACAAAAGCCAGGCCGCCAAAACCCCGTCAGTATTCCGATGGTTGCAAACGTCATTCCCAAATCGGTCGCTTCCGGCCAGCCAAGCTCTGCAAAGGTTGCCCCGCAGGCCGCCGCCGTGCCGTGTCCTCCCGTGAAGCCCGATGCCAGCAAAATTCCGATGCCCTGATTTACCTCGGGGTTCACAGCTTTGATTACAGTGAGCGTCACTGTAATCGGGATGATAAACTGCAGAAAGAAAATGACAAACCGGTACATGTTGAAGCTAAGCACCCTTTTTACCTCTTCACCTGCCCCCTTCGTCTCCCCCATCTTAAATCCATTGACTCCGACAATGGTAAAAACCAGAATGATCAACACCCCCGCGTAGGATCCAATCGAGGTCGAAAACGGCAGGATTCCCAGTCCCTGTTCTCCCATGGCCAGTCCGATAAAGCCGGCGATCATACTGGCCGGAACAAAGAATTTCTGAAAAACAGGAATTTTTGCACGCAGCAGCTGCCCGGCCAAAATCAGGATTGACGCAATAGCCACATCAATCAACAGATCATACACACTCATAAAATAGCTCCTCCTGATAATAGTCAATAAGTAACTGTTTTGTGTAGCTTCACAGTTACCGTTTCCAGTTACACTATAAATAAAAGAAATAGCTGCGCAGCATTTCCGTATTTATCCGTTATGCGGAACGGGTGTTAACCTTCTTCTCCGTCCCCCTCCTGTCCCCCTGAAGAGTGTAAAGTTTTTTTGTGAAAGCCATCCCCTCTATGACAGCCAGAATCAACTCCTGTTTCTCGGTGGAGAGCTTACTTGCCCCCTCAATGATTGCGTCAAGACGGTTAATGTTATCCTCCTTATTCATCGTTCTCCTCCCATCATTTGTATTGAAAAATCGCACATTTGTTTTATAAATGCATCATATCACGCATAATTTGTGCTGTCAATCACTAATTTTGTATTAAAAATCCATTATTGTTTTGACAAATCATTTTTCTTATGTTATGATTCAAATATTGCATATTAATCTAAATTGGTATCTGTTCCGTACCGTGTTTGTTTAAAATTTATCTTTCAAGAGGTGGGAAATGACAATTGGAGAACGATTAAAAATAGCGCGAAAAGCGAGAGGATATACCCAGGATTCCTTGGCCGAAGCACTGGGTATGTCCCGCGGCGTCATCACAAATATCGAATACGGCAGGGCTGAGCCCCAGACACTGGTTATCAAGGCTATTTGCGATATCCTGCATATCAGCCAGACCTGGCTGATGACCGGAAACGGCAATATGGACATCGATTTTGATTTGGAAAAGAGCGCGCGCCTGCTGTCCTATATTTATAACGCTGCTAAAGATTTGACTGTGGAAGAACAGGATTATATTTTAGATTTGATCTACACATTCCAGAAACACCGGGATTCGATTAAGAAGTAATAAGAAAAAGGCCAGTCCGTTTTCATACGGACCGGCCTGCGGCGCTGCATGAATCAAACAGCGCCTCTGCCTCACAGAGGCTGTTAATAACACAAAAACATTTCTTTTGCACCGCTTCATCCGGCACAGTAAGATCCGGAACCATGACAGGGATACAGCCTGCTCGGTACGCTGCTTCGATTCCATTGACACTGTCTTCAAACACGATCGTATTACCGCACCCGGTTCCCAGGCGTTTTGCCGCACAGATAAAGATATCCGGCCACGGCTTCGCGTGTCTGATTTCATCACCACAGATAACAGCTTTAAAATATTCCTGAATACCCGCTTTTTCCAAATTACCGTGTGCCGTTTTGCTGTCACATGCGGTGGCAACTGCCATAGGCAGCTCTCTGTTCTTTAAAAATTCAAGCAGGGAATATAAACCGGGCTTAACGGGAAGTCCATTCTCCTCTATCTCCCGGGCGGCGTAGTTAAGCCGTATCTCCCGTGCCCGGCCGTAATCAAAATTCTCTCCGTACCGTTCTTTGAACATTTTCTCAGCATCCGTCCGGTTACAGCCCCGGATCCGGGCCACCATCTCCGCGCCGATCGGATATCCCAGGATTCTGCCGGCCTTTTTCCAGCCCTCCAGACCAAGCCTTTCCGTATCAAACATCAGGCCGTCCATATCAAAGATTACGCCGTCCGCTTTCATAACAGGGCAATCAGCTTCAGCCAGTCTCCCGGACAGGCGTCCAGATGCGCGATTGCCTGCGGAAGCTCCTCAAAGGAAACGATTTTAGATATAATCTTTGCCGCGGGAACACGGCCGGTGGAGATTAGCTCTGCCGCCTCCGCAAATTCTTCCGTTGTACCGGTCCGGGAACCCACTATCTGCAATTCTTTTCTGGTAATCACTGCCGTCGGAAGCTCTACCGGCCTGTTGGGCCATCCGGTGAGCGCCACTCTGCCTGTCGGCGCGGCATAGTCCAGGGCGTTTCTGACTGCGGCGGCGGAACCAGACACCTCGGATACACACTCCGCCATCCGCCCGCCGGTAACTTCCCTAATATAGCCCGGTGCATCTTCGGTCTGCGGATTTACCGTATATTTGATTCCAAAAGTCTTTGCAAGCTCCAGACGCTGATCCACGATATCTGCCATTATCGGTATACCTCCGTAAGCCAGCGCCGCCATTCCGGCCAGCATGCCGATTGCCCCGGCCCCGATAATTACGATATGTTCACCTTTTTTCAGCTTCAGGCTGTGAAGCGCATGCAGGGCGATTACCAGCGGCTCCGTCACGGCCAGCTCCTCCCATGTCATGGAATCCGGCACCTTCACCATATGGCTCAGGGGATGAGCAAAGTACCGGCTCATACTGCCCTGCGTCTGGACTCCCAGAACCTCCAGCTTTTCACAGCAGTTGGTTCTTCCCCGGGAACAGGGATAACAGGTTCCGCAGTAGAGATAAGGATCCAGAACGACCCGGTCCCCCTTTTTGATTCCGTAGCGGTTTTCGTCCTCCACCTCCACCACAATCCCGGCGGTTTCATGTCCAATCACCAGCGGATAAGACACATTAGGGCTTTTCCCTGCGTAGGCATGGACATCGGAGCCGCAGACTCCCAGCGCCTTTACCTCGATAACCGCATATCCTTTCTTCCACTTTGCATCCGGAATCTCCGACACATAGATTTCTCCCGGTTTATTAATTTTTATTGCCTTCATCATTTTTCCTTTCCTCAGAACGGATCATCACTGTCATTCAGATACATCCGGGCATCACACGCCGCTGTAGGCCGTATATCCTCCGTCCACGGGAAGCACGGTGCCTGTGATAAAAGATGATGCTTCGTCATTCAATAAAAACAGCAGCGCTCCCGCAAGTTCCTCCGGCTGCCCCAGACGCTTCATGGGAGTTCCCTCTATTATCTTCTTAAGCCGCGGTGTCGGTGTCACACCGTCCGCCTCATAAAAGAGCGCCTGTGTCTGATGGGTGGACAAAAATCCCGGCGCTATTGCATTAACGCGTATCCCGGTCCCGGCAAAGTAAGTAGCCAGCCATTTTGTGAAATTTCCCACCGCTTCCTTTGCCGCAGCATAGGCAGGGATCTTAGTCAGCGGAAGAAATGTATTCACGGAAGCAATATTGATAATGCTGCATGCCTCCCCGCCCAGCATGTCCCTGGCAAATTCCTGCGTTGTCAGAAACGTACCTGTGAAATTCAGATCGAAGACAAACTTCCAGCTCTCTTTATCAATATCGAAAAAGGTTTTTTCACGGCCAAGCTGAGAAGAATCAAAAAACTCTCCGGCCGTTGTGGCCCTCGGATTATTTCCTCCCGCCCCATTTACCAGAATCCTGCACGGTCCATAGGTCCTGGCTACAAGCTCATGCGCCTCTTTTAAACTCTCCGCAGACAACACATCGCAGCCGACTGCCAGCGCAGTGCCGCCGGCAGCGGTAATTTCCTCCGCCACCTTCTTTGCCGCCGTCTCATTAATGTCCAGCACCGCCACATTGGCGCCGGCCTCAGCCAGCACTTTGGCCATGCAGCCGCAGATAACGCCTCCGGCTCCCGTGATGACGGCCGTCTTTCCTGCCAGAGAAACATTTAACGTAAGTTTCATTCCTTATTCCTCCTCATATAACTTCCGTATCAGATTAGAAGTCACTATTCACAGCCCCGCCAAAATGCGCGCTTCTGTGAACAGTAACGATTAGAACAGCAGTCTCGGCAGCAGCAGAGAGATCTGCGGAACAAAAATCAGCAGTAAAATGACGATACAGATGATTCCAAGATACGGCGCCAGATAGGTAAGCGCCTCCTTCATCTTCGCCTTTGCAATTCCCATTGTAATGAACAGCACGCCTCCGACCGGCGGAGTTACTCCAGCATAGACAAGAGTAATGACCATAATCAGGGCAAATTGAATCGGATCAATGCCGTACTGGGCCGCCACCGGCATCAGAATCGGCGCACAGATGATGGTCGCCGACAGAGTCTCAATAAACATTCCGACAAAGAGCAGGAACAGAACCAGCAGCATCATGATAACGTATTTGTTGTCCGTTAAACCGGTGAGGAAAGTGATAATCATTTTCGGGAATTTCTCATAAGCCACAAGCCAGCTGAAAATCGAGGCTCCGGCAACAATCAGCAGCGCCATACCCGTCATGGAAGCCGCCTTCAGGAAAATCCTCGGCAGTTCCCGGTAGGTAAATTCTTTGTAGACAAACATTCCGATCACCAGGGCATAGATTACAGCAATTGCCCCTGACTCCGTAGGAGTAAAAATACCGGAGACGATTCCGCCGATGATGATAAGGGGCATGATAATCGCCAGAATCCCGTCTTTTATTGCCGTCAGCCTCTCCCGGTAGGGAACCCGTTCATCCCCCTTTATTCCCAGGCGCCTGGCATAAAAATAAGTGACGACCGCAACGCCGAGTCCGATGATGAGACCAGGAATAACACCGGCCATAAAGCATTCGCCGATTGACAGGCCGGTCAGGGAGCAGTAGATAATCATGGTAAGGCTGGGCGGGATAATCGGGCCGAGAGACCCGGCACATGCCTGGATAACCGCCGCAAGCCCCCTCGGATAACCGTTTTTCAGCATGGACGGAATCAGCATGGAACCCACGGCCGCCGTATCGGCTGCCGCCGAACCGGATACGCCCGCGAAGAGAACGCTGGTTCCGATATCCACCATTCCAATGCCGCCTGTAATATGCCCCACAAACGCCTTTGCAATGTTAACCAGGCGTTTGGAGATGCCCCCAGCCTCCATCAGCTCGCCGGAAAGCATAAAAAAGGGGATTGCCATCAGGCTGAAGGAGTTGATGGAAGAAAACAGCTTCTGCGCTACCAGCATCGAAGAGATTTTATCATCCATAAAGATAGCGACTACCGAACCGAGGCCGAGCGAAAATGCGATGGGCACACCCAGCATTAAAAATACAAAAAACAATATAAATGCCGTAACTAACATACACACTCCTCCTCGCCTTTTTCATCCTGCGTTCCATTCAAATGAACCAGATAATAACTGATTTGTTCAAAAAACATCAGTACTCCGCCTATCGGTATAGCCGCGCACACAGCGGCCATGGGCCAGTGCATGATGGGCGAACTTTCCGCCATCTGGGTCTGGCAGACTAAAACGCCGAGGTAAGTCATGCAGATTAGGAAAACTGCCGATGCCGCACAGACAACCGTAAACATCACCTTCCAGGTTTTTCCCTTACATGCCTCCAGCAGTAAATCAAAGCATACATTTCTGCCTTCCCGGATCGTGATGGAGCCTCCCAGATAGACCAGCCAGACAAATGCAAACCTGGCCAGCTCGTCGGCCCACCGGATCGAAGATCCGGCGACATAACGGGCCACTACCTGGGCAAATACGACAGCCACTACCACCATAAACAGGAATGTTACAATAATATTCGTAATTTTTCGCGTCACATCCAGAATTTTATTCAGCACCGTTGCGTTCCCCCTTTACCGTTGTTTACTTTAAGCTTTGAATCTTATCGAAAACTTCCTGAAGGTTGTTGTCTGTGATAAAATTCTGAAGATATGATGCGGTCGATTCTTTAAACGGAGCCAGATCCACCTCCGTAATCTGCACGCCCTCTTCCTCCAGCTTCTTCATAGAATCCTCAAACAGCGTGGACGTATATTCCAGAAATGCGTCCTGGGCCAGTACGGAAGCCTCATCGATCACCTGCTTCTGGGCATCCGACAGGCCGTCATAAACCTTCTGGCTCATTGAATACGCGGTGAAAGTAAATACATGCTTTGTCTGTACATAGTTCTGGGCTACCTCATAGAACTTCTGCAGGTAAACGTATTCCGGATGGCCTTCCAGCCCGTCGGCCACGCCGGTCTGAACGGCAGTATAAGCTTCACCGGACGGAATTACGGTCGGATTGGCGCCAAATGCTTCAAAAGCGGCGATAGTATGAGGAGCCTCCGGTGTACGCATGATCAGCCCTTTAAAGCCGTCGAAGCTGTTGATATCCTTATTTTTCACCAGTGAACTTCTGAAATACAGCGGCTGTATGCTTAACACATGGAAACCGCCTTTTTCTGCCATCTTACCGCGGATAAATGAAAGTACATCCTCATCTCTCACCATCTTGATTGCCTGTTCTCTGGAATCAACCAGATACGGCATATCAAACAAAGCCCCGGACGGATCATAATTGGCGAACAGCGCAGTATCGGAAAGGGCGATATCAAGCGTTCCCTGGGATAAAGCGGACAGCGCGTCAGCCTGGCCGAACAGCTGGCCGTTGGCATAAATGTCCACCGTCATCTTCCCGCCGGACAGCTTATTAACCGCTTCCGCAAATGCCTCTGCGTATACGTGGTTGGAATCGTCCTCCGAACAGTGATGGGACAAGGTCAGTGTAAGCTCCTCCACTCCATCCACAACAGCAGCATCAGCCGATACCTGACCGGAATCTGTCTCTGCTTCCTGCCCTGCACTCTTCGTGCCTTCCGTTCCTCCCGCAGAGCCGGTTCCGCCTCCGCATGCAGTCAGTGAAACTGCCATAGCCGCCGCCATCAATAATCCCCATACTTTTTTCGTATTTCTCATCTTCATCCTCCTCGTATAATAAGTTTGTAAGCAAGAAAAACCGCTTACAGACTTATTCTTTTGGGTATAAATGGTAAGGATATCTAGAGGTACTCCCCTCATCCCGATTCCCATCTATACAGTTGATAGTTACATTTCAATATAGGTAGATCCTGTGGTATGATATCAGGTAGAGTCTGATGTCCGAAGGCACTGCTTCTCCTCCTTTCAGCCGGCTTCGTCCGAGACTGCTTTGAAAGCATTCAGCCTGGCACATACGGCACATTCCGCTGACACAGAATTTTCATCCCCAGCCGTTAGCCCCAGCAAAGGCTGACTGGGTGCATGCTCATTGCGCGAGGGTTCGGTCACCGTATGCGGCACAGGATAAACCTTTTGCTTCAGGCTTCACAAATCCCATCGGAATGGAGGTGATATCATGTTAAAGCTCAACTATATGTCCACCTTGTTTGTAGGTATTGATGTAAGCTCAAAGACCAATGCCGTCTATGCCATGGACTTTGAGGAAAACAAATACATCTCATCGTCGTTTGGCAATAACCAGCCAGGCGCCGATCAGATTGTAAATATGATTGCCGAATGCATGCAGAAGCATAAAAACCTGGATACGGTTCTTATCGTGCTGGAATCTACTTCTGTATACAGCGTGCATATTTCAAACTTCCTGTCGGCCAGCGAGGTTCTCATGCCCTACAGGCCTTACGTATTCTGTGTAAACCCAAAGGCCGCTTCGAATTACCGAAATCCTATATCGGAATGGAAAGACCGATCCACGGATGCATATCTCATCGCGGACTTCGGGGTAGGCCGCACGAAAAACTGGACCATGGCGCGGCGGGCAGTTCATATCCCTGAAACGCCTTACAAGGCACCGTATGCACCTTTCTGAGTGCATCACCAGGAGAAGACTTATATGGTTTCGAATCTTTATCTGAAGTTCAGTGAACTTCAGCTCCTTGAAGGTGATGACAAGCCTTTGGCAGTCTCTATGGTGCCACGTCCTCAGCTGTCCTGACGGAATTTTTGTCTCCGCAGGAGATTATCGATATGCCGGAGAGGATCGCTTACCTTCCTTGCGGGGAAGAGCAGGAACCGCATCTCTGACCTATCAAAACTTCGGAACTCCTGCGCAAGGGATTCCTACCGGTTAGACAAGTGCATGTATGAACCACTGAGCATATCACTGGCAAGCTCGTTTAACTGCATCCACGCCTATCAGAAAGAAATCAAGCTGATCGAGCAGGCGATTGAGAAATGCATCAACGGAATGAACCCTAACGCCCTGCTCATCCTTCAATCCATACCTGGAATAGGTCCGATATGGGCATCCGGAATTCTATCAGAAATAGGCGATATAACCGTGTTCCATTCATCCGATGCCCTTGCCAAATATGCCGGCCTTTACTGGCCTAAGGGTGATTCCGGAGATTTCACTTGAGGACAACAAAATGTCGAAAGCCGGAAATCTATCTTCTATCTTGGCGAAGCGGCAAACAGCGTCAGGAAGCACATCCCTGAATATGCTGATTTCTATGCCAGAAAATATGCTGAGGTAACCAAACATCAGCACAAAAGAGCACTCGCGCTTACATCTCGTAAATTAGTACGACTCGTTTTTGGATTGCTGGTCAAAAACCAACTGTACACCGGCGAAAAGCTGGACACCGAATATAATATTGAGTCGAACTGACATTCGGTTATACGTAAAATATACCGAAGGTCTGTTAAAGTTACCCTTTTTTCTAAAAACATATCAAAATCTTCTTCAAAAAGTTCTTGACATATCACCAGAATGCTTTATATTCATGCTGAATTTGATTCACTGTTATCAGGCTCTGGCTACCATCTCGCCGTACTCATCCTTGCACTGTCTGATAAATGTGTAAAGCGCTTCGGCGCCTGGCATATCAGCGCTGCAGGCGTGGCTGGCCACCAGCATGGCAGCTTCGGCGCTGCCCATCTCCAGGCAGTCAAGAAGCTCCTTCCCCTCCAGCAGCCCGTATAAAAATGCCGCCGCATAGCCGTCTCCTCCGCCAAATCCCTTTAGCGCCTTGACCGGGAACGGTTTGATAGAAAAGCTGTTTCCATCATAGGCATAGGCGGTGGAACCCTCCCTGCCGTGTTTTATCACGACAATCCTTGCCCCCTTTGCGCACCATGCTTCCACATCTCCTCGGCCTCCCGGCGCAATCAGGTTTTCCGTCAAATCATACTCCTCACGTGAGCCAAGGATAATGTCTGCCTGAGATGCGACTGCCGAATAATAGATTGCAATTTCATCATGATTCTTCCAGGTGTAGGCCCTGTAATCAATGTCAAAAATAACCGGTACCTGGTTTTTCTTTGCAAGGGACACTGCCTTTAACGCCGCTTCCCTGGAAGGAGAGCGCCAGCGCCCATATCAAAGCACTCTTTATGTACTCCTCATCGATGTCCTCCACACTGAGCTGCAGATCGGCAATACTGCCCCGGTACATTAAAATACTGCTCTCCGTCGGGCTGAGTATCTCAGTAAACGTCAGTCCCAGCTTCTCTCCGTTTTGGCATCTTGAAATATGGGAGATATCTATCCCTTCATTCTCAAAATAACGCTCCACAAATGTGCCGAACTGGTCGTCTGATACCTTTGCAAAAAATCCGATTTTTTTCCCGAGTCTCGCCATTCCAACCGCAATATTAGCGGGAGAACCACCCACATATTTTTTAAAGGTCTCGCTCTCATACAGCGGCTTGTTGTAGTCCAGAGGGTTAAAATCAATCGCAACCCTCCCCAGAAGGATTAAATCATACGGTTTATCCTCATCAAATGTTATGTATTTCATTTCTTCTTCCTCCTGTCTATCGGTATCCTGCAAATACCCGTTGCTGCGGCGCTGCCTCACGGTTATTGAATACCTTAATGCATTTCTTCACATTTTCGCAGACATAACGCACCATCTGCTCGTTCAGCTCAAAATAATTATGTTCTTTGCTTTCAGCCAGGTAGTCGGCGGCTCCTTTTGTAAGGGCGTCAAAGTTTGCCGTGGCGATATTGATTTTGCGTATTCCGCAGCAAATCGCCTCCCGGAACTGTTCATCCGTGATTCCCGTCCCTCCGTGCAGCACCAGCGGAACAGAAACCCTGCCTGCGATATTACGGAGTACGTCAAAATTCAGATTGGGAACCCCTTTATAATGCCCGTGGGCATTCCCGATTGCAATCGCCAGGGCATCCATCCCCGCCTCCCTCGCAAATCTCTCTGCTTCCTTCACATCCGTATACAGAACCTGGTGATCTCCGCTGCCCTCATTTCCGCCTACTACCCCCAGTTCTGCTTCGACCGTGGCGCCGTAAGGCTTTGCCATCTCTGCAATCTGTCTGGTAAGACGAATATTTTCCTCCAGCGTTTCATCGGAGCCGTCAAACATAACGGATGTGAAGCCATATTCCAGAGTCCTTTTTATCATTTCCCGTGACTTTCCATGATCCAGATGTACGGCTACCCTAACTCCGGCTGTTCTGGCCGCCTCAACCATCATAGGCGCGATATATTCCACCGGGGAATACCCCATCCTCTTCTCTGCAATCTGCAGGATAATCGGTGTATCCATCTCTTCCGCCGCCCTGATTGCGCCCATCACGCTCTCCATATTGGCAACATTAAAACCTCCGACTGCCCGCCCGTGCTTATCTGCATCTGCCAGCAGTTCTTTCATTGTGCATATCACAACACTTCCTCCTTCTGCTCCCTTATAGCTTTTATACTCCCTCCTTATACGCTTTACACCTCATCATTTTACTTTTTGGTCATTTATGATATGTTGTTGATTTGTTTATTGTTATTTTATGATTGTATGTTAGCATATTATATACTTTCGGTCAATAGCAGTTTACATTTTCATTAATTATGCAGATTTTTATACCATTTTATTGTGCAAAATGCACATCCCTTGTCCGGTACGCTTTCGCACATCGCAGCGCAATTCTCCGCATAGCTGTTTTCATTTAACAGGAGAACTTTTCTGTAAAATGAAAAAACAGATTCTCCAAGGCATCTTACCGAATTTGATTAAATCCGGAACCTGCCTGGAAAATCTGTTCTTCTGGAGAGTGTTTGAAAATTGCTTTCCGTCAGATGTACACCACACTTTGCGGGAGATTTGGCCCGTATGAGCGCGGCCTAGCGGGCTGCGCTCATACGGGCCAAATATGTATAAAGCCGGCATGTGTTTCAGGCCCAAAGACTTCTGTAAATATTCTTCAGGTCCTCCGAATCCAGCTGTTTGCGTGTATTGGACGGACTTCCGCTGAGCATTGCATCCTCCGCCATCTTGTCTATGGAACCGAAATAGCGCTCCCTGTCAATCCCATATTCCTCCAGTGTCGGTATCTCCAATGTATGGCATAGTTCTTCCACCGCATGTAAAAATGCCCGGGCCGCATCCTCGTCCGACGCATCTTCATCCGCGGCTCCAATCGCACGCCCCAGGTCGCCAAACCGTCCATACGCACCGTCCAGCACAAAAGTAAAACACTCCTTAATCAGCATGGCGTTGGAAATACCATGCGGTACATGGAACAATGCGCCGATTGGCCTGCTCATTCCATGCACCACCGTCACGGATGCATTATTAAACGCAACGCCTGCCTCCAGAGCCGCCGCCGCCATCTGAACTCTGGCTTCCACATTCTGTCCGTCGCAGAAGGCAGCCGGCAGATACCGGAAAATCCTTTTTACCGCAGAAATCGCAAACACGTCTGAGAGCAGGCCGGCTTTTTTTGAGGTATAGGCTTCCGCCGCATGCGTCAGGGCGTCCAGTCCCGTGGCTGCCGTGATCTTCGGCGGAGCCGTCATCGTAAACCGTGGATCCACGACTGCCACCGACGGCATGATATCAGCTCCTTTTAGCAGCATCTTGACGTCATGTTCCGTATCCGTGATGATGGTAAACTGGGTAGCTTCCGAACCGGTTCCGGCCGTGGTAGGAATCGCGACCATGGGAGCGGTATCGGCTTTAATCTCTTTTCCCATCATATCTGTGATTTTTCCGCCCAAAACCGCCAAAGCTGCAATTGCTTTCATCGTATCCAGCGCGCTTCCGCCCCCCAACGCAATTAAAAAGTCGCAGCCCGCTGTTTTGTAAAGCCCTGTTCCGGCCTCCACCATATGATCCGTCGGTTCGCCAAAGACGCCGTCATAGACGGTATACTGAAGTCCCTCCCGTTCCAGAACCTCCTCCAGAATTTTTACATTTCCCAGCTCCGTCATCACGCGGTCGGTCACAATCAGGGCCTTCGTCCCCAATTCCTTAAGAAGCCCTGCCGCCTCATCCAAAGCACGTTCTCCCATTATTACCTTCCCGGGCATAATAAATTGAATAGCCATTACCTTCTCCTCCTTTTCCTTCATCTTAGTTATCAGCTTGATTTGATTGGTTTTCTTTTTTGTTTTTGGTTCCTTATTGACATTTTAGTTTAATTTTCCTTGTATATTAACTATATATTATCATTAATATGTATGATGTCAATAGTTCTTGATGGAATTTTGAAACTTTATTGTGGATTTATACAAATTTTCTTGTTTTTTGTTTGTATTCTGCTATAATTAATTCAAGAAAATAAGGAGCTGCTAATTATGAGAATTGAACGAATAAATGATATGGAACGATATATTATAGAAAATGGCTCTGTCACCAGCGACAAGCTTTGCGAGGTATTCCGCATATCAAAGAACACGCTGCTGAGGGATTTGAATATTCTGGCTGAGAAAGGCACCGTAAAGAAGGTTTACGGAGGCGTCACCGCCCTGCAGCAGCCGTTTTCCGTGAAAGAGCTTCTCCCCTTTAATGACAGAACCACGACAAATATAGATTTAAAAAGCAAAATTGCCAGGCAGGCGGCTCTTCACGTACAGCCCGGGGATACCATTTTTGTAGATACCGGCACCTCTACCCTGAGTATCATCAACTATATAGCGCAGATACAGGGCCTGACCGTTATTACAAACAGTGTCCAGTTCATGTACCGGGCTCTCAGCTTCCCCAACATAAATGTGATTGCGCTTCCGGGTATTTTAAACCATAACACTGCGTCCCTCGTAGGCGTCCCCTGCATCAACAGTCTCAGCGTCTATAATATCAGCAAGGCCTTTATGGCCTGCACCGCCGCCTCCCTCCAGAGCGGGGTGACGAATGCAACCTCAGAAGAATATGAGGTAAAAAAAGTGGTGATGGCTCAGAGCCTCGAGCATATTCTGCTGATTGACCATACAAAATTTAACCAGACCTCCCTGATGACCTATTCTCAGCTTAAAGATTTCGATCTCATCATTACCGACGAACTGCCGGGAAGTGATTATATAGAACATTTTAAGACACATAAAGTTATTTTGGAGATTGCGGAATAAGATACATGATGGCATAGCGAAATACATTACGAAAGATTTATCTTAGAATACAGGAGGTATAAGAATGTCAAACCGGGATTTAAAACGCATTGCTCTGTTACTGCCAAACACAGATACCATTCTGGAAACGGATCTGCAAATTTCTCTTCCTTCCAATATTATTATCCATACTGCCAGAATGCAGTTGGATGAGGTCGGCAAGGAGGCGGAAAAGCGGATGGTGGATGAAGAACTCGCCGGGCAGTCTCCGCCTTGAAACATATCACAAACTTTGACGGCGCTGTCTTTGGCTGCACTTCAGCCTCGGCCGTGTACGGTGAGGAAGGCCTGAGCCGTATCAGCCGCGAGCTGGAAGACGGACTGGATTGTCCCGCTACCAATGCATTCTCCGCTGTCCTATCTGAAATAAGGTATTTTAAAGCGAGGCGCATAGGCCTTCTGACTCCCTACACATCCGAGGTGAATAAATTTTACCGAAGACCTTAGATTAGAAGCGAAACCCTGCGATTTCACGCCTGGGAATCTCCGATGACACCCGGATTGCTCCGTGAAACCGATTGCGGAGATCATGGAATTTCGCTGCGACTGGAACACGAACTGAAAAAACAGGATCTCCTTTTACTCCCGAAACAAACCGCCGCTGAGGATCCGAAATGCCATTGGAAAAATGCTTGAGCTTCCTGTTATCACCAGCAATCAGGCTATTATTAACTGGATTTTATCCGCGGTATAACGATAACCTGCATTCTCCGCGCACAGGTCACTGCCATCAGTCAAAAAGGCGGAACCAAAATCGATGGTTCCGCCTTTTCATATCCGGTTATCAGCCCCGTTTCCCCTCCTGCACTCCTTATAATGCAAACAGTCTCGTCGCCACAGTAAAAGTAAATCGCTATCGAACATGTATCCACCAGCGTGGTAATAATCGGAGCGGCCATGATCGCCGGATCCAGGTTCACCTTCTTTGCCAGCAGCGGCAGCATACAGCCGATAATCTTTGAGATTACAACCGTGCCAATCAGGGAAATGCTGACGATCACCGCCAGTTTCTATTCCGGTACATCAGTAAAATCCTCACCCGTTGGCCGCAGAATCACCCCCACAATCAGTGAGATTCTGAATTCCTTATAAACCACCCTGAATAGATCCTTGAAATGGATTTCATCCAGCGCGATGACTGATACCGGGAAGACCCAGTTTCCGCCGGTATCCATCAGCATCGGGATAAACGCCACAAGAAGCGGCACAACGGAAATTGCATCCTCATACCGCGTCAGGAGGGTCCCAGTCAGCGTTGCGGAAAGCATCAGCACCAGCAGCCAGACGATCCTGTTCTTGGCGTGCTGGATCACCGAGGTATCAAAGTAGGACTTCACTTGGATTCATGGCAGCCATCTTCGTAATATCCTCCGTAGCTTCATCCACAGCGACATCCCAGGCGTCGTCTACCGTCACGATGCCCACCATCCGCTCTTCCATATCCAGAACCGGTATGGCGAGAAGATCGTATTTGGAAAACAGTCTGGCAACCTCCTCCTGGTCCGTATGGGTGTAAACAGAGATAATATCCGTCTCCATCAGCTCCTCCATCGTCCTGTCGTCGTCCATTGTCATCAGGTCTTTTGCCGACACAATTCCCGCCAGTTTCCTGTTATCAAGCACATAGCAGGTGTAAATCGTCTCTTTATGAATTCCCGTTTTCTTAATATGTGCCAGGGCCTGGGCTACCGTATTGTCCTTCCTCAGATCCACATATTCGGTTGTCATTATGCTTCCGGCGCTGTCCTGCGGATAGTTTAAAAGGATATTAATCTGCGCCCTTTTTTCACCGTCTACGGTCTCCAGAATCTGAGTTACCAGATTGGCCGGAAGTTCTTCCAGCAAATCTACCGTATCGTCCATATATAAATCGTCCAGGAGCTCTTTTAATTCCTGATCCGTAAACATTTGTACCAGATGTGATGCAGCGTTATTTATTTGAAAACACATCCGCCGCTTTCTCTTTGGGAATCAGGCGGAAAGCCGTCGCCATCTCCCTGTCGTCAAGCTCCTCCAGCAGGGACGCAATGTCCACGGTGTTCATCACATCCAGAATACTGCGGACTGCCTTGTATTCCCTCTTTGCCATCAGTTCCATAAAAATATCTCTGTTCATTGTCCAGTCCTCTCTTTCTTTTATTCCGTTTTTCTGTCCGGTTTTGTAACCGGTAATTACACGAGTGACAACTGCCCCCGGCATCCATTGCGTCTCACCTGCCTTTCATATTCCATATTTTCCTGTCTTCTCCGGTACGGCCTCCTGCAAAAAAAATCCGCTGCTATACGAAGCAGCGGATTTTCTATCTGAAAATACCATCCCGGTTCTACCGATCTACCGGAGAACCAGAACTGCAACGTACAAGCTTTAGTATCACAGGGCGATGAATTCAGCATTAGGTTATGCCTTTACGACATCTCCTGCTAACCAGCGCGTTGTGTCTCCACAAATTTGCGGCAGCAATCTTAGGAATCATCCAAATCCCTGTGGTAACCTCACCTACCGAAGTTTCCAACTATTCTGTTTTGACTGACTAAGGCCCCTGTTATGGATTGGCTGTGAAAATTTGCCGTCCAACGCCTTAAGTCTGCCATATTATATAACTCCTGCTCCTGTCTGTCAACACCGGAAGGAAAATTTACTCAATTTTTTCGTATATTTCACAGCCCTTATTGCCTTTCGTTGCCGGTAAGAAGGCCTTTCCTGCTCCTCTCTTCTGCTATGCGCAGCATCCGCCCGATCCCGATACCAATAGCCGCAGGAATTAACCATCCAAGTCCCAGTCCATACCCCGGCAGAAGCGAGACCGCCCCGGTAATCACCGGAATTACAATCCGTGTCTGTTCCAGAGAATATCACACTGACAATGCCGGTCAGTAAAAGCTCGCCGCAGGATACTTCTTCTCCCTGTGGATAAAAGACAAAGCAATCAATACGATGGCAACCGGATAAATCGCATTCAGCACCGGTACGGAAAAAGCCAGAATCCGGCTGAGCCCGGCATTGGCAATCACAACGCTGGTCACGGCGAATAAGACAACCTCAGGCCCGGATACCCAATCCCGGGAACCAGAGTTGAAAAATATTTACTGCAGCAGCTGAGAAGGCCGATACATGTGTTCAGACAAGCGATAAAGAAAATCACACCGAGCAGTAAAGCTCCTGCATTCCCGTAAAACCGGCCTGCCGCAAATGTAAGAATCCTCGCCCCGTTATCCAGTGACGCCGCCTCAGCCTGTACCTGTCCGTTTTACGCCAGCGCCATAGATGAGCGTAGTCCAAAAATCACCTGACTGTCTCTGACTCCCATGGCTCTTTATTCAGCGCAATTACAATGCGAGCCGCAATCGTATCCATTGTCTGGTAACCTTCCAGGAAACGGTGACGGCGGCGGCTCTCTGATAAGCTCCCGCCGTCCCCCGAAATCGTCTGATGATAAAAAACACTGCCGGCAAACATGACAAATATTAATATCAAAAGGGCCGGACAGAGTATCTTACCGAGACGCTCCGTCAGCTTGTCCGGGTTAAATGCCATAACCATGGCAATGGTAAAAAATACAACGGAATATGAAGTCGCCTGCCGCCTTTTCCGCCTTCGCGGTGAAGGCCATTTCTGAAGAAGGAAGTGCCTGCTGTCCTGGGAATCGCGAGAAACGGCCCGATCGACAGGTAAATGAGAATGGTAAAAGTTGTGCAAAGGTTACCGCGGTAAATGGCTCCGCCAGTTTCCAGCGCCAGTCCAGAACCGGAAGCCCCACTGCGCTGATTAAGAATCCGGCAGCGGCCGGTATAATGGATGTCCCTGCCTGTACTGCCAGAAAAGGCGGAAATATCAGGTTACCAGCTTCGAAAACATGGGAAAAGTGTCAATCCCAATGATTAACCTTTCCCGATAAACGTTCACTTCTGTCCATAGCTGTCCTTCTCCCGTATTATAATCTCTCGTCATATCAGGCATAAAGACAGTTTATACCGAAATCATAAATTTGACAAGGCAGCGGCCGGTTTTATCCTATTTTTTACTTGTTTTTTTCACCGTCTGCGAGACCATCTGCCGGCTGTGGCCCGGCGTCCTGGCATTAACAATTCATTAATTTTTTCTAAAATCGGAAAATCCTCTTGACTCTATACGCATCCTTAATATGTTACTAACTAAATCTAATTTAACGGCAATAAAACGAATTGCGGATCACCTTTGTATTGGAGAATGATATGAATCTGAGAGACAGCCTCAACCGGCTATACTATAATATGACCATCTATGACGTCCGTTATGTCAACCGGTCAATCACCGGTAATTTATCCTACAATCAAGTGTATCTGATATTATTGCATATCAGGATAACTGTACCGTAAGTTCTATTGCCGAAACTCTGGGAATTTCAAAGCCCGCGGTCACAAAGAAGGTTAACGAACTGATCCGGCTCGGCCATGTAGTCAAAACGCAGAGCGGGAAGGATAAGCGCGTCTACTACCTGCGTGTAAGCGACGAGTTACAAAAGAATTCCTGGTTTTATAGGCTCTTTTTGAACGCGCCCTGCGCACAATTGAAAAAAAATATAGTCCGGAGCAGCTCGCTGTCCTCGGTGATATCATGGATATTTACAGCCAGGAGATAATGAAAGAGGATGGTGAATAATGGAACACAAAATGTTTTCTACTCTCCGTGAGGCTCTTCTTCCGCTGTGCCCTGCCCAGTATGGCCGGCATGGCTGTTTCCTCCCTCTACATGGTGGCCGACGGCATTTTCGTCGGGAAGTTTATAGGCTCCCATGCGCTCGCCGCAATTAATCTTGTAATGCCGGTTATCATGATCAGTTTTGCCCTCTCGGATATGATTGCCGTCGGTTCCTCCGTCCAGATTTCAATCCGTCTGGGGCAGGGGAAAGAACGGGAGGCCTGCACCGTATTCAGTTTCAGCAGCCTGTTTATCGTCGCCATCTCCTGTCTCGTAGGCCTGGCCGGATTCTTTGGAGGGGCGCAGGCGGTCAGACTGATGGGCGCCGGGGATGACGTCCTGAACCTGGCGGTTGAATATATGCGGGTCTATGCCGTATTTGCCCCTTTTATCATGATCTTCTTTGCACTTGACAATTATCTGAGGGTATGCGGCAGGACTATCTACAGTATGGGGATGAATATCTTCATCGCACTCTCCAATCTGTTTTTCGACTGGCTGTTTATCGTACATTTCAGAATGGGAGTTTCCTCCGCCGCCCTGGCATCCTGTATCAGCCTGACCCTGGGAACCGGCATCGGATTGTTCCCCTTTTTCGGTAAAAAGCTTGTCCTGCGTTTTGTCAGTCCGCGCATCCCATGGCATATACTGAGAAACATTATTGGTAACGGCAGTTCGGAGTTCTTCTCAAATATTTCGGCATCTGTCTCCATGGTTATCATGAATGCGGTGCTGCTGCGACTTTCGGGTGCAATGGCTGTCGCCACTTTTTCCATTGTCATGTACATTGACTCCTTTGTCAGTTCCATGCTCTTTGGTATGGTGGATGCCCTGCAGCCGGCCATCAGCTAACAACTTTGTGCCGCAAGGATGTTCCGGCTGGAAAAGATACTGATGACCGCGGGAGCCGTCATCTCCATCTCGGCAATGGCTTTCATGCTGACCGGCGGACATCTGATCATTCCTTTTTTTATGGAAGGCGATGCGAACGTCCGACGCCATGGCCTCACGCGCCATGCATCTTTTCTCCTTCTCCTATCTGTTTAACTGGATCGGAACAGCAGCAGGTTCCTTCTTTACCGCAATGAATAAACCGGCTGTATCACTGGCCGTGTCCTTCGGACAGACGATGGCCTTTCCGCTTGTCTCCCTTGCCGTTCTGCCTGCTTTTCTGGGCATCGACGGGGTTTGGCTTACATCCCTGTCTGCGGAAATTATGACCGCGGCCCTCGCGTTATCATTCATGATGTCATTTCGCAAAATATACGGAAAAAACACACAGGCGCCATCTTGACAGCATAAATATTTCCGCGTATTTTCTCAAGCCTGACATTTTTAATACAAAGCTCCAGAATCTGTATTAAAGACTTTCGGCTGGGGCAGGAGTGCACGGATTGGTGAAGAAAGACGTCATCCAGATAGCCACCGGACATCCATTTTCCGGTTCAACAATATCTGCTTTTAAGCTTATATCTAAATAAATATGGTCAATAATAATATATACATGGATGAAAACGCGGCACGGCTTTTCATCATTAATCAATGAAAGGAGTGTTCCTGCGCATGGGCATATCTGTTAGCCGGACTTTATCCGGATGTATTCTGACCTGTCTGGTAGCCGCAGGTAAAACAAGGACTGACGGCTCCGTCATCTCCAATTTGACGGGCGGATCTCATTAATCCTGACGACCATTGTATCATATCAAGCTCTTCGGTGATCCGGATTCCCTGTGGACGTCTCCATACACTTGCGGCATCCGATACGTTTCCGTTCCGCTTGGAATGAGCATTAAAAACTGAAAATTGTTTTCCACCAGATACTGATTGTATGCGGTATTTTCGGATGTTCACCTGTTTGACATTCCTGCAATAGCATCCGGTCCATGGGATCATCTTATTTTTCAGGAACATATCTACTGCCTGTCCGACCGCACGCCTCCTCTCATCAAACGGCGTTACGCTTAACCGTGGGCGGCATTCTCGTCGACTACCACCGACTTCTACTTACCAGCACACATATAGCATACCTGGTTTAGAGGCGGCAAAACGATCGGCGCCAAGCAAGGGACCGCTCCGGATGGACTTCTTTTAAAACTTCGCTTAGCGGCGATTCCGGTTTGGTCCAAATACAATTTCCGGAATTTTACAGGAACCGGGGATTCAAAATTTCATACTGTCTTTTGCATTCCCAGTCCAGATAGTTTAAGCTGAATCTGGGCAAAATCCGCATGGTCCGACACGATCTTTTCAAGGATTTCCTGTATCGTGGAAGGGAAGCCGGATGCTGAGATCCTGGATCCGACCGGCTTTTAATGCATCGTATATGGATTCTTTTCACAAATCTCATATTTATACCGGTCCAGGGAATGCACCAGATAAGAAAATCAAAATACTCTGTCTGACAGCGTTCCAGCTGTTCCATAAAATATTTTTCCGTGTCCTCCGCCTCTTTAATCAGCCAGATAGGCAGTTTATCAGCCAGATAATAGGGAGTTTCCGCAATTCCGATAAGACCTCCTCTGACCGTCCCCATGATAGGAGTATGCCGTGTCAAAATATGGGTATGATCAATGAGTCAAAATCCTCCACGATATTTTCAGGCTGATCGTCTCTGAGGAAAACGCATTCCATAACCCCAGCAGGGAAACCTTCTCTGGAATTTCCGCAAATTTTCTGTGCTCCATTGTCACCTTCCTTTATAAATCTTGTGAGACCTTTGTTCCATTATCTTTAAAACAAGGCGCTCTCAAAGCATCCTAATATAATAACAAAGCCTGTTTAAAATAGCAATGATGTGCCGCTTCACACACCCCGGATTGTTGTGAGCAGTAACTTTTCTGGTCAACCTTTGACCGATTCGCTAAAAACGGCAGATACCGCCTGTTTTTCCGGTAAACTGGAGGAACTCCTGGTTCATGAATTTCATTAGCAATCCCCTTCCCCATATGCAAATGGATTTCATCCAGGTCCATTAATTCCCTCCTAAATGTTTAAATTGATATCATAATATGGTATAGTTATACAAGTTAAAACGAAGTAAAACCGTGTTCAAAACCGGCTGAAAAGTTTGGATATGGCACTGTGCGAAGGGAAGGCGATACAGAGAGCGCCGCCATGGGGATAACAGGCATAAATATGTCAGAATATCAGGTGACGCTTCTCGGGATACCGGGTGTGTTTAATAATGGCAGGATTGTCCATTTCCTTCGCAAAGCGGAAGGGATTTTTTATTATCTGTGTGGAGAAAAGGTCAACCGGGACGAACTAATATCCCTTCTGGGGCTCCAGCGATGAATCCTCCGGACGCAAAATTTAAGGCAGGCGATCCGGCGTCTTTCCTGGATAAAGACGCCATCCCGCTGCATGGGAAAAATCTCTGAACCTAAATCGGTTTCGGATCGGAAAGATTACCCGAAGCGGATTTTGCTCTGGAGAAACGATTTCTCGATTTCTATCTCAAAGACTGCCCAGTCGGAAAACAAAAGACGTATCCAGCTTCCAGGTGCCTGGATTATATTAAATCAGAGCTGGCCGAGCCTTTGGTCTGCCGTGATATAACGAGGCTCCGGCGTCTGATTGGCACGTGGGAATATTGGAAACCATGGGATGAGGAAATGGTTCTGACCGGAATGAAATGCTATATGCACGGGAGAAATACGATTGGGGAATCCAGATATCATGAGTATGTAAAATGCCTGCGGAGGGATCTGGACGAGGATGCGGTGGAATTGCTGTTCCGTTCCACCGAAAGAAGTTCTTATCCGAAAAACGGATCAAATCCTTCGGACGGCTGGCGGAGCTTCAATACATTGATGAACGGATTTTCTGGTTCTTAAATCATGAACCGTCTGCCTCAGTTGTCATTGAAGGCGAAGTGGGAGTCGGTAAAACAGCTCTGATGCAGCAGATTTATGAGATGAACCGTGACGCAGGCGTCCTTGAGCTTGTCTCCACTGTTACTGTTACTGCGAAGCCGACCCTTAAAATCATGGCGGATCTTTTCAAACAGCTTGAAAATCTTCAGAATGAAGGAAAATCCGTCTGACGGAAAGCCACAGCACTGATTCATCTCAACTATCAGGTAAGGCGGCGGAGAACCGGACGTGGTTACAGGAAACGGGGAATTTAAGTTATATGGCTTTGGAGAACGGGTACTGAATCTGTTGAAGGAGCTTGCCGCCGATGGCGAATTATTTTATACTTTGACAGCCTCCAATGGATGGATATCGTCAGCCGCCGGCTATTGCAGCGTGTCATGATAGAACTGGGCAACCGGCAGGTTTTTATGATTGCGACCTGCCGTATTGACGGCGAACAGGATATCCGCGGGCTCCTTTGCGCCTGCGAGCAGGATATCATTACTACTCTTCTTCGTGCTTCACGGAGGCGGAGACAACCGAAATTGCTGGAAATGCATTGCAAGGATGCGGCGATGCCGGAATCAGCACCCGTGAGATTTTTCTTCGCACAGAGGGAAACGCGCTTGTATTGATGGATACACTGAATATGATCCGGCAGGACGGCTGGAAGGAAGGACGGCCGCTGCCGAGAATCGACATGCTGATACAGTTATATGGAAAGCTTACCGAGCAGAGAAAGGTATTGACGCCTGTCGATTTTTTGTGGAGCATGCGGAGCTGGAGGAGCTGAGCTGTTGGTGGAAATGGATCGGATGGAGCTGATCGAAGTGCTGGAACAGCTTCTTCTGACTCGTTTTGTCGTGGAACAGACATGGGACGATTATATTATTTATAAATTCCGGCACCGGTTTATAAAACTATGTTTATGTCTCTGGAAAAGACGGTCTGGCACCATGCCGTCGCGAGATTTTACGAAAACAGAAGAATGGGGAACGATGGCTTGAGCCGCCCGTTTACAGCAATATGAATAGCGGATATCCGGAAAAGGCAGATACCGCGAAACTCCAAAATAAATAAATATGTTTTCATTTCCGATTTGGATGCTAATTTGACTTTGATTTCCAAAAAGAAATCTGTAGTCTTTTTGTATTTTTATAAAGCGGCATAAATATTAACGTTCTTTAACGGAGAATTATAATGATAACCATGCCGCTGAAACAGAGCGGCTGGAGGATATATAACAAAAGCTGGAAATAAAGGAAAATGAATTCTGTAGAAACTAGAATGATGGAAGCAATCGACAGGAACAGAAAAAAAATCCACAAAACGGAAGGAAGATTTGGGGAGATCAGGGAAGATGGGATAATTCTTCCGCATTGTTAATGGATGAGCTGGAAGGGTTTGAGGTACAAAGAGGGCTGGTGGGAAACATCCCAAGTTTGACCACAAAATTGATATGCCGACAGCGTTCAAAGCTGTTTTTAAGGGAAAAGAAGGCGGCCCTGTCATTGGTATCATGCTTGAGTATGATGCTCTGCCCAATGGCCATGCCGGCCAATCCTCGCTGACCGGTGCGCCCACGGATTAAAGAAGTCTTTCAGACAAGGATCGAGTTATTGTGTTTGGAACCCGAAGAAGGAACCCAAACATTATATTCTGGAAGGCGGATATATGGATGAAGTGGATCATGCTTACCAGCCACTATGGTTCGGACTGGGGTCCGAAGTTACCGGAAAAGAAAGGCCACCAACGCCATGATAACTGGCGAGAATCGACTTTCCGCCATGCTTCATCGTCACCGGAAAGGGGAGAAGCGCTTTAGACGCGGTTATTCTCACACCATTTGGAATTTTAGAGAACATATGCTGGAAACAAACCGGATTCACTACATCATCTCAAACGGAGGTATGCCAATCCTGTTCCCGGATCTTGCAACTCTTAATGTAGCTGAGGGGAAAACGATTCGATCGGCCGAACTGAATGCATTAATGAAACGAGTTGACAACATTAAGGCGCGAGCGCAGAAGATGACAGATCACCGCACTCTATAAATGGGACGCTCCATGGTATTGCGCTACGCCGGTTCCGGCTTATACCGGCTGGCCCAAATACGCTCCGGATCTTGGCATTGATGAATCCAGATTCTCTTCGGCGCCCTGCCGAAGGCGTCTTCGGATTTAGGCTGTGTAGCTTATAAAATCCCCAGTGTTGTTCCCGATTGTGGGAGAGGATGAACTGGCGCCTGTCGGCCATGCCGAAACGGTCGCAATCACGGGAAATGAATTTCCGATCTTGAGAGATCCTGGCAGGTAAGCTCATGGCGCTTACAGGTTAGAAGAATCGGAACCAATCCGGAAGAACTTGGAAAAATCAAAGCTGAATTTGAAAAATATAAGAAAGAATAGTCCAGTCCAGGCAGCGTCCTGAATGCTTTCTTTCTGTCAGCTTGCACACTTTTGTGGGAGATTTAGCCCGAATGAAAGCGAGGCGTAGTACGCTCTGAATTTAAATATAGCGCGCGTAGATGAGAACAAGAAAACAGCTCTAACACGGAAAGTGGACTGGGCTGATGAAGGAGCCGTAATGTCGGAGAAATTAACATCAACAAAAGATTTGAAAAGAGTATTGGGTTTTGGGATTTAATGGCGATTGCTACCGGAGCAATCAGGTTCCGGTATCGTCAACCGGAATTGGTATCCCGGCGTTCGATATCGGCCGCAATATAGCTCCATATTTCGCCATTATAGGCGATCACCACAGATATTTTAATTGGTGGCAAGATTCAGGCGGCGACTATTCCATGGTAGGAACACTGCTCGGACCAGATGGACCGGAACCTACTCCATGATTTCACTGCTTACCAGTTTACACTGTCCATGTACGCTCTTTCATTTTACCGCCGTTCTTCCATGGATCACAAGGAAGGCCATTGCGCTCGGAATATTGACCCTGCTGTTTGCGATCAATGTTTTGAGTTAACGTTTTGGTCAAAGGCGGCATTGCTGATTATATTTACAATATCGGTTGGCTGCTACCCGTCTGATCCAAACTATTTTGAAAAGAGCAGTTGATGACGGAGGGTTCCGCGGACTGTGGAGAGCCGCTATTCCTGCGAGCTATATTGACGGCGCACAGGGAATCACATCACTGAGCGCGGAAGCAAAATCCCACCAAAGATATTCAGGGTCATGCCGCTGTCAACCGTCGGCATAGCTGTCTTCTTTATGGGCGCTGGGCGTCGTGGCCGCAGGCGTTCTCCTGTTGAGCAGGTTGCAAACCAGCCTTTAACCGTTGTTGCCGGAACCATCCTTTCCAAACCGCTTTATTACCTTTTGTCATCGGAGGTGCCTGGATGGCGCTGATGAACAGCTCCATTGCCATGTACAAACCTTTAACGTACGTAATGACGGCTGGTATCCGTTATCCCTCGCCAGATTACATCCTAAATTCAGAACACCTATCATTTTATTAGGTATCTATTATGTCATCGGTTTTGTGCCGATCGTATTGGATTTTGACATCGGCGTGATTAGTGATATAACCATCACCGTTGGCTCCATTACGAAATTCATGATCGTTTTAAGTTTATTGAGATTACCGAAGGTAATGCCCGAGGCCTGGAAAAAATCAGATTTTTATATCAGTAATAACGCTTAAAGTCCATCGGATTTGATTTGTGTAATTAATTCCGGATTTATGTCTTCAAACTGCTGTCGCGTTACTGGCCGCGAATCGCCGTTGTAGCATTTGCATTTGTTTTTGGAAGAGTCAGATTTAACAGCGGGAAGGTCAATGTGGAAGTCAGCTATGAGCTGCCTGATTCCGAAAAATAGCGGTCTGCAAAATATGGAAACTGCGCCTGGAGAGTAAACTTTATAACCGGCATATCGGATGTTACCATGCCGGTCTGGCACTTTTACGCCCGTCAAATCATATCCAATTAAATTTTCCTTTCCGCCCTAATCTGTGGTATTTCACAATAGTTATGATTTGTCGTCAGACCTTGGCCTGAAATTTGCCAAAGTGTTAAAATCATCTTAAATGAGGCGGTGGACGAATAAATAATATATGTGCAGTTGTTGAATAGAAAAATAATGATAAAGTAAACATAGTTGGTTTTATTTGTGTTTTGGTTTGTTGTGGTGATTCAACAATGAAACATACGTATTTCTTTTAATATACTTATCCGGGAGGGTTACAGACAGTCTGGACGGTAAGGAAAGTGAGGATACTATGAGCTGGATAGGGATTATAAGTTTCAAGTTTTTTTTCCCTGCTTTGCTGTTCCTTGGTTTTAACGGTGGTTCTCATTGATTATCGATTCTGAAAATGGTCAGATTTTTATCGTTTCTGGTATCTTGATGATGACGATTGTTTCTATCCTTGCGAAATATTCAAAAGGCGCCTACTCAGTTCTGAGTTGTTTTGAAAGTTATTTTACGAGCTGAACTTGGAAATACGACAAGACAAAGATGGCGTCTATTTGGCTTATCACAAGGATGGGAATCTTTATACCGGATTCAGAAGATCGTTCTTTGACAAGCTCCGGTTAAATCCGGTCAAATCAAAAGCAAATGGATTTGAATACTATTACGAGGGTCAGCTGCTCGGGCATTACACAAACGCCTGATGAACCACTGGCGGTGTCCTATTCCAGTCCGTCCTCGCTGCTGGAAGCAGACGATATTCAAAACGCCGGCATTGCCATCCCAATTCATCAGGATTATGAAAAAGTTCTTAGGGAAGAAACACAAACCTGGGGAGATTATGTAGTCTTGGATACCGTTTACACAGCGTTCAATCAAAACTATAAAATCCGATACGCAGTTTGTGTTTGCAATGGAAAGATCATTAAAAAGAGATCCTTTCACAAGAACGGAATCATCGCCTCCATAACGCCGCCCTATTATCCGGTCTGATCAGTGGAATACCGGAAAGGGAAATTATCTTACCTTTGACAGCTTAGGCTATCTAATCAAAAGGGAGCCCTGGCACACAGACGGAACAATTGACTATCAAAACAGCCAGAAGGAAGATTGGTCGCTGGAAAACTTTGTTTTTACAGATTCATATGCGGATGGATTATTTGAAAATGAATGTTGGGACATGGATTTGAGGAAGAAACTCCTATCCCCGGACAGACCTGATTTTTTGAAACATTCAGAAAGTGGCAAAATGAGAATAGAAATTTTGATAATTTCTATCTCATGTTTGGCGGAACGACGGATTATAAAACACCTGTTGGCATAGGGCTTTATTATAACAGGGACTGGTATCCGCTCAGCAGAGAACAGGGGGAGATTTTTTCGGCCCTTGCGGGCAAGCTCATTTCAACCCGATGAAGCCGATCGATTATCCAAAAAAATTCATGTTTCATGCCTGTGCCGTTCTCTTGAAAAACGATAAGTTCTATATGGATAACGGACTTTATGCCGTTTCCCTGATTCCCAAAGATGGGGAAAATGAGGAACAGCAATTCTGCATGGAGCAGGAGCGAAAAAGACTCCATCGTATGCTGGAAGAAATCACAGGTGAATCCAGCGAAGCTTATTACATCGAAGGCTGTGAGCCGACAAAATGATTGTATGGACAACATGGAAAACGTAAACCACATTTGCTGCAAAACTGGAACCGAAATGGATTGCTTATGGCTCAAAAAATGAAGATCGACTCCTTAGCAATGATATTTTATTGCCCCGAAAATAGATTCCGGGGCTTAATAGTCAATTATATCAGTTCACCGGATTCCCTGCCGCAAACGCCGCCAGGTTATCAGCACCTAAATCTAACAGTTTGGCCCGGCTTTCCTTAGCAGCCCAAGCGATATGAGGTGTAATAATACAGTTCGGCGCCGAAAGAAGGGGGTTATCCATAGAAATCGGCTCCTCTGATACCACATCCAGCCCTGCCGCATATACTTTTCCGCTGTTTAACGCTTCCGCCAGATCTTCATCAACAACAAGAGCGCCCCTGGAACTGTTCAGCAGGATTACGCCGTCCTTCATTTTCGCAATTGTATTCCGGTTAATCAGACCTTTTGTATCCGGGAACAGCGGGCAGTGCAGTGCAATGACGTCCGACTTTTCGAACAGTTCATCCCTGTCGGCAAACCTGCAATTTTCCGTCTCCAGTTCCGGCTTTCTGAATCCGTCGTTATAAAGGAGCTTCATTCCCAGCGCAGCGGCAGCAGCGGCTGTCTGCTGTCCAATCCGTCCAAATCCAATGACGCCCATCGTTTTCCCCGACAGTTCAATCAAAGGATAATCCCAGAAGCAGAAATCAGGCTGCTGCCCCCATCTTCCCGCTTTTACAGCTTCATCGTGGTGCCCAACACGGTTGCATATCTCCAACAGTAATGCAATGGTAAACTGAGATACGGAGTTAGTCCCGTACGTTGGGATATTGCATACAGGGATATTCCTTTCCCTGGCTGCTTTGATATCCACCCCGTCATATCCGGTCGATAAAACTCCTATGTAGCGGATAGTGGTACAATTTTCAATTACCTCCCTGTTAAGAGGCACACTGGATACCAGAACGGCCTCGGCATCCCCTATTCGTTCAATAATGAGCTTTGTATCCTCAGCCTGCGTTCTGTCATAAATCGTCAAGTCGCCTAGCTCCTCGTAGCGGCTCCAGCTTAAATCTCCGGGTTCTTAATATAACCATCCAATATTACAATTTTCATATCTGTTCCTTTCTGCTTTTCCAGTGCCTATATTTGATTTTCACAGTGTAGTTCTTATGTATGTATATGTCAAGTAGGTTGACATATAATTCACAGAACAATCTTCACTGAGATTGACAGAGGTATAATTGTGGAAAAGAAAAGACTACCGCATAATACAGTAGCCTGAGGTTAATCTCCGTACAAAGGTAATTAAGAACCTTTGGTGAGAGTACTCGGTGGAGCCAAATAATAGAGCTGGCCGTCTATCAGTTCCGCTCTTTCCCCTTCCGGCAATCCCCCGGACAATCGTTCAGGAAAAACTAGAAAGAGCCACTCTTATACCTTTTCCAATCTTCCGAGAACTCCTTTACCAATCTATTATAGTTATAGGCAGAGTCAGAAATCACAAAGACAATAAAGTTTAAAACAATAGGAATGATTATACCCAGATAGTAAGGTAATTCCCATTTTTCGATACTAAGTAGATATTTGACATAAAATGTACAAGTAGTAGCTATTCCTAAAAAAAACATTTCATGGTTAACCAGCCAAGCAATTAAATTGTAATGCTTACATTTTCCTTCTTTTACAGTTTCCGCTCCTATTTCAAACTTCATTGACAAAGGCGCATATTCCCTTAAAAATGAATTTATATGCGCACTGGCTAATCTATAATAAGAAATTCGTGCCGAAAAGGGAATTATTAATAAAAAGGGAATTAAGCATATCCAAGAACTTCTGGTATCCATCGCCTCTGAAATAGCAAGTCCTAAAACAGCCAATGTTGCTGTAAAAGAAAATGTTAACAAGGTATTTCTCATAGAATCAAAAAATTCTATCCTCTTCACTAATTTCTCATACTCTTTTTCTTTGATAGTATTTTCCATGTTAATCTCCTGCTACTTCATTTAGCTCATACTATTTTAATAATACCATATTTATCCTCAGCAAGCTACCACTACAGCAAAAAGCAAGGCACATCAAGCCCTGTCAGTTCATTTTTGCTTCCCGGTTACAGATGCCGTTTTTGTCTACATACCCCCGTCTATCCAGGCATCTGTAAACATAATTCCCCGTTTACTATCAGAAATCGGGTTGGAGTAATACCATTTTCCATCAATCAACTGCCAGCCTGTCTTCATACCGGTGTTGATGTCTATGTAGAAATATCCGCCCAGAGCCGGGGCAAAAACCAGCCCGCTCTTAGCATATCCGTCAGCACCAAACACATGCCATGCCCCATTGTTCAGTTCCCATGTAAGACGTTCATAGGTACTGCCAATACCGCTGAGACGCACCAGAACCGCCGTGGAGCGGTTTTATGCCACTCCATGGTTCTTCTGTGTGACAATTTAGACACTAAAATAAGCCTACGAATATGTTTTGGTCTGCATACTCATAGACTTTTTCAGATGTCGAAATATTAATTTGAAATATTACACATTTCACAAATTATTATTATTTGGCATTATTTTACTGTGTTTGAAACCAATTTCATACCAATCCTGATCCAAATCATGCTAAATCATGCCCACTTATGCCACCATTCCAAACATGGATAAATCCTCTAAATTCACTCACTCCTCTTGATTCTGCAAACGTTTAAAGGACTTCCTACTCTTCCTCTTCCAGCAGATACGGCGTAGTCTGGTAAACGTAGAAATTAAGCCAGTTTGTATACAGCGTATTCGACATATTTCTCCAGTTCAGCACCGGAGGTGAAAACGGATCATTGTCCTCGTAGTAATTGCACGGAACCTCAGGGTTCATGCCCTTTTTCAAATCGCGGTGGTATTCATTATTGAGCGTCATCCTGTCATACTCCGGATGCCCCTGCATAAATATCTGTTTTCCATCCCTGCTCATCACGAGGAACACACCGGCCTCCTCTGATTTAGCAAGAATGACCAGTTCATCGTGTTTTCTGATGTCTTCTTCCCTGACCTCCGTATGTCTGGAATGAGGACAGTAAAAATAATCGTCCAGGCTCCTCACAAGGGGCACCTTGCGGTCCAGCACCTTATGACGGTAGACGCCCGAAAGTTTCTTTTTCCTCGGGTATTTGGGGATTCCATAATGATAATACAAGCCTGCCTGGGCTCCCCAGCAGATATGTAAAGTCGATGTCACATGGGTTTTGCTCCACTCCATAATCTTAATAAGCTCATCCCAGTAATGAATCTCCTCATACTCCATGTTCTCTACCGGAGCGCCGGTAATAATCATACCGTCAAATTTCTTCTTCCTGACCTCATCAAATGTGATATAAAATTTATTCAAATGGCTGGCCGACGTATTCTTTGATACATGGGATTCCAGCATCAGAAATGTGCAGTCCACCTGAAGCGGAGTGTTCGACAGCGCGCGCAGAAGCTGCGTCTCCGTATCCTCCTTCACCGGCATCAGATTCATAATCAAAATTTCAAGAGGACGTATATCCTGGCTCATGGCCCTCTCTTCGTCCATCACAAATATATTCTCAGATTCCAGGATTACCTTGGCCGGAAGATCCTTCTGAATTTTAATTGGCATATGCCCACCTCTTTCACCAAAAAGTCGTGTCTAGTATCATATCATATTTTAAACATAATTGCCAGTCCGGTTCATAAAATAGATAGAGAACAGGACAAAAAAGGATTTGATTCCATGAATGAACCCATTTCTGAAAAGAGTGCGCGTCAGGTTATCCAGCAGTCGGGACAGTTCAGTCTGCCGCCCCAGCCCGATATATCTGTAAGCGCCCAATCAGTTTATCCACAGAACAGACATACAAACAGCCAGCAAAATCACCAGCAGAGCTATCCAATGAACCGTTCCTTCAACCGGCAGGCAGCCGCGCAGCACTACAGGGATGAATCTCTGCCCGGAGTCTGGCCCGACGCTTCCTGTGAGAACCGGAATGCGAGGCAGGAGCCCGTTATTCCTTCGGCCCCCGGATCCGGCAGCAAAAAAACAGCAAATGAAGCGGCCGGTACTGGTTCAGCCGGATCTGGAACGGCCGGAATTGAAACAGTCAGAGCTGAAACGGCCAGGCCTGAGGCACCCAGAGCTGAGACAGCCAGGCCTGAATCACCCAGGGCTGCCCGCGATGAAACGGTCAGGTCTGAAACGGCCGGGCCTGCGGACAGGGAAAATTCCGCTGAGAAAACGGTTATCCTGCAGAATATCCAGACCGCCGCTCTGACCCGCAACAGGCAGGAAAACCAGTGCCCGGCTCCCTGTGCCGAATCCCCGGATTCCAATGCATATTCGATTGCATATCAGGCCGCTACTCCATATCCTCCCATCAAAGCTGCCGGACAAAACCGTCAGTATGGCATGGCGATGCTTGATAATATGGCCAGCCAAAATTCGGAAATGTCTGCGGTGGGACTATATTTTTATAATAATCTGATCACGATGGGACACAGGGAGATCAGCGATGCGTTTCATTTCATCGGTATTGTGGAAATGCATCACATGCAGATTTTTGCAGAGCTTGCAATGCAATTGGGCGAAAATCCCCGTCTCTGGAGCCGTCATCCGCGAAACGGCAGATACATATACTGGAGTCCGGCCTGTCTGCACTATCCGCATATTCAGCCCCCGGCTTACGGGTGCCCTGTATCAAAGGCCAGTCTCCGTATCATTCTCAGCCAGGCAATAGAGGGGGAAGAGGCCGCAGTCAAAAGTATATGAACCAGACCGCCTGGATTAAAGATGTGAACGTATGTGATAATCTGCGCAGAATTGCCGCCGATGAACAGATGCATGTGGATATTTTCACCCGCCTGTACCACTCCATTTAATTGACACGATAAAAGGCTATGACAAGGCCGGAGAAAAGGAACAGACAGGCAGCCGTTCTGCCCGTTTGCTTCCTTTTCTCCGGCCCTATAAGATTATCTGTTCCGGACACAGATGCTCACCGGCATGCAAATTGATAAACGCCATATAAATCCTCTGCAATACAGACATGGGAAAACTGCTCAAGTTCCGCGGCAGTGGTGGCTCCCGTCAGCACAGCGGCAAAATCAATCTTCGCGTTTTCCGCTGTCTTTGCATCGACCGTACTGTCACCGACATACAGCACATGTTCCTTCCCCACGCCAAAATATCCGGCCGCAATAAGCAGTCCCTCGGGATCCGGCTTCTCTATTTTTACATCCTCGGCGCCCACAATGATATCAACCGCAGAGCTGATACCGAATTTGTCCAGTATCTGATCGATTCTGTAATGATATTTAGTTGTAACGATACCAACCTTACATCCCTGTTCCCTTAAGTCTGCAAAAACCTTCTTAACGGGCTGATACAGCTTCGTGCCTGCCGTCATGACCTCATCTGCTTTTTCCCTGAAATATCCGGCAAACAGGTGCGCTTCCCGCTCATCTTCATTTTGTGTTAATGCGGTAAACGTATTTTTTAACGAAAGACCGATGGTCTTTTTGATCGCTTCCATCTCCTTCTCCGGATATCCAAGCCGTCCAAGGGCATAATTAATGCTGGCCGCAATACCGGCCGCCGAATCGCCCAGGGTAAAATCAAAATCAAAAACGAGCGCTTTATACATATATTTCTACTCCATTGTAAGATCTGCCATCTCAATAAATTCCTGTTCCGAAATGATCGGAATTCCAAGTTCCTTCGCCTTTTTATTTTTTGATGAAGAGGACGCCGTATCATTGTTAATCAGATAATTTGTTTTAGCCGTCACGCTCCCGGTCACCTTACCGCCCTTCTGTTCGATAATCTCCTGAATCTCCTTGCGGTTTTTAAAGTGTTCCACCGAACCGGTGATGACAAAGGAAATGCCGTCGAATACGCCTTCCGCCTCCTCTTCTTCTGCCGTCTCCTCGATAGTCAGCTCATCCAGAAGATGATCCACTATCTCATTATTCTTCTCACTGCTGAAAAAGTCGATCCAGGCATCTGCCAGCACATCACCAATTCCATCGACAGCCACCAGCTCTTCTTTCTTGGCCTTTCTCATCGCCGCAAAATCATTTTTAAACCGGCGGCACAGCATCTTTGCATTGGCAAGTCCGATGCCGGAGATTCCAAGACTGTATACGACACGGGGCAGGGTTGTTTCGGAGGCCTTTTTTACGGATGCAATCAGATTGTCATAGGACTTCTGACCGAAGCCATCCATGGTCACGATTTCCTGCTCATACCGGTCGAGATGGAATATATCGGCATATTCATGGATAAAGCCGACGCCGATCATCTTCTCCAGCGTCGCCTCGGAAAGGCCGCCGATATTCAGTGCGTCACGGCTGGCAAAGAGCGTAAAGCTCTTTATCTTCTTTGCCTGACAATCCGGATTTGTGCAGTACAGAGATTTTACATCGTTAATTTGTCTGATTTCCGTGTCCGCCCCGCAGACGGGGCAGTGTTTTGGTATGTCTTTCACTCCGCTCTTAGTCAGGTTTTCCGCAATCTGGGGGATAATGATATTGGCCTTGTAAACGGTGATCTTATCTCACTCCCAGCTCCAGCGCCTCCATGATACTTAAATTGTGAACGCTGGCCCGGCTGACCGTCGTCCCTCCAGCTCGACCGGCTCGAATACGGCTACGGGGTTGATAAGACCGGTACGTGATGCGCTCCATTCAATATAGGAAAGCGTCGTCTCCTGTATCTCGTCCATCCATTTAAACGCAATTGAATCCCTGGGAAACTTTGCCGTCCTGCCCAGCGACTGGCCGTATTCTATATCGTCATAGAGCAGCACCAGGCCGTCGGAGGGTATGTCGTTGCCGGAGACCGCATCTGAAAATTCCTGCACCTTCCGGGCAGGGTATCTCTTGTAACCTCTTTATAGTCAACCACCTCAAATCCCTGGGAACACAGCCATTCAAACTGTTTTTTTCTGGAATTCCCAAAATCCACGCCGTCCGCCATTACCAGGCTGAACGCATAAAAGCGGACGTTCCTCCGGGCCGTGATTTCATTATTTAACTGACGTACGGAACCGCTGCAAAGGTTCCGGGGATTTTTATACTTTGCGTCCACATCCTCAATCTGTGCATTGATTTTTCAAAATCTGAGTAGCGGATGACTGCCTCTCCCCTCAAAATGAGCTGGCCTGTAAATCCGATGTTGAGCGGCACATTGGCAAAAACTTTGGCGTTATTTGTGATAACCTCCCCGATTTCCCCGTTGCCCCTCGTCACCGCCTTTGCCAGAGTTCCTCCCTCATAGGTCAGCACAATGGTCAGGCCGTCCATCTTCCAGGAAAGAAGTCCCTTCTGATCGCCAAGCCATTCCTGCAGCTCTTCCACACTCTTTGTCTTGTTCAGGGAAAGCATCGGTTTTCGTGGCGCTCCTTTGGCAGGGAACTCATAACCTCATAACCGACATTCTGAGTCGGACTGCCTGCAAAGACAATCCCCGTTTCCTTTTCCAGTTCCGCCAGCTCGTCATAGAGCCTGTCATACTCGAAGTTGCTCATTATCTCACGGCTCTCCTGGTAATAGGCCCGCCCTGCTGCCGAAAGTGTATCTACCAGTTCCCGGATTCTTGCTGTTTTATTTTCAATTGCTGAAGTCTGTTCTGCCATAAAATGTGCCTCGCTTTATTTGTTGATTTCGGTTAGATAAATAATGTCCTCTGCAGTTCTTCCCATTCCGCGGGCGTTAACTCCCGGTATTGTCCTGTTTTTAAATTACCCAGTTTCACATTCATAATACGGACCCGTTTCAAAGTTTTCACCTGATACCCGAGAGCTTCGCACATCCTCCGTATCTGGCGGTTCAGGCCCTGGGTCAGGATGATGGAAAATGAACGTTCTCCCGTAATCTCAGCCTCACACGGTTTCGTGCGCGTACCAAGAATCTCCACGCCGTTTCGCATCTGTCGGATAAAAGCTTCCGTTACCGGCCGGTCCACCGTAACGAGATATTCCTTTTCATGGCCGTATCTGCCCCTCAGGATCCGGTTCACCAGCTCGCCCTGGTTGGTCATGAGCAGAAGGCCCTCCGAGTCTTTGTCAAGACGGCCGACCGGATAAATGCGGTACTTGAGAAATTCCACGATATTTTCCGCCCTGTCCTTGTCCGAGGTGGTACAGACAATGCCTCTCGGCTTATTAACGGCAAGAAGAACCGGCCGTTCTTTCCCTTCCACCCTTTTTCCGTTCACTGTAATTTCCTGTGACGTGAAAACTTTCATCCCCATGGATGCCGTCCTGCCGTCCACCGTTACTTTCCCGTCTTCAATCAGGCGGTCCGCTTCCCGCCGGGAGCAGATCCCCGCCTCGCTCAGATATTTATTCAAACGGATCCCGTTATCTGTCTTTGCATTGTCATTCATATTTTTCAAACGCTCCCCCGTCCGCGGCTTTCCCGCCATCCTGATAAACAGGCTGTTAAGCTCATCCCAGCCCTCTTTTCTGTCATCCGGCATCGCGGCGGTTTCGCCTTGAATTCATCCAGTTTTTCTGCAATATATCCATTCAGCTCTTCTATTTTTCTTCCGGCCGCCGACTCCGGTGTTTTTACCTTGAGCTCTATCAGTCTGTCCACCGCCGGCTTCATCTCTTCCTCCAGGACCGAACCCATAAGCTCCGAGAACAGGACCGGAGGCGGACAGCGCCGCTCTTCAATCCATTTGCAGGCGAGAATCGGACGAAGGACATAGAAATATTTTTTATATTTCACATCCTCCCCCTGAAGATATTCGATAAAATTCTTTCTGGCAGTTCCATAATAGTGGTACATGCCGGCTTTGCAGGAAAAAAAGCGCTCTGAAACCGCCTTGATTTCCCCCCATTCCGGCATCGTCCTGTATACAACCGGTGAATTGCCCACTCATACAGGGACGCATTCGATTTATGGAAATGCTGCAGCGTCTTCGATAAATCCCAGCCGTTGATATCCAGCGTCTCATCCAGCTCCCAGTTGATAAAATCCTTTTTCTCATCCAGTCTCAGATAATACTGTTCTGGCCTTACATATACAAACCTGACATCATAAGCACTGTCGGGGGAGGCAAAGCCCCAGGCCCTGCTGCCCGATTCGACCGCATGCAGGATTTTCACCCCCTCCATTTCTTCTATCTCGTCCAGCTTCCTGTCCACCAGCGCCTGGATTGTCCCCTCAAAGTCTTTATATTTCATCTCTGACCACCTTTTCATTCACTTCCATGACGAATTCCTCCACCGCCCTGTAATCCGGTTCGTCGGGGAGCATCGTATGTTTTGCGGCATAATCAAGACGCTTCTCATAGTCTGCCAGAATCTCATAGAATTCATCCCGGTAGGTTCCGTCTTCCCTCTGGTATTCCCCGTTTCGCACGCTCAACAGCAATGGAAGGTCCGCTCCGCGGTATGTATTGATTTCTCCCTTTTCCAGAATATCGAGAGCCATCATAAAGAGGCGCAGCAGATGCATCGCGTGCTTGTTCAGATGATTGTCATCCTTCTTCCTGTTTCGCTTTCCAAGGTATTGGTATTCCTTGACAATATTGTTCATCTCCGCCCACAGCCCTTTGTAATCCCTCAGTGGATAATGGGTCAGTGAGGCATCCATGTAAATTTCCGTATCCATATCCGGCCGCTCCGACTGATCGATGTACAGGCGGATACTGCCCTCCTCAAACCTTGTATATCGCGATTTAAAGGTATGCATGGCCCTGTTTACGGAACCTAAAATATGGCGTTCCTTCTCGCTCTGACCGTAGGAATCCCTGGCCAGGGCGTTCTGGAGCCTGCGAAGCTGCTGATCCGCGTAACCGCCGAAGGACTGAATCGCTTTTTTGGAAAGGAACATCCCCCTGCGCTTTATAAGCTCTCTGCCTATGTCATTCAGATACAGGTATTTCCCCTCTTCAATCCCCAGAAGCTCACAGGTATTTGGATTGCAGCTGAGCAGCAGGCTGATCATCTTGTTGAAGGCGTAAATAACCGTATCGGTCTTATCATCCACATACTGCTCAAACTGTGTCATCCCTATCAGATCTGATTTTCTGTTTAAAGTGATTCCCCGGATATCGATGTCACTGTCCGCATTGTTGGTACCGTAGGAGTAGCTTCCTCCCATCGCCAGCAGGATCACATGCCGGCCAAGGCGTTTATTGTTCCTTATAAAATCATATTCCTCCGTATCCAGCAGGTACTTGAAATCCATGCTGCCTCCTTCCCGGAATCTGTCAAAACGGGAACACCGTTCCCGATGTCCCCGTTCACTTTTCCCAACGTTCTAATCTTGTTCCGGCTTTGACGCAATAAACATCGCATCCCCGAAGCTGAAGAAACGGTACCTCTCCTTTATTGCTTCCTCATAGGCTTTCAGCACGTGTTCGCGGCCTGCCAGTGCGGAAACCAGCATCACAAGCGTGGATTCCGGCAGATGGAAGTTGGTAATCAGACAGTCCAGAATCTTAAAACGGTATCCCGGATAAATAAAGATATCGGTCCAGCCGCTTCCCGCTTTCAGGATTCCATCCTCCCCTGCGGCTGATTCCAGGGTCCGGCAGCTTGTAGTTCCCACGCAGATGACACGCCCGCCTTTTTTCTTCGTATCATTAATTTTACGGGCCTCTTCTTCCTCCACAATATAAAATTCGGAATGCATATGATGCTCCAGCACATTATCTACTTTCACCGGGCGGAAGGTGCCGAGGCCGACATGGAGGGTCACATGGGCGATCTCTATCCCTTTTTCCGCGATCTTCCCCAAAAGTTCGTTTGTGAAATGCACCGTCTGCCGTCGGGGCGGCGGAGCCCTCGTTTTGCATATACGGTCTGATAACGGTTTCTTATCCTCCAGCTGGTGTGTGATATATGGCGGTAGTGGCATCTGTCCAAGCTCGTCCAGAATCTCCTCGAATATTCCTTTGTAGGAAAATTGAATCAGCCTGTTGCCTTCCTCTACCACGTCTACCACCGTGCCTTTTAAAAGACCTTCCCCGAAATTGATTAACGTACCGATTTTTGCTTTTTTTCCAGGTTTGACAAGCGTCTCCCAGATATCATTTTCCCTGCGTTTTAAAAGCAGGACTTCTATTTTCGCATCGGTCCCTTCTTTGCTTCCAATCAGACGGGCCGGAATTACCTTTGTGTCATTGATGACCAGACAGTCCCCTTTTCTCAGATACGACAGAATATCCCGGAATACTTTGTGCTGTATTTCCCCCGTGTCCTTATTAAGCACCAGAAGACGTGAGGAGGAACGGTCCTCCAGCGGATCCTGGGCGATCAGCTCCTCCGGTAAATCATAGTAAAAATCTTTTACATCCATTTTATTGCCTCTTCTTTTTCTATTTTATGAAATATTCTTATTGTACTCTGTTTTCCTGAGTTTCCTGAGTTTCCTGACTTTCCTGGTTCTCTCCTGCTCCGGTCTCCAGGTTGTCTTCCTCATGCATATAGTCAGGGCCCTGCTTCATATATAAAATGCGCTCATTCAGGGCAGGGTCCGCCGCCATTGCTTCCTCTATCTGCTGATCCACCTGGGAAATCAGCAGTCTGACGTCCTCATTTCTGGAAAGCTGCTCCAGATAGTCTGAAAGCTCCGGCGATACCTGCTGATCATAAATCTTATACGTGCCGTCATCTGCGCCTACCGCATAGACCTGGACAAGACTTGGGGCCGGAGTCTCAACTCCCGCATATTTTATCTCATAATAAACGTACGCCGCGTAGGTGTTCTCTTCCAGTCCCGGCGTTGTATAACAGGAAATGTTCTGGTAGCTCTCTATATACTGTTTCTGTTTTTCAAATTCCTGGCGGTACCGCTCCTCTTCACTGGTATCTCCGGAAGTAAACAGATGTAAAAACGTGTCCATATCACATTCGGAGATTGACAGGAAGTACTGTTCCATTAACCAGTTAATTCCGGGAACCGTATCCTGCGACAGAATACTGCCTCCAAAGTCATGGAAATACTCTTTCGTATCCGGCTCTATAACCGGTATCCCGGCATTTTCCGGGACCGTATCCACGCCGTGTTTCGTGGTGGCGGCCGGAAGCTGCGTGGTGTTATCCCTGAACCGGCCCGATACCAGCACTACAATCACCAGGATCAGAGCAATCAGAGGGATGCTGAGCAGCAGCATAACGGCGCGTACTCATTGTCTGAGACAGATTGTTTTCCCCTGGACGCCTTATTCTGCTCCGGCTTGGCCTGCGGGGCGGCCTGTCCCTGCCTTCTGGAACGCGTTTCTTTATCTTCCGGCCGGCGGACGGATTCCGGTTCTTTTGCGGAAGCCTTCATTTCCCCCGGCTCCGGCACCTGGCTCTGGCCCTTCGATATCTGACTTTGTTCTTTTGGCGCTTTTCTGCTCCTCGGCTTTTCTTTAGCCGGAACCGTTTTCGGCGGCGTCTCAGCTTGAATCGGTGTTTCCTTCTTGTTCGGCTCTGTCTTCTCCTTTTCCTCGAAACAGACGCCGTCCTTATCCGGTCAATTTCCTCTATTGTTTTTTCTATTTCCTGAACTACCTTCCCGGTATCCGCCATTTTCCCGGCATCTGCATTCTTCCCGGCGTCCGCACTCTTCCCTGCATCCGCATTCTTCCCCGCATCCGCACTCTTCCCGGCGTCCGCACTCTTCCCTGCATCCGCATTCTTCCCGGCATCAGGCTTGTTCCTCTCGTCCGTATCCCTCTCGTCCGCGCTGTTTATTTTCACAGACTGGTCAGAGTTCTCAGGCTTCTTTGGCCCGTCGGGCTGCTTTCTCCTGCTTCTTCCCATCCCGTATCCTCCTGTATCCGCCGCCTGCGGGGCGGGAACCTATCTGCTTATCTGCTTCTTGGTTATCTGCTTTGCTCCGCTCCGTTTGGTTGACCGCAGCACGGAGCAATCTATCCAATCTATCACCTATCCGTCCGTTTCCCCGGGGCTTTATCCGCTGTCTGAGTAAAGGCCGGACTGTGTTTATCACTTGCATTGTTCTGCTCTATTCTAGCAAAATCCATAATAAAAAGCAATAAAACTTATGGAAAAGACCTTGCCAAGACAAATAAAATATAGTAGAATAATGGAGATGCGTCTGTAGCTCAGTGGATAGAGCGCCGGCCTCCGGAGCCTGAGGCGTAGGTTCGATTCCTATCAGACGCATTATTGTTATATATTGAGAAATGCCGTAAGAACGGGGAAATCCCTGATTTTCGGCATTTTTTTTAACAGGAAATTTTTCCTGTTAAACGATAACCTGCACGCTCCGCGGAGGATCGCAATAGGGACCGGAGCAAATTTCTCTGCCCCGATCCCTGTTATCCCGGTAAATTACGCGCCCCTGATTCTGCCCCGTAATCTGCCTGCTTTTCATTTTCTAATGAAGCTCTGTCCCAAAAGGCATCAAAGCCAATTTCGCCAGCTTAAACTGCTGCAGCCCAAACGGGATCCCGATTATGGTGACACATAAAACAATCCCGATTGCAAGATGTTCCAGCGCCAGCGGCAGGCCCGACACCACAAGCCAGATAATATTCAATATGAGTGAGCCGGCGCCTCCGCCGTAGATCACTTCCTTCCCGAAGGGAAAGAAGCTGAGTGATGCCAGCTTAAAACACTGCACGCCTACCGGAATCCCGACGATCGTAATGCACCAGAGGCAGCCCGTCAGACACCAGCTTAAGCCGCTGATGGCGCCGCCGAAAAGAAACCATAATATATTGCCCAGACATCCCATATAAAGCTCTCCTTTCCTTCTGCCCGCCTCTTCCTTCTCCCTCACTCCTTAAAACGCTTCCGCCGGGGAAATCACTTCAGGTTTTGCATTATATGAAAATTTTCTAAATAACCTTGCTCATTGATGTGCCTCTTTTTTCTTAAACCTCCCCTTCACGAACGCAACGGCGTAATCCCACATCCCACGGGGATTCTGTATTCTTGCCACCGCATAGAACATATCCGGAGTCGGAATCCTTGGAAGATATACGTAATAGGAAGGAACCCATTCGGTGGGACTGTACTTTTCCTTGGCCCTGTATAAATCCCGGAAACCATAACAGTCATTCAGATGATCGTATACGAACCGCAGCAGCCTCTCCACCATGTTGGAACTGTTCTCCTCAAGCCCGGCTAGCGGCGCCACTCCCAGGCTGCCGTATTCCACACCCTCCTGGCAAAAAATCTGAAATGCCTGATAGATGATTGTTTCCATCACACCGCCGGGCGCCTCTTTTCCATGTCTTGTCACATCTGCCATATATCCTTTTTTTCCTAAAAACGGGACAAATACAATAAAGGCAGCCATCTTCCCGGAAGCATCCAATGCATAAAAATACCGCTTATCCATGGGCTCATCAAGACCCACCGACCCCAGCGTAAATTTCAGCAGGGAGCTTTTCTTCTCCTGCAGCCATTCCTGTGTAATCCGCTCAAATTCCTGTTCAATTACCGGATCCCTCTGTTCCAGCACCCTGTATTCCTGTACCGTAACACCGGCTTTTGCGGCGTGGTTAAGATTCATGCGCATCTTTGCGCCCTTTTTCCGCTCAGCTCATATTCGGAAAGCCGGAATCTGGCTTCCTCACCGCATTTTACGCAGCCAAATCCCTGTTTCCTGTATTCCTCCAGAAAATGGTCCGTTACGCTGAGAAAGAACAGCTTATGGGCGCTCTTTTGGCAGAACTCCTTAAATTCTTCTAAAAGAGCAGGGAAGTCTTCATCTGCGCATACGGGATCCCCGTTCACGATGACCGTCTCCCCAACCGTACCATATGGGATCACGCCATCCCTCCCGGAGCCGAAGTAAAGATATTTATCATCCTCCAAAGCCAGATAGGAACAGGGATTCTGGCTGTACAGGCTAAGGAGTGTCCTGGCATGCTGGATATCTGATTTTCCGCTTCTGCGTGACTGGAACCACGGTTTGGCCGCATAGGTGACGGCCGCCAGGATGCATCCCCAGCTGAACCAGAAAATTGCCATCTCATATTTTGTTTTGCCGTACATTCCCTGCAGACCGTCTCCCATTCCAAAAATCATTCCGGTACCGCTCACCAGGCTGTCCCAGAGGGAACCTGCGTTATCCGGGGATCCCAATTTCATATAATGATAGCTAAGCCCCGCATTGGGCAATGCCTGCCAGGGACAGGAGCAGAAACACGGCGGCCGCCTTTCGAGCGTTTTGAGGAAGGACAGCAGAAATCCTCCTGAAACAGACAAATATGATAAACAGAACCAAATCGACGGCCATAATCACAAGACGGGCCGGATGGCGGAACTCGGAAAAGCCTCGGATAAAATTTAAAAGCAGTATGAATATGGTTATGTACCACGCCGCCCTCCTGCGCTTCATCAGCTGCAGGGATACTGCAAGAAGGACAATGGAAAAGGCCCTCTGCACCATTTTTCCCATCTCAAGGGAAACGCGTACAGCCGCCGAGACCGGCAGGGAGGGCAGAAAACTTAGAATCAGCAGAGCCAGCGATGCCAGCACAATAAAAAGAATGACAATATTTTCGAGTTTGATTCGGGTGTTAATTTGAGTGTTATGATTCATGGCAGTCTCTTTTCTGAAAATGGATTCTGATAATCGGATAAAAACATTCCAAATGTTCTTATCCGAATGCAACTTAATCCAACTATAATTCCTGCCCATCCGCTTGTCAATAAAATCCCTTATTCAATCTTCAAACACGTTACAGTTCAGCCTTCGGCTAAACCGTAACAAATGATGCACAAAAACGGCAAAATAACGCCGTTTCGCGCCGCACAACTCGGGATTTTCGCAAAAAACAGCGAAAACACCTCGCGGAATACATCATGGCTGAACTGTTACTCAAACGCACTATTACATCTCGATTGCCTTCTTCACATCGAGAACTGCAATCTCCACTCCCTCTTTGAGATAATTACAGAGTATCAGTCCGGAACCGGACACTTCCTCCGGGCCCTTATCTTTTTTTGTAAGCTCCCGTATATCTTCTGACGAATCTACAAGCAGACCTGCATTTTCCCCCTGTACATGCAGAATCACAATGCAGGTATCATCGTCAAACGGCGCCGCCTCAACATTCATCCTGAGCCGTAAGTCAATTACCGGGACGGAAGCTCCCTCATGAATTGTTTTTCCAAGCACATAAGCCGGCAGCTCCGGCGCTTTTCTGATTTTCTGCACCGGGATGACATGCACAACGTTTTTTAGAGGTATTCCGTACCGCTGCTTACCGCACCGGACAATCAAGTATGTAGCATTTACCGCATTTTCAAATGAATTCATTCCTGTACCCTCCGCTTTTATTCGTAGAAAACGTATCGTTTTCCCGCCAGCCGGACTGCCCGCGGCATACCGGTCCATATAGGAAAATTATACAGGAAGGCTCAGGATTCATCCACATTCCTGCTTAAATTGAAAAGAGTTATACAAATTATTATATAACCATTGACAGACTTTAACGGTAACCTGCACGCTCCGCGCACCGATTACAGTCTTCCATCAAAAAAATTACCGCTGTCCTCATTTTCTTTCTTTTTATCGCGAATATGCAAAACTCTCATTCTCTCCCACAGCATACCTGGAAGATACCGTATATATAACAAAAATATGATTGCCGCCAATCTGGGATCTAATTTTTCCATATTAAAAACGTTCCCAATTTTGCGCGGTTTATTCCCCGAGTCATCATGATTGGAGATTTAACTGAGGTGTGGAGGACGCGTCCGAAACGGACCATGTCCGGCGTGGTGAGGGGATGGCTGAGTCTTCCGTCCCCGGTTGGAGGTTGTCGTGAGGTGGGAATCCGGCCGGAATGAATTGCTGCGGGGACCGTTTGCACTCTTTGGAGTGCGCAACAGTGCTAAGCTCGTGAGGAACCTCGCTAAGCACCGGCGGACTCCCATGTCCCTCCGCAATTGATTCCGCCTACTTCCCCGGGCAGATTTTCGCCAGGGACGGAAGACTCAGGCGGATGTTTTCGTGGCACCGGACATGGTCCGTTCCGGGCGCTGATTGTCTCTAACCTTAAATGGAGAGGGCCTTGTCGCGGCCACTACGTGTTTCCGCAAGCAGATATCAAATCTAGCGCAGCTCTTTCATAAAGGCGCATTGTAGGCATATCGTATTTCCCGCACAGGGAAGCACTGAGTGGCCGCGGCAAGGTCCGCCCTCCGCACTTAACGCATGAGACATTCAGCGGCCGCAGGCCAGTGGACGGGGCCAATCCCCTCCGGCGGAGTCTTTCGTCCCGGCGAAACCCTGACCTTGGGGCGGAGGGGATAAAGTCTGCGGATGCCGCCTAAATCCATCGCTGATTAGCGAGGTCCTGTCGAGCTTAGCAGCGTGATGCATTTCACAGAGCGGGAGCGTGCTCCGCAGACTTTATCTTCCCCTGCAGCCCCAAACCACGATAATCTTCCCCCGGGACGAAAGACTCATAAAACCACCCCACCACCCCGTCCGCTGGCCGTACCGGCGGCGTCCTCACCTGCCTAACTAAATAACATTGGTTCAGATTAATGCTCCTCTTCTTTCCTTCTGCTGAAATAAACCGTACTGCCAATCAGTGCGGCAATCCCCACAACAATCACCGTAATATTAGAATATGTATTCAGCACATCCAGAATCTTCCCCAAGACGCGCCGGCGGCGGCTCCGGCCGTCACCAGAACCGTATTCCACACAAGGCTCCCGGCAAAAGTCAGGATCAGGAACGGAACCATCTTCATCCTGGCCATGCCGGCCGGTATCGATATCAGACTTCTGATAATCGGTACGCAGCGGCAGAAGAAAACAGTGCTTTTCCCCTTGTTGTCAAACCAGCCCTCCGCGTCGTGTACATCCTCCGTTTCAAAATGAAGGCGTTTTCCAACTTTTCCTTCCAGCAAATTTTTCAGGACATCCTTCGGTATCAGACGGCCGGCATAATAAAGAATCACGGCTCCGAACACCGAGCCTGCCGTGGATGCCGCAATAACGCCGGGAACATTCATTGCCGTATAAGTAGTCATAAAACCGCCAAATGTCAGAATCACCTCCGAGGGGATCGGAGGAAACAGATTTTCTACCAGAATCAGTAAAAATATCCCGATGTATCCGAATGAATTCATCACTTCCACTATAAACTGCGCATGGTCGCACCTGCATAAAACGTGTTACTATAATTTATACAACGCTTAAATAATGTATGACTCGGGATTTTTTCAAAAGACTGTGTATGACACGCCGCAAAGCTTTTCTTACCGTTCCATCAAATAGTCACAAAGACAACAGAGCTGGTAGGACATGGTGACCGCCCCCGGATCCAGATGCCCCTGTCCTTTTGAAAGCATATAGCTGGCCCGGCCTTTTCTGGCTTCCATCTGCCTCGTACTCTCTGCCCCGTCTTTTGCTGCATTTTGACACGCTCAAGTACCGTCCTGTCATTTTCCCCTGCATCCAGTGCAAGCCTGAATGCCTCCACGGCCGGATACAGGGAATCGATCATGGTCTTAAATCCCGGCTCCGCTTTTCCGCGGCTCATCATATCCTCCACCATGGCCGAGAGCGCCAGACAGAGCCCTTTTGCATCCAGTGATTCCTCCCCGCCACAGCTTTAGCCGCCGCCAGGTACGCGCCTCCGTAAAGAATGCCCGAACTTCCTCCAACCCGGCTCATCATCAGCATGCCAATCTGTTTGAACACTTCATCTATTGGAAGTTTCCTTAATTTTTCCCCGGCCAGAATGATCGCCTCAAAACCCAGATTAAGGTTTGCCCAGTGATCCCCGTCCCCTGTTGCCGCGTCCAGGCCGCTGATATAATCCTTGCTGTCGCGTATTACCGCCGCCGCCCGGTTCAGGTAAGCCACATAATCATCCGATGTTATAATCATCTTTCCGCCCTCCCGTCTCAGCATTTAAAAGCCGGTGTATCGGCCGGCGCCGCCAGAAGCGCCTTCAGTTCCTCATCCAGCTTCAAAAGTGTGACCGAACAGCCGGCCATCTCAAGTGATGTCATATAATTTCCCACTATGGTGCGGACTGCGGTAATGCCTTTTTCCCTGAGGATCCGTGTAAGCTCCCGGCTCATTATATACAGTTCCATAAGCGGCGTTCCTCCGAGACCGTTCACCAGCATGGCCGTCTCACTTTTGCTGTAGTCAAAATCCTCCAGAATCCGGGACAGAAGCGTCTTTGCCGTCTCTGCGGCCGGTGTCAGGTCCTCCCGGCAGATTCCCGGTTCCCCGTGGATGCCCATGCCGATTTCCACCTCTGTCTCTCCCAGGGAAAAGCCCGGTTTTCCCACCGCCGGCAGGATACAGGGCGACATCGCCATTCCCATTGACCGGAGATTTACAATCACCTTTTCGGCAATCCTTTTGACCTCGTCCAGATTCTTTCCCGACTCTGCGGCTGCTCCGACAATTTTGTGAACCAGCACAGTCCCGGCTATTCCCCGGCGCCCGGCAGAATAGGTGCTGTCCGGAACCGCAACGTCGTCCTTCACCACCACGCATTCTGTCCGGATGCCCTCCATCTGCGCCAGCTCTGCCGCCATCTGGAAGTTCATTATATCACCCGAATAATTTTTTATAATCAGAAGGACACCGGCTCCGCCGTCCGCCGCATGAATTCCTTCCAGAATCCGGTCGGGGCTTGGCGATGCGAAAACATTCCCGGCCACCGCTGCATCCAGCATTCCTTTTCCCACATAGCCGGCATGTGCCGGCTCATGACCGCTGCCGCCTCCGCTGACCAGGCCTACCTTGCCCGGTGTTTTTTCCCTTCTGCTGACAACCTCGATTCCTTCCCCTGCATAGACAAGCTCCGGTTCTGCCTCACACAGTCCCTGCAGCATCTCTGTGACTACCCGGTCCGGATTATTAATCAGTTTCTTCATGTTCTTTGGCTCCCCCCTTCTTATTCTGCATTATTTCTAAAATTACACGTTCCGTCTCTGTCATGCCCGGATACGCTATCAGTCCGATATTCTGCATTGTTTTCTCCGGACATACATCCGCCACGCCATGCTCCGGGGAGATGCATTTTCCTGACAGTGCCAGTTCCGTCGATGTCACAGCCGTATCCACTGCCGCCAGAACCTTCATACAGCAGGCATGATTGCCTCCGGTACAGATCATTCCCACAATGGATGCCGCCATATTGTTAAGTGTCGCCAGAACCTCTTCGAAACCGCCTCCTCTCATAAACGTCATAGCGCAGGCCATTCCCGTTCCGGCTGCAACTGCACATCCGCAGAAAGCAGAGAGTTTCCCGGAGTATTCCTTCATATACATTGTAATCAGATAGCTCAAAACCGTAGCCCGCAGCAGGCTTTCCTCGGAATGCTGTTCCACCCGGTACATTGCATACAAAGGCATCGTACAGATGATCCCATGATTTCCGCTTCCTGTAATGCTCATCGCCGGCTTATCAAGGCCCAGAACCCGCGCTTCAGAGGCCGCTCCTGCAAAGAAACGGGCTGTCGCTCTTAAATCGCCGGAAACATCCGTCCCCCCGTTAAAGGCCAGAAGACTTTTAGTCAGCGTACACCGCTCGGAGGTGAGCGCTGCTTTAGCAAGCTCCAGGTTCACCCTGTACGCCTCCCTGATAAAATAAAGGTCCTCGACCGGGGTCTCTTTCGCAAACCTGAAGAACTCTTCCATTGTATAGTCCGTAAGCGAACCCGGCCGGGCCGTTTCTTCCAGCTCCCGGGTCTTTTTTTCCAGAAGCACCCGTCCGTTTTTTACAAGCCGGCATATATTCGTATGCTGTCCCCTGATCTCAGCTTCACAGCAGTCATGCTCCGTCCGGACACATGCATAAATAAACAATTCAGAGCTGATCTGTGAGACTTCTACCTTCACCTTTCCGTCTTCGATAAACCGCTTTGCGGCTTCCACATCTGCATCTGATATCTCCTCCAGCACCAGAAGGCCTTTTTCCTTATCTCCCGCCACACAGCCCAAGGCAGCCGCAAATTCATTCCCAATCTTATCCGTGCCAGGGATTCCACAGGTAAATGCATTTTTATAGATACCGGAATTTTCTCTCACCAGAAGACATTCTGCCGGTTCCTCCGTCATAGCTCTGGCGGCCGCACAGGCCAGAGCTATGGCAGCAGGTTCCGTTACCCCAAGAGCCGGTTTCATGTCTTTCCTGATCCATTCAAGCAATGCTTTCATCTTTTCCGCCGCTCCTTCATGGTCTTATTTCTTAAAACACATGGTACATTTCCCGCAGCCTGATGCAATCGTGGCCTTTAAGTCCATGGACATACCAAGGCTCTCCGCGATGCCGCGATCCATCTCCATACAGATGTCACAGATATCCGCCAGAAATTTTTCATCCTGCTCAAGCTTTTGCCAGGCGTTGACCAGCGGACAATACCCCAAATCCACCTCAAATTCTTCCTCCGAAAGCTTCACAACTTCTCCTTCGTTGACCTTTTCAACCCCATAGGTCATAAACTCGTCCGCAAAATCCTTCAGATTGTCAATTCCGTTAAACCTGCTTTTCCCGAGGAATAATCCTGCCTCATGCATGGCATCCCTGGCAAACTCCAGGGGAAGTCCCTGCTCAAGTCCCTCCTTCACGAGAAAATAATACCATCTTCCCCGGTTTTCATAGGCATCCCGCACTGCATCCACATTATAGTCACCCACATATTTTTTCGGTTCATTCTTTATCATCTTACTTCCCCCTTTTTTACAAATGAAGCTCACAGACGCCGTCTCCCATTCCGATCGCGCGCTCTAACTTGAAACCGATATGATCATACAAATCAAATACGCCGCGGTCCACATCCATCGCACAGTCGCAGATTAAGCCGATTTCCTTTTCATCCTCGGTGAGCTTTGTCCAGGCCCCGCACATCGGGCAGTAATGGAAATGGACAATGGCCTCTTCATCCGTCATCGAGACCAGTTCCGCATGGAATTGCTTTATCGTCTGATCATTCATGAACGCGCCCATAAACTGGGAAATGCTGTCCGTATCAGGATAATTCTTTCGGTAGAGATTCCCTAATTTGCGGATAGCGCTGCGGGCATAGGCCTCCTCATCCAGACCGTACCGCCCGGCTGCCTTCACCAGCTGGTAATACCACATCCCTCTGGTCTCATTCGCCTTTCTGATTTCCTTCGATAAGGTGTCATTGATTTTCGCATTGTTTTGAATCATATTAAACCTCCGTTCATATTTATATTAACCTGTATAACCCAACAGGCGCGGGATTGCCAATACCAGATCCGGGCAGTAGGTGCATATTAAAAGACATACCACAAGAACGCCAATCCATGGCCAGATTCCTTTTACCATCCGATCCACCGGCACCTTTGTGGCCATTGCCGTCGTGTAAAGGCAGGTGCCGACCGGCGGCGTGAGAACACCGATGGTCAGGTTAAAGCACATCAGCAGGCCGAAATGAACAAAATCATAGCCGTATGCCTGCATGATTGGCAGGAACACCGGCACCAGAATTAAAACTGCCGGTGATGCGTCCATAAACATCCCGACCATCAGCAGGAAAACCTGTATGAGCAGCATGGCAATCAGTCCGTTATCGGTCAGGGAAAGCATGAAATTACAGATGATTGTGGGTATCTGTTCTATCGCCAGAGCCCAGCCCATAACACCTGCCATCGCTGCGATAATCAGTATTGCTCCGCTCATTACGGCCGACCGGATTATCATCGGAATTAAAGCTTTCAGTTTAATCTTTTTGTAGATAAAGATTCCGACGAGCGTCACCACCATAATAATCAGCGACGCCGATTCCGTCGCCGTCGCTACTCCCGCCGCGATGCTGACAAAGGTTAAAAAAGGCGCCACAATTGAAAAAGCGGCTGATTTAAGCTTACTCCATACATGCCTCCAGCCCTGCCAGTCGTGAATCACCCATTTGCGGCCCGGATTCCTCGACAGGATAAAAATCACCAGAGCCAGAGCCAGACCGACCATAATTCCGGGCACCACGCCTGCCTCGAACAGATAGGCAATCGGTGTACCGCTGGAAACACCATAAATCACATACAGGAGTCCCGGCGGGATAAGCGGACCGACCACCGATACGGAGGCAATAAAACAGGCTGCAAAGTCATCTTCATATCCGTCCTTTCTCATTTCCGGATAAATGGTTGAGGAAAGAAGGGCCGCCTCCGCATTGGCCATGCCGAGAATTCCTCCAAGAAGCAGTCCCACAATCGTGCAGACATAGGCAATTCCGCCTTTCACCCTCCCCACAAGCGCCAGGCAGAAGTCCATCAGACGTGTCACGTCCCCGGAAAGGCCCATCAGTTCCCCGGCCAGGATAAACATCGGAATCGCCATAAGGTTATAAGAATTGGCGGAGGAAAACAATTTCTGCGCAACCGCCGGAAAATAATTCGGTCCCATGGTAATCAGCCCGGCCGCACCTACCAGCCCCAGTACATATGCAATCGGAACACCCAGAAGCAGAGTGACCACAAACATAATTATCATTATCATACCGTCACCCCTCTCTAATCCAGCCGCGCATATTCATTTCCGTCACTTCTTGGAATAAATATATGCAGAAATCCCAGCACTTCCGAAAAAAGCAGCAGCCACATTGTCACCGGCAGGATCCACCAGACAAACCGCATCGGAATCTGCATGGCGGAACTGACCTGGTTCTGAATAATGTTGGAAAAATACATTTCGTTCCGTAAAATCCGATCCAGCCAACCAAGCCTGCGGAAAAAATCCGTGACAGAATTTTGGCAGCCGTATGGAGCGGCCCTTTAAACAGGGAAATAAAAAGCTCAACTTTCGCCAGATGACCGGTGTTGGATGCCACGTAGGTTCCCAGAAACGTCACATACACCAGCATAAATGTCGCCATCTCATCACTCCATGAAAGAGGACGGTTGAGAAAATACCGCATCACCACGGAGACAAAGATCAGGCATACCTGAAGTGTCAAAACTGCGCAAAGAAAATATTTGACCGCCCATATCAGGCGATCGTTAAAACGATCCAGCATATAAATCACTTTTTGCCATACTTTCTCCATTTCCAAAATAGTAAGCGCAAGGGCCGGCACAGACAGGCGGGAGAAGCGCCGCACTGTCAAAGCAGCCTTTCCAGAACATTTTACAAACATGATCCTGCTTAGTTATTCGGGATTCCAAGCTCTTCACGTACTTTCATAACATAATCATAAATTGCTTTACTGTCTTCATTTTCACAATACTTGTCAATTACCGGCCGGCACGCTGCCACAGCGGCATCATGATCGATGACAGACACCTGAAGTCCCTTTTCTTCAAATGTTTTGTATGCATTTTCCTGCGCAGTTTCAAAAGTATCATAGCAGGCCTGACGTCCCTTTTCGACCGCCTCCGTCAGCCAGTCTTTTTCCTCCTGCGACAGTCCGTCCCATGTTATGCCGCTGCACACAAACAGAGGGGAAGCGGTCGCATGACCGGATTTGACAACGTATTTTGCCGTTTCGTAGGTTCCTGAGGTAATGGTGGAACATGCCGTATCTTCAAAACCGTCCACAACGCCTGTCTGCATGGCATTATATACCTCACTGTATCCCAAAGGCGTTGCCACAAACCCCATAGCGGTATACATATCAAGATGCATCTGCGCCGTCATGGAGCGGAGCTTGATACTCGGGGCATCGGCCAGACTCTTCAACTCTTTTTTCAGGAAGAAATCACGTGATGCATTATACAAAAAGCCAACCGGCTTTACGGAAGTCTCAGCGTACACCTTATCAAGGTATCCCTTTGCAAAATCTGAGCTGACCACAGTATTTTGCAGTTTTGTATTGACCACGCCGGTGTCATCCACCCACATATAGGGCAAATCAAAGGCCTCCAGCACATGCGTAAAATTAGACAGGGAGGCTGCATTGAATACGGCGCAGTCTATCGTTCCCATCTGCATACTCGAATACCGAAACCTCGTCCCCTAACTGACCGCCAGCATAGATATCCAGCTGGAGCCTGCCTCCTGAGGCCTCGTCAAGATATGCATTCATGGCGATCAACGCCTGGGTATAACCATGTGTCTCATCCCAGGCTGTCGGCATGCTGGTTTTAACAGCTTCGCGTCCGTACTCTTTTTCTCATTCCCCCCATTTTCTGCCTGGCTCTCTGTCGTTTCTCCCCCTGCCGGCTGCTTCTCTGCCGTACTTGCTTTCTGGCACCCCGCCAACGAAGCAAGTGTCAGCGCCCCGGCCACTGTTAATGCTACGAATCTTTTCATCTTTCTTCCTCCTCGTATAATAAGGTAGTGTCAAGTCTGACACTCCGTTTTTTATTAAAAACCTCGTGTTTCCAAGGATTACACCACTTTTTTAAAATAAAAAAGCAATGACCTCCCCTTTTTGGTATAATGTAATCACCACAAAAACATCACAACCAAAGGATTGATCATTGCTATGGATAACATTATACTCTATTTACTTACTGTAATTCAAGAACAATACAAAACTATTTGCTGGCTCCTGAACTTCATCTGCAGATATATCCCTCTCAAGCAGTGGGCCTTCGATGATTCCCACTCCCCTAAATACCACAAATTTACCACTGACCGCCTCCCTGTCATCAAGCCTTTCATCAAACAAGACTGGCAGTTCCTACTGGAATACTACCTCTGGAAATATGGCAAACCCGTCAGGACGGTCCAGCGGCGCAATGGGAAATCCATTCCCGAGGATACCGTCTGTCCCACTCTGTGGCGCTCCCCACCACTATCTCTATGATAATAATGGCGGCAACGGACAGTACCAGTGCAAGGTCTGTGGACAGACGTTTGTCACTGGGGAGGTTGTTACCTCCCCAGTCCGTTTCGTGTGCCCTTACTGTGGACACACCCTTGTCCCGAAAAAGGACCGGAGGTTCTTCCGCATCCACAAATGTGTCAATCCAAAGTGTTCCTTCTATCTGCATAACCTCTCCAGGGTTGAGAAAAAACATCTGGATGAGGATCACGGTAAAAATAAATACAAGCTCCATTACCTCTACCGGGAATTCACCGTGGATTTCTTCCGCATAAGCTTAGACTCCCTGCCTAAGAACGCTTCCTCCCTGAAATTCTCTAAGCACAACGCACATCATGTCCCTGTGCCTTACCATGCATGTCAACCTCCAGCTTTCCCTCCGAAAAACTGCCCAGGCCTTAAACGATCTCTATGGCATCCGGATTTCCCACCAGCAGGTTGCCAACTATGCCAGGACAGCCGCCCTTGTCATCAAACCCTTCGTTGACCACTATGAATACCGAAATCTTCCGTATTCACTGCCGATGAGACCTATATCAAGGTACGCGGTATCAAAGGATACATCTGGTTCATCATGGACGCTGCCTCACGCTCCATCCTCGGATACCAGGTTTCAGACAACCGATCGGTCGGACCCTGCATTCTCGCCATGCGCATGGCGTTCCAAGGCCTAACGAAACTCCTGAGAAGTTCCGGTTCATTGCCGATGGGTACAGCGCCTATCCGCTGGCCGCCCTGCAGTTCGCTCAGGAGCTGGGGGAAGGCTTCAAATTTGACATCACCCAGGTAATCGGACTCACAAACGACGATGCCGTCTCCAAGGAGTTCCGTCCTTACAAGCAGATGATCGAACGGCTCAACCGTACTTTTAAATCCACTTACCGGGTCAGCTGCGGCTACGATAATTACAACGGCGCAAACTATAACGTGGCACTCTGGGTCGCCTACTACAACTTCCTGCGTCCTCACAAGCACAATCATTATCAGGTGCTCAATAAAGTCGATATGCTGGAAGACGCAGACAACATGCCCGGTAAATGGCCTCCTGATCCTGCTCGGACAGCAAACCATCCTCCATCTGCAGGAACAGCTGGCGGCTGGCTAAATCTGTTCTTAGATTCCAAGCCAGAGGGACAAAACGCAGCCATCCCGAAGGGACCTGCCCTTGATGGCACGCCAAACCAATGCTACCATGCTGTGACTACGACGGTGAAATGTTATCTGTTCTTGAGTTCTTCGCCGTCGGTAAGACGTTCAGAGCATTGTTTTGGCGTGCCGTCAAGGTGGCGGGAACTGCCGATTTCTTACATATCTGCAATTTTCAAGGTTCTAATGTTGCCAGTTCACCCGGCTTCGGGTTTTCATAATTCACTTGACACTACCTATAATAAGTTTGTAAGCAAGAAAAACCGCTTACAGACTTATTCTTTTGGGTATAAATGGTAAGGATATCTAAGAGGTACTCCCTCATCCCGATTCCCATCTATACAGTTGATAGTTACATTTCAATATAGGTAGATCCTGTGGTATGATATCAGGTAGAGTCTGATGTCCGAAGGCACTGCTTCTCCTCCTTTCAGCCGGCTTCGTCCGAGACTGCTTTGAAAGCATTCAGCCTGGCACATACGGCACATTCCGCTGACACAGAATTTTCATCCCAGCCGTTAGCCCCAGCAAAAGGCTGACTGGGTGCATGCTCATTGCGCGAGGGTTCGGTCACCGTATGCGGCACAGGATAAACCTTTGCTTCAGGCTTCACAAATCCACATCGGAATGGAGGTGATATCATGTTAAAGCTCAACTATATGTCCACCTTGTTTGTAGGTATTGATGTAAGCTCAAAGACCAATGCCGTCTATGCCATGGACTTTGAGGAAAACAAATACATCTCATCGTCGTTTGGCAATAACCAGCCAGGCGCCGATCAGCCTGTAAATATGATTGCCGAATGCATGCAGAAGCATAAAAACCTGGATACGGTTCTTATCGTGCTGGAATCTACTTCTGTATACAGCGTGCATATTTCAAACTTCCTGTCGACCAGCGAGGTTCTCATGCCCTACAGGCCTTACGTATTCTGTGTAAACCCAAAGGCCGCTTCGAATTACCGAAAATCCTATATCGGAATGGAAAAGACCGATCCCACGGATGCATATCTCATCGCGGACTTCGGCAGGGTAGGCCGCACGAAAAAACTGGAGCCATGGCGCGGCGGGCAGTTCATATCCCTGAAACGCCTTACAAGGCACCGTATGCACCTTTCTGGTGCATCACCAGGAGAAGACTTATATGGTTTCGAATCTTTATCTGAAGTTCAGTGAACTTCAGCTCCTTGAAGGTGATGACAAGCCTTTGGCAGTCTCTATGGTGCCACGTCCTCAGCTGTCCTGACGGAATTTTTGTCTCCGAAGGAGATTATCGATATGCCGGAAGAGGAGCTGCTTACCTTCCTTGCGGGGAAGAGCAGGAACCGCATCTCTGACCTATCAAAAACTTCGGAACTCCTGCGCAAGGCAGCCAGGGATTCCTACCGGTTAGACAAGTGCATGTATGAACCACTGAGCATATCACTGGCAAGCTCGTTTAACTGCATCCACGCCTATCAGAAAGAAATCAAGCTGATCGAGCAGGCGATTGAGAAATGCATCAACGGAATGAACCCTAACGCCCTGCTCATCCTTCAATCCATACCTGGAATAGGTCCGATATGGGCATCCGGAATTCTATCAGAAATAGGCGATATAACCGTGTTCCATTCATCCGATGCCCTTGCCAAATATGCCGGCCTTTACTGGCCTAAGGGTGATTCCGAGATTTCACTTCTGAGGACAACAAAATGTCGAAAGCCGGAAATCCCTATCTTCGCGCTATCTTGGCGAAGCGGCAAACAGCGTCAGGAAGCACATCCCTGAATATGCTGATTTCTATGCCAGAAAATATGCTGAGGTAACCAAACATCAGCACAAAAGAGCACTCGCGCTTACATCTCGTAAATTAGTACGACTCGTTTTTGGATTGCTGGTCAAAAACCAACTGTACACCGGCGAAAAGCTGGACACCGAATATAATATTGAGTCGAACTGACATTCGGTTATACGTAAAATATACCGAAGGTCTGTTAAAGTTACCCTTTTCTGAAAACATATCAAAATCTTCTTCAAAAAGTTCTTGACATATCACCAGAATGCTTTTTATTTGAAACAGACATCTTCTCAGCCCCATATCACAATTCCCTTCTATGGAGAATGCTGCCTCTTTAAGTGGTATGACGTATGATGTTATATAATAAAAAAAATACACTGAAATTACACATAATTTGGTAATTTCAGTGTAACACGACGTCATATCTCTGTCAATAACAAAATCAGATTATTTTTGCATCTGTTTATCTCCTCTGCCCTGTTTTTTCCTGCATCGTTTTCTATATGCTCCTGCCTATCTCCCGCGCTCTGTCGGCATCACCGGCCTGGAGGGCATGAAACAAATCAATATGAAGATTCTGAGTTACGGTAAGCTCAAAGGAACGGCGGTATACATTCGTCGTATAGTTCAGTGCAATGGCCTTTTTAATTGTGGGAAGCATCCTCTCAATCACTATGTTTCCGGTCATACAGTAGACCAGGGAGTGGAATTCCATCTCACAGTCTGCCAGCTGATCGATCATGCGCTGATCGCTCTCATCCATTTTCAGCTCATACATGATCTCATTCATCTTTCTGAGAATTGCCTCCATCTCACTAAGCTGTCTTTTCGTCGCCCGTTGTGCGGCCAGATAACAGACCTCCGGCTCGATTACGCTTCTCGTTTCACAGAGATCCGGAATCAGCTTATCCTCCGGTATAAACTCAAACCCATAGGGATCATCCGCAAGCCCCGGTATGGCGGCAACATAAGTTCCCTTCCCCCGCTCGATATAGAGGATGTTTTGATATCAGTATCTTTACTGCTTCCCTTATCGTAGTCCGGCTCACATTCAAATCATCCATCAGCTCATTCTCGTTGGGAAGCTTGGATCCCAATGCAAATTCACCTGTCATAATCTTAGTTTTTATCTTATCCGCGATATTCTGTGAAAGTGTAAATCCTCTTTCCATAGCCTGTACCATCCTTCGTTTCCCTGTAGGAATACGGCCGGTTGTGCCGCTTCCTGTCCTCTATATTATATATGCTCTTTCCTGCATTTGGCAATCACTTTTCCTCCCTTGACTCTTTTTTAATTAAAATTGGTGCGGGTAACTATTTAGTTAAGCAGGTGAGGACGCCGCCGGTACGGTCAGCGGACGGGGTGGGGGGGGGTATATGAGTCTTCCGTCCCCGGAGAAGATGGTTGTGAGTTGGGACTGCGGGCGAAGATAAAGTCTGCGGAGCACGCTCCCGCTCTGTGAAATGCATCGCGCTGCTAAGCTCGTAAGGGACCTCGCTAATCAGCGATGGATTTCAGCGGCATCCGCAGACTTTATCTTCCTCCGCCCCAAGGCCAGGTTTCGCCGGGACGAAAGACTCCGCCGAGTGTATCGGCCCCGTCCACTGGCCTGCGGCCGCTGATTGTCTCACGCGTTAAGTGCGGGGCGGACCTTGTTGCGGCCACTCAGTGCTACCGTGTGCGGGAAATACGATATGCCTACAATGCGCCTTGATGAAAGAATTGCGCTAGATTTGAGATCTGCCTGCGGTAATACGTAGTGGCCGCGACAGGGCCCTCCCCATTTAAGGTTAGAGAGAATCAGCGCCCGGAACGGACCATGTCCGGTGTAGAAACCTCCGCCTGAGTCTTCCGGCCCCGGCGAAACCTGACCGGGGAAGTAGGCGGAATCAATTGGAGGGGACATGGGAGTCCGCCGGTGCTTAGCGAGGTTCCTCACGAGCTTAGCATTGCTGCGCACTCCAAAGAGTGCAAACGGTCCCCGAAGCAATTCATTCCGGCCGGATTCCCCCTTCACGACAACCTCCCACGGGGACGGAAGACTCAGCCAGCCCCCCTCATCACACCGTACATGGTCCGTTCCGGCCGCGTCTGAAAAAATTTAAAAAATATTAGCACTCGCCTCTTGACAGTGCTAATAATATATGTTATATTGCATCTAGAACAGATAGAAAATCATCTGTAATCCAATACCAACAATCAACTTTTTATATAAGGAGGAATGAATTATGTTAGTACCAAGTATTTTCAATGATAATTTTGTAGACAACTTTTTTGACGACATGTTCCGGTTCCCCGGATTCACCTCCGGCAGCCGCTCCGTATCCAATGTTATGAAAACCGATATTCAGGATCTGGGTGAGAATTACCAGCTTGACATCGAGCTTCCGGGCTTTGCCAAAGAAGATATTCATGCGGAACTTTCAGGCGGATACCTTACCATTACGGCACAGAAGTCCTCTGAGAACGAGGAAAAGGATGAGGACGGCAAATATATCCGCAGAGAACGCTACAGCGGAAGCTGCCGCAGAAGTTTCCATATCGGTGATAACCTGAAAGAAGAAGACATACGCGCTTCCTTTGAAAACGGCATGCTGAAGCTGGTATTCCCGAAAGAGGAGCAGCGCAAAGCGGTTGAAGAAAAGAAATATATTGCTATTGAATAATTGAAAGAAACAGGATTCACATCAAAATACCGATGTGAATCCTGTTTAACTGTCTTGACAGGCCGATTTGAATAGTAACAATTAATGCCCGCATTCTCTGTCGTCGTGCATGCCGGTCACGATGAATTCCACCCACTCTGCTATATTTACGGCGTGATCGCCCACCCGCTCGAAATATTTCGCCGCCATCAGAAGATCCAGGATTTCCTGCGGCTCTGTCCTGTTTTCCTGAATCAGGCTCACAAGCTCTTCTTTTATCCTGACAAAGAGCTCATCCGCAATGTCGTCTCCGATCACTTTCCTGGCCAGTATTTCATCCTTTTTTACAAGGGCTTCGACACTGTCCGTCACCATATTCATGACAACACAGCAGATATCGGATATATGGACCTTTTCCAGAAGCGGTTTTTCGGATATATACCGGGAAAGCTCTGCGATATCGGCGGCCTGATCGCCTATCCTCTCCATATCGGACACAATCTTCAGGGCTGCTGAGACGAATCTGAGGTCCCCGGCCACAGGGGTCTGGCGAAGCAGCAGCCCGGTACAGATGTTTTCAATCTGTCTGTCCTTTTTGTCAATCTCCATCTCCAGTGAGCAGACCTGTTCCCTCAATGTTTCATCATCCCCAATCAGCACAGCTCCTGAAAAGGCAACTGCCTGCTGGCACATACTTCCCATGTCGAACAGTTCCTCTTCAAGCTCCCTGAGCTGCCTGTCATATTCCGCCCGCATCTGTTTAAGCCTCCAGCCTGATTATAATAACGTGACGCTGTTCACCGCCCCCGTATCTGAAAATTCGGTCCACTCGCACACATTAACCGCGTGATCCCCTATCCGCTCCAGATACTTGGCAAGCATCAGCAGATCCACCGCCATATCCGACTGGGAAGAATCTGACTTAAGCAGCTCCACCACCTCGTCTTTTACTTTATCAAATAAAGCGTCGATGATGTCATCCCGCAGTTCTATCTGTTCAGCAGCCTCCGTATCGCGTTCGATAAATGCCTGAATTGCATCCCGCAGCATGGAGCTTACATTTTCCACCATGGCAGGAAGATGTTTGACGTTCTCAAAGGAACAGTTATCTTTCATCTGAATTGTCAGCTCCGCAATATCGGCCGCATGGTCGCCAATCCGTTCCAGATCCGTCACTACCTTGAGAGCCGTTGAAATATGTCTGAGGTCACGGGCAACCGGCTGCTGCCTGAGCATCAGTGAGAGACAGCGGCTCTCTATCTTACGCTCCATCTCATCCACATTACGGTCCCCCTTAATCACTGTCTTTGCAAGGGAGTAATCCCTTTTATTCAATGCTTCAAAGCTGTCTGCAATCGCTTTTTCAACCATCTCACTCATTTTTACCAGTTCGTTATTTAACTCCATAAGCTCATTGTCAAACATTATTCTCGGCGCCATCTCATTTCCTCCTAATAATTACAGTAAATACTTGTTTCAAAATATCTTCATCAGCCGAAACGGCCCGTGATATAATCCTCTGTCTTCTTCTCTTTCGGATGTGAAAACAAGTCCGTGGTCGGGGCATACTCAATGATTTCTCCCACCAGGAAAAATGCGGTATAATCCGCAATACGGGTTGCCTGCTGCATATTATGGGTAACGATAACCACCGTGTATTTCTGTTTCAGTTCATCCATCAAATCTTCTATCTTCAATGTGGAAATCGGATCCAGGGCCGATGTAGGTTCATCCATCAAAAGGATTTCCGGCTCCACTGCCAGCGCCCTGGCGATGCAGAGACGCTGTTGCTGCCCTCCCGAAAGGCCCAGAGCCGCCTTTTTCAGCCGGTCACTCACCTCATCCCAGAGCGCCGCTCCTTTTAAGCTTCGCTCGACAATATCATCGAGCTGGTTTTTATTCTTAATCCCGTGGATTCGCGGTCCATAGGCAATATTGTCATAGATGCTCATCGGAAATGGATTGGGCTGCTGAAATACCATCCCCACTTTTTTTCTGAGAAGCGTCGTATCCACCCTCGGATCGTAAATATCTTCCCCGTCTATCATCACCTTTCCCTCGATTTTCACACCGTCTACCAGATCGTTCATTCTGTTCAGCGTTTTTAAATATGTGGATTTTCCGCAGCCGGATGGTCCGATGAAGGCAGTTATTTTATTTGTATAAATATCTAGATTAATATCTTTAAGCGCGTGATTTGTACCGTAATGCAGGTTCAAATCCGTTGTGACAATTTTATTTTCCAAAGTTCCCGTAGTTTCCATCTCTTCCTCCGTTTATTGAAGCCTTGTAACATCAAATTTCCTGGTCAGATACTTTGTCAGCAGGTTGATGCCCAGAACAATGATTAGAAGTACCACCGCAATACCGAACGCCTGGTCATACTTTGCCTTCTGCATAGACAGATACAACTGAATTGTCAGTGTGCCGCTGGATTCAAACAGCTTGCCGAACAGACTCTTTGGCAGCTGGAATCCGCTTCCCGCCGTAAATAAAAGCGCTGCGGACTCACCCACGATACGTCCAATCGACAGGATGATTCCCGTAAGAATTCCAGGCGCAGCGCTGGGAAGAAGGATCGTCCTTATCATATACCATTTGGTGGCGCCGATGCCGAGCGCTCCGAAGCGGTAGCTGTCCGGCACCGTCTTAAGCGCCTCCTGAGTGCTTCTCGTAATCAGTGGAAGAACCATCAGAGTCAATGTAAATGAACCGGTCAATACAGAATATCCCAGCTTCAGCGTAGTGCCGAAAAACACCATTCCGAACAGGCCGAATATGATGGAAGGGATTCCTGATAAAATCTCAGTTGTAAATTCAATCGTCCGCACCAGCCTGCCCGGCTTTGCATACTCGTTCAGATATATCGCCGAGCCAATCCCCACGGGAGCGGCGATAATCAGTGTGATGACAATGATATACAAAGTATTGACGATATTGCCCAGGATACCGAAGGTGCCTTTTCTGGCGCTCTGGACAGTGGAAAGGAACTGCCAGGAAAGCTGCGGAAGCCCTCTTATAAACACATATCCCATAATCCCACAAGAAGGCTGATTGCTGCGGCCGCCGCGAGATAGATAAGCCCTTTAAGCACCTGATCCGAGGTGCGGACTTTTCTGTTGTAAATACTTAAATTACTAGTCATCTTCCGCCCCTCCTTTCTGGAACATCCGGTAAGCACCGTATTGATAAACATGATAAATGCGAACAGAACCAGGCCGACGGTGAACAGCACTTCCCGGTGAAGTCCCTGGGAATACGACATTTCCGCCACAATCGCCGTCGTCAGGAAACGGACAGAATTAAAGGGCAGCGGAAGGTTAACGGAACTTCCCGACACAAGGCTGATAGCCATCGCTTCTCCGATTGCCCTGCCGCAGCCAAGCACGATTGCCGTTACAATTCCTGATTTGGCTGCCGGAACAAGCACCTTAAAAATAGTCTGAATATGGGTAGCTCCCAGCGCCAGCGATGCGCTTTTTAAATGCTTCGGCACTGCCCTTAGAGCCGACTCGCTGATATTAATTACCGTCGGAAGAATCATGACTGCCAGCACAAGCACTGCTGAAATCAGGTTTGCTCCTCCGGTAAACTGGTGGGTGGTGGAACCTGCAAATATTTTCAGCTCCAGTTTATACATCAGCGGGTTCAGAATCAAAATTCCCAGAAGGCCGTAGATAACCGACGGAATGCCGGCCAGCAGTTCCACGGCCGGCCTTACAATCGAAGCAACCCTGGGCGGAGCCACCTCCGCAAGGAAGATAGCGGTCAACACGCCAATGGGAACTCCGATTAGAATTGCCAGGAATGTACCGACAATGGATGTGAGAATTACATAAAGGATGCCGAAGGAAGCCGGATCCGCTGTTGGCTTCCATACACTTCCGAAGAGGATATCGAGGATCCCCACTTTAAAGAGCGCCGGAGTACCGCTGATAATCATGTATAAGGTAATCGAAAAGACTGCAATAACCGCCAGCAGGCCGCAGGCCGTAAAAATGACCTCAGCTCCTTTTTCTACCGCCGTTTTGTTCTTATGATTACGGGCTATGGAAAAGTTTTTCTCGTGCATATGTTTCTCCTTCTAAGTAACGGATGAGAATAAACTACGGCCGCTGCACCAAGTGTGAAGCTTCGCCTTTCAAGCTTTCCTGCTCTCAGTTGCAGCGGCCGGATATTTGTAACAGTTCAGGCGTCTGAGCTGTTGCGGTTTTACTATTTTGTAGTGATAAGGCCTACGGATTTGACAAGCTCATCCCCCTCAGCAGAGTACACATAATCAAATAATGCTTTTACCAAATCGTTCTGTGCACTGATTTCTCCGTTTGTCGCCATAACGAACGGACGGCTTAAGAAATAGTCGCCTGTCTTAATATTTTCCTCATTCGCTTCCACTCCGTTCAGAGTTAAAAGTTTGACCGTATCATCAATGACATCGAGAGATACATAGCCGATAGCTCCCGGCGTGGACGCTACCTTAGCCATAACGGCTCCGGTGGAATCAAGCTCATTGGCATATTTACATGCATCCTCCAATTTGAGGATTTCCTCAAAGGCGCCTCTTGTACCGGAACCTGCCTCACGGCCGATTACCACGATTGGCTGGTCGGATCCGCCTGCATCTTTCCAGTTTGTGATGGTTCCGTTATAAATGTTAATCAACTGTTCTTTTGTGAGATCTGCCGCCGTATTGGCCGGGTCGGTCACTACCGCAATCCCGTCGATTGCCACGATATTTTCAACAGCTCCCTTTTCTTTTTCTTCATCTTTTAATTTTCTGGAAGAGTTTCCGACATCACTCTGTCCGCCCAGAACCGCCTCAACGCCTGCGGAAGAACCGGTGAATTCGGCCTGTACCGTTACGTCCGGATATTTCTCCATAAATGCCTCTGCCAGGGCATTTGCAAATTTTTCCATGGAAGTGGAACCGGCCAGCGTGATGGAACCGCTCAAACCGGCCGCTGCCTCTGCCGCCTGCGTATCGGCTGCAGACTCTGCCTGTACGTCTGCCGCGGGAGCTTCTGCCGTATCGGCTGCCGGAGCAGATGACGCCGGTGTATTGAAGATGATCATTGCAAGGCAATTGCGATTTGAATTCTTTTTTCATAATTACCCTCTTTTCTCCTTCAATCTTTCAATTGACTTATTCATATCTTGTTATTACAGTTCGCAGTATAAGGCATTTGAGAAAAAGGGGAAATCATATTTCTGTATAGCTAATGTAAAAAACGGGTAATTTTTTTGCGGGAAAATGTAAGTTAATGTTGACTTTTTTTCTCACTTCCGATAGAATCATACAAAGATAAGGGAGTAGTCAGCGCATCCGTGTAGTTTAGCCAACATACTGATAGAAATATCTGGTTTAACTTTAAATGATGAGACTTATCTGCAGTTTCTGCTGCAGATAAGTCTTTTTTCGTTGTTCAGACCGTACTGCATCTGTTTTTCATGCAAACCGCCGTAACAGTTCAGACAGCATGGGCTGTTGCAAACCGCCAAAGTTTCGCATGAGACAGCCGCTCTCTTGCATATCAATATACGAACAGGGGGAACTCCTATGTCATTAGTAGAATTATTTATTCTTGCGGTGGGGCTTTCGATGGATGCCTTCGCCGTTGCCGTCTGTAAGGGTCTGTCAATGAAGCGCCTGAATAAAAAGCATGCAGTTATCATTGGTCTGTATTTCGGAGGTTTTCAGGCCGGAATGCCGCTCATCGGTTATTTTCTCGGCTATCATTTTAAGGAGGCCATTACTTCCGTCGATCACTGGATCGCATTTGTCCTGCTGGTCATCATCGGAATCAATATGATTAAAGAGTCCTTCGCCTCCTGCGAATCGGAGGAGCTGGATCCTTCCGTGGATTTTAAGACCATGACCATTCTCGCCGTTGCCACCAGCATTGATGCCCTGGCCGTCGGCGTCACTCTGGCATTCTTAAGCGTTAATATTATCCCTGCCGTTTCTTTTATCGGCGTCACCACATTTATTCTCTCGGTGGGCGGCGTCAAAGCAGGCAATCTTTTCGGAATGAAATATAAATCCAAAGCGGAGCGTGCCGGCGGTATCATCCTGATTCTGATGGCAGCCAATATTTTAATTGAGCATCTGTTCTTTTGACCGGACGCAGACATTAACCTGTACGCTCCGCGCACAGGTCACCGTCATCAATGTAAAAGAGAGCGGAAAAAGCAATCACCGGGCTTTTTCCGCTCTCTTTGGCTTTCTTTTTCTGTTTAATTTCCGATGTAAAATCCAGGCCCGAGAAGCTCCTCCGTATCCCGCAGCAGCTCCGCCGCCTCATCATAATTTTCCGCCGTCAGCGCCATTGTAAAATAATTGATCAGGCAAATCGGCGCAACATGGGAATTCTGGTAAGACGCAGTCCGCACCCGGCATGGCAGTATGATTTCAGCATACTCCCTGGCCGCCACAAACGTGGCCGACGTAACCAGGATAACCTTTACCTGCCTCTTCTTCATCCATTCGAGAAGATGGATTGCAAGGGAGGTGAACCGTGGGAATGCAAAGACGACGCATACGTCCCCCTTTTTCATGCTGACCATCTCTTCCGGGTACTCCATACCCGTAAAACGCAGGAGCCGGATATCTCTTCTTAGCCTGCCCCAGCTTGCAAAAGCGTAGTATGCCAGTGAAAAACCCATCCTCATGCTCATAATATACAGGGAATCTGCCGACTGCATGAGAGACACGGCGCGATCCAGATCTTCCTCTTTCAGATCCTTCATCGTGTTTTCAATATTGCGGATATCCCGTTCAAAAGATGTGGCCAGCCTGCTGCTCACCTTCTGGTCCGGGGAACCACTCTCCGGCTGTTCCGGGATCATATCTTTATTTAATACAATATTCTGCGCATCCTTCTGAAGCTCCGTAAATCCGGAGTAGCCAAGCTGCCTGGCAAAACGGATTACCGTCGTGGTGCTGACCCCCACCAGACCGGCCAGATCTTCCAGCGTACCCACCGCAACTTTATCCAGATTATATAAAAAATAATTCGCAACCTCTTTGTGAGATTTCGTCAGCTCATCAAAATGCTCCGTCACTCTGTTAATAAAATCTGCCATCTTTACCCGCTCCTTTATTAACAATTCTAACATTGCATATTTAATAAGTCAAAAGCTTATTCTCAATGAGCTGTTACCTTATTCTCAATGGACTGTTTCATCGGTAAATGTAAGCTTATTTGAGCTTCTGTCCCCGTATGCCAGCAAAATCACGGCGCACAGGATACAGGCAATCCCGAAGGCAGTTCGGGGCGTCACCGGTTCACTGAACAGGACTACTCCTGCCGCTATGCTGGTCAGGGGCTCAAATGTACTAAGCATGGAGGATTTCTCGGTCCGATCCGGGCCGTCCCCGCCTGGAATGAAACCGTGGCAACCACGCTGACGATAAAGGCGAACAGTACGGATAGAAGCCACGCCTGAGGCGGCATCTCATATACGATCTTTCCCGACAGAACCGCCCCGGCCAATATGCCGGCTGAGCTTACCAGGGACAGATAAAAACTCAGCTTAAACGTGTTCATTTCTGCAAGGCCGCTTTTGGAGTAGTACAGGACATAAAGGGCATAGGTAACGCCCGAAGCAAAGGCCAGGGCCACTCCGGCCGGGCTCCGGACTCGGAGTGTAAAGAACAAAATTCCAAGCAGGCACAGCGCCGCGCAGACCGACTTTTTTACCGTGAGCCTCTCCCGGTAAAAGACAACGCAGCCGAGCAGCACCAGGATCGGGTATACAAAATGGATTGTCGTCGCCATCCCGGACGGAATGTACCGGTAGGACTGAAACAGCAGCAGCGGCGTTCCTGCGCAGCAAAGTGACAGAACCAGTATTTTCCTGAACTCTCTTCCTGTAATTTTCAGGCTGATTTTATATTTGTAACGGACAATCAGATAGAGGAATGGGATACTGAGGCAAAACCGGTGAAAGCAAAGTGTAAGGGAATTGCCTCCCATCCCATATATCTGCTTTGCAAAAAAGGGCATTGTCCCAAACAGGACGGCTGATAATATTACGAGCGAAAAACCTTTTTTCATCCTCTCTCTCACTCTGCCGGCATTCTGCGCAGCTGATAGACGTCCCCTCTCCTGTTTTCCAGAGTAAATACCTGTCTGCGTACTCTTTCAAGATAATCAAGATCGATCTCCGCAGTAATGACACAGGGCTGATCCGACGCTTTTGCAATTACATTGCCCCATGGATCTACCACGAGTGACTTCGCATATGCCTGGAATTTCGGTTTGATTCCATACTGTCCCGGGGCTATCACGTAGCAGCCGTTTTCGATTGCCCTTGTGCGCAGAATGGTTTCCCAGTGATCCTTACCCGTATTTAATGTGAAATCTGCCGGTACAAATAAAATCTCCGCCCCCTCAAGAGCCATGAGACGGTATAATTCTCCAAAACGCATATCGTAGCAGATAGAAAGCCCCCAATGTCCCACCTCATTCGTGTCAACGGTCACAATCTCATTTCCCGGACAGATCCGTTCCGATTCCCTGACTGCCGGTCCATTTTTAATTTCCACGTCAAATGGGTGCATTTTATGATACTTCGCTTTTAACTCACCGTCCGGCCCGATTACCATCGTGCAGTTATAAGGCCGGCTGTCTGCCGGATTTTTTTCATAGATGCTGCCGCAGTGAAGCCAGACCCCATATTTCACTGCCAGCTCCGACAGAAAACAAAATGTTTTGCCTCCCGGAACATCTTCCGCATATTTCGCGCTTTCATCTCCGACATAATTGACATTTTCAGGCATTGCAATCAGCTTTGCGTTTTCCGCTGCTTCCTCAATAAATCTTTCCAGTTCCTTCAGATTTTGATCCACGTCATTCCCGGAATCCATCTGAATGACTGCGGCTGTAAATTTCTTCATAAGCTTTCTCCTTCTTAAACGATAACCGGCACGCTCCGCGCGCAGGTCACCGCCTTCAATTATGCTGACTAACTGTTGAACTCGCTCATCATAAAGGCGGCAATCTTATCCACGCATTTCCTGACAATAGCCTCACCTTTTTCCCTGCTTCCAATCGTTGCATCCCCGAGGATGCCGTTCGGCGTTTTGTCCCTGAATTCCGTGTATGTAATAATATCCGGGTATTTTGTATACTCCTCCGGCATTCTGATACACTCTGTCTTCGTGAGATCCACGTATTCAGGATGCAGGTAAAGCATAACTGAAGTTCCGCATTCACTGGCATGTCCGTGGGCCATCCATCCCGTATTTTCACAGATTCCCACGGAATTCGGCTGCGTAAATCTCCACCAGTCAATCTGGGCGCATTTGATTCCGGAGGAACGCTGGTATTCGCGGCAGAGCTGCCCGATGATGGGCACATTTCCGGCATGCATATTAATAAACATGAAATTCTTAAATCCCCAGTGAATTAATGATTCCATCACATCGCGCATCATCAGATAGTAGGTCTGCGGCATAATCTTGATTGTTCCCGGAAAACCGTACAGTGCGGCTGATTCCCCCACTTCAATAAACGGCCCTATCATCGCATTCGTTTTTTCCGCCACCATCTCGCAGATTGCCTTTGACACAATGGAATCGGAACCAAGCGGCAGCTGCGGTCCGTAGACCTCTATCGCCCCGCCCGGGATAATCACCGTGTCGCAGGATAACTTTCTCTCTGCAAATTCCGTCCAGCTCATCTCTTTCATCCAATTCGTATTTTTCATTTTTACCTCTTTCTAAACTTTATTTATATATGATTAAACTGCTTTTTTACGGTACTTTTTCCCGAAAAACATTCCGGCTCCCAGGAGTATCAGCATAAGTCCCCAGCTCCACAGATAGACAAACATCGGCTGCGTCATAATCAGCGCGGTAAACACCAGCGTATACTGGAGCTGGTACGTATAGCCCAATGTGCTGGAGGAAGTGATATTGGTTGCCGCATTCGTCTGAAAATCAGGATCCACCACCTTTAACAGAAGAAGTCCGGTGGCAAGTACGCCGCAGCACTGGCCGAATAGCCCTACCGAAGTCTCAAAACAGTCATCCTTCGGCAGTACCCACTTTGACAGGACGAAGCTGGCGAACCAGGTCACTAAAGCCACTGATGCTCCGACCACGATAAGCGGCACCGCATACGTCGTAAATACGCTGATGCTGGTTGTCGCCAGCGCCGCCGTAATCATATATTCCAGCGCGCTTCCGGAAATACGGACCACTGTTTTCCTGTCTATCATATCGTTCACCTTTTTCGCCTTCTGTGTCAGCACGCAGAATATGGCGCTGAATATCAGACAGCAGGCAAACAGGGGGAGATTCTTGAAAACGGATTTATCCGGATCAGTCCGGTACGCAGTATATGGCCGCAAAGAATAATAAATCCGACCAGCATCACCTGAGCCCCCAATGGATCGATTGCCGCGGAGGAAGTGACGGCATTGCCGATGGACGGCCTTTCATTTTCAGGATAGTATCCCGTCAGCATGCTTTCCGGCATTTCCTCCCTTTTCATTTTACCTTCGTAATCCCCTTTTGGGCCGCCCGGTTTATTTCGAACATTCCACAGATAACCCCGGTCAAAAGCCCGATTGTCGCAAATGTGGCTCCGACCTGTGCGCCTGACGCCATATATCCCGCTTCATCAAAAATCGTACCGCCGGCAATCGCCATGGAATGCCCGCCGTAAAATCCCAGTACGGGAAGAATTCCAAATCCGAACTTCAAATCTGCGAATACCAGGCCAAGAATAAATGTAACGGTCAGGCCGGCGATAATCTGCAGCTGATGAATGGTCCCCGCTAAAAAATAGGTCTGCATCGCCTCGCCCGAGACCTTTTCCAGTTTCAGCCCCAGGAAAGAACAGCTGAAGACAATGGCGCTTAAAACTCCCGCCCATTGGCCAATCGATGAGGAAAATGAAAAACATACCGGTGAAACTTTTCCTAAAATCTGAGGCCCTAAAAGCAGCCCCAATATACCTGCAATCAGTGAAACCGGGATATAATATATCTGTAAAAATCTTATCTTTCTTCTGAGCCATGCCCCCGCCACAAGAAGAATACTAATCATCGAAAAGTCAATTAAAACATCTGTCAGTGTCATACCTTTCTCCTTTACTCTCTGAACTTTGCCGGCCCCCAGCCGGCGTCCCCTCTGTATCTTGTATCACTGTTGTCCATAATCCTCTCCCTTACGTCTCCTGCGTAACAGTTCAGACGGCATGAACCGTTAACTTCCGTTACCTTCCCTCACCTCTCTTTCCCTTTAAAATGTTTTGCGCAATACATTTTGTATTATTTAATACATTTAGTATAAAGCACTCCTTTTTACTTGTCAATTGTGCTTCATGCCGAAACTAAAGCCTGATTTTTGTCGATAATTGCTATTCAATTTTTATTTCCTTGTTATTTTCAGCTATTTAACCAACTGCTTTCTATATTTTTACCATATCCGCTTCCAGCCCTCGGTAAACGGATTCTGCAGATTTTTCCAATCGAGTAGGAGGCGGTGATTAACCGCCGTCCTCTCACACCACCGTGCGTACCGTTCGGTACACGGCGGTTTCAACAGTTGACGTGCACCGACTGATAGGCGGCGGCTAAATCATAAAAGCCGCTACTTATCAGTCTTTCTTTTGTCATTGCCAGATTCACCGCTACCGTTTGCGTGGTAAACCAATATCCTCTCCGGCTGTTTCCTGCCTGCCATGCCAAATCTTCCGGCACTCCCATTTTCCGCAGGTTCTTCACCTTCGTTTTCGGTTTCTTCCATTGCTTCCATATACACATTCGAATTCTGTGGTATAGCCACTTATTGAGTTCCTCTATTCGGTTCTTCATATCTGCTATTCCGTAATAATTCAGCCATCCCCGCATATACACTTTTATCTTTGCTAATGCAGGGCGTATGCTCTGAACAGACCTTCGGGAACTAAGGGCTTTCAGCTTTGACTTCATCTTCTTCCATGACTTTCCATGAACCCGGACATAGATGCCCTTTCCGTTCTTTCCCAGTGTAAAGCCAAGAAACTTAAAATTTCGGATTGCAAATACGCTGACTACACGGCTTTTCTCTTGGTTCACCTTCAGTTTCAGCGTCCCTTCCAGATATTTCGTGCTTGTTTCCAGAAGTCTCTTTGCGGCTCTCTGTCGCTTTTCGCCAGCAAGACGATGTCGTCTGCATAACGGACAAATATAACTCCCCGTTTCTGATACTCCTGGTCAAACTCATTCAGATAGATGTTTGCCAGCAGGGGAAAGATTTCCCCTTGCGGCGAACCTTCTTCTGTCTCCATGACTACTCCATTTTCCATGACACCACTCTTTAGGTACCTCTTAATCCACTGGATTACCCTTTCGTCCTTTACATTTCTGCGCAGAATATTTAGGAGTATCTCATGGTTCAAAGTGTCGAAGTATTTTGACAGGTCCATTGCAACGGCATGGGTGTATCCCTGTTCTGCATACTCCTTTACCTTCTGAATGGCATCCTTCGCACTTTTCCCCGGGCGATAACCGTAGCTGTTCTCCGAGAACAACGGTTCGTGGACCGGTGTAAGGCGCTGTGTTATAGCTTGCTGGAAAATGCGGTCTTTTACTGCTGGAATACCAAGCTTTCGTATTCCGCCGTCTGGCTTGGGAATCTCCACCCGTCTCACCGGGCCGGGGGTGTACTTTCCCCTTTTAATTCTCTCGATAAGTTCTTTCTGGTTTCCCTCAGGTATGCGCCTATTTCCTCTACGGTCATTCCATCGATTCCCGGCGCTCCCTTATTCGCCTTTACTCTCTTAAAAGCTCTGTTTAAGTTGTCCCTTATTCAGTATCTTCTCTAAGAGTTCCGGCTGTGCACTGTCTCGTTCCTTCCATATCCGGCGGAAAGAACGGTGCGCTCTCACATACCCTTCACGTTCCGCGCTATCTCTTTGCGAGCAGCTGTCTTTGTTTTCTGCACCCAAGGTTCTTTCCTCCTTTCCCGGTTGTACTAAAGACTCCTGTTGATTCGGTCCTTCATCTCTCGACTACTACGACCTCGGCTGACTTCTGTACGTTCAGCACTATCTTTCGATCATGGTTATCCCTTTCAGGACATTCCGCACAGACCTCCCCGGGTACCACACGTCTCTTTCTCTCCATCTATCTGCCACATTTACCATACGTGATTCCGTGTGGTTATTGGGCTTCGACTTGTTCAGCAGCCTTACCCTCACGCATGGCCTGATGTGATTTCTGTCCGTCAGACCAGAGATTTGCCCATGGGTTAGTATGTTCCCCACATCCGGCTTCCTTCAGATTTCACCTCACGATGAACACCCTTGCCTTCGGCTATATCCTTCCACCACCGGGCGGATTCCGGACTTTCACCGGTTAGAGACGTGCGCCGCCGGGCGCACCGAAAAAAAGGACATATGGAAACCTGATATGGATTCCATATGTCCTTTTGCGTTACTGTTCACACGGTTGTGTTCCGCGGGGTATTTTCGTGCGCATTAAGCACGAAAATACCGAGTTATACGGCGCAAGCTGCGTTTTTGCAGTTTCCGTGCATTGCGGAACGTGCTATTGTTCGCAGCACGCCGGATATTCCCTACTGACCGTTTGTATTTAATATTACCTTTTTAAAATTCTTCTTTCCCCGTTTCACTACGATTCCATCGCCGGAGAGCTGTGCCTTGGTAAATACGGCCTTACTGTCTTTCACGGCCTCACCGTCAACAGCCACGCCGCCCTGCTCTACGTTTCTTCGCGCCTCGGAACGTGAAGGAGCCAGGCCGGACTTCTGCAGGATGGTGAGAATATCAATCTCGTCTCCGTTAAAATCTTCTTCCGTCAGCTCCGCCGTCGGCATATCGGCAGCATTTCCGCTTGTAAATAAAGCCCTGGAAGCTTCTTTGGCTTTCTCTGCCTCCGCTTCACCGTGTACCAGGTTTGTAAGCTCGAAAGCAAGGATTTCTTTTGCCGTATTTAACTGGCTTCCCTCCCACTTATCCATCTCATTGATCTGTTCGATCGGGAGGAATGTGAGCATTCTCAGGCATTTCAGCACATCGGCGTCTGCGATATTTCTCCAGTACTGGTAGAACTCAAAGGGCGATGTCTTGTTCGGATCAAGCCATACGGCTCCGGACTGGGTCTTGCCCATTTTCTTTCCTTCCGAGTTTAACAGCAGGGTAATTGTCATGGCATGGGCATCCTTGCCTAATTTGCGGCGGATCAGCTCCGTACCTCCCAGCATGTTACTCCACTGGTCGTCCCCTCCAAACTGCATATTGCAGCCGTATTTCTGGAACAGCATATAGAAATCATAGCTCTGCATAATCATGTAGTTGAATTCCAGGAAGGTTAATCCCTTTTCCATTCTCTGCTTATAGCACTCTGCCGCAAGCATTCTGTTGACGCTGAAATGCGGTCCTACCTCGCGCAGCAGCTCCACATAATTGAGTCCCATGAGCCATTCCGCATTATTTACCATCATTGCCTTGCCTTCTGAAAAATCGATAAACCGGCTCATCTGCTGTTTGAAACAGTCGCAGTTGTGCTGGATTGTCTCCACCGTCATCATCTGGCGCAGGTCGTTTCTGCCCGACGGATCCCCAATAATACCGGTCCCGCCGCCCAGCAGGGCAATCGGCTTATTACCGGCCATCTGGAGGCGCTTCATCAGGCAGAGAGCCATAAAATGGCCTACATGGAGGCTGTCAGCCGTCGGGTCAAAACCGATGTAAAATGTGGCCTTGCCTTCGTTAATCATGTTCCCGATTTCTTCTTCGTTGGTCACCTGGGCGATCAGGCCCCTGGCAACGAGTTCTTCGTAAATTTTCATGTTACTTCTCCTTTTCCTTCCATGAAATTATTCATATTTCCAATCGTTTCAAGGACGAAACCACAGCTCAAAGCCCGTTGGCACACAGGCCCGGATGAAAAACAGCGAAAACACCTCGCGGAATACATCATGGCTGAACTGTTACAAAAAAGCCCCGTCCTTCATAAAAAGGACGGGGCGAAATCCCGTGTTACCACCTTTATTCACAAACAGCTCGCACTGTCTGCCTCAGCAAGTACATCAAAAATCCGATATACTCCGGCACGATAACGTGTGCCTGATACGTCACAGCCTACTGGGAACCAATAACAATTCCGTTGGGTGTGCAGCTCCGGGATGTATTCGTCCGCCTGCCGAAACGCGCGCCTCTCATCAACCGGCTGCTTTCTGTGCGTCATACAGTAACTACTTGTTCCCTTCAAAGCCTTTACTTAAAAATATTTAGTTTAAGTACTTGACATTATAGGAAGTTTTGTACTGTTTGTCAAGGCGAAAATTTTAAATAACAGGCTTATCCTATCAGATTCGGCAAAAACGTAACGGTTTCCGGTATATATGTAATAATTAGCAGGACAATCAGCAGGACCGCCAGCATCGGAAGAAGATCCCTCATCTGGTCTTTTAAGGATACCTCCGCAATGGTACCGGATACAAACAGGCATACCCCGAGAGGCGGCGTACACATGCCGATCGTAAGGTTCACCGTCATGACCAGGCCGAAATGCAGCAGGTCGATTCCCATTCCTTGTACAATCAGAAGAAACAGCGGCGTGAAGATGACCAGCGCGCTGGTCGTGTCGATAAAGGTTCCGGCCACCAGCAGCACTGCGTTTATGACAAGCAGCATCAGATATTTATTTCCAATATTCTCGGTCAGTAAAGCGCTGACCTGCTGCGGTACCTGATTCACCGTAATAATCCAGGTAAACAGGGAGGCGAAGGCAACCACGATCAGTACCTGACCGGTCGATTTTGCACAGTCGATAAATACGCCCCATAGGCTTTTAATCTTCAGCTCCCGGTATACAAAGATTCCGATAATCAGGGAGTAGACACAGGCAATCGCTCCGGACTCCGTCGCCGTAAAAATTCCGCTCATGATTCCGCCGATGATAATGACAGGCATGATTAATGCGAGCAGGGCGTCTTTTCCCGTTTTCAGCACTTCGCCCGCCGGCGCCTTCTGTTCACGTCCCACATAATGACGCTTTTTACCTACATAGTAGCTGTAAACCATCAGGCCGAGGCCCATGATAATTCCGGTATAAAACCGCCGATAAACAGCTTTCCGATACTCACACTGGCCATTGTCCCGTAAAGAAGCAGGGGGGAATGCTGGGGGGAATAACCGGACCGATGGAACCGCCGCAGGCCAGAAGAGGAGCCGAAAATGTATTTTCATACCCCTTTTCCTTCATAAGAGGAATCATGATACCGCCGATGGCAGCTGTCGCCGCAATGGCCGAACCGGTAATGGCGGCAAAGAACATGCAGGCCAGAATACTGACCATGGCAAGTCCGCTGGGGAAATGTCCAATCAGGGCATCCGCAAAATCCACGATTCGCCTCGACATGCCTCCCTGGACCATCAAACCGCCCGCCAGGATAAAAAGCGGGATGGCAATCAGCGAAATACTGTCGGCTCCCGTAAACATCCTCTGGGTGATGACGGACAGGGGATAACCGGCCGCAGCCACTCCGTAAAGGGAGATTAAACCAAGGGAAAAACAAATCGGCACTCCGACTATAAATAATCCGAATAACAGTATAATTAATGCCATCCTATTTCTCCCCCTTTTTCAACTGAATAAATTCCTTTACCTGTACCGCCAGATTTCCAATCATGTAAAAAATCATGAAGGCCGCCGCGCTGGGAATGCTCATATAATACCAGGACATCGGAATCGGCAGATAAGACGTTGTCTGGGTCGTACCTGTCTGTGCGAACTGAAGTCCCATATATAACAGGAATACGAAAAATCCGACCAGTACAACATTTATGATGATTTCCAACAGCTTTCCAATCACCTTCGGAAGCGAAGTCAACAGAACGTCTACGTTCAGATTGGCTTTTTCATGGACACAATAGGCCGCTCCCCAAAATACAAGATACGTAAAGCTCAGCCTGATTATATCCTGGCTCCACGGCAGGGGCGCCTTCAGAACGTACCGGCAGACCACCTGCCAGAACGTCACTGCCAGCAGAACAATGCCGCTGACCACCATGACGGCCTTTATCACTTTATCCACCACTAGATTGATCACTTTCATACTCGAACCTCTCTGTTAAGTCTCTCACCCACGATATGTTTTCTCTGCGCTTTTAGTTCCCGCTGTTCTTATACTCTTCAAGCTTCTGCATAACAAGCTCTACTAACTCCGGGTTAACAAGCTCTTTGATTTCATCCCTCAGATAGAAATCTCTGGTCGCCTCCTTGAAGCTTTCGATATCCGGTTCGCTGACCTTTACGCCGCTCTCCTTAATCTGTTCCATATACTCTGCTTCCATGGAATCCACGGCTGCCCTCTGTTCCTCAACCGCATATTTAACAGCGCTGTCAATCCAGCCCTTCACCTCGTCAGACTGCTTGTTGTAAAAATCCAGGTTCATGATAACGCTCTCGGCGCCATAGGTATGGCCGTCCAGAACCATGTATTTCTGCACTTCATTAAATCCGGAGGAAGCGATGGAGACAATCGGGTTCTCCTGTCCGTCCACCGTTCCCTGCTGAAGCGCCGTATACAGCTCATTAAACGGAAGAGCTGTTCCCCTTGCTTTCAGGCAGTCCATCAGGCTGAACCATACGGTAGCCTCCTGGACACGGATGGAAAGCCCTCCATATCCGATGCTTTTACAACTTCGCGCACATTGTTGGTGAAATGGCGGAAGCCCAGCTCCGCAAAGCCGAGATGCTTAAAGCCCTGCGCCTCAAACAGCTTTTCGAATTCCGGTTCAAGTACTTCGTCCAGTATGTAATAGGCCTCCTGTTTATTTTCAAACAGATACGGAATCGATAAAAGCTGTACATCCGACACCCAGGACGGGAGCGTTCCGTCTGTCGTCACAATTGTCATCTCCAGGGTTCCCAGCTTCACGCCCTCGGCCGCCTCACGTTCACTTCCTAATGAAGCGTTGGGATAAATCGTGACTTTTACCTGACCGCCTGATAATTCCTCAATTTTTTCCTTAAAATACGTTGCGGCAATTGTGGACTGGTGCTTTTCATTGCCTACGGTAGCCACCTTGATCTCAATTGCGTCTGCGGCTTTTGCCGCCTCCTTTTTAGTCCCGCCGTCTGCCGGAGCTTCACTTTTTTTGCCTCCGCATCCCGTTAACGCGGCTGCCACTGCCATTGATGCCAATACTACCCGAAATAACTTTCTCATTTTACCGTTCCTCCTCACTGACTGTAATCACCTTGTAATTTAATGATAACTTTCTTCCCAACACCTCGTCGTCCATCTCGCATCTGAATTCGGTCCCATAACGGAACCCTTCCGTCAGCGGAACCGTACCGGAATAAATCACAGCGTCCGTAACATTGCCCACTCTTTCATCCAGCTCCTTCAGAATCATCCCGGATCCATGATGTCTGCCAGAGTTCCCTGCTGATAGAGAATCTCCTCACCATCCACCGTCTGATAGGAATATAGCTTAATGGTCTCCCAGTGTTCTTTGATTTCTTCGTAGTCCCACAGAATTGTCCCAATCGGTTTGGCGCAAATCTGTTTCGCCTTTGGTACGCTCATTCCCTCTAATTCGCGATCCGTATGGTCACTGCCAAGTCCTATGTAAAGCTTTCCTCCGGTCACCACCATCACATATTCCACTTCCCCGCAGGTCTTTTCCCCTATAAAATGCAGGTCTTTTTCCTGGGTCAGCAGATACGTGCCGCACTGAAATATCGTCGGAATTTCTTCGGGGCCGGAACTCCGAGCTGTTCCTCCAGCTCCCTGATATGCTCCATGGTTTTCTCCATATTCCGGCCTGCATAGCCGATGGCGAATACCTGATCATAATTTATTTCTTTCTCCTGCGCACCGTCTTTCGTCATTAACAGAAATTTCATCTTACTCATCTTATCCGTTTCCTTTCAAACCCCTAAGTGATAAATGCCGGGACGCCTGTCCCTGTATATGTTGATGCTCTCCCGGATGCCGCGTATCATGTCAAGATCCAGTTCTGCCGCCAGTATTTCCTCGCTCTCTCCTGCTCCCGTTATCGTCTCTCCCCATGGATCGATTGCAGCGGAATAACCTGCGTATTTTGTTTCTCCCGCCATTCCGCAGCCGTTAACTGCAACGACAAAGCACTGGTTCTCTATGGCTCTCACCCGGTTCAGCACCTGCCAATGTCCTTTCCGAAGCAGCGGCCACTGGGCGGCTACAAACAGAACGTCCACGCCCCGAAGCGTAAGGGTCCGGATCAGTTCCGGAAAACGGATATCATAGCAGATAACCATCGCGCAGGCCACCCCGTCCAGTTCAAAGTTGACGGTATGATCCCCCAGCTCAAAGAAATCCTGTTCGCCCATCGGCGTAAAAAGATGGGTCTTATCATACTCTGCAATACAGCTTCCTTCACGGTTAAATATGTACGCCGTATTATATACGCCGTCCCCCTTTACGTTGGCTACGGAACCAGCCACAATATGAACCCCTAGTTCCTTTGCCAGAGAACCAATCCTCTTCTTTACCTGCACTCCGTCCCGGTCCGACAGGATCTCCAGGTTCTCCCTGGGGAAGAATCCCGTGTTCCACGTCTCCGGAAGGCAGATGACATCCGGCTTTTCGGCGGCCGCGCTCCGGATCAGTTCTTCCGCATGGGAAAATTGTATTCCGGATCTGCAAGCCGCACATCCATCTGAACAATACTGACTTTCATCTCGTTTACCTCTCACTCCTCTATTTGCCATATCGTATGTAATATATGATATATGGTATACCACTTAGAATAAGATAACACGATTGTGCATTATTGTCAAGCCTCTTCCCTTTTTCCTGTTCTTTTTAGGCAGTATTTACACGATAGCCAGATTCCGGTTTTCCAGACGGAAAAAACCGGTCGTTCTGTGTGTCAGATATGGCAGACCGGTTTTTAATGGTTTCGGCGGGATTTCATATAATTCTCGATGTTGTTGAACGTCTCCGTCATATGCTCTTCCATCGCGCGGACGGCTGCGCCGGCATCCCTGCTTTTCATGGCGTTTAGTATGTTCTGGTGTTCATCCATCGTCGTCAGCTTCCGCTCCTTCTTCTGCAGCGCCCGGATTCCGAAAAATGAAATAATATCATTAAAATTACTTAAAAGTCCCTGCAGGGTCCTGTTATGGCTCAGCTCATAAATCTTCTGGTGGAATTTGCGGTCCATTTCAATAAAGTCATACTCATCATAATGGTTCAGCATATCCCTCTGGCAGCAGACTATCTCTTCCAGCTCTTCCAGATCCGGAGCCGCCGCATTTTGCACTGCATCTTCGACTGCCAGCATCTCCAGCGATTTTCTGATTTTTAATACTTCCAGTACATATTCCAGATCAAATTCCCTCACCAGAGCGCCTTTGTAGGTCTCCACCACCAGCCATCCGTCATGCTCCAGCATCTGCATTGCCTCACGGATCGGCGTCCTGCTGATACCCATCTCCTCGGACAGCCTTCTCTCCGTCAGTACATCCCCCGGCACGTATTGGCCCTTCAATATTCCTCTTTTTATCATTGTACACCTGATATTTGTACGGCTGTGCTTTTTGTACCACATCTAATCTCCCAATCTTGTATTAATAAATTTATGTATATGCATTGTTACCCCTGCATCACTCGAAGCCTTTTCTGCCCTTCATTCCTCCCGCTTCTTTTTGCAGTCTTTTCCTCCGGTACATCATCTGATCCGCCTTCATGAACGCGTTCTCAATCGTCAGGCAGGAGATGTTCCGGTCGAGAAACTCCCAGCCGGCGGCAAAATTAAAATGAAGCCCGGTCTCCTCCTCCTTTTTCTGCAGTAGACGGCCTGCTTCCCCCAGGCATTTCTTCAATTCTTTCTCGGAAATCTCCTCCGCCAGAATAGAAAATTCGTCGCCCCCGATTCGGAATATGGAGACGCGCCTGCCGGTAAATGCCTGTCTCAGGGCGTCCGCCGCCATTTTAAGAAAAATGTCTCCCATATGATGTCCCCTGCTGTCATTGAACGTCTTCAGATTATTCAAGTCTATCATGATACAGCAAATCCGGCCCTCCCGCTGTTCCCGTTCATAGCGGTTGAGTAAATCCACATAAGCCGCCCGGTTCCCCAGTCCCGTCAGGGAGTCCGTATAGGCAATTTTGTAAATCTCCTTCTCATGCTCCAAAATCCTGTTCTGCTCGGTAATCCGGCGCGTTTTTATTATTGATTTGAGAAAAATGTTATAGCATGATAAGATGACACCCGAATAAACCAGGTATGCAGGCCCATACTCCAGCCGCTCAATCATCGGTTTGGGATAAGCGGCAAAGAATACCAGTGAAAAATAGATCAGGCCCATTGAAAACGCCATCCCGTTCCATCCGACGTCAACCAGCTCAAGCAGTTCGTGATATCTCTCAAAATGCCTGTTCCCAAGCTTTATAACCATCAGATAGAGCCCCGCTGTGACTGCAATGCTGAGCACACTGCCTGCGTCTGATGTCAGCGTCCCGATGTAGCGGCCCGTGAAGCCAATGATTAGGGCCAGGGAATGCACAAAAAAGAACGTGACGCAAAACCGGCTGTCCCTGTGCTTTGAGACGCCGAGAAATAAGAAGAGGCCCGGGACTCCACACACACAGAACAGAGGCTACCGACGAAGCCATGCCGTAAAACCCGGCGGCAAGTGCATATACCAGGAATATAGCCGTGCATCCCCCATACATAAGGGTCTTATAAAACAGATTCTTTTTCCGCAGTGAAAATATCCTGGTACATATGGCAGAGTAAATAAAATTACAATTACGTCATTCAGCAGTGAAATAAGCGGGTTCAAGCCGGTGCTCCTTTCAGACAATGCGGGCAGCAACTATTTTGTCCTTTGCCCATAGTATAACACGACTCTTTACAGGTTGTCATTTCTTTTTTCCCGGCGCCTTATCTCCTCACACGGACGCCTTGACCGCCATCCTGCCCAGTTCGCCCAATATTTCCTCCGCTTTTTCTATCATTGCCGTGCAATCCTTGTTTTTGCTCTGCGATCCTGATAGATAAAGGTGGGGACTTCCCCTGTCCTGAAAACAAACGCCCCTTGTACCGGTCGATCAGCCCAGGAATGCCCGTTGTGTCAATTCCGGCATTTTTATACATTCTCAGTGTAATCTCCTGACGGTTTATATTAACCTCCGTCACGCCTGCCTGATGGGCCATCGCTTTAATCTGCGCTATCAGGAGCAGATTTTCCACCGGTTTTGGTATATCGCCGAAACGGTCGATGAGTTCGTCCTGCATATCCATGTATTCTTCCTGGTTTTCAATGCCGGAAATCCGCTTGTAAATATCCAGCTTCTGGTATTCATTCTTGATATAGGATGCAGGAATATAGGCATCGATATCGCAGTCTACCACAGTCTCAAAGCCCTCGTCTTCCTTCTGCCCTTTAAGCGCCAGAACTGCTTCGTTCAGCAGCTTGCAGTAGAGGTCGTAGCCCACGGCCTCCATGTGGCCGTGCTGTTCCGCTCCCAGTATATTGCCTGCGCCGCGAAGCTCCAAATCGCGCATAGCAATCTTGATTCCGCTTCCCAGCTCCGTAAATTCCCGGATAGCCTGAAGTCTTTTTTCCGCCTCCTCCCGCAGCAGCTTATCGCGGCGGTACATTAAAAATGCATAGGAAGTCCTGTTGGAACGCCCAACGCGCCCCCTTATCTGGTAAAGCTGGGAAAGGCCCAGCCGGTCGGCATCATGTATGATAATCGTATTGGCATTCGGTATATCGAGGCCTGTTTCTATAATAGTCGTGGACACAAGCACATCGATGTCCCCATTGACGAAATCCAGCATGATTCTCTCCAGTTCATGTTCGTGCATCTGGCCGTGGGCAAATGTGACATTTGCCTCCGGTACGAGAGCCGCGACATGATTCGTGATCTCATCAATGTTATTAACCCGGTTATAGACATAGTACACCTGTCCGCCTCTGGCAAGTTCACGGTGAATGGCTTCCCTCACCATCTCGTCATTATACTCCATTACATAGGTCTGGATCGGAAGCCGGTCCACCGGAGGCTCCTCCGAAAACACTCATGTCACGTATCCCGATCAGACTCATATGGAGCGTCCTTGGGATCGGCGTGGCCGTCAGTGTCAGAACGTCCACATTTTCCTTGAGCTGTTTGATTTTTTCTTTATGGGCAACACCAAAACGCTGTTCCTCGTCTATGATGAGAAGGCCGAGATTCTTAAACACCACGTCTTTTGAGAGAACACGGTGGGTTCCTATCAGCACATCGACAAAGCCTTTTTTCAAATCCCCCAGCGTCCGTTTCTGCTCCGTGGCCGTCCTGAATCGCGACATCATATCAACCCGGACCGGAAAGTCCTTCATGCGCGCACAAAGGTGTTATAATGCTGCTGGGCAAGGATTGTCGTGGGCACCAGGTAAACCACCTGCTTTCCCTCCTGGATGGCCTTAAAAGCGGCTCTGAGGGCGATTTCTGTCTTTCCGTATCCCACATCTCCGCAGATCAGGCGGTCCATGATCTTTCTTGCTCTCCATATCCCTCTTTGTCGATTCAATGGCCTCCAGCTGGTCATCCGTCTCTTCAAAGGGAAACATCTCCTCAAACTCGCTCTGCCATACCGTATCCGCCCCATACTGATAGCCTTCGCTCTCCTGTCTGGAGGCGTACAGCTCCACCAGCTCTTTGGCTATCTCTTTGACGGCCCCTCTTACCTTTGTCTTTGTCTTATTCCACTCTGTGCCGCCCAGTTTATTGAGCTTCGGCTGTTTTGCATCGGCTCCGGCATATTTCTGGATTCCTTCGAGCCTCGTCGCGGGAAGATAGAGGTTCCCTCCGTCCCGGTACTCGATTTTAATATAATCCTTGACGATTTTATCCTGTTCAATTTTTTCGATTCCGCGGTAAATCCCAAGTCCATGGCTTTCATGAACCACATAGTCTCCTACGGCCAGTTCCGAAAAGCTCTGAATCTTCTTCCCCTGATAGGCTGTCTTTTTTCTCTTCTTTTTCTGGCGCACACCGCCGAACATGTCTCCTTCGGTAATCACGACAAACTTGATCAGAGGATATTCAAACCCCCTGTGAAGATTCCCGTAGGTAACCATGATCTCTCCCGGCAGCACCTGGATCTGCCCTTCGTCCGGGCAGAAGGCCCTCAGATCATACTCCCGTAAATCGCCCGCCAGACGGCTGGCCCTGGTTCTGGAACCGGACAGCAGTACCACTCTGTATTTTTCTTTCTTCCATCTTGTCAGATCCTTGATTAAAAGCTCAAATCCGTTCTGATAGGAGTTAACGCTTTTCACCGTAAGGCCAAATTTCTTTTTCACGGAAATTCCGGGAAGTTTCTGCTCCAGTCCAAGCATCATCAGGGTCCTGTCCCCCGCAGCCATCGCCATGACCGCTTTGGCCGGGAACATAAAGTCCGCCTGTCGGAAGAAGATAGCCGTTTTCCAGCCTGTGAACCATGCTCTCCCGGAACTCTTCCTCAACCACCTCCGCTTTCTCGCGAAGGCGCAGAGGCTCATCCATGAAAACGGTCAGTCTGCCCTCCGGAAAATACCGCAGAAACGATACCGTCTCAGGGCAAAAATACCGGATGAAACTACCGAGACCATGAACCCGCCATCCCTCCTTAAGGCCTTCCGTCAGCTCGCTGATTACCGACTCAATCCGGTGGGCCTCCTCCGTCTTCATCTGCTCCCTCAGTGATTTGACGTATTTATTCTTTTCTTTTTCTATCTTCAGGATACCGGCCGCCGCCTCTTCTCTGGTAAGGACCAGCTCCGTCGCAGGATAGATCAGGGCCTCGTCAAGCTGTTCCACCGATCTCTGGCTTTCCGGATCAAAGGTCCGGATGGAATCCACCTCATCCCCCCAAAGTTCGATTCGAAACGGTGATCTTCTGTCAGGATAGATGTCAATAATACTGCCTCTGACGGAAAACTGTCCCATTCCGTCTACCTGGGCAACCCTCTCGTATCCCATTCCGGTGAGGGATACCTTAAGCTTATCCACGTCCAGGGCCTCTCCGCTTCCAACCCTGAGACACTGCCGTTTCAGATTTTCCAGGGGAAGGAGGTGATCCATCAGGCCGTCGACCGTCGTTATGACAGCGCCCCCGCTCTCCTCCGCCAGATGCTTCATAACCTGCATCCTCTGCCTTGTCAGGAGGTTTCCATGGATATCAGAGCTGTAAAACAGCAGATCCCGGGCCGGATATAACTATACATCGGGAGAAAAACACCGGTAATCCTCGTAAAGCTCCCTGGCTCTCTGATCATCATAAGTCACAATCAGCTTCCATGGTATCTCCTTTGTCAGTTCCGATATCAGGTGCGCCTTCTGTGAATCCATGCATCCGCTCACCAGCAGAGGTCCCTGTCCTCTCTCCAGCTCCCGGTTCATATCCCCAAATTCAATTAACTCTTCAAGTGGATTTGCAAAAATGCTTTCCATTTCATTCCCCGTTCTTTCTGAGTATAACTCTCTTTGTCTCCGCTTTTATACTTCGGTTTCCGGTTTTTCCGCCGTTTTTTTCACTGTCCTGGCCGCACCGTTGAAACGGTTCATTGCGGTATCAACTCCATCGTTCATCATCGCCACGCTGCCGCAGCTCCATCCTTAAATGCCTGCTCCATCCGTTCTTTCTCTTCTTTTGAAAAATGTCCCAGAACATAATCCGCCAAATCCATCCTGGCCGGCTTCTCACCTACCCCGATCCGGATCCTGGGAAATTCCTGGGTTCCCAGATGGGCAATTATATTTTTAATGCCGTTATGGCCGCCTGCGCTGCCTTTCTTGCGTATTCTTATCTGCCCCGGCTCCAGACTGATATCATCATAGATAACAATAAACTCCGAAGGTTCCGTCTTATAATAATCCATTACGGAACGGATGCTCTCCCCGCTTAAATTCATGTAGGTCTGCGGCTTTACCAGTATTACCTTATTTCCCTCAATCATTCCTTTTCCAATTAATGCCTTATGCGCTTTTTCCCTAACATCGATATTATACCGGTCCGCCAGTTCATCCAGCGTCATAAATCCTACATTGTGCCTGCTGCCCGCGTACTCTTTTCCCGGATTTCCAAGTCCTGCTATTATATACATATGATATTTTCTCCTTTATACGATCAAAATGATTCTGCTTCCTGATTTTTGTCTGCCACAGGCACGCCTTAAAGCGTTAGAATTTCCTTTTCGGAATATCTAACGCTGTATTCAGCCATTTTATCAGGTTTTCGGTGTTGTAAAGGGATGGGAATTTAATTAAGCAGATACTGAAATGAAAAAGTAAATTCCACTCCCCATTTGTCTGGTGGAGTTTACTTCTGCACAGTTGATATTTACTCTTTCATACATACATGCTATCTTTATATCTCCTTCTGACAGCAGTAGAAGGAGATGATTTTTATGAGTAAATTTATTCCTGGTAACCAGAAGCATCTCACACTTGAGGATCGTATTTTTATTGAGAACTCTTTAAATCAGCGGCGTTCTTTCAAGGACATCGCTAAATATCTCTGCAAGGATCCAACTACCATTTCCAAAGAAGTGAAATTGCGTAGAGCCTCCGACTGGTATCACAAGGGCTCCTTCTATAATGCAAAGAACTTTTGTGTACGAAGATACAACTGTCGCAAAGTGAACGTCTGCAATAAGATCCTTGTTTGTGGCATCAAATGTACTTCCTGCCCTACCTGCAACCAGACCTGCCCCGATTTTCAAAAGGAACATTGCTCCCGGCTGGACAAGGCTCCCTATGTCTGCAATGGTTGTGACAAGAAGATTTCTCACTGCACGATTGCTCACAAGTATACCTACAATGCGCACTTTGCTGATCGTAAGTACCACCAGATTCTCAAGGACTCCAGAAGCGGCATAAGCATTACAAAGCACGAATTACATCAAAAAGATAGGATCATCTCCCCATTGATTGAACAGGGACAGTCTCCCTATCAGATTGCCGTAAACCATCCGGAGCTGGGCATGTCTGTACGCACCATTTACACCTACATTGATAAGGGACTATTCTCTTCCAGAAACATTGATTTAAAGCGAAAACCCAAGTTCAAACCACGTAGATGCCACAAGACCCAGATTACGGATCGTTCTGTATTTACAGGCAGAACCTATCTCGATTTTCAAGGGTTAGGACTTAATTCATTTACAGAAATGGATACAGTCCACTCCTCACGTGAGTCCAGAAAAACGTTGTTAACGCTCTATTTTACCAAAGAGAAACTATTTCTTGCCTTTCTGATGAACCGCTGTACAAAAGGCGCTGTACGGCTTGTCTTTGACCACCTGGAGAAGCGTCTTGGCACTTATAAGTTTCTTTCCCTATTTGAATATACGTTAACTGACCGTGGCTCTGAATTTGGGGACCCGGACGCATTAGAGACCGGAATCAACGGGTTCCAACGCTGCAGCCTATACTACTGCGATCCCATGCGCAGTGGCCAGAAAGGTGGTGTTGAAAATGTTCACACTATGCTGCGTATGGTGCTTCCTAAAGGAACCAGTTTTGAATTCCTGACACAGTGGGATGTGAATCGGATTGTGGACCATATCAATTCCACGCCCCGTGAAAGTCTGAATGGCAAAACACCATACGAATTGGCTTTGGAATCCTTTGGCGAAGATACTTTAAAAGCACTTCAGCTTAGGCGCATTGCCCCCGACGAGGTCAATCTGACACCTAAGCTGATCCGCTATAACCGTTAACTAACTTACAAAAATCTGCTGTCGGACTGGAAGTAAACTTTTCACATTTTTTGAATGTGGCTGGTGGAATTTAGTCTTGCACACAAAACTCCAGTGGCCTGTTTTCTCTGTCCTAAAATATGAATTTTCGTAAGAAGTTAGCCTAATTATAGCAGAAACATTAGAAATATGCTTAAAAATATCTACTATTTATACTGATTTTTAAATGGTGATGGAATTCACCTTTGCACTGGAATTTACTTTTTCAAGTCAGCTAATTAAGCAGATGAGGATGCCGCCGGGACAAAAGACTCAGACAGAATCCCCCACCACACCGGACGCGTCCTCCGAACCTCAACCAAATCTCCATTATTCTCTTGCCGTCTATCTTTTATTATGGTAAAATTGGGGTGTTGTGCTTATATAAGTTCATGATTGGGTGAACGTTTCTACCAACTACCGGAATAGTTGACTATAGGCGGCAGCCTGGCTGTCGTTTACCATTCCGCGGTTGGTTTTTTATTTACTCCAGCCGGCCAGATATAATAAAAAGTTAAAGGGGGCAATATTTATGAACGAAATGAATCAGGCAGATGTAATCATCATCGGCGCAGGACCGTCCGGTATTTTCTGCGCTTATGAACTAATTAAAGAAAAACCGGATATGAAAATTTTAATGATAGAAAAGGGAAGGCCCATTGAAAAGCGGGTTTGCCCAAAACGGAAGACAAAGGTGTGCGTAGGATGCAAACCATGCTCCATCACCACCGGCTTTGCAGGCGCAGGGGCGTTTTCCGACGGCAAGCTTTCCCTGTCTCCCGATGTGGGCGGCAATCTTCCGGAGATTCTGGGCTACGACAGAGCGCAGGAGCTGATCCGGGAATCGGATGATATTTATCTGAAATTCGGAGCCGACCAAAACGTCTACGGAATTGACAAGCAGAAAGAAATAGAGGAAATACGGCGCAAGGCCATTACCGCCAACTTAAAGCTGATTGAATGTCCCATCCGTCATCTTGGTACCGAGGAAGGTTATAAGATTTATACCCGCCTTCAGGAACATCTGATAGAACAGGGCGTACATATGCTATTTAACACAATGGTCGATGATATTATCATTGAGAACGGAGTTGCCAAAGCTGTCGTAACAGACAGTAAAGAAACCTACAGCGCAGGCGAGATTATCGCCGCCATCGGCCGCGAGGGCTCCGACTGGTTCAGCCATATCTGCAGCCGCCACGGCATTGAGACGGAAGTCGGTACCGTGGATATCGGCGTCCGTGTAGAAGTCCGCGACGAGGTGATGGAATTCCTGAACAAGAATCTTTACGAGGCTAAGCTGGTCTACTACACCCCTACTTTCGACGATAAAGTGCGTACCTTCTGCACCAACCCGTCCGGGGAAGTGGCAACGGAATATTACGAGAACGGGCTCGCTGTCGTAAACGGCCATGCCTATAAATCTAAAGAATATAAAACGAATAATACCAACTTTGCGCTGCTGGTATCTAAAAACTTCACCAAGCCTTTCAAGACGCCGATTGAATACGGCAAACACATCGCCCAGCTCAGCAATATGCTCTGTGACGGCAAAATTCTGGTTCAGGCTTTTGGAGATTTCCAGAGAGGCAGAAGAACGACAGAGGAACGTCTCTGCCGCAACAACCTGATTCCGACCTTAAAAGATGCTGTTCCGGGAGATTTATCCTTAGTTCTTCCGCACCGCATCATGGTAGATATTAAAGAGATGATCCTGGCACTCGACAAGGTCACTCCAGGCATTGCCAGCGATGAAACCCTGCTGTACGGCGTAGAGTCAAATTCTACTCAACAAGGTCGTTGTGAACACTGATTTTGAGACCAGCGTACAGGGGCTCCGCGCCATCGGGGACGGTGCTTCCGTCACCAGGGGACTTCAGCAGGCGTCTGCCAACGGAATCAGCGTTGCCAGAAGTATTTTAAATAAAATGGGGATTTAGTTAAGCAGGTGGGACGCCGCCGGTACGGCTAACGGACAGGTGGTGGAATTGTATATGAGTCTTTCGTCCCGAGGGAGTATTGTCGTGGTTTGGGGCGCGGGCGAGATAAAGTCTGCGAAACACTCCCGCTCTGTGAAATGCATCATCGCTAAGCTCGTAAAGGGACCTCGCTAATCAGCGATGGATTTCAACGGCATCCGCAGACTTTATCTTCCCCTCCGCCCCAAGGCCGGGGTTTCTCCGGGACGAAAGACTCAAGGCCAAGGGTATCGCCCGTCCGCCGGCCTGCGGCGCTGAATGTCTCAAGCGTTAAGTGCGGGGGCGGACCTTGTCGAGACCACTCAGTGCTTCCGTGTACGGGAAATACGATACGCCATCAATGGGGTATTTAAAAATTGCGGAAGATTTTGATATCGGCCTGCCGGAAACACGTAATAGCCGCGACAGGGCCCTCCCCATTTAAGGTTGGAGACAATCAGCGCCCGGAACGGACCATGTCCGGTGTGCGAAACCTCTGCCTGAGTCTTCCGTCCCCGGCGAAACCCTGACCGGGGGAAGGAGGCGGAATCAATTCTGCAGGGGATATGGAAGCCCATCCGTGCTTAATGAGGTTTCTCACGAATTTAGCACGGCTATGCGCTTCGAAAAGTGCAAACGGTCCCCGTAAGAATTCATTCCGGCCGGATTCCCCCCTCACGACAACCTTCAACCAGGGACGGAAGACTCAGCCAGCCCCCATCACCACACCGGACATGGTCCGTTCCGGACGCGTCCTCCACACCTCAGTTAAATCTCCACTATTTTTCCTCTATTATGCGTATTGCTTCCTGAAGCTGGTTATCCATATCCTCCGGAATTACAGGCATCTTGGCAGCCTCTTCATTCAGCTCCACCTCCACGTCAGGAGCGATTCCTTCTCCGTGAATGTCGTGTCCGTTCGGCGTATAGTAATGATTTGTCGTCAGTTTTACGGCGCTTCCGTCGGAAAGCGGGAAGAGCGTCTGCACAATTCCTTTTCCGAATGTCTGTGTACCGACCACTGTGGCCGCCTCATAATCCTTCAGCGCACCGGTAAATACCTCAGAAGCGCTGGCGGAGTTGCCGTTTACCAATACCACCATCGGTATCTCCAGACTGTGACCGTCTTTGGCATCATATACCTCTTCTGCGCCTTCTTTATCCGCTACCGTAAGGATCCGCCCGCCGTCCTTCAGGACGTAATCGGCCATGGATACTACCGTATTCAATTCACCACCCGGGTTATTTCTCAAGTCAACAATCAGTTTCTTCATCCCCTGAGTGTTTAACTCCTCTATCTTCTGCTTGAACTGGGCATCCGTCACCTTGTCAAACTCAATTACGGAAATATAGCCGATCTCGTCATCCAGCATTTTTCCTGTTACGGTCTGTACATCGACCGGTTTTCTCGTCACGGTAAGGTCCACGTATTCCCCTGTATCTTCCCGGTAAACCGTAATCTCTACGTTGGTGTCTTCCTCGCCCTTGATATAGTTGTTGACCATAATAGTCAGATCCATCCCCGTTACTTCCGTATCGCCTACGGCAAAGATTATATCTCCCGGACGGATTCCGGCTTTCTCGGCAGGGCTGCCTTCAAATACACGGATAATCGTGGAGACGCCTGTCTTCCTGTCCTGTGAAACCATCGCTCCGATACCGCAGTAGGAACCGTTTGTCTCATCCATAAAGCTGGCCAGTTCCTCCGGCGTATAGTAAACTGCGTAGGGATCATTCAGGCCGAAAAGGAAACCGTTGTAAATTCCGGATTCTTCCTTTTCCACCTCCACCTTATCTTCAAACAGGTACTTCTTGTCAATAATCGTCTGAAGCTCCGTAAGCTTTCTGTTGACGCGCTCCATATCGAGAGTCTGATTGCCAGCCTGACCGTCGGCGCTCGCCTCCGCCCCGGAATTACCCTGCTCCGCCTGCACCTGTACCTGATTGTCAATGACGCGCCGTCCAAACATATAAATTCCGGCCGATGTCCCCACTGTCACCAGGCAGGCGAATGCCGTAACAAGGACGCCGACCATGACGCCTCTCCAGAATTTACTTCTATTGTCCATCTCTAATGCCTCCTAATTTATGGGTTGATATTGTTTCACTCCACGCTCGATATATTGTCAGAGTGCGACTGCATCCTACGTAGAAGCGTGGTCGATCTCTCATAGCAGTGGGGGAAAACCGATTACTCTCCGCCCACCACTGCCGTTAAGTTTGTTTTTGAACTTAGGGCCTCTGTTCAGTAAGAGTACCGAACCGTTTCCCTATGGGCTTACATATTTTGCCGGATTTACATAACTTCCATTCAGCCGGACGCCGAAATGCAGGTGTGGTCCGGTAGAATAGCCGGTAGAACCTACTTTTGCAATGACCTGTCCCTGCTTTACCGTGTCACCGGCTGATACCAGCAGCTGGGAACAATGCATATACACGGTGGATACTCCGCCTCCGTGGTTTAACATGATATAGTTCCCGGCAGAATAGCTGTATGTAGAAATTGTCACAGTTCCGTCGGCCGCCGCAACAATATTGCTTCCCGTAGGCGCGCCGATATCTATTCCCTGATGGTTTGAAGAAGCGCCTTCGGTCGGTGACTCCCTTCCTCCGAAGCCGGATGTAATCCTGCTGGAAGGACAGCCATATAAATTTAATATTCCCAATACTTACCGTATTATACTTCTGCCCTGCCGCCTCAGCCTTTTTCCTGGCTTCCTCTTCCTGTCTTTTGATCTCCGCCTCTATCTGTTTAATCTTATCTTCCTGAGCTTTGATATCCTTTTCATAAGCTTCCACCTGAGCCGTCTTGGTCCCAATCTGAGAATTTACCTTCTTAAGCTCCGCCGATTTTTCATTGACCAGCGTCTCCACAGAATTTTTCTTGCTTGTCGTCTGCTCCTGCAGCACAACCAGCTCCGCCTTCTCTTTCTCAAGCTGCGCCTTGTCATCTGCTATCCCGTCTTTGACTGCAGCATATTGATCCAGCATATTTCTGTCATATTCAGATATTTTTGAAATATATTCCGCTCTGTTTAAAAGCTCCGACATGGACTTCGACTGCAGAAGAAGATCCAGGTAACTGCTGTCACCCTTCTCGTACATGTATTTGATACGCTTTTTCATGGCCTCATACTGCTTCTTTTCCACTTTTCCGGCCTCATCAAGCTTTACCGCGGTCTCTTCAATAGTCTTCTCTTTATCACGGATATTTCCTTCCAGCCTGTTCACTTCCGCATTCAGCGTCTCAAGCTGGGAGTCCAGCTTCCTTACATAGGTTTCCGTATCCGCTTTCAGTGTTTCCAGCTCTTTGATAGCCTGCTCTGTCTTCTTTTTCTCCTCCTCGATGGAAGAAATCTTTCCCTTGGCGCTGTCCACGTCTTTTTTAGAGGCCCCATATGCGGGCGCTGCGGCCAGGGATGCCAGAAGAATAGCCAGAACTGTTCTTTTTACTGCTGCATTATGCCTCATCTTTTGCTCCTTATGCACAGACTCCTATACCTTCAGATGTTTCCGAATGGTAAAGAAGCTTCCGACAAAACCGATTCCCACACCGAGAGCCACCGCCACTGCGATCATATACGGGAAAATGGTGTCGATTGGTATAAACTCAATAATGTTAGATATGATGGAATTTTTCAATCATGTATTCCACCGCACTCCTGTAAAGGAAATAAACGCTGACAAGCGGAATAGCCGCCCCGGCAAATCCGATAATAATACCCTCCACAACAAAGGGGGCACGGATCATAAAATTGGTGGCCCCAATCAGACGCATGATTTTGTTCTCGTCCTTCCGGAAGGCAGCCGCTGCCGTGGAAATCGTATTGCTGATCAGGAACACCGCCACCGCCAGCAGTATTGCAATAATCACTGCCGAAATCAGCCCCAGCATCTTATTAAAGGTGGAAAGCCCTGATGCCGTGTCATTGGAATAGTTAATCTTCCTGATACCTGCAATCGTATTCAGATAGGACACAATGACATCCTGATCCGCGATATCCTTCAGATAAATTTCGTAAGATGCCGATCCGGCCAGCGGGTTATCATCCGCAAAGCCTTCCGCCAGTTCCTCCGCATCTTTAAAATATTCCTTCTGGAATGTCTCCCATGCCTCCTCGGCTGAAATATACTTTGTTTCTTTTATCTCTTTCCTGGCGGCTATCTCTTTTCCGATTGCCAGAATATCTGCTTCCGCCATATTTTCATCGAAAAATACAGTGATTCCCACCGTGGTTTCTGCATTTTTCACCATATACTGTACATTGGCCACCAGGGCAAAAAACATACAGAATAAAAAAATGCACGCTGAAATGATAGCCGTCGAAGCCAGGGAAAACCAGATATTCCTGCCTATATTTTTCATACCTTCTTTCAGGCAATATGTAAATGTACTAAGCCTCATATGCGATACCGCCTTTTATCTCATCCTCCGCCACAACTCCGCGGTCGGGTGATTTACCCGTTTCCATCCTGTTTACAATCTCCTGACTGTGGGTAACAACGACTACAGTGGTACCCCTGTTGTTGATTTCTTCCAACAGCCTCATTATCTCCATTGAATTCTGCGCATCCAGATTACCGGTCGGCTCATCCGCCAGCAGAACCTCGGGCGAATTAATGAGAGCCCTGGCAATCGCCACCCTTTGCTGCTCCCCGCCGGAAAGCTGGTTCGGGAATGATTTATATTTTGATGAAAGCCCCACCAGCCTGAGCATCTCCGGAACCGACTCTTTAATCGTTCTGGTCGGCACACCGATTACACGCTGGGCAAAGGCTACGTTTTCATACACTGTCTTATCCTTTAAAAGGCGGAAGTCCTGAAACACTACCCCCAAACGCCTCCTGTATTTCGGCACATATCTTCTGGGCATCTTCCCCAGCTCCATATCGTTCACGATGATTTTCCCTGATGACGGCTCCACTTCCTTTAAAAGCAGCTTCATAAGCGTGGATTTACCGGAACCGCTGCGCCCCATAATAAAGACAAACTCACCGTCCTCTATCGTGATATTAATATTTTTAAGCGCCCTGTTTCCCGCTTTATAAGTCTTATTGAGACTCATTATCTCTATCATCTTCTGTGTATCCCTCAACTATAGAATTGCTGCGGCACAGATACGCGATCCATACCACAGCATTCCCCGTTTCCCTCTGTTTAGATTTGCTTCAAGATCTCACCGTTACCGTTCACGTAACATCTCATCATCAATAATCAAGGTTCTCCATATACTTCATGTATTTAACTACCATAAGCGCAATTTTAAAGGTTATGGCATCTTCAAATACCCTCAAATCCAGACCGGTACTCTTCTGAAGCTTGTCAAGACGGTACACCAGCGTGTTCCTGTGGATATAGAGCTGCCTGGACGTCTCTGATACGTTTAAGCTGTTCTCAAAGAATTTGTTGATCGTGGTCAGAGTCTCTTCATCGAAATCATCCGGTGATTTTCCGTCAAAAATTTCCTTGATAAACATCCGGCAAAGAGGGAGCGGAAGCTGGTAAATCAACCGGCCGATTCCCAGTTTGCTGTAGGCCACAACATTCTTTGTGCTGTAGAAAATTTTCCCCACGTCGAGAGCCATCTTTGCCTCTTTATAAGAACGCGATACATCCTTAATCTCATTGACAATCGTACCAAAAGCGACGTTAACTCTCGTCAGCGCCTCCGTATTCAGCATATCAACAATCATGCTGGCCGTCTTCTCCAAATCATCATAGGTTTCTCCCGGTTTCACTTCCTTAACCAGAATAATATCCTTCTCATCCACCGCCGTAATAAAATCCTTCGTCTTTGTGGAGAACAGGCTTCTCACCGTCTCAAGCGCATTGACATCTTTCTCATGCTGTGTCTCAATGATAAAGACAATTCTCTTAACATTGGTCTCAATATGGAGCTTCTTCGCCCTGTTGTAGATGTCTACTAACAGCAGATTGTCAAGCAGAAGGTTCTTGATAAAGTTATCCTTATCAAATCTCTCCTTATAGGCAACAAGCAGGTTCTGAATCTGGAACGCCGCCATCTTGCCCACCATATAAACATCGTCACTGCCGCCCTTGGCAAGCAGAATATATTCCAGCTGGTGTTCATCAAACACCTTAAAAAATTGATAGCCCTGAATAACCTGACTGTCCGCCGGAGAGTCCACGAAAGTCAGAATCGCACTTTCATACTCCTCAGCACCGGTAAATGTGGACGCAAGAACTTTGCCTTCTGTATCACAGATACTTAAGTCCACCCTGGTAATCCCCTTCAAGCCTTCAATATTTGTCTGGAGTATCTGATTTGATATCATATCCTTCTCTCCTTTGATTTTATATTTTCCCTGATTACTATATTAATGCAAAACGGAGAAAAATAAAAGAGGGTGTCTGAAAAAAATTAAAATAAATATTATTTAAGCAGGTGATGTCCCCTCCGCAATTGATTCCGCCTGCTTCCCCGGTTCAGGTTTTCGCAGGGACGGAAGACTCAGGCGGAGATTTTCGCGATACCGGACATGGTCCGTTCCGGACGCTGATTGTCTCCAGTCTCCGAGCACAGGTCATCGCCATCAATCACAGCAAATTGAGCGGAATTAAATCCGGTGATACTCTTCCGGACTCAATTCCGCTCAATCGTATTGAAACATCAAATATATCAAACACATATGGATGCACTGAGTGGCCGCGATAAGATCCGCCCCCGCACTTAATGCGTGAGAAAATCAGCGGCCGTACCGGCGGCGTCCTCACCTGCTTAACTAAATCCCTATTTCATTGACTCAATAATACTGTCAGCCAGTGCATCCAGCTCCGTTACCTTGTCAGGATGAAGGGCGGATGCCAGGGAAAGCCTCTCATTTAATACTGTCATATTTTTAAGCTCATCATCCACGAATTTCTGCATTAAGTCGCCTGATTTACATGCCCATGAGCCGTTCTCTATGATGGCGATTGTCCTGTTCTGAAGATTGAGCGCCTTCATATCCATCAGGTAATTGTGCATTACCGGGTAAATTCCCAGATTGTAGGTCACGGATGCCAGAACCACATGACTTAAACGGAAGGTCTCGGAGATGAGCTGTGAAACGTGTGTATTGGATACATCATATACATGCACATTCGTCATCCCTTTTTCACACAGCTTTGATGCAAGCGCCTGCGCAGCGGCCTCGGTGTTGCCGTACATGGAAGCGTAAGCAATCATAACGCCCTTTTCTTCCGGCTCATACCGGCTCCAGTGATCGTATTTGTCGATGAAATAGCCCAGGTCGGAGCGCCATACCGGCCCGTGAAGCGGACAGATAACTTTAATATCAATTGTTGCGGCTTTCTTTAAGAGCGCCTGCACATGAGGGCCGTATTTGCCGACAATATTTGTGAAATAGCGGCGGGCATCGTCGATCCAGTCTCTGTCGAAATTCACTTCGTCATTAAAAAGTTTACCGTCCAATGCACCGAAGGAACCAAAGGCATCGGCTGCAAACAGAACGCCGTTTGTCACGTCAAAGGTAACCATAGCCTCCGGCCAGTGTACCATCGGGGCATAGACAAAGGTGACCGTATGCTTTCCGAATGACATTGTATCACCTTCGTGTACCTCAATCAGCTCATGGCTGTCAACGCCGAAGCCGAACTGGCGCATCAGCATGAACGCCTTTTCCGTGCTGACAATCTTCACCTTCAGATAACGCAGAAGAATTTCCTCGATAGAGGCGCCGTGATCCGGCTCCATATGGTTGATTACCAGGTAATCAAGAGGTTTTCCCTCCAGCAGATAGTCCATATTTTCAAGCAGCTGGCGGCAGGCCGACCAGTCAACAGTGTCAAATAAAACACTCTTCTCATCCAGCAGCAGGTATGCGTTATAGGAAACGCCCCTGGGAATCGGATGTATATTTTCAAACAGGGCCAGACGGTGGTCGTTGGCTCCAACCCAATATAAATCTTCCGTTACATTTCTTACACAATACATAAAGTGAGCCTCCTTTCAGCTTACGCCTCGATAAACATATCTTTTCCTTCAGCACATTCCGGGCATACCCAGTCTTCCGGAAGTTTTTCAAACAGAGTTCACGGGAGCGATGTCATTGTCAGGATCACCTTCCGCCGGATTATATTCATATCCGCAGCCCCCACAGACATAAGTCTTGCCGATTGGCTTTTCCTTCGGCAGCTGTGGACGTTTCATCTTAATCATTGGAGGCGCCGGCTGTTTGGCTTCTCCATTGTCAAGCGCTGCCGTCAGAAGCGGAAGTATCTCCATTACGTCTCCGACAATTCCATAGTCGCAGTTCTTGAAGATTGGCGCATTGGCATTTTTGTTAATTGCCACGATGATGGACGCATCTTTGATTCCCTTTAAGTGCTGTGTCGCACCGGAGATTCCGCATGCAATATATAGGTTCCCGGTAAATTTCTGGCCCGACATTCCCACATAGCGGTTCAACGGCACATATTTAAGTGTCTCAGCTACCGGACGGGAAGAGCCGATGGCCGCTCCTGCCTGTACGGCCAGGGCTTCGATCAGTTTCATGTTCTTTTTATCCCCGATTCCTTTGCCGGCCGACACGACGCGCTCCGCCTGCGGAATCGGTGTGTCTAACGGTATGCCGACGGAAAAATCAAAGCCGTCTTTTTTCAGGGCAGCCACAAGAGTATCAACCTTCTCCTGCGCCTTTCCCTCTTTCAGGATCTGTTTCTTGCGAAGGCCGGTGATGGGGCTGGTTTCTTCATATGCTTTGCACCGCCGCCTCCTGATTCCTTCGGCATCTTGCCAATGATATGGGAAGCGATAACAACTCTCTGAATCTCGTTGGTTCCTTCATAAATCGTCGTAATTTTTGCATCACGGTATGCCCGCTCCACTTCCATTCCTTTCAGATAGCCGCTGCCGCCGAAAATCTGGAGAGCATCATTGGTAACCTCGAGAGCGATATCGGAAGCATACTGTTTAGCCATAGCGGATTCCATTCCGTACGGTACATGCTGTTCCTTCAGCTCTGCCGCGCTGTATATCAGGAAACGGGCGCAGCGCAGTTTTGTCGCCATATCGGCCAGCTTAAAGGAAACAATCTGCTGCTGGCAGATTGGCTTGCCGAACTGGATTCGCTCCTTTGAATATTCCAGAGCATTTTCATAAGCTCCCTGGGCAATTCCGAGCGCCTGGGATGCAATTCCGATACGGCCGCCATCCAGCGTCGCCATCGCAATTTTGAACCCTTCTCCCTCTTTTCCAAGGAGATTCTCCTTCGGAACCTTCACATCGTTGAAAATCAATTCTGCCGTTGAGGAAGAACGGATTCCCATCTTGTCATAGTGATCGCCAAACTCAAACCTTCCCAGCCCTTTTCCACAATGAAAGCGGAAATTCCTCTTGTTCCGATATCCGGTGTCGTCACCGCGAATACCACGTATGTATCTGCTTTCGGCGCGTTAGTAATAAAAATCTTACCGCCGTTCAGCAGGTAATAATCCCTTTAATACGGCCGTTGTCTCTGTGCCGCCGGCATCGGAACCTGCATTCGGCTCCGTCAGTCCAAACGCTCCGATTTTTCACCTCTCGCCAGCGGAACCAGGTATTTCTGTTTCTGCTCTTCTGTTCCGGAACGCAAATATCGGCCAGGATCCAAGCGATACATGGGCGGAAAGAATTACACCGGCTCCGCCGTCCACCCTGGACAGTTCCTCCACTGCGATCGCATAGCTGAGTATATCCATACCGGCTCCGCCGTACTCCTTCGGATAAGGTATACCCATTAACCCCATTTTCCCGAGCTTTTCCACGGCCTCTGCCGGAAATTCATTGTTCTGATCGAGAAGAAACGCCTGTGGCTTAATCTCACCCTCCGCAAACTCGCGGATTTTCCTGCGCAGCTCCTCATGTTCCTGTCTCGTTGTAAACAGCATATGCTTTCCTCCTTCTCCTTTTTGGTTTTAATCATGCATCTATCGTTACCGCCGTGAATCAGGCAGGTAATATCAAACCAGCTCTTTCAATTACCGCTTTAATATTGTATGAACAAAACTGTAATTTATACTTGATAATTTTTATCCACTTTAAATTATAAAGAATGCCGCCTGCTGATTCCGTTCTCAGCGGCGGGGAATCGTAACAGTTCAATCAGTCTGAACTGTTACGGGAATTCCTCTTTACTCTAACTGTTCTCTTCTCCGTTCAGGAGCCAGTACAGGCTCCTGGAGCGGAATTCCTGATCAATTGCATTCTGTACTTTTGCCAGTTGTGTATGGATGGTGCAGGGCGAGCCGTACCTCCCCCGCCACTCACACTGGTATCCGGGCGTCATACAGGACGTCAGGCGTGCGTTTGTCTCCACTGCTTCTATCAACTGATAAAGAGTTGCGGTTCTTAAATCACAGCCCAGGCGGCAGCCTCCGCTGGCTCCCCTCGTTATCTGTACGATCCCTGCTTTTTCCAGTTTCTTAAGAATCTTATATGCGAACTTCTGAGGAAGGCTTTCTCTCTCTGCCAGCTCTCCTGCCGTATAGCTTTTACCATCTGACAGGGTACGTAAAATGCGCAGTGCATAATCGGTTTCTCTGGTTATCAGCACGTTTCCACCCTCCCTGTTGTCTATAACACTACTATAGCAATGTAGATATAAAATGTCAAGTTTATTTTGGAAATTTTGTATAATTTATGTTATTATTCATTGCCGTAATATTACCGATACTCCATCCGGTATCGGCCCACGGAATAATCATTCTCTCCGGAGGTGACTGCCATACCTTCCTTTTCCTTCGCAGAATGTTACGCCATACCTGAGGATGACGGCCGGAAACAGAATTTATATGACCGAAGATTCCCACGAAAACATCCGGCGCGAACTCAGGCCGGAATATGATGGGCTGCTGTTTGCCCCGGAAACGTCGGAGTAACATGGAAGTACAAAAAGAAATACAGATAATACAATCTGGCGTTTATGAATATTAATATTTAAACATGATACTATCCATGCTATAGGAAACGTAAGAATTGTAGGTGTAATCAAGTAAAACACGCCAAACTGCTCACAGGTCACCGCCATCAAAAAAAGAAGAACGCTTTCAGACATATCACCGAAAGCGTTCTTCTTTATTAAATATGTAATTTTTAAACTGTCTCTTTCAAACTTGTTGACTCTTCTCTTAATTTAAAATAACCTTCTCTGTCTCTTTATCAAAAATATGTACTTTAGACAGATCCAGGGCAAATTCTACCGTATCTCCCGGACGTGCCGTCGTTCTTGGATTCACTCTGGCCGTGCAGCTGTTCTCCTCCACATCAAAATACAGGAATACTTCGGCTCCGAGCATTTCATATACACGGATAGAAGCCTTAATTGTCGAGCCTGCGGCTGCTTTGACCGCTTCCTCCTCGTCATGCAGATCTTCCGGACGGATACCCATGATCACTTCTTTTCCGATATAGCCGGCCTCTTCAAGCGCTTTTCCCTTTTCTGCCGGAAGTACAATCGTATTTCCTGCAAAGGTAAGAGTCACGGAGGAGCCTGATTTGCTGACAGCAGAATCCAAAAGATTCATCTGGGGGGCGCCGATAAATCCGGCAACGAATTTATTAGCCGGTTTGTCATAAAGGTTCTGAGGTGTATCTACCTGCTGAACAAGGCCGTCCTTCATAACAACAATTCTGGTTCCAAGCGTCATAGCCTCTGTCTGGTCATGCGTAACGTATATAATCGTGGTTCCCAGTCTCTGATGAAGCTTGGAAATCTCAATACGCATCTGCCCTCTGAGCTTCGCATCCAGGTTGGACAGCGGCTCGTCCATCAGAAAGACCTTTGGATTACGTACAATAGCACGGCCCCATGGCAACTCGCTGTCTCTGTCCGCCGGAAAGAGCCTTCGGTTTGCGGTCCAGCAAGTGGGAAAGATCCAGGATCTTGGCCGCCTCCTGAACGAGCCGGTCTATTTCATCCTTCGGCATCTTTCTGAGCTTTAAGCCAAATGCCATATTATCGTAAACCGTCATATGCGGATACAATGCATAGTTCTGGAAAACCATGGCAATATCCCTGTCCTTCGGTTCCACGTCATTCATCAGTTTCCCATCAATATAAAGTTCTCCGGACGTAATATCCTCCAAACCGGCAATCATACGAAGTGTCGTGGATTTACCGCAGCCGGAAGGTCCTACGAAAATAATAAATTCCTTGTCTGCAATCTCCAGGTTAAAGTCTTTAACCGCTACAAATCCGTTCGGATATTTTTTTGTTACATTTTTAAGTGATAAACTGGCCATTCTTCTTGTTCCTCCTGCCTTTAATACATAGTCACGCTGTCTCTTCTCATTCTGTATGTATTAATCCTATCATGACTCCGCTTATCACACTATGTTTTAAATGCCACAAAATCATTTCTCTGTTTTGAGCATTTTGTATATGATGAAAAAAAAGTGTCCAAAATGTCAAATTAAAATGTTCTACTTCCGGCGAAACCGTTCATATTTGGTACAATTGTTTAAATAAAAAACAAATTTGTGAAAACTCAACAAACTTACACTTCCGCTTCTGTGCAATCCTTTTGACGTTAATTTTAATTTGTCTAAAATAGACAATTTTTTACCGTTTAAAAAGCTAAAAACACGTGAAGGATTACCGCTTGACAAGTAATTTGCTCAAAGAAAAGATTGTTCTATTCCCAACAAAAAAATCCCCGAGCAGCAGGGGAAACGGTTTCTCCTCACCGGCTCAGGGATGTGTTCGGAAGGTGCGGTTATTATTTCAAAGCAATCGCTTCCATCTCCATCAGGACATCTTTCGGCAGTCTGGCAACCTCCACACAGGAACGTGCCGGACAATCTCCCTCAAAATATCTGGCATAAATTTCATTAATCTTGGTAAACTCGCCCATATCTTTAATGAACACCGTCGTCTTGATTACATTCGCCATTGAGGTTCCTGCCGACTCCAGAAGGTTCTTTACATTCTCCATGACCTGCTCAGCCTGGGCTTCAATCCCCTCCGGGATTTCTCCTGTAGCCGGATTTACCGGGATCTGACCGGATGTGTAAATGATCCCATTTACCTCAATTGCCTGTGAATACGGTCCGATTGCTGCCGGCGCCTTCTCTGTGCTGATTACTTTCTTCATGTTTTTTTCCTCACTTTCCTGTTCTTTTGATGTTTTTTTCTGTTATCTCTATCTTACCTTCTTTTAAGAGATGTCCTACTGCACGTTTAAATGCATTCTTGCTCAGGCCGAATTCCCGTCTTATCACCTCCGGGTCTGCCTTATCGTTAAATGGAAGCACTCCGTCAAATTCATCAATTGCCTTCAGCACAAGCTCCACATCGTTGTCCATCTGCAGATACGCTTTTTCCCTGAGGCTCAGATCCAGCTTCCCGTCCTCTCTGACCTTAGTCACGCGGGCCCTCACCACTTCGCCGGGCTGGCACTTGGAGAACAGCTCCTTCTTCGGAATCAGCCCGTAATACTGATCATCCACCGCAACAAAAACTCCCAGATTCTCGTTGATTTCATATACCCGGCACTCAGCCCAGTCATCTTTTTTATAAGGTGCATGATTATTTAAATACGAATAAACCTTCGTTGTTGCCGCCAGACGGCCGCTCTTGTCCACATAAAGGGCAACCAGGCATTCCTCTCCGACTCTGACCTTGTGGTTCTGCTCCTTAAATGGAAGCAGCACATCCTTCTCCAGCCCCATGTCCAGAAACGCTCCGATTTTTGATACATCATTCACTTTCAGAAGAGCCGTCTCCCCCACCTGCAGCTTTGGCATGGCGGTAGTCGCAATCAGACGGTCCTCGGAATCCTTATAGATAAATACCCGGATCGTGTCCCCGGTCTTTGTCCCTTCCGGCACCTGTTTTTTGGGAAGCAGCACGGAAGCTTCCGCGTCCTGCTTCTCTCCCAGGTAAACTCCGAATTCCTTTTCCCGGAGTACTTCCAGTTCCTGTATTTTCCCCAATTCTATCATGTCATTCGTCCTCTCTTTTCTCGGCCAGCCATATGTTGGCAAATACATTACCCGCGGCGTCCTGAAGAGATACCACATATCCCTCCGCTGTTTTGCCGATCTTCGGGTACATGACATCACCCAGCACCGCGGCCTTTTTATATTCGGTCCTCAGCTCCCGGATAGTAAATTTCTCCGGCAGAAGCTCTCTGGCAATATCCACGTACTGTGCGTTGTTCACATGCTGGTTCGTGTCAATATGGTGTCTCGCCGCCGTAACCGGCTCAGCGCTTTGGCAGTCTTTTGGCAGCACAATCTTCCTGGGCGCAGGCGGAAGCTCAAGCTTCTGCTCCCCTGCTCCGTAGCCCCGTATCTCGTCCTGTGTTACCCTGGCCGGACAATTATTCTCCAAATCATAAAAGAACCAGCATGAATCTGCTCTGACGAGATAATTTCCTTCTAAATCGGTGATCGTAAAATTCCTGTACCCATAGATCCCCTTAAAGCCATATGGCCATGTCGATATTTTGATACGCTCGCCAAGTCCCGGACAGCGGTCAATCAAAATCTGCCATGTGTTCAGCCACCAGGCCCTCTTCTTATCATAAAGATAGGATAGCCCTAATTTCAGATCCTCCGACTGGAATGTGGAACAGTCCTGCAGATAATTCATGATTCCGGTTACCGAAAGTTTCCCGAATTCATCCATCTCACTGTACCGCACTCTGCTTTCAAATGTATACATAGTCCACCTCGCTGTCGTATCGGTATGAAAATGGCCTGTCTCATCTGCCGCTATACCGATACTCTGCTATTATAGCTGATTCGGCCAGACTTGTCCAGTTTGCCGTTTCGCGCCGCACAACTCGGGATTTTCGCAAAAAACAGCGAAAACACCCCGCGGAATACATCATGGCTGATCTGTTACCAGCAATTCATTCCGTCCGGATCTCCCACACGAGCAGCCTCCCCACGGGGACGGAAGACTCAGAAAACCAGCCGAACCGCACCGGACCCGGTCCGTTGCGGACGCGTCCTCCGTTTTCAATCAGTTTTTTATTAATTTATTTTTACAATAAGGCTTGACATCTTACAAATCCCGAAGTATAATACAGATCGTTATTTCATTGGGCCATCGCCAAATGGTAAGGCAACGGACTCTGACTCCGTCATTTCAAGGTTCGAATCCTTGTGGCCCAGCTTTAAGAAGAGCATTTAGTCAGCCAACGGCGGCAGACTGATGCTTTTTTTGTTTAACAGGATACTTCTCCTGTTAAATAAAACTCCCATGGAGAATCCCGCGAGCAGAATTCTTTCTTGTTTATTAATTCAAAATCTTTCATCATATTCGCGAAAAGAGCCTTGCCGGGATCCCTCCCTCACAATCCCGGCACAGGCTCTATTTATATAATTCTGTAATCATGATATCCTGGAACATCTTCCACGGGCCTTCTCCGATGCTTTTGGCCGCTTTGACTGCTGCTCTTATCGTCTCATACCTTTTATAAATGTATATATCAGCCAAATCAGAATAATCGGGCCTGCAAAGCGCATCAGAAGTGCGAAAATTCCGCCAATCACAGTGATTACCGTAACCATGAAAAAGACTACGATTACAAGAAGGAGCAGCTTCCAGTACCATTTATTCAGATTGAAATAACGGAAGCTTCCGCTGCTTCCGGTCTCCTGCTGCCCATAGCCGCTTCCCTGATTCTCATAATAGCCGCTTCCCTGTTCCGGGACATCACCGGCTGCCTCGCTGCTGTCTATAATCGTCCTGGCAATCAGTCTCGGACTGCCTATCTCATCAATTACATCCTCTTCCCTGCGTCCGGCCGCCGTCTCCTGAGTAATATAGTTGTCATAATATCTCAGGTTTTCCTGCAGCACCCCGCCGGAAACCTCCCCTGCAATGCTTCCTTAAGCTCCTGTAAAAATTCTGATTTCCTCATGTTCACTCCTTAGCTTGCGCAGCCTGTATTACCGTATCCCTCTTCAGAGCGCCTTTCGGTACTGCCACCAGTTCTTTTAAGTCTTCAATTCTTCTTGCCAGTTCTTTACCATCATCCGTATCAGCCACCATAATACGTTTGCGCATCTTTTCTACAATGCTGACCTTTGGAGTACTTTCTTTTTTCGGGTCAAAGGGTTTATGCTCCGCCAAAGCCAGATGCCTGGAGTTAAATATCAGCGTATAACCGGCGATACCGGTTTTTCCCTGATATGCTTTGGAAAGTCCGCCGTCAATAATAAACAGCTTTCCTCCCGCCTTGATTGGAGTCTCCCCATCCTTAATCTTTACCGGTACATGGCCGTTGATAATGTGGGAACCTGTCGTCGTAAGGCCAAACTCCTCCAGTATCATGTCGCAGTATTTTTCCTGCACACTCAATTTATAATATGGATTCATCCTCTCCCTGGAAGCTTCCTTATCTTCAACAAAATAATGTTCGAATATGGTCATCTTATCTTTCCCGAAAACAGGAGATTTAGCCCGCTCAAAGATACCACATAAAATCACGGCTGGCCTCCTTCTCCGGATCCTGATCCGGTAGGAAATATGCTTTTTTTACCTGCTTGTCGATAAAATCCATCAGCGCCCTGCCCTTATACGCTTTTCCATTAACCGCCATCTCATCAAAGCTGCCGTCCTCTTTCATTGGAATACAGCCGTGATAAAGAAGGTTGGAATTACAGCATTTATACATACTGCCGTTGGAATACAGGAATTTAATATGCTTGTGGAGAAGGGCACTGTGGCAGAACGACAGTGTCAGCGTATGTAAAAGTTCTTCCTCTTCCTCAGAAAGCTTCAGCGGATCCGATCGGATCGATGGTGGGAAATTCCATATCCATCATCGGATATTCCTTTCCCTCTATCACAAACCGTTCCTCTCTGATAGTCGATGGCCGTCAGAAGGATACGGCTGTCCATCTCGTACTCGGGATGGCGTCTGATAATCTGCCCCTCCACCTTAAACTGGATTACGGCTATTGCCTTATGCATCTTTGCAGCAAGCCCAGGATCCACCGCATCGTAAATATTCTGATCCAGAATACGCGGGCATGAACCGCTCGCACGGATCATCACT